>ERZ781272.38-NODE-38-length-209199-cov-4.990160_pt1 | contig 209199 bp, 190 predicted proteins | sample MGYA00375850_ERZ781272 | MGnify/ENA primary metagenome ERZ781272 (study PRJEB29790, sample SAMN06051246) | human gut metagenome | host: Homo sapiens | place: USA: Cincinnati, Ohio | collected 2013-06-21 | study: EMG produced TPA metagenomics assembly of the Gut...
TACAGTGACTTGTCGTCAGTTTCCTAACTTGACATTCGCTCCACGGAAAACCTGCCATTTGGCAGCAACCTCACGCTTCATTGCTATCATGTCACAGCATGTATTAGTATACACAAAGTCATTTTCCTTTGCAAGTGTTTTTTTTAAAAAATTTGTATTTTTTAGAAATTTTTAAATAAAGCATCCCCTTCCCGCAAAAATCTAAAGGAGCTGTCCAAGGACAGCTCCCCGCAGTTCTTATTCTTCGTCTTCATATTCCTCATCATCGCCTCCGATAATATCGGAATAATCAAATAACGTGACCTTTGTTATAGAGTCTCTGACAATTTCCGGAGCATCGCCCTCTCTCTTGGCCTTGTCAGCCAACTGTGCAGCAGACCATACCGGAATTGCCATTTTCTTTATCTCGACGGGCTCCGGTTTTTTTTCGGCAACAGGCTTTCCGGGCTGCTTTACTTTCGGCAGTTCCTCCGCCATACGGGTCCTGGTCTTTGCCGAAGCCTTTCTTGTTGGTCTTGGCTCCTCTGCTGTTGCGGCAGCAATCTCTTTTTTCAGCAGTTCATGCGCCTCACTGGTAGCTGCCTGCACATTCACCGGACGCTCCTCCTGCTCCTCAGACTCAAACTCGTCCTCGTCCTCATAAACCTCATCTACAAACCCACCGGTCTTGACAATTTTTCTTGCTTTTTTCTTTTCTTTCTTTTGCTCCTTTTTGCGGCCCTTTTCGCCCTTCAGAAGCTCTCTGTCCTCTTCGCGCATACGCTTTTCACGTGCTTTTTCTTCACGCTTCAGCTCTTTTGCACTCTTCACATAGCCAGGCTCCAGATCATCGTCTTCATAATCATCACCGGGATCCTTTTTCCAAAGCTCTGCAATCACATACAGAATAATCAGGAATAAAACAACAAGTCCCAAGATAATCAAACCTTCAATGCTCTGTGTCGCCACAAGCAGATAACCCAGGTAGCCGATGGTGATCACAACCTTCGGTACACGGTTCTTCACTGCAACAGTAATCGTATCGGAACCGGACACGGTTGGATCCACTACTGTACCTGTATGGTTTTCAAGATCGAGACTCGCAATATTATAACGGTATACCTTAGAATCTTCCTGCACAAGAATCGGAGTACCAATGGCTACTTCCTCGGTTTTTACCGGAATTGCATAGGTTACGGAACCCACAGGGAGATTCGTTGCTTTATCAGAGCTGTCCATGATCACAGTTGTAATACCCCAAAACGGCGGCAGGGCCAAGCCTAAAACGCAAATGATGGTACATATCACAACGAAATGTACAATAAATTTTAAAAACCTCGACATTCGTATATTCCTCGCTTCTGCTTTAATAATGTAAAACTACTGGTTTTGACAAACTGCGTTTGCCGTTTATGCATTCATTATACCTTGTTTTTTTCTTTCGGTCAACTTATAATATCCCTAGTATACGAAGAAAGGACCTGATTTTATGGAATTTTTGCAATTTTTAGCACAATACAGAACCCCTGCAGGTAACATACTCTTCCAGGGAATCACCTATCTTGCACAGGAAATTTTCGTAGTGGCTGTCATCTGCTGGATGTATTGGTGTTCCAACAAACGCTTTGCTTATTCTCTGGGATTTACCTATTTCACTTCCGGACTTTTGATTCAAGGCTTCAAAATTACCTTCCGGATTCCGCGGCCATGGGTTCTGAATCCTGATTTCCATGCGGTCCCTTCCGCGCTTCCGGGAGCCACCGGATATTCCTTCCCAAGCGGACACACCCAGAGCATCACCGCACTTTTCGGTACTGTCGCCGTATATCTGAAGAAAACCGCCGGAAGGATTTTGTGCTTTCTTTTGATATTTGCAGTCATGTTCTCCCGCATGTACCTGGGCTGCCATACACCAAAGGATGTATGTGTTTCCTTTGCTGTTACTATGGCCTGTGTTCTACTGAATTACTATTTCTTCCATATAAGGGGAAATCTGAATGGAAAAGAAGGGATCACCGCCGTACTTATGGCCGCAGCATGTCTGCTGCTCTGTACATATGCGGCCGTTCTGGAAAGAAACAAAATCATTGACATCGCCTATGCCGAAGACTGCCTGAAAGCATCCGGTGCAGGCACGGCATTTGCCATTGGCTATTATACGGAAAAAAGATATATCCGTTTTGACCTGCCGCATACTCTGAAAGAAAAGCTCCTTCGATTGATCATCGGTCTTGCAGCAGCGCTTCTTCTGCAGCAAGGTCTTAAGCCGGTCCTGGGAAGCTCACTGTGGGCATCCTTCTTTCGCTATTTTCTTGTTGTGGCTTGGATTCTGATGTTTTATCCGCTGCTCTTTTCCAAAATTCCCAAAGCGGCAAAACAGCAGTTCTTACGGAAGACCTGAATGGGTTCCTTCCTATTATATATATTATTTTGAAATAAAAAAGCACTGCCTCGGAAGCGGTCTTCCTTCCCGGCAATGCTTTTTGTTTTTCAGCTACCCATGATCGAATTATTGATTACTTAAATATTTTTCAATGCTGGACATTGCAGCTTCCTCATCTTCTCCATTTGCAGAAAGAGTAATTTCCTCTCCTGAATCCAGGCCCAATGTCATCATACCCATGATACTCTTAGCATTCACTTTCTTTTTGCCAATCTCTACATAAATCTCACTGTTAAACTGACTTGCCACCTGCACCAATTGTGCTACCGGACGAGCTTCAAGTCCAGTGGATAAATTAATTGTGATTGGTTTTTTAATCATAATAACTCCTCCTTGTTTTCCCGCAATTCATCTGCAATACCGCTCAGCTTACGCAAACGGTGATTCACTCCAGACTTACCCACCTGCGGGGTTAACATCATACCTAATTCTTTTAATGTAGCCTCCGGATACTGCAGCCTTAGTTCCGCGATTTCAGCAAGACCTTCATTCAGGCTCTGAAAGCCAACTTTCCTTTGGATTAATTTTATGTCTTCAATCTGCTTAACTGCTGCATTTACCGTTTTATTGATATTGGCCGTTTCACAATTTACTTTCCGGTTGACAGAATTACGCATTTCCTTCAAAATCCGGATATTTTCCAGGTTCATCAATGCCACATTCGCTTCCATAATCGCAAGCATATCCACAATCTGCGCACCTTCCTTCACATAGACCACATATGATTTCTTGCGCCGCACTATTTTGGCATCAATTTGGAAACTACAGATAATCTCCTGCAGTTGTTGGGCTTTTTGTTCATCCGCACAAACAATTTCAAAGTGATATCCCTTCTCAGGGTCACTGATTGAACCGGATGACAAAAAGGCACCTCGGATGAACGCTCTTTTACAACAGCTATGCTGTGTAATTAAAGCATTCCGAAAAAAAAGCGTTCCTCCATCCGTCCCATTCACCAAAAGTTTCGTCCCCTGAAGTACAGCCTGTATCTGCTCCGGATCCGCTATTTCCACAAAATATACCTTTCCTTTCTTCACGTGACTTTTTTCGCGAATGGATAGTTCTGTCTCTATATTAAATGTTTTTTGTAATAATGTAAAGTACTTTCTTGCCACTGCAGCATTTTCCGTTTGCAAACACAGTTTTTGCGGCCCTTTCATCCTCCCGCAGGCACTCAAAAAAGCGGCAGTCTCTGCAATTCGGCAGTGTCTCGCAGTACCAATCTGCCTGGAAAGTTCTTCTTTCACCATCCCTGAAAAAGACATTTCCCGACCTCTCATTTCTTTAAAATAGAATCTTTTTCAATATCCCTGTGTTCCAGACGCAGCCCGTATTCCCTGGTCTCTAAAAGCCGTTCATACAAAACCCGCGCAAGCGTCACAGACCGATGCTTACCGCCTGTACATCCGATTGCGATCACAAGGTTTGTCTTCCCCTCTTTGACGTAATGGGGAATCAGAAATTTCACCATATCCTCAAGCCTGGCTGCAAATTCCCCGGCAGTTTCATTCTCCATAACGTAGCGAAACACACCCTCATCCATCCCTGTTAAAGGCCGAAGCTCGTCCACATAATACGGATTCGGCAAAAAACGGACATCAAACACAAGGTCTGCATCCACCGGAATGCCGTATTTAAAACCGAAGGACAACACAGAAATCACAAGATTGTGAAATTTTCCATTGTCCACAAAAATCTTATCCACTTCTTTTTTCAGTTCCCTTGTCAGAAGATGCGTCGTATCGATGATATAATCCGCTCTTTTTTTCAGGAACTTCGTTTTTTCCCGCTCCAGGCGAATTCCATCATCCACTCTTCCGGACATGGCAAGCGGATGACTCCGCCTGGATTCCTTGTACCGCTTCACCAGGACTCTGTCCTCCGCATCCAAAAACAAGATTTCAAAATTATATCCTGCAGCCTTCATCCGGTCCAGAACCACTTCCAGTTCATCCAATGCCCGGCCGCTTCTGGCATCTATGCCTATAGCCGCATTTTGTACATCCTCGCCCTGCATCCCTGCCATCAGGGATGCAAACTTCTCTATCAACGGAATCGGTAAATTATCCACACAAAAATACTGTGCATCCTCCAACATCTTCAACGCAGATGTCTTACCCGCTCCTGATACTCCCGTCACAATAACAAGCCGCATATGTTATCTCCTGTTGAAATCCCCTAAAAATTTTACTTCCGGCTCCAATGTTACGCCGAACTTTTCGTAGACCTTATTGGTGACAGCCTCCATCAAATCTCTGACATCCTTAGCGCTCGCACCTCCGGCATTGATCACAAAGCCGCAATGCTTCTCAGAAACCTGCGCGCCGCCCACACGGTAACCTCCAAGCCCGCTGTCCATGATCAGCTTTCCGGCAAAGTATCCCTCCGGCCGCTTAAAAGTACTTCCCGCACTCGGATATTCCAGCGGCTGCTTGCTGGTACGCATTTCCGTCAATTCACGGGTGCGGGCCTTAATCTCCTCTATATTTCCCTCCAAAAGAGAAATCACAGCACCAAGCACCAGGTATCCCGCAGTTTTTACTATACTGGTACGATATCCCATCTGCATATCTTTGACAGGTATCTTCAGAATTTCTCCGGCGTTGGTCATGACCGTAACCTCTTCCAGAACATCCTTCATTTCCCCGCCGTATGCACCTGCATTCATCACAACTGCTCCGCCCAGGGTTCCCGGAATGCCTCCTGCAAACTCAAAGCCTGTCAGCGATGCGTTTTTAGCAGCCGCCGCAATTCCCGACAGAAGAGCACCGCAGGAAGCATATACCTTCGTCCCTTCTACTCTCACATGACTCATATTACGGTATAACTGTATAATCACTCCGCGGTATCCCTCATCACTCACCAGAAGATTGCTTCCATTTCCCAGGATAAAATACGAAAGGGCTTCCTCTCTGCAGATTTCCAAAATCCGGGCGATCTGTTCATAGCTCTTAGGAATCAGAAAATAGTCTGCCGGTCCCCCGATCCGGAATGTCGTATGGCAGCTCATAGGCTCATCCACAAGTACCTGTTCTTCTCCAAGCAATTCACAAAATTTCTGTTTTATTTTTTGATTCACAGATTTTATTCCTCAATCTTTCCATTTTAATGATATATATGCTGAAAACACGGGGCTTTCATGCATCCTGTTTTTGGCAGTTTTATTTTTTCGGAATATCTGCCAGCAAATCCTTTACAACCTCTCCCGCAATCATCAGACCGGCCACACTCGGCACAAAAGAAATGCTTCCCGGCACCGGGCGGTCCGTATTTCCTTTGCGTTCTCCATTATCAAGACCTTTAATCGGACGTTCCTTCGAAAAAAGCACCTTAACTTTACGGATTCCCCTTTTTCGCAGCTCTACACGAACAGCCTTTGCCAGCGGGCAGACACTCGTCTTCGAAATATCTGCGATTTCAAATCTGGAGGGATTCAGCTTATTCCCTGTTCCCATACAGGAAAGAATCGGCGTATTACAGGCTTTCGCCTTCTCGATCAGCAGCAGCTTGGACGAAACCGTATCTATCGCATCCACAATATAATCATACGAACGAAAATCAAACATCCCCGCTGTATCTTCATTATAAAAAGTCTCATAGGTATGCACCAGAATTTCCTCGTCTATATCATAGATCCGATCCTTCGCAACCTGAACCTTGCTTTTGCCGACAGTAGAATGCAATGCCAAAAGCTGCCTGTTTATATTCGTCAAGGATACCGCATCATGGTCCACCAGTGTCAGACTTCCCACACCGCAGCGCGCAAGAGCTTCCACAACAAAAGAACCCACACCTCCCAGACCAAATACGGCAATCCTGGCCGTGCTCAATTTATCTACTCCTGCTTCTCCAAGCAGTATTTCCATACGGGAAAATGCGTCCTGCATACGCAAACCTCCTAGAACCATTATTTTGTAACAGTTTTTATAATTATACTATTTGCCGGAGTAAATGTACAGGTATTCCTGTTTTTTTTAGAATTACCGCATATTTTTTTATAATTTCCGGATACTAAAATATATGCATAGACATATCGGCATCAAAGCAACGGATATTCCAAATAATATGTTATAAAAAATTCAACCTGAAAGGAGAACCATCTCATGTGGCAGCAGATTTTTCTTGGATTTCTAGGACTATGCGCAGGGGTTATCGTAGCCGGAGGTCTGGTCGGCCTGCTCATCGGTCTTTCTATTGTCCCCCGTTACGCAGGCATCACCCACACCTCGGACCATATTTTACTGTATGAGGATGTATCCCTTTTGGGCACAGTTTTAGGCAATCTCTATTTTTTATTCCGTTTTCCAATACCTCTTGGAAAACCTTTCCTGATACTCTACGGCACATTTTCCGGTATTTTCCTCGGCGGATGGATTCTTGCGCTTGCAGAAATGGCAGACGTGTTTCCAATTTTTTCGAGACGTATACGTCTTACGGAGGGCATGCCTGTCATCATTATCGCTGTGGCCCTCGGCAAACTGCTCGGCTCCATGCTCTTCTATTACTATGGGTGGCAATGATTTTCCGCTCTCCATAATATCCCTGCCGCTTACAGAAGATGTGCCGGCATAGACTCCTGCCTTTTCACAGGCTTTTTTTGCTCCGGTACCTCTTCTGCTTTTTTCTTCAGGGGACAACCGGTGTCTGTCCTGTTCAGGTACCACCTGCGGTAATCTCCCGGTGCACATCCCATCTCTTTTCTGAATGTCTCCGCATAATAGCTGGAGCTTCCAAAACCATGCTGCAGTGCCACATCCGTAATACTGCCGGGCTTTTCCAAAAGCTTTGGAAGACTCTGCTCAATTCTGTATGCCTGCAGATATTCAAATGGCGTCTGCCCCATATGCTTTTTAAAAAATCTGCAGTACTCACCGCAGCTCACCTGACAGACTTCTGCCATTTCTCCCAGAGTGAGCTTCTCCTTATAGTGGCCATGAAGGTACTTCAGCATTTTATTCAGCTTTGCAGTTTCTCTCAGGGTACTCTTCTTCAGAGAAGGAGCAAGACGGACAAATTCTCTGTAGAGTTCTGCCCAAATCCGGCAAACAGCGCTTTTTAATTCCATCTCATAGCACAGAGGCTTCCTTACGGCCAATTCCTCCATACGGCAAAGAACGGTGACTATTTCTGCCTGTGCTCCTGTTTCACCTAATTTTAAATAAGGAAAATTCTCTGATTCGGTAATCGGAGCTATATATTTATTTGTCAAATACCCCTCTGCTCCATCACCGGCATATCCCTTTTCCAATGCAAACAACAGGAACTCACCGCCTCCCTTACCGCTCCTCAGAAGACGAAAGAGGCTTCCCTGATTAACAAAAAGTCCCTCTCCGGCTCTAAGCTCCGCCTTTTCCTGATTGACCTGGCAGATCAGATTTCCCCGCAGCACACATAGAAAATGCAGCTCGTTTTCCATATTGGCAGACATATGTCCAAACTCCGCCTCTTCCAGGTTCATACGCCAAATTTCCATACCGTGGCTGTTTTTCCCTTTGAGAATGCGGCATACATTTCGCCCTGCATAAAAGTCCTTCATTCACATATTCTCCTTCTGTGCTCCGCACCATTTTATAACTATATTCTCCATTATACGTAGAAAAAATAAAAAAGTCAAAAAAAGGAAGCATATTCCCCGAATTTTTCCACAGACTAAGAAAAAAGCCGGAAAGGAAGGTTTATTATGGCAACCGCACAGCAAAAAGAGAAACAAAAGCAATATGAACAATATGTAAAAAAAATCACGCCTACGCACAGCCTCCCGTTAAATATGGCAAAAGCATTCCTGACAGGAGGTATCATCTGCGTCCTCGGGCAAATAATCCTGAACTTCGCAAAAAGCCGCGGTCTGGATACAGAAATGTCCGGAAGCTGGTGCTCCTTAATCCTGATCCTGCTCAGTGTCATTTTAACTGGTTTTAACATTTATCCCAAAATCGGCAAATTCGGAGGGGCCGGTGCCCTGGTTCCTATCACAGGATTTGCCAATTCCGTTGCAGCCTCTGCAATAGAATTCCAGGCAGAGGGGCAGGTTTTTGGCATTGGCTGCAAGATTTTTACAATTGCAGGTCCTGTCATCCTATACGGTATCATGAGCTCCTGGATTCTTGGAGTGATTTATTACCTGCTGAAGCTTATGGGGGTGATCGCATGAAAAAGCAGTACACAAAAGGCGCGGCAAGTGTCGCCTATGAACAACCGGTCTACATCCAGAGCACTGCTTCCATTGTAGGCAAAAAGGAAGGTGAGGGGCCGCTCGGAAATACATTTGATATGATATGCGAGGATCCCATGTTCGGAGCCGATACCTGGGAGGCCGCAGAAAGCACCCTGCAGAAGCAGGCTGCGACATTGGCGATCGGAAAGGCCGGCCTTAAACCGGAAGAAATCCGCATGATTTTTGCAGGTGACCTCCTGGCCCAGACGATTGCCTCCTCATTCGGCATCGCAGAACTGGGCGTACCGTTTTACGGTCTTTACGGTGCCTGCTCGACTATGGGAGAATCCTTGTCCCTGGGCTCTATGGCAATTGCCGCAGGCTATGGGGAGCACATTCTCTGTGCCACCTCCAGTCATTTCGCAAGCGCGGAAAAGGAATTCCGTTATCCGTTGGGTTACGGATGCCAGCGCCCCCTGTCCGCTACCTGGACAGTTACCGGAAGCGGAGCCTGTGTCATCGGATGCCAGCCTCCATTATCCGAGGTTTCCGGAAACGCACTCCCCCTCCGCGAAGGAAACGGCTGTGCCGCAATTACCGGAATCACTACAGGCAAGGTCATTGATTATGGGCTCAAGGATTCTTTGAACATGGGCGGATGCATGGCACCTGCGGCTTGTGATACCATTTATCAGAATCTTTTTGATTTCGGAAGAGTCCCTGCAGATTACGATGCAATCGTTACCGGAGACCTTGGTCTTATCGGTCAGAAAATCCTCAAAGACCTGCTCCTGGAAAAAGGCATTGATATCGCAGACCTGCATCAGGACTGCGGGCTTCTCATCTATGACAATGACGCACAGGATACCCATTCCGGCGGAAGCGGCTGCGGCTGTGCTGCCACGGTACTATCCTCTTACCTTCTTCCGAAAGTTGTGTCCGGCAAATGGCAGCGGATTCTTTTTGTTCCCACCGGAGCAATGCTGTCTAAGGTCAGCTTTAATGAGGGTGACTCAGTACCGGGTATTGCACACGGGATAGTCATTGAACATGTAGAAACTGCATAATACTTGACTGCGTCCCACATATGTCCCTTTGGCGTCAGTCTCAAATATCACGGGGGCGCAATCAGAACGGAGGAATTTATGGATTATATCAAAGCCTTCTGGGTAGGCGGAGTTATCTGTGCGCTTGTCCAGATTTTACTCGATAAAACCAAATTATTGCCCGGCAGGGTCATGGTGCTCCTGGTATGCTCCGGTGCTCTTCTGAGCGCCGTCGGCATTTACCAGCCATTAACCGACTATGCGGGTGCAGGTGCATCTGTTCCGCTTTTGGGCTTTGGACAGGTACTCTGGAAAGGTATGAAAAAAGCCATTGACCAGGATGGCCTGCTGGGGCTTTTTACCGGAGGCTTCACGGCCTGTGCTGTGGGTGTATCCGCTGCATTGATCTTCTCTTATATTGCAAGCTGGATCTTCAAGCCTAAAATGAAGAGCTGAAAACGCGAAAGGATGTGATAGATTTGAGTGATACTTTATATTTACAGCTTGACGAAAATGTGGAAGTTCATCATCCTCACGTTTACCTGCAGGATATTGCCAAGCTTGCGTGCAGCAACTCCAAGATACTAAACCGTCTGCGTGTTCTTCCCGTAATCAATCTGGAGCCGGACAATCCCGGCCGTTACGTCATGTCAGTCATGGACCTGGTAGAGCTGATTCAGAAAAAAGAGCCCGATCTGGACATCACACCTCTGGGGCAGCCGGATTTCATCATCACTTATGAAAAAGAGTCTCCGCCGAATTTGATCTGGCGCTGGACAAAAATTATTTTTGTCTCGCTTTCCACCTTTTTCGGCGCAGCATTTTCTATTATGACCTTTAATAATGACGTAGACGTAGGAAAACTTTTCAATCAGATCTACACTCAGGTAACCGGCCAGTCCTCAAACGGATTCACGATCCTGGAAATCGCATATTCCGTTGGTCTCGGCATCGGAGTCCTGTTTTTCTTCAATCATTTCGGCCGTATGAAAATCACGTCCGACCCTACGCCTATGCAGGTACAGATGCGTAATTATGAAAACGATGTAAACACAACAATCATTGAAGATATCAACCGGAAGATGGAAAACCAAAATAAAGCTTAATCCGGTTTTTTATCCGCCTCAGACATTCATCACAAAAAAGCCATGTAATTTGCAGTTACATCCGCACAATTACATGGCTTTTTTCGTTTTTCTTTTTATTTTTGAAAGGTAAGCTCATATTTTTCCACATCAATGACAGCATTGCCTTCTGCGGAAAAAATAATGCCTTCTGCATCCGACGGTGTATAAATGGTCAGACTTGCCGCCTGCTCTCCATCATTGATAAAAAGCTCCAGGCTGAAGCGGTCCAGAAGAATACGAAGCTTCAGTACCCCGTTTACTGTTTTTACAGGAATATCTCTGCTGTGTACAATGTCATACAAATAACCGCTGAAGCTCCGATCCAAACGAAGGATGCCTGATTCCGGCGTATATCTGACAAAAGTATGATAGTCCTCATTGCAGGCAAGCTTCATGCAAAAATTTTTGAAATCCCCGTCTGCATGAATATGTACCGTCATATCCAGTACCCGGCCCTGAATTCCCTCCAGACTCATTTCTTCGGAAACGGCGACTCCTTCGTATTTGACCTGTTTGCCGCGATAATTCTCCAGTTCTCTGATCGGGTTCTGTATGATTCTTCCTTTACAGACAGATAATTCCCGCGGTACCGTAAGCTGGCCAAAATATTTCACTCCGGGCGGAGCGAATTTCGAATTGCTCCAATCCTGCATCCATCCAATCATAATCCGGCGTCCATCCGGTGTCCGCGTTGTCTGCGGTGCATAAAAGTCAATTCCCCAGTCTATTTGCTGTACGTGCTCTCTGGTGAACTGATGTGTGTCTTTGTCATAAGTGCCGATCAAACCTGCCACATTGTGGCCCACATGGAATTGGACTCCATCCGGATGCATAGCCATGGGACTGACAACCAGCACATGTTTCCCGTCCAGGAAGAAGAAATCCGGACATTCCCACATCCTTCCCAGCTTTCCCTGGCTGCTGTCCAGTGTACTGCAATATTCCCAGTGAAGTGCATCCCGGCTCTTATATAATAAAGCCTGTCCATCGCCGTTCTCCTGCATGTCGGTAATAACCGAATAAAAAGCTCCATCCGCATCCTGCCAGATTTTCGGATCTCTAAAATCCGCCACCAGCCCTCCCGCAGGCAGATCTTCAGCTTTAATCACCGGGTTACCGGCATATTTTGTATAATTGACGCCATCTCCTGTTGCGATACATTGCGTCTGATACATTTCCATATTGCCGTCTTTCCCCTGCACAGACTTTACTCCGGTGTACATTAGCAAATGACGTCCATCCGCCAATTCCAATGCACTTCCGGAGAAACAGCCATCTTTATCATAGTCTTCGTCCGGCGCCATCGTAACCGGAAGTCTCTCCCATGTAAGCAAATCCGCGCTTACAGCATGTCCCCAGTGCATCGGACCCCATTCATTGGAATAAGGATGATACTGATAAAACATATGGTATTTCCCTTTATAGAAAGAAAATCCATTGGGGTCATTGAGCCAGCCGACGCCAGCCGTTAAATGATAAGCGGGCCGCTCCGTCGGACTGATCTTTTTGATATTTTCTTTCTCAAAATTACGAGCCCTTTGTAATTGTCCACTAATCATATAAGTACCTGCCTTTCAAGTGAATTTTCTGCGAACGCTTTATAGTAGGTTTGAAATATTGTTTCCGATCATCCTTTGATGCCGGAAGATGCGATACCTTCCACATAATACTTCTGCATGAAGATGAACATAATGATCATCGGAATCGCAGAAACAACAAGTGCTGCCATGATCGCACTATAATGTACCGGCTGAGTGCCGAAGAAGGACTGAACAGCAAGCTGAATCGTACGTTTATCTTCGCCTGTCATAACCAGGAACGGCCACATAAAGTCATTCCAGTGGGATACAAAGTCCAGAATAAATACAGTTGCATATACGGTTTTGGAAATCGGCACAACAATCTTAAAGAAGGTTCCCGCAGGACTGCAGCCGTCAATCGCCGCAGCCTCGATCAAATCGTCCGGAATATCACAGAAAAATTGCCGGAACATATAGATAGAAAAGCACTTAGCAACAAACGGTACAACAAGTGCTGCCAGGGTATTTACCCATCCGAGCTGGGACATTTCAATATACAGCGGCAGCATGATTGCTTCCATAGGAAGTACCATCAGGGCGATAACCAGGTTCAGAATTGCACCCTTACCCTTAAATTCAAATTTTGCCAATGCATAGCCGCACATAGAGTTTACCAGAAGATCCAGGACCAGAATCAGCGCGATGTACAGAAGTGTATTCTTAAACACTGCAGGCAGATTCAATCTGGAAAATACCTCTGCATAGTTATCCAGGGATGCCTGTACCGGAAAAAAAGTAATCAGGGAATTCATGTCGGCAAAAATCTTTGCCTCCGGCTTCAGGGAAGCGGAAATCATCCAGATCAAGGGTGATACGAAGATAATGCCAATCACGATATTGCCAAAGTAAAACATAAATTTTGAAAATTTAGCAGAAAATTTCATTGATTTTGTCATAATCGCATCCTCCCTTCTTAATCCGTTGCTGCGGTAATCTTTTTCATAGCCATGGACATACATACAACAATCACAAAGAATACAGCCGCAATGGAGCATGCATAGCCAAAGTTGCCTTTCTGGAAGCCCTGTGTGTAAATATAGTATACAAGTGTCTTTGTAGAGTTCTTCGGACCACCCTGGGTCATGATGTATGGCTGTGTAAACAGCTTCATGGCCTGAATCATAGTAATCATAACGACATATTTAATCGTGCCCTTCAGACCGGGCAGTGTAATATAAAGAAACTGTTTGAATTTTGTTGCCCCGTCAACAGAAGCAGCCTCATACTGGTCTCTCGGAATTCCCTGCAGACCTGCCAGAAAAATCATCATCTGATAACCTGCGCCCTGCCATGCGGACATGAATATAATTGAATTCATAGCTGTGCCGGCATCATTCAGAAATTTAATCGGTGACAGCCCCAGGGACACCAGAATGGAGTTAATCAATCCGGTACTTGGATTGGCATTGTAAAGAACAGACCACAGAACGGAAATAACAACCATAGAGGTTAACTGCGGGCTGAAATACATGGTTCTGAAAACAGCTACTCCCCGGAATTTCTTGGAAACCAGCAATGCGAGCGCAAGCGCAAGGGCACACTGACAGGGTACAACGATTACTGTAAAATAAACGGTGTTTTTAAATGCCAGCCAGAAGTTCTTGTCCTGGAACAGCTTGGTATAATTTTGCAATCCAATGAAATCTATTGCATCCGGCCTCATGATCTGATATTTAAAGCCGGAGAAATAAACGGTATAAATCATTGGAACTACCAGAAATGCAATCAAAAGAATGACGGCAGGAGCCACAAAAATATACGCTGCCATACGCTCATCGCGTTTCCGGCCGGTAAGCTTTTTGGTGTTCGCCATAGTCCCTTCCCCCTTTTCAAAAAACAGAATTTTATAAAGCACTTTCTAAATCTAAAAGAGTAAAAAATTATAAAGCAATGGCCGCACCTCCAGAGCGATGCGGCCAAAGCTCAAAATCTCCCTGTTTTATTCAGCATAATATGTCTCGTAATCCTCTGTAAAGCTCTCTGCTACTGTATCAAGCTCAGATTGGATGTAATCGGTATCCACTTCTTCGTTTGTAACTGCATCAGAAAAGATATTTGTCATCGCTTCTGCATAGTTTGCAGAGAATACTGCATAGGAAGGTGTTCTCGGACGGGGAACTGCAGTATTGTTCAATTGTTCTACGAACAGAGCGCGGGCGCCGTCCGCATATTCAGCCATAGACTCTGTCTCATAAGAAGAATTACGGGTAGCCGGTTTTGCAATTGCTGCTGCATAAGTAGCAACATTGTCCGTATTCATCAGCCACTGCAGGAACTCACCTGCTGCTTCTACGTTTTTGCAGTCCTTGCTGATTGCTGCTGACCAGTCGCCACAAGGAGAAACTGCTTCCTTCGTGTCATCATTCACCGGATAGTAGGTTACACCCCAGTCAAACTCAGCGTTTGCTTCCAGAGTCGCAACCTCCCAGGAACCGCCGATCATAGTTGCACATGCACCGTTCAGGAATTCGTTCTCAATGGGATCAACATTTGCATAGCCTTTTGCAATCAGGTCAGCCAGGTAAGTAGTAGTTGCCACCGCTTCCTCACTGTTTACATAGCCTTCTGCCTCAGAACCGTCTTCGCTGATATAATCCTTACCGGCAGAAAGATACATTGGCTCCAGCGCATAAGGAAGACCTTCTCCGTGATCCATAATGATGTGAGCGCCTACATAATCATCGGTTGTACATTTCTCAGCAATTTCTGCCATTTCGGCCCAGGTAATCGGATTTTCCAGTGTGCGGGAATCCAGATCATCCACATCAACACCGCACTCTTTCAGGATATCTCTATTATAGTAAAAGGCAACCGAAGATTCCGTAGCAGAAATTGCATACAGGCTTCCGTCATATGTACACTGGGCAACTGTGGATGGAACGAAATCCTCTAATTCCTCCCCGGTGAAGTAATCAGACAGCGGAATCGTAATTCCGTTTGCCGCATAATAGGAAACCTGCGGTCCGTCAACATAGAAGATGTCCGGAAGATCATTGGAAGTTACAGCCGTCGCAATTTTGTTATCATAAGCATAGGAATCAGAACGGTCAATCGCTTCACGGCTTACCTGAATCTCAGGATGCTCCTCATTCCACTCTGCCAGCTTTTCAACCCACCACTCTTCAACCTGTTCTCTGTCGGTAGGGCTCCAAATCGACAGATTGATAACGTCCTCACTCTCTGCCATTACCGGTACGCCTGCCAATGTAGATGCAGCCAGCGCCATTGCCATAATGATACTAAGTCTTTTCTTCATTTTCTTTACCTCCTAGAATAATAATGAAGTCTCTTATATTTCTCTCCGCAAAAAGAAATACCGCTTTTTGTGAAACCCGTTCCATGTTCCGGATATTTTTGCACAGACATCCCAGGCTGTGCACGACAAATTGTGGAACCCGTTTCATATCGTGTCTATATAATAATCCTTACCTATTCATCTGTCAATACCCTTCTGGCAAAAAAATGGTTCCGGGCAACGATATGTGCAATACACTTAGTTTTTCAAGTAATTTATTGTATATATTTCACATATTCCGGTAGTTTCCATTGCTGATTTATTCCAAAATAGGAGCTGTTTATTTTTTATCCGCCAATCATAAAACAAAATCCTGTCCGGAAGGGCTTTCCGTCTGCAACGGGCCGCGTCGTCGACATATTTTTATAAATTATACTCGAATTCTATTGGATATGTACTTTTGCCCTGCCTCACCTCGACGGAAATAAGCTGTTTTTGTGGAACCCGTTTTCTATTTTCTATCATATCAACAATGGTATTTGCACAGATCTCTGACAACAATTGTACATTTTGACAGATGGACGTCACTTCCGGGTTGCACAGCGCTGTTATCGGCATCCCATCATAGGCCAACACCTTTAAATCCTCCGGCACGCGCTTTCCTGCTTCCATAGCCAGATGCATATAAGACAGCGCAGCCTCATCGGCTGCAAATACTCCGTCGATACCATCCGATCTCAGCAGTGCTCTCTTCGCCATCTCCCAATAGGACGCATAATCAAACTGATTCCATTCCATCACCACATCTACAAGCTCTACCCCATGGGCCGTCATAATACTTTCAAAAATCGTATGCCTGTCATCGGCTGCAATATCAGGTGCCACACCCGTAATATGCAGTATTTTCCTGCAGCGATTTTTCAAAAGAATCTCTGCGGCAAGCTTACCTCCCGTTTGATGATCTGAGCCTACCATAGGTATCTTGGGACCAAAATCACGATCCAGGGAAACAATCGGCTTGCTCTGCTTCAGATATTCTTCCCCATCCAGCGTATGGGCCGCTGTAATAATCCCGTCTACGATATTCCGGTTCAGCATGTCCAGATATTCCTTTTCCCGGTTACTGATGCCGATCGTATTACAGACCATGGTCTTATACCCAAGCTTATAAAGAGCAATTTCCGTCTCTCTGACTAACCTGGAAAAGAAAACATGATCCAGATCGGGAATAATAATGCCAATAATTCCTGTTTTATTCCGGAAAAGATTCCTGGCCAGCTCGTTTGGGATATAACCAAGCTCCTTAATCGCATCTTCAATTTTCTTTCGTGTTTCGGGGGCTACATAGCCGCTTCCATTCAGGACCCTGGATACCGTTCCGATCCCCACTCCGGCCCTCTGTGCCACATCTCTGATACTCGCCATCTTTCTTAAACTACGGTTCCTTCTCTTTATTGTTGCTTGTTGACCAGGTATACAATTACTTAGCAGTTATTATATCATACAAATCCTTTGTTTGCAATTATCAGACAGCATGACCCTGGTGTCTATGAACCCCCGTGTCCATCCCGGACAAATTCCGGTAAGCTGCACACCATTACAGCATTGACTCCCGGTTCCCGGTCAAAGATCAGAGGGTGGTCTCTATGCGTTAAAGCATCTTTTTCGCCATACCAAAATCATTGTGGGTAATTGTGAGTACGGCTTGCATTTTTTTTCGGACTATGCTACACTATAAACCGTTGCGAAGCCTATAAAAATAAGGTCTTTTTCGGGCTTTCCGCCGATTTCCGGCGTAAAATGAATCGTGTGTTCGAGACCTTCCACACGTAAAACAAAACTAAAGGAGAGAAAAAATGAAAAACAAGAGTACCCTGTTTCTTGTGCAGGCAGCAGCTATCGGAGCAATTTATGTTGTCCTGACACTAGTATTTGCGCCGCTTGGCTTTGGAGAGGTGCAGATTCGATTTGCGGAAGCATTGACGGTTCTTCCGTATTTTACACCAGCGGCAATCCCCGGATTGTTCGTAGGCTGTATCATCGCCAATTTTCTTGGCGGAGCACTCCCGGTAGATATCCTGTTCGGCAGTATTGCCACCTTATTGGGAGCAATTTTTACTTACAGGCTGCGCGGCAGCAAATGGCTGGCGCCTCTGCCTCCAATCGCAGCAAACACCGTAATCGTTCCCTTTGTCCTTTACTACGGATATGGAGTCAACCTTCCGATTCCATTTATGATGCTGACGGTCGGTGCCGGAGAAGTAGTCTCCTGCGGAATCATAGGAATGGTGCTTCTGACTGCATTATCCCGTTACGGAAACGTCGTTTTCGGCGGTAACAAACCCATTGCCGGATAACAGATTCTAAGTACTTTTAAAGAAAAGGATTTTCCAAACAGACAAGGAGTGCGGCAGAAACCATTTGGGATATCTGCGCACTCCTTATTTTTATGCCCGTTTTCTCAGGCCGGCCAATATCTTTTTCTCCATTCTTGAAACCTGCACCTGTGATACTCCCAGTTCTCCTGCAACCTCCGTCTGTGTCATATCCCGGAAATATCTCATGTAGATCAACTGGCGTTCCTTTGGCTTCAGGGTCTGAAGCATCTCCTCCAGAAAAATCTTATTCAAAAGTATATCCTGTTGGTTCTCCTTTTCCTGAAGCTTATCTATGAGAGAGATTTCCGTCCCCTCTCCCTGGTAAATTGTTTTATGGAGGGATTCCACCTCATTTCCGGCCTCCAGAGTCAGAATCAGTTCCTCCATGGGCAGTCCCATTTCCTCCGAAATCTCTGAAAGCGTCGGCTCCCGCCCAAGTCTCCTCTCCATGGCCTCCCGTACCAGATAAACCTTATACTGATTCTCCTTCAAGGAACGGCTCACCTTCACAATGCCGTCATCCCTGAGAAAACGTTTGATCTCCCCTGCGATCATGGGAACCGCATAGGTGGAAAACCTGACATCATAGGTCATATCAAATTTATCTACGGCCTTTAAAAGACCAATGCTTCCAATCTGAAACAGATCCTCCATTTCCACACCGCGCCCCAAAAATCTCTTTGCCACACTGTATATCAGCCCTACATTTTCCTCAAATAAAGTATCTCTTGCCGCTTTATCCCCCTGGTGCGCACGCCCGATCAGGGCAAGAGTATGCTCCATTCTTACCTCCTGATGATCTTTTTCATGTGCACGGTAGTTCCACAGCCCACTCCGGACTCAACACTTACTTCATCCATAAACGCCTCCATAAATGTAAAACCCATGCCGGAGCGGTCTGTTTCCGGCTTAGTCGTATACAGCGGCTCCATAGCTTTTTCTATATTGGGAATCCCTACTCCCTCATCAATTACGTCTACATATAATTCTCTGTCCTTCAAGCGGCACTCTAACCGAATCTTATGTATCTTTCCCTCATACCCATGAATAATACAGTTTGTCACAGCCTCTGAAACGGCTGTTTTCAAATCCGCAACCTCCTCAAGTGTAGGATTCAACTGCGTACAAAAGGATGCCACCGCTACTCTCGCCAGACCCTCATTCACAGGCCTGCTGTCAAAAATGATTGTCATTTCATTGGTATTTTCCATCAGAATACTCCCTTCTCATCAATTTCCACATATTTATGAACCCCGGATAAATGCAGCAGCTTGTCAATATGACTGTTCACATGAACTGCCCTGATACACCCATTCCGCATTCCAAGCGCCCGGTATCTGCCCATAATCAGACCAATCCCCGAACTATCCATAAAACCGGTCTCTTTAAAATCAAATACTATCGTTCGTATATACGTCCCTTCCATGATCTTATCGGATTCCTTTCTTATTTTATCTGAAACCGGATGATCCAGCTCCTGTGGTATCATAATTGTCAGACATGCACCCTCCGTCTTAAACATTGGATTCATACATGATTCTCCCCTCATTTTCTGATTTTTATTTATCATTCTCCTCATAAAGTGACAAAAGCGAAAGCTACCGGCCAAAATTCACCAAAAGCCTCTCTCCTGAGTCAAAAAGGGGATGTGCTCACGCACATCCCCTTTCTACGAGGTTACTCATCAGTTATTCATAATACTCTTCTTAGTAGTAATTCTCTTCATCATAACCATCCGCTTCGTAGCCGTCCTCTTCGTAGCCGGTTTCTTCATAGCCAGTCTCCTCATAGCTCTCTGACTCATCTTCCTGGCCGTCGCTCCCCTGATCATCTGATTCCGGGTTTCCTGTCGTCCCCGCCTCCCCTGATGTTCCGTCTTCTATGCCTGTCACACCAGTTGCATTGCAGACCGCAGAATAAATTTCTCTCATTCTGTCCGATAACACATCTGCATGAACCTTCTGCACAGCCAGAGCGGCCTCATCCAGGTTTTCCTGAAGCATATACGCATAAGCCTCTATAAGAGCCTCATAGCTTTCGCTGCGCTTCTTTTCCTCTTCGATCTGCTGTGCAGCCGCTTGTGCCGTATCGCCGGACTGCTGCGCTTCTCCCTGGACCTTAGATAACTCGGCCCCCTGACTTGCCAGAGATTCACTGTATTTTACAATCTGGCTGTTCGCTTCCTTATAAATTCCCTGCTTGATGGCAGGTACCGCAAGAAGCCAAAATGCCAACGCACCGGCGGCAATTCCAAACATCAGCGTGAAAAACAGAGAAATTCCGGACCTTTCTTTATAAGCAGGAGGCTGCACTGCCAGCCCACTCCCTAAAACATCATCCCTTTCCTTCTCTCTGCCTCCGGAACGGAAAAAGCCCTTGCCCTGATGTTCCAGTTTCGTAGTAACACCTGTCTGCTCGTCCACCTCACGCAGAAAACGCAGCGTTGTTGTATTCGTTTTATCAATTCTGGCAGCCTTTTTCAGAATTCTGCGTGCCCTGTTCCACTCCTGCTCCCTGATCAGGATCAAAGCCAGAAGGTGATAGCCTTTAATCAGTTTCGAATTTTGAGTAAGTATCTTTTTTAACTGAATAGCTGCCATGTCCTCATGTCCTTCTCTGCACAAAAGAAGGGCATGATTGTATTTTTTGATCGTCTCATTGATCGCGCCAAGCTTATTGGGATTTGCCTGCAGCTTGTCGATATACTCAGAAGCCAGATTCCTGTTGGGCTGCAGATTTTTGCTGATGACCCACTCGCTGAGGGCAGCCACCACCTCACCTGTCTCAAAATAAACAAGACCCAAAAGATTTCTGGCCTGGATATTACGCTTATTATATGTCAAGCTGTGTTTCAGACAGGTGATCGCGCCTGACAGATCACGGATGCTGGCCTTTTCCAGTCCTTGATTGTAATAATATTTTGACAGGTAATCCACCTTTTTCTGAATCAGCACATTACAGCCGCAATGGGTACAATAATCCAAATCCATATCGGTCAGAAATGCGCCGCAGTTCATACAATTCATTCGTATCTCCTTATCTTGTCCGTCTGTTGCTCTTCGCTTCTCTCAGCACCTCCTGAAGCACATCCAGAATATCTGTCAGCTCCCTGTCGTAAATGGCACTTTCCGCATCTGTCACATCCAGGCACGGCTCAAATTTCTTCAGTTCCTCTTCGTAATCAATCATATTTTCCTCCTGCGGCATCACTGCCGCACCTTTTGTTTTAACACTGTTCTCTCTTTTGGATGACACTCTTAATTTCTCCCACCAGATATAAGGACCCGACACAGAACAGCAGTCCCTCCTTACCCTTGACAGCCAAAGCCTGTTCAAAGGCTTCCGGAATCTCTCTGTATGCTTTTACGCCGGTGCAGCCCTGCTCCTCAAAAATCCTTGCCAATGTTTCTGCAGAAACCTCGCGATAACCGCCAACCTGCGTAACAATTACGCTGCGGAAATGTATTTTGCCGCATATGGTACGGATCATATCCGTGTAGTCCTTATCATCGACTGCGGAAAACAGCAGGGTCAGCGGGTATTCCTCCTGGAAATGCGCTGCAGTCTCCACAAATTTTTCCACTCCATCTTCATTGTGGGCGCCATCTACGATCACGCCCGGCAAAACTGTTTCCATTCTGCCCTGCCAGCGGGTTTTCTTCAATCCGTTCTGAATCTCCTTCAGACTCACCGGAAGCTTTTCTTTAAGCACTTCCATGGTTTTCAATGCCAAGGCACTGTTCATAACCTGATACCGCGCAATAAACGGAATAGAGAATACCGTATCCCCATAATACCCATTCTTCATGGAAAAATCAATGCCTGCAGAAGTATTTTGGAGAATTTCCGTGTCCTCCCGCTTCATCTCGTATGCCGGACTTTGCAGCTCCTCTGCCTTTTTTCGGATGACTGAAGCAGCGATTTGATTGTTTCCATCATAAATGACCGGTACACCCGGAACAATGATGCCTGCTTTCTCTCCTGCAATCGCCTCAATAGTATTCCCCAGATACTGCATATGATCAAAGCTGACAGAAGTGATCACACATGCCGCCGGATTCTCGATTGAGGTCGTCGCATCCATACGTCCTCCCAGTCCGGTCTCCAAGGTTACATAATCCACGCCTGCATCTGCAAAAATTACCATTCCCATCAAAAACAGCATTTCAAAGTATGTGGGGTGATAGCTTCCTTCTGCTACCAGCCTTTCTGAAAGTTTCTTCACCTTCAGAAAAGCATTCAGGAAGGTGTCGTTGTCAATGTTCACCTCGTTAATCTGGAATCTCTCATTAATTTCCACCAGATGCGGAGAAGTAAACAGCCCGCAGGAATACCCTGCTTCTCTCAAAACAGAGGTTAAAAAGGCACAGGTACTTCCCTTTCCGTTCGTTCCGGCCACATGAATGACCTTAAATTTCTCCTGCGGACTTCCAAGCCGCCTTAAGCATTCCCTGGTATGTTCCAGACTATTCTTTGTTGTAAATTTCGGGGTTTCCTCAATATAAGCCACTGCTTCTTCGTAATTCATATAAAAAAATCACCACTTATCTAATGTATTCGCAGCGGCCCAAAACCTGTATCTAAAATAAACCGCTACGATATCATTATATATGAGTGGTGAAAGATGTCCAGTACCAATCGTAATATTTTATTCGACAGTATACTTCATATTTAAAAGGCGGATGCCTGTCATCATACATCCGCCTTTCTTCTATTCTTCCCTCTGAAGCTTCCATTTATTCTCGCTGTACAGTGCATAACAGGATCTGTCATAGCTTTTGCTCAAAGCTTTCCTTGTGGAACTGTTGCTTCGCTGAATCACAGCAAGCCTGTCAAAATCATTCAGCTCTGTACCGGTAATCATCAGGGTGGTTGGACTGATATATACCGTATCATACCATTCCCCATTCAGCTTCACCTGGCTGGAGGGCGTAAAGTTCGTTCCTGTAATCCGATAGGTGAAATCAAAGGAGGAAACCAATTCCAGAGAATCAAGAGTCACGTCATACAGCCCCAGCCGCATCTTCGAACGTGGATAAGGATTTTCCCCGCCATACGCATATCGTTCACCATAGAGCAGATCATACTGCAGAGTTTCCAGGTCCACCTGATAATTCTTTGTATTTCTTCTTGCCTGATGATAACGGAAAATTGTTCCCTCATGAATCCCTATACGATCCATAACCTCCGCGGCCATCTGATATGCCGCCAGATTCACATCCTTTTTCCGGAGTCCGAAATTGTCCCAAATCACATATTGTGTCTGGAACAGATATTTGTTCTCCAAATCCTCCACAGTCAATCCCATAGTCGGAAGATGATCTCCATACATCACAAGAACTACGTCCTCCGGATAATCTGCAAGACGTTCTGTCAGCTCCTTGACAAACTGATCCATTTCATAAATTTCATTGACATAATATTCCCACTGATAGTCTTTCTCTCTTGTTGGTGAGCCGCTGACCATAATTTCCGGGTCCTCCAGAACCGGCTCCTCCGGATACGCTCCATGTCCCTGCACTGAAATTGTGTAAACATAATCCGGTTCTTCCGTGGAATCCAGACATTTCAGAATCTCATCTGTCAGAACACTGTCTTTCACCCACCCCAGTGAATTCTTCTGATCCTCTTGAGGCATATATTCTTCTGATGTAAAGGTATCAAAACCAAGATTCGGAAAAATTGTCTTTCTTCCATAAAAGTTAGCTTCATGGTTATGTATGGCATGAGTGGAGTATCCCAGAGCCTTCAGTACGTATGCCGCACTCTCGCAGGTCGTCTCTGTCAGGATACTCTTATACGGATACTCCCCCGGACCGAAATAATGCATGCTCATTCCGGTTATGGATTCAAATTCCGTATTTGCAGTTCCCGCACCAACAGACGGCACCTTATAATATCCGGAAGAATATTCCTCCATAAGCTTTCGGAAGGTCGGTATCGGGTCCTTGGAAACCTCCAGATATTCCACCAATGTGGGATCAAAAAAGGATTCGAGCTGCAGGAATATGATATTCGGATGGCTCCCCTCCTTTGTCTCAGGAAGATTTTCTTCTGTTTTCTGGATTCTGGTGATTTCCTTATCGGAATAATCCCTCGGACAGCTAATTCCCGTATTAAAAATCGTCGTGGCAAGGCAATACGGATAACCATAATCCTCATATGCAAAAGCAATGTTGCCAAAATAGTTCGAAAGAACACGCTTCTCCAAAGCCAACTGCGTCACACCTGCAAACGCCAAAAAGCCAACAAGCACCAGTGGCAGATTGTAGCGGTAATTCAGCTTACCTTTGTATTTCGGTCCTTTGATAAAAAGCCACAGCAAAAGCAGAAGGAAAACAGCAAACAGAATACACACCGCCACTACTCCTGCCATAGGCAGATATCTTTTTGCAAGCTTCAGCGCATCTGTAATCAAATGCAGATCAGGACCTGTAAACGGTGTGACACGGGTAGTAAGCAGCACACCGTTAATAATCCCAAGCGTCATCCAAAAAATCGTAATCAGCACTCTGACAAAGCATCTTCTGCGGAACAAATAAACAAGTAACGTGGTTGTAAAAATAAACGCTGTGTTATAAGCGAACACAAGCGGACTTCCCGTCATGTAATCCCATGCTTTTAAAAAAGAGTGACGGCTCATTGCTTCAATCAGAAAATATCCTGCCGCACTGCCCAAAACATGGAGTATCAGGGAAACTTTGTTAAATATCTTATACCACTTCATCCTAACGCTCCTTTATTGTCTGACCGCTGTTTTTTCCAAAACAGCGGCCATTTCGCGCATCTGCGCGTTTCTCATTTCTTCATTTGTTCAAGCTGAACGTTTACTTTTTCCAGCATTTCTCCGTACTTCTGAAGTTTCTCTTTTTCCGCTTCCACCTTTGCCGCCGGAGCCTTATTTACGAAATTCGGATTGCCAAGCATCCCTTCACACCTTGCGATCTCTTTTGTCAGGCGCTCACATTCTTTTGTCAGACGCTCCATTTCTTTTTCTCTGTCTACCAGATCCTCCAGCGGCAGATAAACCACTGCATTGGAAACTACGATTGATACGGCATCCTCTCCAATGCCCTCCTTGGTTTCCTGTACATGGATTTCCCTGGAAAATGCCAGGTTTACAAAAGACTTCCTGCTTTCTTCATACATCTTACAAATATCCGCATTTTTTCCTACAATATAAAGCTTTGTCCTGCGGTTCTGCGGTACATTCATCTCTGTTCTTGTATTTCGGATACCTCTTACCACTTCTTTAAAGCTTTCGACTGCCTTTTCTGCCTCCGGAAAATTCCGGTCCTCTCTGTATACCGGCCACTGGGAGATCATAACAGACTCTTCCCCGGGAAGAAGTGTACAGTAGATTTCCTCCGTAATAAACGGCATATATGGATGAAGCAGCTTCAGGCCTTCTGTAAGCGCTGTGCGAAGTGTCCAAAGGGCATCGTTTGCTGCCTGCGGGTTCTCCTCAGCTTTCCACAGGCGTACCTTGGCAATCTCAATATACCAGTCGCAAAGCTCATCCCACAGAAAATCATAAACCTTCTGTACGGCAATACCCAGCTCGTACTTATCCATATTTTCTGTCACCTCACGGATCACCGTATTCAAATGAGAGAGAATCCATTGATCCTCCGGACAAAGCGCCTGCGGATTCTCCGGCTCTGTCACATGCTTACCTTCCAGATTCATCATAATGAAGCGGGACGCATTCCAGATTTTATTTGCAAAATTACGGCTGGACTCGACGCGTTCCCAGTAGAAACGCATGTCATTTCCAGGTGCATTTCCTGTGATCAGAGTCAGACGCAGCGCATCCGCACCATATTTGTCGATCACTTCCAGCGGATCAATGCCGTTTCCAAGAGACTTACTCATCTTGCGTCCCAGGGAATCACGAACCAGCCCATGAATCAATACATGATGGAAAGGAGATTTCCCTGTCTGCTCCAATGCGGAAAATACCATACGGATCACCCAGAAAAAGATGATATCATATCCGGTTACCAACACATCTGTGGGATAGAAGTATTCCATTTCAGGCGTTTTTTCCGGCCAGCCAAGTGTAGAGAACGGCCAAAGCGCGGAGCTGAACCAGGTATCCAGGGTATCTTCATCCTGATGTAAATGTGTGCATCCGCATTTCGGACATTTTTCCGGCATTTCTTTCGCTACCACAACTTCACCGCATTCATCGCAGTAATATGCGGGAATCCGGTGTCCCCACCAGAGCTGTCGGGAAATACACCAGTCACGGATATTTTCCAGCCAGTGCAGATAGGTCTTTCCAAAGCTCGGCGGAACAAATTCCAGCTCTCCTGTGTTCAGTACTTCGATGGCTGCCTTTGCCAATTCATCCATTTTTACAAACCACTGAGGCTTGATCATCGGCTCTACGGTAGTACCACAGCGGTCATGCGTTCCTACGTTATGGGAATGCCCAACCACCTTCACCAACAGCCCCTGCGCTTTCAGATCCTCTACCACTGCAGCTCTTGCTGTGTAGCGGTCCATCCCTGCATATTTGCCGCCCAGAGAATTAATGGTCGCATCGTCATTCATGATGTTGATTTCCGGAAGGTTATGGCGTCTGCCAACCTCAAAGTCGTTCGGGTCATGTGCAGGTGTAATCTTTACACAGCCTGTTCCGAATTCTTTATCTACATACTCATCCGCGATCACCGGAATTTCCCGGTCTGTCAGAGGCAGCTTCAGCATCTTTCCTACCAGCTCCTGATAACGTTCATCCTCCGGATTGACAGCAACCGCCGTATCTCCCAGAAGAGTCTCCGGACGCGTGGTAGCGATTTCTACAAATCTGCCCTCTTCTCCTGCAACCGGATAATTGATGTGCCAGAAATTCCCCTCCTGATCCTCATGCTCAACCTCCGCATCGGAAATAGAGGTCTGACATACCGGACACCAGTTGATGATCCTGGAGCCTTTATAGATATAGCCTTTTTCATATAATTTGACAAAGACCTCCTGTACTGCCCCGGAACAGCCTTCATCCATAGTAAAGCGTTCCCGCTCCCAGTCAGCAGATGCACCCAGCTTTTTTAACTGATTGATGATCTTTCCGCCATACTCCTCTTTCCATGCCCAGGCATGCTTTAAAAATTCCTCACGGCCGATCTCATTTTTATCAATGCCCTCTTTTTTCAGCTTTTCAATGACCTTGACCTCTGTAGCGATTGCTGCATGGTCCGTTCCTGGCTGCCACAAGGCTTCATAGCCCTGCATTCTCTTGAAACGGATCAAAATATCCTGCATCGTCTCATCCAATGCATGTCCCATATGAAGCTGCCCGGTTACATTCGGCGGCGGCATCACAATGGTAAATGGTTTTTTATCCGGATTTACCTTTGCATGAAAATAACCGTTGTCCATCCATTTCTGATAAAGGCGTTCCTCAATGCCTTTCGGATCATAAGTTTTTGCGAGTTCTTTGCTCATACTTTCCTCCTTGTATCTATCATCACCATTTTGTTCCCATGTGAAGGGCTTTGCTAAAAAAGCCCCTCACACTTACGTGTGAAGGGCGATTCATACCGCGGTACCACCTTCGTTATGCAGAAACTTCCGCACATCTCATTCTCCTTTAACGCAGGATTACGTGAAAGCCTACTCACACTTCAGCTTCCCGGCTCCAAAGCTACCTTCGGCAATCTCTTCCTCAAAATGTCTTCCAGCCAGCGGACATCTCTCTCTTTCAGGGGCAACTGCCTACTCCTCTTCTTCTCTGCCTTTGTTCTGGCTTTTACTATAATTGGATTTTTGCTCCTTGTCAAGCGTGATTGCCGGAAATTCACAGTTATTCCACACTTTTCAGGGATTCCACCATGTCAATTTTCTTTAATTTATAATGCATCGCTGCGTTGACAATTGCAGAAAATCCACAGGTGAAAAGGGCACAGTACAAAAAGCTGACCGGACGAATATCCCTTCCAAACATAACTGCATCCACCTCTACCGTCACAATGACAAAGCGATGCAGCAAAACTCCGAAACCAGCTCCTGCCAGTACGCCAACCAGTGTCAGCAGTATATTTTCCCGGAATACATACTGCGATACCTCTCCGTCATAGAATCCCAAAACCTTCAGAGTAGCCAGCTCCCTCTGCCGTTCAGTAATATTGATGTTATTCAGATTATACAGCACGACAAAAGCCAGCATGCCCGCAGAAATGATCAGCACGATAATGACTGTTTCCAGACTGCTCAGCATCCGCTCAATCTGTGCCGCAAGACTTGTGGTATAGCTGATGCTCAATGCTGCCGGAAATTCCAGTATCTTTTGGCCGGTTTCTTCAGCTTCATTCCGGTACTCTTCCTTCATAGTAAATACCACATCCGCATATTCCGGTTCCCTTCCGAAGGTTTCCTCGTATACTTTTGGTGTCATATAAACATAATGTCCCATATAATTTTCTGTGATAACGGCAATCGTTGTCTCATACTTTTTATTTTCCCACTTCAGGGTCAGCGTATCTCCCGCCTCCAGCCCCAGCAGCGCAGCAGTCTTCTCACTGACTGCAGCTCCCGCATCCGTCAGTTCATAACGCTCCTTCGTCACACGATTCTGCAACGTAACATCCTCACGAAAATTCTCCTGATTCTCAGGAACATATACATATACACTTACCTTGGACTTTCCGCGGGGAGCGGTCATCTTCGCAAGCTGGATTCTGGTAAAACGGCTGATTTTCGGGTTATCTTCCAGGTAGTCCCAAAGCTCCTGCCGTTCCTCATCCGCAGCATCCTCATCATCGATGATCGTTCCGTCATAATGCTGCAGTAGTTCATACTGACGCGCAGCAATGTCCATAATCGAATCTCTGATTCCATACCCTACCAGCATCAGTGCCATACTTCCGGCAATACCGAAAACCGTCATAAACAGACGCTTCTTATAGCGGAACAGGTTTCTCAGTGAGGATTTCCACGTAAAATTCAGACGTTTCCACAAAAAGGCGATCCGTTCGATCAGAATCCTCTTTCCCTCTTTTGGCGCAGGCGGACGCATCAGCGAGGCCGGTGTCTCCGCAAGCTCCCTGTAGCAGGAAAAAATCGTCGCTCCCATTGTGCAGGCTACCGCAGCTACAGAAGCGATCATGGCAAATTTGAATTCATAATGGATTCTCAAACTGGTCGCCATGTTATGGTACATAATCCCATAGGCCTTGATAATAATATAAGGCAGGATTTTTTCTCCGATCAGAACCCCCAGGATACTGCCGCCCACAGTTGCCAGAAACGCATAATTCAGATATTTGGAGGCTATGGCAAATTTTCCGTACCCAAGAGCCTTCATCGTACCAATCTGGGTTCTCTGTTCCTCCACCATTCTGGTCATGGTCGTCAGACTGATCAAAGCGGCCACCAGGAAAAAGATGACCGGAAATACTTCACCGATGTTTCGGATACGCTCCGCATTGTCACCGTAATCCGAATACTCCGGCAGGTCATTTCTGTCTGTGACAAACCACTCCGGAACCTTCAGCTCTTTCAGCTCCTTTTCTGCATCTGCAAGCTTTTGTTCCCCATCCGCAATCTCTTCCTCAGCCTCTTTTTTGCCATCCTCGTATTCCTCTTTCCCTTCCTTTAACTCCTGTTCTGCTTTTTCGATCTCCTCTTTTGCATCTGCAAGCTTTTGCTCGTTTTCTATGATTTCCTTTTGGCCATCCCTGATCTTCTTTTCATTTTCCGCGATCTCCTGCTCACCGGCGACCAGCTTCTGTTCATTAGCCGTGATCTCTGCTTCTGCAGAATCCAGCTTCTTCTCGTTTGCATCAACCTCAGCCTGTCCTGCGGCAAGCTTCTTATAGCTTGCCTTCAGCTCTGCCTTACCTTTGGAGAGCTCTTTTTCCCCTGCTGCAATTTCCTTTTCTGCAGGCGCAATCTTCGTCTCTTCCTTTTCCAACTCTGCCCGGCCCTGGTCAATGGCCTGCTGCCCGGGACCAAACTGTGCTTCTGCTGCAGCAAGACTGGCTCTTGTCTGCTCAGCCTGCGCAAGGCCGCTTTCTATCCCGGAAATTCCCGCTTCAAGCTCTGCCCTTTGTGCCGCAAGCTGCTGACGCAGGCCCTCTAATTCTGCACTGACTGACGCAAACTCTGCATTCGCAGTCTCCAACTGCTCATTTGCAGTCTCTAATCCCTGCCGTGCTTCCTGTAATTGCGCTTCTGCAGCGGCCAGATCTTCCTCCTTAAGATTTCCGGCCACCACTTCCTGACGGATACGTTCACATTCTGCCTGCGCTTCATTCACGGCTGTCTGCTTCCCATCTGCTTCCGCCTGTTTTTCTGCAACAGCAGCCGCTGCCGCATCTACGGCTGCCTGTTTCCCGGGAATCTGCCCCTCGGCTGCTTCCACCTCCGCCAATCCGTTTTCGCACTGCTGCTTCTTTGCATTCAGACCGGCAATGGTTTCCTCTATCTGTTTCTTTCCTGCCGCAGTCTTTGACCTGGCATCATCCAATTCCTTCTGTTTGGCTTCAAGAGTGGCTTTTCCCTGTGCAATGGCCTCTTTTGCGGCTGCTAATTCCGCCTTTGCATCCGTAAGCTGTTTCTCACTTTCCTCCAGCTTTTTTTTGCCGCTGTTGTACTGTTTCCAGCCTTTAGCCAGCTCCTCCCTAGCCGGTTGAAGCTGTTCCCTTCCCTGGGAAACCTGCTGCTTTGCATCATTTAACCGGCTCCACCCATCCGCCGCTTCTTTTTTGGCATCGCCAAGCTGCTTTTTGCCATCTTCAATTTCTTTTTTTGCATCAGAAAGAGCCTTCACGCCATCTTCATATTCCTTCCTGCCATCAGCCAGCTCTTTTTCTCCATCTTCAATTTCTTTTTTCGCATCGGTAAGCTTCTCATCCGCTTCCTTTTTTCCATCTGCAAGTTCCTGCTTTGCATCCGCGAGCTTTTCATTCGCTTCTGACACAACCTCGTCATACCGGTACTGACACCGTTCCTCCTGAATTCCTTCTACACGCTTTTTTAGCTTCTCAATCAAATTCTCATAGGCATCCGTATAACTCGTCAACCCTTCCGCGCCATGCACCCGCAGATAAATCTGCGTATATACCTCCTGGTCAAAATCCTCCGAAAGCACATAGGCAAAACCATTGATTTCTCCGGAACCAAGCGTCGTATTTCCTCTGTTAAAAGAAATATAAAGGGGGCTGCTCCCGATTCCCACAATTGTATAGATATCTTTTTTCAGGAGCTCACTGTCTTCCTCCTGACGAAACGAAATACTGTCACCGATCTGGTATCCTTCATTACCTGCAAATGCAGAATCCAGAAAACACTCCCCGCTTTTTTCCGGAAGCCTTCCCTCCGTGGCTGTAATCTGATTCACGGTTTCGTTGAGAGACTCAATATGCAGCACCTTCCGGGAGCTTTCTTCTCCGCACAAAACATCTGCGGCATAGGCCCCCTCTGCAGACTGAATCCCATCCACTTCCTCCAGGGCCTGCACATCTGCCTCTGTCAAACCCAGAGTTCCGACTACCTTCAGGTCCATAAGCTTACTCGAATCATAATAAGCATCTCCGGAAAACCGCATATCAGGAGATGCAGCCTGAATTCCGGAGAAAAAAGCGACTCCCAATGCCACAATGCAGAATATGGAAATAAATCTTGCCTTGCTTTTGCGTATTTCCATCCGGAAATCTTTATGTAATGCTTTTTTCATCCGCTTCACCTACCATTCGATTTCTTCTACGGAAGTTGGATGTTCATTCTGCGTCATTTGTGAAACCTTTCCGTTTTTGATCCGGATGACCCTGTCTGCCATAGGTGTTAACGCGGAATTGTGGGTGATTACAATGACTGTCATCCCCTTATCCCTGCACATATCCTGTAAAAGCTTCAGTATTGCCTTACCTGTCTGATAATCCAGCGCTCCCGTCGGTTCATCACAGAGCAAAAGCTTCGGATTCTTGGCAAGCGCCCGGGCAATGGATACCCTCTGCTGCTCCCCGCCGGATAACTGCGCAGGAAAATTCGAGAGTCTGTCCCTGAGGCCCACCTCCTCCAACACAGTCCCTGCGTCTAAAGGATTCCTGCAAATCTGAAGCGCAAGCTCCACATTCTCCAAAGCAGTCAGATTAGGCACCAGATTATAAAACTGAAATACAAATCCAATATCCTCCCGCCGGTATCCTGTCAGTTGACGGTTGGAATAATTTGCAATATTCCTGCCATCCACCCATACCTTTCCGGAAGTCGCTTTATCCATACCGCCCAGAATATTCAGAACCGTCGTTTTTCCGGCGCCGCTTGGTCCGACCACTACTACAAATTCGCCCTTCGCAATCTGAAAGCTGATTTCATCAACCGCTACAATCTTTACCTCTTTTGAACCATATATTTTGGAGACACCTTCCAGTTTTACATAAGCTTCTCTATGTTCCCTCATGCTTTTCTCCTGATATTCCGGTTTTTATTCTGCAAGCAGCGCCGCTGAGCTGCTTCCTATCCTGTCACAGCCTTCTTCCAGAAATGCTTCCATATCCTTCTCTGTGCGGATTCCGCCCGCTGCCTTTATTTTTACATCCGGTCCGATATTTTCTTTAAACAGACGAATATCCTCAAGCGAAGCTCCTGCCGTACCAAAGCCGGTGGAGGTCTTGATGTAATCAGCACCGGCCTTTGTCACGATCCGGCAGAGCTGGAGCTTTTCTTCCTCCGTAAGATAACAGGTTTCTGCGATCACCTTTAGCACATGACCGCCGCAGGCCTCCCGAATTTTGCAGATTTCCTCCTCCACTGCCGTAAAATCGTGGTTTTTGACATCACAGATATTGACAACCATATCAATTTCGTCAGCACCATCCTCCAGCGCTTTTTTGACCTCAGCCACCTTTGCTTCCGTCACACTGTAGCCCAGAGGGAAACCCACCACTGTGCAGATACGCACCTGCTCTCCAAAGGACTCCCGGATTTTTGGAACATAGCAGGGCGGAACACAGACAGACGCGGTTTTGAGCCGTATTGCCTCCTCGCAAAGCCTGATAATATCCTCCCAGCCTGCGTATGCTTTTAACTGGGTATGATCCACATGTGTCAAAATTTCTGATGTATTCATGATACACTCCTTTCTGCTCCTTAAATGAATTTAATATTTTTCTATCCTGTCCTTCTGTACTTTTGCATAAATCAATGGTTTTTTCACAGGTGGTTCGCCGCTCATCACAATTGCCTCTATAAGCTTCCGCTCTGCCGAATAAAAAAGTTCTTCTTTTGAAGCATATAACACTGCAAGTACATCTCCTGCCTCCACCCAGTCTCCCGGTTTCTTTCTCAAAACAATGCCCGCACCGTAATCCAGACGGCTTTCCTTCGTCTCCCGTCCGGCTCCCAGCATCACAGATGCAATGCCGCAGGCCTCCGTATCCATATGCACAATATATCCGCCTTTTTCAGCCTTTACTTCCCTGGTAAGTGACGCCAGCGGGAGCTTCCCTGTATCCAAAATGCAGGAAGCATCCCCTCCCTGTGCTTTTACCATTGCAAGAAAGCAATTCAGAGCGCTTCCGTTCCGTATTGCCTCCCATGCAGCTTTCTCACACGCATCTGCCGGTCCCTTATCAGCAAGATACAGCATATTTCCGGCAAGCCGGACGCAAATCTCGGTCAGATCAGCCGGGCCGTTTCCTTTCAGAGTTTCCACAGCTTCCATAACCTCCAGGGAATTGCCGATACAATTGCCAAGAGGCACATCCATATCTGTAATCAGCGCTGCTGTCCGCTTCCCTGCATTTTCCCCGATAGCCACCATGCATTTTGCAAGCTCTATGGAGCCTTCCAGGGTCTTCATAAAAGCCCCGCTTCCGGTCTTCACATCCAGCAGAATGCTGTCGCTGCCTGCTGCCAGCTTCTTCCCCATAACAGAAGCCGCAATCAGAGGAATACTGTCCACAGTAGCCGTCACATCCCGAAGCGCATACATTTTCTTATCCGCAGGTGCAAGATTTCCGGATTGTCCGATAATGCTGAGGCCCGTTTGATTTACCGTGTCAAAAAATTCCTGCTGCGTCAGGGTTGTCCGGAATCCGGGAATTGCCTCCAGCTTATCAATAGTCCCTCCGGTATGTCCAAGACCTCTTCCTGACATTTTTGCCACTTTTGCCCCGCAGGCAGCAGCGATCGGTCCTGCCACCATAGTTGTCTTATCTCCTACGCCGCCTGTAGAATGCTTATCTACCTTGATTCCTTCAATACCTGACAGATCGGCGATTTCCCCGGAATGTGCCACCACGTCTGTCAAAACAGAGATTTCCCGGTTCGTCATCCCCTGGAAATACACTGCCATCAAGAAGGCCGCCATCTGATAATCCGGCATTTCTCCCACCACATATAAGGAAATCATATATCGGATTTCTTCATCCGTCAATTCTTCTCCATCTCTTTTTTTTCTGATGCAGTCATAAACTCTCATAAACGCCTCCTTTTCCTGCCGCCGGGACACCTGGGACTATCCCCTTGCTTCCAGTGCACTGCCCGTAAAGCCCAGAGGCAAAAGCCTTCCCGACCAGTTCCTTTGCCGATACTTCCACAGTAAACACCTTCTTTCTATACTTATTATAGTATAACAAGACAAGGAGGACAAGCAAAAAGCATTGCCGGGAATCCGTTCCGGGCAATGCCTTCTGTCTATTCTCTATTTTTCCTTTTGCGTGTCATGAGACCCCCGATACGTCCGGTTTCCTTTGCCGACAGACTTTTCCAGCCGCTTTCCAGCACCTTATCCAAGACCCCCAGCTCCTCTGCAATCTCATATTTCATTTTTTCTTCCGAAGAAAGCTCACCCTTCAGATAAGCCTCCACTTCCTTATCCTTGTTCATTGTCCTCACACTCCTTTTTTTGATTCCTTTGGAGTATGGACCAATTCCGGTAAAAATATACAGCGTATTCTTACTTCGGGATAACTATGGCTGCGATGATATAAGCCCAGATTCCAGCACCTCCGAAGCAGGTAAATACTACCCATGCCAGACGTACCAGCGTCGGATCGATATCAAAATACTCCGCAATACCTCCGCAAACGCCGCACAGCATACAATTTACTGATGATTTATAAAGCCTTTTATTACTCATAAGAAATCCTCTCTTTCTTTTTATTCTGCATCTTCAAAATCCACACTGATACTTCCCATTCCGCACTCCAGTTCAATTGTTCCGGATGCTCCCGGATTGTTGATCTTCTTCTCTTTTGCCAGTGAGGTAAAATTCTCTCCATCAATCGTAATTACACCAAGTCCGCATTCCAATTTATAATTGTAATTGCTTCCTCTCCCTGCTAATTCCAATGACATAGAGCCAAGACCGCACTCCCCGTCAATCTCTCCTGCCGTCAGTCCCTGCAGATCCACAGTTCCGGTCCCCACCTCAATGCCCGCCTTCTGTACAGTCAGAGAAGCATCATTCTCCAATGTTCCTGCTCCGACATTGACATCCAGCTCCTGTACGGAAAGATCACTCAGAAGCTCTACGTTCCCTGCATGTACGTTAATTTCCATTTTATCAAACTGTGCGTCCTTTGGATAAAATACGGTCACGCTTCTGTGACTTACCTTTGAAGAACTATTGATCTTAAGCTCTCCTTTTTCATATTTTACCCTTACATTCCCGGTTTTATCATTTTCTATTTCTATTCTCATGGTATCGCCATCATATGCCTCAAGGATCAGCTCATCATATCTGAGATTGATTTCTACCTCATTTGCAGGAGCTGTCGTATGCACTCTCTTCCCATTCGAATCAGTGCTGCCGGTCTCTGTGTGATGACTTTCTTCCCAGTCATCGTCCTCCCAGTCATCGTCCTCCCAGTCATCGTCCTCCCAGTCATCGTCCTCCCAGTCCATATTTCTCAGGTCGTAATATTTTTCACGCATCTTCTGCACAATATCTACTGTTTCCATAGTGGCTCCCATAGCAACCCCGCCCAGCGAAAATCCGATGCCGACAACACCAAACACACAAGCCAGAATCAACATTGCCTTAATAAATTTCTTCATGCATTCGCACCATCCTTTCTTCCCCTGTGAAGAAGCTTATAACAGAAATCCGTAAACATTCTGAGCAGCCTGGGAAGAAGCTTGCCTGCGGCATATACCAAAAGCGCCAGAAGCAGTACACCCACTGCTACCAGAATACATCCGATTCCGATACATAAAACTCCTGCGGCCGGATTGGAAAAGCAAAGGCCAATTCCTGTTATGCCGCACACAATACCGCCGATCACCAGTCCCAATACCGCAGCTCCCAGAGCAAACACGATCAGAAACGGAAGCATTGCAATGGTCACAACTACACCCAGAATTCCTCCAACTGCCCCTTTCACAAAAGGTGAAACAAAGACCAGAAGAATCAGCACCAATATTAACCCGGCATTGTTTTTCTTTTTATCTGCATGATATCCTCTCTCCGCCCGGCTTCTGCCTCTCCCGTAATGGCCGTTTTCCCAGCCGGCCCTGTCTCTGCAAAACTGCCGCCTGCCCCCGGAAGCACCTTCCGCCCGCTTAGAAGACTCACTGTTCTGCTGTCTCGTCTCAGGCATCTGTACATCCTCCCGTGTCCTGGAGTCCTCATAGCCACGCTCTGTATATTCCGCATACTGATCATTGCTTTCATTTAAATCTGCCTTAATAATCGCTGCGACCTTGCCGGGACTTCCAAGCTCCCGGATAACTGCGTCTTCCTGTTCCTCTCCGGCATCATCAAAATAACTGTTATAATAATCAAGCGCTTCCTGCCGTTCAGCTTCAGAGATATCGGAAAGCAATTTTTCTAATTGTTCCATAAACTGCGCTCTGTTCATACTTTTATTCCTCCCTCAAACAGCTTAGATATCTTAGATGAATAATTTTTCCATTCAACCTTATATAACTGCAGTTGCGCGGCGCCTTTATCTGTCAGTTTGTAATAACGCCGGTTCCTTCCTGCATACGCCATATCGTAGACCTCCAGACACTCATCCTTCTGCAGCCTCCGAAGAACAGGATACAAAGTAGATTCCGAAACATCCAGCACTCCGCGCACATCCTGTGTGATCTTATAACCATAGGTTCCTTCCTGTTCTTTGGAAACAACAGCCAGAACAATAGCATCCAGAAGGGCTGCACCTGTATTAAATACCATATGCTCACTTCCTTATTATTTTACTTGTATTATTATACGAAGTTCCAATATTGTTTTATTGATAATACTATATATTATATAATATAGGTTTGTCAATAGTATTTTGCAAAATTATATTATCAATTATAATGAAGCAGGAAACATCCCAAGAGATGCTTTGATTTCTAATTTATTCGGAGGAGCTATGAATCAACAGACAAGAGAACGAGAACTTCCTGAGGCTTTTCTAAACAGGATGAAAGAAATGCTGGGAACCGAATACGATTCCTTTCTGGAAAGCTATAAAAATCCGCGCACCTATGGCCTGCGCGTCAATACCCGGAAAATAAGCTGCAAAGAATTCGAAAAAATCGCGCCGTTTCCAATAGAAAAAATCCCATGGGTAGAAAACGGTTATTTCTATCAGGAAGAAAGCCGCCCGGCCAGATGCCCTTATTATCAGGCAGGCTTATATTATCTGCAGGAGCCCAGCGCTATGACGCCTGCTTCCAGACTTCCGGTCCTTCCGGGAGAATACATCCTTGACCTCTGTGCGGCTCCCGGCGGCAAAGCAACCGCACTTGGGGCCAATCTACAGGGGCAAGGGCTTCTGGTTGCCAACGATATCAGCACCTCACGGGCAAGAGCGCTTCTTAGGAATCTGGAACTGTTCGGAATCCCCAATGTTTTTGTTGCCAATGAAGCACCCGCGAAACTTGCAAAAGCTTTTCCGGGATTCTTTCACAAAATCATGCTGGACGCCCCATGCTCCGGCGAGGGTATGTTCCGGAAGGAAGAAGCACTTGCAAGGGACTGGACTTTGGAAAAATCCCGGGAACTGGCAGACATCCAGAAAGAACTGATCCTGAATGCCTCGGACATGCTCCGCCCGGGCGGACTGCTTCTGTACTCCACCTGCACCTTTGCTCCGGAGGAAGATGAAGGCTGTATTTCCTTTTTATTAGAGAACCGGCCGGATATGGAGCTGCTTCCGATTCCCGGATACGAAGGCTTTTCCCAGGGAGTTCCGGCATGGGGAAACGGTGATGGGCGTCTTACAAACTGCATACGCATTTTCCCGCACAAAATGAACGGAGAGGGCCATTTTCTGGCTCTTCTTCAGAAGCCCGGCAATACCCTCACAGAAGTCCGGCCTCCTCTGCCAAAGCCCGACAAACATACACAAAAATGGCTGGAAGCCTTTTTCCGGGAAATTGGCTTAAGAACCTTAGGCGGTGTTCCCTTCGACTGGAACCGCGTGGAAACCCGGGGAGACAAAGTATACTATCTTCCGCCTGTCAACAGCAGCTTCCGGGGGCTTGCCTTTCTCCGGAATGGTCTGTATCTGGGTGATTTAAAGAAAAACCGCTTTGAGCCAGGCCAGCCTCTGGCACTGGCGCTCCACAAAAATGATGTCGGGGCAGTCATATCCCTTCCAGTTTCCGACGAACGCCTGACACGCTATCTGAAAGGCGAAACACTCCTGATAAAGCCTCACGAGGCTGCTCACGCAAAGGGCTGGCATGTGCTCTGCGCTGACGGCTATCCTCTTGGCTTCGGAAAGCTGGTAAACCGGACATTAAAAAACAAATATCCCGCAGGCTGGAGGGTGTGACCCTCCGGCCTCATTTTCACCAGACTCCTGTCATACCTCAATCGCTCTTCCAAGCGTAAAGGAATAAATATACTTCTCTTTCACCTTTTTGCCTGTCATGCGCTCCAATGCCTCCGCATAACCCTCAAGCTGTATATGATACAGGTCCGCCAGCCGCTGTTCTTCGTTGGCAGACACCTTATCTGTCTTATAATCCACCAGGACAATGGCATCTTCTTCCAGAAAGTAGGCATCAATGATACCCTGCACCAGTACCGTCTCCTCACCCGGCCATGCCGGATTCAGTGCAGAGGCCGGATTTGAGATCACAAAGGGCTGCTCCCGGAACAGATTACCCAAGAGAGAGGCCGCTGCCATACGCTGCCCAATAGGGGATTCTGCAAACAGCAGGATATCCTCAGGCAAAATACTCTCTGCTTCCGCTCTCTCCATTTTCTGTGCTTCCAGAAGCTTCTCCAACTGCTCCTTTATTTCTTTTTCGGAAGAAACACGGTGATAATCCAGGCACTCCATAAGCTTATGATATGCCGTTCCCCTTGCAGCCCCCTTATAACGCTCTTCCTCTCCCGCAATAAACTTCGGGATCAGAGGAATGATATCCGGCTCAAAAAAGAGGCTCTCTTCCCTTTCTGAGTCTCCTGCATAGCTTCGCTTCTTCAGCTCGGAAACACTGACCTTCACAGGTATTTCTTTTAAATATTCATAGGGATACACGAACCCGAAGCGTTCCTCCAATGCCTCTTTGATCTGCACATCATAGGTCTTCTCACAATCCCAGTTTTTCAGGATTTCCTCCTGTATCTGACTGTCTGCCTGGTACAGAACATCCTCCTGTGCCAGATCCAATGGCGTAAGAAGCTTCACTTCAAATTCAGCCTTTGCATCATGAAGGCCAGACCTGCCTTTTATAGGAATCCCATATTCTGCATAGAGTGCATCCACACAACGATGCCGTGCAAGTGCCGGAAGCACATAGGACCAGTAATTTTTTCCCTTCATACGCATCCCGATCGGGAGGAGCACCTCCTCCCTGTCCTGATAACGTGCCAGAGAAAGCACCTGTTTTTCCACTTTTCCAATGGTTCCCGTCATAATGAGCTTTTCCTTCGCCCTGGTCAGGGCTACATACAACACACGCAGCTCCTCACCGAGACACTCCTTCTGAAGCTCTCTCTTAAGCATCTGCTTCTGGAGAGTCGGCACGATCAAACGCTGTTCCGGAAAGATTGCATCCGCTCCCAGTCCAAGCTCCGGATGAATCAAAAGCCCGGCATTCATATCCTGAAAATTGAACTGCTTTCCCATACCTGCCGCAAACACAACCGGAAATTCCAGACCTTTGCTTTTATGAATGGTCATGATCTGTACGGAGCCCTGTCCGGCTCCCGAAAGATTCACCTCTCCGAAATCCACCTCATATTTCTGAAGCTTTTCCACGTAACGGATAAAATTAAACAGTCCTCGATAACTGGTCTTTTCATAATCCATTGCCTTTTCCACCAGCATGCGCAGATTTGCACTCCGCTGCTCCCCTCCGGGCAAGGCTCTGGCATAATCTCCATAACCGGTTGCCTTCAACACATGGAGAATAAGCTGGTGAATGGGTGTATAAGCTGCCATATCGCGGATTTCCTCCAAAAGCTCCAAAAATCCTCTCAGCTTTTCCTTAAGCCGTTCTTTTTCATTTTCTTTTGGAAACAGCACCAGTTGTCCGTTATCCACATAACTGCGCACGCTGTCGTATAAGAATCCACCGGGACATTCGCTCCGGATCATTGCCAGCTCCTGGGAGGTACAGCCAACGATTGGAGAATGAAGCACACCTGCCAGTGGGATATCCTGCAGGGGATTGTCACAGATATGCAGATAATTCAGAACCGTCACCACCTCCTGAGCAGAAAAATATCCGGTCCTGGACGCCGTATAGGAAGGAATTCCCTTTGAAGCAAATACCTGGCTGAAGGTTTCCGCCCAACCGTAGGCCGTCCGCAGCAGCACCACAATATCCCCGTATTCCGCCTTGCGGTAGGTTCCGGTTTCCCTGTCCAGCACCTGCTCCTGTCCCACAATCTGTGCTATCCTCTGTGCAATGGCAAGTGCCTCCAGCTCCCGGGCATTCCGGCCGCCCTGCTCATCCGCCAGCTCTTCATGGTCCTTCTCAATCAGAAGCACCTCTGTCTTAACGAATTTCTCATCTGCTCCCTCAGGAAACACAGCTCCCGGATACAGAGCAGCCGCATCATCATAGGCAATTCCACCTAAATCCTCACCCATAATCTGACGGAAGATATAATTGACGCTTTCCAGCACCTGGGGACGGCTTCGGAAATTTTTGTGCAGGTCTATCCTCTGCTCCTCACCCTCCTCCAGGGAATAGCTTCTGTATTTTTCCATAAACAGCTCCGGTCTTGCCAGACGGAACCGGTAGATACTCTGCTTTACATCTCCTACCATAAAAACATTTTTCCGGTGATTCACCCAACCGGAAACCAAATTGGTAAGCAGCTCCTGCACAAAGTTGCTGTCCTGATACTCATCCACCAGAACCTCATCGTACTTTTCGGAAAGCTCTCCCGCAGCCTGACTCACATGGCAAACACCCTTCTCATCCTTTGTCATCAGCATTTCCAGGGCGAAATGCTCCATATCCGTAAAATCCAGAAGATTCTTCTCCCTCTTCTTTTCTGCAAAGCGCTCCATAAAAGCAAGCGTCAGCTCCACCAGACACTCCATAGGCACTCTTAAGACGTGCAGCAGCTCCAAATGCTGCTCTTCGGTTCCGATGAAATACCGGCTTCCCAGCTCTTCCAGAATCCCCTTGACCTCTCCTCGCAGCTCCCTGACCTGCTCTTTTTTGGCATGTTCTACATTCTCTGCCTTTTTGGCCGATAGCCTTGCAAAGACGGGCTTCCTCAAAAGCTCCGCAAGCGTATTGTAATCCTTCTGCTCCACGGTCTTCAAAAGCTGTCCGATCAGAAGCAGGTCACTGTTCAGCGCATCCTCATACAGATAGGGCCCTCCCTCCTCCAGACAAATGCGAATTGCCTCATGCGTCAGATTTTCCGCCTCCATAAGCTCCTGCTCTGCTGCTCCCCATAACAATTTTATCCATTTTGTATTCCGAAGCTCTTCAATTCCGTCTATATTATAAGTATCCAAACATTCCTTCAACCATTCCTTTGGATATGGATGACTCATGGCCGCATCATAAACCTGCTGAATAAATTCCTTAATCCCCTCATCCGTTTTGCCGGATGCATAGCATTCCACAAATTCCCCAAATTCCGTGCTCCCGGATGCATAGGAGTCCTCCAGCAGATCCTTCAGTACATCCTCCCTCAGAAGCTTCAATTCCCCTTCATCTGCAGTGCGGTATCCCGGGTCCAGACCGATCAGATGAAAATAATTCCGGATAATATAGGAACAAAATCCATCTATGGTCGTAATCTGCGCCGTATGGATCAGCGTAGTCTGCCTCTGCAGATGCTCGTTATCCGGCTCCTCATACAATGCCTGCTCCAGGGCGTTGGAAATCCTCTCCTTCATTTCCCCGGCTGCCGCTCTCGTAAAGGTCATGATCAACAGCCTGTCAATATCCACCGGATGCTCTTTATCCAGAATCTTACTTAAAATCCGCTGCACCAGCACAGCAGTCTTACCGGAGCCTGCTGCCGCACTGACAAGAATATTTCTATCACGCAGGGAAATGACCTGCTGCTGTTCCTTTGTCCATGTCACGCCCATTTCACTGTACCTCCTCTGCAAAAGCCTTCCACAGCTCATCATCTGCAAACAGCTTCAATCTCCGGTATTCATAGCCCGGCAGCTTTTTATCAAACCCGCATACAGACTGATAGGGACAATAGGTGCAGGCTTCCTTTCTCCCAAGCTCATAGGGTGACACCTCTGCCTCTCCTTCCAGAATTGCAGACTGAATCCCTGCAATCTTTTTCTTCACGTATCGTCCCAAAATCTCAAACTGTTCCTTCGTCACCACAGAGGACTTCTTGCTGAAGCTTCCATCCTTGTTATAGGATACTGGTACCGTTGTCAGATTTCGGTCCATTTTGGCGATCATGTCACGGTCTGCCTGCAGAAGACCGTTCATTTTCAGCTCATCCAGAATTCTGCGGCTCACCTTATCCACATCTGCTTTTATTGTTTCTTTAATCATCGGGTCTTTGATATTGTAGTAGAAAATGCCGGCGGGCTCCACATCCCTGTCCGGATATTTTCTCTGCTCCACCGTAAGAGCCGCATCCAGATAGATCATCAACTGGAGCTGCAGTCCATGATACAGGGATACCAGATCAAAGGAAGTGTTTCCGGTCTTGTAATCAATGACTCTCACATACACCTTCTTGTCATCCTCCAGAATATCCACACGGTCAATCCTTCCGCCCTGAAACGCCACCTCAAAGCCTTCCGGATGAAATTCACCCTGTTTCAGTTGTTCCTGAAGCGCCCAGGCCGTACGCCGCAGCAGCCTTCGGATTCGTTCGATCATGTACTCATTTCTGGCACTGCTTTTTAAAATCGTATTTCCATAATCCCCACAGATATCATCCAGGCATTTATCCAGCAGGGTATTTCTGGTTTCCTCAGTCAGCTCTTTCCATTCCAGCCCTCCGCTGCGAATCTCCACTGCAAATTGCTCCAGAGCTTTGTGCATAACGTTTCCCATATCCATTGCACGAAATTCGTATTCCGCACGCTCCGTCACCTTCAGACCATACTGCAGGAAATGTGCAAAAGCACAGGCAGAAAAGCGTTCCAGCCGGGTGGCACTGTGGGGAGATACTTCTCCGTAAAGTACCTTTGCCACGCTTTTGCTGATGCAGTCCGCCGGCTTCTTATAAAATGCCGCATCCACCAGCCTTTGAATCACCACATGATATTGCGGACTCCTTAAATACCAACTGTAAAGCTCCCGGAAAATCGGATCTGCATTTTCTTCCCCGCCCTTTGACAATCCCTCCAGAAAATAATCCAGACTGATGCCTGGCGTCTCCAGATATTCCAGCCCCTCCTCCCTCTCTTCTGTCCGCTCAATCAAAAGCAGAGGGTAGAGTGTCTGGATAGAGCCGATCAGATACGCAGGACTGACTGCTTCCCCCTTTCCGTTCGACCGGCTGTAGGATAAGCACAAAAGCTCCTTCGGCTTTGTCAGATTCAGATACAGATAAAACCTCTGGATATTCATCAGCTCCTTGGGGCCGGGCGCCAGTTCCATTCCCTGAGCCTTAAAAAATTCGCGGTCCATATCCGTCAAAATCCCGCCTGTCTCCGTATTCTTGGGAATACTGCCCTCGTTAACCCCCACAAAGAACAAAGCACGTACGTCCTTCAGTCTGGTCCTCTCCATATCCCCGATCAGAACCTGATCCATACTGGGCGGAATCAAAGCCACCTTTGCCTCTTCCATGCCTGTCTCCAGAAGCTGCCGAAACTCCTGGCTGCTCACTTTTTCTTCTCCCAGGATTTCTGCCATTTTATCCAACAAATTCATAATAATCCCATAAATCTGTCCGTATTCCTTTTCCATTGCCTTATCGCCCCGGGACCGAAACATCATCTCCCGTGTTTTCAGCTTCTCCTGTATTCTGCTATTTACAATAAATCCATAGAGACAGCGGCAGTATTCTCCAACCGTCTTCCTCCCTCCCGCAAATCCATTTGCCAGCTCCCGGACCTCTTTTACAAAGCGCTCCCGGATTTCATTCATCTCCCCAATGGACTCCGGCGGCATTCCCGGATAAATCCGCACCCATTTCCCGGTCCATTTTTTAAATCCGCGGATGCCAAGCGCCAGCACATAATTTTCCAGCCTGTCCGTCTCTGCCCGTCCAATATCGGACATCCCGCAGCGCAGATAGCGGAACACACTTTCATACGGAAAGCCCTGCACTGCCATTTCCAGAGCCGCACGCAGATATTCCACGAAAGGATTCATAAGCACCGTATGCTTTTCATCCAGGAAATACGGAATCTCCGCCTCCTCGAATACCTGTCTGGCAATGCTGCCGTATTCACTGAGATTACCGGTAATCACCGCGATTTCTCCATAGCGGTATCCCTTTTCCCGGACAAGGCGTTTCATCCTCCTGGCAGTCTCCTCCATTTCTCTTTGCGGGCTTCCGGCAGAAAAAATCCGGATTTCCTCCTGCTCCTTTTCATATGCTGCTCTTCTGTAGCGGAACAGATTTTTTTCCAGAAATTCTAATGCCTGGGCTTTTGAAAACCTGGATTTTTTTCCGGAAGGAATTATCACGGGCTCCTCCACGTCCCTGGTAAGCCCCATAAGAGTATGGATCATCTTCCGGCTCATATAAAACAACTGATGAGGTTTTCCTACGGAAAAGGGGTTTTCCCGTGTATCCAGGGTAACGGTCACATACACCCTGCCGCATATGGCAAGCAGCTCCCGGATGACCTTTATCTGCACAGGCGTAAACCCGGTAAAGCCATCAAAAAGAAGAACACTGTTTTTTACTTTTTCCGAAAGGGGCAGCATGTTCATCAGCACATCCATGACCTCTTCCCCTGTCATATAATGCCCTTCCAGATATTTCCGAAATGCCCGGTACAGGGTGCCTACATCCTGAAGCTTCATCTGAAGCAACTGTCTGTCTCCTGCCTTTTCCTGCATTTCAGTAAGCTCCTCTTCCTGCACATCATACTGCATGAACTCGGAAACCAGTGATTTCACCTCATTCAGATACCCGGGCTTTTTCATCTGATTTCCCAGATAAGGCAGTTCCTTCTTATGTGCCTGTACCAGCTTCTGCAGGACCATGCTCTTACCTGTTTCTTCCATAAGCTTCCGGTTATCTCCCCCCACTTCTTCAAACACTCTGTACGCCAGGCGCTCAAAGCTCAGGATATCAATATTCAGAATTCCCTTACCTGGGTGCATCTCCACCAGGGTCTTCTGCGTCTGCATAGTAAACTGTTCAGGAACAACCACGTAATAAAGCGTATCCGGATGCTTACCGGATGCTTCTATGATCGTTTGATATGCATACCAGGATTTTCCGGCTCCTGAATTGCCGATAATAAACTGCAATGACATAACTGCCTCCACGAAATAAAAAGATTGTACCTCACAGCACGGCTGTGAATGCTTACATAAAATAATTATTTTCAGTATAACACATATTTCCGAATAAATCTTCCGGCTTCGTAATAGGATATAGAAAGTAAACCAGGAGGCGCGTACCATGAGTTCCAAAACAAAAATCATCGTCCTACATATGAAGGAAGTGGTTTATACAGCCATTTTCCTGATCCTTGCACTGATTCTCGGTATCCTGATGTTCTTCATGTTCGGTCCGGGAAAATCCATGACAACCTCTTCCGATGCCGTATCCAAATATACTGCCGGCGTCTACCGCACATCCATTGAACTGAACGACAACACCTTTGATGTGGAAGTCACGGTGGATGCGGACCGTATCAAAGCTATCCATTTGTCCAACCTCAGCGAGAGTACGGCAGCCATGTTCCCACTCATGGAACCTGCCCTGGAATCTCTTGCAAGCCAGATTTATTCCACTCAGTCCCTGGAAAATCTTCAATATCCAAGCGATCAGAAATATACCTCTATGATGCTTGTAAATGCGATCGAGTCTGCTCTCCAAAAAGCGGAAGCCAGATAAATCGATACCTGGCCGGGTTCTTTTAACGCGGCATCTGCATCTGATTCATATAACGGCAAAGACCGCACATGCTCTTTCTCTGTGCGGTCTTACTTTTTACGTCTGTCACATTCTTAACATTCTATTTCCTCTAACTGCTCCAGCCAGATTTTTGCGCAGGCATCACTCGGCATACGCAGATCCCCTCTTGGAGAAACTGCCACACTTCCCACCTTCGGTCCGTCTGGAAGACAGGAACGTTTAAACTGCTGGGTAAAGAAACGTCTGTAAAAGATCTTCAGCCATTTCAGAATCGTCCCATTATCGTATTCTCCTTCAAATGCGATCTTCGCGATACGGTAAATTTTCTTCGGAGGAAAGGTCCAGCGCAGCATATAATACAAAAAGAAATCATGCAGCTCATACGGCCCAACCAAATCTTCTGTCTTCTGTGAAATCACACCGTCCTTTGGCGGAAGCAGCTCCGGGCTCACCGGCGTATCCAGAATGTCCAGGAGAATCTCCGAAAGGGACGCTTCTCCGCAGGTATCTGCATAATAATGTACCAAATGGCGTACCAGTGTCTTCGGTACAGAACAATTTACTGCATACATGGACATATGGTCCCCATTATAGGTTGCCCAGCCAAGCGCCAGTTCTGACAGATCCCCGGTTCCGATAACGATTCCTCCGGACTGGTTTGCAATATCCATAAGAATCTGCGTACGTTCCCTTGCCTGCCCGTTTTCATAGGTGACATCCTGTTTTTGCGGATCATGTCCAATATCCCTGAAATGAATATTAACCGCCTCTTTGATATTCACTTCCTTCAGGGCCGTTCCTAACTGCCCGCTCAGGGCACACGCATTGTTGTAGGTTCTGTCCGTAGTGCCAAAGCACGGCATGGTAACTGCGGTAATCCTATCCCTCGGCATGCCCAGCATATCAAATGCCCGGACAGTCACCAGCAGCGCCAGTGTAGAGTCCAGTCCTCCGGAAAGTCCGATCACCGCATTCTGACAATGAATATGTGCCAGTCTTTTTTTCAGTCCCATTGCCTGAATATTTAAGATTTCGTTACAGCGTCTGTCCCTTTCCTCTTTTGCACTCGGAACAAAAGGTCTGGAATCAAACTTCCTGGTAAGTACAGTCTCTTCCTTCTCCAGAGAGAATTCCGCCGTATTATAGAACGGCTCCTTTTCTCCGTCCTCATCATCCGAAGAAAAACAGAAGGTGGTCATTCTCCTTCTTTCATTTTCCAGACGCCGGATATCCAAATCCGCATAGATCGTTCCATTGACAAAACGTGTACTCTCTGCCAGAATCACACCGTTTTCCGCGTTCATTTTCTGGCCGCCGTAAACAACATCCTGGGTAGACTCTCCCTCTCCTGCCGTTGCGTAAATATAGCCGCAGACTAAGCGCGCAGACTGGCCGCTTACCAGACTTTTTCTGTAGGAATCCTTCCCCACTACCTCATCACTGGCAGACAGATTGACAATCAGATTTGCCCCATGATATGCATGGGCAATACCGGGCGGGTTCGGCACCCACAGATCCTCACAGATTTCTGCAGCAATCTTCAGATTCGGAACCTGGGGACAGGTAAACAGCAGATACGGAGAAATACATACCTCGCAATTGCAAAAGTCCTCTTCCGTCTCATCATCCGGCAGCTCCTCCCACCGGGGCTCGGGCTTCAGGCGAATCATGCCGTCTACGCCCTTACCTGAGGCAAAATAACGTCCTTCATAAAATTCATTATAATTGGGAATATGCTGCTTCGGAACAAAGCCCAGAATTTCGCCATGGCAGATGCCTGCCGCCACATTATATAGCTTTCCCCTGTATTCCAGCGGCAGTCCCACGAAAACCACAGCGTCCACATGCTCTGTTTCCTCTGCAATGCGCAGAAGCTGCACTTTGGCCTCCTCAAGCAGAAGCTCCTGCCAGAACAGATCTCCACAGGTATAGGAAGTAATACACAGCTCCGGCATTACAATCACCTTGGCTCCCTGACCGCCCGCCTCCTTTGCCATTCCAATGATTTGGGAAGCATTGTATTCACAGTCTGCCACCTGTACCTGTGGCGTACATGCGGCCACCTTGATAAATCCGTCTCTCATAACTGTTCCCTCTCTATTTCCGTGCATACATCAGCTCTGTGCGCACACACTGTTTATTTGCATTTACGCAGAATTTCTTTCAGTTCTTCCACACTGAACACATAGCTTGTATTACAAAAATGACAATTCAGCTCTGCTTCTTTTCCTTCCCGGATCAGTTCGTTCAGCTCTTTCCTTCCGATACTGATCAGCGCCTTCTCTACGCGGCTCTTGCTGCAGCTACAGTAAAATTCCGCAGGAATACGTTCATTGATCTCTATGTCAAAGCCCTCCAAAACCTTTTCCAAAAGGCGTTCCGGTGTATGACCTTCCTCCAGAAGCGTTGTAACGGAATCGATCTTCCTGACATTCTGCTCCAGCTTTGCAATGGTCTCCTCCTCAGCAAAAGGCATGACCTGTACAATAAACCCGCCTGCCTGACGCACGGTATTATCCTTATTCATCAAAACACCCAGGCCAACAGCCGATGGCACCTGCTCGCTGGTTGCAAAATAATAGGTCAGATCCTCTGCGATCTCGCTGGTCTGCAGCGCAACCTGTCCCACATACGGCTCCTTCAGCCCCATATCCTTGATCACATTCATAAATCCGACGCCTACGGCTCCTGCAACGTCCAGCTTTCCCTTTGCATTTGCCGGAATACAGACATTCGGGTTTCCCACATATCCCTTCACGCGGCCTTTGGAGTCTGCCGTTACCGTAATGCCCTTAAGAGGGCCTCCCGCCTGAATCTGCAGGGTCAGAATATCCTTCTCCCCTTTCATCATCACACCCATCATAGCGCCTCCGGTCAGGAGGCGTCCCAACGCCGCAGTTGCAACCGGACTGGTATTGTGGTCTCTTCTGGCTGTTTCCACCAATTCTGTTGTCACGGCGGCAAACGCCCGAATCTGACTGTTTGCCGCAACTGCTCTCACAATATAATCCTTCATTATTTTCTCTCCTGTCTTCTCTGTTTCCCGTGCTCTCTTGCCACAAAGGTCCACCTTCCGCTGTCCTCTCTGACCGGCTCCGTGGTATATGCATCATAAACTGCCAAAAGCTCCAGGCCGGACCGTGCAAGCAGGTCCTTGATCCGTTCCAAAGAATATGCCCTTTGATAATGCACCTCCTCAAATTTTTCATACAAACCATCTTCTCTCGGCAAAAAAAGCGCCAGCTCATAAACATTGATGCCGCTCTCTCTATCATAGCTGTTTTCCCATATAAAGCTTCCATCCCCGCGGTTTTCCGCAATGGTACGCTCTCCAAGTATCTCCTGGTATTTATATACGGAATTCATATCAAACAAAAAAATACCGCCCGGATCCAGATAATTATTTACCAGCTTAAAAACCTGCAGCAGCTCCTCTTCCTCTGTTATATAATTCAGACCGTCACATACGCTGACGACTGCCCGGACAGTTCCATATAATTCAAACTCCTGCATGTCCTGCAGAAGATACAGGATTTCATGGCCGGATTCCACCCGCTTTTCCATTGCTTCTGCGAGCATTTCTTCTGAGTTATCCACTCCAATCATATCATAACCTGCCTCCGCAAGCAATTCCGTCATGCTTCCCGTACCGCAGCCCAGTTCCAGCACAAGCCCCTCCGTAATTCCATTCTCTTTCAGATGCCCTATGAGATAGCTTTTCCATTCCTCATAGTTTATATTATCCATGAACATATCATAAACCTTTGCAAATTCTCCGTATGCCTCCATAGCACCCTCCCACAGGGCAAAAAGGCTGCGGTCCATAAACCGCAGCCTTCGCATGCTTTTTTATTCTTCTTAATAATCTCCGCCGTCATAATCATCTTCAGAAGGCATCGGCATATAATATACATCCGCTGCTTCACCATGATAGTAATAGTCAACGCCAGCCTGATCATAAACATCCTCGTCTGTAGCAAATTCATAGGTATTTCCATCGAAGTCTACCCAATTGCCGTTTCCATCTGCCTGGATAACAAGCGAATGTCCGTCAGAGTTGCGGTAAATCGTTCTGGTCTGACTGGTATCACTCATTGCAGCATCACTGATTTCGCCTGCGGAAGAGGTGGTATTCTCCGGGCTCTGTCCATCCGTACCCTGACCCTCGTTACCCTGGCCAGCCGTACCCGCTGCTCCCGTATCTCCGTTCGTCTCTGTGTCTGCCGCACTTCCCGGTGCCGCTTCCTTCAGAGTAGAGCTGCCGAGAATCTTAAAGCTGTCCACTGCACTCTTAATCTTCGCAAGTGCTTCCTCCGTCTTCACAGAACCTGCAATGCTGTAAAACTCCCCATCATTAGCAAATACCTTATTCACTACGTATGCAAATCCACCGTTCTTCTCCGGATTCAGCATCTTGGTTACATAGCTGTAAACTCCGATACCGTTTACATCATTTGCCGTGTAGTCCTGAACCTCAAAATCCGTACCCTGTTCCAGGTCGGCCGCCTGCTCCAGAGAAACTGCCATATCCTCTGAACTTGGGATCACGGCTACAGACATATCCTCTTCACCCTGCCCGTGGAGAATTAATATCTTGCCCTGATCCGGTGATTCAAAGCTCACCATATCTTCTTCATCTGTTTTATATGCCCAGGTTGCATCCGGAAGCTCTATGGATATGGATTTATCCTTCGATACATAGGTTGTGGACTGTGCATCCGGCGCAATCGTCGGTGTCGGATCCGGAGCCTTCGTTGGTTCCGGGGTCGGAGTCGTTTCTACTACAACCTGTTCATCAGGGTCATCCCCGCCGAAGCCGCAGGCTGTCATAAAACAGGAAAGAGATATCGCCATTGCTGTTAATGCAAGTATCTTTTTATTCTTCATAATGTCCTCCTTATTTTACCATCTGGTGTCCCTCGCTGTATATTTTACAATTTTATTACAAATCTGTCAATGAATTTTCCTTTTCGGAATGTGAAAATCCTATGAAGTAATTCTAAACAACCAGGAACTTTTTTACAGTATATAGTCCCCGGCTGGCAAATCTGTAATATTACTTATCCATCGGCACAGTGGCCGCAACAATAGCGGTATGCCTGATAAGGTGCGCAGTTGCTATATATTTCCTATTTTATACAATATCTTTGCATTTATACATAAAAAGCTCATGAAGCGCCCTGGTTGCCGTAATATATCTTGCCTGCCGGCTCAGTGCATCCTCATCCTCCTTCGGAAATACGGAAAATACCTGGTCGAATTCCAGGCCCTTCGCAAGATAAAAGGTCGTCACAGTCAGCCCCTTTTGAAAGCTCCGGCTGTTTCTGTCGAGAAACGAGAACTTTTTCTTTATATCGTAACCGGATTGATCCAGCTTTTTCCTCAGATAACAGGATGCCTGAAATGCCTGCGCCTCTGTTTTGCAGATCACTGCCGAAGTCTCAAACTGCGCTTCTCCAAGCTTCAGATTTTCCAGAACCTCATCAAGCGCGTTCTCCATATCTGCGAACGTTTTTTCCTCCACAGGCCTTCCATGACGCTCAAACAGCTCCATATCCGTGATTCCTGCAATCCGGTTCGCATATACCGCAATTTCCACAGTATTCCGGTAACTCTTATTCATGACGATCCTGCGGATATTTTTACCGAATATTTTGGGCAGAAATGCGGAGACATCCTGCTGCCGTTCTTCCATAGTCTGCGCCCTGTCTCCCAAAATCGTCATTTTGCATGGAAACAGCTTTTTCAGAATCAAATACTGGAGCCAGGAGTAATCCTGCATTTCATCTACAACCAGATGCTTGATTCCACTGTGTTCTTTTTGGCCATGAAGACAATACTTCAGGTATAGTACCGGATAAACATCTTCATATTTAAGTCTGCGTTTCTCCGGCGGTACATCCGGCAGCTCCCGGTATCCTTCGTTTTTCAGAAACCAGTTATACAGCACATATAAATCTCTGGTTTCGTACATGTCCAGAAATTTTCCCATGACATATTCCCGTTCTTCCTCAGGCAGATCATTGCCGCGCAGAGTCTCCACCTCATCAATGAAATATTCTGCAATCGCTTCCATTCTGCACAGCAAGGGCAGCTCCATAAATTTGTAATAGAAAAGCTCTATAATTTCGGATTCTTTTTTGCAGAATCCTCTGTATTCCACATCCCGGAAATTCATCAGTTCATCTTCCAGCGACAGAATAAACCGTTCCATCCGGTTAACAAATTCCTGAGTCTGCTTTTCTCTGTACTCTTGCTCAAGCCCCGGTGCAAGAAAGGCTCTTTCTACCTGATCGTATCTGTCCTCGCAGTCAGCGGCCGTATCCTTTAGCTGATGGTATGCAAACAGATCAAAGCTCATTTCCCGGATATTTTCCTCTCCAAGCTCCGGAAGAATATGGGAAATATAGTCTGCAAATACGCCGTTCGGAGACAGAACCAGAATGTTGGAGGACTTCAGATTCTGTCTGTCGTGATAGAGAAGATAAGCAATCCTGTGCAGGGCAACGGATGTTTTTCCGCTGCCTGCCGCTCCCTGAATCACCAGGATTTTGTCCTGTGTATTCCGGATAATGGTATTCTGCTCTTTCTGAATCGTTCGGATGATATTTTTGAGCTGTACCTCACCGTTGCCGCCAAGCTCTGCCTTCAGAATCTCGTCATCAATCTTAATATCGCTCTCAAATTCATATACCATTTTTCCGTTGCGGATCTTGTACTGCCACTTGGAAAGAATTTCTCCTGTCAGTTCGCCTAAAGGAGCAGTATAGGAGGCCGGCCCTTTGTCAAAATCATAGAATAAGCCGCTCACAGGAGCACGCCAGTCATAGACTAAAGGAACGCCTCCTGCCCTCTCTGCAAAATTTCCAATTCCGATATAAAATATCTCCGCCTCTTCGTCTCCCTCATACAGAAAATCAATTCTTCCGAAAAAAGGGGAATCCAGCATTTTTAGAAAACGCTGTTTCAGAACAAGCTGTTCCTGGTTTGCATTGACCTGATGCAGCAGCGCCTGTTGATTATCGAAGCTTTCATAGCCGTACTGGTCCATTTCCGTGTAATTTTCCCAGTAATACTCATGCATTCCCTCAATCTCTTCCCGGCCCTTTGCAATAGAGAGGCTGATTTCTTCGATTCTGCGCTTCAGATGTTTTGTTACATACGGCAGATATTCTCTGCCGCTCTTTTTTGCATCCATCATCTGTTTAATACTGCTACCACAGCCGTACCGCTGGCTGTTACCATTAGCATCCCATTATCCGCGCCTAAAACCTCGTAATCTATATCCACGCCGACTACTGCATTCGCACCGATTGACGCTGCTCTCTGCTCCAGCTCGTGAAGCGCCTCCTGTCTGGCATTCATCAGCTCCTCCTCGTAAGCAGCCGATCTGCCGCCGAAGAAGTTTCTCATTCCCGCAGCAAAATCCTTGAATACATTGACGCCTGAAATCACTTCTCCAAAAACAATTCCTTTATACTCCTGAATGGTCTTTCCCTCTATGGTCGGTGTTGTTGTGATGATCATGTCCATACCTCCTGATTTTCTGTCTGATTTCCTGTGCCCTGCTGCACGGTGCCCTGGCCGAAAGCGGCTGCGCCCCTGGCTTGTATTCACGAAGTGTCCGGGCATACGTTCTCACGAAACTCATGCCGCGCCGCCAGCCTGCATTCTCCAAGTGTTCACATTATACCCTGAAACACAGTCCGTTGACAAGGGGAAGACGCTTCACCCGGCTGCCTTACTCTCAAACTGGCTGTTGTAAAGGTCCGCATAGAATCCATTCTGCGCCAGCAAATCCTTATGGCAGCCCTGCTCAATGATATCCCCGTCCTTCATAACAAGAATCAGGTCCGCATCCTTAATCGTTGACAGACGATGGGCAATCACAAAGCTGGTTCTGCCCTTCATCAGATTATTCATGGCCTTCTGAATCCTCACCTCTGTTCTGGTATCTACGGATGAGGTTGCCTCATCCAGAATCAGAATCTTATTGTCTGCCAGAATCGCCCGGGCAATGGTCAGAAGCTGTTTCTGTCCCTGGGAAATGTTGCTGGTTTCCTCATCCAGCACCATCTGATAACCTCCTGGCTGCTGCATGATAAAGTTGTGGATATGCGCCGCTTTTGCCGCCGCTATTACTTCCTCATCCGTTGCATCCAGGCGCCCGTAACGGATATTTTCCATTATGGTGCCCGAAAACAGCCATGTATCCTGCAAAACCATACCAAACATCTCACGAAGCTGGCTTCTGTTAAAATCCTTCACATTGTGTCCGTCTACTTTGATTGCACCGCCGTTTACCTCATAAAAACGCATCAGAAGTTTTACCATCGTAGTTTTTCCTGCACCTGTAGGCCCGACAATTGCAATTTTCTGTCCATCCTTCACATCTGCCGAAAAATCATGAATAATCACATGCTCCGGATTGTAGCCGAATTTTACATGCTCAAACTGAACATCTCCTCTTAAATCTGTAATATCCACAGGATGCTCTACCTTCTGATCCTCCTCCGGCTCTTCCAGAAACTCAAACACCCTCTCCGAAGCCGCTGCTGAGGACTGAAGGAGATTTGTCACCTGGGCAATCTGCTGGATCGGCTGGGTAAAATTACGGATATACTGGAAAAAGGACTGGATTTCTCCGACCTCGATTGCTCCCTTAATTGCAAAGAATCCGCCCAAAAAAGCCACCATAACATATCCCAGATTTCCTACGAACTGCATGATCGGCATCATCATCCCCGAAAAGAACTGCGATTTCCATGCGGATTCATAGAGCTTCTGATTGTCCTTCTCAAATTCTTCTATCACGTCGTTTTCTTTGTTAAAAACCTTAACTACATTATGACCGCCGAAATTCTCTTCGATCTGTCCGTTAACCTCACCCAAATACTTCTGCTGGTCACGGAAATACTTCTGAGAATGCTTCATGACACTCTGAATGATCACCATAGATACCGGGAGAATCAAAAGCGCCACCAAGGTCATCCACACATTTATGGACAGCATCATAACAAGAACGCCGATCAGGGTAGTTACCGAGGTGATCATCTGAGTCATGCTCTGGTTCAGGCTCATCTGAAGTGTATCCACATCATTGGTCACGCGGGAAAGGATTTCCCCATTGGTACGGCTCTCAAAATAATTCAGGGGCAGCCGGTTGATTTTCCGGGAAATATCCTTTCTCAGATTATAGGTAACATCATTGGAAATGCCCGTCATCACAAATCCCTGAATATAGGAAAAGCATGCGCTTACCAAATACAGGGCAAGTGTCCAGAGAAGAATCGCGCCGATTTTGGCAAAATCAATTCCACCTGTACCATTCACCCTAGCCACAAGCCCTTCAAACAGAGCAGTCGTAGCCTTTCCCAAAATCTTCGGTCCCACAATATTAAATACGGTTCCTGCTACTGCAAACAAAAACATCAGCATAAAACGAACCTTATACCGTCCCATATAACGGAACAGCTTCCCCATTGCCCCTCTGAAGTCTCTGGCCCTTTCTGCGGGGCGCATACCATGACCTCCCATAGGGCCCCTCTTTTTCTGCTCACTCATCTGCCAATTCCTCCTCTGATAACTGTGACATTGCAATCTGGCGGTATACCTCACAATTTTTCAAAAGTGCTTTGTGTGTGCCGATTCCTGCCATATGCCCATCATCCAGTACAAGAATCTGATCCGCATGTAAAATCGTACTGATACGCTGCGCCACGATAATCGTCGTTGCCTCTTTTGTATGCTCCTTCAATGCCTTGCGCAATGCACTGTCCGTCTTAAAATCCAGTGCGGAAAAGCTGTCGTCAAAGATAAATATTTCCGGCTGCCTGGCAATTGCTCTTGCAATGGAAAGCCGCTGCTTCTGTCCGCCCGAGACATTGGTTCCTCCCTGTGAAATAGGAGATTGATAAGCTTCAGCCTTTGCCTCAATAAAGCCGCTTGCCTGAGCTACTGCCGCGGCCTCTTTTACCTCGCCCTCTGAAATATCACCTTTTCCATAACGGATATTGGAATCAATCGTACCCGAGAATAAAACGCCTTTCTGAGGCACATATCCAAGACGTTCCCTCAAATCTTTCTGTGTCATATCGCGGACATCCACGCCGTCCACCCGTACCGTGCCCTCCGTCACGTCATAAAATCTCGGAATCAGATTTACCAGCGTACTCTTACCGCTTCCTGTACTTCCAATTACTGCCACCGTCTGCCCTGGAAGTGCTTTGAAGGAAATATCGGTCAGAACATTTTCTCCCGCATCAGGATAAGCAAATGAAACATGATCAAATTCCACGGTTCCCTTCTCATCTGCCGCCGGCTTCAAAGGCTGCTTCGGATCATTGATGCTGTTCTTAGTTTCCAGAACCTCTGAAATACGAAGCGCAGCCACATTTGCCCTCGGTAGCATAATGGACATGGCGGTGATCATCAGGAAGGACATAATGATCTGCATTGCATACTGGATAAATGCCATAACATTTCCCACCTGCATCGTCCCGTTATCTACGGCATAAGACCCGCTGTAAATAATCAGTACGGAAATACCATTCATGATCAGCATCATGGTAGGCATCATAAATGTCATACAGCGGTTTACAAACAAGTTTGTTCTCGTCAGATCCAGATTGGCCCGTTCAAAACGGTCCTCCTCATGTTTTTCGCGGCTGAACGCCCGGATAACCGGAATCCCCGTCAGAATTTCTCTTGTTACAAGATTCAGCCGATCAATTAAGGTCTGCAGCTTTGTAAACCTCGGCATGGCAATTTTAAGCAGAACGAGAATCACCATAAGGATCAGCGCCACGCCGACTCCTAAGATCCATGTCATGGAAGAATCCGTCTGCAGCACCCTGATCACTCCTCCGATACCCAGAATCGGCGCATACAGAACAATACGGAACATCATTGCCATAGTCTGCTGTACCTGCTGCACATCATTGGTACTTCTCGTGATCAGAGAAGCTGTGGAAAATTTGTGGTATTCATTGCTGGAAAACCCGATTACTTTTCGGTATACTTCGCCTCTGATATCATGCCCCAGGGTGGCAGCCACCCTTGCAGAGAGAAAAGTAACAGAAATAGATGCCAGCATAATCACCAGGGCCATGAGAAGCATCCGCACCCCGGTGGCCTTGATATAATCCATTTGGATCACATCCACATCCTCTCCCATAGCCTCATACTCTGCCCGTACAAAGGACACTGCAGCCTGGGCCAGAATGGATTCCGGCATATCTGCAAGCTTTTCCTCCATGCCTGACATCATCTTAGCAAGTACCTCTTTCGGAAGCTTTCCCAATACCTCTGCGGGGTCAGCCCCCTGGGGAATCTGCATCTGCTCCGGCATTGCTTTTGCTTCTTCACTGTTTGAGGTCAGTCCTTCAAGCAGCATCATGGGCTTACTGAAAGCTTCATTCAATTCCTCCCTTGACTCTCTGGATGCTTCATTCTTCAGGACATATACTTCCCCTTCCTTCCTGTAAGCATCCGAAACACACTTCTGTGCTTCCTCATCCATAAACAGCTCCAACTGCTCCATAGTGGATACACGGATTTTTTCCGGTACTCCATCTTCAATTCCCTGCTGCTGGATACCTACATTCACGATCTTTGAAGTATAATCCGGCAGGGACAGATCACAATATGCCTGTAAAAGCAACAGGCCTATGATCAGGACAATCAATCCCGCTGATTTTTTCAGGTATTTCATCAATTTAATCATTGTTTCATTCCTCTTTTCTTATACATTCATTATCCACAGGATCCGGCATCGTTTCAATATTCTGAATCATCTGCCGGAAAAAGCGTCGCATCAGACATAACTCCGTCTCACTGAAATTCCCAAACAGAATTTTTTCATTTTCCCGGAGCTGAGTCATGGCACTTTTCATAATGCCCCTCCCTTTTTCTGTCATATAGATTCTGGTTATTCTCTGATCCTTTGCATCCTGCTTTCTGCATACAATTCCGGATTTCTCCAAACGCTGAACCGTCACATTCACTGTCGGCGGCTTAATATGCAGAAATTCTGCAATTTCCCTCTGACTGTATCCGTCCCTTGATGCCAAAAGCTGTAATACGGGGATCTGTCCCGGATAAACCCTGAACTCCATCATCTGGTGAAAGCACTTGCCTGCATATCTTCTGTTCACATCCATGAACAGTGCCTGCAGACTCATTTCACCATTTTCTTCAAAATTTAATGATTGCATCATCTTACCTCCTTTTTCATTAGTCGGCTAATTTTATATAATATGTATCTGCACAAAAAAAGCAAGTATTTTTTGTATACTTTATACTTTTTTAAGAATTCGCGCTTTATTCCTAACCCCTGTTTTTATTTATTTTTGTTTATTCAACTAATTATTTTTTATTTCCTGATTCATTTATGAAATTTTTATGTGACAGAACAGATTGTACATGCTATACTGATTTCACCACAATGCATGACTCCCCTGTAATTCTTATCTGTATTGAACCGGCAGTTCGCCGGCAGCACCCTTTCTATATTCAAAATTAACGGATCATCTTATCAGGATATAGAGAATCTTGTCATTAATACTCTGGAAAATTTCATATATCCGGGATATAAAAATGACATTTCCTTTCTGTTGGACCGGGTTTTATTCCTGGCAAAACACCAGGGGAGCTGGATTTTTAGAAGCGGCCGACGATGAACGCTACTGGCGGCTTACTCTCAGAGACCACTGCGAAGAAGCTATGGAGGAAGGACGTCAAAGGGGGATGAAGGCAGGTCTGGAGGAAGGACGGACACTGGAATGGAAACGTCTAAATCGTTTAAATGAATATCTGCTGCGTGACAACCGAACCGAGGAACTGCAATGCTCTCTTACCGACCGTCCATTTCAGGAAACACTTTTAAAAAAATACGGATTATAAAAGAGCGGGAGGGAACCGAATGCATTCCCTCCTGCTCTTTTTTGCAGGAATATCACTTCTATTCAAATAAACTGATTGGTTTTTTCGTCATACTCATATTCAATGGTCTTCAGCTTCTCTATCAGTTCATCTTTTTTCATTCCTCTGCAGGTGCAGAGAGCTTCCAGGGATTCATAATAATCCCGAAGCTGAGTGTTTACATAGCTTAACAGCATGACCGGATCTTTCGGTATCATCGGTTCCCATCCTTTATCATTGTAGTAAATTCCCCGTCCTCAACATCCAGCACAATCGTACCTCCTGCATGAACATCACCCGAAAGAATCCGTCTTGCTGCAAGAGTCTCAACATATTTCTGCAGATACCGTTTCAGCGGACGTGCACCGTAAACCGGATCATATCCATTTTCGATCACCTGTGACTTGGCTGCATCTGTCAGCTCCAGGGAAAGTTCCTGGTCAGAAAGACGTTTATCCAACTCTTTCACCAGTAAGTCTACTATCATACCAATGTTGCCTTTTGTCAAGGGTTTAAATAAAATCGTTTCATCCAAACGATTCAAAAACTCCGGACGGAAATGGTTTCGCAGATCATTCATAACCAGTTGTTCCGCTTCCGGCTTGATTTCACCCTTTTCATCAATTCCCTCCAGAAGATACGGGGAACCGATATTCGAGGTCATTATCAGGATTGTGTTTTTGAAATCCACGGTTCTCCCCTGCGAATCTGTGATACGTCCATCGTCCAATACCTGCAAAAGGACATTGAATACATCCGGATGGGCCTTCTCAATTTCGTCAAACAAAACAACGCTGTAGGGTTTTCTGCGCACAGCCTCTGTCAACTGGCCGCCCTCCTCATATCCCACATATCCCGGAGGCGCTCCGATCAATCTGGATACAGAATATTTCTCCATATATTCACTCATATCAATACGAACCATATTCTGCTCATCATCAAACAGATTTTCCGCAAGAGCCTTGGCAAGCTCTGTTTTACCGACACCGGTCGGCCCCAAAAACAGGAAGGAACCGATTGGCTTTGTCGGATCCTTGATCCCCGCCTTTGACCGAAGAATTGCATCTGTTACTCTGCGCACGCCCTCGTCCTGTCCGATCACACGCTGATGAAGCTGCTCCTCCAGCCCCAGAAGCTTGGTCCGCTCACCTTCCGTCAGCTTCGTTACCGGAATCCCCGTCCATCGGGAAATGATCCTTGCAATTTCGTCATCCGTGACAGCTTCATGAACCAGTCTGCGGTCGCCTTCTTTAACATTTCGTTCTTCAATCTCCAATTCCTGCTGCAATTTCGGAAGCTCACCGTACTGAAGCTCCGCCATTTTTTCCAGATCATAGCTCTGCTGTGCGATCTGAATCTGTTTATTCACATCTTCAATCTGCTCACGAAGCTTCTGAAGTTTTTCAACGGAATGCTTTTCATTATCCCACTGAGCTTTCTGCGCATTAAACGCATCCCGCATTTCTGCAAGCTCCTTTCGGATACCTTCCAGACGCTCCTTACTCAGATTGTCCGTCTCCTTTTTCAGGGCGGATTCTTCAATCTCCAGCTGCATGATCTTTCTTCTTTGTTCGTCCAGCTCCGTAGGCATGGAATCCAATTCGGTCTTGATCAGAGCACATGCCTCATCTACCAGGTCGATCGCCTTATCAGGCAGAAACCGATCCGAAATATATCTGTGGGATAATGTTGCAGCAGCTACCAGCGCACTGTCTGTGATTTTTACTCCATGATAAACCTCATAGCGTTCTTTCAGTCCGCGAAGAATGGAGATCGTATCCTCCACAGTCGGCTCATCCACCATAACAGGCTGGAAACGCCGCTCCAAGGCCGCATCCTTCTCAATATACTGGCGGTATTCATCCAGAGTGGTCGCCCCGATACAATGCAACTCCCCTCTCGCCAGCATAGGCTTCAGCATATTTCCTGCATCCATGGCACCGTCGGTCTTGCCGGCACCAACAATCAGATGAAGCTCATCAATAAACAGGATGATATTGCCTTCACTTTTTTTCACTTCCTCCAGAACTGCCTTCAAACGCTCCTCGAACTCGCCTCTGTATTTGGCGCCTGCCACTAAGGCTCCCATATCCAGAGCAAAAATCCTCTTATCCTTCAGTCCCTCCGGTACATCCCCCCGGACGATCCGCTGTGCCAATCCCTCAATTGCAGCCGTTTTACCAACACCCGGCTCACCGATCAGAACGGGATTGTTCTTGGTCTTACGGGAAAGGATCCGAATAATATTTCGGATTTCCGCATCTCGTCCGATCACAGGGTCCAGCTTCTGATTTCTGGCTTTTTCCACCAGATCCTCGCCGTATTTATTTAAAGTATCATACGTAGCCTCCGGATTGTCACTGACTACGCGCTGGTTACCTCTGACAGTGGACAATGCCTTAAGAAACCGCTCTCTGGTAATCCCGAACTCCCGAAATATCTTCTGTACACTGGGGCTTGGCTGCTTCAGCAGAGCCAGGAACAAATGCTCCACGGAAACATATTCATCACCCATGGCTCTTGCCTCATCCTCTGCACTGACCAGAGCCTTATTCAGATACTGTCCGAATCGAAGCTCGCCTCCGGATACCTTCACACGGGCATCCAATGCGTTCTTTACAACATTCAGGAAATACTCTTTATTGATTTCCATTTTTTCAATTAATTTTAAAATCAGACTGTCTTCCTGTGTCAGCAGGGAATACAGCAAATGCTCCTGTTCGATTTCCTGGTTGCCGTATTCATAAGCAATTTTTTCCAGGTTCTGGACCGCCTGTATTGATTTCTGTGTGAATTTACTGATATTCATAGGCTTTCCTCCTAAAATATAAAATCGTATTCTGATAAAAATACTGTGTTTTCTTTGTTCTATCAGGAATATAACACGTTTTATTAGCACTGTCAAGAGGCGAGTGCTAATTTTATTCATTACAGCTCTGACTTTAAATCAAACAAACACATTGCCTGTCAGCTTCCATCCATCGAAATATCTTTCGTTTATTAAAAAAGAATCCTGCTTAACAGGATTCTCCGCCGCTCTCACCATTTTCGCCTCTGCACCAAATCCCCGTTTGCCGGATTATCCAAAAGCCGCCCTTCCCCGTCAAATCTGGAACCATGACACGGACAGTCCCAGGAATGCTCGGCCTGATTCCATTTCAGGGCGCAGCCCAAATGCGGACATCTTTTCCGGGATATGGTGAGAAGATTTATCATAGCCTCCCAGCCGTTCAAAAGCAGCTGCGGCTTCAGCATATTTCTGGATGGACAAAATACCTCCGCAAACGGATTCTCTTTCTCCAGTATCATATCTGTAAGAAGCAATGCCGCAACCATAGAAGAAGTCATTCCCCATTTGTTAAAACCGGCTGCCACAAAACATTCCGGCATATGTTTCGAATATTTCCCAATATACGGAACTCCATCCAATGTCATACAGTCCTGTGCTGCCCAGAAATAAGCTTCCTCTGCCAGAGGATAATATTGTTTTTGAAAATCACGAAGCGTCTGCCAGTTTCCGCCAGCTTTTCCTGTCCTGTGGCTTCCTCCGCCAACCAGCAGGAAATCTCCGTAGCTCCGGAAGGACATTCCTCCTTTTGCCTCATCCAGATACATTCCGTTCATTTTAGCCGCATTCCTCAGCGCTGTCACGTAGGAGCGGTGCTGGTACATTTTCAGGAAATACATTCCATGCTTATTGTCTATTGGAAAATGTGTAGTAATGATCAGCTTTCGGAAGGTTATAATGCCGTTGTCCGTGACTGCGGTATGAGCTTTCAGTTCCTTTACAAAAGTGTGCTCATATATTTTCAAATCCCTTGCTGTCCGTGAGATGAATTTCAGGGGATGAAACTGTGCCTGCGCCTCGAAGCTCAATGCCCCGACCGTAGGAAAAGGCAGCTCTCCGGTTTCTGTAATCTTGGCCGGAAATCCCATTTTGTACAGCGCCTCAGCCTCATCTTCCAGCCTTTTTCTGTTATCAAGAGAATAGATATATGCTGTTTTCCTTTCAAAATCACAGTCCATATCCCTGCAAAGCCCGGCATATTTTTCTATGGCATTCTGGTTTGCATCCAGGTACAGCCTCGCCTTTTCTATCCCGGCGCTTTTCAAAAGGCGGTCATAGATCAGCCCGTGCTGCGAGGTGATTTTGGCGGTCGTATTTTTTGTAATTCCGGAACAGATCGTCCTTCCTTCCGCAAGGATATAATCAACGCCCTGCTCCTTAAGAAAATAAGCGCACAAAATTCCCGCCATACCTCCGCCTATAATCAGTACATCTGTCTCTGCGCTGCCTTTCAGCGCTTCAAACTGCGGCAGCACAGCATTTTCAGTCCAAATCGAATTCATAAATTACCGTCCTTCTGACCCCTTTATCAGGAATCCCGTTTTCTATATTCTGCACAGCCGACAGCAATTTATACAATGATCGATGATGCAGGTAACACATCCGCCTGTATATCCCGCCTTATCCTGTGCGGAGCACATTCACAGGCCTCTCATCATTGCGGACATGACACATCCGCCTCTTGCCCCGCAGGAAAGCACCTCTTCCATCTGTTGCTCCTTCAATCCAATTCCTCCGATTGCATAGACCGGAATGGAAACAGCTCTGCATACTTCACTGAGAAAAGCAGGTCCTCTTGGCGGAACGCCTTTTTTGCAGTCTGTGGTGTAAATGTGTCCTGCCGTCAGATAAGAAGCACCCAGCAGCTCCGCCTCTCTGGCATCCTCTACGGAATGAACGGAGACGCCTACGGTCACAAAATCCTCCAGTGTCCCCTGCTGCTCCCGAAGCAATGTAAGGGGCAGATGAATGGAATTATTATTTAACGCTCTTGCAGCATTTATAAATGTATGGAGAATACAGGGGATATCATAGCTTCTGCAAATCTCCATGATTTCTCCGGCAAGCGGAAGATATTCCTGCTCCGACATATCCTTTTCCCTGAGTATGACCGCCCCCGGCCGGAAGCGGCAGACCCTCTCGATCTGCTCAGTCAGAGCTCCTGCGCATAAATGCCGATTTGTAACGGCAATGATCTGTTTTCTATACATATACATAATCATTCATAACCGGCTGGAGATCATTTTGAAGAAGAGCATTATAAACCTCATCCACCGTTCTTCCATCCGAAATCTCAAACTGATCGTCTCCTTTTTCTTCAATATCCTCTACATGTCCGCCGATTCCGGTGCTGACTCCGGCGGAAATTTTAGTCGCAGCAATCTTCACCAGATTGTCACGGACCCTTGCACACTCTCTGGTAGAGATGGTAATACTTGCAAAAGGCATAAACAGCCGGTAAGCACAGACTACCTGGAGTAGCTGCGGTTCATGAACATCCATGGGATTGATCCGGTCATTATTGATGATCGGGCGCAGCCTGGGACATGAAAAAGCAATCTCTGCATGAGGATACTTCCTCTGCAGCAGATACGCATGATATCCGGCCGCAAAGGCATCCTTGCGGAAATCATCCAGCCCCAGAAGCGCTCCGAATGCAACACCCCGCATACCTCCCCGCAGTGCCCGCTCCTGTGCATTCACCCGGTACGGGTAAATACGTTTATGTCCGGCAAGATGAAGCGTTTCATATTTTTCGGAATTGTAGGTTTCCTGAAAAACCGTCACATAATCTGCGCCGCATTGATGAAGATACGCATACTCATCAGAATTCATGGGATATACCTCCAGCCCGATTACCTTGAAATATTTCCGCGCAATTCGGCACGCCTTACCTATGTATTCCACATCAGATTTTTTTCGGCTTTCTCCCGTCAGGATCAGGAGCTCCTGCAGTCCGGTCTTTGCGATTGCTGCCATTTCCATTTCTATCTGATCCTCATTCAGCCGCGCCCGGTTAATTTTATTATGACAGTTAAAGCCACAGTAAATGCAATAATTTTCACAGTAATTAGCAATATAAAGCGGTGTAAACATATAGACACTGTTCCCGAAATGCTTTCTGGTTTCCTGCCGCGCTGCCTGTGCGATCTCCTCCAAAAGCGGAAGTGCCGCCGGAGAAAGGAGGGCTGCAAAATCCTCCGGCGTGCGGCTATCTCCTGCCAGAGCACGTCGCACATCCGCCTGCGTATAACAATTGTAATCATAGCCCTTCATAGCCTTTATTACCTGCTCCATGACATCCGAATCCAGCACTTCCATACCAGGCAGATATGTCATATGATCAATCCTGTTTTTTTTCTGATTCTCCAGGATTTCTTCATTCAGAATACTTTTGTTCAGGTGCTCCCGCATTGTGACCGGTTCCTGTCCGTTTTTCATTGCTCCTGCCTCCTAATCCCGTAAAAATCCTGTAAGCGGGGAAGATGCGCTGGCGCCCTTATCCAGAGTTCTTCCAAATCCTGAAAGATAAGCACTTCTCCCGGCCTCAATTGCCTTCTTAAACGCTTCTGCCATAGCCGGTACATCTCCTGCCGTTGCGATAGCGGTATTTGCCATAATAGCTGCCGCCCCCATTTCCATAGCCTCACATGCCTGGGATGGCCGGCCGATTCCGGCATCCACAATAATCGGAAGATCGATTTCGTCGATCAATATCCGGATAAATTCTCTGGTACAGATTCCCTTATTGGAGCCGATCGGAGAACCTAACGGCATGATGCAGGCAGCTCCGGCATTTGCCATATCTCTGGCTGCATTCAAATCCGGATACATATACGGCATGACAACAAAGCCCTCCTTTGCCAGAATCTCCGTAGCCTTAATCGTCTCATAATTGTCAGGCAGCAGATATTTGGAATCGTGGATGACCTCGATCTTCACAAAACTGCCGCAGCCCATTTCCCTGGAAAGTCTTGCTATACGGACAGCTTCTTCGGCATTCCTTGCCCCTGACGTATTGGGGAGCAGCGTGACATTCTTTGGAATATAATCCAGAATATTGGCAAGTCCTCCGGCATTGGCACGGCGCAGGGCCAGCGTGATGATCTGTGCCTCCGCTTTTTCGATGCATGCCTTTACCAGCTCCAGGGAAAATTTACCGGAACCCAAAATAAAACGGGAGGTAAATTCATGTCCTCCAAGAATAAATTTATCTTCTCTCTGATTCATGCTTCATTCCTTCTTTCTCTTTTTATGCTTCCTCTTCTCCCAGAAGCAGCCGTGTAATCATATTTGCCTCATGGGCAGCACAGAGCGCCGCTCTGGGAGCCATCAGACCTTTTCCGTAAACCGCCTCCGTTGTCTCATCACCGCATAAATAAAAGCTGCGTGAAACCCTCCGTGTCCGGATAAGATTGCTGCTCTCATACCCTGCAAGTCCGGATGCCGCCACCAGCCTTTTCTCCGGAAAATGCTCCCGGATGCCGCACACAAGAACAGCCTTTGCCTCGGGATCGTCAAATGCCTCGCAGATAATGTCTTCCGCGCAGAACAGCTCCTTCAGATTCTCCTCTGTCACCCGGACGCAGTCCACTGTGATATCCAGATAGGGATTGATCCTCAGAAGCTGGCCTTTCAGCGCATCTGTTTTGTACATCCCCACATGCTCCAAAAAATACTGCTGGCGGTTCAGATTTGTCAGATCTACTCTGTCAAAATCCACCAGATGCAGATGACCAACACCGATCCGCGCAAGAGCAGCCGCCACATTGGAGCCAAGCCCTCCCAGACCTGCAATTGCGACCCTGCCCTTCGATAAAAGCTTCTGTGTTTCCGGTGAATGGCGCTTTGCAAGCGCTTTATCCATCTGTTCCTTTGAAAACCTCATGATCTCTTCCTCCTTTTGCATCAGCCGCCTCCCACAAAGCTTACAATTTCAATTCTATCGCCATCCTTCAGCACAGTAGACGCATAATTGGATTTTGGTAGAATTTCATAATTCAATTCCACAGCGACCTGATTGATCTTGTAGTGGTTCTCTTCCAGATATTCCTCCATGGTGACAGGCTTTGTCACTTCCATTTCCTTTCCGTTTACCGTAATCATAGTTTCTCCTTTCTACTGAAAACAGAAGAATCAGAACAAAGCGGAGCACTCTCCTGTGAAACAAAAAAGAGTTCACAAAGGAATACACCCGCGGTGGTGCACCCCTTCATGAACTCCCGTTCACTCTCATCTGTTTTCATATTTATTTTACAGTAACAGGGAGATGCCAAGGCATCTCCCATCATCTCACAATGTATGTTCGTCCCTACGTTGGCATTATCCAAATCAGGTTATGGGTCGAAGCCCTCCGCTTCCTCTCAGCCTGGCACACAAGCTCCCCTTTCTTATTTACAAATTTAAGTATACGGAATTCATTTCCCAATGTCAATAGCCGATTTCTCACATATCCGGAAACTATAGTCCATTTCTCACATATCCGGAAACTATTTTCCATAGCCGCGAGACGCCTCGTATGTATTCAGAGCATCCAGTGCCTGCCCTGACATGGGAACAATGACCGCCAGGTTAAATATCGTCATCAATCCAATGCCGACATCCCCCAAATCCCACACAAACGTGTAAGCAGCCAGACCGCCCACAAACAACATGACCAGAGCGAGGACTTTATAGACCGTCTGGGAAATCCAGTTGTCACCGAACAGATATGCAACGTTGGAACGTGCGTAAAACAAAATACCGATAAAAGTAGAAAAACTGAACAGCCAAAGGACTGCCGCAATAAAGACCATGCCAAAAGTTCCCAGGTGATAGCACATAGCAGTCTGCAGGAGATCCATTCCCGTCAGTCCCTCTACCATTTCTGCCGGAGCCAGCAGCATGATCATAGCAGTACAGCTACAGATCACAATGGTATCAATAAATACGCCAAAGGCCTGCAGAAGGCCGATTTGGGCCGGGTGATCACTCTCTGCCGCAGCCGCTGAACAGGGCGCAGACCCAGAGCCTGCCTCATTGGAAAAAAGTCCCCTTTTCACACCATTCATCAGCACGGCACCGAACCCTCCTGCCGCCACCTGACGAAATCCAAACGCTTCTGCAAAAATACGCCGGAATACAGCCGGAAGCTGCCCCGCATTTTTCAGTATAATAAATACAGTAAAGCAAAAATAGCAGCCCGCCATAAGGGGCACCAGCACATCCAGCACTCTGACGGTTGCATTTTTGCGCAGAACGATCACGGCTGCCAGTGCGACCAGTACAATGGTCGTATAGAGGGGAGGAATGTGAAACGCATTCGCAAATGCTGAAGAAACAGAGTTTCCGATTACCTGACTGATGCCGAACCAGCAGATCAGACCGGAAAGCGCAAACAGAACTGCAATCAGCGTATAACGCCTTGGTTTTCCTCCTCGCTTTTCTTCAATAAAGTGATGGATATAGTATGCCGGACCGCCGCGGTACCCACCATAGAGAGGATCCTTTTCTTTATATAACTGTGCAAGCGTAGCCTCAATAAAAGCGGTCGAAGAACCAATCAGAGCTGTGATCCACATCCAAAATACCGCGCCTGCTCCGCCTGCAGAGATTGCCGCAACCACCCCTACCAAATTTCCCATGCCGACCCGCGTGGCGGTGGAAACGATCAATGACTGAAGACCGGAAATAGCTCCGCTTCCGCGATCACCTCGTTTTTCAAGCGTAACCCGCACCATTTCAGGAAAAAGCCTTACCGGCAGAAGCCTTGTACGAACCGTAAAATAAATTCCCACAGGAATCAGCAAAAGTACTAAAAGAGGAAGACTTACTGTTCCACCGCCCCAAAGAGGCAGCGTAACCAAATCTCCCCACAAAAATCCGTAAACACTTTCAATAATCTGAATGACAAAGGCCATATTCTGCTCCTCTCTTCTGTACAGGGATTGCATTTCTATGCTTTTGAGTATATAGTAGAAGTGAGCATTTGTAAAATAAATAGTATTAATCTATTGCATCTAATTATTAAATCCGGGAGGGCCCGATATGGACATGCGCAATCTGAAAACCTTTTTATATACAGCGGAGCTTGCCAGCTTTACCCGTGCCGCAGAGACGTTAGGCTATTCCCAATCCACCGTCTCCTTTCAGATCAAACAACTGGAAAAAGAATTAAACGTCCGTCTGTTCGACCGGGTTAATCATACCGTAACATTAACGGAAAAAGGACGCGATGTACTGCTGTATGCCAATCAGATCACAAAACTGGCACAGGAGCTGGAGCATACTCTGCACGCTCCCAAAAATGTAAGCGGGCATATTCGTCTGGCAATGGCGGATTCCCTATGTCCCACAATTCTGGATGAAGGTTTTTCAGCTTTTCGGAAACGATACCCGGGAATCACCATGAAAATCACAGCGGCCGGAACGAAGGAAATGTTCCGGCTCCTCAATCAAAATGAAGCGGACCTGGTTTTTACCCTGGACCGCCATATTTACCACGCAGAATATATCATTGCCCAGGAAGAGAAAATGAGCACACATTTTGTAGCAGGTCCGGACTGTCCTCTGGCACAGAAGCAGGCGCTGACTATAAACGAGCTTGCGGAGCATTCCTTTGTACTCACAGAAAAGGGCATGAGCTACCGCCACCTGATGGATGATGCCTTTGCCGCACAGTCACTGGAGGTGAGACCGGTCCTGGAGATCGGGAATACAGAGCTGATCTGCAACCTCGTAAGTCAGGGTGTTGGAATTTCCTTTTTACCGGACTATGCTACAGCAGAGGCAGTCCGGACAAAGCGGCTTGTCTATCTGCCTGTAGTGGATTTTGAGATTGATATCTGGAAACAGCTTCTTTACCGCCGTGACAAATGGATTTCTCCTGCCATGCAGCTTGTGATCGATTATTGCGCCCGGCACTGAAATTATACCGCCTGTATTTTCTCATTTCGGGCTGCTGCCAGAATGATCCCCATGCCAACAAAGGCAGAGACCGTTCCAAACAAAAGCATGGCCTCTACCCCTGCTTTGTCAATCAGTGTACCGCCGATCAGCGCGCCGAGAACACTTCCGAGCGTATAAGTCATGGTCATATACGCCTGTCCCTTGATCGCATCCTGCTCTTCCATTACGGAATTTACATAATAAACTGAGGACACTGTGATCAGGGCCCAGCCGAACATCTGCAGAATCTGCACCGCATAAAATACGGGGATCGATGGAGCCAGCAGGGTTCCCAGGCTTTTGAGCATAAAGAAGACGCCGGAAATACGGAACCAGATATCAGCACGGAGCTTTTTTACCATATATCCAAACAAAAACATCGTAGGAAGCTCAATGAGCGACGCCAAAGCCATGGCAAATCCCATCTCCGAGCTTCCTCCGCCCTTGCTGTCCACAATCTGAAAGGTAAAGCTGTTCAGGAGAACATGGCTTAGATATACAAACACACAGCCGCATAAAACAATACTGAACCTTTTATATCGTTTAAAAAAGTACAGAGGGTCACTGCTGCCCTTTCGGTCTGCTCTCTGCTCTGCTGTCCGGCATTTCTCAAACGGAAACAAAAGCAGCGAAAAAAACAGCCCGCCGAACATCAAAACCATAGCTGCCGGAACAGTTCCCACACCGGCCTTTGCCACAATGATCCCAAGCACATATGCGGCAATGGCATATGCAACAGACCCCATCCCCCTGGACACGCCGAAGTTTAATCTTTTTCCCTGGTTCATACTCTCCGTTCCCAGGGAATTTACCAAAGGGGTCAAAAGCTGCAGCAGCATAATGCTTCCTCCGTAGGCCAATCCGGTCAGCATCCGTATTTTCTCAGGAACCAGAAGCAGCAGGATTGCCAGAACCACCAGAACAACGTCAAAGGCTGCTATGATTTTTTTCAGAGAGGGACTGAAAGGTGTATCCGCATAACTTGCTGCCACAGGCTGCAAAGCTGCTGATACGATTCCTGCAGCCGCCATGAGCAAGCCAATCTCTGTATTACTGAATCCCTTATCCAGCAGATAAATGCCGGAAAAACCCATAATCGCGGCAAAATTCATCCAAAAGAATCCCTGTATAAAGGAATATCCTGCTGTCAAATTTTTACTCTTACCTGATATTTGCATAAAATTTTCTCCTCACCTCAAAATTTCACAGCTATTTTATCCTATATCCGGCAGCTTGTAAATAACCCGCTGCCAACATTGCCCCGAAATCTTTCGCATGATATAATGACTAAACGCTTTAAATGCAATGCAGGAGGGAAATATTACAATGAAACGTACCGCAAAAGAAATGATTCTCAGACTTATGATTTTGCATGGTTTGCGGAGGCCCGATCATTGATTTTTTTACCGGTATTTTTTCCGGACTATTCATGGAAAAGCATCCGCTGTGGCTCAATATCCTTGTACTGGCAATCGGCTGTGTCATTCTTGCGTTCGGTATGACCATTGTAAGCAAATCAGACGCAGGAACCGGACCGAATGACCTGGTGACAGTCGTGACCAGTGTTAAGCCGCACCGCGAAAAGCTTGTCGGCACAGTTTTAGAGAATTTCACTGAAGCCGTCCCAAAACAATCCATGCATTAACCGGCTTTTATAAAAGTAATGGGATATTCCGAAAGCCTTCCTCCGGCCTTCGGAATATCCCGTTTTTATATAGTCAGTAAATCAAATTTCCAGCACACTTCCGGCAGACAGATACATAATCCTGTCTCCCATTTCTTCACGCAGGAGCTGATACTCCTTAATCCCGGTGCAGTGTCCGGTATAATACTGCGCCCTTTTTTCCAGCAGCTTTTTGGCGAGCATTCTGCAGAACTGTCTCTGCGGCTCTTCCTCTTCATAAGCATGCATCAGATGCATACCCCCGACCACATAATCAATTCCCGCAGGCACAAAGCTTTCTGCCCTTTTCAAAATATTTACCATTCCATTGTGCGCACAGCCGGCAAAAAGGACTACTTTATTTCTTTCACGAATCAGCAGATTCTGTTCATGCATAAACAGATCCGGGACATGACGCCCATTCATAGACGCATATAGACTGTCATTTGCAGGAGAATAGCATTCCCGGCCCGTGACTCCGGCAAAGACCTGCAGCTCTGTATCCAGCCTGTAATCTCCGGTATGGCAGATAACCCTTGGATTATCCTTCCACTGAACCGGAAGCCCGATATATGAATTGCTGCCATCCGGATCATGTGCATAAAATTCGCCCAGAGCTTTTTTCTGGATATGTATGTCTGCTTTTTGATTTGTCTCCAAAAAGGCAGCCAACCCACCTCCATGATCGTAATGTCCATGGGAAAGAATTGCCGTGTCCACTTCAGCGATATCCACACCGAGTTTTTGGGCATTTTTCAGGAAGCCTCCATCCTGTCCCATATCAAACAGTATTTTATGGTTTTTTGTCTCAATGTAAACGCTGAGCCCATGGCTGCACGAAAACTCCTGTGACAAAGCCGTGTTCTCCATTAAAGCTGCAATCCGCATGTGACTTTCTCCCCTTTCACAAAAAGATTCCCCTTTTTCATCATAACCGCACCGAATCGGATTTACAATAGCAATTTGATAATTTTTCCAAATTACTGTATAATGTATTCATGAATAAACAAAAGATATCATTACCGTTTCCAATATACCAAGGAGGACATTTACCTATGGAAACCAGAAATACAGAGCACTGGCTGGATACCACGGACCCTCAGACATTCATCAATAACACTGCCAAATTCAATGATCTGATGATGATGTACCGTTGTGTTATCCGGGAAATAAAGACAAAATTGGAAGTTCTGGACGACGAATTTTCCGTAGAGTATAAGAGAAATCCTATCTCTTCGATCAAAACCAGAATAAAAAAACCAGAAAGCATTTACCGGAAGCTTCAAAAGCTGGGTTATGATTTTACAGCAGAAAATATTTCAGAGCAATTGAACGACGTAGCCGGCATCCGGGTTATCTGTGCTTTTGTAGATGATATTTATTCAGTCGCGGGGCTGCTGGCCGGTCAGGATGATATCACTGTAATCAAAATCAAGGACTATATCAAAAATCCCAAGTCCAACGGTTACCGCAGCTATCACATGATCGTCGAAGTTCCCGTATTTTTTACCAAAGGCAAAACACCTATGCGGGCAGAAATCCAAATCCGCACGATCGGCATGGATTTCTGGGCAACTCTGGAGCATCAGCTCCGATATAAAAAGGGCATCGAAGAAATGGAAGGATACGAAAATATCAGTCAGGAGCTTCTCTGCTGCGCCCAGACAGTCATCGACATGGATAACGAAATGCTGCGGATCAAAAATATGATCGGGCAGTTTCATGATATATGATTCCATCCAAAACTCTCTCTTCCTGCACCCGGAAGAGAGAGTTCTTGCATCAAAGCCGCACGCGGAGCTCTTTATTATTTTTTATGCGGAATGCCCGCGGAGTCATCTGGTAGCGCTCCTTGAATACCCGATGAAAATAACTGTTGTTTTCGTACCCTACTGCCGCTATGATATCACTGACCGGCAAGTCCGTATCACACATCAGCTCCGCTGCCTTGTTCAGCCGCTTCCTCTTAAGCAGCTCCTTAAAATTAAAGCCTGTGGACTTCTTTATCATTTTGCTCAAAAGATGCATCGGCAGATGCAGCTCACGGCATAAATCCGTCAGGGTTGCCGTACGATACTGCTGTTCAATATAATCCAAGGTTGTCATAGCAATCATATTTTCATATTGATTCGGAAGGCGCATTTCCACATATTGAACAGAATCTAAAAGATACAGAAAGATCAACCCCATAGTCGTCTGATGAATCCTGCTTTGATCACCTTTTCCTGTTACTATGGAATAGATGATATTTTCCAGAAGGTTCTGAATCTGGAGCACCTCTGCCACCTTGAAATGCAGATACTCTCCCCGTTCTTCATCCTGCCGGAGCACATTCACCAAAAAATCTGCCAGCACATTGTTATTCCCCGCCATAGTATAAGCCACATCAAAAAATTCCGGAAGCACCATAAAATTGATTGCAATATCGTTTTCTCCCGCCGGAAGAATCTCATGCTTTGTAAATTGATTCAAGAACAAAAGCTCCCCTTTATTGACGGTGACATTTCTGCCATCTATAATGTTGACCAACTGTCCCTCACAGACATACAGCACCTCAATAAAATTATGTCTGTGAACGGGAAAATGCACAAATCTCGTATGAGTACGTACAGCGATCAGCTTCCCCTCCTCCAGCATTTTTCTGCTGTCTACCGTAAAGTCCTTACCGGATGTATAGAGCTCTTTGTCCACCTCTGTGATTCCATCCAGAATCCGCTGCTCTTCTTCAGAAATTTTACGCAAATGTTCCAATAAAGCCTGCTGCATCTGTCAACCTCATTGCCCTTCTTCCAAATTTATCTTTCCAATGCATTCACGACCGCATCCAGATTTTCCAGCATTGTATTTACATACAGCTTATTCGTATGGGCTGCTTTTGTCCCGTCCTCATAAAGAACCGTATAGAAGTTCTGGTCATATTCATAATACTGAATCGTTTTCTCCGAACCGTCCGTCAAATAGTAATGAAGCTCCAGGGCAGGCGCTCCCTCTACCTTCGGCACCTCATCCAGCCTTTCCTGCGCCGTCACACTCACACAGGCATAATAGAAATCTGTAAACAGATTCTTTGCGATATTTTTGCCGTTTACCAGCCATGATATTTCTTCGTTCTCCTGCCCTTCACTTTCCACCATTCTCTGCATGGTATATGTTTCCCCGTCCGCCGTCACTTCCAGCTTCTCCATATCTCCGATGGACACAAAACTGTATGTCAGGCTCCAGAAGGTTGTCGGCTTACTCTCCACAAAGTCAGCCAGATATTCCTGCCGGATCGTATGAACCTGCATGGAATCATCCAGCCGGACGTAATAGTTCTCATCCTCATCCTGCCCGCCCACAGACAGAGTAAATCTCTCCTCGGACTCGCCATCCGCCCCTTCACAGACCACTTCTATCAAAGCAGTCGGAGTATCCAAACCATATGTTCCAAAGTCTCTGCAATAATATTCCACATTTTTTGCCCAATTCGTATTGGAGAGATTGTTCTGCATGGTTCCTACGATATTCAGATTTGCTTTCTGGGAGTTTCCCGCTTCATCCGTCACGGTGCAATTATCATCGCCGGGCATATCCAATACATAGGAATCTTCCTCCTTATCCACTCTGAATATTCTCATAGACTCAGGAGCCGCCTCAGGGAAGCTTTCATATTGGGCAAAGTCCTCAAGCCGCCCGGAAAAATGGCTGTCCAGTGCTGCAGAGGTCAGATAAACCGTATCTGAGTCTTCCCCTATCCAGAAATACAATTCATGATTGCTGCTATTACGTCTTCCAAAATAAATATTGATTTCAGCCCCCTCTGTATCTGTCACAGCAATCTTTTTTGCCTCTTCTCCCAATCCATATTGTTCCGAATCTCCTGCATTTTCAAGGATCCTGGTAGCTGTCAGAGCCGCCAGATCATTGAGCAGCAGGTTTAGCCTGGACGGATTCATCTCAAAATTCGTATCTTCCGGGTTTATCCAGACCCCTTCCTTCTGTTCAAAAACAAGCGCTCCTTCCTCGCCCGGAAAGGAAAGCCTCTCTATCTGTTCTGGTGCCAATGACAGCACAATGGCATTTTCCGCCTGCTGCTTCTCTGACTGAAACTGTTCGTTCTCTTTGCTTTGCGTATACCAGGTCACTCCCAGATAGATCCCCAAAAACACAACGATCACAAGGAGTCCGATCACCAACGTTCTTGCATTCTTTTTCGTCATCAGCGTTTTCTCCTTTTTGCCCATGTAACGGTACCAGCCAGAATAAACGCAAGCGGCAGAACAAATACACAGATCACTGTCCATAAATTTGCTGTAAAATCTGTCAGCGTCAGATACGGTACCTGAAGAGTCTTGGGAGGAACCGCCGAGGAAGCCTCCTCTCCATTACATAAATAAACGGCCGTACTTCCGATCAACTGTGCATTTGTGCCGGACACATTCCGGTTGTAATCCTCATCCAGCAAATACCCCGTACTGTAGTATACAAGCTCTGTATCTATCTGCTTATCGTTGTCCACGTCCTCCTGAATCAGCATTCCGATATCAAACGGACCAGCCACATCCCCGGATTCTTTTTCTGAGGTTGTCATATTCTGCACATCTACTTTTGAATAAGCAGCATTGGAGGTACTGAGCAGAGGCTGCATCGTAATAGAACTTCGATATGTTTCCATTTGTCTGATTCCCTGACTCATAGGTGCCAGCAGATAGGTTTTTTCATAAATATCAGCAGTGATTTCGGAGTAATTTACTGTTGGGATCAGGCAGTACTGATACGACATATAATGACCGGAATCTCCTTCCAGGATAATTCCTTCTTCTCTCTCCACGCCGTAATTTTCCAGAATGGAATCAAAATTCGGCATAGTCTGTTCCGTATAATTCGAAAAAATCATCGCCTTTCCGCCATTTTCCAGGTATGTGATAATTGCCTCCGCTTCTTCGGCAGAATAATCCTTCGTAGGCGCATTGATCAGAACGGCAGCGGCATCCTCCGGTACGGAGCCTGCCGAAAGCAGGTTTAATTCCTTTACATCTATGTTATTTTTCTCGATCGCATCTGCAAAGGATTCTCCAAGTTCAGCCTCTCCGTTTCCGTTCAGCGCATAAAGCACCGGATTGTCATCTGAGGTCACATAATCAATGGCACTTGTCACCATTCCCTCTCCATCGAAGGCATTCTGCACATATCCGTTCGTCTGATAACTGTATCCCAGAACATACATACTTTCTTCTTTTACAAGTTTATACGTATCACCGCAAACGGCTATCACACTGTTATTATCCACAGTCTCATCCGTGTACTGGCCTGTAAAACCCGGATAAAGAGCCGGGTCTATCTGCTGCACGGTAATATGCTCCGACAGATCCTCGTAACGCTTCAGCAGCTTCCAAATCGTATCGTCTTCTTTTCCGCCTTCGCAAATGTAATAAAGAGTCACATCCCGGGAAAGCCGATCCAGAAAGTTTCTGGAAATATCTGTCAGTGTGTATAATTTTGCGGAACTGAAATCAAATTGAGTAAGCTGAGAGGGCAGGCTATTGATAATCAGATTCAGGATGACCGCAGCCACGACCACGATTGCTGTGAGCAGAATACTATAGGAACCATGACTCAGACGTTTCCTGTCTTTTTCAATTTTTTCATTCATGTTCCCCACCTCCTAGCTCCAACGTCTTTTCTGAATGGTCTGTGCAGCAAGAAACAAAGCCACACCGGCAATTGTCAGATAATACACAATGCCGGAAATATCCAGAATTCCGTCAAAGAAATTCGTAAGCCGTCCATTTATATAAAATACGGACAAAAACTTCTGAAAGGCTCCTTCAAATAACCGCCTGTCCGCCAAAAACCCAGCCCCAAGTACCAGCTCCGCCAGAATAAACACGGCTGCTGTGATCCTCACATTGTGCAGCATATGATAAACTGCCAGGGACAGCAAAATGATCACAGCCGTAAAAGAAACCAACGACGCAGCGGCCGTATTCGGAACCATTGCCGAAATGGTATTCATCAGATAACAAAGCAAAAGCAGGCCAAAGCTCATCACAGCCGCAATTACCGGATTTTCTGTCAAAGAGGAAAGAAAAAGGCCGATCGCCATATCCGCACACCCCAGCAAAAAGAACCCCAAAACAGACAGATAGGCAGCAGTAAGATTAACCTGGCCGTTTTGTGCCATAATCAGGGGATACAGACACACAGTTGCCATTGGAACCGCATACAGAGTCACTAACGCCAGAAATTTCCCCAGCACAATATCTGCTACAGACAGCGGCAGCGTCAGAAGAAGCTGATCGGTTTTTTGTTTCTTTTCTTCTGCAAGGACACGCATTGTCAAAATCGGCACAAAAACAAGAAAAACAAACTGTATACTCTCCAGAACTCCCTCAAATTTCGGTGAAGAAAGATTCAGATTGATATAAGAAAAATATACTCCGACCACTACCAGGATAAACGCAATAAACACATATCCGATCATAGATGTCCGGTAACTTCGGATTTCTTTTTTATAGACCCCAATCATTTCTGTTCCTCCCCTCCTGTCTATCGGCGTTCCTTTTCTCCGGCTCCGTCAGCTTCAGGAAAATATCCTCCAGAGAAATCTGATGCTTACGCAGTTCCAATATCGGACAGCCGATTTCTGCAAACCGGAAAAACAGCTCTCTTCGGATATCCGTATCTTCACGCATCTTAAGATCGATCCGAAAAGCACCGGGCTGTTCCTGCGCAGGAGTCACATCTGCATACTGAATTTCCTCAAAACTCTTCAGCACATCCTGAATACTGTCCTTCGCACCCTCTACAACCAATTCCAGCTTATTCTGGCCATGGAACATGCTTCCGAGATTTTCTGCACGATCAAAAGCAATCAGCCTTCCCTTATTGATGATCAAAATATCATCACAGACCGCACTGACCTCCGATAGAATATGGGAACTGATGATTACCGTATGCTTTTGACTCAGGCCCTTCACAAGGTCCCGTATCTCAATGATCTGCTTTGGGTCAAGTCCCACCGTCGGCTCGTCCAGAATCACGATTTCCGGATAACCTACTAATGCCTGTGCGATTCCCACACGCTGCTTATATCCCTTGGACAGATTTTTTATCAAACGGTTCCTCATCTGCGAAATCTTTACGGTATCCATAATTTCTTCAAGCATTTTGCCCTGCTCTGCTTTTGGAATCTTCTTTAGCTGGGCTACTGTAAGCAGATATTCTATCACCGTCATATCTGCATATAACGGCGGTATTTCCGGCAGATAACCGATACAGCGCTTTGCTTCCCTTGGTTCCGTTAAAATATTATGGCCGTTAATGATCACTTCCCCTGAGGTTGAAGCAATATACCCTGTCATCATATTCATTGTGGTCGATTTTCCGGCTCCGTTGGGACCTAACAGTCCATATATCCGTCCGCTTTCTAACTGAAAAGAAAGATCATTCACAGCATAATGATCACCGTATTTTTTTACAAGATGTCTGACTTCAATTGACATAGTCTCCTCCTTCATGCATTAACCTGAGTCAACTTTAGCACATATATATGTACATTCTGTGAATTGCCCATATACATTTAAAAGCGCCTGCCCTTACCGGACAGGCGCCTGAATACGGCATTTCATAATTTATGCCTTCATACTCATTATAAATTAGAGTTTGTCAACCCACTCAGCCATATTGTCTTTGTAGAATACATATGGGATACCAGTCAGAACGCTTGTGCCATCGCCATCTTCTTCAGCAGTATAGGTTTCTGCTTCATACTCGCCCCATGCTTCCATATCTAAAGTAGAGCCAGCAGAGCCGTCAAATCCGTCGTTCGCAACAGCCATCTGGATAGCGGCTGTAGAAGCGCCAAGATGAGTAACATCCCACAGCATCATGTATGGGCAGACAGATGCGAACTCATCATCGTCAGCGCTGGCCGGCATGTAGTTCTTCATCTCGGAAGGCAATCCAAGACCTGTCAGCTTAATGTCGGAACCAGCCTGGGTAAGAACCTCACCAGCGGCTGCGATACCAACCGTTGTCGGGGAAATGATAACGTCAACTTTGTTTTCTGCCAGGAATGCCTGAGCCTGTGTAGTGGACTTGGTAGCCTCGTCATCACCGTATTTCTTGTCAAGTTCCGGGCTTACCTTACCGGCGTAAATGTCTTTAGACAGCTCGTTTTCCATCTCAGCAATCCAGCCGTTCTGTACCGGAGTATCGATACCAGCAGAAAGAACACCAATCTTGATCTCTTCTCCATCGTAGTCAGCCAATGCAGCTTCAACGCTCTTGGACATATCTGCGTCTTCCGGATCATACGGAACACCCAGCTCGATCATAACGGCCGCACGAACCTGCATAGCACCGATATCGGCAGAGGATGCCTGATTGTTGTGCGTCACACGATAATCAGCAGATGCAGCGGAGTCAACGGATACGATCGGAATCTCAGATTTCTGAGCCTTTGCAAATACTTCGTCAAAACCGGTATCACCATTGGTAGAAATGGAAATAGATTTGCAGCCCTGGGTAATCGCTTCGTCAAGCAGCTGAACCTGAGCAGCTACGGTTGTTTCAGCAGGAGATTTCTCCGTACAGTTTTCACCAACCTGCTCCATATAGCTGGAGAAGCCGTCGTACATAATTACACCAAAAGCGTTTCCTACAGATTTGAACATAAATACGTGGGAGCCGGATACATCAGAAGTATCACCAGCCGCCATTACTGCAGATGCGCCGAATGTGGTACCTGCTACTGCCGCACTAAGACCAAGTGCCATAAGCTTTTTTAAATTTTTCATGTTTCTTCCTCCTTGTGGATTAATATATATAAACCTTACGTTTATATTTCTACTTTGCAAATCTTTCTTTTGCTCTCTTCGCGTCTTCCTGCTGCTCTGCCCACCATTTCGCAGATTTCTCTGCACATTCCTTCCTGGCAGAAACAATCTTGTCATTGAGCTTCTTAATCTGCGCATCCTTATCAGAAGCATTGCCCTTCTGAAGCTCTTTGATCTGACGCTTCATGTCTTTGACAGCTTCATTGGTTCTGTCATTGATTGCTTCAATATTCTTATTGTTGTGATACAACAAATGCAGCTTGATATCTTTGATCATCTGTTTGTTAATCGTAGAAATCAGGATTGTCACGATCAGGATAACGCCTGTAAAAATCTTCTTGGTATTCGGGTCAACGCCCAGCAGACCAAGTGTATAGGTCAAAAATGCCATAATAAATGTAGCAATGATCGGTCCATACATTTTACCTTTACCGCCGTTGGTAGACACACCGCCAAGTACGGCACAGGCAATTGCAGTCATTTCATAGCCGGTACCCATGGAAGAAGATACACCGCCGCCCATGCGTCCGATAAAGAAAATAGAACCAATACCTGCCATAAATCCCATAAGGATAAATACTTTCATTTTAATCCGCGTTACGCTGATACCGGAATATTCCGCACAGGTCGGGTTATTACCAACAATATAGACTTTACGGCCAAAGGTTGTTCTATGAAGAACAAAGATAAAGACCGCACCCATAATCAGAAACAGGATCATGGAAATCGGAATAATATTTCCAAGACTCTTCCAGCCGATTGCATTGTACCATTTCGGAAAATTCTTCAGAGAATTTTCCCCAAGAACAATCTCCACAATACCGCGGAACAACATAGATGTGGAAATCGTGGTAATAACTGCCGGCATTTTCAGATATGCCACACAAAAGCCATTGAAAGCGCCGCAAACCATACAGGTCAGAATTCCCGCAATAACCGTAATCGGCCATGCGATTCCCGCATCCATCATAAGACCGGTCACCATGCCGCCCAGTATCATCTGTGCAGCTACGGATACATCGATATCACCAAGGAGCAGGATGAACACCATGCCCAGAACCATCGGAGATACATCCAGGCCGGAATTGATGATGGACTGAACTGTGCCTTCCGTAAAGTACAAGTCTGTTCTGAATACTGCCAGAATCACATTCAGCAGCAACAGGATATAAACCAGAATCATCTCCCATTTGATGAGAAATTTAGATAATTTAAACCCTTCCTTGACCGTAAGGTCCCTATCGTAATTACTTCCTGGCATTAGATCAAAGCACCCCTTTCCTTCAGAGCCTGTTTCTCAGCGGAACGCTCTGTGAAATAGTTAAACGCTACTGCGACGATGATGATACCACCCTGAAGTGCTTTCTGCCATACACTCATACCAGGAATCATACTGATGAAGTAAGTAACAACCGACATGACCAAAATACCAATTGCCACGCCATCCATACGTCCTTTGCCGCCGGTAATGGAAACACCGCCGAGTACGCAGATTGCAATCGCAGTCATCTCAAAGCCTTCTGCCATACCATAATATCCAATTGCATAATTTGCAGTATACATCATGCCGGCCAGACCGGAAAGAGCGCCACAGATAACAAATGAATAAAAGGTAACGGTAGGTTCTTTGATACCTGCAACTGCGGAAGATTCACGACTGGTACCAATTGCATAAATTCTTCTGCCCGGAGCCGTATAGCCCAGGAAAAATCCCATTGCCACAATAATCAGAATCGTTATGATCAGCAAAAGCGGAATTCCCGCGATCTTACCGATTGCCCAGAAACGGTAGCTGTCCAGATAATGTGCGGCGAACCACCATTCTCCTCCGGATACCACAAAGGCAAGTCCGCGGAAAATATACATGGTACCCAAAGTGCAGATCATCGGTACCATGTGCAGGTAGCCAACGAGAAAACCGTTGATCGCTCCGCAGACCATACCAAGAAGAATCGCAACAAACACCCATACGATGCCGGGAACACCAGGATTGTCACAGGATAATTTTGTTGTCACAATTCCCACAAGAGCCAACTGGGAAGCGATCGAAATATCAATTCCGCCAGTCAGGATAACAACCATCTCTCCAACTGCAAGCAATGCGTACACCGTATTATTCTGAAGCATGTTCAGCATAGAACTCACAGTAAACATACCAGGAGTAACCACTCGTGCTACAGCCAGCAGAAGAATCAGAACGAGAACCAAGCCAGTATTTCTGGATTTCAGCAGCTTTTTCATGATTTGTCTCCTCCTTTTTCTTTCAGTGATGCTTCAAGGATCATTTCCTGAGTGGTTCCCTGCACATCATCAAACTCACCGGTTACACGTCCGCCCTTCATTACAACAATCCGGTCAGCAACGCCTAAAACCTCGGGCATTTCGGAGGATACCATGATAATCGCATACCCCCTGCAGGCCAAATCGTTCATGATTTCATAAATAGAATACTTGGCACCTACGTCGATCCCCTTGGTAGGCTCGTCCATAATCAGAACCTTCTGTTCAGAACTTAACATCTTGGCAACAACCACCTTCTGCTGGTTACCACCGGACAGAGAAGAAGGAGGTGCTGTAATATCATTTGCTTTTAACTGTATCTTCTTACACAGGTTGATGGCATTTTCCATCTCAGCGCTGACATCTATCTGCCCGCCTTTTACAAATTGCTCCATCGTTGCAGAAGAAACATTCTGATAAATGGGAAGCTCATTTACAAGACCCTGTGTCTGCCTGTTCTCCGGCAGCAGACCAATTCCAAGCTTCAACGCATCAATCGGACTCTTAATATGTACTTCCTTTCCTTCCAGACGGATAGAACCGGAATCAGGAGTCATGATACCATAAATATTCTGACATACCTCTGTACGCCCTGCACCTACCAGACCGGTCAGTGCCAGAATCTCACCGCGGCGAACATGAAAAGAAACATTCTTGAAGTAGCCTTCTTTTGAAATATTATCCACTTCCAGAACAACCTCACCGATCTTAGCGGTTTTCTCCGGGTACATGGCAGTCAGCTCACGACCGACCATTGCCTTTACAAGAGCGGCATTTGTAATACCATCCACATCCCAGGTTCCTACATAAGTAGAATCACGGAATACAGAAACCCGGGTAGCCAGCTCGTACATATCTTCAAATCTGTGTGTGATAAAGATAATGGAAACCCCTTTATCACGCAGATCCTTAGCGATCTTATAAAGCTGCAGGCATTCATTTCTTGTCAGGGAGGCTGTCGGCTCATCCATGATCAGAATTCGAGCATCACGAGAAAGGGCCTTTGCGATTTCGACCAACTGCTGAGCTGCTACGGACAGAGTTCCCATCGGCTTATCGACATCAATTTCTTTGCTTAAGGGCTTAATTAATTCTTCCGCCCTTTTTTTCATGGTTTTCCAGTCATAAAAGCCAAATTTATTTTTAATTTCCTGACCCATGAAAATATTCTCCGTTACAGTCAGATCCGGAAATGAAGTAACGTGCTGATAGATAGCAGCAATACCCATTTTTGCAGAGTCTGCTGTGTTACGGAATGTCACTTTTTCGCCTTCCAGAAGCATGATACCACTGTCTGGCTGATGTACACCTGTAATAACTTTGATGAAAGTGGATTTGCCGGCTCCATTTTCACCCATCAAAGCATGAATCTCACCTTTTTTCAACTGAAACTGTACACCATTCAGGGCTCTTACGCCGCCGAATGTCTTAACGACGTCTTTCAGTTCCAAGATATAATCACTCATGTAAATGTATATCTCCTTTCCCTTTCCTTATTTTTTTGCTTTACTACCGTACACTTTAAACAAATATCATTCCAATTTCAATATCATAATTTGCTTTTTAGCATTCAATTATTGTTATTTCATACATAATTGCCATAATGATGAAAAAATGCTATAATAAAACTATTCTTTTTGACTCCACAATAAAACAGGGACATCTTTTGTCCCGGAATTTTTCATATATTTCCAATTTTAACGAGGTATTTTTTATGAATTTGTTAAAAAAGATGTTTCCAAACCGTCACTCTCAAGTATCCACAATCACGGATTCACAGGCCGAAGCACTTCCTTTTTATGTAAAAGAAATAGGCTATACAAACGACCACAAGTTTACCAGGGGAAATGCCAACAATTACTCCGACTACCTGCTTTTGTATTCTCTCACGCATATGTCGTTTGTAAAGCACCAAAATAAATATCCTGTGTGTCCGCATGATATCGTGGTGTCCGCCTGCAACACACCTCTCCAGTTTGTACAATACCGCAGGAGAGCCGATGATTTTATTTATCTGATCATCGGAGGAAAGCATGCACAGCAATTTTATAATTTTATCCGGACCAACAACTGCATATACTACACAAGTCAGTACAGCAATATGCTGGATCAGTTCCTGGCCCTGCTTTCCATTGACTACAAAACCAATCCTCTTATGGGGCAGTTGGAGGCAAGTACGATTATACACCAGCTTTTTTTCAGTCTGTATAAGATTTCCATCGATATCCTGTCGGCAAAGAATATGTCTCCGGCACAGGATACGGCAGTGAATACCGCCATCAATTTCATAGAGAAGAATTATAAAAACAATCTGGACGTAGATGCCATCTGCAGCAGCGTTGGTTTTTCCAAATTCTATTTCTGCAAATTATTTAAAGAGCATACAGGAACTACGATTCATCAATATCTGACAGAATACCGGATTACCAAGTCCAAAGAGCTGCTCAGCTATTCCAAGCTTTCCCTTACAGCTATTGCCAATTCTGTAGGGTATAAAAATGTTTTGACCTATACCAGGAATTTTGAGCGGCTGCAGCATATGACACCAAGCGAATACCGAAAATATTATTAATTTCGTCATCAACTTATAAATGGAGGTTATCACTTATGACAAATTCACAGGTTCTGCTCTACAATTTCACCATTGACGACCGCGCGGCAAAACTCGGCCGCTGGCTGACCAGAGAAAAAATCCGCGTGCGTGTCGTACAGGCGCCCGAATTTCTGCATCCTCTGGGATTTCTGTTCGAAATCCCCGGCTTTCAACCGAATCCTCAGTTTAATCTGGGCGGAAACTTCCAGGATGAAATGATCGTACTGAAGGATTTTTCGGACGCACAATTAAACAGCTTCCTTCGTTTCTTCCGTGACAACCGGCTTGCCCCCATTGAACTGAAGGCTGTCCTCACTCCGGTCACACAGTATTGGAATTCACTGGAGCTGCACAAAGAACTGACGAGGGAGCATAAAGCTATGAAAGAAAATAAGAAATCATAGCGGTTCTCCTCACCTTCCGTAATCATCAATACAAACGGTATCGCCAAGTACCTCCCGAAAAGTATAGAGCGTCAGATCTTCTTTGGTGCTGACACCCCACTTCACCAGCGTCATGCATCGATTCTGTATTTCAATTCCGGTTATTCCGGAAGGATGAACACAGCTTCCCGTATTAAAATAGGGAGACTGCGGCGTACCGAGCATAGGATGATGCGTATGCCCGCAGATCAGAATATGGCCGTTTTTTCTGGCCCATTCCATCAGGATTTCCTCGGAGGCTTTTTTCTTTGTGTTATTCTTTGCTGCACTTGTTGGGTCCGGTATCCCAAGCCCTTCCAGGATTTTCCACACATAACGGACTAAGAAACGGGCAATTCTCCACAGTCTGCTGTTCAGGAAATCAGCCTGATGTCCATGCGTCAGATAAATATCCTTCTTTTTCTCCGCATCTTCCAGAATGATTCCCGAATAAAAGGATATACCCGGAAAATATTTTTCGCGGAATCTCCGGCACTTTTTTACGAGGTCATGATTTCCGTATACTTCATATATCCGATTTTCACGGCGGTATTTTTCCAGCATTGCAAAGCTTCTCCCATGCATTTCCCGGATACATTCCATAGACCGGTTTTCCCAAAGCTCATCTCCATCTCCCAGTTCCAGGTAAGTAAATCCCCTGTCAAAATAATAGCCCAGTGCAGCCAGATACAAATATTCATTTTTCAGGAAATTATCATTGGCATTTCCGCAGCCCCTGTGACAATCGCTCAGCAGAACATACCTGGAGTTCTCCTCCAGCGGAAGCCGCAGCGCATGCTCAAAAGCATCCGAAATCCTGGCAGTGCAGCTCATCTTTTTCTCCCCTTCCCCGAAAATTTATGCGCTCCGGTTTTTCTGAACCGGAACAGACAGCGGAATACAGGCGGCAAAAAGAAATAAAGATACAGCATTCTGTCCGCCGTATCCTGAAAGGGTTTGACCGCCCATAAAAATACGCGGCAGAAAAATTTGTTTTTCCACTGTTTCCGGCAAAGCAGCGAGGGAAGAAAGCAGCACGGCTGTCTGGAGTGCGGAGAATCGAATATCCAATAAACCGTTTTGCCTATTACACAAAAATTCTCTTCTTTATATCCCAGCTCTGACAACCCATCCAGAAAGCAGCACAGCATCTCTTTGTCCGGAAAAGTAACCGTACTTTTCATCACAAGCCTATCCGGCTCACTGTATGCACCTACGCAAAATCCGGTCAGCCACCAATGCTTCTGCTCTGTACGGAACAGCTCCTTCCCTCCCTTGTGCAGCTCCATAGAAAACTCCAGCATTTCCGAATCCGGTACACTGTGAAACAGAGTATCCCAGCGCTTCCAGGGAGCTATCACGGAATCGGCCTGATAAACCCCGATTTCTCCGCCGCTGTTTATCCCATACTGTCCCTTCCAGAACTCTATCAGCCATGTACGGTCATCATAATCAAAATAAACAGGCTCGCAATCAAATACCATGTTAAAATGCGGAGCTGTTTCATCAAAAAATGTACAATATCCAAATTCCCTCTGCCACGCATCCAACGCAGAGGTAATGATATCCTGTTCCGGCAGATAAGTAAATCCAAATGGCCTGATCGCCTCATTCAGTACCAGGCTTTTTTCCGAAGCATCCATACTGCGAACTTTTGTCACTGCATGCCTCTTTCTGAAAAATCCCCAAATAAAAAAGAGGCATATTATAATAATAAAATACATCCTTCACCATCCAAACGAATTTATTCTATTATATGTATCCCCAAACACAGTGCCACGAAATGTATGCAAAACGAAAACAGGACACTGCATATGCAGTATCCTGTTTACTTGAATATGTGTATAAAAGACAGGTCAGCGGGCAAATAATTTTATGCTCTCTTTGATAATACTTCCGCTTCGTATGTTTCTACTTCCTCGAACCATTTCATACCTACCGGAGCGCCGCATACTTCACAGAAGTAATCCCAGACATCACCGAACGGATAGGTCTTAACTTCCTCCTGAACAGTCATCAGCCTGGTCAGGTTATTGGTATCCTGGAGAGCCTTCAGTTCTTCATTCGGCTGAAGCAGAGCGAACAGCAATGCCTTTTCCATATTTCTCAGACCATTGGTCCATGCAGAAATACGGTTGATGCTTGCATCAAAATAATCGAGTGCAATATATACACGATTCAGAGCATCATTTCTAACGATTTCTTTTGCAATCTCTCTTGTTTCATCATCAAAGGCCACTACATGATCAGAATCCCAGCGAACCGGACGTGTTACATGAAGAGCCAGTTCCGGGAAGAAGCACAGCAGTGCCGGAATTTTATCAGAAACAACCTCTGTTGGATGATAATGACCGTTATCCATAAGCGGCAGGCATTTATCCTTGTGTGCAGCAGCAAAGGAAAGTGTAAATTCTGCGCTTCCTGCCGTATAGGATTCTACACCGATTCCGAATACCTTGGATTCTACACATGGCTTTACCATATTAAAATCATACGGCTCGGAAAGGATTTCTTCAATGGATTCTTTATAACGCATTCTCGGGCCCATTCTGTCTCCCGGAATATCCTTGTATCCATCACCGGTCCAGATATTCATAACACATGGAATACCAGTCTGCTCAGCAAAATACTTTGCAATACGAATGCAGGCTTTTCCATGATTGATCCAGAATTTTCTGGTTTCTTCATCCGGACTTGAAAGTGTCAGTCCATCTTTTACCTTCGGGCTTGAGAAGAAGGTCGGATTAAAATCAAGACCCATGCCTCTTTCTTTTGCAAAATCTACCCATTTCTGGAAATGTTTCGGCTCAAGCTTGTCTCTGTCAACCCACTCGCCTTCCTCAAAGATTGCGTAGCTGGCATGAACATTGATCTTCTTTTTGCCGGGAGCCAGAGATATTACCTTATCCATATCAGCCAGGAGCTCCTGGGGTGTTCTTGCTTTCCCCGGATAATTTCCGGTTGTCTGGATACCGCCTGTCAGCGGGCCGTCCTGATCAAATCCTTTTACATCGTCGCCCTGCCAGCAATGAAGAGAAACCGGGACATTTTTCAGAGTTTCAATGGCCTTGTCTGTGTCTACGCCGAGTTCTGCATATTTTGCCCTGGCATATTCATATCTTTCCTTAAGGGTCATGATTTATTTCCTCCTTGATGATTTATGCGTTGTAAATTTTAATATCAAATGATTCGTGAATTACCGTACGGGCTTCCTCAACAGAAGCAAATTCTTTTGCTTTCAGCATCTGAGCCGTAATATTTCCGATAGCCGTCGCTTCGCCCGGACCTGCATGTACTTCTTTTCCGGTTGCTTTTGCAGTCAGTTCATTTAAGTAACCTGCATTGGAGCCGCCGCCGACTACATGAATACGGCTATAGGTTCTTCCGGTGATTTCCTCCAGCTCTTTTGCTGTTCTTGCATAGCATTCAGCAAGACTGCAGTAGATCACAGTTGCGATCTCACCTAAGGTTTCCGGAACCTTCTGGCCGGTTCTGCGGCAGTAATCCTTCACTTCCTCTGTCATACTATCCGGTGACAGGAAGCACTCATCGTTTGCGTCCACTCTGGACGGGAAATCCTTGGCTTCTTCTGCCATAGCGCAAATCTCGCCAAATCCATATTTATCACCAAACTCGTGGCGTACAGACTGAATCATCCAAAGTCCCATGATATTTTTCAAATAACGGAACCTGCCTTCGTAACCGCCTTCGTTTGTTAAATTCAGCTCACAGCTTCTCTCAGAACAGTCTGCTTCTTTTCTTTCCAGACCCATTAGAGACCAGGTGCCGGAACTGATATAGATAAAGTCGTCGTCATTTGCCGGTACTGCCAGTACAGCAGAGCCTGTATCATGCGTAGCCGGAGCTACGACCTCCAGATCAAAGCCTACTTCCTTCTGCAATTCTTTCGTCAGATGCCCGATGGTTGTTCCCGGCATGATCAGCTTCCGGAACATTTTTCTCGGATATCCCAGCATATCGATCAATTCGTAATCCCAATCCATTGTATGCGGATTCACAAGCTGTCCGGTAGTTGCCTCTGTATATTCGTTCGTCTTCTCTCCAGTCAGCAGATAGTGGAAATAATCCGGTACATGAAGCATGGTCTCTGCCTGCTCCAGATATTCCGGATGTCTTTTTTTCACTGCCATTAACTGATAAATGGTATTAAAAATCGCCTTCTGGATACCGGTTCTTGCATACAGATCTTCCAGTGAAATAGTTTTATAAACCTCTTCATCCATGCCGTCATTGCGGTGATCACGGTATCCTACGGTATTTCCGAGAACCTTCTCATCCTTATCCAAAAGAACAAAATCCACACCCCAGGTATCCACACCCATACTTACCGGAATCTTGCCCATTTCCCTGCACTTTTTCATTCCGGTAACAATTTCCCTGAAAATACGGTCAAATTCCCAGCACAGTTCCCCGTCCTTCTTTACCATTCCGTTCTCAAAGCGGTGAACCTCCTCAAGCTGTATTTTGCCGTTCTCCATATGACCAAGGATCAAGCGGCCGCTGGATGCTCCCATGTCAACTGCCAAATAATATGTAGCCATTGTAAAATCCTCCTAAATATGTAAGATTGATAAAACGGTTGCCTTTGTGCAAACTGCTGTTTTACTGCCATCTCTTTCATATTTGATAATAACATATTACTATGGTTTGCTTCAAGTGTGAAGAACCTTGTTTGTCAAAAAAAGTGTCCTTATTTGCAATGCCGAAGGGCAAAAACGTCAAACCCGTTTACATTCTTTCGTAGAGAGGCTTCAGCGCATAATAAGCTTCGTCAAAAATCCTTTTTGACTTATGATAGATTTCTTTTTTCGAAGGATCCGGCTGAACCGGTTCGCCAAATGCAAGAAATTTGTGTATGGCACTAAAATCCTCATAAACCCCGCATCCCACGCCTGCAATGACTGCCGCCGCAATGGAGGTCGCCTCTTCCACATGGTTCGGACGTACCAGCTCCGCTTCCAGTACATCAGAAAGGATTTGAGCCACAATATCCCCTTTTGCACCGCCGCCTGTCATGATCAGGCGGTCAATATTTAAATATTTACGGTAGGATTGAAGGATCAGCTCCAGGTTCATGGCAACGCCCTCCAAAACTGCACGCATGTAATCCTCCCGCTTATGATACATGCGGATTCCCAGAAAACTGCCCGATGCGTCTGGATTCCATCGGGGCGCCCGTTCCCCTGTCAGATATGGAAGAAACAACAGTCCCTTGGCTCCTGCCGGAGAACCTGCTGCCATGGGATTCACCAGGTCCCAGTTACTGAATCCCTGTGCCCTTGCCTGCGCAATTTCCTCCCTGCAGAACAGATTTCTGGCATAAGAATAAGCGCTTCCTGCCGACTGCATGGTTCCGCACGGCATATATCTTCCCGGAATCACATGTGCAAAACAAAAGAACACCTGATCATTATCCAAAAACTTTTTCTCAGCCGTACCGCCGATCCATGCAGAGGTACCAAAAGTCAGAAACATCTGGTTCTTTTCAATACAGCCCGCACCAAGGGCAGAGCAGGGTCCATCACCGCCGCCGCAGACCACCTTCGTATTCACGGTTAATCCAAGCTCTCCGGCAGCTTCTGCCTGCAAGGTTCCGATCACATCGGTGGAAACATGAAGTTCGGGAAATTTATCTGAAGGAACGCCCGCTGCTTCCAAAACCTCCTTCGACCAGCAAAGCCCTTCCAAATCCAGCGCATTGGTTCCGGATGCGTCGGAATAATCTGTCACAAACTCACCGGTCATACGGTAAATGATATAATCCTTTACCTGCAGCATCTTGTACGTTTTTTCATAAATTTCCGGTTCATTATCCCGAATCCACATCAGCTTTTCCATACTGTAAGTCGGACTCAGGCGGTGTCCCAGCAATTCATAGGCATATGCGTCTCCCAGTGACTCTCTCAGCCAATCGGTCTGCTTTTGTGCTCGCTGGTCCGCCCAGATGACAGCAGGGCGCAGTACCTTTCCCTCTCTGTCTACAACAAGACAGCACTGCATTTGTGCGGAAAAAGATACTGCCAGAATCTCCTCTGCCAAAATCCCCTCCGTAACCTTTCTTGTAGATACACAAACAGCCTTCCACCAGTCCTCCGGGTTCTGTTCTGCCCTGCCTCCTTCCCGGTAATACACCTGATAAGAAGCCACGGTGCTTTTCACCAGCTCTCCCTCCACGTTAAACAGGGACGCCTTATTTCCTGAAGTGCCGATATCATGTGCCAGCAAATACTTTCCCATAAGTCCCTCCAATCTCAGAAATCCACGAAACTATAATTCATAGATCTTTTTGTCACCGTATGTTTTGATCCAGTCCTTTTTGAAGCCTTCTACGGCAAAATCAATGATCGCATTTTCTACCATAGTCGTCAGAAGGTCCACAGAGACAGTTACTGCATGCGCCCCTGCCGTCAGGGCATCCAGCACCTGCTCTGTATTTTTAAAGCTGGCTGCCAAAATCCTGGTTGGTTTCCGGTGATTGCCAAACAGCTTCGCCATATCTCCGATGACCTTTTTGCTGTCTATGTTAAGGTTGTTCATACGATTAAAATACGGAGCAACATAATCAGCGCCTACGCTTGCCGCCATCATTGCCTGCTGTGTCGTATACACGGCAGTTGCAGTTACCTTAGAACCGTTTGCCTTCAGATACTTCATCGCACAGATTCCCTGCTCTGTTGCCGGAACCTTAATATACACGTCCTTGCCAAGCCTCCGCTGAATGCACCCTGCTTCCCGCAGCATCTCCTCCCAGGTATCCGCTGTCACCTGTACATGAAGCTGCCTATTTCCTATGATTTCCCTGATCTCCGTAAGCAGCGGCCAAAACTCCGCCTTCTCTCTGGAAATTATCGTAGGGTTAGAGGTCACGCCCGTAATCTCATACAATTCCGTATATTTCCGGATCTGCTCCAAATTCGCCGTATCCAATAAAATTTCCATATTACATTCCTCCGTTATTTACACCATTTTTCACTTCTGCAAATACCTGATCTTCTTCTGTACCTCTTCCAAGGATTCCGCCAGCCCCGCAGAAACCAGAGAATGCAGCGCAGCACCATAGGCGGCTTCCTCTTTGTATAATGGAATTTCCATCTTCATTCCGAACAATTCCTCCGCAAGCTCCTGCATCAGCCGATTTTTCCGAATTCCGTTTCCGGAACCCACCAGCCTTGTTCCACGCCTGCCTGTCATCCCGCACATCTGCAGATACATTTCATGCAGTTCTTCCAAAATCCCCTGCAGCATCCCCAGAGTCATAGCCCCCGGACAGAAATTTTCCACACCAATCGCCCGGATGCTTCCCCTTTCCTTCGGATTGCTCCTGGTTCCGGAAAAGGTTGTTCTGATCTTCCAGGCAGCATCTTTTCCATACTGTTTCAGAAAAGCCCTTGCCTGACGCTCCATATTTTCATAAATCTCCCTCTTCAGCCCGCCTGCCTCCCGGTAAAACTGTTCCAGCATGGCATATGCCCTGCCGCCGCAAAGCCCGGAACCTGCCAGGAGATACTGGTCTTTTGTACACGGTCTAAGCTCTATGGAGCCCTCCGTGTCCGTATAAGCAGCCGTTGCCATGGATACCTGACTTCCGGTTCCAATATTCAAAAGCACAGTATCATGAAGCGTCTGCACAGAACCGATCATACTGGCCTGATTATCTCCCAGGGATACCATGACCGGAATTCCCTTCGGAAGCGTTCCGCCCGTTTGTCCCATAATCGCATGATCCGGCAGAAGCTCCGGCAGATATTTTAGATCGATACCGAATTCTGTCAGCTCCCTGCGGCAAAAATCTCCTTTCCGCAAATCAAAACAGCCCCAGCTTGCAGCCATATCCCCTGCAATCACAGGCTTTGTGCTTCCGCAGAGCTTCATGCCTACATAATCACTTATCGTTGACATTTTTACTGCATTCTCCGGAAGCAGCCCGTTTTCCTGTAAATAAAAATGCGTTGTCATTCCAAAGCCGGAAGCCGCAGTACCGGCCGCAGCTTTTAATGCCTGCGCATAGGTCCGTCCATCCAAAAGCTTCTCATTCCCACTCCCGTCCTGCCAGGTATAAAGAGGAGTGACCGCTTCTCCCTGCCCGTCTACATAGAGAACCCCGTGCATCTGCCCTGTCAGACCGATGCTGTCCACAGCCCCATATTTCTGAATAAGCTCCCGGACCGCTTGTTCTGTAAGCTTTACCAGCTTTTGGGGATCCTGTATCCGGCTGGTCAGAAGCCTGCCCTCCAAAAATGCCTGATGCGGGATCGTCCTGCTCTCCAACAGCTCTGTGCTGTCTCCATCAACCAAAATCACACTGATCGTGGTTGTTCCGATATCAATTCCCATTGCGCGCATATCTGCTCTCCTATCCATTGTTGTTTGCATGTCCCTTTACCTGATAAACCCCTGCCGTCCATGCGCTTCCATTCTGGTTCTGACGCTTCAGACAATCAAAAATCTTTTCCGCCATTCCCTGAAAATCCTGCTCCAGGGTACAGATTCCAAGCTCCTCTGCCCCGGGACAGGCATCGATCATTGCTGCCTGATGCACCAGACCTCTGTCCTTTGCTCTTCGCTCAAACAGCATTCCCAGCTCACCTACTGCATATATAATTCCGTCACAGACCCGTAATTTTCCCAGACTCTGCTCCACCAGCTCTACCGGCAATTCCTCCAGACGATTGTGATAAGACCACGGAATCCTGCAGACAGGTCCTTCCGGCACCAGCCTGCTGAATTCTCTCTCGCGCGCCTTCACACTGCTTACCTGATGCTCATCCCAGCCTGCAAACCCAAGCTTCACACATCCCTGTTTCCATAGAATCCTTACAAGTCTGCGGACGGCATCCCCATTGTCCAGGCAAACGGCATCCGCATAGGTACTGTGAGAAGCCGTATCAAACAGTACAATATTCATGCCTAATCCCCGAAGCTTGCGCAGGACCTCCTGACTCAGCTCCATATCCTCCTGCCAAAGTACTACATTGCGCAGATCCTTTTCGTATATCCGATACAGGCAGTTTTCCAGCGATAACCTGCGGGGCTTCTGTTTGAACAACACCAGGGAATCCTGTTCCTCCGCATTTGTCTGAAAGGCATCAATAAATCTGGAAAAAAAGGAATTCTGTGCAGGCGCCACCAATGTGATGATATCCATATTTCCGGTTCTGGCTCCATACTGCAGTGCAACTCTGGTTCCGCTGCCCTGGATACGTTCAATGATATGCTCCTCCTCCAGAAGCTTCAATGCCTTCCGGACTGTGACACGGCTGACTCCAAGCTCCTCTGAAAGCCTTCGTTCCGGCGGAATATATTCCCCATCCCGGTAAATATCCTCATAAATCATTCTGCATATCTGCTTTCTGACATTCTGATAAAGATTTTGTTCCTCCAAACCGCTCCTCCCTTGTCGGACATGGCCCGTAATCAGGCTCCAAGCGCTGTAGAATCCGGGTCCAGACGTTTGATGATATCCTCCTGAATTTCCGGAGAAAGGTCCAGGAAATTCACAAATGTTCCATGAATACGTACAATATAAACACCACCCGGCGCATACTTCTTTGGATTGGCCAATACCCTGCGCAGCATTTCCGGGGTCGTAACGTTTACGTACAGATAAAACGGCGAAACCGTATCTTTATCATAAGTATTGAAAAACAGCGGTGTGAAAACCCTGGTCTTGAATTCCAATCCCTTTTCTTCCATGGTTTTTCCCTTAAAATATCCGGGGTTGATACCAAAATGGGAAGCATAACCTCCATTCATCGTATCAAAAGGCAGATACCTGTTGGAAAGCATTCGCATTCCAAGTCCCCCGGATGACTCTCCATACAGCGGGTCCACGCCATAATTCAGCATTTCCCCGGACTTTCTTCCATCCGGAGTCGCACCCACCCAGTAACCGTACATCAAATGGGTCGAAGGTGTGGAATAATCCGGCCGGAAAGGATTCCCCAGGTAATTCTTCTTAGATGCTACCAGGGCGGAAACTCTTTCGGCAATTTCCTTTGCTTCTTTATCCACTGCTTCAATGTTGTTGCCGAATTTGTCGCATTCCAGAAGATACTGCCGCATTTCCTCATCATTTTCAAAATTTGTTTTAAGGGCCAGAAGCATTCTGTCCGCATCCCGGGGTCTTTCCGTAAGCAAGGTATCAATTGCAATAAAGGAATCCGCCAAAACGCTCAGGCCGTGAATCAAACAGCCGCTTCCATTATATTTTGTACCCTGCTGCCGGGTATCACGCATATCAATGCCGGACTCCAGCCCTCCCATCATTACGGACAGGAAGGGTACCTGGTATAAACCAATCGCCCGGGAAGCACCATTTGCCGCCTTCACCATTTCCTCTACATAGAAATCCAATTCTCTGTAAAAAATTTCTCTGATGTTTTTCAGAAGCTCCAGATTGTCCTCACAGCCAAGCGCTTCCCTTGTTTTGCCTATTTGCTTCCCCGTAATTTCGGATTTTCCACCCTGCAGCACAAGCTCCAGCACCTTCGGAAGATTCAGCCAGCTATTGGTGGTATTTCCATTGTCCTTTCCCATGATCAGCGGTTCCTGACAACCCGCTACGGAATAATCCGGCAAATCCTCTTCTGCCACTCCATGCGCCCTCAAAACTTCAAATAATGCGTCGTCATTAAAAAGAGACGGAGTCAGAACACCCGGGGTAAAGAAAAAGCGTCCCATTTCCCGGTACAGCTCATCCGGTGTATTTTTGTGCAGCTTTACGGACAGGATCGGCTGCGGAAGATTCATATCATAATATGCATCCAGAAGTGCATAAGTAGTCGGATTCGTCAAATCGTTTCCTTCCACATCACGTCCGCCGACAATCAGATTCTGCGAAATTGCCCAGCTTCTGTCCCCAACGTTATAAAAGACGAGCATATGCTTTAAAAGCGCTGCGGTAGTCTCTCTGTCCAGATTTTCACTGGCACGGTACGGCTCAAAAATTCTATCCGCATTTCCCACGGAAAACGCAAAGGGATTCGGCGCCTGCTCCAAACACATGGTCTGCCAAATCAATAAGAAGGATTGAATCGCTTCATATAGGTTCCCGGCACCCTGAGCCGGCACCCTTTTCAAAACCTCTGCCATATATGCAAAACTTTCTTTTTCTTTTCCTTCGGCAGTCTTTGCCTTTTCTTCAGCCATAGTCTGATATCTGTTTGCCAATACCAGCAGCGCATCCAGGGTAATTTTCATTGCTTCATAATATTCTTTTTTCTGTATATCTTCTATCTGCGCCTGCTTTTCCGTAATCTCAGCCTGCACAGCCGACGCACCTTTCTTCAGCAGGCGGCGTACATCCGGAATCACATGTCCGGTCACCTGTTCAATAAAGAACACTGCTTCTTTTGTATATTTTTCTGCCGGATCATAGCTGGCTGTCAAAACCTTTGCAAATTCATTTTCCGCATAATATTTCTTCACTTTGGCAATCCGCTCTGCCGTGATATCACCAGCCGGGTCGATATCTCCAAATACAGCAGTCGGATCACAGTATCCGGCAAAGGAGCTGACCTGAAAGGCGGGATTGATCAGCGCATATGAACGGGCAAAGGCATCATCCTGGGTTCCCGCAAACACATGATAAGCGCCCAGTGTGAGCGGAATCCGTTTCATCACTTCCAGCTGTGTTTTGGCAATACGCAGGCAATCCGGCTCCTCCCTGTAGGTTTCATCACATTCCATAGCAATCTCTCTGGACAGAAACCACCCCTCCAGATGATTCAATGCACGCTCCTCCTGGAAACGCTCCTTCGCAAGTCCGGTAATTTCCTGCGGTGTGTAGAGCTCTGTAATTTTCATTTTCAATCTTTACCTCCTTTTTCCTGAACCTCATGTACGTACGCAGCAAATCCCATGCTCCGACATGATTTTTTCGAATTGCTCAACTGTTCCGGGTTTCACTCTGCCCGCCTTCATCAGATATTCCCGGCCGCATTGCTCCCATTTTCCCTTACCAAATTCATGATAAGTCAAAAATTCCACTTTTGTACCGGGACCCTTGATATATGTTTTAAACAGCTTCGCAAAGCCGGCCGCATCCTCCGTACGGTCATTAAATCCCGGTATCAGGGGAACTCTCACCAACACATTAGGATGTACTTCGGAAACCTTTTCCAAATTGCAAAGAGTCCATCTATTGGAAATTCCAAGCCATTCTCTGTGCTTCGTTTCGTCATAATGCTTCACATCCATAATCCACTGCTCCACATGCGGAATATATTCTTCCATCCGCGGATGTGTCCCATTGCTTTCGATTGCTCTGTGGACGCCTGCATCTCCAAGCAGCTTAAGCAGCCTCTTTACTGCTTCAAACTGCATAGTAATTTCACCGCCGGTAAGAGTCACACCTCCTCCATCAAAAAACATGGGGATAGAAGCTGCACATTCCCGGGCAAGAGCCTCAATCTCATATTCTTTACAGGAAAGACGGATGCCTTTTTGTCTCCTGCCGTGAATACAGGGCCTGTCGGCACATCCGGAACAGATTTCCCTGTCCAGTTTTCCCTTTTTTACCGCTCCCCTGGGACAGCAGCTCTCCTTCAGCCACTCCTTCTCGGTAAAAAGTACTCCTTCTAACGGCATTCCTTCCGGATTCGAACACCAGGGACATTTCATATTACATCCCTGAAGGTGGAGGATCAAACGGTTCCCCTGACCGTCCTGAGAATAATGAAAACCTTTTTGAAATACTTTCAGTTTCATTTTACGCTCCTTATTGGTATCATAATATAATACCAATTTGAAAATAAAAAAATTTTTATTGGTATTATCATACGATATAGGGCAGGGTTTGTCAATGAAATGGGCAGTGACCGATTACACAAAATATCGCCGGTATTTTTATGAAAAAAGCTGGAAAGCCGTTCCTGGCAATCGAAACCCCCAGAAGCTTTCGCTTCTGGGGGTGTTCACTGCGCTCACATGAATTTCCCTGTCAAATTCGCGTTCGTTTTAGTCGTACAGGTTCTGTGCGATTTCCGGATCTTCCATATTTTCAGCCGTGAACCACTGGCATCCGGTGTCAACATCTTCAACTTCCTCACCAGCGGCTGCCTTGCAGGCAAGTTCAACAACAGCTTCACCCATAGCTACAGGAGCCTGAGTAATCGCACCTAAGAATGTTCCGTCAGCTACAGCAGCCTTGATAACAGCACCGGAGTCAAAGCCAACAGCGATAACCTGGCCTTCTTCCTGGCCAAATTTCTGAAGGTTTTCATTACCGGTTACCATAGCTTCTGCGGAATGCTGATTGGAGCCGTATACACAGATAATATCATCTTTGTTCAGCAGAGTCTGGCAGTCAATTGCAGACAGCTCAGATGTAACAGAAGAAGGAACCAAGGTTTCAATGATAACATTTCCATCGTCTGCAGACTCTACATTAGAATCGTTTACATATTTGTCATTACCTTCCAGTTTTACTGTGTTTCCATCAGCGATTGCCAGCTCGGCAATCTTGTCAATGAAACCAAGGCCGCGGTTCACAACGGATTCGGAAACTGCATCCTGTCCCAAAACACCGATACGAACGTTACCTTCTGCATTTGCGATTCTGTCTTTCAGAACCTCGTATGTCTTCTCTGCTGCAAGAGCACCTGCCGCATAGTTATCTGTAGAAGCGTTTGCAAAGATAGCACCTTCCGGAGCATCCGGAACACCGGAGTCAAAGCCGATGATCGGGATACCGGCATCCATTGCCTTCTGAATGGACTCCAGGCATGTAGAGGTATCAAGAGCTGCCAGACCGATTGCACTCGGAGCTGCCTCAATAGCAGTATCAAGCTGTGTCTTCTGCTCTGCATACTGGGATTCGTCAGCCGGTCCTACAAAGTGCATATCTGCGCCGAGCTCTTCTGCCTTCTGCTCTGCCCCCTTCAATACTGCCTGCCAATACTGATGCTGGAAGCCTTTGGATACGATTTCAATTGTCATTCCTGAGTAATCTGCTGCCTGTACACTGACAGCCCCTGCCATTGTTCCAACCATTGCTGCGCACAATGCAACGCTTAAAGCCTTTTTGTTCATTCTTATTCCTCCTTGAGATTATATAGTTTTTATATGTAAACCGTCTCCTCCTCAGGTGACAGTACATACCACAACATACGTTTTTTTGAACTATTTTTACATTTTTTTCATATAATTCTATATTTTATATAGTAATTATATCAAATGAAATCTTTTTGTCCAACACTTTTTATACAGTCTTTTCATTTTTCAGAACATCAATAAAGATCGCTATAATCAGAACAATACCCGTAATGATCTGCTGCCAGTTTGCCTGCAGTCCGATAAACGGAAGACCGGTTTTCAGCAGTGACATGACAAATACGCCGAGCAGCGTACCGGTGATCGTTCCTACACCACCCGTCATAGAAGTTCCGCCGATGATCGCGGCAGCAATAGCATCCAGCTCCAGACCTGCGCCTGTACCAGGCGCGATTGCCTGGAAGGTAGCTGCATATGCAAGACCTGCCAAACCTGCAAAGAAGCCCGAAATCACATATGCAAGGCCCTGGTATTTTACAACATTCACACCAGAAAGGCGGGTGGCTTCTTTATTACTTCCAATCGCAATAATGTAACGTCCCGGTCTTGTTTTGTTGAGGAAAACAGACATGATCAGAACACATGCCAATACAAGAATAAAACCAACCGGTACCATACCGAAGGAAGCTTTTACTTTGAAAATCTGCCGGAACCAGCCCTGGGGTACTGCAGATGCCGGCCAGGTCACACTCATAGCGCCCGTCAGAAGCGACCCCAGGCCACGTGTGATCATCATCGTACCGAGTGTTGCAATGAACGGCGGCAGATCCATTACCGCGACAAGCACTGCATTCAGCAAACCTATGGCCACACCTAAAAGAATAGTTGCGATAATACCTACACCAACCGGCATTCCCATTTTGGTAATCAAATGGCCGCCGAACAGAGCATAGCAGACCATTCCGCATCCGACAGAAAGATCATTTCCGCCTGTGATCAGACAGAATGTAACACCGATCGCCATAAAGCTGATATAATAGGAGTAATCCAAAATACTGACCAGCGTTGGATACTGTCTGAAAGCAGGACTCTTCATGCAGAAAAATGCTGCCAGCAAAACAATTACGATTACAACTACAACCTTTTGGACACCAATTGCTCTTACAATAGGATTATTGGTAAAAGCATTACCCTTTTTCTCTTTATTTGCCATCTTTCTCTCCTCCTCCTAATTTCTAAGGGTTGCCGCATGCATAATGTTCTCCTGGGTGGCTTCGGAAATATCAATCTCTCCCGTCTTCTTACCCTCACACATGACTACAATGCGGTCACTCATTCTTAAAATTTCTGTCATCTCAGAGGAAATCATGATGATTGACTTTCCTTCTGCTACCAATTCATTCATTAGATGATAAATCTCACTTTTCGCTCCTACGTCGATTCCTCTCGTAGGCTCATCGAAGATCAGAATATCACAGTTCCGGATCAGCCACTTTGCAATGACCACCTTCTGCTGATTTCCGCCGGAGAGATTCACTACCAGCTGGTCTACACCCGGAGTCTTTGTTTTCAGAGATTCCACGTATTCCCGGGCTACCTTTGCCTCTTTCTTCTTATTGATAAAAATCCCGCTCATGAAGCTGTCGAGCGTTGCCATCGTGGAATTCTCCGCCACGCTCTTCCCTACCACGATTCCGTATCTCTTACGGTCTTCGGAGAGATAGCCGATTCCGTATTTTACCGCATCCATCGGATTCCTGATCTCTACCTTTTTTCCGTTTACGTAAATATCTCCGCTTTCCTTCGGGTCTGCCCCGAACAGCGCCCTTGCCGTCTCTGTACGCCCTGCTCCCATCAAGCCCGAGAAGCCGAGGATTTCTCCTTTATGTAACTCGAAGCTCACATCCCGTACCATCTTTCCTGCCTTAAGATGCTCTACCTTCAACACCACCAGTGCTCCAGGAGGTACCGTACTCTCTGTTTTCGGATCCTCATAGATGACACGCCCTACCATCATGTTGATAATGTCATCCTTCGTACAGTCCTTCGTGATCAGCGTGCCTACATAACCGCCGTCCCTCATGACCGTCACACGGTCTGTAATGACCTTAATTTCATCCATACGGTGGGAAATATATACAATTCCCAACTGTTTCTCTCTCAGATCACGAATGATCTTAAACAGTTCCTCAATCTCCGCCTCAGTCAGTGCTGCAGACGGCTCATCAAAGATGATGACCTTCGCTTCATGCGAAATAGCCTTTGCAATCTCACACATTTGCTGCTTTCCTACAGTCAGATTCCCCATCTTCTCTGTCGGATCAATGTCTATGTTCAACTGTCTGAACAATTTTCTGGCTTCCTCGTTCATCCTGGCATCATTGATCAGCCTGCCGCTCATCATCTCTCTGCCGATAAAGATATTCTGCGCCACAGTTAAGTGGTTCATCATGTTCAGCTCCTGATGCACGATAACGATTCCTGCCGCCTGGGCCTCTCTTGGATTGGTGAATTCCACCTCTTTGCCTTCATAAGTAATCGTTCCGGAATCTTTGGAGTAAATACCTGTCAGAACCTTCATCAATGTGGATTTTCCGGCACCATTCTCGCCCATCAACGCATGGACTTCGCCTTTTCTTATCTCCAGATTTACATGGTCAAGCGCATGTACACCCGGGAAAGACTTGTCTATACCACTCATAGTTAAAATGACTTCACCCATGTCTTCACCTATACATCCTTTCTTAATTCCATGTAATCAGTTCTTTCTCTTTCTGCTTCGGATGTCTGCATAAACAGCCAATAAAACGATGATACCGGTAATCACATACTGATAATCCTTCTGGAATCCCATTGCAAGAATACCTGCCTGCAGGAAAGAAATAATAAAGGTACCAATGATACTTCCGCCGATTGATGCAATCCCTCCTGACATGGATGTTCCACCCATTACACAGCTTGCAATCGCCTCATTGTTAAAGGTATCTCCAAGCCCGGGGCTGACTGTCGTATACACACCTACATAGAAAATTGCCGCAATACCTGCCAGCGTGCCGCAAAGAACATATGCAAGCATTTCCCATTTCTTCACATTGACACCGGAAAGACGCACTGCCTCTTTATTGCTGCCAAGGCAGAGAATATAACGTCCCGCCTTCGTATTATTCAAAATCATGGCGCATATCACTGCGGTAATGAGCAGCAGCACCAGTCCCATAGGAATATCCGTTCCTCCCACCGATATCTTAATCAGATTGCGGAACCAACCCGTGCCGCTTTCGTCCGCAAGCTGCGGCCAACTGACAGACTGCGTCTGTGTGAATACGGAACCCGCGCCTTTTGCGATCATCATCAATGCCATGGAGGAAATAAATGACGGAAGCTTCAGATACGCTACCAGATACCCGTTTGCAATGCCAAAAACGCATCCGACAAGAATGCATACCAAAAGCGCAACAATTGTCGGAACGCCGTCCTTTGTCAGAAGACGGCCGCCAATCAGCGCCGCACAGAACATAACAGGCCCAATTGAAAAATCAATCCCACCCGTACCAATTACAAAGGTTACGCCCAGTGCCAAAAATCCCAGGAAATACGCATAATTCAAAGCTGTTGTAATGGTACCGAAGCCGAGCATTCTGCCACTTCCAACAGAAAAAACAATATACATCAGAATCAGCACTCCCACAAGCACAATTCGGTTAAATCCAACTTTTTTAACGAATGGATTGTTCTTAAAATTTTCCATTTCCGTTCCTCCTACTAATTTCTAAGGGTTGCCGCATGCATGATGTTCTCCTGGGTCGCTTCGGAAATATCTATTTCTCCGGTCTTCTTTCCCTCGCACATGACTACAATGCGGTCACTCATTCTTAAAATTTCTGTCATCTCAGAGGAAATCATGATGATTGACTTTCCTTCTGCTACCAATTCATTCATTAGATGATAAATCTCACTTTTCGCTCCTACGTCGATTCCTCTCGTAGGCTCATCGAAGATCAGAATATCACAGTTCCGGATCAGCCACTTTGCAATGACCACCTTCTGCTGATTTCCGCCGGAGAGATTCACTACCAGCTGGTCTACACCCGGAGTCTTTGTTTTCAGAGATTCCACGTATTCCCGGGCTACCTTTGCCTCTTTCTTCTTATTGATAAAAATCCCGCTCATGAAGCTGTCGAGCGTTGCCATCGTGGAATTCTCCGCCACGCTCTTCCCTACCACGATTCCGTATCTCTTACGGTCTTCGGAGAGATAGCCGATTCCGTATTTTACCGCATCCATCGGATTCCTGATCTCTACCTTTTTTCCGTTTACGTAAATATCTCCGCTTTCCTTCGGGTCTGCCCCGAACAGCGCCCTTGCCGTCTCTGTACGCCCTGCTCCCATCAAGCCCGAGAAGCCGAGGATTTCTCCTTTATGTAACTCGAAGCTCACATCCCGTACCATCTTTCCTGCCTTAAGATGCTCTACCTTCAACACCACCAGTGCTCCAGGAGGTACCGTACTCTCTGTTTTCGGATCCTCATAGATGACACGCCCTACCATCATGTTGATAATGTCATCCTTCGTACAGTCCTTCGTGATCAGCGTGCCTACATAACCGCCGTCCCTCATGACCGTCACACGGTCTGTGATGACCTTGATCTCATCCATACGATGGGAAATATATACGATTCCCAGTTGCCTGTCCCGCAGATCCCGAATAATCTTAAACAACTCCTCAATCTCTGCCTCAGTCAGAGCTGCAGACGGCTCGTCAAAAATGATAACCTTTGCCTCATGGGAGATCGCTTTTGCGATTTCACACATCTGCTGCTTTCCTACGGTCAGATTTCCCATTTTCTCATTCGGGTCAATGTCAATATTTAACTGTTGAAACAGCTTCCTTGCTTCCTCATTCATCTTCGCATCATTGATCAGCCTGCCGCTCATCACTTCACGGCCAATGAAGATATTCTGTGCTACAGTCAAATGGTTCATCATGTTCAGCTCCTGATGAACAATGACAATTCCTGCTGCCTGGGCTTCTCTCGGATTGGCAAACTCCACGTCTTTGCCTTCATAGGTAATCGTTCCGGAATCTTTGGAATAAATACCTGTCAGAACCTTCATCAGTGTGGATTTGCCTGCACCGTTCTCACCCATCAGCGCATGGACTTCTCCCCTGCGGATTTCCAGATCCACATGGTCAAGCGCATGGACACCCGGAAAGGATTTATCGATTCCTTTCATGGTTAAGATTACTTCTCCCACTCTTCTCCCTCCATTCCTTTCCATAATAATTACTGGCTGAAAACACTTCCTTCAACCTTTAACTGTGAATATTATATGTCTAATCTATGAAAATTTTAATGGAATATCTTATAAAAAAAGGTTAAAAATTTACGATACCGTAAATTTTTAACCCTCTTTTCGAAGAGCTTCCTTTATGATTCTCCTTCTCCTGACTGACGAATATTATTAAACGGAAACAAAAGCTTTTCGTTCTCACTGGTGTACATATTTTCAGGAGTCACCAGCTCCGAACCGGAATCAATATTCTTTTCCACCTCTTCCCCGCGGAGCATACGTACTGTTTCACGTACCCCCATATACCCCATTTTAAAAGCCTTCTGCACCACAAAGCCCTGGAAAATCCCCTGTTCCATAAGCTCCACTGCCTCCTGAGAGCTGTCGACCCCTACAACCCTGATCCGATCCTGGGCATTCGCTTCCTTAACTGCACGGGCGGCTCCAACAGATGAGTATTCATTCATCCCTGCTATCATCTCTAAATCCGGATATTTTTCCATTAGCTCCATAGTAAGCTCATAAGCTTTTTCGAATATGGAATCACAGAATACCACATCTACAATACTTTTTTCCTTCTCTCCCAGACCCTCCCGGAATCCCTGCTCACGTTCCACAGCCGTGGAAACCCCCTGTACATGTCCTACCACTGCGATCCTGGCCTCATCGCTCAGCAGTTCTCCTGCATATTCTCCCAATTTTTTACCAACTGCCAGATTATCCGTAGCTACGGTCAGATTCTGAACATTCTCCTCTGTATAGGAATCAATAAAGGTAATCGGGATTCCCTCCTCCTTTGCCTGTTCCAGAAGCTTTGTAGAGGCAGTAAAGCTGGATGGAGAAATCAGCAGGGCATCCGGCTTCTGGCGGATCACCTCTGCCAAAATCTCGTTTTGACGCTCCACATCCTGCTCACGCTCGGGAGCCACCACCTCTAAGGACACATTATACTCCTTTGCGGCCATTGTGGCGCCTGAGATCAGGGATGTCCAGAAATCATTCGTCCCATCCACTACCTTCGGAATATAAACCAATGTCCATTTTCTGCTCTCTCTTCTCTGCTTCCATAAATACCCTCCCAAAAACAGTGCTGCCGCCAAACAAACCGTCCCCAGGAGTACAATCCATCTTTTATAACTTTTCATGTCTGTCCTCCTGCTTTTTCGGTATTTTTATCGTTGCTGCCGTGCCTTTTCCCTTCTCACTCCGGAAAATAATTCCGTAATCACTTCCATAATAAAGCTGCAGACGCTGCTGCACATTATAAACACCGACACCATTGGACTGGTAATTCACCTTATGCTTCTCAAAAATGTGCTTCTGTGTTTCCTCATCCATTCCAATTCCATTATCAATAATCTCCAGCACCGCATTCTCGCCTTCCTCAAAGCCTCTCACAATCAGAAGCCCTTTGCTCTCTTTATATTTCAGGCCATGATAAATGGCATTTTCGATAAGAGGCTGCAAGACCAGCTTAATGATCTGGATTCCTTTGATAGACGGTTCCACCTCAATCTGAAATTCCATTTTGTCCTTATACCGCATCTTTTGGATGGTAAGATAGCTTCTGGCGTATTCTATCTCCTGACCGATGGGCACCAATTCATCCTCATTACTGATACTCTGGCGCAGAAGACGTGCCAGTGAAGCAGTCATCAGAACCACTTCCTCATTTTTCTTCCCTTCCGCCATCCAGATAATGGAATCCAGCGTATTGTAGAGGAAATGAGGATTGATCTGTGACTGCAGAGCTTTCAGTTCACTCTTGCGCTTTTCCTCCTGTTCATGTACATTCTGTTCCATCAATTCTTCAATCCTGTGTGTCATGACATTAAAGGATTTCGTCAGACTGCCGATCTCATTTCCGGAAAGAACCTCCACATCTGCCGTGTCAAAATCACCTTCCTGTACCTTTTCCATAGAATCACGGAGCTTCTGGATCGGATAGGTAATGGTTGCCGCTATAAAATCCGAAAAAATCAGTGCGATCACTACCAAAACAATTGCTGTCAGGATATAAATGACCTGCGCCTGTCTGCTGCGGCGCAGAAGTTCACCGGAATTCATGCATCCCACAACCGTCCAGCCTGTTTTTTCAGACTGCGAAAGCGTATAAATCTTCCCGTTGTTTCCCTCTCCGGCTAATACGGTATCCGAATCCGCATTCAGAATCATATCAATATTTTCTGTCTGCAGTTCATTGTAGAGCTGCTGCTGCTGGGGATGGTAGACGATATTTCCATCCGCATCGAGGATGAAAACATATCCCTTTTCCCCCATACTATTCTGATCGCACAGTTCACTGATCGCACTGTAATTCAAATCAATAAAAAACACGCCTTCATTGCTGCCGCTGCCTGTGAAGTCAAGAATTCCCCTGCTCAGGGTAATGACCCAGGGACGTTCTCCCTGCACCACATGCTGTACATGAGAGGAAGAAACTGCTGATTTTCCATAGCTTTCTATTGCATTGCGGTACCATTCCTGTCCCTCCAAATCCAGATACTGATTGACCCTTTTATTGCCATCATTGATCAGTGCCGGCCCGCCAAGTCTCAAAACGCCCAGATTCCGAATATCCTCGCGCCCCTTCAGAATTGTTCCGAACTGCTCCTGTACCCGCTTCTTGTATTCTTCTCCATCTCTGTCCTCGAAAAGGTAACGCTGCACATCCTCACTGCCGGCAACCATCAAGGCGATATTGTCCATATACTCAATATAAGAATCTATATTCTGGTTCATCTGCCGGATAATGGTCTGCGTATACATGACAGAATTCTCAAAGATCGAAGATCTGGTATATCGGAGGGAAACCAGTGTCACGATCAGGACCGCACTCAGGACCAAAATCGACACGGCCGCAAAGATGGCGCTCTGAATACTCTTGAAACGTCCCAATATCTGTCCGTTAAATATTTTTTCTTTCATTTACGATACTCCCTGGCATACTCAGTGGGAGTTTTTCCGGTCATTTTTTTGAAAGAGATTCCAAAATAATGAGGATCGGAAAATCCCACCTTTTCTGCTATCTCGTAGTTCTTAAGCGTTGTATTTGCCAAAAGCTCCTTCGCCTTCTGCATTCTCGTGCGAATGAGTACCTCCATAAAGGTTTCCCCTGTTACTTCCTTAAAAATCGTACTGAAATGACTGGTACTGATACTCAGGTAAGAACAGATCCCATTCAGGCTGAGTTCCGAATCCATATAATTGTTCTGGATGTAATCCAGAGCCAGCAATGCCTGGCGCTGCCCGCTGGAGCTGTTCATACTGGACAATTCCTCAAATACCTGCTCCGCGTATTCCTTCACAAGTCCTATTGCCTGCTGGAAGGTCTTTTGCTCCGTAACGCTCTGAAGGAGACCTTCTCTTTTCTTCGTCATCTCCTGTTGGTCAGCCAGTACCGTCTCACACGCATTCCCGATGGCACGGACAATTTGCTGAAGATACATGCACGCACGGCTTTTATCGACGAACGCCCCCTTAATCTCTTCCTCCATCCTGGCCAGGCAAAGCTCCATGCTTTCTTTTTTTCCGGTTTTCAGAGCATCTGTCAACTGCTCCAGGGTTTCGTACAAGGAAATTCCATTTTCAGTTTTGTGCTCCTCCATATCCAAAAGAAGGCATCCTCCGAGCAAATATCTGTACTGAACGGCCTTTTTGGCCATGTCATGGGACAGGAGTAAATCTCCCGGTGTTTTCACCCAGCAGCCAATTCCCATAGATACATCAATCCCTAATACTTCCTTGACCTTCTGTTGGATTTCTCTGCAGATGCCCCTGATCTTAGCAGCAAAATCCTTAGTCCTGTTTCCCTGAAAAAGAACTGCGACCTGATTATTTCCTTCCTGGTAAGCAATCCCCGCATGTTCACGGCTGACAATCTCCTCACTGACATTCAAAAGCACAAAAGCCATAAGCGCACTCTCCTGACGCTTTTCCACGTCCACCTGATACATATCGGAAAACAGGTCAATATCAAACACTGCCACCCGGTAATTAGATGCCTTCAGTTCGATTCCCAGATTCTTAAGTTGTTCCAGACTCTCATTCACATCCCGGGAACAGGTCACAAGCGCCTCGATTGCCTTGGAACGAATGATTCCGGCATTTTTGCGGTAGTTTTCGGACGCTTTTGTCAAATTTTCGATTTTCTTCTTTTCCTTCTGTCTCTGGTCTACCTTTTCTTTCATGTTGTTTATGACATTCGTGAGTTCCATAGCTGTGATCGGCTTCAGCAGATACTCACTGACATTGTACTGAATTGCTTTCTTTGCATATTCAAATTCTCCAAATCCACTGAAGATCACGATCACAATATCCGGATAATTATCATGAAGAAAATGGCTCAGCTCCATTCCATCCATGTACGGCATACAGATATCTGTCAAAACAATATCCACCGGATGCTGTTTCACAAACTCTGCAGCTTCCTGTCCATTCTGGCAGTCTCCTACCAGTTCGCATCCGATTCCGTTCCAATCAATATTTTCTTTTATGGCGTCCCGCACCAAAATTTCATCGTCCACAAGCAATATACGGTACATACAATTCTGAAGCTCCCTCTGGTTTTGTTTGTCATTTATCGTTCATACGAATCTATTTATAGATATGTTATCATGTTTTCATGACTTTTACAATAAGCGGCTCCCCGTGTTTCCACAGGAAGCCGCCTATACATTCCACCTATCATTTATTTTACGATTACACCATCCTCATCCCAAAGATCATGCCAGTCATTCGCGCCTTCCCAAAGGAATACATGTCCTTTGATCAGACGGTTATTCTTATCCAGGGATTTGATAACCTCCATCTCCTCTTCCGTCAATGGATCCTCTGTTACGCACTGCAGGTTTTTTATATAATTTTTTTCTTTTAAAGAGAACGGAATCGGAGTCTGTCCTCTCTGGACAGCCCATTTAATGCAGACCACTGCCGGATGTACGCCGTGTGCCTCTGCAATTTTCTTCAATTCCGGAAGCTCGATATCCGCCACATCCTCCGGCATTTTGTCTCTTTCGGGACGCTCCGGAGAACCGATCGGGCAAAAACCCACTACCTCGATCTTGTGGGCACGGCAGTACGCAAACAGCTCGGGCTGCTGGAAACAGGGATGCAGCTCCATCTCGATCGCAGCCGGCTGAATTCTGCAGAGAGGCAGCACTGCATCCAGCTTGGGGATCGTCATATTAGACATGCCGATATGCTTCACAAGTCCCATATCCACCAGCCGTTCCATCTGTCTCCAGGTCTTCATAAAACGCTCTGCAGTAAATGGCCTGGAATCAGGATTGCGGGCATCCACATCGCAATGAGGTGCATGGTAGTTGGGGAACGGCCAGTGTACATAATACATATCCAGATAATCCAGCTTCAAATCCTTCAAGGTCCTGGCGCAGGCAATCAGAACATCTCCGTCCCCATGCATATCGTTCCAAACCTTAGATGCAATAAAAAGCTCTTCCCGCTTTACGATTCCCTCATGGAATGCCACTTCAAATACCTTTCCGATTTGATCTTCATTTCCATAGCATGCCGCACAGTCAAAGGAACGATAGCCTGCACGGATGGCTCCCGCAACAGAAGCAGATACTGCTTCCGGATCGGCATGGTCACTCCCAAAAGTTCCCATACCTACTGCCGGCATTTTCGCACCGGTATACAACGTTCTCTGCGGAACTGCAGAGGGTTCAATAAATGTCATGTCATTTCCTCCTTATCTTTGCGGAGCGCACATCACCCCAAATTTTTCTCTGTTGTTACCTGATCTTTCGTATCCGCACCTTCGGCAGAATCATTTCCATATCCTCTTTTACAAAAAATCCGGTTTCCATTCTCATAGCGTTCGCCGCAGAAACGGCACTGGCCAAACGGATAGTATCTGTCATGGGAAGCCCTCTCGATATCCCCACTGCAAATCCTGCGATCATGGAATCTCCGCATCCCACGGTGTTGACCGCGTCAATTTTCGGCACCCTTACCTCATAAGCACCCTCACCGCAGGAAACCAGCGAACCCTCTCCTCCCAAAGAGATCACCACAATTTCAACCCCGTCATCATGGAGATCCCGGGCGGCTCTGATCAGGCTCTCCCGGCTATTCATGGGACGTCCGGTCAAAGCACGGATTTCATCCATATTCGGCTTGATCATCGTCGGTCTTTCCAAAAGACAATCCTCCAGAAGCTTTCCACTGGTATCCAGGATCACCGGTTTGTCTGCTTCCCTTGCAGCACGGATCATCCGACGGTATAAGTCTGAGTCAGCTCCTTTCGGAGCGCTTCCGGATATTGTCACAACCCTGCAGTGGGGAAGCAGTCCGGTAAATTTGTCCACCAGGCGGTCACAGTCCGCCTTTGTCACGGAAAAACCCGGTTCCAGAAATTCCGTTTGTTTCTTTTCTACCTCATCCCAAATGTTGATACAGGTACGGCTCTCTCCCCCGCACCACACAAAGTCGCTCTTAATTCCTCTGGCCTCCACACGTTCGGAAATAAATTTTCCTGCATGACCTCCCAAAAATCCCGTTGCCGTCATGCATTCTCCGGCAATGGATGCCACTCTCGCCACATTGATGCCCTTGCCGCCGGCGTTCGCAGAGCAGGACTTTACACGGTTTACATTTCCTACGCCAAAGCGCTCCACCACATAACGCTTATCAATGGCCGCGTTGGCTGTTACTGTCAGTATCATTTTCCTTAATCCTCGTTCATCAGCAAAATCTTTCCCTTTACAAGTCCAGGTGTTTTATAAAGCTGGAATGCTTCCTGAGCCTGGCTCATAGGCATTTTTCTGTAAATGAAACCCGGGTCAAATTTCAACTGCCCGGTCGCAAAATAATGTGCTGTCAACTCCCACTCTTTTCCGGGAAACGGAGAACTATAGGACATCCAGGAGCCCGTCAGCTTGAACTCCTTGCGGTTCATATTTTCCCATTGCTTCGGCGTAAAGCTCAGATCTGCATGGGGTGTGCCAATGAAACACACATGTGCTTTATTTCCTGCAAGTTCAAATGCCATATGCATCGTAGGCACCTGTCCGGCCGTTTCATAGACAAACCCGTAGCCTTTTCCTCCTGTTATGGCCATGGCCGCTTCCATATAATCCTCTTTTGTCGTATTGATTACCTCATCGGCGCCCAGTCTCCTGGCCAGCTCAAGCCGTTCCTCACTGATATCAAAAACAACGGTTTTCCTGGAACCGAAGATTTTTGCCCACTGCATTGTAAACATCCCGATCGTTCCTCCGCCTAAGACTGCCACATGCTGGCCACCCTGATAATCGTTCTTAAGAAGGCCGTGCAGTGCTACGGTAGAGGGCTCGAACATCGCGCCCTGCTCATATGAAATCGAGGGATTAAATGGCACTGCATTCTGTTCCGGCAGAATTACGTAATCCGCATTGCTGCCCTGCTGCCTGGAACCAATAAAGCTGTAATGCTTACACAGAGCAAAATTCCCATTCTGGCAGTCATCACATTTCATACAGGGGAGAAGAGGTGCCCCTGTTACCCGATCACCGACTTTGATTCTGGTAACACCTTCCCCAATTTCCACTACATCGCCGGAAAATTCATGGCCTAATACGATTGGATAAAAGTGTACACCATTATGTAAAACACGCGGAATATCAGAACCGCAGATGCCGGAAGCCCTGACTTTTACCTTGATATAGCCTGGCCTTACCTGCGGTTCTTCTACGTCCTGGTAACGAACATCCTCGTTTGCTACTACAACTGCTGCCTTCATAAATCATCCTCCTTATTTGGAAAAATAAATCGCCGGGCGGTTACCTGCGCATAAGTTTTTTTAATGAATCGTATAGATTCCTGTAGGTGCCATAAGCCTGGTCGTAGACCTCCCTGTTTTTCGGATTCGGCTCATGAATGCGGGTCTCTTTGACGGTCAGAGCAACGGCCTCTTCATAGTCTTTGTAAAAGCCCACGCCTACCCCGGCAAGAATTGCTGCACCTAAGGTCGTTGCCGTATCTGAAGAAGGTACGATAATCTTCTTTCCGGTGATATCGGACTTGATCTGTGTCCAGAGAAGGGAGTTTGCAGAGCCTCCCATAGCCCGCAGCACCTCCACCTTCGCTCCTGCTTCTTCTGCTGTTTCCAGATTGTGACGCAGAGAAAGAGCAACCCCTTCCATGCAGGCACGAACCATATGACCTCTGGTCTTAGAAAAATCCAACCCATAGAATACGCCTTTGGCATCCGGATTCCAAATCGGTGAACGCTCTCCTGCCATATAAGGAAGAAAAACAACGCCGCCGCTGCCCGGTTCTACGTTCTCCGCTATAAGATTTAGCTGGTCGAGGGAAGAAATACCGGTTGATTCCTGCATTTGCCGTTCATAATCTGCAAATTCCCGTTCAACCCATCGCATAACTCCTCCGCCGCCGGTCGTCCCGCCCTGCAGCAGCCATTGATTCGGCACCACATGATAACCAAGGATCAAACGCGGATCTGCTTTATACGTATCCATACAGATACTCATGCCGCCCGCCTGTCCGCCCTGTTCCTGTGTCTCTCCGGGATGAATGACTCCGGCTCCCAGTGTTCCGCAGGCTGCGTCCAAGCCGCCTGCTACCACCGGAGTTCCCGCAAAAAGGCCGCATTTCTCTGCTGCCGCCTTGGACACAGTGCCTACAATATGATCACAGGGAACAATTTCCGGCAGGAATTCTATTGGAATATCAAGCTTTGCACACATCTCTCTATTCCAGGTACCCGTTTGCATATCAAAGCAATGCAGCCCATAGCCCTGGGAAATATCCTGCGTAACAGCTCCTGTCAGACGAAATGCAATAAAGCTGTTGGATTGCAGGACCTTACAGATACGTTTGTAAACATCAGGCAGATTTTCTTTGTACCAAAGAATTTTGGCTGTTGTATAGGAAGGCTGTAAGGAATTCCCCGCTACACGGAAAATAACATCCTCACCGATTTCATTATTCAGACGTTCACAAATACCCTGTGCTCTGGTATCCATCCAGATAGGCGTATTGGTCAATACTTTTCCGTTTTCATCTATGGCAATCGCTGACCAGCTCTGTCCATCGATGCCTATGCCGGCAATTTTCTCCGGAGAAAGCCCGCCTTTTTGAAGCACTTCCCGGGTCGCTCCGCACACGGCTTCCCACCAGTCCTCCGGATCCTGTTCTGCCCATCCAGCCTTCGGATAGTATACCGGATAATCCCCGCTTGCCGAAGACACGACCTGTCCCTGCCGATCGAATACCGCAACCTTGCAGGCACTCGTTCCAATATCAATTCCCAGTAAATATGGTTTGCTCATGTAATCCTCCATATTGATTTTCCCATAATCATTTCTGTCTGCAGCTTTTCTGTGATTTTCCCGGCCTTCTCTCCGCCTAAGCGCCTGAGCATGATCTTAGCCACCCTCCGGGCAATCTCCTGCGTCGGCTGGGAAACGATCGTCAGCTTCGGGCTGCATGCCCTGGCAAACTGCAGATTATCAAATCCAATCATGGACATCTGCTCCGGGATACAAATATTCAGCTCATTTGTCCCAATCACCGCTCCCATAGTCATTTCATAATTTGTCACAAACACCGCAGTCATATCCGCATTCCGGCGTACCAGTTCTTCCAGTCCCCGTACCCCGCCCTGAATCGTGTAATCCCCATGACAGATCAAAGATTCCCGGACCCGGACTCCGGCTGCCTCATGTGCCGCACAATATCCTGCCAAGCGTTCCTGTGCAGTAAATACATCTCTCGGACCTCCGATAATTCCGATTTGCCGATGCCCGTTTTCCAAAAGAATACCTACGGCATTCTGAGCCGCTTTTCGGTTATCCACCAAAACACTGTCGCATTCCAGCCCCTGAATACGTCTGTCAATCAGTACCATGGGCTTTCCGGTTTTCAAAAATGCCTTTAAATGATTACCCGTTATATCAACCGGCATATTAATGATTCCATCCACACGCTTACGTGTCAAAAATTCTACAGCGTCTTTTTCCAGATTCTTATCGGTTCTGCAATCACAGATAATGGTCGCATATCCGTGATTCCGTAAAATATCTTCCATTCCCGTGATAATTTCCGAGCAAAAAATATTATTCAGTTCGGGAATTATCACTCCTATGGTTTTGGTTGCGTTGGTTTTTAATCCGCGGGCCACCTCGTTGACCTCATAGTGAAGCTCTTCAATCGCTTCCTCTATCTTTCTCCGGTTCTTATCCCTCACATTTCCCCCGTTAAAATAGGAAGAAATGGTTGCCAGTCCAAGGCCCGTACGTTTCGCAATATCCTTCATCGTTGCAGCTATTGGAATCACCTCCGGTCTGTCTAAAATGCCTTTCCATCACAGCCGCAAACCTTCATACGTCCCATAACAAGCTCTTTGACTGCTGCGATACCGGCCTTCCCGTAAGCTTTCGGGTCAATGGTATCCGGTTTTTCTTCCAAAAGCTCTTTGGCTGCTTTGGAATACGCAGCACGCAGCTCTGTTGCAAAATTCACTTTACAGATTCCTCTTTTTACGCATTCACGGACATCCTCATCCGTCAGGCCGGAAGCTCCATGCAGGACAAGCGGAATATCTACAACTGCACGAATTTCGCTCAAGCGCTCCTTGTCCAGCACCGGAGTCCCTGCATAGAAACCGTGTGCGGTTCCGATTGCCACCGCAAGAGAGGTCACTCCTGTACGCTCTGCAAACTCCTTCGCTTCCTGAGGATCTGTATTGGTATCCGCCTCTGCTTCTAAATCGTCTTCCTTTCCTCCTACCTTTCCAAGCTCTGCCTCACACGGAATATCAAGTGCTGCCGCCACATCAGCCACTTTTTTGCTGACCTCGATATTTTCTTCATAGTTTAATTTAGAGCCGTCGATCATAACAGAAGTATATCCTGCTTTCATTGCCTGCATCGCAAGCCCGAAGCTGCTCCCATGATCCAGATGCAGGCACACCGGAACGCTTGCCTTCCTTGCTTCCGCTGCCACAATGGCAGAATAGGTTTCCAGGGTTCCATACTTAACGGTAGACGGGGTAGTCTGGATCATAACAGGGGCTTTTAATTCCTCTGCCGCCTGAATGATCGCTTTCACCATTTCCATATTTTCTGCATTAAAAGCACCTACCGCATAGCCGCCTTTCTGCGCGTCTGATAACATTTCTTTTGATGTAACCAATGGCATATCTGTTTCCTCCTGTGAAATAAATGGCTTTCTGTTTCTGCTCCATTCCGTCATTCTCATACGCTGTTTTCAGAAACCGAAACGTTTCTGTTTTAAATTATGATACTCTCTTGAAAGGCATCTGTCAACCATAAAAATTTCATCCTTTTTCGGAAAATATTGCCTTGTATTCCTGCAAAAAAAACGGTATTTTATTATTTATTATTGGACGCAGCTGCTGCGCCAATAGGGGTTGTCCGAATGGCATTACTTATTATTCGGCTTCTGCCGCACCACTAGGTGGTTGCCTTAATGGCATATCCTGCCCGGCACGGCAGGCATGCGGAATGGACTGTCATCAATCAGATCAGATTTTGTTTTCGGAAAGGAGAAAATACGATGTTAAATGGAATTCCTGAAATTTTATCCCCTGAATTATTAAAGGTTTTGTGTGAAATGGGTCACAGTGACCGCCTGGTGATCGCAGATGGAAACTTCCCGGTAGAATCTATGGGCAAAAACGCAATCACCATCCGCTGTGATGGTCATGGTGTTCCTGAGCTTCTGGATGCGATTCTGAAGCTGTTTCCGCTTGACACTTATGTAAAGCATCCGGTAAACCTCATGGAGGTTATGCCTGGCGATGATGTGGAAACGCCTATTTGGGACACTTACAAGGAAATTATTGCAAGATATGACGAACGCGGCGCAGATGCTGTCGGAAACATCGAACGTTTTGCCTTCTATGAGGAAGCCAAGACAGCTTACTGTATCATTTCCACCGGTGAAAAAGCGCTGTACGCAAATGTTATGCTGCAAAAAGGCGTTGTTATCAACAGCTGAGCGCTACAGCAAATCCCTTTCCCCAAAAAGGAAGGGGATTTTTTTATGGACATTTGATCTCCTCTGGGTTATGATATATGTAATATTTTCTTCACTATTTGTTACATTTTATACCACTTTTACTGTCCGTTTCGTAATATCAGGAGGAATTGCATGAAAAATAAAAAATACGGCTTGATTCAGCGCAGTCTTGCACTGTTTTTGGCATCTGCGGTCTTTTTCGGAAATCTCCCTGCCTCTGCTGCGGATTTTTCCTCAAACCAGGAAATACGGCAGGAAGTTTTTGAAGAGGAAGCTCTTGAAGAAGAAACCCTTGAAGAAGAAACCCTTGAAGAAGAAACTCTTGAAGAAGAAACTTTTGAAGCAAACAATTTTGAGGATAATACTTTCAGCGGCGGCACTGCTCCGGACTCATTTTCTTCTGATGAAGAGGAGATATTCGGAACCGGAGAAGCGGAGGAACAAAACGAAGGAGATAATAACAAGCTTGACTATATCAAGGGCCGGCCGCTTACAGAAGAAGAAACGGAAGAACAGCTTGCACCAATTCGGGCATTGACTACATATCCCGCAGAGCCTGAGGTTGAAAGTAATCTGGATATCAGCACATTCGCACTCTTTCCCCCTGCCTATGATGCGCGGGAAGAGAGCTTCATCACCTCCGTAAAGAATCAGAATCCCTTTGGAATCTGCTGGGCCTTCTGTATGGCCTCCGTACTGGAAACCTCTCTGCTTTCTCAGGGACTTGGTACCTGGGATCTATCAGAAGAGCATCTCGCATATTTTATTGCCAACCGGGAAAATGATCCTCTCGGCAATACGCCGAATGACCGTAATGAGCATCGCGGCACGACCTATCACGAGGGCGGAAGCAATGTATTTGCCTCTCTCTTTTTGAGCACATGGTCCGGAATGGCTACAGAAGAAGCTGTCCCTTTGCCTACAAACGACACACACACACAGAATCTTTCCACAGCCCTTTCCCCTTCTTTGGCATATAACACGGCAGCTTACCTGGAGAATGCCTATATGTCCGCCTACTCTGTTGAGCGCACCAAACAATTGATTACCCTCAACTATTCGGTCTCTGCTTCTGTTTTATTTGATAGCAATTATTACAACACGGATACCGCCGCTTTATGCGGCCCGAATTCCGGTACGATCAACCATGCCATTACGATTATCGGCTGGGATGATTATTATTCGAAAGATAATTTTCCGGAAGCTTCCAATGTTGTTTCCGATGGCGCATGGATTGTAAAAAACAGTTGGGGTACAGGCTGGGGAAAAGATGGATATTTTTATATTTCCTATGAGGACAAATCCCTGACCGGCCTGGTGACTGCAACCGCCACAACACAGCCGGAATATCCGAATAACTATTTCTATGACGGTTCCTCCGGAAACTCCCGCTTTAATTTCTCACCCGGCTCATCCATTGCCAACGTCTTTACTGCCAGGGCAGGAAACGGAAATGCCGAGGCCCTGGGAGAAATCGTGGTTGCCGCCAACAGTGATAATGCGGTTTATGAGATTCAGGTATATACGAATCTGAGCAAACCCTCGGAACCAACCAGCGGAATCCCCGCCTTCAATGAACCGTTGGTATATGAACAGCCTATAGCCGGAGTCGCTACCCTCCGTATCCCGGAGGTGACAATCGTACAGAATACATCCTATTCGATTGTACTCAAAAACCCGGAAGACAGCGGAACCATTTCCTATTTCTGCGAGGCAGATACAACTCAAACCTCATGGTTTTATACTTATGCAGGAATTGAAGCAGGACAGGGCTTTCTGCGTAATGCAGGCAGCCAGACATGGAGTGACCTGGCTACCAGCAAACTGACCCCCAGAATCAAGGCGCACACCCGCACCCTGGATACTCCGGCAGCAACGCCCACGCCGACTCCAACTTCAACCCCAACGCCGACCCCAACCGCAGCACCCACCGCAACTGCCGTTCCCAAAACCTATACGGTAAAATATAATGCAAATACCGGCTCCAAAGTAAGCGGTCTGCCTTCAGATTCCACAAAATATACAAACGGACAAACAGTTAAAGTAAAAAGTGCCCCGACCTGTACCTCCAAATTTTTTACAGGCTGGAACACAAAAGCAAACGGCAAAGGTACCAGCTATGCTGTCGGAAAGGCATTTAAAATCAAAGGCAATGTGACGCTCTACGCACAGTGGAAAACCAATTATACAGCATCCAACAACCTAAAATACAAGGTAAATGGAAAGAAAACCGTATCCTGTTGCGGAATCTCCAGTAAGACCAAAACAACCATCCGCATACCGGCAGCAATCACATATTCAGGTATCACATATAAAGTAACCAATGTTGCAAATCAAGCATTTAAAAATAACAGGAAACTTACCTCTGTAACAATTGGAAACAACGTCAAAACCATTGGAAACTATGCATTCTATAAGTGCAGAAATCTGAAAAAGGTCACAATCGGAACAGGATTGACTACTATTGGAAACCATGCTTTCTGTTATGCACAAAAGGGCTGTGTAATAACAATAAAAAGCAAAAATCTAAAGACAGCAAAAACGGCCATCAACCATGGAACAAAAAATATGATTATAAAGGTTCCGCAAAGCAGACTGAGTACTTATAAAAAACTGTTCCGCAAAACTTCCAGGACTGTTACGGTGAAAGCATCTTAACTATTCTGTGTATTGCAGATACACAGGATATACACCAATTGTGGGGGCAGGCGCCCTCACCTGTAAAACAGTTGGACAGGAAATAAAGAAAGCCGGGGAACATTGCACCTAATGCTTCCCGGCTGTATATGTTATCTTTTCTTAAAATGATACCAAAGCAACAGAATTATAATCAGAATACTGATGACCGCAATCCAGATTAGCGGATTTCTTATCCATGAACCGGCTGTCTTCACCTCTTGGGCAGAGGCTTCTTTGGCAGAATCCTCTTTTATCTCTTGCCCCGGTGCCTTCGCTTCCTCCGTTGGGATTGTCTCCGCCGCAGCTTCTGCTGTTGGTGTCACCTCCGCTGTCGGCCCATCTGTTGGTGCTGACGTGGCCGTAGGCTTAGCTGTCGGTGTTGCTGTAGCTGCCGGTGCTGTCGTGACTGTGGGCTCAACCGTGGGAGCTGCCGCAGAAGCAGGTTCTGTTGTCGGCGTCAGCTCAATGGCCGTCCCGGCTGGCTCAGCAGACTGTGGCCTTGCGTTGGAAGCATCCTCTGCATCTTCTTTGACCTTCATCTCTATCACATCAGACGTCTTCTCCTTTTCCGACAACCTCTGTGTTTCATCCAAATCCACCCAGCCTTCTATTCCAGCGGACTGTGTCAAGCCCCAGCGGCTTCCATCCTTCATCTCTGCATCTCTGGTAATATGCAGCTTCTCCCCATTTGGAATCTCTCCCAAACCGGACACCGTTCCATATTTTTCTCCGGGTCCCCGATAAAGGAACACTTCACCTGCAGTTTCTACATCATAATCCGCATTATAATCCACATTTTCATGGCCCGTGATATAAAGCTCCGAATCGATCGCTTCACGCATAGTCGAGGGTTTGCAGTCATCCAACGGTACGTAGCCATACATTCCATGATATTCCACATATCCCCATGTACGATTATTCTGCGTCTCAACTTCTCCCTCAATATGAAGCGCCGTTCCATTGGGAATCAACTCATTATTCAGCCCGGATTTCTCCTCATCGGCGGCCGCATAAATATTGATTCCGCCTTCCGGCGATTCTACGATCATATAATAGTCGGTTACATAATCCGGCTTCTGTGCAGACCCCGGCTCATCTGCCAGGACATTTGCTGCAAATAGGATACTGAGCAAAAAGATCAGACTGCCCTTCACTAACCTTTTCATAAAATTCCCCTTCAATCTCTAAAAAAATATACTCTCCGTACGCGCCACCCTGAATCCGCTCCGCAGCTTCTCAGTGTCCGCTGTTTATGTTCTCATTGTATCATACCTATTTGTGCTTGGTAATCCCCTTTTTCACAAATTTAACGAGAAAATCCGACAGGATCATTGAAAAACACCGGCCAGGAAATGACATTCCATCGAACGTGTAACCAATGTCCATAAAACAGTCCCCCGGGAAGCTCCCAGGGGACTGTTTTGTAATATTGTAATAAATTATTTATAAAGAGGTCCATAAGTTTTGCAGGCTCTGTAGTCTGCACCTTCTTTATCCATTCCAAACGCATTCCATGCTGCCGGACGGAAGATTTTTTCTTCCGGCACATTGTGCATGCAGACCGGAATTCTCAGCATAGAACACATAGTGATCAAATCTGCACCAATGTGTCCGTAGGAGATTGCGCCATGATTTGCACCCCAGTTGTTCATTACATCATATGCAGTCTTGAATGCACCATCTTCGCCATTACATCTTGGAGCAAACCAGGTACATGGCCATGTATAGTCTGTACGTTTCCACAGCTTATCAGAAACCTCTTCCGGAAGATGTACAGTCCAGCCTTCTGCAATCTGCAGAACCGGTCCAAGACCTTTTACAAGATTCAGACGAATCATTGTCGCAGGCATTTCTGCTTTTGTTTCAAATCTGGAAGAGAAACCGCCGCCGCGGAAATATCCAATATCAGCAAAATTCCAGGTTGTGTTTTCCATGATTGCATTCTGGTCTTCTTCTGTTACTTCATACCAGGGTTTCATAACCGCGCTGCCATCAGCGTCTTTTGCAGCCCCATTTGCATCCAGACAGCACGCACCGGAGTTGATCAGATGAATGAATCCGCCTGCTTCTTTTGCAACACCCTCAATATCATAGCCAGTAGCCTTTTTTACAGCCTCCGGGCTCCAGTATGTACGCACATCTGCAAACATCTGTGCACGGTTTGTCAGAAGTTTCATGAACATCATTCCAAGGCCGTTCAGAACGTCATTTTCAGTTGCCAGAATGTATGGCTCCCTTACTCCATTCCAGTCAAAGGAAGTATTCAGCACAGCTTCTGCAAAATCACCGTTTGGATAGAAATCTGTCCACTGTCTCTGCCCCTGGAAACCGGCTGCAAGAGCATTGTGTCCCACCATTTCCTCTTCACGGCCTTCCGGCAGATTCTTATTGCCGTTCATCAGGTCTTTGATGATAACCGCCATTTTTACTACAAATTCAAACTGCTCCTCTTTCTTCGCATCGCTCATCTGCAGCTCTGCCGGGTTCTTATCAAAGCCCATAACACATTTTTCTTTTGCCCATGCAAGAGCTTTCTGATATTCGGCTTCGTCATAGATACCCTCTGTCATACGGCGGATGATTTCTACCTCATCAACAGACTCTACACGCATTCCCAAATAAGATTCGATAAAATCAGAATCAATGATAGAACCACCGATACCCATACAAATCGAACCGATCTGCAAGTAGGATTTCCCTCTCATGGAAGCCGCTGCTACTGCCGCACGTCCAAATCTCAACAGCTTTTCTTCTACGTCTGCCGGAATAGATGTGTCATCTGCTTCACAAACATCATGTCCGTAAATACCAAATGCCGGAAGTCCCTTCTGCGCATGTGTAGCCAAAACGGATGCCAAATATACAGCGCCGGGTCTTTCTGTACCATTGAAGCCCCAAACCGCTTTAATTGTCTGAGGATCCATATCCATAGTTTCAGAACCATAGCACCAGCAGGGCGTAACTGTTACAGTAATATCAACGCCCTCTCTTCTGAATTTGTCAGCACATGCTGCTGACTCTGCAACACGTCCAATCGTTGTATCTGCGATCACAACCTTTACCGGTTCTCCATTGGAATATTTCAGGTTCTCTTCGAATAATTTTGCAGCGGATTTTGCCATATTCATGGTCTGCTCCTCCAGAGACTCACGAACCTTCAATACACCGCGGCGTCCATCAATAGTAGGTCTGATACCGATTACCGGGTAACTTCCGATCAATCTGCTTTCTGCCATAACTTCAAATACCTCCGATTTTATATTTGTTTCGATTCTCCTACGAGAGGCCGGTTCTCAGGATCCTCATGTGCTTCGCACATTCGGTGTTCGTTGCACTCACATGGATTCTCTCAAAAATCCTCCTGACCGGGTCCGGTCCTCGGATTTTTCTTTCGAATCCGCCCTCGTCGCTTATACGTTCATTATACGATTGCAAATTCTAAATTACTTGTGTTATAATGGCAAAAAATAGTACAATATTCACTTTTTCAGTTTCGCCCATAAAAAATATATTTTGAAAAGGAGGAGATTTTTTGCATGATTTAGACCGTAATGAAGACCGCCCCCGGGGAACCTATGATTTTCCTTTTGAATTTCATCATATTGAACAGAACCATCCCCGTTATGTAATGTCCTATCACTGGCATGTGGAATATGAAATTATCCGGATTCTGGAAGGATCACTCACTGTCGCTTTAGACGAAAAAAGTTTCACAGCAGTATCCGGAGATGTTATTTTTGTCCATAGCGGAATCCTCCACGGCGGCATTCCGAAGAGCTGCATCTACCAATGTATCGTTTTTGACGGAAATGCCTTTTTGAAGCACAACTCTGTCTGTGCCGGATATATGCAGAAGATCATACATCAAGATATTATGATCTATCACCACTTTACAGAAAAATACAGCAAAATCCGCGATACCGTAAACAGTATTTTCAACTCAATGTGGCAGAAACAGCCCGGATATGAATTGACTGTAATAGGACAATTTTACCATTTTTTTGGCCTTGTTTTTGGTAATCATTACTATTTGGACAGCGTCACCAAAACCCGGCGGGATTACAAACGTATCCTGCAGCTCAAACAAGTGCTGGAATTCATAGAACACAATTATGCCTCTCCCCTGACTTTACAGCAGATCTCTGCCTCTGTTTCCATGTCGCCAAAATATTTCTGCCGATTCTTTTCGGAGATGACTCATCAGACTCCCATGGATTATCTGAACCACCAAAGAATTGAACAGGCATGCTATCAATTATCCACTTCCGACGACTCCATTACGGAAATCGCCTACCGAAACGGTTTCAACGATCTGAGCTATTTTATACGTACCTTTAAAAAATACAAAAATATGACACCGGGAAAATATAAGAGGGCCTGAAAAATCAAGCCCTCTTTGTCAATTCTCAAACGCTTTTCTTATCTCCAAAACAGCTTCTTCACTGCACTGGCATCTTTCCGATAATTCCTGAACCGAAATGTCTGGTATCTGAAAAATTAATTTCATTACCCTTACGGCCAATTGAATTCCCATACTCTTACCTATTGCTTCTCCTATTGCTTCTCCTTCCGCTCTCGATGCGGCAAAATCTTCGGCGAACAGCTCCTTCAATGCATCACACATAGCTCTTTCCTCCTCAAATTCTTTCCAGTTAGCCCTTGAAATCACATCCATGACAGCCTGATAACAAGACTCATCCTTATTCTCTTCGTATCTTTCCAATAAAGCACGGATTTCACCACCCGATTTCAGGTCCTTGCGTAAGCTTTGCATCCAAAAATTTTTTTCTTTTGATAATTCTTTTGTAATTATGAGCTGCATTGGTATAGCATCTCCCAATAAATAATAAATACCTTCCTCATGCTTTTTTACTGTCATTCCCCTCACTTTTCTGATATGCTCCAGCATTTTTCCCGGATAATGGTTGCATACAAAGGTAATTGTTATTTCTTCGGGATCAATTTCACAGTCTTTCTCAGTATCGGACTGATATAAGCAGGCATATCCGTATATTTTGTAAAAATCATGAATACTCAGATAGTCATCCGGTGACTTGTACTCTATAATATTGTGCGTCCTGAATATTTGTCCGATATTTTTTTGTATTTTTTCTTCCTTCTTTTTCTTAACCACCAGGATGTCTATCTGCAGGGGCTTCTTAGCCAACAAATGTTCCGCCTCCATCTGCATCCTCTTTAATTCCGGCGCCAATTCAATTCTGAACACGGCACTGAAAGCGGGATGCCACTGCAGCTTGCCATCGGTCATCTATTACTCCTTTCATTATAATACAGATTCATGTAAATAAACAATAGAATTTCCTTTGCTTTTTTGTGAATTTCTGACCGAATTGGTCAAAGAAATGAATTCCAAGATAACATACCAGATAAAATAATTATAATAGAAGTCTTCTAAAATGTAAACTATATTTTCAGCCCTTGACATTCCCTTCCACTGTTGTCAAAATAAAAGGAAAACCCATCCACCGTATCAGACTTTTTACTTTTAAGTCTGTCTTTTACAAGGAGATGCTACTGTGAAAAAACTGGCTGTTTTATTCCCTGGTGTCGGATACACCTGTACAAAACCCCTATTATATTACACTGCCTCTGCTGCCGCGGACCATGACTACGAAATCCTCCGTCTGGATTATGGACAGGACATCCATACCTTCCGCCAAAGAACCCCGGAAGACCTGGCTCCGGTCATCAGACTTGCCCTAAAAAGAACACTGAAGCACTTAGAACAAACAGACTTCCAAAAGTATGACCGAATCCTTTTCATTTCCAAAAGTATTGGGACAGTTATTGCCTGCGAAGCGGAAAAACAGCTCCGTCTGGAGGGGAAGGTGCGGCATTTCCTTATGACTCCAATTCCCTCCACACTCCCATACCTGAAGGATGCAGACGGTATTTTCTTTTCCGGCACCTCAGATCCGTATATTTCAGAATCAGAAGTCCTAAAGGCTGCCAAGCAGTATCCGGACAAAACCGGCGGTATTTTCGAAGGCTGCAATCATTCATTGGAACGCAAGGGAGATACCCTGGGCAATATAAAGAATCTGAAGCAGATCATCGAATGCTTAAACTGGATACTATAGAAGATCAACGTGCCCGCATTAAACTACTGTCCCATCCCATGGCATACTTTTTCAGAAAAGCAAAAATGGAACTGCCCTGAACAACAGTTCCATTTTTTCTCTTTTTACAAAACCTCATGTAAAACAGACAATCCATACTCCGCCAGACTGTGGTCTTCTTCTCCGGTTCCTCCGCTGATGCCAAGTCCCCCGATGATCACATCTCCCACCTTAATAGGGATTCCTCCGCCGAAAATAATAATTTTGCCGCCATCCAGTTTGTCCACACCAAAGAAGGTTTCCCCCGGCTGTGACAGCTTCCCGAATTCCATTGTAGACATCTGCACAGCTACGGAAGTATAGGCTTTTTTCATAGCCACATCAAAACTCACCAGAAATGCACCATCCATAACATGAACAGCAATCGGATTTCCATCCGGACCGCAGACAGCAATTACCGCTTTTTTGCCCCGGCGTTTTGCCTCCTCTTCAATCCTCTCAATGAGACGTTTCGCACTGTCCAGGGTAATTCTGCCCTGAATTCCCATGCGCTTCAGCACCTCCTGAATCACTGCTTCATTCACCGATTCATCTGCTGCTCCATTCTTGTTATCTGGCATAGCTGCTGTCTTTCCTCCGTCTGAAGATGTCAAAGCCTCCTGCTTATGGCTCCGTACATCTTTTCCTGTTTCCAATGCATCGGTATATCTGGCAAGTACATACAGATAATCTGCCAGTCGATTCATGTATTTCCTGGTCCCGGTATCTGTGCCAAATTTCACGCTGACCGATGCAAGCGCGCGCTCTGCTCTTCTGGCTACGGTACGTGCCACATCCATCTCAGCAGACAAACGGCAGCCTCCCGGAAGAATGAATTTCTTCGGACGCTCAAACAGCCCTTCCATCCGGTCAATTTCCTCCTCCAGAGTCACTGTTTTATCGTCATTAAGCTTATATTCTCTGTTATAAGGGTCTGCCACACCAGCCATTACCGTAATCAAGGTACCTTGGATACTTTCCAGGGTACGGATTATCTCTTTATCAGTCAACATCGTTTTGACCACCCCCAGATGGCTTGTCAGCTCGTCTATGGTACCCACAAGCTGGATGCGGTCATCCGACTTGGAGACGTTTTTGGTACGGATCAGGTCTGTTGTGCCTCTGTCTCCGTTTTTTGTGTAAATATTCATAACGGCTCGTCCCCCGTGAATTGATACATCAGACAGCAGCTCCTGTTTTCATTCCATGAAACAGCTCCTGTCCGTGCACTGATTTAAATGGCATTTTCTTAATTGCTCTCGCGCTGTTTGCCCCCAGATTCCGGCACTGCCAAAACTGCGGTGCATGCAGCTCAAATACATTTTTTCCTTTGGGAAGCCTCTGCATCTGCATGGCAAGCCGTGCGCCCCAGATACCAATTCCTGAACCCAGTACAGATTCGTTCGCCGCTTCATATGCCAGCGTATCCAAATCCACTTCATGGGCATGAATCTGATACAAAACGCCTTCTTCCTCTATCCCGGCACAGACCTCCCTTAGAAAATCCTCATCCGGCTCTCTGGTATATATAATAATCGTCGGCTTATTTACAACCATGTCTCCTCCTATGCGGCAGAAACAGATTTCTGTAAACCTAATCTATTCCTCCCTACCTCCAAGGTATGATAATAACAATCCTGTGGCAACGGCATTTCTCGGACCTTCCGTTCCGCGGATATTTCCCCGTCCGCAGACAATGCGGTAATCCGAAAGCGCCTCCATAAGCATCTCCGGAATCTCAAAATCCTCCGCAGAGCCTCCCACCAGTACCACGTTCGGTATGTTCTTTAAATCATGACCCGGCGCAACGATCGACAGTGCCCGGACTGCATTGCGGACAAAAACCTTACGCTTGGCCTCTCTTCGCACTTCCATAATCTTTTCCATGGGAATATCCTCTTCCACCTTCAGCATTTCCCCAGGTGCAAGCAGCACCACATGACCATAATATCCCGGGTCAATGGATTCCTCAAAGAACTGCATCGAGCCGTTTTCCAGCCGCATATGAAACAGGCTTTCCACTTTTCCCATAGGATATTTTTTAATCTGCTCGGCAGTTGTGCGGCTGTGCAGGCCAAGCTCCGTCTGAATCAGCATGGAAACCAATTCTCCGGCTCCCGCCTGATGCGTCGTGCGGACGCTGCCATCCGGCTGAAGCAGAGCAGCATCTGTAGAACCTCCGCCCATATCCAGAATCGCAAGGGGAAGCATGGTTCCAGGTGTCGTCATTGCCCCAAGGGATGCCATAACTGCTTCTACCCCCGCAACAACTGCCTTTACCTGAAGCTCCTGTTCCAGTCTTTCCGCAATTTTCCGCATGGGAAGATGCTGGGTTTTCACCATTGCGGCAATTCCCACTGCCTTTTCCATACAGGTTTCCCCCGCCAGGGAACCGGAAATTTCTACAGGCGCCAGAGTATCTACAGCCAGAATATCCGTAATCCGGATTTCACTGCCGTGCTCCTTCGCCACATCAGCCATACTGGTCTTAATACGTCTCAGCATATTTCCCACATTGGTATTCTGCTGTCCGTCAATGTCCCGGATATCGCCGGCAGACGCCAGTGCATCCATAATTTTGTCTGCTCCGGCATCAATATTCACATTGACCTCCCTCTGTCCGTGGAAAGTAATCTCTCCGGCAGGAAGGACATTTTCTCTGATATTGCCATGAGGGGTGCGAATGACCACCGCACTTCTTTTTCCGATCAGGCTCCTGGCAATCGGAGTCACCGCCTTTGTCTCCTTTGCATCCAATCCCAGCAGCGTGGCAATCCCATACGGATTAGACAGCATCCGGATACTGGTTCCGGGAAGTGCCACTTCAATGGCGGCCAATTTTCCCTCCGGCACCTTACTGATGCGGCGTACCTCATCCACAATGGGAATCTTTTTATTCAGGCGGTTTTCTACCAGCACTGCCTCGTCCGCCTGCAGAATCAGGCCCCTGATATCCAATTCCGGAATGTGCTGGTTCAGCCTTGCGGCCGCTTCCTCATAGGAAAACCTGCTGGCCGCTGCCACAATGTACGGCACGCCCGGTTTTCCTTTCCAGATATTTTCGAGAAGCAACAGCTCGCCCACTGCCTCCCCCGCACCTGCCGGTGTTGCCGGATTATGCCCGATCATAGAAGATTCCGTAATTATGGTTTCCGTAATGGTCTCCATGGCTGTATCCCCGATGACAGGTGCCGCCTCATTTAAGCGCACCAGATCAAGGGCCTGCAAAGGCAGGCGGACCTTGTCCATAGCCTCCTCCAATGCAGCCTTGATCCCCAGAACATTCGGAAGCGTTCCCTTGGTTCCGGTTGTCATTCGGGAAGCACCGGAAAGAAAATGAAAGGCTCCGTCCTCTCCGATACTGCCGATACATACTTCAGTTGTGGAATTTCCTATGTCAACACCTGCAATCAGCTTCAAAGAAGAATTCCCCTTTTTTCATAAATTTCTGCAGCTTCCAGCACCAGCTTGGCACAATGGGGTGCCCGGTACTTTTCCAACAGCTCCTGTGCCATGAGAATCAGTTCCCTTTTCGTGGAACGGTTGGGTCGAAGCCTGTTATACATTTGTAAAATCACGTCATCCGGTACATTGACCAGCTCGGAAGCACGTTCAAAGTTTGCTTCCATCTGCGGATTGTCCGCGGATGCAGCCACCTGACCCTGACGTTTCAGCATTTCTTCCGATATTTTAATGTCTTCAGCAGTCACGTTGCCTCGCTTTACCTCTTCCAGAGTAATCTGAGAAAGCCTTTTCCCTGTTCTGGAAGTAATGGTATCGGCCTCATGCTGCCCTAAAGGATACCTGCTCATTTTGCGCCCTCCCATACAATCATGCCTTTCTCCGGTTCCAACTGTTCTGTCTCAATAATGTGCATCAGAGCTGCCTTTACCTGGAATTTCGCACGAACCATAGGGTCATTGGTACATTCAACCGGAGTCACCTTTTCACCTTTGACATATTTTGCTGCATTCCTGCCGATCTTCCGGTAGGTTTCCAAATCCATAAGCGGTGCCTGCGGAAAAAGCTCCAGATTGCTCAACGGATACAGATCCTTCTGATGAATGACGGATGTTCCCTTGGACTGAAGCCCGATTCCAATTCCGGAACCGGAGAGCTTTGCTGCCTGCAGTCCCATAAAGGCGACATCAGAGGTATCCAGCACCTTTACCACACGGGAAACCATGCCTTCCTCCTCAATACCGGCTTTGATGTTGCGCAGTACTTCATCCAGCGGAATTCCACAAATCGTCTTATTGATCTCAGTCTGGAAAGCTGCTCCTACACCAATGACAATTTCCTTGGGGTCCGTTCCCTGCTTTGCTTTTACTGCATGCTCATAGGAATGTTTCGGACGCATTCTTGTCTTCCCCGCGAGACTCTGTGTGCCTGTCCGGGAAGGGGTCCTGGCCGGCTGCGCACCATTTCGCTGCAACTGCTCCACGACCGCTTTGGTTATGGCTTGTATCAGTTGTTCATTCACTTCCATGGCGCACCTCCTAAAATTCGTTAACATCAATTCTGTGGGGAATCGCTTTGATTTCCTCCCATCGCTTACCATCTACCCGATATCCGGTTCCCGGTCCCATATAATCGTTGGGTGTATTCACGCCGGACATTACCTGGAAATTCTCATCCAGAATCGCAGCGGTATGCATATAGTCACCGATGACCCTCTGCTTGAGCATATTCAGGATTCTCTCTGCAAGCTCAGCAAAGCCGCTCTCTGCAAGCGCCTTCACCACATCAATACCTGTGATGCCGCGCTTGAGCATATCGTCTGCAGACATCAGGTCAGAAGCGACATCCCGTTTCAGCGTATCCTTGCTTCCGTGTGCATAAGCCACAGCTTCCACCTGCTCATCCGTCACTTCGGTAAGTCCGAGATATTTAAAGACTGCCTGCACTGCTTTGCCGGCTTCCCGGCGTACACGGATGACCTCTTCCTCCGTTACCGGACGCAGGCCGCCATCCACCTGCATATCTCTCTGCAATACATTGTAATCGTCAAAATCCTCCGCATCGAAATTGGAGCCGGCAAACATATTGTCATAGTTTGGCTCTGCTGCATATCCGGAGAAGATAAAGTCCGTGCCCGGCATAAACTGAAGCATCGTCCTGGCTGTTCTTCTCATATCTGAGTTAGAAAAGCTCTGGTCATTGGAAGATGCGCATTCCAGTCCCAAAAGTGCTGCAACCAGATTTTCTCCCATTACCTCCCGGATACCCGCGGGCACACCTGCGGCAACACCGATACAGCTTACGGAACCATTCTGAATGCCCTGGCTTCCGGCCCCTTTCGTCACATACAGGCACCTGCACTCCAGATACAGCATGGATTTGCGCTCACTAAAGCCCATCAGCACCTCGGAACCGGCTCCGGAGGTAAAGCGCACCTTCAACCCGCGGGACGCATAGGCAGAATTCAAAAATGCCTTGGAATACGGCGTATCATCGCCATCGATAAATACTTTTTCCGTGCCATACACAGAAAGCGTTTCTGCATAAGTAGTCAATCCGCGGATTCCAAGCTCCAGCTCTGTAGCCTCCTCAGCAGAGCACTGTGTCAGCACGCCCGGACGGCCTGCCTGAGAACCGATCAGCAATGCCATAGCACTGAACGGTGCATATCTGGCTACACCCATAGTCGTTTCTTCTTCGCTGAAGCCCCGCAGTGCGCCCTCTGCCGCATCTGCCGCAATCTGCACGGGATCATCCTTCAGATTGGTGATGTGTGCCTGATTTCCCGGCACTCTTCTGGCACGCATTTTCTGCATGCCCATCATCATTTCCACTACATTTAAATAATTGATAACCTCCACCATTTTTGCAGGAGTAATGCCGGAAATAATTTCCAGAATTTCCTTTCGGGAGGTATGAATATCCACAATTTTTCTCGCAATCTCCAGAGAGGACATTGCCATAGAACGCTCGGTCCTATCGATCCGGATGGAGTAATCCGCAATAAACTGATCCAGAAAATCAAAGTCCCCGCGTTTCTTTCCATCCAGTTCCGTAATAATTCCATTCTCTACTTTTACAGAAGGCATTGGATCATACGGACTTTTCATGGCAACAAATCCCATTTCCGGCCATTCGTCAATAAAGCCATCTTTATTGACCGCTCTCTGATCCAACGCCTCAATTCTTTTCGATCTTTTCATAGCTTCTACCTTTTTCAGAAAAAATCATAGTTTCAGTTTTTATCCGATCCCTGTTCGCTCCGTACGTCTATCAGAAGGACCAAAGCTTCGTATAAATCTTAATAATATCATCCTTGGCCGGCACTCTCGGATTATTTGCCGTACAGGCATCCGCAAGTGCTGCATCTGCCATTTTATCAATAGCAGCAAAATACGCATCCGGAGTAATGGTTCCGATCTCCTGTATGGTCAACGGAATGCTCATTTCTTTCTGCATAAACTGAATCCAGTTTACCAGAGAACGCACACTCATGACCTTATTGTAATTACTTAAACCAAGAATATGTGCAATGTTCGCATATCTCTTTACAGCAGGAAAGTATTCCTTCTGGCTTCTGCTGTGTTTGTTGATATTTGCATTAAATTCCACAATGTGAGGCAGCAGCATTGCGTTTGCCCGCCCATGAGGAATGTGGAACATTGCGCCCAGTTGATGTGCCATACTATGTGTAATTCCCAATCCTGCCGTATTGAAGGAAAGACCTGCAAGGCAGGAAGCTACATGCATCTTCTGACGGGCATGCATATCACTTCCATCCAGATATGCCCGAAGGAGAAATACACCGCAGATTTCAATGGATTTCTCTGCCAGGGCAGAAGAGAATTCATTGTGCCCGGTACTCACATAGGATTCCAGCGCATGGGTAAATACATCCATACCGGTATCTGCCGTAATTGCCGGCGGCACGCTCTTTACCAGCTCAGCGTCCAGAATTGCCTCGTCTGCTGTCAGACTGTCTGATACAAGCGGATATTTTACCTTTGCATCTGTGTCATTGACAACCGCAAAAGAGGTTACCTCCGAACCGGTACCGCTGGTGGTAGGAATGGCAATCAGACCTACTTTTCCATAGTCATTGATTTTTAGAGCGAATTCCCGGATTGCCTTCGAAGAGTCAATAGCAGAGCCTCCACCCACTGCTACGATTGCCTCAGGCTGGAACTGAAGGAACTTCTTCACGCCCTCTGCAATCTTTCCTACCGGTGCATCCGGCACCACATCCTGGAAGATGTCATATTCAATTCCACCTTTTTCCAGGGGCGCCGTAATCAAGTCAAGCATTTTACTCTGTACAACAAACGGGTCTGTAATGACCAGAACTCTTTTGTACGGAAGAACTCTCAGTCTATCCAGTGCATGATCTCCAAAATGAATGACTGTCTGCATTTCAAAGGTTTTCATATCAGATGCTCCTTTTCTATGGCTGTAACACAGGATACTTGCATGCAATCCCCAGATCCTCAAAATGATGAAGCCATTTATCGGCAGGCTTATGATCCGTTACAACCACATCCACATCCCGCAGTTTTCCTGCTACGGAAAAAGCGGTTTGATCAAATTTTGTACTGTCAACAACCAGAATTTTCTTTCGTCCGGAAGACATCATTGCCTTCTTGGTGGAGCCGAAAGGTTCCTGAGATTCCATAATTCCCCACTCATGATCCAGTGCCTTACAGGAAAAAATCACCTTATCCACATAATAAGAACGGATTGCCTCCTCTGTCTTGGAACCAAGGAATGCCAGATAGCCCTCCTTCACCACTCCTCCGGTAGAGATAATATTCCATCCGGAGACATCAGACAACTCTATCAAAATTTCCATGGAATTGGTAATCACCGTCAATCGCTCTTTGTCTTTGAGTGCTTTGGCTACAAAAACAGCCGTTGTACTGGCATCCAGGAAGATGTGGTCGCCATCCTGAACCAAAGAAGCCGCTATTTCCGCCATCTTCTGCTTCCCGGCCACATTCTGGTTTTTACGGATATTAAAGGGCAAATCGATACTGACATCCTCATTGATCACCGCACCGCCGTAGCTCTTTGTTGCAAGGCCTTCCTTCTCAAGCTTATCCAAATCACGGCGTATCGTTTCTTCAGAAACATCATAAAGCTGGCTGAGTTCGCTGACCACTACCCGTTTTTCTATCTGGAGCTTTTCGAGAATCAGATTCCGTCTTTCCAACGCTAGCATGTCCTTTGCCCCCTTTTCTGAGCATAATTTTATAAAATAGTATCAATCATACGCCTGTCCGGATGGGCAATAACGGAAGAATCCAGATACATACCCTTTTCTGCAACAAGCTCTTTTGCTCTCTGAATGGATGCTTCCACTGCGGAAACCTCGCCGGTAATCAGCATATAGGATTTGCCGCACATACCTTTTGCAATACGAAGCTCAATCAGCTCCACAATGGCAGTTTTGGCCGCCTGATCTGCCGCCTCAATAATAGAAGCCGCATCATAGGTTTCCAGAATTCCCAGGGCACTGATTTCTTCTACGGCTGTTGTTCCGTAAATTGCCGGGAAAATGGATTCATGAGGATTGCCCAGCACAAAGCTGTCGATGCACTTGTCCTCATAAGCCGTTACTGCCGCATCTACAGCCGCCTTTACCGCACTTAAATCACCGGTGATAATTGCAATATATTTGCCCGGACATACGGTCTGTGCCTCGACAATCTCCACTTCTGAGGTTTTTACCATGGCATCCGCTGCTGTGATGCCAGTGGCTGTCGTTTTAAATTCAATCATTCCGATTGCTCTACTCATGTTCTGCACGTCCTTTCTACTTACCTGCAATTACAATGTGGCGGTCTGTCACTTCGGTTACTTTGCCGCAGATGCTTGCATGAATGCCAACGCTCAGGCCTTGGGCCGGCGCTGCAATCATCTGTCCTCTTGTCACTTCATCGCCGACTTTTACAATTGCCTGTGCCGGTGCGCCGATGTGCTGGCCTAACAGGATTTTAACCTTTGGAACAGCCACAGGGGTTTCGTCCATCGGTGCATCCTTGTCATATTTCGTCAGTGCCAGACGAGCCATCAAACGCTCTTCCGGAACCTTGCGGAACTCTCTCCCTGAAGGTACAGGAGCTGCCTGTACATTCTGGGCAGGTTTCACCCCTGCTTTGCGAAGTCCGCCCTTCATATCAGCCAAAAGGCTTCTCGGGGCCAGACTCTGCGGACAGGAATACATCTCACAAACACCGCAGGAACTGCAGAAATTCGCATCCAGATATGGATTCAGATCCCTGAAATCCCGATTGGATGCTGCTCTCATAAAGAGGGCCGGGTTAATCGGATGTCCCAGGTTGTTTCTGGGGCAAAGGTCTGTACAGGTATTACACTGGCAGCAAATAGATGCTGCACGTTTTAAATCTATAGAAGAAGTTCTCTGCTTCTTCATAACAATGACATGGTCCTTCGGAAGAACCAGAATTGCATTCGTTGTTTTTGTTACCGGCTCTGAGCCGCTGCCGATACGCCCCATCATCGGCCCGCCTACAAAGTAAACGGGATCTTTGACGGTCACATTACCTGCCTGTGCAACAACCTCATCCAGGGCACAGCCAAGAGGAACTCTCACAGTCACCGGAGCACTGACTTCCGCTACAACAGACACATATTTGTCTGTTACAGCCTTTTGTTTTTCAACAGCCCGGTAAATATTATAGATCGTCTCTACGTTAAATACAGCTACACCCTGCTCGATTGGAAGTCCGCCAGGTCTTACCACGCGTCCGGTTGCCTCATAAATCAGAACAACCTCATCACCCATGGGGTAAACTTCCTCTAAGAGATGAATTCTCATAGCAGGGAATTCCTCAATATGCTGCTGTAAAGCCTTCACAGTCTGTACATAAGATTTTTTGATTCCGATAATAGCTTCAGAAGCACCAACGGTTTCCGCTACCATATGGAAAGTTTTCATAATCTCATATGCATGCTTTTCTAATAGCTGTCTATGTAATTTCAGTAAAGGTTCACACTCTGCACAGTTCATAAGAATCGTGTTTGCACGTTCATCAATTTTTACGTACGTTGGAAATCCGGCACCGCCGGCACCAACCACACCATTCTCCTGTATGATCTTCTGTAATTCTTTGATTTCCATGGCGTTACTCCAATCCTGCGCCATCATCAATGATGCCGACAATCGCGGCATCAACAGGCGCTGTTTCTACGCCGCAGCCAATTCTTGCTGCGCTTCCCTGTGCCACCAATACATATTCCCCGATTCCTGCACCGATAATATCGATTGCAACAATCTGGCTGAGGTCAGCCTTCATATGATGCACTGGCTCCACAATCATAAATTTTTGTCCGATTAATTTTTCACTTTTCCGTGTGGAAACCACACTTCCAACCACTTTGCCTACGATCATATGGGCCTCCGCAATTTCTTTTAAATCCTCCCATGCCGGCGGCAGCTGTCACCGGCCTTCATCAGGAGAATTTTCCGTTTATTTAATAATCGTCACTGTATTGCCTGTGGCAATCCGGGCTGCATTTGCTTCATCCGTATCAATATGCATTTCCAAAGTGAAGCTGTCATGTACACGAATCTTTACATGATTAAAAATGGTTCCGCGCTCATTGTCTGCCTTTACAGAAACAATATCGCCATCCCTGACGCCGGCAGCCTGCGCGTCCTTCGGTGACATATGGATATGACGCATCGCTACGATACATCCTTCATTCAGATAAACAGCACCCTTCGGTCCCACAATGGCAATGGGCGCACTGCCTTTTACGTCACCGGACTCACGAACCGGAACCTTCATGCCAAGCTTGATCGCGTCTGTAGCAGAAACCTCAACCTGGGATGCTTTACGAACCGGTCCGAGAATTCGTACATTCTCAATCGCACGAAGCTTCAGCCCAACAATCGTAACTGTCTCATTTGAAGCAAACTGTCCGCCCATCAGCTCCTTTTTCATGGTGAGCTGATATCCCGGTCCAAACAATGCTTCTACATGCTCCTGTGTCAGGTGGATGTGTCTTGCGGAAACTCCAATCGGCACTACGAAGCCGTTGGTTTTGCTCTCGCTCCGGTTGATTGCATCAATCACCATTTTTGTAATCAATTCAATATTTTTCGTTTCCAAGAGTACACCTGCTCTCCCTTCTGTTTGTTACTATTCACAGTCTGGCGGCTGTGAATAGTAACCTGTTTTCATATTCCGCAAAATCACTGTCGGAAATCCGCTCAGATTCTGTCGGAAACAGATTGACCGAGTCAATCTGGGGCGAACTGCTTCGCCTTACGGCTCAGTTTCTGTCGGAAACAGATTGACTGAGTCAATCTGGGGCGAACTGCTTCGCCTTACGGCTCAGCAGTTCTTTATTTCAGAACCGGGAGAATTTTCTCTACGTCTGTGTGTGGTCTTGGAATTACGTGTGTAGCAACTAATTCACCAAGTCTGGATGCTGCTGCGCTTCCGCTCTCTACCGCGGATTTTACGGCACCTACATCGCCACGGACCATAACGGTTACAAGACCGGAGCCGATCTTCTCTGTTCCTACTAACGCAACGTTTGCTGCTTTGCACATCTGGTCTGCTGCTTCAATAGCTGCTGTAAGTCCTCTGGTTTCTACCATTCCTAAAGCTTCCTGTGTCATTCTTTTTTCCTCCTTATAAATGATTTCCTTTTCTATTTCCGGTTTATTTACTTCTGTTTTTTTTGCGGCTCTTCTGGGAGCCGCTGCCTTTTTCGGGGCAGTGCTTTTTGCTGTTGTCTTTTTCTCTTCAGCCATGCTTCATCCCCCTATTTCTTGTTCTTCCAACGGCTTGCGCTCAATTCCACCAGTTTCACAATTTCTTCATGGGGACGGGCAATCACTGCATAACTCGCCGGTTTTTTGATTGCTTTGGCCGCCGCTGTTTCCACAGCCTCTGTAACAGCCGCCACATCACCCTCCACAATAATGGTCACCAGTCGTCCGCCCAGCTTACGTTCCCATGACGCCAGCTCAACGTCTGCAGTTTTGCACATGATATCCAGCGCGTCCATTGCCGCAACCACACCTGTGATTTCAATAAAACCATATGATTTACTCATGAGCGAACTCCTCTAAATCGATATGTGTCAGATAGAAGGCAGAATCTTTTCCACATCATTGTGTGGTCTCGGAATTACATGAGTTGCAACTAATTCGCCAAGTCTGGATGCTGCTGCGCTTCCGCTTTCTACTGCAGCTTTTACAGCGCCTACATCGCCGCGAACCATAACGGTTACAAGACCGGATCCGATTTTCTCTGTTCCTACTAAGCTGACCTCTGCTGCTTTTGTCATTGCATCTGCTGCCTCGATTGCAGCGGTAAGTCCTCTGGTTTCTACCATTCCTAAAGCTTCCTGAGCCATGATTCATTCCTCCTGAATTTGCTTATTGTTGATTCTCTGTATCGATACCGTGGATTCAAAATTCTATTCTTTATCCAGGGCACTGATCTTCAGCATTTTCCGCGTGCCCTCCTCCGGGTTCGGAATTACATAGTGCTGTACCACACCAGTCATCTGATTTGCAACTTCTATTCCGGCTTCTACTGCTGCAGTTACATCTGCCACGCTTCCACGGAATTTGATGCAGACCAGAAGCGGTACCGGCAGGCTGTCTGCGTTGGCCGGCTTATTCTTATCGAATACTTCCAGGCGGACATTGGCCGCCTTACAACCCGCATCGCCTGCTACGAAAGCTGTGGTCAGCCCAAACACCTCTAAAATTCCTACAGCTTCTGCCATCCTGCTTCTCCTTTATGGTCCAGGTAATTATTTGTTGATGATTGCAATCTTCAAACCTGTCATGGCAAGATTTGTCTGATGTGCCTCATTAATCTGCTCTAACGGGAATCTGTCTGTAATCAGATCAGACATCGGAAGGCCGATTGCCTTTGCTCTCTTAAGGAAGTCAAAGGTTGTTACGTAATCTCTTAAGGTATATACCCAAGAACCTACGGTTGTGATTTCTTTGGAGCAGATATCAAAATGCGGATTTATGGTGGCATCTCCGCCATTGATGAAGAAGCCCAGCTCGCAAAGTCCGCCGCCGTTGCGGATAAATTTGTAAATGTTTGCATGTGCAACAGGAGAGCCTGTACACTGGAATGCAAAATCGGCAAGATGTCCGCCAAATGCATCCTTCACTGCACCAGCAAGTGCTTCAATTCCCTTATGATCCTTGAAGTTAACCGCCATGTCTGCACCCATCCTCTTTGCGAAGTCAAGACGTTTCTGCTCTCCATCAACCGCACAGATATTCTCAATACCCATAGTACGGAGAATTGCGATGCAGATCAGACCGATCGGTCCGCATCCCTGTACAACAACCCTGCTGTTAAAGCGAAGGATGCCTGTTGTTTTTGCTCTTTCTACAGCGTGGATCAAAACTGCGCACGGCTCGATCAGAATACGGGAATCCAGGTCCAGATCACTTACATTGAAGAATGTGGAACCAAACTCTCCTCCTCTGATAAAGATATAATCGGAAAACCATCCGTTCAGATGTACGTCATCATCCGGAAGAAGTCCGTATACATCGGCACCGCCAACATTTTTCTTGTTTAAGTCAAACATGGTAATTTCCGGATCGTCCTTAAAAATCATACATGTAACAACCTTATCACCCACCTTTACAGGCTTACCTGCTGTGTCGGCTTTTACGTTTTTACCCATAGCAACGATCTCGCCGGTTCCTTCATGTCCCAGAGCTACCGGAATCAAGCCGAAGGGGTCTCTCTTGAATTCGTGAGCGTCCGTACCGCAAACGCCGCAGCCTTCTACTTTTACAAGGATATCGTCATCGCCCAGAGGCGGAATCGGAAATTCCTTAATGTCGTAGTGTTCCAATGCTGTCAACATTGCTACTCTGGCGGTTTTCGGGATTGCGCCGCCTGCTGCCGGAGCCTGGGCTGCCGGTGCTGCTGCAGGTGCGTTACCTGTCATGCCGGAGAGAACCTGTTTCACGATTTCTTCAATATTAATGTTATTCATATCCATTGTTCTTCTCCTCCTGATTAACGAATGCAAAGACTGTCCGACATTACGCAGCGTCTTCTCTTGGTGAAAGTGCTTGCACTGGTCAGGCCCTCACCTGTACGGCTTGCGATCGTAAATGTACAATAGCCTTCTCCACCGAATCCAAGGGCTGCATAAGATGGTGCATTCTTCACAAGGATAGCGGTATCGATTGCTTTTGCATATTTCGTGATATTGTCAACATTCTTGGAATGGATGTGTGCGGAATGACGGTTGCCGTGTTCCAGCCATACTGCCTGCTCTACCGCATCATCAAAATCCCTCGCTCTTACAACACCTAAGATCGGCATCATAAGCTCTGTTGTAATTAACGGATGCTCCTTAGGTCCTTCAAATACAATGCAGCGGATATTTGCCGGTGCATTCACTCCGATCATGGAAAGAAGTGTTTTTGCATCACGTCCTACACATTTGCGGTTCAGTCTTCCGTTCTGCATAACAACGGCTGTTAATTTGTCCTGTTCCTCCCCGGAAGCCAGATAACAGTCATTTTCACTTACCATATAATGCATCAGCTCATCCACAACGGAAGAAACTGCCACGATTTCTTTTTCTGCAATACATGGAAGGTTGTTGTCAAAGGTACATCCATTTACGATATCCTGCGCCGCCTTACGGATATCTGCGGTTTCATCCACCAGAGCCGGAGGGTTTCCTGCACCTGCACCGATGCCGCGCTTTCCTGAAGAAAGAACAGCAGTTACAACGCCAGGACCTCCTGTAGCAGCTATCAACGGGATATCTTTATGTTTCATCATAATTGCGCTTGTTTCTAATGTAGGTGCCTCTACTGATACTGCAATGTTATCCGGACCGCCTGATTCCAGAGAGGCTTCATTCAGCAGATTGATTGCAAAGAGAGAAGTTTTGATTGCTCCCGGATGCGGATTAAATACAACCGTATTCCCGCCTGCCAGCATACCAATGGTATTACAAAGAATCGTCTCGCTTGGATTTGTGGTCGGTGTAATTGCACCGATAACACCAAACGGTCCCATTTCAATCAAAGTCAGTCCTCTGTCCCCGGACCATGCAGTTGTGGTAATATCTTCTGTTCCGGGGGTCTTATCTGCCACCAGATGATGCTTCAGAATCTTATCTCCCACATTTCCCATTCCGGTTTCATCAACACCCATACGGGCAAAAAGCTCTGCGTTTTCGTGTATTTTTTTACGAATACAGGTAATAATTTTTTCTCTCTGATCCATGGACATTTTACGGACAATTTTCTGTGACTGCTTTGCAGCCTCAATTGCATCGTTCATATCTTTAAAAATGCCATGTTTCCCGGCCGGAGCTTCTGCAATCTGCATTTTTGCCATAACTTCCCGTACAATTTCCTGTACCATGTTCTCACTGATTGGCATGAGATTGTCCTCCTTTATTTTTCAGGTTGCAATTTATTTCAGTCCTAACTGAGCCATTACCTGTTTGGTGATATTGGCTACTAATTCAGCATCTGCTGCCGGAGCTGCCGCGGAGCCTGCTTCTTTACCCACAAAATCATACTGATATCCCGGGAACTGTTTGTATTCATCGCTATGGCATGCGCCGCCGCAGTTATGGCAGTTCTTTCCATCCTTGTTCAGGCAGATGCTTGCCGGGTGCTTGCCGGGCATACCGAATTTACGGCGGATTGCATATAGCTTCTCAACATTCTTTTCATCAAATTCCTTCGGGCCTCCAAGGAGCTTGCTCTGATACAGAAGCTGTGCATAGAATTCCACAGATTCCATTTTCATGTAAGCAGCGTTCAGATCTGTGCTCCAGGTAAGTGCTCCATGATTCTCAAGAAGAACCGCATCAAAATATGGAAGATATTTTTCCAGATTATCCGGAATCTCCATAGTGGAAGGTGTTCCATATTCAGCAATCGGCACGCAGCCAAGAGAGATTACTGCCTCCGGCATGATCGGCTGTGTGAGCGGAATACCTGCAATTGCAAAAGAAGTTGCATAAATAGGATGAGCATGTACAACAGAGCCAACATCCGGTCTCTTCTCATATACTCTCATGTGCATTTTAATTTCAGAAGATGGTTTGAAGCCTGGGTTCGCCTGAATTACATTCCCCTTGGCATCTACCTTACAGATGTATTCCGGGGTCATGAAGCCCTTGGATACACCGGTCGGGGTGCAAAGGAACTCATTGTCGTTGAGCTTAACGGAAATATTACCGTCATTTGCAGCCACCATATTGCGGTTGTAGATTCTTCTACCGATGTCGCAAATCTGTTTTTTGATTTCAAATTCGTTTACCATGCTTTCTTCCTCCTTAAGCGCTTTGGTTTCTTTTTGTTTCTAAGGAAATTCTACAACGTTTCCCCTGAAAAGTCAAGAAAAACATCCTGGTTTTTGTTGGTTCTTGTTGTTTTCCTTTCAATTATTATGTTGTTTTTATTGTGATTCCATTTTCCCACGTTCCCAGGGCATAATATCTCCTTCCTCCCGCAGATATTCCAGCAAATCCGCAACGCCCTCGTGTATGTTAGAATCCACATAAAAAATCTTTTTGCAGCCTGCAAGCCTCAGCCATGACGCCGCCCGCTCCACATTAGCCTGCGGATCATTGATCTTTGTCACAATTCCAATCACCTCTCTGTTCGCCATACAGGTGCAGCACGGCGGGAACAGGCAATACGGCTCGACTGCCGAAAACAGAAGACCAACAATATCCGCTTCATATGTATACAATGCCAGAGCATGTCCCAAACCTTTTGTCTGGGCATATTCCCCCGGCGTATCAATGATGGCATCAAAGTTATTCACATACTGGGTTTTGTGATAATGGATTTTTTCTCCCTTCAGAGCCTGCGTCAGTGTTGTCTTGCCTGCCTCGCTTCGGCCCATAAGAGCTAATTTTTTCATATTTTGCAGCAGTTCGTACAGAACCGGAGACTGTATATTTTTATGTCCGTGTAATCGGACAAACAGCGAATCCCAGCTTTTCGCCAACATAGTCCAGAATCGCATTCACTGCGGCTTCTACCTCCGATACAGTCCCCGTAACAATCAGGCTTCCGCTGAAACGGTCTACAAAGCCCAGCTCCACGCCGGAAGACTTGATAGCAATATCCCCCATGATAATAGCAGTCTCTGCCGGACTGATCGTCAGAATGCCGATAGCAGAACGGGAATACTCAATCGCAGGGTCAAGCCCCAGCTTTGTATAAAGTATTTTGTCCGGATTCGCAATGATATGCGCCAGGGAAATCTGTTTCCCCGGAACCAGCTCCTGCACAATGCGCTGCAGCTCCGGTGATATACGTTCTGAATATTCCATGTTTACCCTCCTATCTGACAACCAATATCATATACTGTATGCACTGCCTTTTTCACGCTTCATATCAAACTCTTATACATCTTCATTATACCCCTATACACTCATGGTGTCAACAAAAGCCAACACTACAATCGCCTATATATGTTGATTTCATTTGTTTTTGGCTCCAACATTTTTTTCTTTTATTGTGTTTTCAATCGCAAACCTTCCTGTAAACAAAAGTATCCTCCTGAATCAATTCTGTCTCCAGCAATTCAAGAGGATATTGATTGTCTTCTATTTCACACGTCTTTTCTACAGATTTCTCTTACAACCATCTCTACAATCTTGCTAATGTCCGTATCCTTTAAAACAGCTTTTGGCGCTGCCATGCCCGTTGCTTTTCCAACACTGGAAAAAAGCTGCATTTTTTTTACAGTTTCCTGCTTTACCGCTTCCACAGCTGCAGGAATTAAATCAATAATTCCTTTGTCCATGTACTCAAACTTCTTGAATTCTGCCTCTACAGCCGCAACATTGATATCCGTAAAAATATTTACTTTACTAATGCCCTCCTGAATTGCACGTTTAAAATCTGCATCCGCCAGACCGGAACCACCATGAAGCACCAGCGGCACATCTATGGCATTCGCAATGGTACGGATTCTATCAAAATCCAGCTTAGGAGGAAACTTATATGCACCATGCGCCGTTCCAACTGCAATCGCCAGAGCATCTACCCCTGTTTTTTCCACAAAATCCTTAGCCATAGCCGGATCTGTATAATACTTTGAAGGATTCGTCAGCCTGGAGTTTCCTTCCGCGGAACCTGCATTGTCTCCCACATGTCCCAACTCCCCTTCAATCGTGGCCCCATAGGAATGGGCAATATCTGCCATTTCCTTTACTTTTTTTACGTTCTCATCGTAAGGATCCGTAGAACAGTCATACATGACAGACGAAAACCCGAGCTCCAGAGCCTTCATACAGGTATCCTTGTTTAAGCCATGGTCCAAATGTATGACAACCGGAACACTGGCTTTTTTAGCCATGGGAAGGAGATAATAGGATACCTCCTCCAACGGCCCATACGGAAAAAGCACCTCAGCCGTTCCCATAATTACCGGTGACTGTGTGCTTTCTGCCGCTGCAATAATACCGCGGGCAAGCTCCAAATTCACTGCATTAAACAAACCTACCGCATACTTTCCTTTTTTTGCAGGAAGGAGTACCTCATTCATATTTACCAACATTTTTTTACTCCTTTATTCGCATTTTTTCCAGCCGGATCGGATTTTCGCATTTAATTCTTCAAAGCTTTTCAATCCGCTCAACGCATCAAAAGCAGCTACACATGAAGCGCCTGTTCCTGCTGCCAGATGCATGCAGTCTTCCAAATTATAGCCCTGAAGCATGGCAGTCAGAAAGGCGGCAATACTTGTATCCCCGGCACCTGTTCCGGACAAAATCCGCTCCGGTACATAGCTTTTTTCGAAGCCTTCCTTATCTGCCCATGCTCTGCAGTCTATTTCAGTTTTTTTTCCGATGTTAAGCAAATCCTCTTCTCCTGCCGTACAATAATAAAGGCCGAGCGCACCGCATTTAATCACCAGAACCTTTGCCCCCAGCTCCATACACTTCTGCGCCAGAGGACGAATATCCTTCTCCACATCCAGTATTTCCGTGATATCCCGTCCTGACGCTCTTTTCTGCCACCGTGCAAAATTCTCCTTGTCCAGCATATAGCAAAGCTCTTCAATACTTGGCATGAAGAAATCCACATAAGGAATTACCCTTTCCAGAATCTTCCCCCAGTTTGCTTTCCCCGCCTCGGAGAAAGGATCCACCGAAGCCATGTCCAGCGATGTAGACGCCCCTGCTGCCTTTGCCTTCTGCAAAAGCTTAACTAGCTCCTCCCCATCGTTGACATACATATTTCTCATCAGAGGAGGATATCCAAAATGAAAAAGTGCAGCCTCTTTTAAATCCTCCTCCGGCATATCCTCTGCCCGGAATGTATCGTTTGCCCCAGAATTATGCAGGAAAATCCTGTCAATTCCTTCCAACGCAAGAATAACCGAATAGGAAGTGGATTCCCCTTCTGCTATAAGCAATCCTTCCCCGGCCTGATAATCATCCAGCATGTTCTTCACCATGCTGCCGAATGCATCTTTTCCCACTTTTCCAGCCAGGGAAACATCTGCGCCCAGAAATTTCATTGCAAGCCCGGTGTTTGCAACTGAACCCCCTGTATGCACATCGGCTTCCTTCATGTTAATCAGTTTTCCGGGACGCAGCAGCTCTTCTATGCGGTTTACCTTATTTTCCATAAAAACAGGCGTAATATCCAGACAAATATGTCCTGCCGCAATTATCTTTTTTAACAAATTTCTCACCTCATCCATCGGGTCAAATATACTGTGCTATCTCCAAACGTTCCAAATTAGGCCCCTCTGCAATAAAAAACTTCACACCGTTGTCCCAGAACGGCAGATAAGTAATTTCTTTCAGAATCTTAATTTCCAGTCTAGTTACATACGCATAAGCTTCCTCAATGTCAGCAACATCCAGAGCTATATGGTCAATGGCGCCGTCACGCAATGCAACCATATTATTTTCATAGGTTTCAATGACCAAATCCTTCAGTTTCAGGAATACAACCTTTGTATCCCCATCTACCGTTTCCAGAACAGCATCAAATCCAAGTTTTTTATAAAATTCTACTGTTTTAGCTATATCATTTGTGGGAATTCCGATATGCTGCAGTCCTTTCACATTTTCCATCCAGTTCACTCTGCAAACCTCCTCATTCTGCTTTCCAGATATATCATATTTTGTATTCTGTAGCTTATATTCTGTATTTCATCTTCAGACACAATTTTCTATCTCACAGATACTTCAAATGTTTTTTATATATTCATCAATGTAGTAAAGCCCCGCCCCTACTGCAGATGACTCAAACTTCAGGACACAGCTTTGTACAAATTCTCCATCTGTTTCAAATGTACTTCTTTCTATTATTTTCTTTCGAAGCCCGTCAATATGCTTTTCCATATAGCTGCCCACATATCCGCCCAAAATCACTTCACAGTCGAGGCAGTTTCGCAGGTTATTGATCACTACCGACAGGTAATTCAGATACGTTTCCCACTCTCTTACACATACAGAATCTCCTTCGTCCACAAGTTCAAAGAAACGTTTTAAATCTCCTCCTGCAAAATTTGCCAGCACCTGCGCCGAGCAGTATGAATCCACGCAGCCCTTTTTACCGCAGTAACAGGGTTTTCCATCAATCACAAGGGTCATGTGACCGATTTCACCGCTTAAATGCTGATCCCCATAATAAAGATCATTTTTCATAAAAACAGCCCCGCCTACACTGTTGCTTAAAGACAGATAAACCATATTTTCCGCATGGCTGGAATACCAATGTTCCGCAAAACCGCCTGCCTTCGCATCATTGATTAGCGCATAAGGATATGTTAGATAATCCTTCAGTACATCAAAAAGATATTTCACATCTACAACCGGTGCATAGGTAATGGTCCTGTGATCTGCGCCAATAATCCCCGGCGCACTGATTCCCACACCCAGAATTGCTTCCGGTTTTGCCTTCCCTTCATCAATGATCTGTTTTACCAGCTTTTGAATGTTTCTATAATATGCAGGAGACGCTTCGTAGCAGAAGCGCTGCCGCACAGAATAAAGCACTTCTCCCGATAAATCTACAAGCACACCGCTTATGTGACCTCTGGTAATGTCCAGGCCGATTGCCAGCTTTGCCCCCATATTGCAGGAAATTCCTTTCGCCTTCCTGCCTCCGGTTGATTCAAAGCTTCCGTTCTCATAAATCAAACCCTCATTTGATAGTTCCGCCAGATTCTGACTCACCGTAGGAAGACTTAAGTTTAATTTCCCGGCAATCTCCTGCTTCGATATTTTTCCGTGCTGATAAATGATACGGAATACATTCTTTCTGTTCTGTCTTTTTACTTCTTTTGTGCTGGCCAACTTCGCTTTTTCTCCTTTACCCACGTCTTTTCCTAATTGTACCAAATCGCCGCTACGATAGCTAGCGTTAATTTTGTGCGATTTCAAACGTAGTACATTATAATCTGAAGTATATAAAGAAAAGCTGCGCTACCGGCTCTCACACTCATTTTAATCATTGTATCCTGCAGATTCTTTCATATTTGTTACTCTCCAGGCAAATCCACTACAAAATCCTTTTTAAACCGCTCCACACCCGAGGCCGCTTCCAGCAGTACATTGGAATAGCACCCCAGTTCCCCGCTTCTCAAAATAAATTTCGCATTTCCCGCCAACTTAACCAGTTCCTCCTGCGCAATCTCATTCAATTCCTGCTTCTGAAACACATTTTTGATAAAATCATGTCCCTCTTTATTCCATTCCATCATTTCTTCTGCAATTACTACCTTCTGCACAACGATTTCATCCAGAATGGCCTTCAAACACTGTTTTATATCAGGAACGCCAAAGCTAAGGGCCAAGTCAATTCTTTCCATATTTTTCGGAACAGGAAAGCCGGCATCACACAGCAAAAATGTGTCTCCATGCCCCAACCCCGCCAACGCATTACATAAAGGCTGATTGATTACACCTTTTCTTTTCATCCTATACCTCCATCCGTACGTTTTCCCTTATCCTTCTGTTTCCTATCCTTTTATTCTTCTGTATTCGGATGAATGATTACCTTAATAGAATTGCGGTCATTCACGTTTTCATCCAGACCTGCATAATAATCATCCAGCGCAAATTCTCCCGTTACCAGTCCGTCCCCATCCACAATACCAGAAGCCAGAGCATCGACTGCACGTCCGAAATTGTGAGACTGGCAGAAGGATGCGGTATAAGTTAATTCGTTATTAAACATCAGGACTGGATCCATCGCTACCTTTTCATCACTGTGTACAATTGCATATTGCAGCAAAGTTCCCCCTTTTTTCAAAAGCTTCATGGATTCCGAAATCACCTTCGGGCTTCCTGTTGCATCAATAATCAAATCCACACCCAGAGGATTCTCTGCAAGAATTGCCTTTTCATGCATAGAATAGTCATTTCTATCCATGGCAATCGTCTTTACTCCATGTGCTGCCGCAAAATCTAACTTTGTGCTCTTTGAAGCTACTATGTAAACCACGCCTGCATTAGATGCTTTAAATAACTGTGCCAGTATCTGAGCCATGGAACCAGCGCCAAAAATCACAACCGTATCGCCATATTTGATATTTGCGCGGTCTACTGCATGGAGGCAGCACGCTACCGGCTCGGACAATGCTGCTGCATTAAAGGAGAGACTGTCTGGAATATGAAATACCTTCTCTTTTTTTAATCTGACAAATTCTGCAAAGCCACCGTTAATGTTATGTCCAAGCGAACCAAAAGTCGGACAGTAATTGGATTGCTCTTTCCGGCAATAATAGCAGTCGCCACAGTATTCTGTATTATCCGCAGTCACTCTGTCACCCACCTTAAAAGACGTGACATTCTTTCCTATTTCATAAACATAGCCTGCAAACTCATGGCCTGGAACCACCGGATATTTTGCAAGATCCGTACCCTTTCCATTGTCATGATCATGCTCTGCCCCTTTACAGATTGAACAGGACATAACCTTGATTATAATTTCATCATCGCCGCATACCGGATATGGAATCTCACACACACTGGAATTCTCCCGTCCGGGTCTGTCATACATAAGCGCTTTCATTGTTCTTTCCATTTGATAAAACCTCCTTCTGAATCCTTACACAGGGCGGCTGCATTCTGCTGCCGCCCGCACAGCCTTTGCATATAAATAATTATTTACCTGCTTTTTATTCTGCGTATTCCGCAACATTTTCTTCTGTAAGCAAAACAGGAGCTACATCATAAACATCGTCCACTTTTTCTCCTTTTGCCATAGCAATAGCTACTTCTACTGTTTTGCGTCCGATTGTTTCTACATCCTGAAGTACCGTTGCATCCAGCTCACCTGCAGAAACAGATTTGATTGCTGCATCAATGGCATCAATACCGATTACTTTGATTTCGGCTTCTTTTCCTGCGTCAACGATTGCATCATATGCGCCAAGCGCCATCTCATCATTTTGTGCCACGACTGCATCGATTTCCTCGCCCTCCTGCAGCCAGGTTTCCATCAGAGACATTGCTTCGTCACGGTTCCAGTCAGCCGGCTGTGAATGAAGAACTTTAATATCCGGATATTCATCCAGTGTCTTAGAGATACCGTCTGTACGGCTGATTGCCGCATCAATTCCTGTAGGTCCTTCGATAATTACAATATTTCCTTTGCCGCCAAGCTGCTCTGCCATCCATTCCATTTCCATCTGTCCGGCAACTACATCATCCTGTCCTACGAACGGACAAACACTGTTATCTGCAATTTTGGTCTTGGTTACCAGTACCGGAATTCCTGCCTCGATTGCCTCCTCAACGCCAACCTGAAGTGCCGCTGCATCATACGGCTGAACGATAATTGCATCAACGCCCTGAGAAATTGCGGTTTCTACCTGAGATACCTGTGTCTCGCCGGAGCCCTGTCCATCAAGTATGGAGAACCCTACGCCCTGCTCCTCAGCATATGCCTTTGCTGCATCAGCGCAAACTGCATTCGACTCATTTGCCTGATTTCCATCCACCCATACAATTTTTAATCCCTCTCCGTCTGCTGCGTATACGCTCACTGTCATACTAAGTGCGAATCCCATTGCTGCAACTGTTGCCATCACTTTCTGTTTCTTCATTTTAAAACCCTCCATTTTCTTGTTTTTATAATATCTGCCTTATGCAGCTATTATCTCTCTTTTACTACCGCCACTGTCAGTCTTTCTTTCTGTCAGCCAATACTGCCAAAAGAATGATAGCTCCTTTGATAATCTGCTGATAATAAGAAGAAACTCCCAGCAAATCAAGACCGTTTGTTAAGATACCGACTACCAGAATACCTACGAAGGAACCAAAGATGCTTCCTTTTCCTCCTGACAGGCTGGCTCCCCCAATAACGGAAGCAGTGATAGCATCCAATTCAAAGCCTTCACCGCCGGCCGGCTGCCCGGTCTGTATACGCGAGGAAAGCATGATTCCCGCAAACGCTGCGCAAAATCCGCAAATTACATAAACCATAAATTCTGTCAGCTTTACGTTTATACCAGATACCAGTGCTGCTCTTTTATTTCCGCCTATTGCAAATACATGTCTTCCATATTTTGTATATTTAAGAAGGAATGTTCCCACAATCAGAAAAAGTGCATAAAGGATAACCATTAACGGAACTACGCCCCAGGAGCCGCGGCCGATATATTTGTATTCATCTGAAACACCTGTGATGGGACGTCCGTCTGTAAACACAAACACAATACCACGAACCATGGTGCAGCTTGCAAGCGTTGCAATAAATGCCGGAATACCCGCATATGCAATGAAAAACCCGCTAAAGGCTCCGCAGGCAACGCCCGCAAAAAGCCCTACGAGTATCGCAATAATAAACGGAAGTGAGCTTCCGTCCTGCGTCAGCTTCGTAGCAAAACAAGCCGACATTGCCACAATGGCACCTACAGACAAATCAATTCCTCCTGTCACAATAACAAAGGTCATGCCCACTGCTAAAACGCCGTACACTGCATTTTGTTTTAAGATGTTAAACAGATTTGTCACCGTAAGAAAACTGCTGGATGCAACAGACATAATTACAAACAGTAACAGCAGCGCAATGTACACGCCATATTTTCCCAATATAGCTCCCGCCTTAATTTTTTTTGTAGAATCCGTATTTGTATTTTTATTCATTTTGTCTTCTCCTTTAAACCACCATTGATTACTGAAGACGCTTATCTCCCTCGCCGATGGCATAAGCCATCAGCTTATCCTGATCAAGCTCTCCCTTTCCGAATTCCCCCGTCTGGTATCCTTCATGCATAACAATGACTCTGTCACTCATTCCCAGAAGCTCCGGGGTTTCCGAGGAAATCATAATAATGCTCTTCCCGCTTTTTACCAGCATATCCATAAGCTTATAGATTTCCGCTTTTGCTCCGATATCAATTCCTCGTGTAGGCTCATCCATAATCAGCAAATCCGGATCTCCCATAAACCATTTCGCTATAACGATTTTCTGCTGATTGCCCCCGGAGAGGGTTCCAGCCTTTGTATCAGGACTGGCACATTTGATTCTGATTTTATTAATTAACTCATCCGCAACACTGCGTTCCCTTTTTAAATCAATCATTCCCAGCGCCTTTGTTACCCTGTCCAGGTAAGCCATGGTAATATTGTCTTTTACTGAGGCGATCAAATTCAGCCCTGACAGCTTTCTGTCCTCTGTTATGTATGCCATATTATTGGTTATTGCTTTTTTTACAGTTCCCATCGGTTTGCTTTTCATGGTAACTGTACCGCTGTCTGCCTTACGCAGGCCGAAAACCGTATCCATTACTTCTGTCCTGCCCGCACCCATCAAACCGAAGAATCCAAGAATCTCCCCTCGTTTTACTTCAAAATTGACATTGTAAAATTCATTTTTTCTGGTTAGATTTTTAACCCTGAGTATCACTTCCTTTTCATCAAACTGTGCCGTCTTTTCTGATGTTTTTACATAAACATCATTCAGTTCTCTGCCGACCATCATATTGATCAACTGTTCCGGAAGCACATCCTTCGTCTTCACACTACCAATCAGTTTTCCATCACGGAAAACTGTAATCATATCTGTTAGGAAATAAATTTCGTCCATTTTATGAGAAATATATACAATAGATTTATTCTGTGCCTTCAGCTTACGGATAATCTCAAAAAGATGCTCGACTTCTCTGTCCGTAATTGCCGATGTAGGCTCATCCATGATGATAACCTCTGCATCAAACGCAATGGCACGGGTAATAGCTACCATCTGCTGCTGTGCAGTACTCAGATTCTTAATTTTGGTCTTTGGGTCGATAGCTATTCCAAGACTGTTCATCAGCTCCTTAGTTCGATTCTGCATCCCTTTTTTATCAATTACCGCCCCCTTCGTTTTTTCCCTTCCAGCAAATACATTCTCCTCCACCGTCATCTCAGGAATCAGGTCCAGTTCCTGATGAACCATTGCTATCCCTTTTTCCAGTGCCTCTACTGGCTTCCTTGCCGTAAATGGCTTGCCGTCATATAGAATTTCTCCCTTGTCAAGGCTGTAAATTCCTGAGATAATTTTCATAAGAGTGGACTTTCCCGCCCCGTTCTCACCCACCAGAGCATGAATTTCTCCCCGCTTCAGATAAAGAGAAACATCGTCCAGAGCCACAACCCCGGGAAACTCTTTCCTGATATTTTTTATCTCCAATAAATATTCATTTGCCATTTTTTGCTCCTTTATTGTCTGTCCGCCAAATGACTATATATCAGCATATCTTAACGACTGCTTTTACAATATCCGCTTTATTACTCACACTGCTGTCCATTGCGTTCTGAATATCATCCAAATCAAAAATGTTTGTAACGATTCCCTTAAGGTTAACCTTTCCCTCTGCTACGGCCTGAATTGCCAGGGGATAAATGTGACGATAACGGAATACAGATTTGATGGTTATTTCCTTATCCAGAATCTGGCCCATAGGAAGATTCATATCACCGGATGCACTGTAGCCGACCTGTACGAGAGTTCCATTTTTAACCATCATCCCTACTGCCTGTCTTACGCAGATTTCTGTCCCGGAGGTTTCAATTACAAGGTCGCAGCCTCTTCCTCCTGTAAGCTTAAGAACCTCTTCTACCGCATTCTTTTCATTTCCGTTAATGACGCCTGTAGCGCCAAGCTCCATTGCTTTATCCAAACGCTTCTGCATAATATCCACAACATAAACCTCAGTCACACCCAGTGCTTTCAGAGCCATCATAGATACAAGGCCAATACATCCGGAACCGGTAACTACAGCCGTCTGTCCCATCTGGGCATTTCCCTGCTTTGCTGCATGGAAACCAACTGCCAGAGGTTCAATAAGCGCTCCTTCCATTGTGCCTACATTATCCGGAAGCTTAAAGCAAAGACCTGCCTCATGTGTCACATATTCCTGAAATACACCATCAACAGGAGGTGTTGCAAAAAATACCACATCCGGGCAAAGATTGTAACGTCCAGTTCTACAGAACTCACAATGTCCGCAGGTTTTTCCCGGTTCCAGTGCCACACGATCACCAACCTTAAGATGCGTCACATCTTTTCCTACTTCAACTACTACGCCGCCGGGTTCATGTCCCAGTACAAACGGCGGCTCCACAATATAATTACCGATTCTGCCTTTTTCGTAGTAATGTAAATCAGAGCCGCAGATTCCCACGTATTCCAGCTTCACCAATACCTCATTAACCTTCGGAGTCGGAATCGGACGCTCTGTAAAGCTCATTTCCCCAATCCCATCCATTACCGCTACCTTCATGTTTCCTTCCATTTTTTTACCTCCAATACTATACTTTTTTCTTATCCACTATACTTTTATAAAATACTTTTTATAAAGTATTTTAATTATAAATCAGAACTTACAAGAAATCAAGATAATTTTGCTGCGCCTTCAAATTTTGTGTAATTCCCTTAAAAATCCCCGCCTTTTTTTGGCACTATTCTCCATTTTCTTTATTTATATAAAGTCCTTGCAAAAGAAATAATATAGTATTTTTTCTGACAATGGATCTGATGTTCTCATTGACAAGCCTTTTTTCCTCTGTCATACTAGCAGGTATAGGACAAAAACAATTGTTTCCCCAATAATCCATATAAAGAAAGGAAGGACAAAATATGTACCTTTCCGATATGCATACACACTCGATTGCAAGTGGTCACGGAACCTCCTGTACAATTTCCGATATGGCCAAAAAAGCAGCCCAAAAGGGGTTGAAAATGCTCGGAATCACAGATCACGGACCCGCCACTCTTGCCGCAGGTACCTCTTCTTATTTCCGGAGCCTGCGCTTTTCTCCCAAAAGGCGCTTCGGAATCGATCTGCTGTATGGTGTTGAACTAAACATCCTGGACACAAACGGCTCCACAGACCTGGAAGAGGAATTGCTGAATCATCTGGATTACGCCATAGCCAGCATGCATGAGCAGAATTATAAGAACAGGTCAAGAGAAGAAAATACAAAAGCTTTTCTCAACGTAATGAAGCACCCCTGTGTAAAAATCCTTGGTCATTGCGACAATCCCCATTATCCGTTGGATTATAATGCAGTTGTTGCCTGTGCCAAAGAAAATCAGGTTCTTCTGGAAATCAACGAAGCCTCTCTTGCCCCTTATGGTTACCGGGGCGATACTACGGCCAACAATCTGGAAATCCTGCGCTTATGTATCAAATATCAGGCGCCTGTCATACTTTCCAGTGACAGTCATGGCACCGAACACATCGGGGATTTTACAAACGCTGCCAATTTTGTCCACCAGGCAATGTTTCCTGAAGCATTGATATACAACAACCAGCTTCCAAAGCTGAAAGTACTTTTACAAACACGATAACCCATAAAAAACATTTTTTAGGTGGAGGAAGGATAAATGACACAGCCTTTATCTCCAGCGGAGAACCCGCTGGGTACAGCCCCGGTCGGAAGTCTGCTGAAAAAATTCGCAATTCCCAGCATCATCAGCATGGTAGTCAGCGCTCTTTACAACATTGTAGATCAGATCTTTATCGGACAGGGCGTTGGTATGCTCGGAAATGCCGCAACAAATGTTGCCTTTCCCATGACTACCATAACCGTTGCGATTTCCCTGCTTTTAGGCATCGGCGGCGCTGCCGGCTTTAACCTCGCCCTTGGCAGGAAACAGACAGAAAAAGCCAAACGTATTGCAGGCACGGCCTTTGGTCTGCTGGTGCTTCTCGGCCTGGGCTTCTGTATTTGCATCCGCCTGTTTCTGGAACCTGTCGTACTGGCCTGCGGAGCCACGGACCAAACGCTTGGCTACGCTCTTGCCTATGTAGGAATTACCTCTCTTGGATTTCCCTTTTATATGCTCACTACCGGCGGCAATCATTTGATCCGCGCAGATGGGAAGCCTGCTTACTCTATGCTCACAATGCTTTCCGGGGCGCTGATCAACACAGTCCTTGATCCGCTTTTTATATTTGTATTCGGTTGGGGAATTCAGGGGGCAGCCTGGGCGACCGTCCTGGGCCAGATTTTTTCTGCATGCATGGTGCTCTTTTATCTGCCGAAATATCTTGGCGGTTCCCTCCGTCTAAAAGATTTTCTTCCAAAAGCAGACTGCTGCAAAACAATCATTGCTCTCGGGTCTGCTGCCTTCTTAAACCAGATTGCCATTACAATTGTCCAGATTTTGCTAAACAACACCCTGCGCCACTATGGAGCACTGTCCGAGTACGGCGGTGATATTCCTTTGGCAGTAGCCGGTATCGTCATGAAGGTAAATATGCTGTTCCTTTCCATCGTCATTGGACTATCCCAGGGCGCTCAGCCAATCATCAGCTTCAACTACGGTGCGGAGAATTATAAGCGCGTGAAGGAAGCATATTTGAAGGCTGCCGCAGCCGCAACAGTTGTAGCCTTTCTCGGAGTTTTCTGTTTTCAGGTATTTCCGCGGCAGATCATCAGCCTGTTCGGAAATGGGGAGGAATTGTATTACACCTTTGCAGTAAAATTCTTTCGGATTTACCTGTTTTGTACCTTCTTTAACGGTCTGCAGCCGGTAACCTCCAATTTCTTTACCTCTATCGGAAAAGCTACAAAGGGTATTTTCCTTTCCATGACAAGGCAGATCATCTTCCTGGTGCCGCTTGTCATCATCTTTCCATTGTTTATGGGTATTGAGGGCGTGATGTATGCCGGACCGATCGCTGACGGCGCAGCCGGCATCCTTGCCATTATCCTGGTCAAAAAAGAACTGAAAAAAATGAAAACTCTTTCGGAAGCATAAACAAAAACACCGGGGAACGTCCCCGGTGCTCTGCCTGTTATAAACATTGCCGTATTCTATTCCAATTCTTTCATTTTCTGCATTAATTCCGCAAGCTGCGCATATTTGCCCACCACATATCCGTAATTTTCCCGTTTATGGGGGAGCCGGCAATTCGTACAATCCTTGATTCCTTTTTCTGTAATACGGAAGTTGCCACCGCATTTTTCTCCGAGTGCATACAGAGGGCAATAGCAGAACAGACAATTAAAATTCTCCGGTTCCGCACCCTTGTGGCACGGAAAAAATTCGCAGTTTTTGTGACTAAAAAAGGAATATTCCTTGCCCTCCCAATATTGCTTCTCCATAATTCCTCCTCACCCTTATTCCTATATATGCCATACAAAAGCTTCTGTAATAAAACAAAAATCGGCGTTTCCTTCGCCGACTGCCGAGCTTCTTCGAGAGTGCGGTACTACTCCGGGGTAGACAATGAATCCGTTCAAAAATATGCGGAGGGAACGGATGCATCCGAAGTAGTATCGCCTGCCATTTAATCATGTATAATTCATACGAACAGGCGCATTCCATAAAAAATGCCTGCTCCAAAAGCAGACAACATCCTGAGATTGCGGATATCTCAAAATTGGTTGTTACACTTTACACGGAAGCTTAACCTCGCCATACAAAGCAGGTTTCCTGACTCCAGAATCATCGCTCCTTCTCCCCTTCTCATACCAACGGTACAATGGGAATATGAGATTTCGCTCCTCTGTCACAGTGACCGGATCGCTCAGGATTCTCACCTGATTCCCTCTTCTGTTCATTACGCGGAAAATAAACAGCACTTCATATGTTCAATATGGAATTATACTGACGTTATAATAGCACTCTCCATCAAAATTGTCAACACCATCCTTTATGTTTTTACCCAGGTGCAGAATGTTAGATTCTTCTAACTTGTGATTGATAAATGATCTCTATTGTGGTACGATAGACTTCGGAACATATTCAGAAATGACAGGAGGAATTTTGTATGACCCCTAAAAAAACTGCTTATCTCGGATTATTCTCGGCCGCTGCAATTATTCTCGGCTATGTAGAATCCTTAATTCCCGTTTTTGCAGGAATTCCGGGTATAAAACTGGGACTTGCCAATTTGGCTGTGCTGTTTATCCTGGAACGTTATACATACAGGGAAGCTGCATTGGTATCTCTGGTCCGTATTCTGGTAATTGGATTTATGTTTGGCAATCTCTTCAGTATTGCTTACAGTCTGGCCGGAGCTGTTCTCAGCCTGACGGTTATGACACTTTTGAAAAAAAGGGAGGATTTCAGTCTCATTGGAATCAGTATTGCCGGTGGTGTTACGCACAATGTCGGCCAGCTCATTGCTGCTATGGTTATTGTGGAAAATACCAGTCTGCTTTTCTATGCACCTGCGCTTTTGATCTCGGGAGTGATCACCGGCCTGATTATCGGAGGTTTGACTGCAGAAACATTAAAGAGAATCCCTTGACAGTAAAATGACCGGCAACACTTCACCCCTGAATTTATCATACATCTTGATACTGTTGGACTTCATTTTGAATTTGATCCTCCAGAACTTCACGGCTCTTAAACATGACATCGGTTGCGTACTCGCATTGGTCTACGCACCGGTAATATCCCTGATGGAAGACGCTTTCTATGGTATCAAGAAATGGATTAACTTTATGAGCAAGAGAATCAAGCTGGCGGCAGAGTGATTTTGAATCAAACTTGTCTGCCAGCTCCTGGGCTTTATTAAATTACTTTGTATTAATAAAATATGCCCCTATAATAATTAAAGTTGCACCAACTAATTCATTAAAAGACATTTTTTCTGAAAAAAACAAGAATCCTACTACTAATGAAATTACCGGGGAAATGAACCTATATGCTGTCACTTTTGCAATATTCCATTTTCCCATTAAATACGTTGTGATTCTCGTTGTCATCATTGATCCAAAGACTGCTAAGTATAAAACAGAAATTAAAGACATTCCTGAAAATCCTCTGCTTCCCCGTTCAAATATGACACTTATCGTTGAAAGTATTATACCTCCAACGCATAAAGATACGGCAATAAATGTAGATTGATCTATTGTTTTTACTTTGGATTTTAAAAATGCGGTTGAAAATGCAGCCCCTAAATATGCTAATAGAGCTATAATTAGGCAAACTATAACCAGATAATCAACGTCTACAATAACTGATTGCGTAAAAATCGCAATTACACCGATCATAGAAAATATAATCCCCCAAATTTGCCTACCAGAAGTTTTTTCTCCTTTTAAAATATAATTAAAACCAATAGCAAAAACTGTTACACTTGCTGATAAAACTGACAGTAATCCACTTGGAAGATATTGCCCCACCCAATATACAGCTCCAAACGGCAGTGCAAAATAAAACATTCCATAAAGTATTGCTGTATATAATGTTTCTTTATCCATATGAATTTTTTTGTCGCATATACATAAAACATCATACAGCATCCCGCAATTAAAAATCTTATTCCTGCGGTCCAGAAAGGAAGTCCCTCTTCTAATCCGGCTTTTTGAAATGCATATGTGGTTCCACCTATAGTACAGAGAATGACAAATAAAAAAATATTAAATACATGGTTTTTATATCCTTTATCATTCATATCGTTTCCTCTCTTTAATGCGCTGAATTATTTAAGTGGCTCGGCATAGGAATCCCTTCTTCTATAGGATCAATTTTTATATTGATGTTTTTGACTGCCTGATCAATATATTCGACAAGTTCTGGAATTGTCTGAGTGTGCTTCCCGCACTTTAATATCAATCCTAAACGTTGTCCTCTACTAACTAAGTCTCCAACCTCAACACTTTGCTCAATTATGTCAAACTTTTCAATAAACTCTGGTGCAAACAGACTTGTAAACTCTTTGATTTTCCCCTCCTCTTCCGGATATAAAACTCTAAATACAACGGGATTTGGATTTCGATTCATTATATCAAAATTAGGTTTGTATCCTAACGCCAAATCAATCGCTACCGTATAGAGGTTTATATTTGTAGAATAATATGCTGAAGGAATAATTAGTCCCCCACCTGTTCTTGCATTGATTTCTAATAATTGAATTTTTCCATCTTCTGAAATTCTATATTCTGTATGTGATATTCCATTATCAAATCCAATTAATTTTAGAACCTGCTTCGTCTGCTCCTCAATATCTGTAGACAAAGTTTTCGTTATCCTCGGAGATGGGGTTGCCGAATACAATACTCGAAACAGAGGTGGCAATATGGGATTTAATTTATCATGTATGCAAATAACTGTCGTTTCACCATGATATGTACAACTCTCTACGCTTATCTGAAACCCTTGCAAACACTCTTCTAAAACCCACCCCTCTCCAATTCCTAACGTATCCTTTTTCTTTTCCTCGTCAAGCATTTTAAACTGTTCCGAAGCCTTTTTTAAATCAAAGATAATCCTTGTATAAGCCGACCCCAATCCATTCATCGGTTTTATAACACAGGGGACCCCTATAAAAGAAACAGCGCTTGTAAATTCTTCCAAATTTTTAATTAACCTACTTTTGGGCTGCGGCATTTCCTTTTCGCTTAATGTCATTCGACAAAGTAATTTGTTTTTACACCTCAATACAGCGGAATAACTCGGACCACATAAATGAAAGTATTCATTTGCCAATGCGGTTACCTCTACATGGTAATCCGAATATGTAACAATTGCAGCAATCGGATATTTCTGATTAAAAATAGCTAAATCAGCGATCAATGTATCTGCATTATTTGTATTCGTGTAGATAGTATGATCCGTTTTGCATTTATGCTCAAAATTATAATCCACTGCGACAGCCGTCGTATATCCTAAGTTTTTTGCGTATTTAATTGAACAACCATCCAGCATTCCCAATGAACACGGCGATATAAAAACTATACTTTTGTCTGCTTTTTCTCCTAACTTAATCATATTTACAACTCCATTAAATATATAAATTTCTGCCTTTCTGAATTGTCTGACCATCTAACTCTACATTTACATCTTTTATAATTAAATCATAATGTATCGGTGCATCTGTTCTTCCACCCAAAGAGATGCTAGTTCCAATTCCAATATGAATTGTTCCAAATACCCCCTCATCCTCCAGCATTATTCCTCTGAGTTTTGCATTTGGATTTAAACCAACACCAAATTCTGCAATGTTATAAACATTTTTATTCTCAAATGATTTTAAGTTATCCGACAGAATTTTTGCATTTTTTGTGTCTTCTTCTATACTACTTATAAATCCGTTCTCTACTTTAATCCTAATGGGTTTTTCCAAAACTCCTATTCCCAAATATGGAACACTCCCATCTACAATAAGTATTCCATTAGCTGTTCCCTCTAATGGGACGACATTAATTTCTATATTGGGAGAAGACCCCAACTCTCCTTTTTTTACAATACTCGAAACTATATTTACTTTTTCTCCCCCTATTTTAAAAGTGAAATCTGTTCCATTATCAGATTTCAGATGAATCCAGCTTGCTTCTGAATATTTAGCCGCTAATCTGTTACACACTTCTTCCTGCTCTATATAATTTGTTTTTAGCAACGCTTCTGATTTAAAAATATCATCGTTAAAAGCTGTCATCAACAATGTTCTTGCACCATTCGCCCGCCTCCTACTTGGCTATCATCGAAACCAGACGGTAACAAATCACTAAATTTATCAAAGACGTTTTCCCTAATTGCTCGATTGATAAGCAAATTTTTTATTCCACTTTCATAGCACCCCAAATAATTAAGAATATTCTCTGCCTCTTCATCAGATGCCATATAAGAAACGCTTCTGGTTCCTCCATAGCAATAATCCACATTTTCCTTGTTTTCATATGTCAGCCAAATGTCGGCATATTCATTATTAATTTTAATTACTTCATTTCTTTTCATTTGTAAAAGCTCCTTTCATTTTTGAAATATTATAATTTATAATTTGAAAGTTTCAATATATATGCCCTATTATACGTTTTAGTGGCCTAATTAACTTTTACTTATTTACACATAGTACCCGTTAAGCCTTACTTTTCTTTATAAAAAATTCAAGAGCAAGTGTATCCGTCCTAAAAATCCTCATAGTGATATGTGTACCTGCTGTCATCAGCAGGTTTTTGAGCTTTATCCTTATCCGGTTTCTTTTATCTATTGTACCCCAGCAACAGCTCTTATGAAATTTCCTTTCATTATTTCTCAATAATATATTGACAAGTGCAGCTATATATGTTTAAATTATCATATGAACAGTTAATCATATATTAAAATGAGCATTTGAAAGGAGATTTTATATATGAGTGAACATAAACACGAACATCCTCATGAGCACGGCGGTTCCTGTGGCTGCGGACATGACCATTCCCATGGCGGTCACCACCATGAGCATCCTCACACCCCGGGACATCCTGAGGACTGTCAGTGCGAGCTCTGTCATCCTCATGCAGAATACTGTGATGTCTGCGGACAGAGCCTGGCTAATTGTACCTGCAGCATGCCCGATGACGGTAAGGAAAAACGAGTATATATCCTGGAAAATCTGGGCTGTGCAAACTGTGCTTCCAGGATGGAAGCTAAAATCAAGGAGCTTCCGGGTGTAAAGTATGCTACCATCACTTATGCCACCAAACAGCTTCGTCTATCTGCGGATAACCACGAAAAGCTTCTCCCGGAAATCCAGAATATCTGTACCTCCATTGAATCTCAGGTAAAGGTGGTTCCGAGAAACGGAAGCCTCCCTGGGGCTTACAGGACAAAAACCTATATTCTGGAGAATTTGGGCTGCGCACACTGTGCTTCTAAAATGGAAGAACAGATTGGGAAACTGGAAGGTGTGACTAGCGCTACCATCACTTTTGCTACTAAGCAGCTTCGGGTAACTGCTAAAAATCCTGAGCGCTGTCTGCCGCAGATCCGCAAAATCTGTACCTCTATCGAATCCCAGGTAAAGGTCATGGAAAAGGATACGGCACCCAAAAGTCCTGATACACTTCCCCTTGAAACAGAACGCACTTCCTCCAAAGAGCCGGCATCCACGGAACGTATAGAGCTGGCACAGATCATCACAGGCGCTGTTCTGTTTATTGCAGGAGAGGTTATGGGGCATATGGGCTTCGGAACTCTTTACACTCTTCCGGTTTTTATCATTGGTTATCTTATTCTTGGAGGGAAGATTCTTCTGGAAGCTGTGCGCAATATTTTCCATGGACAGATTTTTGATGAAAACTTCCTGATGAGCATTGCTACCCTCGGCGCATTTGCCATTCGGGAATACCCGGAAGCGGTAGGGGTTATGCTTTTCTACCGCATCGGTGAATATTTTGAGCACAAGGCCGTAGACAGAAGCCGCAGTCAGATCATGGATGCCGTTGACATGCGCCCGGAGGTTGTCAACCTTCTGGTTGGTGAGGATATACAAGTGATCTCCGCAGGGGACGCTCAGGTAGGCGACATTCTCCTGGTCCGCCCCGGTGACAGAATTCCTCTGGATGGTGTTATCGTTGAAGGTGACAGCCGGCTGGATACCTCCCCGATTACCGGAGAACCGGTACCTGTTGCAGTAAAATTCGGTGACGAAGTAACCTCCGGCTGTCTGAATACTTCCGGCCAGTTAAAAATTCGTGTAGAAAAGCCATTGGAAGAATCCATGGTATCCCGTATTTTGGATTCAGTAGAAAATGCTGCCGCAAGCAAGCCCAAGATTGACCGGTTTATTACCCGTTTCGCTAAGGTATACACCCCCTGCGTTGTATTGATCGCCCTTGCCACTGCAGTTCTTCCTTCTCTGGCAACAGGAGATTGGAACTACTGGGTTTATACGGCACTTACCTTCCTGGTAATGAGTTGTCCGTGTGCGCTGGTGTTAAGTGTACCCCTCGCCTTTTTCTCAGGTGTTGGTGCAGGCTCTAAAAAAGGCATTTTGTTTAAGGGCGGAGTTTCCATTGAAGCCTTAAGTCATCTGGGTGCTATTGTCATGGATAAAACAGGAACCATTACGGAAGGAAACTTCCAGCTTCAAACAATAGTTTCCACAAATGATTACAAAGAAGACGACCTGCTTCGTATCTGCGCAGGCTGTGAACAAAACTCCACACATCCGATTGCACACAGTATCGTTACTGCTGCAAAGGAACGCGGGCTGAACCTGGATACCCCAATCGCTCTGGAGGAAATTGCAGGACACGGAATTTCCGCTACCATGCCGGAAGGCGATATTCTTTGCGGGAACCGCAAGTTAATGGAACGCTGCCATATTTCGCTGCAAAATCTGAAAGAAGATACCCACGGCGCTGAGGTATTTCTTGCCATTAACGGCAAATTTGCCGGATATATGGTCATCTCTGACACCATTAAGCCTGATGCCAAATCTGCTGTCAGCCGGCTGAAAGCCCTTGGACTTCATACCATTATGCTGACAGGAGATTCTGAAGACAGTGCCAAAGCAGTTGCTGCAGAAACCGGAATAGACGACGTATATGCAAAATTACTTCCGCAGGATAAACTGAATATCCTGAACAGAGTCCGCAACGATCACGGCGCAGTCATGTTCGTCGGAGACGGCATCAACGATGCACCCGTACTTGCAGGCGCTGACGTTGGCGCCGCTATGGGCAGCGGTGCAGATGCTGCCATTGAAGCAGCCGACGCAGTATTCATGACCTCCAGTGTGGAAGCAATCCCCCAATCCATTGACATTGCCCGCAGCACGAACCGCATTGCCGTACAAAACGTAGTATTTGCCCTTATCATAAAAGTAGCTGTTATGATTTTGGGACTTTGCGGCTTCGCCAATATGTGGATGGCCGTATTTGCCGACACAGGAGTTGCAATGCTCTGTGTACTGAATTCTGTCAGGATTTTGTACAAAAAAAACTGCACTGTTTATTTGCAAAATTGAACTTATCTAAAAGGACGGAGGTAAAGTATCTCCGTCCCTGCTTTATTTTGAAATCAAAATCCTTTTTTATTGCAGTTTCGGCAATTCGCCTAAAACAACCGGCCTTCTCGAATTTCAGCAAATAAAATAAAAATTTGACCTGATTTCCTATTTGCGTTAAAATAAAAAAAAGATTTGCAATTGCCGGCTGAGGGAAGCGGTCACAGTTGCTTTTTACACCAATCGGAGGGATTGCCATGAATATTCAAAAAATAGATTGTCCAACAGATGATGAAACACTATACTGCCTCGCCGAATTGTTTAAAGTCTTCGGAGATCCTACCCGCATACGGATTCTTCACACACTTTCCAAAGAAGAATTGTGCGTGCAGGATATTGCAGATAAGCTTTCCATGACACAGAGCGCCATCTCACATCAGTTGAGGATTCTCAAACAGAGCGCCCTGGTCAAATTCCGCCGGGACGGAAAGACGATCTACTATTCCCTGGCAGATGATCACGTTGCCACTATCATGAACCAGGGCCTGGAACATGTCTGCGAATAGCTATTAGAAATGTACAACAATGAAGGGGCAGTCTCCGTCTTGCGCAGAGAGGTGGAGTGCCGCACTCTGCGGCGCTCCACCTCTCTGTCACTGATTTAAGATTCTTTCCTTCACATCCTCTACCGTATATGCCTCTGTCAATTCCTTCAGGCTTTCCGGTGAAGCATCCTCATTAAATACCCTGATCACCTGCATCAAATCATTACAGCTATAGGCATTTTCATAAATTCCTGTGGTGTAGCCGTAAAGCTCAATGAAGCTCTCCCTGCTGTCTGCGGTCCAGAACCCCTGATACAGACGAACTGCCCGGCCATCCTCCGTATTGGCTTCCCGATGTCCCGATATCGCGTTATAGAGCATTGCAAATGCCGGACCTGCCATAGAACCATACTTACCCTCTACGTAATCGATTTTCGGATTGCCAAAGGCATCCTCCTCCTTAATTGCTTCAAAGTTCGCTTCTGTAAAACTATCAATAGCACCAACCATAATGTTGGAGCCCTGTGCAGCTTCCTGCCCGGAAATCCTGTCCAAATAAGTACTTGCATGGAAGGCGCTCATCAAAACGTCGCAGGTTCCCTCCGAAAAAGCGGCCTCCAGATTCGCAATACCTTCTCCCTCTTCTGTATAATCCGGACAAAGCGTTACAGACACACTTCCGTCTTCACTGGTCAGTGTAGTATTTTCTTCCGACAGCGCCAGTTCTTCAGAGGTTTCCCCCAGTACAAGACCCGCTTCTTCACTTAAGACATCCAGCATGCCCTCTGTTCTGGAAGCGTGCAGTGCGTTTCCTTTGGAAGCACCGCCTGTCATAATCACAAAGGATTTGGCATCTTTCTCAAGAAAATGCTCCGCCATAGCCCTTCCGGACTGATATACCGCATCCAGCTTAGGGCCAACGGTTCCCAAAAACCAGGGATTATCCTTAACAGCCTCATAGTCCTCATCACTGATGTTGTTGGAACCAAGCACATAGTACATCTCATTTTCTTCGCAGGCGGTACAATCTTCTTTTTAGCCAGCCAGCTCTGCCATAAGCTCCGCCACCGTTGTCATCTTCTTAAGACGCGCTGCGCTGGAGCCGCAAAAAATCAATCCGTTTTCCATATCTCCCTTAACTGCCGCAATCAGTGCCTGTGTGATACAATAGGGGGCTTTTGCCGGATTGCATGCGGCCAGACAGGCAAGACACCGCTTCACAGGAATCTGACCTTTCGCAGCCTTATTCAAAAAAGCATTGTGCACCGCGCGCCCCGGCATTCCAACCGGGCTTTTGATAATTTCAATGGAAGAAGCCTCCGCATCCAAATATGCCTGTTTAAAGGCAGGCGCCGCATCACATTCCTCCGTTACTACAAAACGGGTTGCCATTTGTACGCCATCCGCACCAAGGGAAAGTATGTGCTCAATATCCTTTTTGTCAAAAATTCCGCCTGCTGCAACTACGGGTACCACACGTCCATATTTTTCTGCATATTCCTTTACAATGGTAATAATCTCCCGTATCTCCCTGTCATAATCAAAAGAAGGCATGTTCTCCAGCTCCTCTCTGGTAAACCCCAGGTGTCCGCCTGCCTTTGGTCCCTCAATCACGACCATATCCGCTGTACGCTGATAGCGCCTGTCCCAAAGCTTTAGAATCACCTGCGCAGACCTGGCGGAGGAAATAACCGGAGCAATTTTTGTCTGCTCCTCATAACCCTTCACGAATCCGGGCAAATCTGCCGGAAGTCCGGCTCCACTGATAATGATATCCGCACCGGCTTCACACGCTGCCTGCACCTGGGCCGCATATTCCTTCGTCGCAACCATGATGTTCACCCCGACCAGACCATCCCGTGCCTGTTGCCTGGCTTTCATGATATGTCTTTTCAGAGCACGAAGATTACTTGCATGACAGTTTGTCAAAAAATCCGGCTCCGTAAATCCGATTTGCGCAGCGGAAATCACACCAACTCCTCCCTCTGCCGCCACAGCACCCGCAAGACCCGAAAGACTGACCCCTACTCCCATCCCTCCCTGAATAATGGGAATACGCGCTGTCTTATTTCCAATTACTAATGGTTTCATAAATTATTATCCCTTTCAAATTATTTGACTATCAAAATATCTTATCATAGATATACTACATTTTCGTTATAAAGTCAAGATGCAAAAGTAATAAATAGCTTATGATATAGTTTTAAATACTATCTGCGTGTTGAATAATAGATGCCGCAAAACTTTTTCATGTATTGCGGCTTCTGCTGCAGTAACTAAAAACACTTTTCCCAGTCAATTATAGAACAGAGTCAATCAGCTTCTTCGTATAGTCCGTTTTCGGATGATTGATGATCTCATCCGGACTCCCCATTTCTACCGCCTGCCCATGATACAGAACCAGAACCTTATCGCAGAACGCCTGCACCAAGGCCAGATCATGGCAGATGAGAAGAAACGAGAGATTCCCCTTTTCTTTTAATTCGATCAAAAGCTCCAGAACCTGCTTCTGTACCGTTACATCCAATGCACTGGTCGCCTCATCACAGATCAGAATTGCCGGCTCCACTGCCAAAGCCCTGGCAATCGCCGCTCTCTGACACTGCCCGCCGCTGACCTGATGCGGATAACGGTCTGCAAACTCCGGCGTCAATCCACAGGTCACAAGCAGTTCCCCGACCCTTTTTCTCGTCTCCTGTCTGCCCAGTCCCAGATTCCGAAGGCTTTCTCCTATACCCTCTCCCAGAGTACAGCGCGGATCAAAGGATTCCATAGGCATCTGAAATACCATCTGCATCTGCCGGTAAGACTTCCGAAGCTCTTTTCCCCTGACATTGGTGATATCCTCACCAAGCAACGTCACTTTTCCCTCGGTGATATCGGTCAAATGTGTGATCATCTTCGCTATCGTACTCTTTCCTGAGCCGGATTCCCCGACAATTCCCAGACATTCCCCGCGTTCCAATGTAAAGCTTACATCATCCACTGCGGTAAAGGATTTTTTATGTGCGGCAAACACCTTTTTCAGATGTTCCACTTCCAAAACAAGCTCAGACATGTAAGTTCCTCCGTAAATGCAGCACCGAATTCAGCAGCTTCTGCGTATAAGCATTTTCTGAGTGATACAGAATCCTGTCCGTAGGTCCATAGTCCATCATTTCACCATGCTGCAATACCAGAACCTGATCTGCCATAGCTCCTACGACACCGATATTGTGCGTAACCAGGATCATGGCCGTTCCGTATTCTTCACGCATCAGCTTCATCTCTTCCACTACCTGCGCCTGGACAGTCACATCAAGAGCACTGGTTGGTTCATCAGCAAGAAGCAATGCCGGCTTCATCATCATAGCAGTACAGATACCAACCCTCTGATTCATACCACCGGATAATTCAAAGGGATAACTGTCTAATACCCTCCGGGAATCATTCAGCCCGATCTTTTTCATGACATCTTCTGCACGCCGATAGGTTTCCTCTTTTGTTATGTTTTCATGCTCTGTCATACTCTCATAAATCTGTACGCCAACGGTACGGATGGGACACAAAGCGGCTTTGCAGTCCTGGAATACCATACCAATCTCCGGACCCAGAAGCTTTCTCTGTTCTTTTTGCGGCATATCCACTACATTCCTTCCTTTATACCAGATATCGCCTCCTGTCACCAGCCCTCCGCCGCCAAGAAGTCCTATAATCGCTTTAATTATGGTACTTTTACCGCTTCCGGATTCTCCGACTACGCCCAGGATTTCTCCCGGGTTTAAGGTAAAGCTTACATCCTTTACAACATCTTTGCCGTTATATGAAATGGTCACATGTTCTACCCGCAACAATGGTTCCATAATGAGGAGCCTCCCTTATCTTATCTGCACATTAGCTCCAATAAACTTCGCGGAGCATTTATTCGATTGCCAAATCTGCTGTAATCTCATAATAATCACATGGATGTGCGGCCATTCCGGTTACATTGGATTTTGTAACTATACCCATATTCAGATGAGATACAAAGAAAACCGCACTCTCATCCAGCATTGCCTGCTGCATCTGAATGGCAAGCTCTCCTCTCTTCACAGTGTCAAACTCCTGGTGAAGCTGCCCGTACAAGGTCTCTACTTCCTCGATCTTATGATTGGAGCGGTTCTTTGCCGCACTTTCCAGGCAGCATGTAGTAAAGAAATATTCCGGATCACCGGTAGGTGCAGTCGTAAGAGAACTTACATATATATCATAATCGCCGGTTTCAAGAATACTCAAATGATCCTGTGTACAGTTTACGTCTACTTCAATTCCGATATCCTTCAGGGTAGCCTGTGCATATTCCGCAAGCTTCGGCTGCTCCAGACGCCCCGGATAGGTCAGCCAGCGAACTGTGAGCTTCTGTCCATCTTTATCTACATAGCCGTCACCATCCGTATCCGTCCAGCCAGCTTCCTCCAGAATAGCCTTAGCGCCTTCCAGATCATAATCAGGAGCCGTCACAGCTTCATTGCCATAACTGAAGCTGCTTGGGAACGCTGCCTTTGCCGGAATACCACGGCCTTCCATCAGTACGGAACAGAACCCTTCTTTATCAATACCCATGGTGATCGCTTTACGTACTGCTTCATCCTGCATGATTTCAGAATCAAAGTTAAACTGGCCAAAGAAGCAGCGGCTTGTAGCACAGGAATTGATCGTATAATCCGGATTCTCCTCAAATAATGCATAACTGTCGTAAGACAGTCCATAAGTTCCCTGAATATCACCGGTCTGAAGAGATGATGCCAGAGAGCTGGGATCGGTGATCGTTTTAACAATTACATTGTCAACACTTACCTCTCCGCCCCAGTAATTTTCGTTTTTTACAAGATCGATCTGCGTATCTGTAACCTTTACAGCGATATAAGGACCGGTACCGGCAACATTGGCAGTTCCTGCAGAGTCTCCCTCCACTCCGTCGGCGCCAAAATCCATATCAATAATTGCGCCGTACGGGTCTCCGAGATAATTGATAAGTGCCGGACACGGTTCTGTCGTATAAATTGTAATGGTCATCCCATCCCCATCAATGTGGTCAATTTTCATATCACCTGGAGCGCGGTCATGTACTGCAAGAAGATGATCCAGACATTCCTTTACTGCCTCACCATCCATATCACGTCCGCTTGAAAACTGAACGCCATCACGAAGAGTGATCTTCACAGTCGTGTCATCCAAAAATTCATAATCGGTAGCCAGCCACGGCTCGACTTCCATGTTGTCATTATATTTAAACAATGTCTCACCTACGCCGTAACGAAGCGCACTCCAACCGGAATAGTTGCTGTGCGGATTCAGGCCTTCATCTCCCATTTCCACACCATAGCCGGTAGTACCATAAGCAAATGTCGTCCCGCCATCTGCAAATACCGGGGTAACTGCCGCAGACACAGTCATTGCATATACCAAAAGTGCTGCAAGAACTTTCTTTTTCATGTTCGTTTCCTCTACTTTCTCAGTTATTTATCCTGTAACTCCGCCCTCATTCCATGCTTCACTTATTTCTCTGCTTTGGATCCATATAATCGCGGACGGTATCGCCCAATAAATTAAAAATCATAACCGTAACAAAGATAGCCGCGCCGGGTGCCAGCACCATCCACGGCGCTGTCTGAAGCATCACACGTCCGTCACTGATCATGCTTCCCCACTCGGCCATTGGGGGTTTTACACCAAGTCCTAAAAAGGAAAGGCCTGCCAGCTCCATCATCATCGTACCAATATCCAAAACAGCCGTTACCAGAACCGGACCGGCAATATTCGGCAAAATATGCTTGTACAAAAGCTTTGGCATACTGCTCCCGGAAAGTCTGGCCGCCATTAAATAAGCAGAATCTTTCTGAGCCAGAGTCAGCCCTCTGGCAAGTCGCGCGAATTTCGGCCAGCTGATAGCCCCCAGCGCAATAATGGCATTCTGGACACCGCCTCCCAGTACACCGGCTACCGCAAGGGCAAATACCAGTCCCGGAAATGCCAGAAACACATCAGAAATGCGCATTAAAACAGTATCTGCTTTACCACCCTGCCATCCGCAGAGAATTCCCACAGCAGTTCCCATTACCGTAATGATTGTCACCAGAATAAGCGTGGAAAAAATACTTGTGGTACTTCCAATTATGACGCGCGACAGCATATCCCTTCCATAACGGTCCGTGCCAAGGGGATGCGCAAAGCTCGGGGCCTTCTGCGCATCCAACAGGCTCTGCTCATAGGGATCATACGGGCAAAGATATTTGGCAAAAATTGCAATTAACAGCAGCGCTGCAGCAAGCATAATAAAAAATATCAGCTTTGCTTTGATATGGTTTTTCCTGATTTTCTGCACACGGACTGTCACCTGTTTTTCTCCGCTCATGCCCCATTACCTCCCAACCGTACACGAGGATCCAGATAATGATATATAATATCCGTTATCAGATTCACCAGTACATAAATAATCGCCATCCAGGCTACATAAGCCTGAATGATGGGGTAATCGCGCATAGTTATGGCATCGACTGCCATTTTACCGACGCCGTCCCACATAAAAATATTTTCTACAATCGTTGTTCCGCCAAGCAGACTTCCGATTGATAATGCAAGCAAAGTAATAATCGTCAGCATTGATGACTTCATAACGCTTCTCCATATAATTACACGGGCACGTACACCTCTGGCTCTTGCCCCGGCCACATAATCTTTGTTTAATTCCTCCAGGACGGCAGCCCTTACCTGTCTTGTATATTTGGATGCCATGGAAATCGTCAGCGTCAGGGTAGGAAGAACAAGACTGATTGCTAAATTATCTGAAGTAATGACAGGAAACCAGTTCAGCCTGATAGATAGAAAATACATCAACACAAGCGCCGCAAAAAAGTTCGGCATGGAATTTCCTATAAAACTCAGGAAACGTATCAGGTAATCTATCCAACGATTATGCTTTACCGCGGATAAGATTCCAAGCGGAATCGCAAAGACTACGGTCATCAGAATTGATGAAAGTGTCAGCATCAGAGTTGCAGGCAGCTTTGATACAAATGTTTCAAACACATCTTTATGAGAAACATAACTCTCTCCCATATCACCGGTCAGCATTCCTACGAACCAGTTCGCATACTGAACAAGAAACGGCTTATCCAATCCATATGCAGCCTTCGCCTCATCAATGATTTCCTGAGAAACAGCCGTTCCCGCATTTTCATACATATAAGTAACAGCATCTCCTCCAGCCAGCCTCATCATAGCGAAGGATAAAAAGGTAATCCCGATCAAAATAGGAATTAACTGCAATAATCTTTTTATAATATACTTGCCCATAGCCACTCTCTTTCTGTTCCTTCTTTAAAAAAACTGCTCCAAAGTCCGATTAACCTCCCTGACTTTCTCCATATCCCCGTTTTTTACGGCATCGTTCAGCTTCTCCCTCATATGCTGTTTCTGATCGCTTTGTCATAGCCGATTTCCTCTTGCTGATTATCGATAAATACCCTCCTCCTCTTCCGGATCCCATTGATAGCCCAATCCAGCAGCCAGCACAGCCTTTCATCTCCCCTGATCAGACGACGTGCCCCGCCGGGGCAAACGCCTCCATTGTATCAAATTCATCAAATAAAAATACATTTACCTTCATAAAAGTTTTCCCCTTATATGTTTTATGGAAATCCGAACTTTTCTGAACCAAACATCTTTTCTAATATCCGGTGTCAACACGGAAAGGCAGTTATAGTTTTATCCTATAACTGCCTTTCGGAGGGATCCCTAGGATATCTCCAGTCTTTACACATCGATTTTGGGTGGAGGTATGATGTGCAATCATATGAGTGATTCAGACACTGTTGTTCGTGTCATTGATCATATTTTAACAAATCACCGTATGAATACAAGCCACCCCAGGGGTTCATATTTTATTTTTTTTCGCATCCTGAAAACCTTGATTTTTCAAGCTTTTTATTTAATTCACATAAAATGATATCCCTATCCCCCGCTTATGCAAAGCTCAAGCCCCGCCTCACTCCTATTTCCTGGCACATAACAAAAACAGCGGTGTAGGGTTGTAAAACTCATCCTTATCCGGATAAATTCTGCTGCTGACGCCCAGATCAATGACAAACTCCATAGGCTGTATACGTCCCAGTACTTCCAAATCCCATGCCGGACGGCTGTAGGAGCTGACCGGAAGCTGACGCTTAATCTCTTCACATTCCCGCATCAGCTCTTCTTCAACTGCGTGATGTGCATGATTTTGCAAAAGACCGGAGGTATCTGCAAAATCAGCCAACCCATAATTGGCATCAAAATTCAGTAAAACCCCGCCTTTTTTTAAAACACGGACCCATTCTCTATATGCACGCTCCGCATGCGGCAGTGTCCACGTAAGATTTCTGGAAATCACCACATCGAAGGTTTCATCCGGAAATGTAAGCTGTTCCGCATCCATAATACGTAATTCGCATTCTGCACACTCTTCTCTGGCAAGCTCAATGGAATTTTCTATCATCTCAGGAGTCAGATCCGTTCCAATCACCTCATGGCCCAGCTTTGCCAGCAAAATAGTGAAAAACCCGGAACCGCATCCTACATCCAGAATTTTCAGCCTTCTGTCCTTGGGAAGCCGGCGGCTGATCTCCTCACGCCAGCGCTCTGCCATGGAACTATGAAGCTCTGCTTTTCTCTGCGCCAGAAAGCTTTCACTGCGTTTTCCCCAATAACGGACAATCCGTTCCTTCCGCTCATCATATTGGTTCACGATTCGTCCATAGGTAATCATGGGACCCTCTTTCAGAACCTGCAGGCTGCCTGTCTGATAGAGAATTACGCCATCAAACTCAGCAACACTGATTTCCTTGACCCGGCCCTCGTAATCTCTTACCTCACCGAGGGATTCCCCTTTTTGTATCATATCCCCTGCATTTTTGAAAGGATACCAGCATCCTCCATGGGAGGCAACCTGATAACAGAGATCCGTGACTTCCAGAGGATAATATTTCCGGTAATCCTTCTGTCCGCGATATACGCCCAAATGGCAGAGAATATTTCGTACATCTCTTCTGGTAGAACGAACCTCCTCATAGCTCCACTGCCCCATACCGCCCCGCTCGATCAGAATACTGGGAATTCCTTTCGAAGCTGCATAATTGTAGGAGCCGCCGGATCCCACGTCCGATTTCACCATATAAGGAACATCCACCTGCTCTGCCATTTTCCGTGACATGGCAACTACTTCCTCGGACGCTTTGCCTGCATAATACACATAGGAGGTTAACTGCTCATAGTCATCACCGCTGTGTAGATCAATATAATAGTCCGCAATTGGCTGCAGTTCCCTCGCCACCGCCCAGGCAAGCCGCTCCATCTCCGTGCCATCCGGATTACCCGGGAAAACCCGATTCAGATTTTTGCCATCTTCCAATCCCATACTTCCATTTCTGGCTTCAAAGGCCGGCAGATTCGTCACCTTTACAATTACGATCGTTCCGGCAACCTTCTCGATTTTTAATTTCTGCCCTAATTCAATGGCCGCCTGAATCCCCACATACTCCCCGGCATGTACACCGGCAGTAATCAATACCGTCTTTCCCTTCTCTGCTCCATGAAAGATTGCCGCCGGAAGCCGGATATTCCCTTCTGCCAATTCCAGCCAGCCGCTCCGGCACTGTCCCGGCATTACTTCCATATTTCCCAAACGGAATTTTTCCATAGTTTTATCATATCCCTCCCTTATTTCTTTCCCGGCACCAAAAACGAGACGCAGCCGGATACTTTTTCCTATTATAAAAAACACTGCTCTTTTCGGCAACCCTCCCAGGGGGATATTTTCTCTCATTGCATTCGGAACAAAATGGAGCTGCATCCCCTCTTGGGGGATGACGGATTTATCTTAACGAACTGACACTGGAAGTGAACAAAGCCTCACTGCCAGTCAGCTCACAGCATCTTTGGAATTTGACTTGAATGAATCCCCATAATCTCTCTTGCTTCCTCCGGGGTAGCGGGCTCCAGTTCCATTTTCCTAATAAGCTCTGTCAGATACTGCACCTCCTGATAATTGTAAGCCGCAATCTCTCCTTCACCCATATACCGGCTGTCTTCAAAACCAATGCGCACAAGAGTTGCCCCTACCGCTACCGCCGCTGCCAAAAAGGCCCAATTATTCCTTCCGAAATGGGTTACCCCCCACAGAGCATCCGCCGGAACAAAAGAACGGAATGCCATCAGCGCCTCTATTGTAGGCTGCATTCCTCCTCTGTGCCCAAACACAAGATTATATAACACAGGAGTACGCATGGGGATTTCCTTTTTAATGAATTCAACATTATGAATCATTCCGATATCAAACACTTCTACCTCCGGGATAATTCCTTTTTCATAGCATTTCCCGGCACAGTAACGAATGTCCTCAAAGGAATTACGGTATACTGCTTCCCCAAGATTGGTAGAGCCGCCGTTGAGAGAAGCACTTTCCACCTTCTCATACTCCAGCGGATAGCATCTTTCTATAATATTCATCTCTGATACACCGCCTGTAGACGCCTGTACCACCACATCCGTTTTTTCCAGAATACGTGTAAAAGCCTCTGCCAGATTCGAAATGTCCGGGGTCAACCCGCCCTCTCTTGTTTTGCAGTGCAGATGGCATACAGATGCTCCTGCTTTCACGCATTCTGCAACATCCTGCGCAAGTACCTCAGGAAGCAGCGGTTCGGACCCTGCTACCGGAGCTACAGATATAATTACTTTTCTCATATAATCCCCCCATCACTGAGGCAGCTTTATTTTTCTTTCCAGTATATATAATGGTTCAGAACTGCCTTCTCTATCTGGTCGAATTGTTTGTTTTCTATTACCCGGATAAGCTGGTTATGAAGCTCTATAAAGTTTTCTCCTTCACCCTTGTCTGCAATTTTTTCTACGGTACGCCTTCGGGAAGGGATGGTGATTCTGGTAATATAATCCGTTATATTCACCAACTGCACATTATTCGCCATTTTTGCAATAACGCTGTGGAATTCCTCGTCATATGCTATGATTTTATCCACAGAAGGCGCTTTTTCTGTAAAAGCAGCTTCCATTTTCTTTACAATCGCTTTCAGGTGCCCGAGCAGTCCCTGGGAATCCTCCTGCCTGAGAACTACATAAAGAGTTCCGATATCCATAACCGTACGCAGTTTTATAAAATCCTGCCAGATGTCTTTTTGCAGGATAATTCCATAAAGCATGGGGTCCAGCATCCTCTGATTGTATGAATCACATACAAAGGTCCCCTCCGCTCTTTTAATATAAATCACACCATATGCTTCCAATATTTTTATAGCTTCACGGATGGAATTACGGGCTACTCCCAGGTCTCTGGAAAGCTCCAGCTCTGTGGGAAGCTTATCCCCGGGCTTCAGTTCTCCCTTGATAATTGCGGAAATAATCACGTCAATCACACAATCCACTACGGATTTGTTTGGCAAAGTTGTATTTAATATTGTTTTTTTCTCTTCCATACCGACCACTCTTTATCTTCATATTTGCGTTGTGACACCCTTTTTCAGCCCCGCTTCCTGTCTTTTATTTTTACCTGCCCGGAGTTTGGAAGATGGCGTAATATCTCCAGAAGCTTGTCTTCGGCGCCATTCATCTGACGTCTTGGAATCAGCAGGGCATGGGAGCCATCCACATACAGCAACAGGCTCCTTTTGCCCCACACAATCTGAGGAAAAACTGCAAAAGGCAGTTTTCGGCGGACTCCGTTCTGGCAGACCAGAACCTTTTCCTCATCAATCTCATATTGAATCTCTGTTTCCGTTTTTTCCATTTTTACTGCACGCAGGTAAAGACAGACAGGCGTCACTGCAGGATTCAGAAGACCGACCAGCACCAGAAGGAGGGTGAGTATTGTTTCCACCTCTCCGGCTGTGTACCAGGCAATTGCCAAAAACAGAATGCTGATGCCAATTCGTACTGCCCCCGCTGTTCCGCTGAAACTATAATACATTATATAAGAATAAATTTCCAGTACATTTGGTTTACATTTAAACTTCACTTGTATTTCCATCTTATCCATTCCCCTCTTATGCCGGCCGCATTATACCCCATAAAGCATATTCGGCAGCCAGGTACTCAGCTGCGGAACCAACGTTACCAGCAAAAGCACAACTATCAGTGGTACATAATAGGGCATCATGGCCTTTACCATCTTCTGGAAGGAGACGCCCGTGATAGCCTGCCCCAGAAACAGCGCGCTGCCAAAGGGTGGAGTAAAAATTCCGATCACCACATTCAGGCAGACAATTACGCCGAAATGTACCGGACTTACTCCCAGGGAAATAAGCGCAGGAAGCAAAATCGGAGTAAAAATCATAATTGCAATGTTGGAGTCCATAAACATGCCAATAACCAAAAACGCTACGTTAATAGCCAGCAAAAGAATAACGGAATTATCTGTCAGTCCAAGAACAAGGTTCTGCACCAGCGCTGGTATTCCCGAACGGCTGATTACCTGGGCAAAAAGGCTGGCCGCACCGCAGATGAACATCATGGAGGCAATATTTCCCACGCTCTCCTTCGCTGTATTTACCAGGGCCTTTATAGACACTCCTTTATAGAAAATACCGCCTACAATAACTGCACATACCGCTGCCAGGCTGGCAAGCTCGGAGGGTGCAAAGGAGCCGCTATACATACCGCCCAGCAAAATAAGCGGCACACAGAAGGCCGGAATTCCCTTCAGGAATACCTTCAGAAGATGCTGAAAGCCGCCCTCCTCGTGATAGGTCGGCCAGTCCAGCTTTCTTGCCCGAAAGCCAACAATAGCCATCATTGCAATTGTCAGTATCAGTGCCGGAACCACACCTGCCATAAGCATGGTAATTCCCGACTGCTCCGCATAAAGAGCGTATAACATCAGCGGTACACTGGGCGGGAAAATCGGGCCGATTGCCGATGATGCAAGGGTAATTCCAGTAGCATCCTCCATAGAATACCCTGCTGTAGTCATGGCCTTAATTTCAATTTTTCCAAGACCTCCTACATCCGCCAGAGCCGCACCGGACATTCCGGCAAATACAAGGCTTGCCACTACATTTACCTGTGCCAGACCGCCCTTCATTCGTCCAATAGGCGTCACCAGAATAGATTTAAAGAGAGAGTCTGTCAGATTCACATTGTTCATAAGAGTTCCGGCAAAAATGAACATTGGAATTGCCACCATGGTAATGGAATTCATAGACGACCCCATTTTCTGAATCATAACGCTGACATTGAGTCCCACTGAAAGGAAATAGACTCCCGCTGTCGCGTACATAACATATGCCACCGGCAATCCGGTCGCCAGCAGCACCAGAAATAATATAATTACAGATACTCCACTCATACCTCTTCTCCTCCTTTCTGCTGCTCTTTAAGTTTCTTTTCCTTCTTCACAAGCAGGTCAAGTACCTCTGTCAGCATTTCCACCAGGGACAGAAAAATTCCAATTCCAATGGCACCGTAATACAGCCAGTTAGGAAATTTGGACGCTGCCAGCACTACCTGACCAAGCTTGCTCATATATCCCCGGAATCCTATCGCCATCAAAATCAGGACAAAAAGGATGATAAGAAAATGAAGCACCGAAAACACCTTCTGCACAGCCCGCGGCATCACATCATATAATGCCGTTACCTTTAAATTTGTATTATGATGAAGATTCACCGGCATTCCGATAAAGAGCAGCACAATTACGAAAAAGCAGGCAACCTCATATCCCCACACGATGCTTACATGCAGCACCTCTCTGGCCATTACTGTAATAAATACCATCAGTACAGAGCAGTACACACAAATTGACTGAATTGGAAAAATAATTTTTTCGATTTTGTCCATTATGGGACGCAAAAAGTTTTTTTCCATAACAATACCTCCTGCCGGAGCCTGCTACTCCGGCTTTTCCTTTCCTATACTCAGAAACCTTTGCCTGTCCCCGATTACTTCAAAGGTCACGGCAAAGGTTTCCATCAATTTCTTCTATTCAGTCAGAATTTCTGACAGCACAGCCACCATTTATTAATATCCAAAGTACTCGTCCAGACGGTCAAAGTACTCCTGATATTTCGAATATTTTTCACTTTTAAGCTTGTCGGTACGCTCTTTGAACGCATCAATGTCAAGTCCGTCTTCCTCTGTAATGATTGTCATTCCGTTTTCTTCACAGGTCTTACGGTATTCTTCCTGATTTTCCTGCTGAGAGGTATAGGTCCAGTCTGCCATTGCCTTCTGTGCATCCTTCAGTACCTGCTGGTCTTCCTCAGAGAGGCTGTCCCAGAGTGAATTGTTAATAACGCCGACTGCGGAATCATAGATATGATTTGTTTCCATAACATATTTCTGGCAATCCCACAACTGATAGGATACCAGTGTGGAATAAGGATTTTCCTGACCTTCTACTGTACCGGTGGAAAGTGCGGTAGGTGTTTCTGTCCAGTCAATGGGCACTGGTGTTCCGCCAAGTCCTTCTACAGCCAATGTGTAAACATCATTGGTGATGGAACGAATCTTATGTCCCTCCAGGTCATCCGGAGAATATACCTCAAAGTTACAGGTCAGCTGACGTGCCTCATAGGATGCAGATGTGCCGAAGCAGGTAAGGCCGCTGGCCTCCTGAAAAGCGTCCAGAATTTCACTTAACACTTTATTGTTCTCTACATCCATCAGTTTCTTATTGTCTTCTCCGTTTTTTACCAGGTAAGGAATGGAAAAAATTTCCATGTCCTGATATAAGCTGGACAGTTGTGCAAAGCTGGAGTGCGTAATATCAATCGTACCCATAACAACGCCTTCTACTGCCTCCTGAATGCCGCCCAGCTCTCCATTATAGTAGGGCTCAATCTGAATCGTATCGCTGTGCTCATTTACATAGTCTACAAATACCTGTGTAGCCTGTCCATTCGTGGACTCCTTACTGTTGTGCTGTGCAAGGGTCAGCACCTTTGCCTCATCTGCAAATACAGCCGTTGCAGAACCGCCCAAAATTGTTGTTGCCAACCCCGCTGCCAGGCAAACTGATAATACCTTCTTCATTTTCTTAATCTCCTTTTTCTTTTATTTTTATAGCTTTCGCTGTAAATCCTGTGTTTTAATTTCCCCAATATAAAGGAAGCCAGACAATCATTTCTCCCTTACCTCTGTTATCCCAAGCATAATATGGAATCATCCGAACTGACACCTTACGTACCCCCTCACATTTCATTGTCTGATAAAGGGCATCTGGTTTGTAATCCTCCGCACGCTTTGAAACAGCCATTTCGGTTTCCAGAGCAACCATACTTCTTCCCTCAATCTCAAAGAGTATCTCCTTAAACTGTGCATTAACCGGAAGCATTAAATCGCCCAGCGCCTCTACTGAAACATCCGGTGTCTCCACACAATAGAGAATCGGTCCTCTCTCCACTGCTGCCTGATTAATATTTTCTTCCACATAGGAGTGAGCGGTGGTATAACGTACCGGCATATCCAGCTTTAATATGATTTCTTCCTCTGAAGGATTCTGAACCAATACCTCCTGATAGGTTCCGCACTGCTCCTTTCCAAGCTTCAGAAGCTCTTCTCCTCCCCGGCTGATACTGCCGCTTTCCGTCCAGGCCGGAATCCTCAGTTTCAGCTTAAAGGGTTTGGGGCTTTTCACTTCCCGGAAAGAAAAACATATGATGCCGTCCCACGGATACTCTGTTTTCTGGACAACCGTAAACTCCGCTCCGTTTTCCAGGCTGATTTTAGCTGTACTGGCTCCGTACATACCTGTATACAGACTGTCTTTTCCTTTCATATAAATATATTCACTGGATTCTGCTACAAAACGGGCCATATTGGGCGGACAGCAGAAACAGGTCAGGCTTTCCTGCCGGTCCAGAGGCCACATAAGATCGTAATCCAGTTGTTTTACCCTGCGCAGTGCGTTCTGATAAAAATATTTATTTCCGGACAGGCTTACAGAAGCAAGTGTCAAATTCAGCATAGACCTTTCAATAATGTCAAAATATTTCACCTGAGGCTCAATGGCAAACATTCGGTAATTCCACATGATGTTTCCAAGAGTCGCGCAGGTTTCATTGTAGGCTGTAATATTCGGAAGCTGATATTCATAACCAAATGCCTGATGCACATGATAGACTGTCACGCCATTGAGATGATGAAAGAGCCCATAGGGGGATGTTCCCGTATAGAGTGCTCCACAACCGCCGTTGATGTACAGTTTTTTATCCACACAGTTTTCCCACACTGCATCCAACATGGTTTTCAGAGCTTCTTCGCCATTTTCTGCATATAAATCTGCAGCTCCTGCATAAAGATAAGTCGAACGCACTCCGTGCCCCACGATTTTTCTGTGCTCCCGAAGAGGAATACTGTCCTGATTATCATCAGTCCCGTTGGGAACTAAATCTCTCACTGCCAGTGCCATCTCTGCCAATTTCAGATAACGTGCTTCACCAGTCTCCCGGTAAAGCTCCACAATCCCCATGTAATGGGAAGGGCATACCTCAGTCTGTGCCACACCCCAAGCAAGATATTTTTCATAGAGCTTTTCCAAATATCCCGCAGCTTTTTTGGCAATATCCAGGAAATTTTCTTTTCCGGTGATTCGTTTATAAACACAGGCTGCTGTAAACAAATGTCCGAAATTATAGACCTTAAAATCATTAATATCTTCAAGGCGGGAATTACCGCCCTGCATATCTGCAATAATCTGCTTTGTAGAAATATATCCGTCCTCCTGCTGTACCATTGCAATCAGGCTTATATATTCGTCCAAATCCTCCTCCAGCTTTTTATCCTGGCGTTTGGCCACAACATACATTGCGGCCTCCATCCATTTATAAAAATCTCCATCTCCAAAGGGGGTTCCCTCGTGGGTTCCCGAATGCAGTCCGGCTGCCACCCGGAAATTTTCCACTACATGAAAGATCGGGGAAGGATTCTCAAACATGGCCCGGATATGAGGAACCGTCACATCCGCACAGGTATCAAATCTCTCCTTCCAGAAGCCCTCATCCCAATCTATATCCCGTACGGGAATGGGGCTTAACCTGGCGTAAGCACTTTTCTCTGTATTGATTAGCATAGCGTAACTCCTTTCGCCTGAAGTGCACATTTTAAGGCCTCTGCTCCAAAACCGGGACTGGAGAATACTTTCTTTCCACACAAGCGGGAAATATATTCTTCACAGTAGGCCATAGAGCCCTGTGCAAACAGGATGACGTCTGCATCTCCCACTGCCCTCTGTGCATATTCCCGCATTTTTTCCCGAAAGCTGTCCTGATCCAATCCAAAAGCACCCTCCACCAGGACATCCACAGTTTTTACTCGTTTCCCCATTTCACGGGCAACTCTGTAGATTGTATTTTTCGTAGGCTCAAGCGTGGTGGGCAAGGTTGCCATAACTGCTATCCGCTCACCTTTTCGCACAGCCTCCCTGCACATTTCCTCATCAATCCGTACAATCGGAACTCCCATATATCGGGCTGCATCCTGCATGGAGTCCGCCACCTCCCCTACAGAGGAGCATATATTTAAAATGGCGTCCACCTCCTCCTGTGCCAGCTCTGCGTACATCTTTATCAGGCGGGCTGCAGATACAGCAGATACATAGCCATTCTCGCGTATTTCTGCTAATATCCCCGGATCCTGTCTGCTTACAATCTCTACCTCATCGCCCAGCCGCTTTTTCACCTCATACTCCACCCGTTCAATAAGCTCCGGTGTGGTACTGGTGTATGCCAATCCTACCTTCATATTTCTCATCACTCCTCGTATAATTTTTACCTTGCTTTCATGTATTTCCCATAAGCACAGAGACAGCCTTTAAAAGACTGTCGTCCCGTCCCACATTTCCCGGAAAAATAATATAGGGGATATCCGGAAATTTACTCCCGGCATCGGTTTTCCACACAGGAATTCCCGGCTGAATCTGTCCCAGAACTCTGGCGCGTTTTACTCCAAGAGCCTTTATTCCGATATCACTGGAGGTAATTCCGCCCTTTGCCACTATAAACGCAGGACGAACCGTAAGCCCGCGGACCAATGACTGTACCGATCTGGAAATTTCTACTGAGCGCAGAAGCGCAGCTTCCTTTGTATCGTTTTCTATCTCCAGCAGTTTCCTTTTCGTATAAACGGCCGCTGTACCGCCCTTCGAAAGAATCTGCTCCATTTGCTCCCGAATCCGGCCGGCCTCCTTCTCCAGCATACCCTCCTGAAGGACCAAATCGGAATTCATTTCCAGAAAATGGATTCCCGGCATTTCCCGCAGCTTCTCCATCTGCCGGGTGGTCTTTTCTGTGTGGGAGCCAATGATAATCACACCATTTACTCCTGTATCTATCGGCAGCATTTCTTCTCTGCCCAGCAGCGGCCGGTCTCTGATTTTTGCCACCGCTTTTACAAAAGCGGCTGCTGTACGGAATAAATAATGCTTCCCTTTCCGGATAGCTCTGTAAAGGGCAATGCAGAAAACCTCCACATCCACATTCTCAATAGCGTTTACAACAATTTTCTGAAAATCTCCGGCTTCTAACAGGCGCTTTTCAATCTTATCAAGCTCCATAGCTCTCAATTCCTCCAGAGGAATGCAGATGACAGCTTCTGCTTTATATCTGCCTCCGCTTTTCTCTTCGATATAGCCCGGAAGGTCAGAGCTCTTATAACCAAAGGTTTTATCCCGGGCAAATTCTGTCTCTGCCGCAGGGATCAATTCTTCCCCATACCTTACATAATGTACATTTCTAATTGTATATCTTCCACCCTCCGCAAAAAACGGACAGAGGATTTCCCCGTCAAATCTCCATTCATGAAAGGTTTCTATGGTACTGCGCAGAGTCTCTGTCTCCAGTGGATAATGTCCCCTCAAAGTAGAATCTCCGCGGCTGATTAAAAGATAGGGCCTTCCATCAGCTACCGTCTCCAGGTTCTCTCCAATTTCCCTGTGAATTTCTTCTGTTTCTTTTTCAGTAAAGCTTCTGGAGTTCGTCAGAATAAAGAAGAGAGCTTCTTTTTCCCCGAATCCCCGGCGGATGCTCTCCAGACTCCAGTCCGTATAAACAGAAACATCATGAACCGTCTGAATTCCCGTAGGGTCGTCATCCAGCGCTATGACCTTGCAGGCGCATTTGTCTATTTCCCGGGAAAGCAGCTTCTGCACTTCCCGGCGGTCAACCTGTGGGCAAGTATGTAAAATATCCTCCTTTTTCATATCTTTCCTCCAACACGTAAATATAATATAGTACGTCCTACATCCTACATTGGATTTATTTAGATATTACAACATTTTATTGAAAAGCGCAATGTTTTTATGCGTTTTTCAATAAAACTATGAATTTTCACAAAACTTCCATTGCAATTTTATTATCTTTTCACATATTTTCCAAACCTGAAGTGCTGTTTTGCTCGGGGGGATACCCTGGATAACGACATTGCAATGCCAGTAACCAAAGAGACCCCCGCAGCATATATGGATTGTACATGATGGGGCTTTGGATACGCCTTGCGGCACACAAAAAGAGGCTATCATTTCTGATAGCCCCTGCTATGTACTCTGACTATTAAACAAGACGTCTTACGGAAAGGATTGGCCTGTATGCAGCATTATCGCTTACCTTAATGCCATCTCTGGAGTTGGATGCATGTACGATCTTGCCGTCACCCATGTAAATTGCAACGTGACCGCCGTAGCAGATCAAATCGCCTGGCTGGGCATCTGAATAGGGTACTTCCGTCCCCGCATTCTGCTGCTCATAAGAGGTTCTCGGAAGATCGACTCCGAAATTAGAATAAACACTCTGAACGAAACCGGAGCAATCCGCGCCATCGGTAAGGCTTGTGCCGCCCCATACATATGGATTTCCCACATACTGTGTTGCAAAATCAACAACAGAGGAACCGGAGCCTGAACCGGAGCCTGTATACTGGGATACGTCGGTTACAGTATTTGCGCTGTCAATGACATTGCCATATTCATCATATTCTACTTCACCGGAACCGGAAGAAGCCACGGTACCTGCATCTACCTCATTTCCGTCTTCATCATATACGGCTTCACCGGATTCAGCAGCTTCACTTGCGTCTACTTCGTTGCCCTCCTCATCATATACCGTTGTATTCTGCGCTTCCTGCTGTGCGGCGGCCTCGGCTTCTGCTGCTGCAGCGGCTGCGGCAGCCTCTGCTTGACGTCTCGTTTCTTCCTCTGCTGCGATTCTCTCAGCCTCCAGACGTTCGATCTCCGCCTGCTGTTCCATGATCAGATTTGAATATTCCGTAGCCATCTGCTGTGCATATGCGATTTCATTGTCGCAGTCCGCAGAAGCTGCACGTCTTTCATCAATTGCATACTGGAGATTTGCGGATTCAGCTTCATATTCCTGCTTCATACCTTCCAGCTCTGCTTTTTCCTGTTCATACCGCTCACCGAGCTGCTGTACCTGATCAATGGTGTTTACGTATTTTTCAAGGCTTTCTCTGTCGTAATCATACATCTTTTGTGTATATTCCGCCTTTGTCAAAAGCTCTGACAGATTCTCCGCACTTACCATCATCTGAAACCATGCATCGCTTCCGCCCTTTTCGTACAGGTACTGAATACGCTGTTTCATAGCCTCATACTGCTTGTCACGTGCATTCTGTGCTTTTCCCAAATCTTCCTGTGTCTTCGTAATGTCTGCTTCTTTATTAGAAATATCACCTTTTAATACATCAATAGAAACCATGACATTTACAAGATTCTCATCAAGAACGGCAATTTCATTCTGAAGCTGCTCTCTTGCGCCCCAGAGTGCATCAATCTGCGCATAGGTCGCATCCAACTGAGCACTGGTCCATGCCTGCTCCTCTCTCAATTCCTCTTCTCTTGATGCGCTTACACTGGCAACCTGTGCCGCGCTTATTATAAGTGCTAATGTCAGACATACAATTCTTTTTTTCATGACTTTCACCTCATAAATTTCATGTTTTGTAACATTTTTGAAATATCTTTCTCAAGTTCTTTTATATATTAACACATGATTACATAGGATGCAAGCCTTAATCTATAATTATTTTAAATTTTTGTAACATTTGTTAATGATTACGCAAATAAAAAGGGAGGATTCTCCTTGTCTGAGGTATCCTCCCAAATACTTTTTTTATTTATTACAATATCGTTACTTTATTTCTTATTTAAACAAATCTGCCAAAATCTGGTCTGCTGTCTTATTCAGATATCCATCCGGATCGGACAAAGTCTTGCTGTTCCATCTCAGGTAGTTTCCATTACGGATGTAATTACCGCTGGATGTATGATAATCATACTTCGTATATCCCTTATATCTGGACATATATTTTTTCGCCAGCGTAATTGCCTGACTGGAATAATTTCCGCTCGGTGTCGGTGTTCCGGAAATCTGGCAGCCCGCCTGCGGAGTGGAGTGTACAATAACTGCGCTCTTATCCGCACACTGTCCGATTACGATCCAGGTATGTCCGGAATTATAACCTACATCACCGGCCTTCAGCGTCCAATTGGAATTTGATAAGCTGGACTGTGTCAGAATGCTTCCCCAGCCCAGGGATTTATAGTAGGAACCAACGTCACCGGATACGACTGTATATCCGGAGCCTACGCCGGATTTCGTCTGCATCACCTGATATGCCGCCCAGCCCACGAAGCCGGAGCAGTCAAGCCCTTTGGCTCTGTTTGCAGTACTCAGGTCACGGTAATTGTTATAATCATAGCTGCTGCTCTGTTTGTCATACCACTGCTTCCATGTGGGGCTGACTCCCTTGCGGGTAGAATCATTCCAACCGCCGCCCCACACATAGAGTGCCTGTCCCACCGGCTGCAATGCACCCAGCAGGTAGTTCTTAATGGTTCTGGCGGAAGACGGCTGAGAAATCGTTACTCCGCTGGAGTTATTCACAACCATAACCCCATCACTGCCAAAAGTATAGCTTGTTCCATTAATGGTCTTTTTGCCGACTGCCATAACGCCGGTGGACTCATCAAAATACCGCTTCTCACCCTTGCTGTTCTTCAACCAGCCGGTGGCCATGATGCCGCTTCCCGCAAAAAAATAGTACGTCTTGCCGCCGATCCCCGCAAACTTCGTCTTCATGATACCGGTACTTGGATCAAAATAACGCTTCTGTCCTTTGCTGTTCTTCAGCCAGCCAGTGGTCATGATTCCTTTTCCGGTTGTAAAATAATATTTTTTACCGCTCTTGGTTGTCAGCCAGCCCTTCTGTACTACACCGTTCTTATTCATATAGTACGTCTTACCGTTCAGCTTCAGCCAGTAGATGTTCATAGCGCCCTTTGTTTTCGGGTCAAAATAATAAGTCTTGCCGGAAATCTTCACAAAGCCGGTCTGCATAATACCCGTTTTTGCATTGAAGTGATATTTCTTACCGCTTAGCGTCAGCCATCCGGTCTGCATCACACCCGTTTTTTTGTTAAAATAGCGTCTCTGCTTCTTGCTGTTCTCCAGCCAGCCTGTACACATAATACCTTTCTTGCTGGTAAAATAATATTTTTTACCGTTTAACGTCAGCCAGCCTTTCTGCTGTACGCCCTTGGAGTCGAAATAATATTTATTTCCGTTTAACGTCAGCCATCCGGTATGTTTTTTTCCATTTGAATTGTAATAGTATGTCTTTCCGCCAATAGTCTGAAAGCCTGTTTTCTTCGTAGCTGCCTGTACCTCTGATGTAGTTCCGCGTACTGTCAGTCCTGCTGCAAAAACCATCAACAGCAGAAGGAGACTCCAGATTTGAACCTTCTTACATACGTTTCGCATAAATACCTTCCTTTTCTTTTCCCGAAATATTCGGTGTTCGTTGCTACTTTTTACAATCTTGTTACAACTTTATGTCCATATTATATACCAGCTTCCAGTATCCGTCAATATTTAAGTGCTCTTTCTGCGGCAAAAAAGGATAAAGCGTTATAAAACGCCTTATCCTTTTCCCAATATGTTTAACAATTATGAAATATTACAAACATCCCAATGCTGTATTTCTAAAGCGGCTACAGCAGGTGTTTGCGAAGCTCTGCCCCATCCAGCGCACTCAGATAAGCCGGTGCTACGTCAAATACCGTCTTGCAGCCCTTTTGTCCTTCCTGACTCATCTTATATGCGGCTCTCGCATAAGCTGCGATTACAGAGGAAGTAAATTCCGGATTAGAATCCAGCTTCAGGCTGTATTCGATCACATGGCTGTTTTCATCGTTCCAGCCCGTTTTTCCGCTGCGGATAACAAATCCGCCGTGAGGAATACCGCTGTGGTCACGCTTCATTTCTTCTTCCGTGATGAAATGTACGGTGGTGTCATATTCATCGAAATAATTCGGCATTGTCTTGATTTCCTGCTCAATACGTGCAAGATCTGCCCCTTCCTCTGCCACTACAAAGCACTCTCTTGTATGCTTCTGTCGAGTCGTAAGCTTTGGATTCTCACCTTTTCTTACTGCCTCCAGCGCCTCTGCCACAGGGATGGTATACTGCTTTCCATCCTTTACTCCGGCGATCCGGCGGATCGCATCGGAATGTCCCTGGCTTACACCCTTACCCCAGAATGTATAATCTTTGCCGTTTGTCAGAATCGCATTGGCATACATGCGATTCAGGGAGAACATACCCGGGTCCCAGCCTACAGAAATAATTCCTACATGATCTGTTTCTGCTGCCGCCTTATCTACGTTGGCGAAATGCTCCGGAATTCTGGCATGTGTATCAAAGCTGTCTACGACATTAAACCACTGCACATATTTCGGAGTCTGCTCCGGCAGGTCTGTTGCACTGCCCCCGCACAGAATCATGACATCTATCTGATCCTTCATTTTTTCTGCTTCATCCACATGGTAAACTGCTGCTGTTTCTGTAAGAATCTTCACTGTCTTCGGATCACGGCGTGTAAATACGGCAACCAGCTCCATATCCGGATTGTGCTTAATCGCACACTCTACTCCCCGCCCTAAATTTCCATATCCTAAAATTCCAATACGAATACTCATTATGACTTCCTCCTATATAATAGCTCTTTGTCTGTTTATCACTTTACTATATTAATATTTTCATAAAGGATTGTCAATGACCAGCCATTCCTTTTAACAGCAGAAAATACCGCTGCCCGGACAGCAGAGATTACAGGCCATGTTCGCTATGCAAAGCTTCATACAAAACCCATCCCCTGCCACAGGCATACCGCCGAAGGGGTTCTGCTGCTCCCGATACCAGCTTCCGCCGCCTTCCATTCTCTGAAGCAGCATCCGATACTGCATATTATCCGGTTCCATGCGCACAGCCTCCCGTATATGATTCAGTGCATTGACATTATTACCCAGCCCCATATTGGCCATAGCGGAAAGATAATACCACTGTCCATTTCTCTGCGTAAGCGAAGACAGCACGTTCACAGCTTCCTGATAATGACCGTTCTGTATATAATTTGCAGCAGCCTGCCGGCGAATTGCCTCTTCATCCTGATATCCACCCGCAGTCTGACCTCCGAAGCCGCCGAATCCCCCATTTCCGTAGGGATTGGAGCCATATTCGCGCTCCTTCATGATCTGCTCATACGCCTGCTGAATCTCTTTAAATTTTTCTTCCGCCTGCTCTTTATTTGGATTGTTGATGTTTGCATCAGGATGATATTTGCGGCTCAAACGCCTGTAAGCCTTTTTTATCTCTTCATCCGTCGCATCCCTGGAAACACCCAGAATACTATATGGATCTAACATGTTCTCTCTCCCGTTCTTCCCTCCGTTTTTTGGATACCTCCTCAAACCGGCACCATACTCCGGAATATAAAATGTTCCGCAGAATATCTGCATATTTTATAATAGGAAGCTTCTCAAACTCCCTACAGGATTCTGCCAGCATCATGATTAAAATCTGACGCACCCGCTCCTCAAACCCCTTTATTATATAATCTCCGGTAAAGGGATTGTAATTTTCATTTTCCACGTCTTTTTCCACATCCTCATAAGCATCCAGCAAATAGATGAATTTTCCCAGATAAAATCCCATACGGCGAAGCGTCGGCTCCCACATATCCTCCCGATAGGCAAAAATCTCTTCCATAATTTTGCCGAAGCACCCGGACATCTTATCAATATCCATTTCTCCCGCATTCTCCAGCGCAGATAATTCCTCCAGAAAAGCAACGATCCTTTCCGCCTTTCTGCGGTATACGGCCTCATTTTTCCGGTTTCGACCCTCTAATAATTTGGCATAGCCTAAACGAAGGAGCTTTTTTTCATCCTTCCAGTCATCCATACATTTATAATAGGTAAGAAGCAGATTCATATCTGCCGCATATTCCGTAATTTCGTTTTTGCGCACAGGCTGTTTCCGGATAGGATGAATGATACAGTGCGTCGTCCCCTTCCGGGTAGGAGGCTCATAAAGCCCGCTCAGAAGCAGAATAACAAATGTCATATCGTAGGTCAGACTGATCTGGCCTGCAGCCCCATATTTTTCTCTCAGCTCCCGGCAAAGACCGCAGTAAAATGAACGGTACACCTCATAATCCTTGAATTTTATCTCCGGTTTATTCATTACCACATAACCGAACATGCTTCCTCCCATTCTGCACAGACGTGCCCGCTCAACTCTCAGCTTTTCTTAACAAATTTTGTATGGCATTTCGGACAGTCAATCTCAATTTTGCCCTTACCCTTCGGAATTCTGATTTTTTGTCTGCATCCGGGGCAGGTATAAATATGATATGTCTTTCTCTGCTCCATAATATTCTTTTCTCTGCTAAACCGCATACGCACCTTGCCTGTTACATTCAGATATTTCTGATTTTCCGCATAGCGTCTCTGAATGTCCCTGGAAAATATCCTGTAATACGTATAAACGATCACCAAAAGTCCCGCCGTGTCCAATACAGCGCCCGCCGGACTTCCTCCACGCACAAAGATTGCCAGAATGATCAGAACCAGGGCAACTCCCATAGTAAATCTGGCATACTGGTCTACTCCGTAACGCCCCTGCATAAATCTCATGAACTTTTCTTTCACGTAAATCCCTCTTTTCTTATCTTAAGCCTGCCGTCACTTCACTTTTGCCGATCAGTCCCTCTTAACCAGAACCTTCGTCACTTCCGCAATATACATGGTATGGTAATCCTTTTGCGGGTACCATTTGGAATCATTGGCAGTCTCATCAAAGCACTCCGGCTTGATCGTATCATGATACATTGTTTTGCAGACCAGGATCAGTTCCGCCTCCGCAATGCCTGCTGTGCCATCCACAGCGTACGGAGTCAGGCCTGCCTCCCTGATCTTATTCTCCATTCCTCTTCCGGAAACTGTTCCGCAATAACTGAGGGCCTTTCTGTATTCTTCCCCAAGCACAGACAAAGTAAAAATTTCCTCCTTATCTACAAACTCCTTCGTGTATCTATTGGGGCGGATATAGACGGTAACCGCATTCTTACCCCACATCACTCCCATAGCTCCCCAACTGGCCGTCATGGTATTGCACGCCTCTGCTGTTCCTGCGGTAATCAAAAGCCATTCCCTTCCGATTTTTGTAAATGGGTTCATTACCAGTTCTTCTGCTTTTACTTCCTGAAAACTCATGATTTTTCCTCTCTTTCTCTATTTTTCACTGCAAACCTGAAAAATATAAAATTTCAAATAATACGATTCATCAGATGACCATAAAATCGGATGATCCGGGGCCTGTGTCCTGTATTCCACCTGACGCAGCCTTTTGTGTACATTTTTTGCTGCCTGTCCGATGGTCTGCGTAAACAGCTCATATGTCATAAAGTGAGAGCAGGAACAGGTGGCCAAAAATCCGCCGTCCTTTACCAGCTTCATTGCACGCAGATTGATCTCGCGATATCCTTTTACCGCATTTTTTACCGAGCTTCTGGATTTCGTAAAGGCAGGCGGATCCAAAATCACCACATCATATTTTTCCCCCTTTTCTTCCAGCTCCGGCAAAAGCTCAAATACGTCTCTGCAGAGAAATTTTACAGTTCCCTCCAAGTCATTGAGCCTTGCATTCTCTGAAGCCTGCTCCACCGCAAGCCTGGAAGCGTCTACTCCGGTAACCTCCGAAGCGCCGGCGATTCCTGCATTTAAGGCGAAAGAACCGGTATGAGTAAAGCAGTCCAGGACCCTTGCACCCCTGCACAGCTTCTGAACCGCCAGACGGTTGTACTTCTGATCCAGAAAAAAACCTGTCTTCTGCCCATCCCTGATATCCACCTGATACCTCACGCCATTTTCTGTGATTTCCACAAGGGTTGGAAACTGTGGACCGATAAATCCCTTATAAAGCTCCATTCCCTCCTGTCTGCGTACCTTTGCATCGCTTCTCTCATAAACGCCCCGTATGGAAATTCCATCCTCCGCCAAAACCATTTTCAGCAGACCTAGGATTTCCTCCTTCCGGCGATCAATTCCCAGCGCCAGAGACTGTACGACCAATATATCTGAAAATTTGTCCACTACCAATCCAGGCAAAAAATCTGCTTCCCCGAAAATCAAACGGCAGCAGCTTGTATCTACGACCTTTTTCCGGTATTCCCAGGCATCGCGTACGCGGAGCAAAAGAAAATCCCGATCAATATCCTGATTTTCTTCTCTTGTCAACAATCTTACGGTAATTTTAGAATTTGTATTGATAAATCCTCTTCCTAACGGATATCCATCAAAATCTCTGACAAGAACAATATCCCCATTTATAAAACTGCCCATAATACTGGCAATTTCATTATCAAACACCCACATTCCTCCGGATTTGAGCATCCGTCCTTCTCCTTTTTTCAGGGTTACGACTGCCAGGCCCATTTTTATTCTCCCTCCAGACGGAGTCGGCTTCTTATACCGCCTCCCATGCATTTCCCTACATTCTATCACAGAACATTTAATTTTTCCAGTCATTCCCTGAATCCAGAGGACGAAACACAAAAAATTCATAATTAAATAAAAAGGATGCTGCAGCGCATTCCCATCCTGAATACTCTGCAGCACCCTATCTACTCTCAATATTCTGTTTTCCTTTACGCTTCTTTTGCTTTATTCTGCAGCACCTGCATTTTGATCAGTGCCGGGCGCACTGCATTGTACAGGAAACCTACCAGAATCACGGATACCACTGCATTAATGAAGGTGGCTCCTGCGCTCAGCTTTGCCAGTGCCTCCGCCATTTGCTGCGGCTGCCCGAGAATATACTGTTTGTAGAAATATCCTACAATCGGTTCCGCCACTACATTAAATGCAAGGCCGGCTGCAGACGCCAAAATGCTCCATTTAAATACATATCTCTTATCATTGCTCTCATTAATCCTTGCAAGCTTATGTGCAACTAAGCCCGTGATCAGGCCAATACAAAGCTTTAATACAAAAGTCTTCGGAGCTACCGTAATATAAACCGGATCCATGATATCAGCCAATGTCATGCCCATCGCTCCGGCCAGTCCGCCATACCAGCCGCCGAGCAAAAGTGCCCCAAGCACACAAAATGCATTGCCGATATGAAGAGAGGTCGCATCTCCGCCGGGTACCGGAATCCTGATCTGTAAAAACGTAAAAGCCACGAAGCAAAGAGCTGCCAGGATTGCCGTCTCTGCCAGTTTTAAAATTGTCATGTTCTGCTTATTCATATGACTCACTGCCTTTCCTTTTATTCATGCCAATCATACCTGAAAACTGTCTTTCTTACAATGTCCAATTATAATATTTTTTTAGGGTACAGTTTGAACACTTTTCAAAAGGATATAACGGGGCAGGCCTCCGTAACACCTGGCAGCTCCCCTGATTTCATAGCCGTATTTCTGCATATTGAAAAGACTGTAGCGGTTCATCGGATGAACCGTACACATCAGATACGTATATTTTTCTGTATCCAGCTCTTTCTCTGCCGCTTCCAGCATTTTCCCCTGAAGTCCGTTTCCCCGGAACTCCCGGGATACTGCTGCAGAATCCATAATCGCTACTTTTGCAAGCTGAGCCTCTGTAAAATTCAGATAGACACCCAAATTTTCCTCCGGTTTCGGATATTTTACCAGAAAAAAACCCGCGATCCTTCCATCTGCTGCCTCCGCTGCAATAACAAAGCCCCTGCCCTTCAAATGCGTCCGGACAAAGGCTTCATCATCTGCTGCAAACCAATCCGGGTGTGCGTGATCACCGGATACTTCCAGCATCACGCCCATAATTCCCGAAATGTCTTTTTCTTCTGCCTTTCTGATCAGAAATTCCATCTCTTAATAGTATTCTTCCGTTGTTTCTTCCGGCATTTCCTCTGGCGTCTCCGTATCAGCAGACTGTTCGGAAGGATCCATGAGCTCATCATAAGCCTTTCCGCTTTCTCCATAGAGGCTTTCGAAGAATCTCATTGTATCATCATAAAGTATCTGCTTATCTTCTGTGGATACATTAACCAGAATATCTTCCGCACCGCTCTCGTCAACTTCCAGACCGAACAGCTTTCTTAATTTGGAATCCAGCATATTCAATTCTGCGGTCATATAGGAATCCATCTCCGACGGCACATAGGAGGCCGCTCCGTTTTTCAGAATCTCCAGATAGTCCTTCTGAACTTCTTTGGATACCTTTGCTCCTGTTTCCGCATCCAGATAAACAGAAGCCGTTACACCATCGCCCATAGCTTCCTGTAATGCAGCCCCATCCCCTTCATATTCACCGCTGCAGAATGTCTTTGCGCGGTTAAAGAGGGCAAGGGATTCTTCGCTCAGAGAATCTGTACTCAATTCACCGGAGGCTGCAGCCTCACCTTCTGCCGGAGGAGCTTCCTCTGTCATTCCGTCTCCGGATGCCTCCGGGATTTCCTCTGCTGCCCCGTCTCCGGACGCCTCCGGGATTTCCTCTGCTGCCCCGTCTCCGGATGCCTCCGGGATTTCCTCTGCTGCTCCATCACCGCTTTCGGATGATGTCTCATCCCAGGTTCCATCACCGGATGCCTCCGGAATACCTTCGATAGTTCCCTCAGATGCCTCAGGAACCTCTGTTTCTGTGTTCACCTCTTCTGACTGCTCTTTATTTGTCTCGGCAGCCAAAGTCGGATCCTCTGTGGAATCGGCAATTACATCCTCACCCAGCACGCTCTCATCCAAATCATTGACAATGCTGTCATCATCATCATCCTGAGGGCTAAGCGCTACTTCGCTTTCTCCATCGACGTTCTGCTCTACGTTTTCCAGAGTTTCCTTCATCTGGTCATAATCATAATTCTGCTGCGCGATCTCTTCCAGAAGAGACACAATCTTATCAAACTGCTCATCGCTCATCTGCACGTTGTTCTGTGTAGCAATATTATAAACTATATTGTAAATCTCATCTGCATTCTGTATGTTGTCACCGATAATCTGCATCTTTGCCTGGTTCACGATCTTTGTCGCTTCATTCTGGCCCACATTCTCCGCAAGGTTTCCTGTTACCACCATTTCCCGCGTTGCAAGCTGCTTCTTGGTTTCATCCAGCTTCTGTCCGCTTGCGGATTCATAAGCCATGATAATCCCTGTCAAAGCACCCGTTCCGGATACCTCAAACGGGCAGGCCGCTACTACCTCACAGTTGGTCACACCTGAGGTAGACAACTGTGTGGCAATCATGTTGCAGGTAACCCAATTCAGATTTGCTGTACGCACCTTAATGCCGCCGGACTGGGTTGGCTTTACATATGCACAGCTCACAGTTCTGGAACCGATCTGTTCTAGCGGAACATACGAGCTCAGATGATCTCTCTCATTCTGATTTGTAATGGTCAGCATCTGTACCTGATTGGAATCTACCTTGAAATACCTCATCATGGTATTTTTCTGTTCCTGTGTAAGGTCTGCGCCCAGGGTCACCACCTTTGTTGCATCAGCCATTGCAGGCATTGCATTGGAAGCCACCAGACACACGCTGCATAACAGGGCGCCAAGAATGTTTCTTTTTTTCATAATTCTTCCTCCATAACCCTTAACATTTTCATTTTGTTATAAGCTGTACTCATTATAGCACACTTTTTCGTGAAGTTGTAATTTTCATTTGAGTTTTGCCGGTTTTAAGATAAGTCCTCCCTCAGAGCCTCTCCCAGAATTTCGCTGAAGGCATCTGCCGTATCTCCGTACATATGCCCATCATAATCCGCGTAATCGGTATCCACGCGGTAGCCGGGATGCCTCTTCTCTGTATTGAAATTGATATAAGGTACCCCTGCCTCATTGAAGTAGTTTGTAAAATACGTATCCGCTTTCTGATATTCCCCGTACTTTTCCAGATTTTCTTTTGGTACAGGCGTTGTAACGGCCAGCAGCTCAATCCCCTGCTCCCTGCAGAGCTTAACCAGCTTTTCGAAATACCGGATTCTATCCGGATTGACGCCTTTCTCATTCCACAGAACAAGGTCCGCATCGGATTTGTGCTCTCCCTTTACCAACAACCGCCGTATAAATCCGCCTGCCTCATAGGTCTGCCCTGTTTCCCGGAAACATCCGGTTCCATACTCTTTATAAAGACTGCCGGTCTTTGTTTCTATATTTTTACTGATCTCATCCAACTGATTGCGGAATGCATACCAGGGAAACAACGCATTCCGAAAATCCGTATCCGTAAACTTTGCAAAAAAATACTCTGCCTTTACCAATGACCACGGAAGCTCAAGATACGTCTGCCCAAAAGTGGTATCCTGCGGAATCTCCAGCATCCAATATGCCGGGTCTACCTCGTAGACAACACGTTTCGGAGGATTTACACGACAGGCTTCTTTTACAATATAGTAAGAATCTACCGTAAACTGCCCGCCCATACAGAAGTTAAAGCTTTTTCGTCCGGTCACCGCATCCACCTTCAAAGGATTGATCCCGCATTTTCCATGAGAGGTTCCCACAAAAATATCATCATACCGCTGCGTCTCCAAACTATGTACATCCACTCTTGCATATGTATAAGGATACAGAAGGAATTTAAGCCCCTGATCAATCAGAATCACACACAGCAGAAAAATAAGCGCGTACGCCGGCCGTCTCCATTTATTAGAAATTCGCATAGATAAACCCTCCCGAAGTCATGGGCGGATTGCCGAATATCGGTATGGCAAACAGCAATAGCAGATACAGACATAAACGAAGTGCTGCAGGCTTTGCCTCAAGTGAGGTCCTTACGGATACGCCTTTTTCCTGCAGAAAACTGACGGCAAACAAAATGAGCGTTCCCATAATAAGAGCAGTAAGAATGAATCCATTATATTGGCTGCCGCCCACAGTTGCCGGAATCGTCAAAAGCGGCGACCAGTCAAAGGTGGTCACTGCCTGCCTCATCATATACACGGCATCCCTGACGGTATCCGCCCGGTCAAAAAACCAACTGATATTTACCAGTACGAAGGTCCTGAGTACCTGAAAGACATAAAAACCACGGCTGTCATTTTTTATATGAAGTGCAGACTTCCATTTCCGGTAATTAGGTGCCATAATACCGGAAACTCCAATGATCAGTCCATTATACAGACCATAAGCAATGAATTTCCATGCTGCCCCATGCCAGATGCCCACCAACAAAAATACGATGATATTCGCAATGCAGATCGGAAGCGCCCTTCCCAATGTCTTCCCGAATTTTTTGCGGGCAGATTTCCCGAATTTACCCATAAAGCCGGATAGTGAAACCGGATAGAATACATAATCCTTCATCCAGGTTCCAAGGGTGATATGCCATCTATGCCAGAAATCCGTAACAGACACCGCAAAATACGGACGCCTGAAATTCTCATCCAGGGTAATCCCGAACAAGCCTGCGATTCCCTGCACCACATCCATTCCGCCGGAAAAATCTCCGTACAACTGTATGCTGTATGCAAGGACTCCCGCAATCGCAAGCCCGGAATACTTCTCCGGCTCGCCGAAAATCGCATCTGCAAAAACCGCCGCGTTATCCGCCAGCACCATTTTTTTGAAAAAGCCCCACAGGATCAGCTCCAGGCTGCGGGTAATCTGCTGCAGACCAAAGGCATGAGGCTCAAAAAGCTGACAGGCAAGACGGCTGTACCGGCCAATTGGTCCCTGCAGTATCTGGGGGAAAAAGGACACAAAAAGAGCAAAGCGAAACGGATTTCTTTCCGCCTTTACTTTTTCCCAATATACATCCATTAAATATCCCATGGACTGGAAGGTATAAAACGAAATCCCAAGAGGCAGCAAAAAATCCACAGCCCGAAAGTCGCAGCCAAAAAGCCTGTTTACATTGATGATGGCAAAATTTGTATATTTCAAAACTGCCAGCATACCGAAATTCAGCAGCATCCCCGTAAACACCAGCCAGCGCTTTTTTTTCCTTGCTTCCTTTTTGCCGGAGGCCTTCCCCGCAATATATTCCATCCCCAGGGCACAGCCGTAAGTCGTCAGAGTTGTAAATATCAGGAAAAATCCGATTTTATACCCGCCTGCCAGATAGTACACATAACTGAAAAGCAGAAGCCACATCCACTGAAACCGCCGCGGTATCACATAATACCCAAGCACTGCTGCAAACACAAACAGCAAAAACTTAAGGGATGTCAGCGCCATGAAATCAATCCTCCTTTAGCAGACGCTGTACCATCTCCCAGAGAGCCTGTGCAGAATTAAAGTTCTCCGGAACAATATCCACCGGAGTTATGGAAATTTCGAATACATCCTCCAGCTCCGCTACAATCGAAAGAATCGCAAAGGAATCCAAAATTCCGTCGTCAATCAGGGTGGTGCAGTTTTCATAATCCACTCCCGGTTCAATCTCTTCCAGAATCTCTAAAATCTGTTCCATAATAATCTCCTTTTTTGTATTTTGATTGATTATATTTCCCCATTCCACAAATGTGTGGATATGGTATCACGGACAAGAGTAACGCCCGCTTCTTTTGAATAGAAATAAACCTTCGGCATATCCCTGCTCAAAAACAGATACATCGCCTCTGTTACAGAATAAGCTCCCAGATTTTCAAATACCAGTATGTCATGAATCGCCAGATTCGTAAAGGGCATTTTTTTGGCAAGCATATCTCCGGAAGTACATAACGAACCGCATATGTTCCATAATTCCTCATGACGATCCAAAATCCCCGCTTTGTCCCGATCCGCAGCAATGTGCCCGCAGTGAGGAAGCTTCATTGCCATAGACTGCCCATAATAAGTCATATGATGAATACCGCCATCCACAATCGCATATTTTTCACCGAAGTTCTCCTTGCAATCTACCACCCTGGTAAAAAAGTACCCGCAGTCAGCAGTCAGATAACGCCCCATTTCCAAAGTGATTTTCCCCCGGAAATTCAAGCGTTCCAGCATTTCCGCCAGCTCCTTCAGTTCATCCTCACCGGCTTTCTTCTCCTCATTCCTGAAATAGGGAACAAACAGCCCGGGACCGTACTCCAGCTCCTCTGCCTCGTAGCCGTATTCCTCCTGCCAGCGCTTAAGAAGCATGTCCAGCTCCTCAAGCTCCGCAGCAATCTTTTTGGACTTTTTCTTCTGGGTTCCTGTATATTGCTGAATTCCCGCAAATTCCAGATTGGGGTAAGCACTTCTGGAACGAATGATCTTCCCTGCGGCATCCGGGTCCACACCAAACTGATTGCCGCTGCTGATACGGAGCAGCACACGCAGCTTGCAGCCGCAGCGGCAGGCACACCGGTTTAATATCTGTAAATGGGAAACAGACTCGATCGTATAGGTTCCCTTTCCCTGATAGCGCCCGGCCACCCGCAGGATTTCCTCCTCTTCTTTATTAACACCGGAAAGCACGACACGTTCCACAGGAACCGAAAGCCTTTCACAAATGCGGAATTCTCCAGGAGAACAAACCTCCAGCTTATCCACCAGATTCAAAAGGGGCCGCACAAGAAAAGAATTTGCTTTCATAGCAAAGCAAATACCGTGACGGTTCCCAAGCGTCTCACGAATTTTGCAGATACGCGTTTTCAGCACATCCAGGTCAAACACATATGCCGGCGTAAGCTTCATAGCCGCCAGTTTCTCCATTTCTTTATGATCCATAGCCTGCCATTGGCTCCCTTCTGTTCACCTTGTTCTTTTCTTTGACAGCCGCTTCTGAAATAAGCAAATATCTGTCATTTTCCGTCAAATATCCGTATCATCATTCTATCATTAACCCTAAGGGGTTGCAAGTCCGTATCCTGTGATAAAATTATAATTAAAGTATGAAAAACTTATGAAAAAATAAGGTGATGCACATCCGACATCATTTCTTCGGACGGCATCACCTCTCTGATTACTCCTGAAGCCTGTTTTTTCAGTGTTCATTGCAGCTATGGCTTCCGCACCCGTGACTGCCACAGTTTCCTTCATGAGGATGCTCTCCATGATGACTGCAGGCCGCATCCGGATCAAACGAAAGGCCGCCGTTCAGCAAAGCTTCTACAGCCTTGTCCGCATCACCGGACACACCGCCGTATATCTGAATGCCCACTGAGCCAAGTGCCGGGCGTGCCCCGCCTCCGATACCGCCGCAGATCAGCGCCTCTACCTTCAGCTCCTGCAAAAAACCGGCCAGTGCCCCATGGCCGCTGCCGTTGGTATTGATTATCCGTGCATCTGTTATCTGTCCATTCTCCGTCTCATATACCTTGAAATACTCCGTATGTCCAAAATGCTGGAATATATTTCCGTTTTCGTAAGTTACCGCAATCTTCATGCCGTATTCCTCCTATAATAAGTTTGCAGACCTCCTTAAGAAGCCGTCTGAATTTTACTGTCTTCCCCGGCAGCCTCCATGCCTTGGCAGACAGTCCTCTCTGCCCAAAATTATACTGTATTTCTCATATATGTCAAGAAGGTTTAAACATTGATGTCCAAAATCCGTGTATGGACGCTGACTGACAAAATCCCTCCCAAAACGTACTATGTAAACAATAAATTATTCATCAAATATACTAACAATTTCTCCATCCAGAATACGGTTTGTATTCTTTACTGCACAGAAGTTTCCACACATACTGCAGGTATCCTCCTTCTCCGGCTTTGCTTCCGCACGGTAGCGGCGGGCTTTTTCCGGGTCCAGACTCAGATCAAACATTTCTTCCCAATCCAGCTTTTTGCGCGCCTCACTCATCTTATAATCCCAATCTGCCGCACCTGGTATTCCCTTGGCAATATCTGCCGCATGAGCCGCTATTTTGGCTGCTATGATCCCCTCCTTTACATCTGCGGCATTCGGCAGACGCAGATGCTCGGCCGGAGTCACATAGCACAGAAAAGCCGCCCCGGCATATGCGGCAATGGCGCCTCCGATTGCAGATGTAATATGATCATAACCGGGAGCTACATCTGTCACCAACGGTCCCAGCACATAGAATGGTGCCCCATGACACAAAGTCTTCTGGATTTCCATATTGGCAGCAATCTGATTCATCGGCATATGGCCCGGACCTTCGATCATCACCTGCACATCCTTTTCCCATGCACGTTTTGTAAGCTCTCCCAAAGTGATCAGTTCCTCAATCTGCGCCGTATCTGTCGCATCCGCAATACAACCCGGACGGCATGCATCACCCAGACTCATCGTAATATCATATTTGCGGCAGATATCCAGAATCTCATCATAATATTCATAAAACGGATTTTCCTCTCCCGTCATTTCCATCCATGCAAACATGATAGAACCTCCGCGGGAAACAATATTCATCAGTCTCTTATTTTCTTTAAAGCGTTTTGCAGTGGCGCGGTTCATTCCGCAGTGGATGGTCATAAAATCAACCCCATCCTCCGCATGCATCCGTACAATATCCAGCCATTCTTCTGCCGTGATTTTACCCAAAGCCTTATGATAATAAACCACTGCATCATAGATCGGAACCGTTCCGATCATCGCCGGACACTCTGCTGTCAGTTTCCGCCTAAAGCTTCTGGTATCTCCATAAGAGCTCAGATCCATAATGGCCTCCGCTCCCATATTCACTGCTGAGCGGACCTTCTCATACTCCATATCCACGTCCTTCCAGTCACGGGAAACTCCCAGATTCACATTGATCTTAGTGGTCAGCTTTGCACCCACTCCGCTCGGACTTAAAGCCTTATGATTTTTGTTGCTTGGGATGATAACTTCACCCCTGGCAATCAGTTTACGAAGCTCCTCCGCATCCATGTGTTCCTTTTGTGCCACAACCTCCATCTGCGGAGTTATGATTCCCTGCCGCGCGGCATCCATTTGTGTAGTGTATTTTGGCATTTTGTTTCCTCCTTTTTGCCGGGAACAAAATTCCTACGAAAAAAAGCGGTATGCCAGACGCATACCGCAGTTATCATGAGCTATATGTTCCCTACGTTGGCATTGTCCAAATCAGGTTATGGGTTAAAGCAATACAGCTTACTCTCAGCCTGTTTACACAAGCACCCCGTTTACTAAGTTTCATTTATTGTATCATCCTGCCGCCCATACGTCAAGATAATACTGGAATCGTCGTCAGCACTTATAATACTGAAATCGTCCTTCAGCACTACCGCATCTGTTTTTTTTATGCTAATATACCATCATATTATTGGAAACACTCATTAAATATAAGGAGAACTTTTATGCAATACATGATTTCGTTTTTGGAGGGGATTATCACCTTTATTTCTCCCTGCCTGCTGCCAATGCTCCCGATCTATATCTCCTATTTTGCAGGAAATCAATCGGAGAAGCCGCACAGGGGCACAGCCCTGAAAAATTCGTTTGGTTTTGTTTTCGGATTCACCGGGGTTTTTATGCTGCTCGGCGCCTTTGCCGGAAGCATTGGATTGCTCCTGAAGCAGCACACTACTCTGGTCAACCTTGTGACCGGATTGATCGTCATCCTATTCGGTCTGAGCTTTCTGGGACTCATTCGCTTAGATTTCCTGAACAGGACGCGCCGGAAAAATATACGCATCAAAGAGCTGGGGTTTTTCTCTTCCGTATTGTTTGGAATGGTTTTCTCTATTGGATGGACCCCGTGTGCAGGAGCCTTCTTAGGATCTGCTCTGATGCTTGCTTCACAGCAGGGCTCCGTAGGACAGGGACTTTTTATGCTGCTCTGCTACTCTATGGGTCTGGGTATCCCTTTTATCCTCAGCGCACTTTTGATCAATCAGCTAACATCCGCTTTTCAGTGGGTGAAAACACATTACCGCATCATCAACCGCGTATCCGGCAGTCTCCTGGTCCTCGTTGGACTGCTGATGATGACAGGACTTATGGGGCGTTTCCTTGCCCTGCTCACATTTTAAACAGGAGGTAAGCCTATGAATACGAAATTAAAGCTGGCCCTCGGCGGACTCGCTTTCGTGCTGCTTCTTGCCGCAAGCACGAAGCTCTACCAGTCACTGAGCAAAGACTATACTCCACAGGATATCTTAAGTCCTGGGAGTGCAAACACAAAAGACACAAAAACAGCAGGCGAGGAAGCCGCTGCTTCCTCCGCGCCTTCCTCCGATTCCGAAAATACGGACTCTTCCGCAAATACTCCGGAATCTGAAGAACCGGAAAAAATTACTGCTCCTGATTTTTCAGTCATGGATGCAGAGGGAAATTCCGTAAAGCTCTCTGATTTTTCCGGTCGGCCGGTTGTACTCAATTTCTGGGCGAGCTGGTGTCCGCCCTGCAAGGCAGAAATGCCGGAATTTGAAACAGTTTTCAAGGAGCTTGGCAAAGACACAGCCTTTCTCATGATCAATGCCACCGACGGAAGCCGGGAGACCGAAGATACGGCAAAAGCCTTTATGGAGGAACAGGACTATTCCTTCCCGGTCTACTATGACGTGAATCAGGAAGCCGCCTACGCCTATGGAATTTCTTCGCTTCCCACAACGGTCTTCATTGATGCAGAAGGGTATCTCATCACCGGAGCAGTCGGCAAGGTCAATGAAGACACTCTGCGAAACGGAATCGCTATGATCACAGCAGCAGAATAAAGCGTATCGTTTATTCAATAAATATCGCCATGTCCTTCTGACAGGACATGGCGCATTGATACTGCTCCTATAAAATTCCGATTCCCTCCAGCAGAATTTTCAGACCAATGAGAATCAATATGATGCCTCCGCAGATTTCCGCTTTAGCCTGGTATTTTGCACCGAACATACTCCCGATCTTAACCCCGGCGGCTGAACAGACGAAGGTAATAATCCCGATAAAGCTCACTGCCGGAACAATGGATACCCGAAGAAATGCAAAGGTCACACCAACAGCCAGCGCATCAATACTCGTTGCAACCGCAAGAACAAACATGGATTTTGCCGTCATAGAGCAGTCCATACATTCCTCATCGCCAAATGCTTCTTTTATCATCTTTCCTCCGATAACCGCCAGCAGAATAAAGGCGATCCAGTGATCATACTGTACGATCATATCTGCAAAAAATCTTCCCAGGTAATATCCGATCAGCGGCATCAATGCCTGAAATCCGCCGAACCAGGCTCCTGCAATGCACATATGCCTTCCGTTAATTTTTCCGAGGGACAGGCCCTTACAGACAGATACCGCAAATGCATCCATAGACAATCCCACCGCAAGTACAAAAAGCTCCACAATTCCCATTTCTTCTTTTCCTTTCGTAATAAAACCATTTTTTTTACAATGAAAAAGACCCGGTACAGCGACAAAACCTATACACGAGTCAAAAAAAGCCCATGCATAACCCTCATCGGCTATACATGAGTCTCGTTATTTAAGACAAGCCAGACCTTATGGTCAGTATGTTGACTTGCCACATATTTCTATGCTAACTACTCCCTCACGGGTGTTTTCAATTGTTGGTAAATTTTATCATTGATTCGTGCCGCTGTCAACTGTTTTTAAGCAGCGGCTGTCTGCTGTTTTTAAGCAGCGGCTGTCTGCTTTTATGTCTGTTTTCATAGGATGGTTGCCTGTTTTTTCTTTTCATATTATAATTCAAAGAGAATGCCATGACAAAGAAAAGGTCTGCGCCCCTGCTTTTGCAGCCTTTCCGGATAACAGCCGGAAGGGACACTGTAACAACAACTGCAATACAACAACACTTTATGTAAGGAGACTTCAGCATGATTATTAAAAACGGAACAATTATCAATCCCCATACCAGAGAAATCAAAAAAGCGGATATCCGCATTTCCGATGGCATCATCCGGGAAATCGGCTCCATCGAAACAAATCCCGTGGAGGAAATTCTGGATATTGAAGGTCTTACCATCGCCCCCGGTCTGATTGACACACACGTACACTTCCGTGATCCGGGATTCACCTACAAGGAAGACCTGCATACGGGTTCCCTTGCCGCAGCAAAAGGCGGTTTCACTTCCGTCATCTGCATGGCAAACACTTCTCCGGTGGTCGACAACGTCCCGGTACTGAACGATATTCTGGAGCGGGCGAAAAATGAGAATATCCGCATTTACCAGACTGCAGCCGTATCCCAAAAGCTAAAGGGACAGACCCTTACCCCAATGGAAGAGCTGAAATCCGCCGGTGCCTGCGGCTTTACGGACGACGGTATCCCGCTGAGAGATGCAAAAATCTGCTTCGAGGCTATGAAACAGGCTGCAGCCCTTGACCTTCCTGTCAGTCTGCATGAGGAGGACCCTGCTTTTATCACAAACAATGGAATCAACCACGGACCTGCATCAGAGGCGTTGGGCATAGAAGGTTCTCCGTCTGTTGCGGAGGAGGTTTTGGTAGCCAGAGATTGTATGCTGGCTCTTCACAGCGGCGCGCACACTGTCATCCAGCACATCAGCTCCGGAAATTCTGTTGCACTCGTCCGTATGGCTAAGGCTCTAGGTGCCAATATCCACGCAGAAGCCACACCGCACCACTTTACCCTTACAGAAGATGCCGTGTCTGTTCACGGAAGTCTCGCCAAAATGAACCCTCCGCTGCGTACAGAAAAAGACCGTCAGGCAATCATCCAGGGACTTGCCGATGGAACCATAGATTTAATTGCTACGGATCACGCGCCTCACAGCGCAGAAGAAAAATCAAGACCGGTTCCCTCCTGTCCAAGCGGAATCATTGGGCTTGAAACAGCTCTTGGACTTGGAATCATCTCCCTGGTAGAGCCAGGACATTTGACCCTGATGCAATTACTGGAAAAAATGACCGTCAATCCTGCCGCACTCTATCATCTGCCGGGAGGTATCATAGAAGAAAACGCTCCTGCGGATTTTGTCATTTTCGATCCTGATGAGGAATGGGTTGTGGAAGACTTTGCTTCCAAGTCCTCCAATTCCCCGTTTAAAGGAAAAACACTGCCTGGTAAGATCGCATACACCATCTGCAACGGACAGATTGTGTACTCCGCCCGTTCTTAAATTTCTCCAGTGAGGAACCAAATAAGCTCCCCACAATGCCGGACGGATGGGAAAAAAGCGATCATGTAAAATCGGCATTTATTTTAGTTTTTTTCGGTTTGCACTTGTATTTTGCTTAAATTCAGCCAGCTTCACCTCCCTCGTATCTGTTATGATTCATCTGATATTTTTATTGTACCAAGCCGCCGGCGCGGCGTCTACCCTCAATTACAATGTGCGTGAGAAAGGTGCCCGGAATCAACCAGGCACCTTTCTCACGCACGACCATCCCATATTTTCTCCTGTATCTCCCGGATACCAAAACTCAGTCTTCGATTGCTCTTCTGAGTGCTTCCTGGTGACGGCGGCATTGTTCAATACTGTCAACGCCAACATCTCTTAAGTGCTCTCCGCCTTCGTATTCGGAGCTTAAGAAGCCTTTATATCCGGCCTTCTTAAATGCTTCTACCACTTCCGGAATGGCTACTGCTGTCTCCACATAGTCCTCATGCACGTTATAGAATTTTGCATGAGTATGGAAGATGTAATCGATATTATCAATGATATCCTGCGGCTCAGACCAGGAATAGGTGAAGGAAGCGCCGGCATACATCATATCTGCAGGGCCGCCGCCTGCTTTTTCTACTGCCTCCATCATTTCCTTCATACCGTTTGCCATACGGTATTCCATGTTTGCTTTGCCCAGATCAAGATCATATTTAATTTTTACAAAGCCCCTGGCAACTCTCTGTGCGTAAGCATCATCCACGATCCTTAAGCACTCCTCCTTTGCACCCATTCTGAGCGCTTTGTCACGGAGCACATCCGGAATGTTCTTACAGAAAATACCCATATCCGGAACAAATCCGAAATACCTGGTGCCGGTTCTGCTGATCATTTCCATATATCCGTCTGCCCATCCGGAGTTCAGAGAGAACGGCGCGTGCACCTCCAGACCGATCTTTACATTCATTTTTTCCGCATATTCCAGGCTGCCTTCAATCACATCCATTGGAGTAGAAACCAGTGTACGCAGAACAGGGAAACCAAGCATAGAAGCAAGGCGGATATCCCGGTTCATCATGTTGATCTGTTCACCGGGAGACAGGGTACGGTTGGAATAAATACGGTTTTCAAGAAACGCATCATAGCAGGAAGGAGTTAAGCCGTATTTTTTCAGCATTGCAAACCAGTTTTCTCTGAAGCTTTCCTCTTCGATCGGCTTCGGAAATTTTTTGATCATCTGCTCAGCCAGAAGCTCCACGCCCACAGCACCTGTCTTTGCGGTCTCACGGAGACATCCTTCCAAATCTAATTTTCCGTCGTAATATTCATCCTGATAGCTGTACAGGGAAATACTTCTTTTCATATCATCGTTCATTGCAATCTCCTCCTTATTCCATTACAAAATCAGCTTCTGCTGTTGATACATTAGGGAACGGCATATAGGATGGTACAATTGTTGTAACGGATGTAAGGTGATGGCTTCCTTTTTCCAGTCCGCCCTCTTTCATCACGTTCACGGTCGCGTATTCACCGAACTCCCAGCGATAATCAGAATCAACCACAGTCAGCATCTGATCCAGGGTAAAGGTTTCCCCGTTTACTGTCATGCTGATATCTTTACGGTCATAATCTACTCCGTCTACGTTGACTTTGATATCATGTACGATAGACAAAGTAACACCGCGGTAATACTGTGCCTTATACTGGAACCGGAACCCTATGATTTTTCCGTCTTTTTCAATATTTTTAAATCCGTCAGGATTATAAATCTGTCTAGCAGCCATTTTCATCTTCCTTTCTGTTTGCCCCGAGGGGGTCAAAGAGCCTGCCTGACCATACATCAGGCAGGCTCTTTCGTCTATATGAGCAATATGTAGCAGGCAATCCTATTGATATGAGACTCTTCTCCTTCTGATTTTAGAAGAATACTTCTTTTCCGGTTTCGGCAGATTTGTAGATACCTTCCAAAATCTGAGTAACCACAAACGCCTGCCCGGGTTTTACAAGCGGCTCGGTATCATTGATAATCGCTTCCAGCCACTGCTTCTGTTCACGGACACCTTCTGCGGAAGCGCCGCCTTCGAAGAAGTCAACCACGCCTGCAGGAGAGATTGTTTTTTCCATTAACTGATTATGTTCTACGGTGTTGTAGATCAGCTCATCTGTCGGATAGCTTCCGCCGTGATGTATCTCAGCACCTGCCTTTGTTCCGCAGAGTGTGGTGGATGCTTCCATAGATTTCAGAATATTCAGCGCCCAGGATGCCTCCAGATAAATACAGGCTCCGTTTTTCATCTTTACAAGGCCGAATGCGGAATCCTCCACCTCGAAGGTTTCCGGATCCCAAGGACCAAATACATTGCCGGCCGGGCCGTCAGCCTGACGTCCGAGTTTGTAGTTTACTACACCGGATACGGATAACGGTTCGTAGTTGTTCATCATCCAAAGAGTGATGTCCAGTGCATGTGTTCCGATATCGATCAGCGGACCGCCCCCCTGAAGTGCCTTGTTCGGGAATACGCCCCATGTGGGGACTGCTCTTCTTCTCAGCGCATGAGCTTTTGCAAAATAAATCTCGCCAAGCTCTCCGGCTTCGCAGGAAGCGTGTAAGGTCTGTGTGTCGTCTCTGAGACGGTTCTGGTAGCCGATGGTAAATTTCTTTCCTGACTTTTTCCATGCATCAATCATCTTTTGTGCATCTTCTGTACAATGTGCCATCGGTTTCTCACACATAACATGCTTTCCGGCCTCAAAAGCTGCTACTGTAATCGGGCAGTGAGCAACGTTTGGTGTACAAACGTGAACAACATCTACATCCGGGTCATTTACCAGCTCCATGTAATCCGTATAGACCTTTGCATCCTGTGTTCCGAAGTCAGCCTTTGCCTTTGCGGCACGTTCCCCGATAATGTCGCAAAATGCAACAATCTCATTTAATTCTGCATTTGCCTTCAAGGACGGCATATGTTTCTGATTTGCAATACCACCGCATCCTACAATTCCTACTCTTACTTTTGCCATTGGTATTTCCTCCTGTTTCATTTGATGATATAAGTATAGTGCTTCTGCACATTACTCACATTCCTGTTTTTTCTCTTTTTCCCCGTTCTTTTTACTTTTGTTTTCATTTTTTTAACAAAAAGAAATCCGGGGTTAAAAATTTGAATATACTTTTTTGTCCTGTCTTCTTCTGATCACCCGATAAAGTTTCTCAGATATCCTGCACTCTGGAGCACTGCGCGCTTCGCACTGTCCAGAGAATCCTCATAGGCCTTGTCCTCCACTTCGATTACCGTGCAGCCCTGATATCCGATATCGGTCAGTGCAGAGACATATTTGGACCAGTTTACATCGCCAAGTCCGGGAAGCTTCGGAGAGATATACCC
>ERZ781272.40-NODE-40-length-201654-cov-8.029822_pt1 | contig 201654 bp, 179 predicted proteins | sample MGYA00375850_ERZ781272 | MGnify/ENA primary metagenome ERZ781272 (study PRJEB29790, sample SAMN06051246) | human gut metagenome | host: Homo sapiens | place: USA: Cincinnati, Ohio | collected 2013-06-21 | study: EMG produced TPA metagenomics assembly of the Gut...
ATACCCCCATATAGGACTATTATATTTTATTGTCCTATATAGGGGTAGCATATCATATTTAATTAAGATTACAAATTATGATTATTAGTAAAGATTATTGAAGATCTTCCACTGATAATGTTTTACCATCTCTCCAGATTCTTTCTAAATCGTAGAATAAACGATCTTCTTTTGAGAATACATGAATAACGATATCACCGTAATCCATTAATATCCAGTTTGAAGAACGGTTTCCTTCAATTCTTTGTGGTTCGAAACCTTCTTTTGATAATGCTTCATCAACGCCATCAACAAGGGCTTGTACCTGTGAGCTATTTGTACCATTTGCAATGATAAAGTAATCTGCAATTGTTGAGATTTCTCCAATTTCAATAATTCTTATATCTTCTGCTTTTTTATCTTCCATTGCATTATATGCAATTTGAGCCATTTTCTTTGCTGAATCCATTATAAATTCCGCCTTTCTAGTTATTGTTATTAACAATACCTCTATAATACTCATATGCTTCATTCGTGGTATTGTCAATGATTTGACCATTTGATTTTAGGTAATTAAGTGTATTATGCAAAGTTGTGTATACGGCTAAATCAAGGTTTTCAAATGCAAGTTTTCTGATTTCTGTTAATCCTGGAATACTTCTTCTTGATGGTTCCATATAATCAGAAAGAAATACAATCTTCTCAAGCTCAGTCATCGCTGGTCTCCCAGTCGTATGATAGGTTATTGCTTGCAAAATCTCTTCATCCTTTACACCATACTTACTCTTCGCATAGTACGCACCCAGTTTTGCGTGTAGCAAATAGGGTTGATCCCTTTCTACATCACTAATCGGAATATTATACTTTTCGCAACGACGTAACTGTTCAACACCGTCATAACATTTAGCCGCATCATGCAATATCCCAGCTACTTGCGCTTTTATAATATCACATTCATAACGCATCGCTAAGGATGCACATGTATACTGCACACCTAAAGAATGCAGATATCTTTTTGGCATTAAAACTTTGCGCATTTCATCTTGTAATTCTAATAAGTCATATCCCATTACTCATTCCTCATTTCAACTACTATTTATCTATACAGATTATTGCTTTGAATATATCTGGCCACATCAGGCATTACATAGTATTGAATATTCATACCATTCTTAACACGTTCTCGTATTTCACTCGATGAGATATCAATATTCGGTGAGTTCAATAGTTCAACGGAAGCTTGGAATGTTTCATTAAGTTCTGCGATTTTTTGAAGCATCTCCTTATTGGTTGTTTGCCCACGAACGGCAGCTAAAAACTTGGATAACTTAAAAATTTTATCCGGATTTTTCCAACTATCTAAATAGAATAGTGAATCAGCTCCAACTATGAAGTAGTATTCCTCATCTGGGTTTTGCTTTGTTAATTGGATTAAAGTATCAGCCGTATAAGTGATACCCTCCCTATCCATCTCAAAAGTAGATAATTCAAAATGAGGGTTTTCTTTTATTGCTATTTCAACCATCTCTGCACGTATCGCTTCATCAACGATATGGTCATATCTCTTATGTGGTGGATTTTTTGTAGGCATGAATAACACTTTATCCAATTGGAATTGTTCTAAGGCAGTCTGTCCTAACATTAGATGCCCGATATGAATTGGATTGAAAGTTCCACCCATAATACCAATTTTCTTTTTCTTCATACTTACTCCTATCTACACCGAGATACTTATTTTTGCTTCTTCACTTTTGGTAATTCGATTTTTTTCTTTTCTTTAGATTCACGGTAAAGAACGATCTTCTTTCCAATAACTTGTACTACATCTGATTTTGTTCTCTCAGAAAGAATTTGTGCTATTTCTTTTGGATCATCCATACAGTTTTTTAATACACTAATTTTAATTAATTCTCTAGCTTCTAAGGCTTCATTAATTCCTGAAGTAAATTCAGGAGTAATACTTGCTTTACCTACTTGAAAAATAGGGTCAATAGTCATTGCTAACCCTTTTAAATACGCTCTTTGTTTGCTTGTCATACTCTATACCTTTCTTTAATAAAAATAGTTTCTATGCAAGGGTTCCACGCACAAAAAGAGTCTCCCCTCTTTGCACTATCCTTACTTTACATATATAACGTAGAGTAAACATGCCCTTACGGTTCTTATTTATTTGTAATAATCGAAGGATAAACCATACATATGCACAGTATCCCCTTCTTCAATTCCTAGTTCCTCAAGCTGATCTAGAATGCCATTTGTCTTCAAGAAATTCTGGAAGAATTCGAAGCCCTTTTCAGAATCAAGGTTTGTATAACCAAGCATTCTTTCAATTCTAGGTCCTTCAACACGAAACTCATGTTCATCAACTTTATCAACTGTATATGGTTCCTGAGAGTAATCCACCTGTTCTGGGAAGTATTCTCTTTCAAAAGTAATTGGCTCTGCAGCTAAATTGTTTAATTGTTGTTTTACATAATAAAGAAGTTCTTTAACACCTTTACCTGCTACGGCAGAAATAGGAAATACTTTAATTCCTTGTGGTTCAAATTCTTCACGTAATAAAGTAAGTGTTGTTTCTTCATCATCACCATAGAACACATCAATTTTATTTGCTGCTATTACTTGTGGTTTCTTAAGTAATTCTGGGTTGTACGCTTCTAATTCCGCATTAATTTTCTTTATATCATCTAGTGGATCACGACCTTCAACACTTGCCGCATCAACCATGTGAATAATCACTTTTGTACGTTCAATATGTTTTAGGAACTCATGTCCAAGTCCGATACCTTCTGATGCTCCCTCAATTAATCCAGGAATATCTGCTATAACAAAACCATCTGTACCTTCTAAGTCAACTACACCAAGGTTTGGATTCAATGTAGTGAAATGATAGTTTGCTATCTTCGGCTTTGCATTCGTAACTCTTGATAAGAATGTAGATTTACCTACATTCGGGAAACCTACTAAACCTACATCAGCAATTACCTTAAGCTCTAATGTAACACGCATCTCCTTCCCGGAACGTCCTGGTTGTGCATACTTAGGTACTTGCATAGTTGGTGTTGCATAATGTTGATTTCCTTTACCGCCAGAACCACCTTTAAGAATTATCTCACGACGATTCTCATGTGACATATCAGTAATAACTTTACCTGTTTCTGCATCTTTAACGATCGTACCTTCTGGTACTTTAACAATTAAATCTTCTCCATCTGCACCGTGACAACGTCTCTTACCACCAGCTTCGCCATCTTGAGCACAGTATTTACGAATATGACGAAATTCATTAAGTGTATTGATTCCGTCATCTACTTCAAAGATTAAATCTCCGCCGCGACCGCCATCCCCGCCATCTGGTCCACCGGCTGGAACATACAGTTCTCTACGGAAGCTAACATGTCCGTCGCCACCCTTACCAGAGCGGATATATATTTCTGCGCTATCTGCAAACATTTGATTACCTTAACCTTTCTATAATTAAATTAATCTTCTAACAATTCACGAATTCGTTCACACTTTCTTTATTAAAGACTCAGGAACGCATTCGTAATCAATTTCTTTCTAGATACTCGCGAATTACTTCGTAATTTTGCGAGTTAAATAATAACTCCTTACAGAGTTACGGTCTTACACTTCGTGTAATCATATTTATATTTTAACACATTTCATTCAATCGTAAACATTTATCATTCATGAAATGCTATTATATGCCACTATCTTTAAATCGTCTAATAAAGCCCCATTCTATGATGTAATCAAGAAATGGGGCTTCATCTACATATATTACATTATTTAGCTTCTACAGGGTATACACTAGCTTGTTTCTTGTCTCTACCCTTTCTTTCGAATCTAAGAACACCGTCTACTAAAGCAAATAAAGTATCATCTCCACCACGGCCTACGTTTGTGCCTGGATGAATTTTAGTACCACGTTGTCTATATAGAATATTTCCAGCTAATACGAACTGTCCGTCAGCTCTTTTAGCACCTAATCTTTTAGATTCTGAATCTCTACCGTTCTTAGTAGAACCAACACCCTTTTTATGAGCGAATAATTGAAGGTTCATCTTTAACATAGTCTTACACCTCCTTGAATCGTGTATAAAATCAAAAATATTATCCCTATTTCATGAAATAGTATCACCGAAAGTAATTTATACCTTCAGATCTATATATTCTTGTCCATAATTCTCGATAATACCTTGTAAACCAAGGATTAAAGAATTGAGTAATAAGGTAGATTCCTTACTAACCTCAGACAAGATGATAAATTCTATTTTATCTGAATCTTCTTCGCCTCTCATCTCAAACTGATCAGAAGTAAATTGTTCAATAGAATTAATAGTATTTACAACCAAAACCGAAACAGCAGAACATATAATGTCATAGCCACTATCTGCATACTCTGCATGTCCTTTTGTCTTGAATCCATTATAAATACCGTTCGCATTACGAGTAAAAGATACCGTTATCATATCTTATCCCTAATCGATTATGCGTTGATCTTTTCGATCTTAACTTGAGTAAATTGTTGTCTATGACCGTTTTTCTTGTGATATCCAGATTTTCTCTTATATCTGTAAACGATTACTTTTTTAGCTTTACCGTCTTTAACAACTGTTGCTGTTACACTAGCGTTAGCTACTGTAGGGTTTCCAACTGTTAAACCGTTGTTGCTTACAACAAGAACTTGATCAAATGTAACAGTTGATCCAGCTTCTACTCCAAGCTTTTCTACGTTAATGATATCGCCTTCTGCTACCTTGTACTGTTTACCACCTGTTGCTATAATTGCGTACATATGGCACCTCCTATTATCATTACTCGCCAGCTATGGTGTCTGCATAAGCAGAACTTGTACCTCGCTGTGCGGCACACTAGATTAGTTTAACATCTGTTTTTTGATTTGTCAATCATATTTCTAGATTTTTTCCCATTATTTTTATAATTATTCATTTCTAAAATTCATTCTTTAATGATCTAGTGAATAATCCATTCAACACTTCTCTGGCATCCTTTTCTCTGTAAAGGATATCATATACAGCTGTGCAAATTGGTAAATCAACACCGTAATTCTTACCTAGATTCAACATAGCTTTAACCGTATAGTACCCCTCTGCCAGCGCATCAAACGGTTCTTTTCTAATGTATGCTTCACCAAAACTTCTATTATGACTGAACTTCGAAAATACGGTTGCCTCATAATCACCTAGATGACATAAACCATATGCTGATAATTCATTACCACCCATTGCCTTAATTAACCTAGCTACTTCTCTCGTACCTCTAGACATCAAGGCTCCTTTTAATGTAGATAAATCAAGTCCATCAAGCATACCAGCAGCAATACCAATTACGTTCTTTGCAGCGGCACCAATCTCATTCCCGATTAGATCTTGTCCATAATAAAAACGAATCAAATCACTAGAAAATTCATTCACTAACAACTCTTTCGTCTTGCTATCATTACTGTCAATTACCATACAGTTTGGAATGCCATGATAAAATTCTTGTACATGACCAGGTCCTAACCATACCGCAACATTATTAGAGAAATCAAGATTATCATTTGCAATTTGAGATAACCTTCTACCAGTAGAGATTTCAATTCCCTTCATACAAAGGACAAAGATTTTGTCTGTAAGCTCATATTGTTTAAGTTCATCCATTAGAGCTTGCAAACCTTGTGAATTAACTGAAATCACAATTACATCAGCTTCTTTTACACAGGCTAAGTTGGTCTCTAACTTTATCGATTCAGGGAATTCTAATAAATCGTTCTTTCGATCCTTAATAAAACGTTGCATATTCTTTGAATTCTCACGACCATATAGCGTAACATCATGGCCAATACTATCTAGATACCAAGTAATCAAAGAACCCCAACGTCCACAACCAATTACAGTGATTTTCATACTTTCTCCTTCTTTCTTGCCATTTATAGCTCTTATCAATTAATTATTACCCACACGTATCAAGTCAAATCAATTTCTTTGGCATCTATATATGAGATAAGTGCATTTGGCTCTAATTCTATCTGACAACCACGGACACCTGCACTTACTGTAATAGTATCAAATAAAATTGCTGTTTCATCAATATAAGTCGGATATTTCTTCTTCATACCAATAGGAGAGCAACCACCACGTATATATCCAGTATGTTTTAAAAGATCTTTCACTGGTAGTAGATCAATCTTCTTCTCCCCTGCTGCCTTCGCTGCTTTCTTAAGATCCAGTTCTGTACCAACTGGAATACAAAACACCGCTACACCATGTTTTTCACCAATAGCTGCCAATGTCTTGAATACTCTCTCGAAAGGTAAACCTATTTGTTCGGCCACATGTTCACCTGCAAGATTATTCTCATCAACTTCATATTCATGAGGTGTATATGGTATCTTAGCTTGTTCTAATAGTCGCATAACATTTGTCTTATTCATATTAACCTCCTTGTTCCTTCTACTATGAATAATTATGATACAAGTAAATTTATGCTTTAAATAAATCCTAAGGATATTAATTCATCTGATGACGATATACTTGTGTAGTGTATAACAGCGAAACTCATAATAAAGTAGTTAGATTCTAAAATCGCACATATAATCTGTAAGAAACGATAGCGTAATAACTGTAGAACTTCTTAGTGTGAGCATAAACAAATAGGAAGGCGAGGCATGGACGCCGAGCCAGCCTGAACCACGACAGGAAGTCGTGTTGAAGGCGTTTCCGTAAGTATAGTAAATTTTTCTGCTCACACTTAGAAGCTTCTAAGTAATGTAGCGTGTTTCGTCAGATTATATGGGCGATTATAGGATCTTCAAGACCTCAAAGAGTTTCGCAACTCTAAACACCTACTTTAGTTGTTCATGCAATGGTTTTCTGACCTTCTTACGAGTAATCTCAACCAAGTTTAATGCTGTAATATCAACTACTGTTGTCTTAACAGGATCTTTTCTAAATAAATCAGCTAATTCTTTCATAAGAATCTCTTGATCTTTTTTATCCAATAAATCAATAAAGTCAATTATAATAATTCCCGATAGATTACGCAAGCGAATCTGTCTTGCCGCTTCTCTTGCAGCCTCAAGATTAATCTTAAGGAATGTCTCCTGCGCTTTCTTCTTACCGGCTATGGCCTTTCCCGTATTCACATCGATAACGTTAAAGGCTTCCGTATGCTGAATTATAAGGTACGCACCAGATTTAAGCCAAACATGTTCCCTAGTTGCTTCATCTAGTCTCTTTTCAATATTATAAAGGGCACTTAATGTGATCTGATGATCTTCATACAGCCGCAGCTTATCCAAGTCCTCTACTTGATATGTCTCAAGGTATTCCTTAATCTGCGTATAAATGATCTGATCATCTGTAACAATTTCTGTAAGGGCATTGGCATAACCGTCTCGTATATCACATAGATAAGCGGATGGCGTTTTATATACTAATGAGAAAGCACTTCTGTGAACACCAAATCTCGTAATGTCATCATACCTTTTAATTAAAGATTCGATTTCTTTACGTAGCATCTCTTCCGATGCACCTTCTGCATTCGTTCGAATAATAAATCCATACTCACTATTCTTATAAGAAGATAGTACCTCTTTTAAACGTTTCTTTTCCTTATCCGACGTTATCTTAGATGATACACCAATCTTATTTTTCCCATGTGTCAAGACAACATATTTCCCTGTGAAATTCAAATGGCATGTAGCTACCGGAGCTTTCGTCTTAATATTCTCCTTCTCAATCTGAATTAAGATTTCATCTCCCATAACAAGCCTATCCGTCCTTTTATCTTTCACATAAATAGGATTTTTATTTTCTTCCAAAGAATAATAACACATAACACCATCAGCAATCTCTATGAATGCAGCATTGATGTTCTTGACAATATTCTTCACTTTACCAACATATATGTTACCTAATATACTGTCCGAATCCATAGAATCAACACGTAATTGTACAAATTCATTGTCTTCAATTAAGGAAGATATTATTCTATTCTCTTTAGTCGTTAAGACTAGCTTATTGTTCATACATGCTCCTATCTGCACCTGCTGTATAGGTAATACGACATGTTATTAAACATCTTCTACCTAATCAAGTGTGCACAAATACGGTTATAAAGAAATTCCTATCGAAAGTCTCTATAACCGTATCATATATTTTTCTTAATTTGTTTGCAACTATTTCGTTACATTTATTTCACGTCATTAAGTGGAACAAGTTTTCTCTCATCTTCTGTTCCAAGATCTGCGTATACTTCCATACGATGAACTTGATAAGCGAATGGATTGTATACTACATTCTCAGCTTGACAAAATGCTTGCATTACTAATTCAGGTTTTAAGTTGTTCACACTACCAGTTGCTAATTGCATATAGCAGACGCAATCATTCTCATAATTTTCCGCAACACTGTTTTCGCAGAAAGAACCACCAAGTTCAGCAAAAGTCTTCGCATCAAAAGCCACATGATAGATAAATGGTTTAATGTCCACTTCATTTTCACTCTTCTTAGATTTCTTAAGAATTACGATTTGTTCTTTTGAAATAAATGATTCAAAATGCTCTTTGAAGTTTTCAATCGTTAATGAAGTTTCAAGAACATGTCCTTCTTCATCTGTAGCAGCCTCGAATGTATAACCATCTTTTAATGAGATTTTGTAATCTGCTCCTGCTACGATAGACATAGAATTCTTACTTGTATCAGGAAGTAGCTTGAAATCTACAACTTGGATGTCACTTACCATAGCTTCATTCATCTTAGTAATCATCTCTGCCTCTGGAAGGGTAGATAACAACTGCATGTCAAGATATTCCCCATCACTTGTTAATCCAACACCAAGTGGTGCTGCAAAGGATAATAACATATGTGGGCTATACCCCTTTGAATATTCAATATCTATCTCAGCACGACGGAATGCCTTTTGGAAATAACGCATCACATCGAGATGACCAATAAACTTTAAGTTTCCTGTTTTCGAAAATTTTACTCTTGCTTTCATCTACTTAACTCCTCCTTCGTAGCATACACCGCCACCAAAACTCATAGCACCACATCCTGAACATGCTTGTCTACAGTTTGGAGTTATCTTTTCAGATACTGCGCGTTCATATTCTCTTATAAGGAATTTCTTTGTTACTCCAACATCTATGAAGTCCCAAGGTAGAATTTCTTCAAAATCTCTTTCTCTACTTGTATAGAAGTATGGATCTATATTGTTATCTTTGAATGCTTTCATCCATAAATCATATTTGAAGTGTTCAGACCAAGAATCATAGATACAACCTGCTTTATAAGCGTCATACACAATCTTACTTACTCTTCGATCTCCACGAGCAAGAACACCTTCTAGCATCGTAAGTTCTGCTTCATGCCAATTGTATTTGATACTCTTCGCATTCAATTGTTCCCTCATCTTACCATTTAAGAAACGTTGTTTTTCAAGGAATTCTTCGCTTGTATTCATACGTACCCATTGGAATGGAGTAAATGGTTTTGGAACAAAGAAAGAAGTACTTGATACGATACTTACACGACCATTTCTCTCTTCTTTTGGTATTGTATAATATTCTCTTGCAATCTTATCAGATAATGTAGCAATACCTTCAATATCTTCATAGTTTTCTGTTGGAAGTCCTAACATAAAGTATAACTTAACACGGTTCCAACCACTTGTGAAAGCATCCATAGCACCTTTTAAAATCACTTCTTCTGTAAGACCTTTATTAATAACATCGCGAAGTCTTTGTGAACCTGCTTCTGGTGCAAATGTTAAACTGCTCTTCTTCACGTCTTGTACTTTACTCATAACATCAAGTGCGAACGCATCAATACGTAATGAAGGTAGTGAAATATTAACACCTTTAGAACGAAATTCATCTATAAGGAAGTAAACTAATTCTTGTAACTTCGAATAATCACTAGAACTTAATGAACTTAGCGATATTTCTTCATGTCCTGTTGCTTTTAACATCTCATAAGCACGTTCTTTTAAGAATTCTAAATCTCTTTCACGAATTGGACGATAAATCATTCCCGCTTGACAGAAACGACATCCACGAATACAACCACGTTGAATCTCAAGAACTACACGGTCTTGTGTTGCCTTTATATAAGGAACAAGTGGTTTTTCTGGATATACAGTTTCGCTTAATGCCATCTCAACTTGTTTTTTAACCATATCTGGTACTTCAGGATCATTCTTTGTAAATGATGCGATTGTATTATCTTCGTTATACGTAACATCATAGAACATTGGTACATACATACCTTGAACGTTCGCTATCTTACGTAGGAAATCAGTTCTTGAACCACCATTTTTCTTGTTTTCTTTGTATATATCAAGAATCTCATCATAAGCAGTTTCTCCTTCTCCTATATAGAAGAAATCAAAGAAATCAGCAAGTGGTTCTGGATTATATGCACAAGGTCCTCCACCTACAACGATAGGATCATCTTCTGTTCTATCCTTTGCATAGATTGGAATTTGGGACAATTCTAGTACTTGAAGTATATTAGTATAACACATCTCATATTGAAGAGTAATTCCAAGGAAATCAAACTCTTTGATTGGATCTTGTGATTCCAGAGCAAATAATGGAATATTCTTCTCTCTCATAATCTTATCAAGGTCTACCCATGGTGAATACACTCTTTCGCAATACGTATCGTTTCTTCTATTGAACATATCGTATAGAATCTGAATTCCTAGATGTGACATACCTATTTCATACACATCTGGAAAACACATACAGAAACGGATATCAATTTTATCTAAGTCTTTTACAACCATATTTACTTCATTACCAATATATCTGGCTGGTTTTTCAACCGTTAACAGTATTTCATCGGATAACGCTAATTTTCTCATGTATCTTGTATCTCCATTCTATATTTGCTATTACCTGTGAAAGCCATCACTATGTAATAGCTAATTTATAAAAATTGTTATATCAAATGTCTATAAGAATACCTTTTTCTTTAAACTACACATTTACATACGTTTATGAGTATAACACAACTTCCTTAATCAAGTCCATTAAAAACATCAACAATTTTTTCATCTTGTAATGTTGCAAAAAATTTCTCAGCCTTTTCGTACACGTGATTACTCTGTACGGATTCTATGATCATATCACTGTTGAATGTCTCGTATGTAAAGTTGAATTTATCAATAACCACTATAGCCAGAAAGATTACAGAAGCACATATAGTACGAATTAATATAAACTTAATTGTTGTTTGCTTCCTTTCCTGTGCGGACATTGCCGAAGCTTTCGAGGCTTTTACTGAGCTAGCTTTTGGTGCCTTTGCAATAGCAGCTTTTTGCTTGGTAGTTCCTTTCATTGATAACCCTTGAGAAAACCTGCCATTACCAGAAGACTTAAGATTACCTTCACAACTTTCTCTTGCAATTCGAATTAATTCCTGTCTGTTCACAGTATAGGTTGTATCCTTTTCCATTATTATTCCCATGCATTTCACTAGGTAATTAAAGCATGGCTCCTTTCTTAATATTTAAATCAATAGGCAATTACCTATATTAAAATTATTGCCTCATTAAATATATGCATACATTCGTCTTGAATATGACGGGGGTTTGTGTTACGATAATAATTATGATTGAAGGTAACAAATTCGTTGCCAAATTACCTTAAGGAGGAACAAAAATGTCTACAAACGTATATGATATTTTACTCGAAAGAGGCTTTATCGAGCAAACTACTCATGAACAAGAAATTAGAGAATTATTAGGTAAGGAGAAAGTTACCTTTTATATAGGCTTTGATGCTACTGCTGATAGTTTAACTGCTGGTCACTTCTTAACAGTTATGGCCATGATGCACATGCAACGTGCTGGTCACAGACCAATTGCTTTACTTGGTGGGGGTACTACCATGATTGGTGATCCATCTGGTAAATCGGACATGCGTACGATTATGACTAGAGAAACCATTCAACACAATGCAGATCGCTTCTATCAACAATTATCACGTTTTATCAATTTTGATAACGACAATGCAATCATCGCAAACAATGCCGATTGGTTACTTGAACTTAATTATGTTGAATTCCTTCGTGAAGTTGGTGTTCACTTCTCAGTAAACAAGATGCTTACTGCTGAATGCTATAAACAACGTATGGAAAAAGGACTTACTTTCTTCGAGTTCAACTACATGTTAATGCAATCATATGACTTCTTGAAATTAAATCAAATGTATGGTTGTTCTCTAGAACTTGGTGGTAACGATCAATGGTCTAACATCTTAGGTGGTGTAGACTTAATCCGTCGTAAAGAAGGTAAACCAGCATATGGTCTAACATTCAAGTTATTAACAACTAGCGAAGGTATCAAGATGGGTAAAACTATGAAGGGTGCTGTATGGCTAGATCCAGAGAAGACTTCTCCTTATGAATTCTACCAATACTGGAGAAACATCGAAGATGTTAAAGTTGAAGAATGTCTTGGTCTTCTTACTTTCCTACCAATGGATGAAGTTCGTAGACTTGGTGCATTAGAAGGTTCTGAAATCAACCATGCTAAAGAAGTTCTTGCATACGAAATCACTAAGATTGTTCACGGTGAAGAAGAAGCCACGAAAGCAAGGGAAGCTGCTCGTGCTCTATTCGGTGGTAACATGAAAACAGATGATATGCCTACTACTACTTATACTGCTGAGCAATTCAATGCGGGTATCGACCTAATCACTCTTTTGGTAGATGCCAAACTAGCAGTATCTCGTTCTGATGCAAGAAGAAACATTACACAAGGTGGTGTATCCGTTAACGATGTTAAAGTAACGGAATTTGGCCGTGCATTCACACCAAACGATTTTAATGCAGATGGTGCTTTACTTGTTAAAAAAGGTAAGAAAGCATATCACTTATTTAAAATTGCTGAGTAATTAACAAACAATAAAAGGGCTTTTGCAATATGACTTACATTTTTGCAGAAGCCCTTATTATCACTAAAGGGGGTTTTTAATATGCCATGGTGTCCAAAATGTAATATGGAATATCGAGAAGGGATTAAAGAATGTGCAGATTGTGGTTCAGAATTAGTCGATAACGCTACAGAGAGTCAAACTCAAGAATCGGAAGTAGTTCGACTAGAAACTGAAGAAAATGCACAAAAATTAGTCGAATTCCTTCGCTATTCTAAGATTGAACAAGTTTCATATTCTTTTGATGAAACAGATCAAGCTTATGTCGTTACTGTTAATGAGAATGTTTTAAAGGAAGCAAAGAAATTATTCCAGGCGTTCTATATTGCTGAGACAGAGGCTGAAGAAAAAGCAACTAAGGAAAATGCAGGATCTAATTCAAATGAGTCTTCCATTTCAAGACCTACAGATACTCCTGATGCTAATTATGAGGATAAGCATTATGAAGACGAAGAAATTTCTTATGAAACCAACAAAGACAATAACGCAGCGAATGATTTGAGATCCACATCTAAGTCTACTGTATATGTAAAAAAAGCGGATCAGTTTAAGGACCTACGTTCTACAGGGTATATCTTTCTTGTAGTAGGTATTGGTGGTTTAATAGTCCTACTCCTTAATATACTTGGAATATTCACCTTCTATCAAGGATACTTTGCTTGGACTGTTATGGGTGTATTGTTCACAATCTTCCTTATTGTTGGTTTTGGTACTTTAAAACATTCCAAACAAGTACAAGGACAAATTGCCGAAGAAAACACACTAACTAATACTATCAATACATGGTTAGAAAAAACAATTACAAAGGAAGTGTTAGACTCTGTGATAGATCCTAATGAAGCTGATGAGATCAATTACTTTAAACAAACAGAGTACATTAAAAAAGGAATTCTTGATGAATTCGATAAAGATCTAGATGATTCCTATGTAGATCTTCTAGTTGAAGAATTCTATAATTCACACTTTACTAACTAAATTATACCTTAACATACTCTTGCAACATGCGAGTCATTTCTAAGGAAATACTTATTATAATAACAAAAAACAATCTCAAAAGTTGTGTCCTGAAAGTGAATACAGTAATTCACTTTCATTCAACGGTTTGAGATTGTTTTTTATTATATAATTTTATATTTAATTTTTTATCCTACCATATTACGAATCTTATCTATCAACATAGATAATGCGATCTCATTTTGACCACCATATGGAATAATCACATCCGCATGACGTTTCGAAGGTTCTACAAACTGTTCATGCATTGGTTTTACAGTTGTAGAATATTGTGTAATTACGGATTCTAAACTTCTACCTCTTTCTTGTACATCACGAAGAATACGACGAATTAATCTCTCATCGGCATCCGTATCAACGAAAATCTTTATATCCATTAGATTTAATAATTCTGGATTATCAAAAATCAAGAAGCCTTCTACAATAATAACTTTCCTTGGCTCAACACGTACAGTTTCAGCGAGCCTTGTATGCTCTGTATAAGAATATACTGGGCGTTCAATAGCAATACCTTGCTTTAATTGCTTAATATCACTTATTAATCTCTCTGTATCAAATGCATTCGGATGATCATAATTTAATTTTACTCTCTCTTCAAACGGAATATCATTATGTGCTAGATAATAATAATCATGACAGATTAATTCCACATCTTCTTTGAATTCCTCTTTAATTCTACTTGCAACCGTTGTTTTACCAGACGCAGATCCTCCTGCAATACCTATAATCGTAATGTCGTTCATTCTTATTCTCCTAAAACTATATATTCATCATTCAATGTAACGATATCGTCAGCTTACTACTATTCGATATTGTACCAGTATTTTTGTATTTTATCAAATGGATTATTACAGTAATTATTACAGCACTAAAACCATAAATAGCATAACAGCCCTATAATTTGAAGATTTCTTCTAATTCTTCTCTTGAAAGATGATTGATAAATATCTCCTTGGACTGAATTACAGAATCAGATAATTCCTTTTTCTTTTTCTGTAACTTATAGATCTTTTCTTCAATTGTATCCCTTGTAATTAACTTAATTACTTGAACAGAATTTGTTTGCCCAATTCTATAGACACGGTCCGTTGCTTGTTCTTCCACCGCTGGATTCCACCACGGATCAAAATGTATTACCGTATCTGCTCCAACAAGATTCAAACCAGTTCCCCCTGCCTTTAGAGAAATCAAGAAGATATCTCGTTCTCCTTCATTAAATCTTTTGACATAGTCTTTGCGCGATTCAATATTCGTAGAACCCTCTAATGAGAAATACGTAAACTCTGTCTTTTTTAATTCTTCTTCAATCAAATGTAACATTGTTGTAAATTGCGAAAAGATTAATACACGATGTCCAGCTCCAATGATATCCGGTAAGATTTCCATAAGCAAATCCATCTTACCACTACCACCTTTATAGTTATCAATAAAAGTTGATGGATGGCAACAAATTTGACGAAGTCTCGTAAGCGCAGCAAGAATCTCAATTTTTTTCTTTTCAAATCCACCCTCACCATCTTTAAACAAGTCGTTTCTTATATTAGCAAGATAAGCTGCATAAACTTTTCTTTGATTTTCTGTCATCTCAGTCATATATTTAGTTTCAACCTTATCTGGTAATTCCGATAGAACTTCTTTCTTCATTCTTCTTAAGATAAATGGTTGAATATGGCGATTTAAATCGGATAAGGCTTCTAAATTTCCATCTTTAATAATAGGTTTCTCATAGATTGATTGAAATTTAGAACTAGTAAACAGATAGAATGGCATGATAAAATCAAAAATTGACCACAACTCAGATAAACTATTCTCTATTGGAGTACCAGTTAACGCAAATTTATGCTTTGCTTGTATTTCCTTAACTGACTTTGCATTACGTGAATTAGCATTCTTAATGAATTGTGCTTCATCAATAAACATAGTGTGGAATTGAATTCCTGCATAAGCTTCTATATCTCTTCTAATAAGCGGATATGAAGTAATTACTACATCAATACCATCATCCTCTTTCGCCCTAGTGATTGAAGCCACACGTTCTTCCGGTGTTCCTACTACAATCACTGTCTTTAAGAAAGGAGCGAACTTTTCAATTTCTTCTTGCCAATTATAAACTAAGGAAGATGGACACACAATTAGATAAGGCCTCTCCTTATTCGCTGCCATATATACGATGGATTGTAATGTCTTACCAAGCCCCATATCATCAGCCAGGATACCACCCAAATTATTATCTGCCAACGTACGAAGCCATTTGTATCCAGTCACCTGATAACTACGAAGGCTTGCATTCACTTCTGTTGGTACCTCATAATGGTTCTCTTTTGGATTCATTATTTGATTCACTAATTCACGAAATTCCGCATTAGTCTCTGCATGAATATCTTCTTCATTCTCAATCACTTGATTCAAATATAATGCTGTATTCTTTGGTAACAAAACAGCATTGCCGTCTTTTAAATCTTTATATGATACATTCATATGCTCAAGAAGATTAGCTGCACGTTCCATATTAAGTGTCTGAAGATTAATAAAGTCTCCATTTTTAAGACGATAATATTTCTTCTTCAGACGATATGAATGAAATAAATCCTTGAGTTCACTTGCAGGAATATCTTCAAACTCAAATTGCATCTCTAATAAATCTGAATCTGATTTTACTTTCAGATTGGTATTCAGAGCTCCCATATTTCTTATATTAATTGTTCTGAATGCTTCCGAATAGAACACCTCATACTTAGATATCAAATCCTCTACTTTATTTGTTAGGAATTCATATGCTTCTTCTTCATCCTTAATTATAAAATAATCTCGATTTGCTTCAAAACCAATACCACCAAGATAATCAATGACTACATCCTCATCAATTGGTTTGCGAACAATTATTACTTCTGAATGAGAAGCCTCGTGAAGTGGATTAATCTTGTATTCTCCATAGATAAACTTAACGTCAGCTCGAATATTCGACTTATATTTATCAAGATAGATCTCCGTACGTAATGGTTCATCAATATATCGGTTTTTAATTACTTCAGGTACTTGAATCTCCATTGTCTCATGAATCTGTGGTAAAACATGCTCTAAGAACTTATGCTTATTCATGCCAGTAAAATATAAAGAACCTTTTTCCTTACTGATACTACTAAAAAATGGTACAAAATTCTTTATAAACTTCTGATTTGGTTGATACATTGCATGATGATAAAATAATAATTCACCACTTTGCGTTACTGGAACAATCCCATCATCTGAGATTTGGCTCATAATAAGAGAATCCTCTTCTAAATCAATTTGATACTCGATTCTAGGATTTCTAGGATAGAATCTCACATCACGATACTCGTTTCCATATAAGTTCAGATGAAACGTATCTTTACCTAATAAGGATAAAACCTTCATTAATAAATTCTTTGTCAATACCATCTGGCTTTTCGTGAACACATTAGCATTACTAGCACGTCCTAATAACTCTTGCACTTCATATACTTCTACCAGAAAATCCATAACTTTTTGTGAGGTTTCGTGGAATTTACTCTCCCCTTGTATAAAGCGAAATTCCTTACCGAGTACTATATCCTCTTTATTATAGTAATCAATGATGAATTTCTTCAAACTCTGTACTTTATAAAATCGATTATTACCTACTTGTATGGATAGGTACGCTTTACCAGTTTCTGCTTTCATAATAGTAGGAACATACACACAAACTTTAATATGAAACGACTCGCCAGGTAAATTAATCTCATCTTGACGGCTAAAATAATCAATTATATTAAACACTTTCTTTTCATCAGGCGAAATATCTGCTTTCGCTTTTGACCTATTTTCATAATCTGCTATGAAAAGTAAAGTTGCTATAACATGCTTACAAGGCCCATCATACTTAAAACTCGCTGGACAATTACAGGAATAAGTAAAAGAATCTTCTTTATCTTGCGTTACAGTAACGATATAATCGGACTGTCCTTTCACAAATGCACGATATTGCTTATTGGCTTGTGACCAGGTAATATTCTTAACAGCATTATTCTGATAATAACGAATACCTCTGGCATAGGTCTGTTCGTCAGCTGCAATATTACGTATTGCTGCTTTCGTTATATTTAACATACCGTTACTCCTTTCTAAAATCACTACAAGCGTGGATGTCCACGCGCTATCTTATTATTATACCACATTTTTAACACTTCTGTTCTCTCTTACGCTATTTTTCTATCAAAAATATCTAACAAATAATTCAACAATCTTATTATAATTTTATAGATTTTTAATAAATTTAATATACTTGTACTCTTTCCCTTGAATTTACTATTTAAGAAGCATAGAATTAAAATTGATGTTATCTTTTAAATTCAGAATAGATTATCAGTCCTTTTGAGAGATAACTTCAATAAAATACGCAGGAGAAATAAAATGGACAAGTTTAAACCAAAACTTCTTTCTGTGACAAAGCACTATAGCAAACAACAATTCGTGAAAGATATGATCGCCGGTATCATTGTCGCAATTATTGCATTACCGCTTTCAATCGCTTTCGCATTAGGTTGTGGTGTTTCAGCAGAAAAAGGAATCTACTCAGCAATCATCTCAAGTATCATCGTAGCACTATTAGGAGGCAGTCGTGTGCAGATTACTGGACCTACAGGTGCTTTCATCATCATCACACAGACGATTATTAGTAAATATGGATTAGATGGACTAATAATCTCTACAATTCTTGCAGGAATCATGCTTATACTTATGGGCGTATTTCGATTAGGAAAGTTAATCAAATTCATTCCATCACCAATTACGATAGGTTTTACAGGAGGTATTGCAGTAACAATCTTTACACTTGAAATCAAAGATTTCCTAGGACTAACAATTGACAAGATGCCGACTAACTTCTTTGGTAAGTGGTATACCTATATTACAAATATATCGAATGTGAATTATCAAAGTATTCTTCTAGGAAGCCTTTGCATTCTTATATTAGTAATATGGCCAAAAGTTAATAAAGTGGTTCCTAATTCGCTAATTGCTATTATTGTAGGAACTTGCATAGCTTACTTTGGTAATCTTGATGTTAAGACACTTGGTGAGATTCCTAAGATTCTTTCAGTCCCTACATTACCAAACCTATCCCTTGATGATGTTTTTGCTTTAATTCAACCAGCATTCACGATTGCAATTCTCATAGCTATGCAGGCATTATTATCTGCAGTTGTAACCGACGGTTTAATACATAGTAGACACCGTTCTAGTATGGAACTAATTGCACAAGGTATAGCCAATATTGTTCTAGGCCTCTTTGCCTGTATCCCAGCTACAGGTGGTGTAGCAAGATCCATAGCTAACGCAAAGAATGGAGCACGTACTCCTATCGCTGCAATCTTTCATGGTCTTACATTATTCTTATTCTTGATGGTTGGTATGCCATTAATTAAACATGTGCCTTTATGTGTATTATCTGCAATCTTGATTGTAGTATCCTATAATATGTTCAATATTAAGGCTTTCTTATCCTATGCTAAAGCACCAAAAAGTGATGTTGCAGTATTAATCGCCTCTTGCGTACTTACATTTGCATTCGATTTAGTACTAGCAATTGAAGTTGGTATGGTATTGGCATGTGGCTTATTCATGAAACGAATGGCAGATGTTACAAAGGTGAGAAATTGGAAATACCTCGAAGAATATGATGATAGTGACGAAGATAATGACATAGACGGCCTACAACTTTTAGAAGTACCTACTCATACCTTAGTATTCGAATTGAATGGGCCTCTTTTCTTTGGTGCCGCAGATAAGCTTCTATATATACAAAACGAAATAAAAAAAGATACCAAAGTAGTTATCTTAAGAATGCGTAGTGTTCCAGCCGTTGATGTAACCGCATTAAACACTTTGAAGAAATTACAAGATTCTTTTGATAAGAAAGGCATTACATTAATACTTTCACACGTGCTAGAGCAACCTTTATCAGTCATGAAAAAAGCTGGCTTTACTAGTACAATTGGTACTAATAATATCTGTTCTAATATAAACCTTGCTCTCTCTCACGCAAAATGTCTTGTTGAGGAAGCTTAACTAATAGATTAATTGTAGATTAGAAGGCATATTTAAATTGATATATAACTATATCTAACATATATATAAAAGTACCTGAGCAGAAGGATACAGAATTACTTGCATCAGTCTGCAAAGGTACTTTTTAATTGTATATTCATATAACCTTCAAAAGTTTATCCGTTACTTATCTCTAATAATAAGTATAAATCTGTTAACTTACTTATCTCATACTTAGGTTGTATATTCGTGTAATTCTCTGTATTGAATTGATTAATAAGACAAGTATCAATTCCACTGTTAATACCACCTAGTATATCTGAAGTTAAGGAATCGCCAATAATTAAGATTTCTTCTTTCTTTATTGGTTTGATATGATTAATTACATAATCAAAAAACTCTTTTCTTGGTTTTGCATATCCTATGTCATCGGATATGAATACATTCTTAAAGAAAGGATTCAGTCCAGAAATCTCTAATCTAGTTTGTTGAGTTCTAGATACTCCATTCGTGATGATATGAAGATCATAGTCTTTTGAAAGTGTCTGGCATACGCAATACGCATCTTCTATCAAATCTGCATATTGACCTAATTGTTTCTGATATTGAATCTCAAACTTCTCATAATCTCTGATTTCATTGATTTCTTCAAAGAGTCTCTTGAATCGATTAACTAAGATAAAATCCTTTGTTAATTCTCCACGTTCAAAGCTACTCCATAGTTTTGTTTCAATTACAGAAAATTTTCCTAAAAGGTCATTACTATACGCAATTCCATTCGCTATTAGGGTCTCTCCAAGTGCTCTTTCTTTTGTTTTTTCAAAATCTAGAAGCGTGCCGTCTACATCAAATAATAGCGTTGAATATTTCCTCACTATACTAATTCACCAATATAATAAAATCCTTTACATTCATTAAGTCGTACATTTACGATTTTACCTATTAATTCTTCTCCACCTTTAAAATGCACTAACAAACTATTACTTAAACGTCCCGTCATAAGAGTTGCATCTTGTTCATTGACTTGCTCTACTAAAACACTTTGTACTGTATTCTCATGTTGCTTAGTCAATCCAGAAGCAATTGTTTGTACTTCATTTAATAAGCGATTGAAACGTTCTTTAACAACTGCATCATCAACTTGATCTTCCATATTTGCTGCAGGTGTTCCTGTTCTCTTAGAATAAATAAAAGTATAAGCACTATCGTATTTAACCTTACGTACAACATCTAGAGTTTCTTCAAAATCTTCCTCAGTTTCACCTGGGAAACCAACAATAATATCTGTTGTTAATGAAATTCCTGGCATAGCAGTTTTAATACGATCAACTAAATCAAGATATTGTTCCTTTGTGTAATGACGATTCATTATCTTAAGAATTCTTGAACTTCCTGATTGTACAGGTAGATGAAGGTGATTACAGATTTTATTAGAGTTTTTCATAACATCAATTAAATCATCCGATAAATCTTTTGGATGAGAAGTCATAAAACGTACTCTCTCAAGCCCTTCTACCTTCACAATTTCTTGTAATAGCTCTGCAAATGTCATTGGACTCTCTAGAGTTTTCCCATAGGAATTAACATTTTGACCAAGTAACATAATCTCTACAACACCATCTGCTACAAGTTCTTTGATTTCTTTAATAATGTCCTCAGGATTACGACTTCTCTCACGTCCACGTACATAAGGAACAATACAATAGCTGCAGAAGTTATTACATCCAAACATAATATTAACACCTGCTTTAAAACGGTATTTTCTTTCACTTGGTAGGTCTTCTACAATTTCAGTTGTATCCTTCCAGATATCAATAATCATTCCATCAGAATCTAATCTTGCTTGCATTAATTCTGCTAATTTGAATATATTATGAGTACCGAAAATAATATCAACATAACGGTAACTTTTCTTTATCTTATCAACTACTGTCTGCTCTTGCATCATACAACCACAAAGTGCAATCATCATGTTAGGATTTTTTTTCTTTAATTTACTTAGGTAACCTAAACGACCATATACTTTTAGATTCGCATTCTCACGAACTGTACATGTATTATAAATTACAAAATCTGCTTCTTCTGTTTCTACCATTTGATAACCGATTTTCTCTAAGATACCAGTAATCTTTTCAGCATCTCTTGCATTCATCTGGCAACCAAAACATTGTACACAGGCAGTTAATGGTCTCCCTAATTCTTCTTTCTTTTGATCATGCCATTTTTTTAGATTTTCAATATAATGATACTGACGCTTTGTTTCAGAAGAAAACTCTTCTACTTCTTGGTTTTTTGTATTTTCTAAATTCATAACGTTCTCTCTTTCTATCCTTATCCATATTTATATAACTTATCTTGAGAATTTTGACGCTTTCAAGATAACGTTTATCCAGTCCATCGTATACTATACCTTATTTCTATGGAATTGTCCAGTATAGCCTCAACCCCTATTAGACTTTTCTATCTTAATATCAACACCGTTGGTAGTCATAACAATTGTCCCGTCTTTGTCTGTTCGATACAACAGAATATGTTGCTTGCTAATCATTTCTAGTGTTTCCCTCTCTGGTAATGACGTTTCATCACCTTCGTCACAAGTAATAACTGCCACAGCAGGATTTACAGCGTTAAGGAATTCTTCACTAGAGGATCTTGTATCACCATGATGTCCAACTTTAATAACATCAGCTTGCAGATCGTATCCCCTATTTAACATCTCCTTTTCGGATATCTCCATTGCATCTCCCATGAACAAAAATTTCTTTTCCCCATATTGCATCATAAGAACAATGGAACTCTCATTATCCGTTCCAGCAGCCATTGCTTCATCTCCCGGTGCCATTACCGTGAATTTAACATCTTCAACATAGAACACAGACTTAACCTTAGGAATAAATTGTGTTACTTTCAAATTAATTGCGGTATCAATCATAGCATTGTAAGGTACTGTATTCTTTCCTCTTGATGACATAACTAAAACATCAGTAGGAAATTCCTTCATTATATCACTCATTCCGCCTACATGATCTTTATCACCATGGGTAGCAATTGCATATTCTAGTTTTGTAACTGCTTGCTTCTTAAGATAGTCTATAATATCCTTTGCTTTCTCATTTGTTCCCGAATCTATTAAAACCGCTGAATCATCAATTTTAATTAGTATACTGTCTGCTTTTCCTATATCAAGGAAATGGACAGATACTAGTTTTGAACCTCCTGTATTATTTACGTCTACATCGTCTCCATCTGCTTTTTCTTCAACTGCAAAAACTTCCGTCTCTGATTGTACTGTAGAATCCTCTTGTTTTTCATACAAACTACCTTCTTTTGCACAAGAACATAAGTAACTACTACACAACAAAATAATCATTGCAATAATGAGCTTTCTCTTTCGCATACGGCAGCAGGACAATTTACTCATGCAGACTTATGCCTCCTATAGATGATCAAGAATATGTTCAATATATAACTTAACTAAATTAATGTCCGTACATTGGTATAACATTCTAGCACCCACTACATCTTCAATTTCATTAAAAATCAATTCACCATTATCATCAACGATAAAATCAATCCCAACCATGTCAGGCTTAACTAAATCGATTATTAACTGAACTTTCTCTCTTTCCTCTTTGTTCAGTTCATAAACGCTAACATCACCACCTAAAGAAAAATTAGATTTAAAACCTTCTTTTGCTTTTCTAAGAATCGCAGCAATAATTGTATCACCAATCACATATACTCGAAGATCTTTATGTGCAGTTCCAACAAGTGGTTGTAATACTGTATCATGATTACAGGTATCCATAACAACTTCATCTACTTGTACTGAATCGCTAGGATCAACCAAATACACTTGCTGCCCTCCATGACCATCTACGGTCTTAACAACAGTTTTCATATTTCTTCTACTCAAACAATCTCTTGATTTACCTCGCTTGCAAAATGTAGTATCGATGATATCAATACCTAGTGAGGCTACCACCTGATACGTAAGTGCTTTATCGTTGCATATTCTTGCAACTTCTGAACTGTTGAATACTGGAACTTTCATACATTCTAGTTGCCTTGAAAGAAGAGGATATATTGCTCTACTAATTACAAACGTAGGTAATTTCACGTTCTCTCCCTGATATTCCAGATACCAAGTATTATTACGTATTCCCAATTCTAATTCTTCTACTATAATCACTTCAAACGTAATATCGAATTTCTTTCCTTCTTCTTGATACATCATTATGTAGTGCTTATTATACTCCGCCTCTTTTCGTCCATACAAAATCCAACCGATCATAGTACTTCTCCTTTTTATATTTTAAACTTACACACCTTAACTCACCAACTCTATCTTATTACAGATATATCCAAGAATATGTTCCGCAACATTCACACCCGTACAATCATATATGTTCTTAAAGTGTGCATTGGAATTGACTTCACATACAATTGGCTCCTCATTCTCATCAAATAATAAATCCACTCCTGCAAAATCAAGCCCTAGTGCTGTTACACAGTCTACTGCTAATTGTACTTGTTTTTTCGTTGGCTCGAACGGTTTCATCTTACCACCATTGGATATATTCGCTCTAAAATCACCCGTGTCCGAATATCGATACATTGTAGCCACAACCTGGTCACCAACAACATTTAATCGAATATCACGTGCAAAGCTAGATTGAATGTATTCTTGGAAAAGAAATGGCTTTGCTCCAATTTTCTCTATACAGCTCATAAGTTCTTCATCATCATGTACAAGATATACTTGTTGACCGAAAGAACCGAAACATTCCTTCACTACTATTGGATATGATAACTGTTTTTTCATTCGCTCTACAAACTCATAGTTTGTGAATCCTATGTTTGGATATGTCATTGGAGCAAGGATTGTCTTTGGCATCTTGATATTCTTTTGATTTAATGCTATGTGTGTCATTGCCTTATTATCACATATTTCTATTGCTTTAGAGGAGTTAAATACTTTGAGTGATAAACTCTCAAGAAAACTTGCTAGACGAATATCTTTATCCCAGAACAAAACAAACTCTGGCTTCTCTTTTGTTATTAGGTTTTGAATTACATGATGACCACTTAGATCAACTAATAGCTCTGCATTGGTCTTGACAACCAATTCTATATTATATTTATCTGCGGCATTAACTAACCACATATTCAGTTCAGAATACTTTTTTGTATTCAAGAATTCATTCGTTACTAACCATGCTCTCTTCATTACATCCTCCATTCTAGATTAATGGCTTCAACTAGTTTTGTAACACTAACACCTATGGTGGTACCAACACAAACAATGTCATATTCCCTTGTTTGCGTAATACCACCATAGTTACTCTAGACTTTCATCTATACATATTCATCAACAAATTGCTCAAATTCTTCTTCTGACATCAGAACTTTTCTAGGTTTAGTTCCCTCCTCAGGACCTACAACGCCAGCTTCATATAGCTGATCCATTATACGTGCAGCACGATTAAAGCCAATCTTATAAACACGTTGCAGCATACCTATTGAAGCTTTATTTTTCTCAATAATAAACTTACCTGCTTCTACAAAGTAATCATCGCGATCATTTGCCGGCGCAGTTGAACCTTCTGATGAAGGTGCACTTGTTATCTTATTTGTTATATCTTCATTATATGAAGGCTTGCTTTGTTGCGATGACAAGAATTCTACGACTTCACTAACTTCTTTATCCGAAACAAACGCGCCTTGAATACGAACCGGTTTTGGATATCCAGAAGGAAAGAATAACATATCACCTTTACCTAGTAACTTCTCTGCACCAGAACCATCAATAATTGTTCTAGAATCGATTGCTGAAGATACAGAGAAAGCAATACGTGAAGGTACATTTGCTTTAATAAGACCAGTAATAACATTAACAGATGGTCTTTGTGTTGCAATAATAAGATGTATACCAGCTGCACGAGCCATCTGAGCCAGACGACAAATCGCATCTTCTACCTCACCTGGAGCTACCATCATAAGATCTGCAAGCTCGTCTACAATAATAACAATCTGAGGCATCTTCTGGAATTTTTCATCATTATACTCTTCTACCTTCTCTATCTTGGTATTGTAACCTTTGATATCCCTTACACCAAGTTCAGCAAAACGATTATATCGATCTGTCATCTCCATTACAGCCCAGTTAAGCGCTGCAGAAGCCTTCTTAGGATCTGTTACTACCGGGATTAATAGATGTGGAATTCCATTATATACACTTAATTCTACAACTTTAGGGTCAACCATGATTAATTTAACATCGTCAGGGTGCGCTTTATATAGAATACTCATTATTAATGTATTAATACATACCGACTTACCTGAACCAGTTGCACCGGCAATAAGAAGATGAGGCATCTTGGCAATGTCAGTAACAACAACTTGTCCGCCAATATCCTTACCAACTGCAAATGCAAGATCACTTCCATGTTCCTTAAATTCTTTTCCCTCAATAAGTTCACGAAACATAACTGCTGAATTTTCCTTGTTAGGTACTTCAATACCAACAGCTGCTTTACCAGGAATTGGTGCCTCTATACGTATATCAGCAGCAGCTAGATTTAATTTAATATCATCTGCTAGATTTGTTATCTTACTAACTTTTACACCTTGTTCCGGTTGTAATTCATAACGGGTAACTGCTGGCCCACAACTTACATTGGTAATAGTTACTCCTACACCAAAACTTTGTAGTGTCTGTTGTAATTTTATAGCAGTCTCTTTTAACTCGCCATCAGAAACACCTTTTGAAGATTTCTTTGGTCTAGATAATAATTCTAATGGTGGAAATTCATAGACAAAAGGTACTTCCACTTCCTTAATTACAGGTTCTACTTGTGTAGAATTGGAATCTTCCTTCTTCTCAGCATAATCCTTGTTATTCACATTACTACTAATGTTCTGTTCTTTATCCGGTGTCATAGGCAGGATTTCTTCCTGATTATTAGAATTAGAGAATACTTCTTCTACTTCTTCTTTTTCAAGTGCCTTCAAATCCACACGGAAATTATCAAAATTATCTTCTTCTAGTTGATCATCAAATGCGGTAGATTCTAATTCAGCCCTATCATTATAACTTTGATTTTCTTTATAAGCATCATTATGAACAAACTCATCATTTACTTGCTCAGCTTCACTAGTAACCCCTTCCGATTGAACCGTATTATCGTTAATATTAATCTCAAAAGGAGTTGCATTTGTCTCTTCTACATTCGTAGTTGACTGTATTGTTTTCTTGTCTACTTTTGTAGAATTTCCATCAAAGCTCTCATTCATAATCTGTTCTGCAAGTTTTTTAATATCATAATCCTTATTTTGGCTAAACTTGCGTTTCATCTCTTCTTTGTAAATAGGAGTTTCATCATAATCATAATTTGATGATTGATCTCCTCTATAGATTGGTATTGAATCGAAATCGAATGGCTTTACTTCATCAAGTGGAGTTGACGATGTCATTGCACTAGGCACTTCTGATGAGACATTCAATGGTACAATAGCATCATTAGCCATAGTCTCTTGATTTTGCATGTTTTGTACAGAAGCCTCTACATTCTGATCTACTGAAGGGAATGTAAATGTCTTTGCTTTTTTCTTGCGCTCCCCTTTAACGTTCTTTCTTGAGTTAAGCGGTATTGCTTGGTCAATATTTCTACTTCTACTTTGTCTTAAAGGCTTTTGTTCTGGTTCTTCATAAAACTCGTCATCTTCACCGTAATCATTATGTTCTTCCGAGTAGTATGCTTCTTCACGGGCTTTCTTAACTTCCACTCTTCTAGCTTTCATCTCTTTTAATTTAACCGCACTCTTCTTTCCAAGACTTGCAAATAAAAGACGTTCTGTAATAAACATTAGTAATAAGGTCATAATCGCTAGCAAGATAACAAGTGTACCAGCAAAACCGAATAATGGATACATAATCGAATAAATAATACCACCTATTAAACCTCCACCATTCTTATTCGCTGCTGAACTAGTATAATAACCAAATATATTCCATTCCGAATTATAATCTACTGTAATTAATTGAATAAATGCAGCAACCATGCATACGAGGCAGATACTACTAACAAGTTTAATTGTTGCTGTATAATTTCCCTTATTGGATATGTGGAATGCTATTCCAAAAAACAGAAGATAAGGTAGAATATATGCTAATAGGCCAAACATACCGAATGTAAATCGATTAATAAATGCACCTACACTACCACTTAGATTAAAATTACTAAGAACTAAAATAACAGCTACAACAAGAGTTATTACTATCGTTATCTCGTCCTTGTAACGACTCATCCCATACTGATTATTTCTTTGATGGCCGCTGTTCTTTCCCTTATTCCCCTTTTTGCGTCCAGAAGATCCACTTCTATTAGTAGATGTTTTTCTACTAGGTGTTTTCCTCGTTGACGAAGCAGGCTTTCTTTGAGTTGCCGCCATTAATAATTCCTCCTTAAGCTACAAAATTCCATATTACTGCTATAGTACCTACTACAAAACAATAGTAGGCGAATCCTTTATATTTTCTCCCTCGCACAACAACTAACATAGTCTTAATGCATATGTATCCCACAATAGTTGCAATTAATGTACCAATCACATATGCCACTACTTCACTTGATGCTACTGCTAAGGTGCCAAAATCCATAATCTCTAAAACAACTGCACCTAATATTGCTGGTATGGACATTATAAATGAATATTTAACAGCAAAGTTAGTATCAAGTCCACATGATAAACACGCTGTAATTGTAGTTCCTGAACGCGATAAACCAGGAAGTGTTGCTATTCCCTGGGCTAAACCAATAATTCCTGCATTGGCATAGGTAACATCATTGGCACGCTTCTTACCCGGAACCGTACGTTCTGCAATTAATAATAATACACCCGTTAATAATAAACATAAACCAGGTACAATTAATGTCTCACTTGTAACTTCTACAACCTCTTTAAACAAGATTGCAAGCACTGCTGTTGGTAGAGTTGATACAACTATAAGCATAACAAATTTGCGATAAGCAGAACTTATCACCTTATTATACTCTTTTTTATCATCTGAATGTAGATTATGTACCAGGCGACCAATATTAACAAAGAAATCACCTAGAATACCAAAGCTTTCTATAATTAACTGCTTAATATCTTTCCAAAAAGCTATTAAAACTGCAACTAACGTTCCAAAGTGTAGCATTACATCAAAAAGCAAACCTGTATCTGTATTAATGTGCACGATATGTTTCATAATTGATAGGTGTCCAGAACTACTAATTGGTAAAAATTCTGCTATTCCTTGAACAATTCCCATTATGATTGCCTGTAGTATTGTCATGGTTTATCCTCCCATTTTACTTGTCCCAAAAATCTGTATTAGAACACAAAATTGGCTTATCACATTCTTACACCGAGTGCGGTCGCAACAGACATAAAAAATTGATTCTATGTATGATAAGATTATACGCTTTCTTAACTTACATTAGAACCAATTTAATTATACCTTTTCTATTTGTGATAAGCAATAGGTAATCTACTTGTTTTGTTCTTCTTTTTCTTCTATCATATCATATAACTTCTCAATTGCCTCATGAATTCCACCTACAGCATCAACAATTCCTTCATCAACTGCTTGTGCACCAACTAAGATTGTTCCAAGATCCCTTGATAACATTGTTGTATTAAACATCATAGTTTCAATTCTCTCTTTACTTGCGTTGCTATGATTAGATATAAAACCAACAATACGATCTTGCATAATTTTAAAATAATCATACGTCTGTCTAGATCCGATTACTGTTCCGCTCATTCGAACTGGATGAATAATCATCGTACCAGTAGGAACTATGAAGGAATAATCCGTTGCTACCGCTAATGGCACACCGATAGAATGGCTATCTCCTATAATTAACGATACTGTAGGTTTACTTAACGAAGCAATCATTTCAGCTATAGCTAGTCCAGATTCAACAGCACCGCCTATCGTATTAACTAGTACTAATACCCCTTTAATATCATCACTATCTTCAAGAACTGCTAATTGAGGAAGGATATGCTCATACTTCGTAGTTTTAGTTTGTTGTGATAAACATTCATGTCCCTCAATTTCACCAATTATTGTTAAGAGGTGTAATTTGTGATTTCTTCCGTTCTTATCAAGTGTTACTTGCCCATATTCCCGAACCTTATCATTCTGGAGTTTTTCAGTCTCCTTTGCAGTTTTCTCATCGACTATTGATTTACCTTGGTTATTATTCTTATTATTATTTGATTTATTAATTTCATTGCTGTTTTCCATGTTATTTGCAGCATCAATATCGCATAGATTCTTTGTTTGCATAGTTAACTCTACCTCACTTGTTTTTCAAATAGTATGTGAGTTTTTGACCTTCCCTATTCAAACATAACTAACCTTAATTCAAGTCTTTACCGATTAACATATCTTTTTCAAGAATATGTTTCACTAACCAATCACCTAGATATGTAAGGATATTCATAATAGCATCTTCCTGATTATCATCAATCTCATTTAGGTTAATATCCTCAAGCATTGATATAAAATCATGGTGGTCGATTTTCTGGGAAAACATCATCTTATGCCCAATTTCTTGCATGTATTCTTCTTCAAATGTAAAGTGTAACTTTGCATATTCTGTTAATTCATCAAGTATCTCAACAATCCCATCATACTTATCAACAATAAATTCATTGGTCAAAAGCGTATATGCTTTTTCCGCTATTTGAAACAACCTTTCGTGTTGTTCATCAATCTCTTTAATTCCAATCTTATATTCTTCTTTCATCTCAAACATTTCATTTGCTCCTTCGCGGTTATTGTTAGATAATTTTATGTGGTATCGCAAATCATTTTAATTTTATCCTATTTAATTTATATTGTAAACATATTTATATATATAATGTTGGGTAATAAATCAGGCTACTTAGAATACGCTATAATATAAGAAAAAATGAGGCAGTAATATGATGTGGTTAATATCTACAGTTCTACGTACAGTTTTGGTGCTTTTAATTGTTTTTATCTTCTACTCAATCATGATTGGTTTTACAATTCTTACCTTACGTATTCTTAGATCCTATGATAAGAAAAAACATCGAAAATAATTATTCCATAAAGCCGTGTTCTAGTCTGTTCATATTATGTAACACGATACATGCAAATAACCAAGAAAGGCAATTTATCAATAATATAATTTTCTGATAAATTGCCTTTCTTATTATACTTACTAGTAGAAAGTATATAATATTGTTTTCTACTAATTAAATTTGTTCAAATGCTTGTTCTAAATCCTTTATTATGTCTACTATATCTTCAATACCAACCGACATACGTATTAATTCTGGTTCAACTCCTGATTGTACCAACTGTTCGTCTGTAAGTTGACGATGCGTTGTACTTGCTGGATGAAGAACACTTGTACGTGCATCCGCTACATGTACTACGATAGCTGCAAGCTTTAATTTTTCCATAAGTTTTGCAGCGACTTCTCTTCCACCTTTTATACCAAAGGATACAACCCCACAAGTTCCCTTCGGAAGATATTTCTTAGCTAATTCATGATACTTATTGCTTTCAAGACCAGGATAGTTAACCCAAGATACTTTGTCATTTGATTCTAGCCATTTTGCAACAGCTAATGCATTTTCACAATGACGTTCCATGCGTAAATGTAAAGTTTCCAAACCAACATTTAATAAGAAAGCATTCAATGGTGCTGGAGTAGAACCCATGTCTCTCATTAATTGAACTCGTGCTTTGGTTATGTAAGCTGCCTTTCCACAATCTCTTGCGTACACCATCCCATGATATGACTCATCTGGCGTAGATAGTCCTGGAAATTTATCTGTATTCCAATCAAAATTACCACTATCAACAATAACTCCACCAAGTGCAATAGCATGGCCGTCCATATATTTTGACGTTGAATGAATAACGATATCTGCTCCATATTCAAACGGTCTACAATTAATTGGTGTAGCAAATGTATTATCCACAATTAATGGAATCCCATTCTGATGAGCAAGTTTAGCCATCTTTTCAATATCACAAACCACTAGTGTAGGGTTAGAAATTGTTTCAGTAAAGATACATTTTGTATTCTCTTGAACCGCTTTTTGTAATTCTTCAATTGGTGCATCTGGATCGACGAAAGTAACATCGATTCCTAATTTTTTGAATGTTACACCAAGTAAATTAGTTGACCCACCGTAGATAGCAATAGAAGCTACAATATGATCACCTGCTCCACATATATTAAGCATAGCAAATGTAGTAGCTGCTTGCCCTGTCGAAGTACATAAAGCACCGACACCACCTTCAAGTGTTGCGATTTTTCTTTCAACAGCGTCAACAGTTGGATTACTAAGTCTTGAATAGAAGAAACCTTCTGCTTCAAGATCAAACAATTTACCTACTTGGTCACTTGTATCATATTTGTATGTAGTAGACTGACAAATTGGAAGAACTCTCGGTTCCCCATTCTTTGGTTCATATCCAGATTGAATACAATTTGTATTAATACTATAATCGTTCATCTTATCACCTTTCATGTCATAAATCAAGTCAACGGCTTTACATTTTAACGTAATGCATTGATAAATTCACTGACTTTATTTTATATCTTCTGTAACTGTTTTGTCAATGAGAAAAGACACAAAACGACGCTTGTCCTTCTTCTCTCATTGACAGTTTTGCTTTTTATTAGTTCTTTCCTGTTGAACCAATACCTCCACGGTCTTTACCAGTTAATGCACTTACTTCATCAAAAACTAATTTAGGTTGATGTTTTTCTATTCTAAATTGACAGATTCGATCATTCTTGCAGATTTTGGTATCACGCAAAGCGATTGCAGGCATATACCACCAATCATTAGGTCCACAGTAAGATTCATCTACTAATCCCATATGGTTCGATTGAATAATTCCAAAATTCTTATAGGTACTGCTTCTTGGTATAATATGAGCTTCGTACCCTTCTGGTAATTGCATTGCAACACCTAATGGAATTAGACGAAATTCACCTTCTTTTAGCTCTACATCTTCTGCAGCACGTAGATCAATCCAATCTGATTTTCCATCAATGTACTCTAATCTATTAATTGAGTCATCTAAATATTGTATCTTTATTGTTTCCATTTCTGTTCTATTCCTTTCACAATCTTCTTATCCAGATTACCAACCAAAGCAATACTGCATGAAGATTCATCAAGTATATTCTTAGCTAATAAATTGACATTCTCTCTCGTAATTGTGTTAACATGTTCAATTACATCATTAAGAGGAATCACCTTACCGTATTTCATTATATGTTTTGCATTACAATCCATACGGTTTTTCGTGCTCTCACTAGCAATCGTGAGATTAACACAAATCTGTTTCTTTGTTTCTTCTACATCTTTCTCAGAGAACCCATCTTCCTTTACTTCATTAATGATACGGAATATTTCGTCATAAATGATACATGCAGGCTCTGGATTCGTTGCAGCATATATATGAAATAAGCCAGTTGTTGCAAAGCTACTTTCATAAGAATAGATCGAATAGGTTAAGCCCATATCCTCTCTTATTCTTTGAAACAACATACAATTGGCGTTCTCTCCGAGTATGGCATTCATAACAGTTAACTCATATCTTCGTTCATCTATGTTCGTAATCGAAGGAAATGCAATATTAATATGCATCTGTTCTATATCTTTATCATCTTTATATATGCATTTCTTATATGTTGGAATTGTTAATATCGGGCGAACTGCGGTTGCAGAAATCGATCCGAAACAATCCTCTAATTGCTTTAATATCGCTTCTTCATTATAATTACCTGCAATAGAGATAATCATATTGTCAGCTGTATAATACAAATCTCTAAATTCCATTAATTGTTCTCTTGTATATGTTCGAACAATTTCTTTTTCACCCGAGATTAGGTAGCCTAGTGGATGTTTATTCCATACTTCCTTTTGTAACATCTCATGGCACATATCTTCTGCAGAGTCATCGTACATATCAATCTCTTCTAGTACAACTCCCTTTTCTTTTTCTAGTTCTTCTGCGTCAAATATGGAATTTTGAATCATGTCACTAATCATATCGATTGCTATTGGTAGATATTCATCTATAGTTGTAGCATAGAAGTTTGTACACTCTTTACTTGTATATGCATTCACATTACCACCAATCATAGATGTTATATCCGCCAAATCTCTTGCAGTTCTAGTTGTAGTCCCTTTGAAAAACATATGCTCTAACATATGAGCAATTCCATTATTATTAGAATTCTCATAAGCGGAACCCACTTTTACCCATACCCCAAAAGATACACTTTTAAGATATGGCATTCTTTCTAACACAACGGGTAATCCATTGGACAGCCTTGTTGTGATTGTCATGAACCTTCCCCTTTCTTTTTTGAAGTCATTGTATAATTCGATTGTTAAAAGATAGATTCTCTCGAATCATTATTGGCAATTGCCTAACTCTATTTTAGAGTATCACGTAAAAGAGTATCTCATAAGCCAACACTTACGAGATACTCTATACATGCCTTTACGGCACGTCCTCACGTACTGTGATATTCATTCAGTCGTCAATTGACAATAATCTTACTGAACATCTTTGATGCTAAAGCTAATTCTTCCCATTTTATCTTTTCCAAGACAAACAACTTTAACAACATCACCAAGTGAAAGAACATCTTCAACATGGTTGATTCTATCTTTAGATATCTTAGAGATGTGAACCATTCCTTCTTTGCCAGGAGCAAATTCAAGGAACGCACCAAACTCTTTAATGCTGATTACTTTACCTTCGAAGATTTGTCCTTCTTCAAAATCTGTAACGATTGTTTCGATGATGCGAACCGCTTCGCTCATCTTAACAGCATCTGTACCACATACAGAAACTGCACCGTCATCAGTAATATCGATTTTAACTCCAGTTTGTTCAATGATTGCATTGATTGTTTTTCCTCTTTGACCAACTACATCACCAATCTTAGCTGGATCAATTTGGATCTGAACGATTTTAGGAGCATATTCTCCAACTTCAGTTCTAGGCTCAGCAATACATGGAATCATAACATCGTTTAAGATATGCATTCTTGCTTCTTTGGTTGTCTTAATAGCTTCTTCAATAATTGCTCTTGTAAGACCATGGATTTTAATATCCATCTGAATTGCAGTGATACCATCACGTGTACCAGCTACTTTAAAGTCCATATCTCCGAAGAAATCTTCAAGCCCTTGAATATCTGTTAATACGATATAATCATCATCTGAATCACCTGTAACTAAACCACAAGAGATACCTGCAACAGGCTTAGTGATTGGAACGCCTGCAGCCATCAATGACATTGTAGATGCACAAATAGATGCTTGTGAAGTAGAACCATTTGATTCAAACGTCTCAGAAACTGTTCTAATTGCATATGGGAATTCTGCAGCACTTGGTAATACTGGAATTAAAGCACGTTCTGCTAATGCACCATGTCCTATTTCACGACGACCTGGACCTCTTGAAGGTTTTGTTTCTCCAACAGAATACGAAGGGAAATTGTAGTGATGCATATATCTCTTAGAAGTTTCTGCTTCGTCTAAACCATCAATTCTCTGAGCTTCTGAAAGAGGAGCTAACGTTGTAATAGTACAGATTTGAGTTTGTCCTCTTGTGAACATAGCCGAACCATGAACTCTAGGTATAATATCAACTTCTGCAGCTAATTTACGAATTTGAGTAATCTCTCTACCATCTGGACGTTTGTGATCTTTTAAGATCATCTTACGAACTGTCTTCTTTTGATATTGATAAATAGCTTCGCCAAGAACAGCTAACCATTCTTCATTTTCTGCAAATGCTTCTTCTAATTTTGCAGTAATCTTCTTGATGTTTTCTTCCCTATCTTGCTTAACATCAGTAAAAACTGCTTCTTCCATATCCGCTGGAGGAACTATTTCCTTAATTGCTTCAAATAATTCTGCCGGAATTGCACAACTTTCGTAACCATGTTTCTCTTTACCACATTCTGCTACGATTGTATCGATGAATTCGATTACTTTTTGATTTAATTCATGTGCAGCAAAGATAGCTTCAATCATCTTGTCTTCTGAAACTTCGTTAGCGCCAGCTTCAATCATAATAACTTTTTCTCTTGTTGATGCTACAGTTAATTGAAGATCAGAATTAGCTTTTTGTTCTGCGTTCGGATTAAATACGAATTCACCATCAACTAATCCTACTTGAGTTGTAGAACAAGGACCATCGAAAGGAATGTCAGAAATCGCAACTGAGATTGCTGAACCCAACATAGCTGTAAGCTCTGGACTACAGTCTGGATCAACTGACATAACTAAATTGTTAAGTGTTACATCATTTCTATAATCTTTAGGGAATAATGGACGCATTGGTCTATCGATAACACGAGATGTTAAGATTGCATTTTCAGACGCTTTTCCTTCTCTTTTATTAAAACCACCAGGGATTTTCCCAACGGCATATAATTTTTCTTCATATTCTACACTAAGTGGGAAGAAATCAATTCCTTCTCTAGGCTTGTCTGATGCAGTTGCTGTAGATAATACAACTGTATCTCCATAATGCATTAATGCAGCTCCGTTTGCTTGTGCTGCTACTCTGCCAACATCAACTGTTAAAGTTCTGCCAGCTAGTTCCATTGAAAAACTTTTGAACATATTTTATCTCCTTTTTGTTTTCAGATTCTATCTATTGTTAATCTGATTTAATTTTGCTGGAGATGCCGAAACAACTGAAAAATACATTAAGATTATGATAATGTACTTTTCAGAAGTCTCGGGTTACATCTCCAAATTCTTTTCTATTATACCACCTATGGAAGATTTATGCTACTTATTTTTATATATTAATAGTGATTCTGTTGTTTCAAAACCATTCACAAATCTAATCATTAGATTTAACCATTTTCTTTAGCAAGCAAAAAGCCATACTATGACTACATTAACTGCATTCATAATATGGCTTTCCACCGTTTGTTTGTTTGTTTGTCGTTTGTTGTGTATATAATTGAAAAAAATTTACGTTGTTATTACTTTCTTAAACCTAAACGATCGATAAGGTTACGATAAGCTTCGATATCGTTTTTCTTTAAGTATTCAAGAAGACCTCTTCTTTGACCTACCATCTTTAATAGACCTCTTCTTGAGTGGTGATCTTTTTTGTTAGCCTTTAAATGCTCAGTTAACTCGTTAATTCTAACTGTTAATAAAGCGATTTGCACTTCAGGTGATCCAGTATCTTGTGGATTTCTTCCGTAAGCTGCGATAACTTCTTGTTTCTTTTCTTTGCTAATCATCTTAAATTCCTCCTATTAATAAATCGCCTAATACTAAGCTATAGGTCGGAGCTTCCTATATCCTGGTATCGGCTAAAATCATACTTTTTTAGTTTATCATAAGTATAACCATCTGTCAATTAATTTATGTTAATGTCTCTTAATTTTTTATTTTAACTTCTAAATTTCGTTTATTTCAATAAAAAACTAAATACTACTAGTATACACCTAGGAATTGTCTAATTTATACCGTCTCTTCCTTCTTATTCTCGCTTACTATTGCCGCTTGCACTTCTGATGGAGCCTGTTCGTAACGAGCGAACTCATAACTATAATCTCCTATTCCACCTGTCATGGAACGTAAATCAGTAGAATAACCAACTAATTCAGCCATAGGAATATCAGCTACGATTTCTTGTTTTCCAAGTTCGCACGGATTCATGCCCATAACCCTTCCGCGTCTCTTATTCAAATCTCCCATTATATCTCCCGTGAACCGATCAGGCACTACTACTCTAAGTGAAGCAATTGGTTCAAGTAAGACTGGATTAGTTAATTCAAAAGCTTTCTTAAACGCTTGTATAGCCGCCATCTTAAACGCCATTTCAGAGGAATCAACTGGGTGATAAGAACCATCTACTAAGGTAGCTTTAATACCAACTACTGGATAACCAGCTAGAGGTCCTTTCACAACACTTTCTGCAATTCCCTTCTCGACTGCTGGGAAGAAATTCTTAGGTACTGCGCCACCAAACACTCTCTCTTCAAATACATAAGGAGTGCTTAAATCTCCTGATGATTCGAATTCTATGTGAACATCGCCATATTGACCATGCCCCCCTGATTGTTTCTTATATTTTCCTTGCACCTTAGCAGGTTTTTTAATTGTCTCTTGATAAGAAACTTTTGGTTTTGATAACTCAATTTCAACTTTATACCTACTTAATAACTTGCTAACTACAATCTCCAATTGTTGCTCTCCTATACCATAAATTAGAGTCTGTCTATTCATGGTATCATTCACAACGGAAATTGTTAAATCTTCTTCTAGCATCTTCGCAAGTGCTTGAGATACTTTATCTTCATCTCCTTTATTCTTGGTGGAATAACGAAGGAATGTATACGGTTTTGCTACTTCTGGTTTTCGGTAGATGATAGGAGCTTCTTTGGTTGTAAGCGTATCCCCTGTCGCTGTGGATGTTAATTTACTAATTGCACCAATATCACCTGCATGAAGTTCTCTTACTTCGAATTGTTCCTTGCCTCTTAAAATATATAATTTTGCAACCTTTTCCTCTATCTCTTTAATCGGATTCCATACCACAGTATCTGCCTTTAAGATTCCACTATGTACTTTTACTATTGAGAATCTGCCTACAAAAGGATCTACAATTGTTTTAAAAACATTAGCAGTCATAGGTTTATTTTCTTCAAACTTCACTTCTACTTCTTCATTTGTTTTCGTATTCACTCCCATGGCAATCGTCTTATCTGGTGATGGAAAATATTTTTCAATCGCTTGTAATAACATAGTTGTTCCTTGACAATTTAAGCCTGATCCCATTAATACAGGGACTATAGTGCCGTCTATCACATTTTCTCTAAGTGCAATTGAAATCTCCTCTTGTGGGAACTCTTCTCCTGCAAAATATCTCTCCATCCTATCTTCACTTGTTTCTGCTACAGCTTCTAATAAAGCTTCACGACAAGTAGTAAGATTTGGCATAGAATATTCAGGAATATCACATTCTTCATATTCACTTAATGTAGTGAATTTTCTGCCTTGCATCTTAACTACGTTGACAAAACCAATAAACTTTTCATTCTGCCTAATTGGAAGATGAAAAGGTGCAATCTTCTTTCCATATAATTCTGTTAACTGTTCTACAACTTGACGATAACTTGCATTGTCATCATCCATATCCGTAACAAAAAACATGCGAGGAAGTTTATAACGTTCGCACAATTCCCATGCACGTATTGTACCAACTTCAACTCCAGCCTTAGCAGATATGACAATAACCGCTGCATCCGCCGCTGCCATTGCCTCTTGAGTTTCACCAACAAAATCAAAATATCCAGGTGTATCTAAGAAATTGATTTTCGTATCTTCCCAAATTATCGGTACAACTGCAGTACTAATTGAAAAACCCCGTTTTATCTCTTCTTTATCAAAATCACTAATCGTATTACCGTCCTCTACTTTACCTTGGCGATTCGTAACTTTCATTGTATACGCAACCGCTTCGATCAAAGTAGTCTTACCACAACCACCATGACCTAATATTACAACATTTCTAATCTTGTCTGAAGTATAAATGTCCATACATGATACCTCCTATACGCGAAAATTACTGTCTCGTGTAACAAAATTTAATGATGAAAGGTTCTTTTTCCTATATAAATATTGTACTAAATATATCAGTATATTACAACCTTTTTATCTATATTGACTAATCTATTTATAAACTTTATAAGTTTTTTATCTCTATGGGACTTTTCTATATGATATGGACAGGTTTTAGGATTTATTACACAAATAATTTTATTTTTGAGCTATTTATTAATATCCGCTCCTTATTCAACGCGTTGAAGTTTAACGCTTTAAAGTATTGACATTGATAACTTTGTGTTGTAGAATAACGAATACCAAGTTATACTAATACTCGTATTGGTAATACTGTTAGAGAATGGAGATTATATTATGATTATTGTAATGAAACCAAATGCTTCCGAAGCATCTATTAAAAACATTGTGGATATGATTACTGCGCAGGGATTAGAAGCACATCTATCTACCGGAAAAGAGGTCACTATTATTGGCGTTGTAGGTGATAAGTCAAAAATCGTGGAACAAAATCTTGAAATCGCACCTGGTGTAGAGAAAATTGTTCCCGTTACTGAAACATATAAATTATCAAACAAAAAATTCCACCCAGAACCATCTATCGTTACTGTAGGTAATGTTGAGATTGGTGGTAAAGATCTTGTTATTATGTCAGGTCCATGTGCCGTAGAGAGTCATGACCAAGTTTTAGAAACTGCAATTGCAATCAAAAAAGCTGGCGCTAAGATTCTTCGTGGTGGCGCATACAAACCAAGAACTTCACCTTACTCTTTCCAAGGTCTTGAAGAAGAAGGTTTACGCTATATGAAGGAAGTACGCGAAGCAACAGGCCTTCCTGTTATCTGCGAAGTAACAAGTCTTGAGGCAGTAGAGAGTGCCGTGAAGTATATAGATATGCTCCAAATTGGTGCAAGAAACATGCAAAACTTCTATTTATTAAAAGAAGTTGGCAAAACTGGTCTTCCAGTCTTATTAAAACGTGGTTTATCTGCTACAATTGAGGAATGGTTGAATGCTGCCGAATACATTATGGCTGAAGGTAATAAGAATGTAGTACTATGCGAACGTGGTATTCGTACATTCGAAACTGCAACACGTAACACATTAGATATTAGTGCAGTACCAGTCATCAAAGAAAAAAGTCACCTTCCAATTATCGTTGACCCAAGTCATGCAACAGGTGTACGTAATTATGTAAAACCACTAGCTAAATCTGCTGTAGCTGCAGGTGCTGACGGTCTTATGATTGAGACACATCCAAACCCAGCTACTGCTTTATCTGATGGCCCTCAATCATTAACGTTCTCTCAATTCGATGAATTATGTGAAGAACTAAGACCTTTTGCATCACTTATGGGAAAATCATTATAAATCATTGGAGGATTAAGTATGGAAGATATTACAGCTGGCTTTATAGGCTTTGGCTTAATTGGTGGATCAATTGCCAAGGCCATAAAGCTTCGTTTCGACAACACGAATATTATATCCTTTAACTACTATAAAGATCAATCGAATACGAACCTTGAGATGGCACTTGAAGATGGAACCATTGATTTCATCTCAACCGATTTAGCAAAAGATTTCCGCCAATGCGATATAATCTTTCTATGCTGCCCCGTATTAACGAATATTCAATACTTACACGAATTAAAGCATATCATTAAACCTACCTGCATCATAACAGATGTGGGTAGTGTAAAAGGTAACATTCACAATGCTGTTCATGAACTCGATATGGATCAGTACTTCATTGGTGGACACCCTATGGCAGGGTCAGAAAAAACAGGATACGCTAACTCAAGTGCTATAATACTTGAGAATGCCTATTACATCCTAACACCTTCCAATCAGATAGAACAGAGTAAAATTGATTTCCTTTACAACCTAGTAAAGAGGATTGGTTCTATTCCATTAATCATAGATGCCAAGGAACACGATGATGTTGTAGCTGCAATTAGTCATGTACCACATCTAATAGCTTCAAGTTTGGTTACCATGGTTAAAGAAAGTGACGATCCTGACGAGAAGATGCGTCTACTTGCTGCTGGTGGGTTCAAAGATATAACAAGAATTGCATCATCTTCCCCTATTATGTGGCAAAATATATGTTTAACTAATACCGAAAGTATTCAAAAGTTTCTTAAATGCTACATATCAACTCTTACTCGTATTAATGAGGCACTTTCGAATTGTGATGAGACATATCTCTATGATTTCTTTGATTCAGCTAGAGAATATCGAGATAACATTCCCACCAAGAAAGTAGGTATGCTAAAGCAGGTATATGAAGTATACCTTGATATATTTGACGAGACTGGTGCTATTGCCACTATCGCTACGATCCTAGCTAGTAATAATATTAGTATTAAAAATATCGGTATCGTTCACAATCGCGAGTTTGAAGAAGGTGTATTACGCATTGAGTTCTACGACGATGAAGCTTCACAAGCTGCTGTTACTTTGTTAGAAAAATATCGCTATACAATATATAAGCGTAAATAATCATTAGCAATAATAAAAAGCTTTTGCGACGTTGGTGAAATTCTCCCTTCGACTGCAAAAGCTTTTTAATCTATTCTTTTTAGTCCTCTTCAATAATTACTTGCTTATCGGTAATCGCCGTAGTTAAGTAAGACAATGCTTGTTGATGATTTTGAAGATGCATATGTGTATAAGCACCACCAAACTCGCCATCAATAGTCCAAGAGACTTCTTCATCGCATGTAATATCTATATTAGAAGCATGGAAAGAGTATATGAATTTATCATCAAGATCTCTCACTAGCAATGCATTAACGATATGTTGTAATTCCACTATGTTCTTAGGACGTTTGATTAATGTAACTTCAAACTCTCCATCATCTAATCCCACATCTTTACCGGTAATCCCTTTAAATCCTCCAACAGAGTTTGCATTCGTTACCATACCATAGATTAATTCATCTTCGATAACCGTATCATCATATTCAACTCTTACATGATAAGATTTAACAGTAGCCAAACTCATAATTCCCCCCAGAATATAAGCCGCTCTGCCGAATAAATTTTTTGATGTTTGCGGTGTTTCATAAGAAACGTTAGTGAACACTCCAAAACCAGCAACATAGGTAAAGTATCTATCATTTAAAGAACCAATATCATATGCAAATGGTTCCCCTTTCACAACTGCTTCTGCTGCTTTCACCATATTCTTAGGTATTCCCATACTAGATGCAAAGTCATTGGTTGTTCCGGCAGGTAGATATCCGATCATAGGTGCATGCGGGCATTCCATCAATCCTGTAGTTACCTCGTTTAATGTTCCATCTCCTCCCGAGCAAACAACAAGGTCATATTCTTGCCCTTTTTCACGTGCTATTTTTCTCGCGTCATCTCGTTCTTTGGTAGAATAGATTGTTACTTCATAATCAGCTTGCACAAAAATCTCTATGATATCTGATAATGAACCTTTAATTTTTCCCTTCCCCGCATGCGGATTGTAGATAAATAGCATTTTTTTCAAACTCATTCTCCCCTTTCTATATAATAAACTTTCTTAATCATTCGTATTAATAAACATAGCATCTCCGAAACTAAAGAAACGATATTTCTCTTTTACTGCAATATCATATGCATGCATGATATGTTCTTTTCCTGCTAATGCACTTACAAGCATTAGTAATGTTGATTCTGGTAAATGGAAATTCGTAATTAAAGCATCTAATACTTTGAACTTATATCCTGGATAAATAAAAATTTCTGTATTGCCACTACCTGCTTTAACCATACCATTCTCATCTGCTGCAGACTCTATTGTACGACAACTTGTTGTTCCTACACAGATTACACGATTGCCCTGTTTTTTCGCATCGTTAATCTTTTTAGCCTCTTCCTCTTCTACTTGGTAGAATTCTGAGTGCATATGGTGGTTTTGAACATCATCCACTTTAACAGGACGGAAAGTTCCTAATCCAACATGTAGAGTAACATTAGCAATCACTACTCCCATTTTCTCTATCTCTTCTAACAACTCTTTAGTAAAGTGTAAACCTGCCGTAGGTGCTGCAGCTGATCCTTCATATTTGGCATATACTGTCTGATAACGATTCTTATCTTCTAACTGATGTGTGATATATGGTGGTAGAGGCATTTGGCCTAATCTATCAAGGATTTCCTCAAAGATTCCTTCATAATGAAATTGAACCAAACGATTTCCTTCGTCTAATACATCAACGATTTCACCAACTAATAACCCGTTACCAAATACAACTCTAGTTCCTACTTTGGCTTTTTTACCAGGTTTAACAAGTGTTTCCCATGTATCATTTTCTTTTCGTTTTAGTAATAATAACTCTATCTTAGCACCAGTTCCTTCTTTCTCGCCAATTAAACGAGCAGGAATTACCTTCGTATTATTAATTACTAAGCAATCACCTTTTCTTAGATACTGTGTGATATTACGAAATATTTGATGCTCTATTTCTCCGGTTTCTTTATTCAATACTAGAAGTCTTGAACTTGAACGATCTTCTAATGGATCCTGTGCTATCAATTCTTCTGGTAAGTAAAAATCAAAATCTTTTGTTTTCATATGACTATCTCCATTCTTATTGGCCTTACAGTTGAGCATAACAAAATGTAAAGCAAACTTTTTAATCTAGTTTGCTTTACATAATAGACTAGCGAAATTACATTATAATTTTTTCGTTAACTTATGACTCCTTCAAGTCAAGTTACTTGACTTTGTCGAGTTTCTTGACTTTGTTGCGGTCTTACATTCGTTTAATTCCTAAAACAGCTTTGCTGTTTTCATAAGTTACATTATAATCGTTCCATCTAAAAAAATCCAGTATCTATTAAGTAACTTTAGAATTAATTAATAATGATATTTTTCCTTAAAAACTTATAAACTTACTCTCTTCTCTAGCATCCACGCAGTTACTATATATGCCGCAATTGACATCGCAGCATACCACAATATCGATAAGATTATAGTCGTACCATCACTTAATAGAATATTGCCTAATACAGCTGTTGCAATTTTTTCTTCTATCATAGCAATTAAGACAAATATTGCAAAACTAATTACACCTTTGAATGCTCTGTTGGCTAAAAATGTAGCACTTAGAGTAATTGATAGATAAGCTAATACTAATATAAAGATTCCCATTACCATTATACTTAATACAGTCATCAATACATATGTTACATCTACATCGATCTGAACAGATTGACGTAAAAATGTCTTAACTAGTTCTATAATTTCTGAAACACTGGTAAAGCGTACTCCCATGATTCCCAAATCAAGTACTCCAATTCCAAAGAAACAAAGTCCATATAAAATTATCTGAATACCACTTGCTAATATCTTAGCACCCACTATCTTAAAACTACTATTAGGAGTCATAAACAACATATAACTATTCTTAGTCTTTAAATCATTAGAAAATGTTACAACGCTTTCAAAATATAGATAAATCATTGATATATTTGCTACCACAAACAAGATACCTGATGTACTAATTAACACGCTTTCTTTCATAAATAGCCCCCAAAACCAAACAATTTCTAATAGAGCCACAATTCCAAAAATAATTGCTTTTGATTGCATCTGTTTTCTTAATTCATACTTAATCAATTTCCACATATTATCATTCACTCTCCTCTATGCATATATACTCTTATACAAATCAACAATGGACGCGTTCTTTTCTTCACGTAGCTGTTCTGCTTCCCCTTGCAAAGCGACTTTTCCATTCTTAATAAAGATTGCATAATCTATAACTTTCTCTAATTCATCAACCAAGTGGCTGGATATAATTATACTTGCATCTTCACTAGCTTCTTCAAGGATTGCTGATATAATCTTATCTCTAGCTATAATATCAATTCCATTCAATGGTTCATCTAACATGTAGAGTTCTGCCTTTCTCGCTAACGTTGCTGCAATTTTCAGTTTTGCTGCCAGACCAGATGATAAGTCTTTTGCTTTATCCTTTTGATTTAATTCCATACGCTCAATTAAACTATTATATCGTTGCATATTAAAATCAGCAAAAAAATCTTGATAGTATTTTCCTACATCTTGTACAGTCATATAATTATAAAAGAAAGGTTCTGTTGGCATATAAGCAATTTTTGACTTAGAATACACTCCAATCGGTTCCCCCTCAAACAAGATATAACCACTCGTTGGTTTAATTAACCCTGCTACCATCTTCATCCACGTTGTTTTTCCACTACCATTTGGACCAAGTAATGCGTATATTCTACCTTTCTCAATTTCAACACTAATGTCTTCCACCGCTGTTTTAGATAAATATTTTTTCTGAACATTCTTACAATCAATTAACATAATACAACTCATTCTCCTTTCATTTAACAAACTGTTTCTAGGCAATTTTAAAACTTTTCTCTGTTGACAACATATCTGTGTATTATACAAACTATTACGTAAGTGACTAATCAAACATTTTAATAATGTTGTTCAACTAATCGAACTACCTCTTCTTTCGTAAAGCCAATTCCCTGCATGCTCTCTACAAATTGTGCAATGGCTGTTTCAGCCATCTCTTCCTTTATTGTTTTCAATACATTCCGATCCTCAGTCACGAACGTTCCAAGTCCTCTCTTCGTATAACATATTCCCTCAAGTTCTAATTCCTTATAGATACGACTTGCAGTATTCGGATTAATCTGATACTCAATTGCAAGTTCTCTCGTTGAGAGCATCTTTTCTCCGAGCTTTAGGTTCCCTTGTATCAAATCTTTTTTTAACTGACGTATTACCTGTAGATAAATGGGTACTGTATTATCGAAATCCATACATCTCCTCCTTTCGAAGAATAAACTTTCTAGGCAATTGCCCAGCCAATTCTTCCTTGTTTTTGTAACTAAATTTCTCTTTCTATGTCGCAGTGCATCAGTGCCTTAGTTGTATAGTACACTATCGTTGTAGATATGTCAATAAAATTTACGCAATATACCTAGCATTTTTTTAATAATAATAGTAAAATGGTGTATTATGAAGATATGTAAAGGAGGGTTCGTATGCCAAACAATACATTTGCAGCTATAGATGTTGGATCAAACGAAGTATCTATGAAGATATTCGAAGTGTCAAAAAAATACGGAATAAAAGAACTTGATCATGTACGTCATACAATTGAACTTGGTTCAGAGACCTATACAAACGGCAAGATAAGCCATAGTATGGTAAATGAACTCTGCCAAGTTTTACAGGGATTCTCAAAGAAGATGAAAGAATATCAAGTAGTTGACTATACTGCCTGCGCTACAAGTGCATTACGAGAAGCAGTTAATAATCTCCATATTATTGATCAGATCAAACTTACATCTAAATTGAAAGTTTCTATACTAAGTAATTCTGAACAGAGATTCCTTCTTTATAAGGCTGTTGCTTTAAAAGAACAGCGTTTTAATCAAATTATTGAGCATGGTACTGCTATTGTTGATATTGGTGCCGGTAGTATCCAGATTTCTTTATTCAATAAAGGTTCCTTAATAACAACACAGAATATTAAACTGGGATCTCTTCGTATTCGTGAAATTCTATCAACTATGGTGAATCAGACAACGAACTTTAACAATATTTTGGAAGAATATATTACCAATGACTTGCAGACATTTAAAGACTTTTTCCTAACGGATATTAACTTACGTAATATTATTGCAGTGGGAGATAATCTTAACGATTTAATTCGTTTTAAAAGATATTCAGAGCAAACAGAAGGAGATAAATTTCATCCAGAATCAAAAGATTCCCTAGATCGTAGTGGATACTTTTCATTGTATTCGAAATTATTATCTAAGAATTCGAGCCAGATTAGTAATTATCTTCAGATTTCGAAAGAACAAGCTTCTTTACTAATCCCAACTGCTATGATTTACTACAAAATGTTTGAAGAAACAAAAGCTTCCACTATGTGGATTCCAGGTGTGACTCTCACAGATGGACTAGTAGTTGATTACGCTCAAAAAAAACAAAAAGTAAGTCTAACTCATGACTTTACATTAGATATACTTAATGCTGCAAGGAATATAGCTAGGAGATATCACTGCAATCAATCACATATTAAAAATGTTGAATACCTTGCATTAACGCTATTTGATAGCTTAACCAAACTGCACGGTCTAAACAACCGAGACCGCCTATTATTACAAATTGCAGTTATTCTTCATAATTGCGGAGAATATATCAATTTGAATGCCGGTGCATTGAATTCTTATCAGATCATTTTATCAACTGAGATCATTGGATTATCTCATATGGAGAGGGAATTAATTGCATATCTTGTTCGCTTCAATATTGGAAGTTATCCAAAATACGAAGATCTTAATAATACATTTAACAAAGACACTTACATCAAGATATCCAAGTTGTCAGCAATCTTTAGACTTGCTAATTCAATGGATAAGAGTCATAAACAGAAATTCTCCAACATCTCTGTTAATTACCGAGATAATCACCTAACAATAACAGGTACTACTTTAGAAGATACCACTCTAGAACGTGGTTTGTTCGAAAAGAAAGCAGAATTCTTTGAAGAAGTATATGGTATTCGACCACAACTAAAACAGCGTAGAAGCTAACTCTAGAAAGGACGGAAGAATATGAGCACTACAAAAATCAATTATCATAAGCCAGCTTACTATTCCAACAGAGAACTAAGTTGGATTGAATTTAATTACCGTGTTCTTAGCGAGGCAAGGGATAAATCTCTCCCACTATTAGAGCGATTAAAATTCCTAAGTATAACAGCCTCGAACTTAGACGAATTCTTTATGATTCGTGTAGCTTCCCTTAAGGATATGGTTAATGCTAATTATACAAAGCCCGACATTGCTGGACTAACACCAAAAGAACAACTTGAACAAATTACAACCAAGACTCATGAATTAGTTACTACCCAGTACAATACTTTTAATCGTTCATTTATTCCTCAACTTAAGCAGAATAACATTCAAATCATTACACAATATGAGGATTTAGATAGCGCTCAAAGTTCGTATGTTGATCATTATTTTCAAAACGATGTATATCCTGTATTGACTCCGATGGCTGTGGACTCTTCTCGTCCATTCCCATTAATTCGTAATAAATCCTTGAATATTGGAGCTTTGATTTGTGACAAAAAATCATCATCTGATTACGACTTCGCTACTGTTCAAGTGCCTGCTGTACTCCCACGTGTGGTACAGATCCCGTCTTCCAAACCAGAAGTAACAACCTTAATACTTCTTGAACAAATAATTGAAAAGAACATTAATAAACTATTCTTAAATTATGATGTTGTCTGCGCTTATCCATATCGAGTTATGCGTAATGCCGATTTGAGTATCGACGAAGATGAAGCGGCAGATCTATTAATCGAGATCCAGAAGCAACTAAAAAAACGCCAATGGGGAGAAGTAATCAAGTTAGAAGTTGAAGATAAAATTGATAAACGTCTCCTTAAGATACTTCGTAAAGAACTTCGCATCAAAGAAGAAGATATCTATTCTGTTAATGGACCACTAGATTTAACATTTCTAATGAAGATCTATGGACTAGACGGATTTGATCACCTCAAAAAGCCCAAATACATTCCTCAACCAGTGAAAGCTCTTAATCATGATGAGGATTTATTTACTCAGATACGAAGAAATGATATTCTACTATTCCATCCGTATCAATCTTTTGATCCAGTTGTGGACTTCGTTCGCCAGGCAGCAAAAGACCCTAATGTATTGGCTATTAAACAAACATTATACCGAGTAAGTAGTCATTCCCCTATTATCGCATCTTTAGCGGAAGCCGCTGAAAATGGTAAACAGGTATCTGTACTTGTGGAATTAAAGGCACGTTTTGATGAAGAAAATAATATCATCTGGGCCAAGAAACTTGAGAAGGCGGGTTGCCACGTAATCTACGGTCTCGTTGGTCTTAAGACTCACAGTAAGATTACTCTCGTTGTTAGAAAAGAAGAAGACGGAATTCGTCGTTATGTTCATCTTGGTACTGGTAACTATAACGATTCCACTGCTAAACTATACACTGACCTTGGATTATTAACATGTTCTGCTCCAATTGGAGAAGATGCTACAGCAGTATTCAATATGTTATCAGGATATTCCGAACCCCTTAGCTGGAACAAACTGACCTTGGCGCCACTATGGTTAAGAGATAAATTTCTTGAATTGATAAAACGAGAAACAATACATGCTAAAAATGGAGAGAAAGCTCATATTATTGCTAAGATGAATTCACTTTGTGACGCTGATATTATTGCCGCACTTTACGAAGCAAGCAATGCAGGGGTTAAAATTGAATTGATCATTCGTGGAATCTGTTGTTTGAAGACTGGATTAGAGGGCATATCCGAGAATATCACCGTTCGCTCTATCGTTGGTAACTTCCTTGAGCATGCTAGAATCTTCTACTTCTATAACAGTGGATATGAAGAAGTCTATATGGGAAGCGCCGACTGGATGCCTCGTAACTTAGATAAACGTGTTGAAATTCTTTTCCCTGTGGAAGATGAGAATCTACAACAAGAGATTAAGAAAATCCTGGATATTCAGCTTCACGATACTGTGAAAGCTCATATATTAAAACCTGATGGTAGCTACGAAAAAGTTGATAAGCGAGGAAAAGCCAAATTAAATTCCCACGAATTTTTCTGTGAACAAGCTCTTAAAGATTCTGTCACTACTCCAGCCGAGCACGATCGTAGAGTATTTGAACCAATAGAAAGTGATTCCTAAAATTATAGGATAGGAAAACATCAAAAGTGCCACAAAAGGTTTATTAACTTAATCCTACCTTTTGTGGCACTCTATATTTGTTTTATTACAGATTCATGTTCATCAACATAATATTATATTGTTAAATGTCTTCTAAGATTTTCTTGCGTTTCTGCTGATATTCATCTCCTGTAACCAGACCCTTGTCATACAAAGCTTGAAGTTCATTCATTCTTTCTTCGGGGCTCTTTCTATGTCTTGCTATATCTATCTGCGAATCATCATCTATGGTAATTTCATGCGAAGCAATCCCTTTATCGGTAAAGGCATTAATTCCTTGTGTAATAGTCATAATTATCGCAAACAACGTCCATAATAATCCGAAGGCTCCGAATATCGGAATTATAACAAAGAATCCTATAAAACAAAAAACTAATCCACAAAAAAATCCTGCCATCGATTGGCCTTTACTTGGTTTCACTCGTACTCTTTTACTCATAACTAACCCTCCTACATTTTATTTGATAATAATATTATACAACTATATTAATTTTCATTTAATTGTTAGGTCTGTATAAATCATATTAGCAATTTCGTCCTTACTTAGATCTTTAGTTAGAATTTTTTCCTTAATTATACCTATATAATCTTTCTCTTTCCACCAATCTCTCATCTCTGCCTCGCCAAAATCATTACAATTGGATTTTTGTTGATGACGAATTAATGTTTCTTCGAATGGTAAATCAAAATAGTAGGCATAAATTCTATGTTCAAATTCTTGATGTAGCAAATCAAACAGTTCTTTATACCATGTTGCATTCAAAATACCTTCTAATATTATAATATCACAATTCGATCTTCCATAATTTATGAGATCCATTAGCAAAGATATCGCTTTTGTGTTTACTCCATCTTTTACATAAAGCATTTCTCTTCTAATTATATCTTGCGATATAAGCATTGTGCCATATCCAAATCTTTTTTGCAAGGCTTTTGCTATAGTAGACTTTCCGCTTCCTGAGTTTCCTCTAAGTATAATTATCTTTGTCTCATTCATTAACTATCTCCCCATACTTATGTAATAGATACTAGACTTCTCTAAACAGTTCGTTTTTCCCGTACATCAACAAAAGCGCAATCCCCTGAAAACACTAGTTTTTCTTGGTTTTGCGCTTCTTTTATTACGATAGTGAATTACACTCTCTTTAAATATTCTCCAGTACGAGTGTCGATGCTGATTTTATCTCCTTGATTTACGAATAAAGGAACATAAATTGTAGCACCTGTTTCAACTGTTGCAGGCTTTGTAGCACCTGTTGCTGTATCACCTTTAACACCTGGTTCTGTCTCAGTGATTTCAAGTTCAACAAATAGAGGTGGTTCAATAGCGTACACATCTCCATTATGAGAACACATCTTAACCATATCGTTTTCTTTAACGAATTTTAATGAGTCTCCTACTTGATCTTCACTCATAGCAATTTGATCATAAGATTCTACATCCATAAAGTGGAATAAGTCACCATCTGAATATAAATATTGCATATCTTTTCTTTCGATGTGAGCTTGAGGACACTTTTCAGTTGGTCTGAAAGTTTTTTCAACTACACCACCATTTTTAATATTTCTTAATTTTGTTCTAACAAACGCTGCACCTTTACCAGGTTTAACATGTTGGAATTCGATTACTTGATAGATTCCATTATCTAATTCGATAGTCAAGCCGTTTCTAAAATCGCCTGCTGATACCATTATGATATTCCTCCTTAATGCTTTAGCATATAACGTTCTATTGCAATAAAGCAATAGAAACCGTGATAACCCATATTATCAACTCTATTAAGTTTATAATATTATTCGCTATTTTTCAACTGTTTTTTTTAAGAATTACATATTTATAACGAAGATTTTCTGAGTACTTCGATTATAAATTATTATAATTCAATTAATTGCTTCTCAGAATGTGTAAAGTTAATGTGTCCATCTTCTGTTACAACCACCAAATCTTCAATACGTACACCACCGAAGTTTTCGATGTAGATACCTGGTTCAACTGTTTCTGTTACATTAGCTAAGATAACTCGTTCTTCTGAAGCAGAGAATCTAGGATCTTCGTGAATGAATAAACCAACACTATGTCCAAGACCATGACCAAAGCAACCTTTGTATTTTGTAGAATCGATAATATCTCTAGCAATTTTATCAATATCTTTTCCTACTACACCTGCATGAATAGCATCAAGAGCTTCTAATTGAGCTTTTAATACCGTGTTATAGACATCTTTTTGTTCCTGAGAAGCCTTACCAACAACAATTGTTCTTGTCATATCTGAACAATATCCATTATATAGACAACCAAAATCCATTGTCACAAAATCACCAAGTTCAATCTTCTTAGCAGATGGTGTAGCATGACACATGGAAGAATTCACACCTGAAGCTACGATTGAATCAAAGCTTAATCCTTGTGCACCATTAGTTTTCATGAAGAATTCAAGATATGCTGCCACTTCTAACTCTGTCATACCTGGCTTGATAACCTCAAGAATCTTAGTGAAGGCGATATCACCGATGTGTTCTGCCATCTTAATGTTCTCAAGTTCTTCTGCTGTTTTAACAATTCTTAAATTTGTTAAGGCATTCTTAACTGGAACCATTTCTTTTTTGTGAAGTTTTTCATTCAAATTACTATAACTTGCATATAAAAGATTATCATCTTCGAATCCAAGTCTCTCAATCTTATCAGCATCTAGTAAGTCATTAATTGCTGCTGTATAACCGCCTTTACCAATTTCAATAACTTCAAACCCTTTACTTTCGCTATTTGCTTGGATTGTATAACGGAAATCTGTTAAGATTACAAAACGGTTTCTTGATACATAAAGATATCCTGTAGCTCCAGTAAAACCGCTAATATAGCGCATATTATAACCATCAGATACTAAAACTGCATCTAGATTTAGTTCATTTAAAACATTAATAACTCTTTCTTTAATATTCATTAGTATTTCCTCCATTGTATTAAATTATGTTAGTTACTTTTGACTAGATATCATAGATTTAATTGCTTCTAATGCATATAAGTAACCATTTAACCCCAATCCTACAATCTGTCCTGTACAAGCTGGTGCAGTCACTGATACATGGCGAAACTCTTCTCTTTTGTGTACATTCGAGATATGTACTTCTATCTTAGGCATTTCAACAGATGCTAATGCATCACAAATTGCGTAACTATAATGAGTATAAGCACCAGGATTGATGATTATTCCATCCATCTCTTCAAAGTATGCTTTTTGAATTCGATCAATAATTTCACCTTCTCCATTACTTTGGAAAGTTTCTATTTCAATTCCTTCTTCTTTACCCTTTTGCTCTAACATCTTCAATAATTTTGCATATCCTTCTTGCCCATAGATTTCCTTTTCACGTATACCAATAAAGTTAATATTAGGCCCGTTAATGATTAGAATTCTCATAAATTACTACCATCCTTATGTTTGTTTGATAAGTCTTTTCTATAGTAATATAGCACAATTCGCTCAAGATATCTCTTAAGCACAATTTGTATTTCTTCTTTAGAGTCAATTGGTTTTGCCAAATACGAAGTCATTCCAGCTCGCTTTGCACCATATACGTCAGTAAACAACTGATCTCCAACAAAGATCGAATTCTTCGGTGTTGTTCCCATTAACTCCATTGCTTTGAAATAATTCTTAGTACTTGGTTTATGTGCATTATAGATATAGTTAGCTTGAATATCTTTATTAAACCTTTCTACTCGCTCTTTTTGATTATTTGAAATTAAACATACGGCAAAGCCAATTTCTTTCAACTTAACAAATAAATTTTTAGCACGTTCTGTAGCATCTGCACCATGCTCTACAAGCGTATTATCGATGTCGAATAAGATTCCCCGATATCCCATATCAAATAATGTTTTAAAGTCAATTGAATATGCACTATCCACATATTCATCCGGATAAAATTTCTCTAACATTGAAAACTCCTATCTTTTTAGTAGAAATTAAGTTGCAATTAAAACAACCATAACCTTATCTCAAAGGCTTTGTACAAGCTAAACTCTATTATATCAATTATTACGTATTAACTCAAGGTAGCAAATTATATTTTGAAATAAAATTATTCATATTCTCAGTTAGTTGATTAAGATAATACATTGCTTTATTTTCATCCGAAAGATTTTCTATTAGATTTGAAATATCATCTAAATCATTCGGTAAATTCCTACAGTGATCTTGTGCAATTGTAAGCATTCGTTTTTCACCTGGATGTAATATCTCATTAGCCGCAAATACCAAATCAAAATAAGACGCAATATATTCTGTAACCCTATGATTTACACTTACCATATCTTTTCTCTTATATGCTTTTATGATTTGATCTTCAAAAGATGGTATATGACCAGTTAGTAGCTGATAATTCTTACTAATGATATTTTTCTTTAGAACACTAGGATAAGGAATACTAAATCTTTCTTTTAATCTAGAATACAGTTCATCTTTCTCATATAAAACAATACTCGTCATTAGATTACTCCACATACAAGTAGTATATCCATTATTAGCATTTCCATTTATCACGGTAGCTTCTAATTGTTCTTCAAAAGATTTGCGATCACGATATATTAGTTCAATAATAGTACCTGAATTCAAGATACAATCGTCTTCTTCTTCCCAATATGTATTAGCCAACTCAATATATTTGCAGTATTTCCTCAGGATACCTTCTCTCAATACTGCAGGTACTGGTTTTTCGCAATATACATAAACATCATAATCTGAATTCTCATCCTGATAGCCTGAGGCTCTTGATCCTCCTAATGTAATTGCAGTAATTTCTGATAACCTTGATAAATCACTTACCAAATCTTTGATTTTCTCCATGTTATTATCCCCCTTCCAAAATCTTTGTTATTCTCCATGTTAATATACACCTTCAAAATATTTGATTTTTCATCTTAATTTCGCCCTCACAAAAACCTTAATGAATAAATTCATAGAATTAGTATACTAGTAGTTTGGATTATACTACTATATCGACTATACTATTTTTTGTAATAATTGTCAATTCAACTAACTTAACCAAGTGTAAAATCTTAATGAATAGAATTTCCTCTAACTGTAATATACTGAATTATAACGCACAGGAAAGAAGGGACCCTTTTGTCTTCACCTCCAATTATAGGTATACTTGCTAACATAACATTCGCCGATACCCTTGGAACAGATCATATGTATGTTAACGACGAATATGTTCTTGCTCTTGAGAAAGTCAATGCTGTACCAATTATCATTCCTCCAATTATGAAATACGAAATGCTTAACTCCTATGTGAACCTTTGTGATGGCTTCATATTAAGTGGTGGTGTTGATATTAACCCCATTTACTTTAACCAAGAACCCTCAAGGAATCTTGGAACTGTAAACAATAAACTCGATGCATTTCAAATCGCATTAACTAAAAAAATACTACGTAGCAAAAAGCCACTACTTGCCATATGTCGAGGAATACAGTTACTAAATATATGTCTGGGCGGAACTATTTATCAGGATATGGACGATGTCCCAAACAAAACAATCCTACATATGCAAAAATCAGAACGCTATCGTGGCATTCACAAAGTAGAGCTAGAACCTAATTCCAAATTATATGAACTGTTTGGTGATAGTATATTTGTAAACAGCTATCATCACCAAGCAGTTGGGGTACCTGGTGCTAATCTCCAAGTAGTAGGGCGTAGTGCTGACAAAGTAATAGAAGCTATGGAAATTAAAGATTACCCCTATGGTATTGCTGTTCAGTGGCACCCTGAAATGATGTTTGCACGCACAGAGGAGATGCGGGAGCTGTTTGAATCTTTCGTTCAAGCTTGCATATAATAACTAAAAATATGTAAACCTCTATATTGAAAACAATCAAAAAAACCTCTAAGTTGACTGTAGTATCCTACATCAATTTAGAGGTTTACTCATACCTTTATTCGTTTTCCATCATTACAAGATGTGCAATTGCAATATCACCACTATCCTCTGTATTATAACCAAGTGTAATAGCAATTGTATGAATATAATTTACTTCTTGTTGTAAAGCTTCTGCAATTTCTGCTACAGACTTTCCAGAACTTAATAGTTCTCTAACGTCTTTTACATCCTTGATCGTCTTTAATAATTTCTCATTATTTTTATTAACTTCTTCAATGCTTTCACTTAAAGGTTCATCATCACCAAGCGCATACTCTTCTAGAGATTTCACTTCTTTACTTGGACCTTCTTCATAGAAGTCCTGCATATATTCCCAATCAAGGGTATTATCTAGATTATCTATCTTTTTATCGTTATTCATAGTACCTACCTCCATGCTACTGCACGTTATTATTTGCAAAAATACCATATGTATTCTTATCAACATTATTGTTTTACTAACTCAAACTAAAATGCTGTACAGTATTAAGATATAGTATTATTGTTAAAAAATCAAGAAAGAAATAATCAGTATGAAAAAGAGAAAATCCACATATGTGATTTTCTCTTTTTCTTTTAGGCATCTACTATGCTGTTAATTTTGTTTTTATTACCTCTTCAAAGAACGTGTTAACTGTTTTCTTGGTTACACTGTATACTTCCTCTTCTTCATCAATCTTTACAGACACTCCATTCTGACAATTTCCGAGACAGAATACAGCTTTTAGTTCCACTTGGTCTCCAAGATCATTATCTTCAACCAACTCTTGTAACTTATCAATTACATCATAAGAACCTTTTAAATGACATGCACTACCAATACAAACACTAATTAACATAAGCAACAGCCTCCTCAACACCTTATTCGTTATCTCTTCGATATTCCACATGTAATAATTCATGTGTGCGATGTTTTAACATACCATCATATAAAGCCATCATAAGTGGATTTTCTTCACTTCTCTTGATTTGTGAGACTTTATCAGCCTTGTAAATTCCCTTTGCACGTTCCCTTTTTTCAGGTTGATGTGAGAACGGTTGGCCTGCACCACTAATACAGCCGCCTGGACATGCCATTACCTCAACAAAGTCGAAATGTTCTTCTCCGCTTTCTATCTTCTCTATTAATCTTTCTGCATTGCCAAGTCCGCTTACAATACCTATCTTAAGTACCTTCTCACCCATCGGTAATTCACAGACCTTAACACCTTCTAAACCACGAACTCCAAGGAATTCGATATCCTTTAAAACTTGTTGACTCTTATCTTCAACAACTCGCCTTATAACAGCTTCTGTTACACCACCTGTTACACCGAAGATAACACCCGCACCTGAATATAATGAGAATGGCATATCGGTAGCTTCAGATTCTAATTCGTTGAATTGAATACCGATTTCTTTAATCATCTTTACAAGCTCAGTTGTTGTAATTACATAATCAACATCTGGTACATTGTTACGGGAGAATTCTTCTCTTGCGGCCTCTGCCTTTTTAGCTGTACAAGGCATTACCGCTACAGAAATAGTGGTTTTATTATCCATTATATCTCTAGATTTAAAATGCTCTTTAATTAAAGTTCCAAACATCTCCATAGGCGACTTACAAGAAGATACATACTTTGTAAGTTCAGGGTGTTTCGTCTGTGCATATGTAACCCAAGCAGGACAGCAAGATGTAAATAATGGGTATGTAGTATCGCCTGCTTCTAATTTTTTAACAAATTCTTTTGATTCTTCCATAACTGTTAAGTCAGCGCTTACTGATGTATCATAGATTTCATCGAATCCAAGTCTACGAAGTGCAGCAACAATCTTGCCCATTACATTCTCGCCAGCTGATAGACCGAATTCTTCACCAAGTGCGACACGAACAGCTGGAGCTACTTGTACAACAACTCTCTTTGAATCATCATATAATGCTTTCCATACATCTTTAAGATTACTTTTAACAATGATTGCTCCCGTAGGACAGACAGCAGCACATTGTCCACAATTTACACAGTTTGTATCTGCTAGATCTCTTCCGAATGCAGGTGTTACTACCATATTAGCACCACGATGTGCAAAATCAATTGCACCAACATTCTGAATTTCATTACACATTCTCACGCAGTCACCACATAAGATACATTTACTTGGTTCTCTTACAATCGCTTTTGAAGATGTGTCAAGTGGTGCTTCTTCAGATGTATTCTTAAAACGAACATCCTTAAGACCAAATCGGTGTGCTAACTCTTGTAGTCTACATTTACCATTCTTCTCACAAACTGTACAATCTCTACAGTGAGCAGCTAATAATAGTTCTAGAATCATCTTTCTATGTTGATGTAATTTGGGAGTATTCGTTTTAATTACCATCTTATCTCTTGGAGGTGTTGAACAAGAAGCGATAATACCACCCCACTCATCCTCCACTACGCACATTCTACATGCACCATAAATGGATAAATCTGAATAGTAACAGAAAGTAGGTAAGTCTATTCCAGCCTTTCGAACTAATGTTAAGATATTCTTCTCATCGTCAAATTCCACTCTGTTGCCATCTATAATCATATACTTTGACATTGTATTCTCTCCTCTCGCTCCCTACACTTCTATGACCGCATGGAAATTACAGCAATCCTTACAAGCTCCACATTTGATACATTTGGTCTGGTCAATCTGGTATGGGCTCTTTATTTCACCGGAAATTGCACCAACTGGACATATTCTTGAACATTTGCTACAACCCTTACAAAGCTTTGGATCAATCTGAAGAGAAACTAATGCCTTACATTGTCCTGCTGGACATTTCTTATCAACTACATGGGCAATATACTCATCTCTAAAGTATTTTAATGTACTAACTACTGGAAACGCAGCCGTCTTTCCAAGTCCACACAATGCAGTCGCAGATATTGTCTGAGCCAATTCTTCTAACATGTCAATATGTTCAAGAGTACCTCTACCTTCAATAATATCAGTCAATAATTCTAGCATACGCTTTGTACCTTCTCTACAAGGTACGCACTTACCGCATGATTCGTTCTGTGTGAAGTTCATGAAGAATCTTGCTACTTCAACCATACAACTCTTGTCATTCATTACAACAAGACCACCACTACCAATCATGGCTCCAACTTTTTTCAAAGAATCAAAATCTAGTTTTAAATCGAGATGGTTTTCTGTTGGATTAATACAAAGACAGCCGCCAGATGGACCACCTATTTGTACAGCCTTGAAGTCTCCGCCTTTAACACCACCACCAATGTCGAAGATTACCTCTCGCAAGGTAGTACCCATTGGCACTTCAATCAGTCCTGTATTTTGAACGTTACCTGTTAATGCAAATGCTTTCGTACCATGATTCTTCTCTGGTCCCATGGTTTGGTACCACTTAGCACCTTTATTAATGATTGGTGGTACATTACAGAATGTTTCAACGTTGTTTAAAACCGTTGGTTTTTCAAACAAACCTTTCTCAACCGTTCGAGGTGGCTTCACTCTTGGCATACCACGGTTACCCTCAATAGAAGCAGTTAATGCACTACCTTCACCACACACGAAGGCACCTGCTCCTTGACTAATCTTAAGATCAAAATCAAATCCTGAATTCAATATATTCTCGCCAAGGAGACCATATGCTTCAGCTTGTTCAATTGCTGTTTGCAAACGGGATACTGCTAAAGGATATTCTGCACGTACGTAGATATAGCCATGTGTGGCTTTAGTTGCGATACCTGCAATAATCATACCTTCAATAAGTCGATGAGGGTCACCTTCCATCATGCTTCGGTCCATAAATGCACCTGGATCCCCTTCATCACCATTACATACAACATATTTTGTTTTTTCTTCCTGACGTAATACTTGTGCCCACTTTCTACCTGTTGGGAAGCCACCACCCCCACGGCCACGTAAGGAGGATTCTGTTATTTCATTAACGATATCCTCTGAAGTCATATCATATAATGCTTTTGCTACGGCAGAATATCCACCTTCTGCGATATATTCAGCAATTGATTCTGCATTAATTTGACCACAATGCTCTAGCGCAACTCTCGTTTGTTGACGATAGAATGGAATCTCCTCTTGCTTTTCATATATATTTCCTTCCTTGTCTTTGTATACAAGACGTTCAACGACTTCATCACCTAGAATACTTTTCTCTACGATATCTTCACAATCCTCTACAGATACCTTTATGTATAGCCATCCCATTGGTTCAATACGAAGAAGCGGTCCCATCTCACAAAAGCCATGACACCCACTTTTTTTAAGTCCTATGGAAGGATCATGTGGCTCCTCTTCTAAAGTTACAGAACAGTTTAATCCTTTTTCCTCAATTAAATCTTGTAGTCTTGCATATATATCAAGAGATCCTCCAGCTACACAACCGGTACCAGCACAAATAAGAATCTGTTTGTATTGCGTGTTAAGTGCTTTTTTAAGCACTTTACGTCTTGCTTCTAACTCTTCTCTCGAACTAATTCTCATTTGCAGCTTCCTCCTTTAACTTAGCAATTAATTCTGCTGCTTTCTTTGGTGTCATCGCTGCATGTACTGTTTCATTAACGGTACATACTGGTGCTAATCCACAGGCTCCAAGACAAGAAACGGTCTCCACTGTAAACAACATATCTTCTGTTGTTGGATCCTTCTCTGTTACTCCTAGTTGTTTACGAAACTCCTCTAGAATTGGTATTGAGCCACGTACATGGCATGCAGTCCCATCACAACATTTTATAACATACTTACCTTTTGGTTCTAAAGAGAAATTCTCATAGAATGTTGCCACCCCATAAACTTTAGCTTCACTTAAGCTTAATCCCTTTGCTATGTAACATAATGCATCTTCAGGTAAGTAACGGTATTCTTTTTGTACTTCCTGTAATATTGCAATCACTGCCGTTTGGTTGTAGTCATGCGACAACATGATTGCATCGATTCTTTTCATTTCGTCTTGCGTTAACATGGTAACCCCTTTCTCAGGTCTTTGATATTTTTTTGTCAATTACATGTTATCACTATACTTTTCATTAAGCAAGATATTTTATTCGTTTTTTTGCACATTTTTTGTCGAATAATTAAATATTTATATTGCACATTAATAATAACAATATCCATTAAATGTTTATAATTTTGTTATTTTTCACACAATTGACTCATTTTAATTTTTTATCACTTACATGTTACCTTAAGCACTCTATTATTAAAGAATTAACCTAACATATAGAAAAAAGCCATTACAATAATATTCAAATCTTGTAATGGCTTTATACTAAACTTCTAATTTCAATTGTACTTCTTCCTCTGCTTCTTGTTTGAAATCTTCAACAACTTCAGGATTAATTACAGGTAAATCCTCAAGGGAAGTTATTCCGAAACTTCTTAAAAACTCTTCCGTGGTACCAATCAATATTGGTCTACCTGGCGCGTCAAGTCTGCCAACTTCACAAACCAAGTTATACTCAATAAGCTTGTTAATTGCATGGTCTGTCTTAACTCCACGAATCTGCTCTATCTCTAGCTTTGTTATAGGCTGCTTATACGCAATAATAGATAATGTTTCTAATAAGACATCAGTTAGTACATGCTTCTTTGGAATATGTGTTAATTTAATGATTGACTCATACATAGACGCCTTGGTACACATCTGATATGAATTTCCAAGCTCAATAATCTGAATTCCTCGATCCAACGCATCATACTTGTCCATCATGTTTCGAATCACTTTTCTGATAGTCACTTCGTCATGACCTACCGCTGCCGCAATTCTATCTAACTCCACTGCTTCTCCCATTGTAAACAATATTGCTTCTATTATAGCTTCAATCTTGCTAATCTCCATCTTAATAAATGTGCTCCTTTATTCAGCTTGTCCTTTATATTGAATCTGAATATCTTCAAATACATCTTCCTGATATATCTCAATCTTTCCGACCTTCATAAGTTCTAGAATACCAAGGAAAGTAACGATAACTTCCATCTTGGACTGAGCGTACTCTAGCATCTTACGGAAACTAAAATTTCTATGCTGTCTAGCATACTCCTCAATGTCTACCATTTTATCGCTTAGTGTAATTTCTTCTTTCTCGATTTTACCAAAGTTACTTCTAATTGGGTCAATCTTATCTTCCCTGCGTTTAAGAACTGATTCAAATATCTCATGTAATTTTGCTAGGGTCAAATCACCAAGAATATCTTCTATATGAATCTCTTCTTTATATGATGAGATTTCTTTCGGTATGGATGCGCCTTTAAATATTACTTTTTCAGCGTCAACTTGCTTATCCTTTAATTCTGTTGAGATGTATTTGTACATCTTATATTCAAGTAATCGTTCTACTAATTCCTGACGTGGGTCAATTTCTTCATCTTCTTCATTCTTTTCTTTAGGTAAAAGCATCTTTGCTTTAATATTCACAAGTGTAGCTGCCATAACCAGAAACTCACTCATAACATCAAGATCCTTCTTCTCCATCTCCTGAATATAAACCATATACTGTTTTGTTATCTCGACTATCGGTATATCATAAATATTCACTTTATTCTTGTCAATTAAATGAAGAAGTAAATCAAGTGGGCCCTCGAATGCTTCCAACTTAACAGGTATCCCCATGCTTACACCATCTTTCTTATCTTTCTTATAATATTACTAATAAAGTATCCATAATTAAACTACTAATTATAGATATGACTCCTACTAATACAGTAAATAGTAATATCATCTTGATATAGTGATCATTTTTTATGATTGAAAAATACTTGCTTGGTGAATAACCAGCAATGAGCAATCCCATATCAAAAGTTGAAATCGGAATTAAATTAATTAAAAGCATATTAATGCTAATGAATGCCATGAATTTACAGAAGTAAAATGATACTAGAATTGAAGTACTATCATTTATTTTGGTAAACTCACTAACTTCAATAGGCAGGAAATATGTTCGTATGATTAAAGTATTCAAAACCGCAATCAATAAAAGTATTAAAAATCCAGTATATCCAGCTATTTTATTCGTCTTTCTATCTTTCATTCGATACATATATGGCTTAGAAAATCCTGAATACGTAGTAACGCAAAGCAATAAACCAATTGGATCTATATACTTCCACAACTTACATATATCTCTTACTGTCCGCTTAATCCTCAGTTTATAATTTGGTTGTTCTTTCCACTCTGGCAGACTTCTTACACAATATATAATTGATTTCGGTAACTCATGTAATATCATGATTACGATTGCTGCAACTAACGCCGCACTCACACTCAGCAATGCCTCTTTCATCGCTACCTCCACGTTGTTTTTTTATAGTCACATATAATCCATTATAGTAAGATATATGAAATTACGCAAGCAAAATTCTTTATTATTCCAACCAATTCCCACTGTTTACTCTCTATGCAAGGTAAATACCATGATCTCTGGACGGTTAAATATACGGATTTTTATTGTATGAACACCTAATCCCCTTGAAAGTAACATAGTTGAAGTATCTTGTTCAAATCTTCCACTATCATATTGAGGAAAAAACACATATTGTGGTGAAATAACTCCACCAAGAAATGGCAAACGCATAATTCCTCCGTGCACATGGCCAGATAACACCAAATCTGCTCCCCATTTGGCATAATGATTAAAGTACATTGGATTATGTGCCAATAATATTGTATATGTCTTTGGATCACATCTTCCAATGCACTTTTTAATATATTCATTCGTCATCTCTGGACGATTGACTTTATTATAATAATTAGATGCAATTTCTAATCCAGTTACATTAATAGTTGCATCTTTCCTTTTGATTTTGATAGTCTTATTATGAACAAAATGTATACCATATGCTACTAAGATATCATGATATTCTTTGTAGATTGTATCTTTTGTTTCTTCTCCCTCAGCTAGCTTCTGTTCGTGATTACCATTCACATAATAAATGTCGAATTCTTTACTAAGGGTCTCAAGAAGGTTTAATGTATCATAATAGTCTGCCTTATTATGACCAATTAACATATCTCCCGCAACCATAATATAATCAGGTTTCTCATTTCTAATTCTTCTTAGTAAATGCTCATTGTTATTACCAAATGAATTGTTATGTAAATCTGTTAAAAACACAACCTTTACATTATCAAACTCCACAGGTAATTTATCTGAATGTATCTTATACTTTGATACCGTTAGATGATGATTCTCCTTATGCATTAGGAATACAAATAGGATAATGATAATACCTATACCAAAAATTGTTTCCATCATTCCTGTACCTCCTAAATTTTAATAATTGGACTCCTAATGCTTCATTATAACATGTTATTTCTTATCTGATAAGAAAAATTTTCGAATTACTCTTCCAAAATAATCCTTGAATTTAGCTTCTTTTACTTGCTTAACTGCAACAATATCTACTGAACCAATTTTCTTTCCATTATAAGTATAAACGATTTCGCCTAATTTACTTCCTTCTTCAATAGGTGCTGTAATTTCTTCTACCACAGTAACTTCCTTCTTAATCTCGTCTGGGTTTGTATTCGTTAAACATAGATAATGAAATTCTCCATTAGGTTTACCTTCAACAGTTTCTTCAAGACCTCTCTTTACCCTTATAGGTTCAATTGCAAGTTCTTTATGATCATCAATAAATAAACTGCAATTTGCAAATCCGTAATCTAACAATTTAGCTGCTTCAACAAACCTCTGTAGTGGATTAGGATTTCCCATTACTACTGCAATCATATCCATACCATTGCGATTAGCTGACGCAGATAGGCAATATTTTGCCTTACCAGTTGAACCTGTCTTAAGCCCTGTTATTCCCTTATATGTACGAACTAGTTTGTTTGTATTCGTTAGTCCAAACTCACTCGTTCCCTTCCTTGTTGTATGGGTTATCGTATCCATCCATACAGTTGAGTAAGTACTAATTTCAGGATGTTTTGTTATAAGTTCTCTAGACATTAGAGCGACATCTAACGCACTTGAATAATGATTTGCCACATCTAGGCCACATGAATTTACAAAATTTGTGTTTTTCATTCCTAATTCTTGCGCTTTTTGATTCATTCTATTAACAAATTCTTCTTCTGAGCCAGCTATGAATTCTGCCATAGCTACACAAGCGTCATTGGCACTTGCTATACTAATACATTTGATCATATCATTTACCGTTTGTGTTTCATATGGTTCAAGATATACCTGTGATCCCCCCATTGAAGCGGCATGCTCACTTACGCTAACTGAGTCCTCTAACTTAATCTTCCCAGCTTCAATTGCGTCAAATATAAGTAACAAGGTCATGATCTTAGTTATACTAGCTGGTTCCACTTGTTTATCCATATCTTTAGAATATAGAATTGCTCCAGTTGATGCTTCCATAAGTACAACACTATTAGAATCTGGTGTAAATCCAACATCCTGTACCGCCTGAACATTTTGCGTATCACTTTCTGTTACTTTTTCTTCTTGCTTATTATCTTGTTCTTGTTCTGTATCATTGTTTGTCGTCGTTTTTTCTTTTTCTGAATCCTCTTTTTGCTCATTTGATTCATTTTTTTGTTCTTGCTTATCATCATTAGAATCATCCGTATTCGTATTATCATGTGTGCTTAGCAACTTACCGTTATTTGACACTTGTCTGTTGATGGTTGACGCACTAACAACATTAGATGTAACCATTACTAATAATACAAGAAGTGCGATTAACTTATATAGCCTCTTCCTAATCATTTTTCCCTCTTCTAATATTCGTAAGTATTACTATATTTTAATCAGCTTATCTCAAAAATATGACAATTACTATTCGACTTTTAGTTCACAACTAAGCTTTTTTCCATATATTTTAGCAGTAATTATGGTAGTCCCTTTCCTTTTGGCAGTGACATAACCATAATCATTCACATAAGCTACGGAAGAATTGCTTGATATCCAAGAAATACTACTTATAATTCCATCTCCTTCTATATGAAACTGATACTTTTCACCTACCTCTAAGGTTAAAGATTTTCTGTTAATTGCGATTACTCTCACTTTACATCGTAACGTTTTCTTTCCTACCTTGGCTGTTATGAAGGTTATGCCTGGTTTCTTAGCAAATACTTTTCCGTTGAGGTTCACATAAGCAACTTTAAAATCTTTTGAACTATAATGTACTCTTTTGTTAACACCAAAAACGGATAAGCGAAATGTTTCGCCTTCTTCCAAAACGATATTTTCTTTATTCAAATGTAGTGAAAATGGCATATCTGGCAAATCCAAAAAAAATAATGATGTCCTTTGGTATAAAAAGTTACCTATTAGTAAAATACTAATTGCAATAACTATTATCTTCATAATTTTTCGCAATGATAATCACTTCCTAATATATAAAGTTTTTTTAATTGTTGAAAACACCTTGACATTATTTGTCGGTCATTTTACAATGTTTTTTGACTATTTTATCATTTTTATGTAGTTATAGAAAATTACGCGAAAGAAAAGGTGGATTCTATGCAAATATTTATTCAATTACTCCTTCTAGCCTTAGGATTTGTACTACTTATTAAAGGCGCAGACAAGTTTGTTGAAGGATCATCAAAAATCGCTGACAAATTCCATATCCCACAACTTGTCATCGGTTTAACTATTGTTGCATTCGGCACGAGTGCTCCAGAAGCCGCAGTAAGTATCACAGCTGCTCTTAATAAGAATGCAGACATTGCAATAAGTAATGTCGTTGGAAGTAACATATTCAATATCTTAATCATCATAGGTATTACGTCCATTATCCTTCCATTAAGTATTCAAAAATCAACATTACACTTTGAGTTACCATATGTAATAATCACCACTTTAGTTCTTCTCTTACTTGGATTAGATGGTACACTTGGTTTTATTGATGGTGTTATTCTTTGGATCATGTTTATTGTATTCTTTGTATATTTAATCAGATTATCTAAATCAGGTAAGGCAGAGATGGATGATGTCCCTGAAGCTAGTGAAAAGGATAAAATTCCCCTACTAATATTAATTACAATCTTAGGTATGGCAGCTATCATTATCGGTAGTGATATAACTGTAGATAGTGCATCAAAAATTGCTGAAATCTTCGGTATGAGTCCTCGTTTTATCGGCCTAACAATCGTTGCTTTTGGTACATCCTTGCCGGAATTAATTACTTCTATTACAGCTGCTAAGAAAGGTAAAGACGATATTGCAGTTGGTAACATTGTTGGTAGTAACTTATTCAATATCTTATTCGTATTGTCAACGGCCGCTATTATAACACCAATAAACTTTGCAAGAAGTTTCATCGTAGATACAATTGTAGCAATAGCAGCCGCAGTATTATTACTAATCTGTGGGTTCCGTGATCGTAAAGTAGGAAAAACTGGCGGTATTATTATGATTATTGGCTATGCAGCATACTTTGCTTATCTTGTATTACTAAGGTAATTCAAGATAACGATTCTATAACTATAGATATTAAAGAAAGACAGTTTTCTATTCCTAGAAAACTGTCTTTCTTTAATATAATTAACCACATGCTTACCTAAATGCCCCTCCCTTAACTAGACATAAAAGTAACTAATACCAATTTATCATTTAATTTCTGACTGAAATTATGTACTATTATATTATTAATGAATCTGTACTTTATTTGTGAACAAGGAAGATACTATAGCTAATAGGGTATATCAAAAAGTCGGGTATCATTTTATTGCAGAAAATTACGACTACTATCTCATTTAACGATTAGGAGAATTTGATACATTTGTTTCGTTCGAGGAATTCGAACTATTCGGACTATTAGATTCCACTGGAGAGCTTGATGTATTAGGCATATTAGCCGTGTTCCCTTTATTGGAATCGTTTGGATTGTTAGAATTATTCGAATCATTCGAAGTATTCGGGCTATTAGATGAATTCGGATTGTTCGAAACATTTGGGGCATTAGAAACATTAGAGCTATTTGGTTCATTCGGCTTATTAGGCTCCTCTGGGTCATTTCCTTCATTTGAATCATTTGGCTCATTTGTTTTATTTGTTCCATTATTGCTACTAACATTACTGATTTGTTCGTTGTAATCCTCTGTCACGATATTTTCGCTAATTGCGTTACTATCTTCTTCGCTCTTTGCTGCCGTGGTATTCTCTTCCACACTATTATTTTTATTACTATTTGAATTACCGCTGCAAGCACTTAACGATAATATTAGTATATTGCATATTAGAACACGGCCTAGTATCTTCTTTTTAGTCTTAATAATCTTTTTTATCTTACTCATCTTTTCCCCCGTAGTATTTGTAGTCTTATTGTTTCAGTATATTTTGCTTAGAATAGTTACATTATATTTCACTTATGATTTGACTTATTATCTGAAAACGTATACAATAGACTTCGACATATTAACGTATTATTATACGCCATTGTTTCATATTATTCATGAATTAGTTAATAGGTATAACTTCCTGCCTTCCAAACAATTAGGAGAACAATGGTTAGTTTCTAATATATTATCATAATTCTTATGAATTTTAAATAGTAAAGGAGAATTAGAATGAGTTTTAAAATAATCAGAGAAGTAATGTCACCCTCAGAATTAAAACAAGCTTTACCACTTCCAGCTGAACACGCTACTTGGAAAGCTAACCGCGATGAAATGATCAAAAAAGTCCTAACAGGCGAATCAGATAAATTCCTAGTTATTATTGGACCTTGCTCTGCAGATAACGAAGATTCAGTGTGCGACTACATAAATCGTCTCGCTAAAGTTCAAGATAAAGTATCTGACAAATTAATAATAATACCTCGTATCTATACTAACAAACCTAGAACTACGGGAGAAGGTTATAAAGGAATCGTTCATCAACCAAACCCTGAGAAAGAACCTGATCTTCATGAAGGGTTATTGGCTATGAGAAAAATGCATCTACGCGCTATTGCTGAAACAGGTCTTGCTGCCGCTGATGAGATGTTATACCCAGAAAACTGGCCTTATGTAGACGATATCTTATCTTATGTTGCTGTTGGTGCCCGTTCTGTTGAAGATCAACAACATAGACTTACAATCAGCGGAATGGATGTCGCTTCTGGTATGAAGAATCCTACAAGCGGAGACCTTTCAGTAATGTTAAACTCTGTTGTAGCAGCACAATGTAGCCACACTTTCTTATATCGTGCATCTGAAGTTGAAACTTCAGGCAACCCACTTGCTCATACAATTCTTCGTGGAGCAGTTAATAAACATGGCCAATCAATTCCTAATTATCACTATGAGGACTTAATTCGTTTAGTTGATATGTATGCTGAGAGAGACTTACAAAATCCAGCTACGATCGTTGATGCAAACCATGCAAACTCTAACAAATTATACGACCAACAACCACGTATCATTAAAGAGATTCTTCACAGCCGTAAGGTATCTAATGATATTGCTACTCTTGTTAAGGGTGTTATGATTGAAAGTTACATCGAGCCAGGTTGTCAAAAGATTTCTGACCATATCTATGGTAAATCAATCACTGACCCTTGTTTAGGTTGGAAAGAAACAGAAGAATTATTATATACTATCGCTGAACAAATATAGAATACTTTAATAATAGAATATAACAATAAAACGGAGCTATGGAATTCTCTTCCTTAGCTCCGTTTTATTGTTATCATTTCATAAGTAGCTAGAAATCAAATAAAATTCTATACTCTATTGCTTCATTATCCACCCCATAACATTTCTAACTAATGCACTATTAATATACGTTTCAACGATGCAACCGATACCTATAAAAAGCAGTAATATCAGAATTATTGGTACATATTCACTTGCAACACTCTTCTTTCCTTTATATGAGATTTTACTGCTAAAATATAAAGTCTCGCATAAATCATATCCTTTCTTAACCGTCAAGATATATACAGGTATGTATATTATACATTGAGGAAATATATAGACAAGATAAACTAGGATTCCTTTGAAACCATAGCATAATATAGAACTTGATAATGCAAAACCTATACATATACCTTTATATGTGATTAACAGGGATAATAAAGGCATTCCAAACACCATACAGCAACTAATCCATATCAATATAAATTCCTTTAATCTATTAGTTATGATGTATTTCATCAGACTCCCATAATTGATTTTGATTAGATTTACGTTGGTACCAAAATAACGGTTAATCGTCTCCAAATCGCTCAGATAGAATCTTTGCAATATATTCGCTGCCACAGTTCCAAGTACAATACCAATTAATAAAAGGATTGCTGCAAGGCGGTAAATTCCTATTCGATTCTTCAACATATTCATAGTACTCTTCATACAGTCTTCCTCCCTTAACAAAATTGTACTAGTTATACTATGATATGTTGTAATACCTAAAAAAATGATTGCTTATAGATTTCTTTTTGCTTTATAGGACATGATTGCAGCAATTGTCTTAGCATCTTCTATTGTTCCATTGAAAATCATCTCTACAAGTTCATCTAATGTATATCGTTCTATACTTACAAACTCATCTTCATCTAGATGTTGCTTTGCTGGAATTAAATCAGTTGTATAATAGATTCCTATCTTCTCATTACAAAAAGCTACAGTTGTATATATATCAATAAGATGCTCTACATGCTCTGTACGATATCCTGTTTCCTCTTCGAGCTCTCTCATTGCACAAGTCATCATATCTTCTTCTGGTTCTTTACCACCTGCAGGTATCTCTAATGTATACTTTTCGATTGCATTGCGATACTGACGCACCATCAGAATCTTCCCCTCCGCATCTACAGGAATAATTGCTGCCGCACCTTTGTGATTAATCAAATCCCACTCTACTATTTTTTTGTTTGGTAATTCCATTGTATCTGAGTAGAATTCTACAATAGCTCCCTTGTGCTTTAATTCACGTTTAACTCTTTTATATTCTTCCATTCTATTAATTATTCTCCTTTCAAATCTATTGTATTTGATGCAAAACTCTTATACATTTTCATAGCTTCTTTGCTAGTGTAAAAGTTTTATTTTATTTCTATAGTTTAATCCTAAATAGCAGGAAAGTCTATATAATATCATAGTATAACTGATATTATATAGACTTTGTTTTACTATGTTATAGAATTATAAATTCTATAACATAGATTTTATTTTTACGCTAAATCATTGATGAATTTTTCAATCCTATCTAACCCTTTTTTAATTTGCTCTAACGAAATAGCATATGATAAACGTATATGATCTTCAAATCCAAAGTCTGCACATGGAATAACTGCAACATTATATTCTTCAATTAAGATAGATGCAAGTTTACCAACTGTTTCAACTTTTTCACCTTTGTATGCTTTATCTAGTAATTTACTGATATCAATGAAACAGTAGAATGCCCCTGTTGGCTCTATGGTGTCGATTAAAGGCATCTTACTTAAACGATCATACATATATGCTCTACGTTTGTTGAATTCTTCTTTCATTACTTCAACAGTAGCTTGAGGTCCTAACAAAGCTTCTACAGTAGCTTTTTGTGCTATTGAGTTAGGGTTTGAAGTTTGATGACTTTGTATGCTTCCCATCAATTTAGCGATTTCAACAGATGAACCAGTATAACCAATTCTCCATCCGGTCATTGCATAACTCTTAGCAACACCGCTACATGTAATAGTTCTCTTATAAATCTCTTCACCTAAAGAAGCAATACTTACATGCTCATCTGCACCATAGATTAAGTTTTCATACATTTCATCCGCTATAATATAGATATCTTTCTCAACAACAACATCAGCAATAGCCTGTAATTCTTCTCGTGAATACACCATACCAGTAGGATTATTCGGCGTATTTAAGATAACTGCTTTTGTTTTATCTGTACAAGCTTCTTCTAATTGTTTTGCTGTTAATTTGTAGTTTTGTGTTTTATCGCATCTTACTATTACAGGAATACCATCTGCTAATTTAATGATTTCAGGATAGCTTAACCAGAAAGGTGCAGGAATAATTACTTCGTCTTTGGGATTTAAGATCGCAGTAAAGATATTCGTTAAGGAATGTTTTCCACCATTACTGATAACGATCTGATTTGGATTATATTGTAATTTATTAAAATTAGCAAACTTATTACAGATTGCTTTCTTTAACTCTTCAATACCAGCTGCAGGTGTATATTTAGTAAAACCATCATGAATTGCCTTGATAGCAGCATCATTAATATTCTCAGGGGTATTAAAATCTGGTTCTCCAGCAACAAATCCCACCACATCGATACCTTGTGCCTTTAATTCCTTTGCTTTTGCTGTAATTGCAAGTGTTGATGAAGGCTTAACAGCTTGCGCCTTCTTTGATAATGTTAGAGCCATATTGTGTACCTACCCTTTCTAATATAGCAATGAAATATACCTTTTTTAGTGATTTCATCTATGTACTTTTCCTATTTATCTTGTTTTCATTATTGTAATATAGAACAACTAATAATGCAAGTTTTTATTTCTTGAAATTCTTATTAAATAAACTCATTTGATATATCTATTTATAAAACCTCAGTTTTATAATCATTTCTTATTTTACTTATTATTTTTTTGCAAGTTTACTACCATTTTATTGCATATTCTCAGAATGTTTCCTATCTTTTATGAATAATTTTAACGATGTTGCTAATTCTAATATTACACGATGTAAGTAACATAATATTATATCAATAATATTGTATTAAATCACATTTTGAACACAAAAAAAGATATAGTGAATAAATTAATTTCCACTATATCTTTATTATCATACACTATTTTGCGTAATCAATTACTCTTGATTCACGTATTACATTAACCTTTATTTGTCCTGGATACTCTAGTTCTGACTCTATTTGTTTTGATAAGTCACGAGCAAGTAAAACCATATCTGCATCATTGATTGCTTCAGGAACTACCATTACACGCACTTCCCTACCTGCTTGTATTGCAAAAGACTTATCCACTCCCTTAAAGCTATTCGTAATATCTTCTAATTGTTTCAATCTGTTAGTATAAGTTTCTAAAGTTTCTCTTCTTGCACCAGGTCTTGCAGCTGATATTGTATCTGCAGCTTGTACTATACAAGCGATCAACGTTTCAGCTTCTACATCTCCATGATGTGACTCTACTGCATTGATTACAATAGGGGATTCTTTGTATTTTCTACATAAATCAACGCCTATTTGAATATGTGAACCTTCCATTTCATGGTCAACAGATTTACCAATGTCATGTAATAATCCGGCTCTCTTAGCCATCTTGATATCTACACCGATTTCAGCAGCTAAAAGTCCTGATAAATGTGCAACTTCAATTGAATGTTTCAAAGCATTCTGTCCATAACTTGTTCTAAACTTCATCTTACCTAAAAGTCTTACTAGTTCTGGGTGAATTCCATGAACACCAACCTCTAAAGTTGCTGCTTCACCTTCTTCACGAATCATAACTTCAACTTCTTTTTGCGCTTTTTCAACCATTTCTTCAATTCTAGCTGGATGAATACGTCCATCTACAATTAATTTCTCTAAAGCTATTCTAGCAACTTCTCTTCTGATAGGATCAAATCCTGATAAAATTACAGCTTCTGGTGTATCATCGATAATTAAATCAACACCTGTCATAGTTTCTAATGTACGGATATTACGTCCTTCACGTCCTATGATTCTACCTTTCATTTCATCGTTTGGAAGTTGAACTACAGAAATTGTGCTTTCAGCTACATGGTCTGCAGCACATTTTTGGATAGCTGTAACAACGTAATCTTTTGCTTTTTTATCAGCTTCCTCTTTTGCCTTACTTTCAAGTTCTTTTACTAACATTGCTGTTTCATGTTTTACTTCATCTTCAACAGTTTTTAAAAGATAATCTTTTGCTTGTTCGGAGGTCAGTCCAGAAATCTTCTCTAACTCCTGTAATCTTCTGTCGTGAAGTTCTTCAACTTCTGCTCTCAACCTATCAAGCTCAGCTTCTTTTACAGAAAGTTTGGATTCTTTCTTTTCTAGTGCTTCAGTCTTTCTATCTAAAGTTTCTTCTTTAGTTAGAACACGCTTTTCGTAACGTTGTAAGTCTGCTCTTCGTTCCTTAGTTTCCTTCTCAAGCTCATTCTTAGTCCTTAAAGACTCTTCCTTTGCCTCAAGTAGGGCTTCTCGTTTCTTAGTTTCAGCTGTTTTCAAAGCTTCATCTATGATTTCTCTTGCCTTATCTTCTGCATTGCCTACTTTTTCTTCATAAACTTTCATTCTGTAAGAAATTGCGGCACGCCATACAAGAGGAGCGACGATTACCAAGGTAATAACAATAGCTAGTATTATTTTTACATATTCTGGCACAGGAGCACCTCCTTATTCAATTTTCATTGTACGTTAATACAACACTTAAATTTTATACTGTTTTTAAATAGATGTCAAGTATAGTTCTAACAATTTTATGCAAAATGTCTAAAATTCGAGAAAAAAAATGTTTTTTTTCATTTTATTAACGATTATGTAAGTTCTTTTGCCCCGATACAAAAGATAAACAAATGTACAGGGAAGTCTAAATTACAGGCTAATTTATCCTATAATTTAGACTTCCCTGTTAGAATGAAATATATTCACGTATTTCCTGGGAAGAAAAACCTTTTCGGTAAAGATAAGCTCCTACCTTTCGTTTTTCATCAGCTGTAAGTTCCTCTATACGCTCTAATGAGCCAACCTTTTTAATGATTGCACGTACAAGAGCATTGCTTTCGTTGCTATATTCCTCATCAAAAGCGATGTTAATATAATCTTTGCTTACACCTTTTTGTTGTAAAGTATATTCAATCTGCTTACGACTCTGAGTATCCTTCTTAAATCTTACATAATTCCTTGCATAGCGTTCATCATCTATATAACCGTAACCAATTACATACTCAAGGGCATCATTAATAGCCTTTGGTGGATAATATAGTTTTGCAAGTTTATCACGTAATCCTTTTTCTGAATAGTCCATCGATTTTAATAAAAGCATTGCTTTCATTTTTGCTCTTCTTAAAACGATATCTATATAGATTTTTTCAAGTTCTTCTGGTGCAATTTCCATCTGTTCTTCTAATTTAAGTTTTCGAATATCAGTAACGTATAGCAGGAATATGAATTCCTCCTCTACATATATCCGATACCTTTTCTTATCAATCTGTTCGATCTTTGTAAGAATCATTCTTATTCTTCGTCCATATCCTCTTTTTTGTCTTCAACTTGACTTGTAGCCGCAACTGCACCATCAAGATTAAATTTTTCACGAACTTTTTGTTTGATTTCTTCAAATATATCTGGATTTTCTTTTAGATATAATTTGGAGTTTTCTCTACCTTGGCCAATCTTAGCGTCGTTATATGCATACCATGCACCACTCTTAACAACAATTCCTTCATTGGCAGCTAAGTCAAGCACATCACCTTCTCTTGAAATTCCCTGTCCGAACATGATATCAAATTCAGCTTCTTTGAAAGGAGGTGCTATCTTATTCTTAACCACTTTAATTCTTGTACGGTTACCTACGATTTCTCCACCTTGTTTTAAAGCTTCGATTCTACGTACATCCATACGGATTGATGAATAAAATTTTAATGCTCTACCACCAGTTGTTGTTTCAGGACTACCAAACATTACACCTACTTTTTCACGTAGCTGATTGATGAAGATAACAATACAGTTAGATTTACTAATTACGGCTGTTAACTTACGTAACGCTTGTGACATAAGCCTTGCTTGTAAACCTACGTGACTATCCCCCATATCACCATCGATTTCAGCTTTAGGTACTAATGCAGCAACAGAATCGACAATTACGATATCTACCGCACCAGAACGAACCATTGTCTCTGTGATTTCTAACGCTTGTTCACCATTGTCTGGCTGTGATATATATAAGTTATCAATATCAACGCCAATATTCTTAGCATATGCTGGATCAAGGGCATGTTCTGCATCGATGAAACCTGCAATACCACCTCTCTTTTGCACTTCCGCAACCATGTGTAGCGCAACTGTAGTTTTACCACTTGATTCTGGTCCATATACCTCAACTATTCTACCCTTAGGTATTCCACCAAGACCTAATGCAATATCAAGACTTAATGAACCTGTAGGTACTGTTTCTATATTCATATGAGCACTTGTGTCACCAAGCTTCATAACAGATCCTTTACCATATTGTTTTTCAATTTGAGCCAAAGCAGACTCTAATGCTTTTAATTTATTTTCATCTCTCATTATTATCTCTCCTTTATGTAGCGAACTAATGTTCTCTTACTATCAATATAGTACCGTATTTTCAAACTTATGTCAACTGTAATATCACTTCCTTTTTCTGTATTTTGTAAATATTTAATAACAATACATTTAGTTTTTGCTATACACCTCCAAACAATTCCACTCAAGCATATACTGTATAAAAGAACAGGAAACAGTGGTTTAAAATTAGAATCTAAATTAGGGTTTTTGTTAAGATAAATGATTAAGATTAAACAAGATTATTACTCAAGATATTAAAATTATGAGTTCTAGATTTTAGAACATAGTAAGTATATCATATATGACTTCATGTGTAAACATATATTTCCATATTGATTGTAATTCGTAAGTATCTGCTTGCTTATAACTAAAGCCCCTAGGTTATAGTTAAACTATATTCTAGGGGTCTATTCATTCCGCTAACAAGCTATATTGCGTTGTCCGTTTGCTCTATTCTCGATAGATTTAGTTATACATGCTCTTAGGTTTCACTATCTTTGGATCATATCCATGTTTTTTCAACGCTCTTACTATCTTCTCTTTATGATCGTGTCCATAAGCTTCCATTGTAATCTCTAATTCTACTGCACTATTACGGTTAATGCTTACGAACTGATTATGCTCTAATTTGATGATATTTCCTTGTTCTTTTGCAATTACAGACGCCACATTAACAAGTTCACCTGGGCGATCTGGAAGTTGTACAGTAACTGTGAATACTCTTTCACGTTCTATTAACCCGTGTTGTACGATTGATGCTACTGTTATTACATCCATGTTTCCACCACTTAAGATTGAAACAACTTTCTTATTCTTACAATCAAGGTGCTTTAATGCTGCTACTGTTAATAATCCAGAATTCTCAACAACCATCTTATGATTTTCAATCATATCAAGGAATGATACAATTAATTCATGATCATCGATGGTAATGATATCATCTAAATTGCTTTGTATGTACGTGAAGATATTGCTTCCTGGTGTCCTAACTGCAGTACCATCTGCAATTGTCTCAACTCCTGGTAGCGTAACTACATGACCTGCTTTTACAGATTCTTGCATACAATTAGCACCTGCTGGCTCAACACCAATTACTTTGATGTTTGGATTTAATAGTTTTGCTAAAGTTGACACTCCTGCTGCTAAACCACCACCACCAATTGGCACTAATATAATATCTACTGTAGGTAAGTCTTTAAAGATTTCCATTGCAATTGTTCCTTGTCCGGTTGCAATAACTTCATCATCAAACGGATGAATAAATGTATATCCTTTTTCTTCTGCTAATTTGCATGCATATTGATATGCATCATCATATACATTACCATACAATACAACGTCTGCACCGTAGCTCTTTGTTCGATTTACTTTAATAAGCGGTGTTGTTGTTGGCATAACAATCGTTGCTTTTGCATCGTATAATTTTGCTGCGTATGCAACTCCTTGCGCATGATTACCTGCAGATGCTGTAATTAATCCTTTATCTCTATCTTCCTGTGTTAAGGTACTAATCTTGTAATATGCTCCTCTAACTTTATATGCTCCAGTAAATTGCATGTTTTCTGGTTTTAAATAAACTTTATTGCCAGTTGTATCTGAAAAATAGTCACTATAAACAAGTTTTGTTCGAAGTATTACTTTATTGACCGCTTCGGTCGCCTCTTCAAATTTCTCCAATGTCATCATAGTTTTATCTCCTTTGTTTATATTCAAAATAGCTTTGCTAATTTATCACTTTAACCTATAATAACACGATTTTTTCATCTGTCAAGTTCTTTGTCCGTCCTGCAAACTGTTTTGTATCCATTCGGGAGACACGTAAAATTCCCAGCAAAGTGTATAAACTAGGGATAAATAAGCTTAAATACGAAAAAAGTTTCAAACTAGTATAACTAAATCAGAATACTTATATTCCAATTTCGTATAGTCAATCTACTAGTTTGAAACTTTCTTATTATTAAAATCATATTTCATATAAATTTATAAACGTAAACTTCGCACATAAAAAACTTCATTTAGAGTAGATCATTGCTATATTCATAAGAAAAACTATCTGAACACGTCAGCATTGTACTGACTACGTATGAGGCTAAGCGAGAGCGGGGTTTTCGTTGAATATAGCAGTTATCTACTCCTCGAAATTTTCAAGTGCGAAGTTTAAATTATTAACCTATGCTTGTTCATCATTGTTTGTAAATAACGCGTTAACAAATTCATCTGCATTGAATTTTTGCAGATCATCAATCTTCTCACCAATGCCAATGTATTTGACTGGAATACCAAGTTCTGATTGAATTGCAATTGCGATTCCACCTTTGGCAGTACCATCTAACTTAGTTAAAATGATACCATTGATATCAGCAACTTCGCTAAACTGTTTTGCTTGTGCAAGTGCATTCTGGCCAGTTGTTCCATCAAGTACTACTAAAGTTTCTTTATGTGCATCTGGGTATTCGCGATCGATGACACGACTAATCTTACGAAGTTCTTCCATTAAGTTCTTCTTATTATGAAGACGTCCTGCAGTATCACATAATAATACATCAGTGTTTCTAGCTTTTGCAGCTGTAACCGCATCGTAGATTACTGCTGCTGGGTCTGAACCTTCGCTTTGAGCGATAATCTCTACATTCGCGCGATTTGCCCATTCTGTTAGCTGTTCAATTGCAGCTGCACGGAAAGTATCTGCTGCAGCTACCATAACTTTCTTACCATTATCCTTTAATTGACCTGCTAACTTTCCTACAGATGTTGTTTTACCAACACCGTTAACACCAATTAGAAGGATAATTGATTTTTGATTTTCGAAATCATAAGCCGTTTCATCAACTGACATTTGTTCTTTAATACTTTCAATTAATAATTGTTTACATTGACTTGGTTCTTTGATTTTTTGTTCCTTCACTTTTTCCTGAAGGTTCTCAATTATTGCTGTTGTCGTATTAATACCTAAGTCAGCCATAATTAAGATCTCTTCTAATTCTTCATAGAAGTCTTCATCAATACTTGAAAATCCTTTGAAAATATTATCAATACCAGATATGATATTGTTTCTTGTCTTAGTAAGACCAGATACTAGTCGGCTAAAAAAGCCTTTCTTTTCTCCCATATGTTGCACCTCTATTATTTATATTATATTGACTCTCTTTTATCTTCTAAATCACCTTCAATTAGACTTACAGATACAAGAGTCGAAACACCTTTCTCCTGCATAGTAACGCCATAAAGGGTATCTGCACTAGCCATAGTTCCTCTTCTATGGGTAATTACTATAAATTGTGTATGCGTTGTTAATTTGTGTAGATACTTAGCATATCTCTTAACGTTGGCGTCGTCAAGTGCAGCTTCTATTTCATCTAGTAAGCAGAATGGAGATGGTTTCAAGTTTTGTATTGCAAAAAGCAACGAGATAGCAGTAAGTGCTTTCTCTCCACCTGAAAGTTGCATCATATTCTGTAGTTTCTTGCCAGGTGGTTGTGCTATAATACGGATACCTGCTTCAAGGATATCCTCTCCCTCTGTTAATTCAAGGGTTCCTTTACCACCACCAAATAATTCTTTGAATACAAGATCGAATTGACTACGAATTTCTGCGAACTTTTCATTGAATTGCTTTCTCATCTCAATATCTAACTCTTCGATGATTTTCTTAAGCGCTTCTTCTGCTTCAATCAAATCGTCATGTTGTGTCTTTAATAGCTCATAACGATCTAACAGATTCTTATAATCTTCAATTGCATTAACGTTAACATCTCCAAGTGATTTGATTTGTTGTTTCAGGCTCTGAATCATCTTCTTCATCTGAGGAATGTTGTCGTATTCCTCATTTTTCTTAGCTAGGGCTAAACTATATGTCAATTCATATTCTTGCCACATGTAGTTTACTTGAGTGTCTAACTGTTCCATTAATTTTTCCCTTTGCCCAGTTAGACGATAACTTTCTTTATCTAATTCATTTACCATATTAGACAAGTCTTCTCTCTTAGCAAGAAAGGCCTTATGGTCTCTTGATAACTTCTCTTTCTTTGCAACCATTTCTTCTAAGTCTTTTGTTAATGATTCAATTAATTTTTCATCATTTTCAAGTTGACTCTTTGTGTTATTGGTTAGTTCCACTCTAGAATCCATGTGCTGCTTAGCTTGTGTTAATTTAGATTGAATTTCTTGTAACTCATCCTTAAGTTTATCAATCTCAACTTTTACACGCTTAATATTCTCTACAACATATTGATTTTGTTGTTCTAATGAAGAACACTCTAATTTTAACGAAGCTACTTTGTCATTACAAGCTTTTTCTAACAGTTTTTTCTCTTCTAACTGTTTTACATATTCAGCCATCATAGCTTCTGCTTCTTTACTCTTTAATTGATTATCTTCTTGGATTTCTCGTAACTGTTCTACAGCATTCTTTAATTCCAATGTTTGATTATCAATTTCAATACTTTCCTTTTGTATCTCATCATAAAGAGCACGAATTTCTTGTCTCTTACTTTCAATTTGTTGCATCTGCAATTTAACAGTATTCTGTGAAAGAGAGAGTTCTTGTAATTTTGCTTTATTGGATTCATACGTATTACGATTAATTTCTCTTTCTTTCTTATAACCTTCTACGTATGCAGCATTATCTTTCATTTGATCTGATATAGCAGTTACTTTTGATTCAATCTCTTCAATTTCTCTACGTCTACTTAATAGATTACTATTGTTCTTATATGAACCTCCAGACATAGAGCCACCTGGACTAAGTAACTCACCTTCTACTGTAACGATACGAAGGGAATAATTATATCTTTTCGCTAAAGCAATAGCGTTATTAATTGTATCTACAACAACAATTCTCCCTAATAGATATTCTACTAATCCATCATACTTCTTATCATGCTCAACAAGTGAATTGGCTAAACCAATAACCCCTTGCTCTTTAAGCACATTGTTATCTTTGAATCCGCCTCTACTACTAACAGACGTAAGAGGCAAGAAGGTTGCTCTACCAAACTTATTCTTCTTCAAATACTCAATCAGACTCTTTGCTGTAGTTTCATTATCTGTAACGACATTCTGAATACTACCTCCAAGAGCAATTTCAACTGCTGTCTCGTATTCTTTCTTTACCTTGATTATATCAGCAACTACACCCTCAATACCTGGGTTTGACTGCTTCAACTCCATAATCTTTCGAATACTGTTACCGTACCCTTCGTAACGTTCCGTCATATTCTTTAAGGAATCCATACGAGATTTTTCTTGGTGATATTTCTGTTGAAGATCACGGTATGCATTTTCTTTTTCCTTAATATTATTCTGTAATTCACGGAGTTTATTCTCGATATCAGCATTTTTCTCTTGAATCTCTTGAATATTTGCTACTATATTTTGTGATAATTCCTGCTTTTCATTCCAATCAATCTGTAGAAGTGATTCGTTACTTTTATTCTTTAATAATCGCTGGTTCAAAGTAGCCTTCCCAATACTACTTTGTTCAAGTATTGTCTCATACTTTTGAATCTCAGCTTTGCGATTCGAATTCTCTTCCATGTAATGATATACCATGGAATTACACTCATCAATTGACCTGGTAATAGACGCAATTTCCGATAAAATATTCTCTAACTCTGTATTCATATCATTTTGAACATCATCAAATGAATCAATCTTTCCAGCTAAAGAACTTTTCTGCTCGTAGTAAGTTTTTAATTGCGTATCTTTATCTTCTAATTCTTTATTAACAGCATCAATACGTTCCTGATAATGTTCTCTATTTTGCTCAGAAGCAGTAATCTGTTCTTTATATACCTTTATGTCGCCTTCTAACTTTTCTTTATGTAGACGATAGTTATTAAGATCCATCTTCTTCTCGTCTAAAGCAGAATCGAATTTTTCAATCTGAGCCTCTAATTTCTCATATTCTTCTTTCGTTTGATCAAAGGAATTCTTCGAACGTTCCAAATCCCCCGTTGCAATTTCCAACTTTTCGTCAACATTCTTTTGCTCTTCTAGAATTCTCTCATATTCAATTAAGAACATATTAACATCTAATACTTTCAGTTCTTCGCGATACTTAAGGTATTCTTTTGCTACTACAGCTTGTTTCTCTAATGGCTCTACTTGTTTCTCAATTTCAGCCAAGATATCATTAATACGGCACAGATTCTGTTTTTCTTCTTCCAGATTCTTCTCTGCCGTAGCTTTTCTCTTCTTAAATTTGACTATACCAGCCGCTTCATCGAACAGTTCTCTTCGTTCTTCGGGCTTCCCACTTAATATCTTATCAATCTGTCCCTGACCAATAATAGAATACCCTTCTTTACCGATACCTGTGTCGAGAAACAGTTCTTGTACATCTTTCAAACGACATTGCGTACCATTAATTAGATACTCACTTTCCCCAGAACGATATACACGTCTTGCAACCTTAACTTCATCGTAATCAATCGCTAATTGGTGATCAGAATTATCTAGTGTAATTGCAACATATGCAAAACCTAATGGTTTCCTAGTTTGTGTACCAGAGAAGATAATATCCTCCATCTTTGCACCACGAAGTTGCTTTGCACTTTGTTCACCCAGAACCCAACGTACCGCATCTGCTACATTACTCTTACCACTGCCATTAGGACCAACAATGCCTGTAATACCACCTTTGAATTCAAACACTAATTTATTAGCAAAGGATTTGAATCCCTGTATCTCCAAACTCTTTAAATACATGAAATTGCTTCACCACCCACATCTCTAGTTTCTCTTGATTTTTTTTCTTAACGCTAGTATAGAACGATATGCTGCTTGTTGTTCTGCTGCTTTCTTCGTTCTTCCAACACCAACTTCCAATTCTTTTTCTCCTATAAACGCTTTCACTGTGAACTTTTTATTATGGTCAGGACCTTCTTCTGCAATTAGTTCATACGTTAAAGGATCTTTGTATTCACTCTGTACAATTTCTTGTAAGATAGTCTTGCTATCGAAAAAGAGTTGCTTATTCTCAACATCTGATAAAATGAATTTATCAATAAACTCTTTTGCACTAGTAAAACCACCATCTAGATATATTGATCCAATTATAGCTTCCATTGCATCAGATAAAATAGACGCACGGTCTCTACCACCAGTTGAAGCTTCGCCTTTGCCAAGTTGAATATACTGTCCAAGGTTGATATCATTGGCACATAATGATAGTGTTTGCTCGCATACAATACTTGCACGTAACTTGGTTAAATCACCTTCATGCATCTTACTATTATTCTTATAAAGGAACTCACTTGTAACAAGTTCGAGTACAGCATCACCAAGGAACTCTAATCGTTCATTATTTGCTAATTTATCTAATCTTTTTTCATTGGCAAATGAACTATGTGTAAGAGCCTGACGAAGTAGTTTAATATCATTATATTGATATCCTATTATCTCTTCAAATTCATTTAATAACTCGTTAATCTTCATAATCTACCATAACCTTTACTTAGTTTTTAAATTATATAACAAACAAACGGCGCCAATTTAAACCCCGTTCAAGTTGGCGCCGTGGACTTACACAGATATTAGTTTAGTGCATTCTTGATTTGTTCAACAGCATCACTTACTGAAACAATATCTTCTGCCGCTTCATTAGCAATTTCTATATCGAATTCTTCTTCAATTCCCATGATAATTTGGAAAATATCCAAAGAGTCAGCTCCTAAATCATCTACAAATGTAGTTTCCATTGTAATCTCATCTGCATCCACATTTAATACTTCACTAATAATTTTTTGTAACTTTTCAAATTCCATTATTATCACCTTTCTTATACTTGCTTAAATACGCTATTTGTACTAAATAATATTTTCTCTAATTTTCTCATTTATGTTCTGCTCACTGAAAGAAACACATTGAATAATTGCATTCTTAATTTCTGTATTCTTTGAGCTACCATGAGTCTTCACTACAAGGCCATTAAGACCTAACATTGGTGCACCACCGAATTCAGATGCATCAAAATCTTTCAGCGTCTTCTTAAGTTCCCCTTTACAAAGAGCAGCTCCTATCTTACTTTTTGTTGTACTCATCAAACCTTTCTTGATCGTTCCAACTAAAGCAGAACTTAACCCTTCATATAGCTTAAGTATTACGTTACCCACAAAGGCTTCACAGACAATTACATCTGCAGTACCATATGGGATATCTCTCGCTTCAATACTTCCTATAAAGTTAATATCTTCACAGTTTTTGAGTAGCGGATAAGTCTCTTTTACAAGCATATTTCCCTTTTCTTCTTCTGCACCAATATTAACAATGGCAACTTTAGGATTCTTAATACCCACAATATGTTCCATGTACAAAGAACCCATCTTAGCAAATTGTACTAGATGAGAGGACCTTGCATCAACATTCGCTCCACAATCAACAAGTAAAGAGACTCCCTTCATTGTTGGTATTAATGGTGCTAGTGGTGGACGGTCAACACCTTTAATTCTTCCTACAATTAGTTGTCCGCCTACAAGAATTGCTCCCGTACTACCAGCTGAAATAAACGCGTCCGCATCACCATTTTTAACTAATTTCATAGCTACTACGATGGAAGAATCTTTTTTTCGACGAATAGCCATTACTGGTGCTTCATCGTTTGTAATGATATCACTTGCATGAACTATTTCAATCTGATCTTTGTTATAAGTATATTGCTGTAGTTCTGAGTTAACGATATCTTCTCTTCCAACTAAAAAAACTTTTATGTCATTTCTCTCATTAACTGCTTCAACTGCGCCTTTAACAATCTGACCAGGTGCATTATCACCGCCCATTGCGTCAACTGCAACTCTAATTATGTTTTGCATTTTAATTCCTCCCTGTCAGTATCTATACATAATATACTAGAAAAGATTCTATAAATCAATAAAAAAATTTATTAAATTTGCAGTTTTATCAGCAAAAACAACTAAATTTTAATTCGAATCGTAGTTATCAAGAAAATGATGAGTAAATCCTTCTTTTTCGTAAGAGATCATTGTGTCTAGATTAACATTATACATACTTTTGAATATATTCATATCAATGTTTGGGTTAATTAGACGTAGACGCTTAATTAATTCTTTTACATTTGCTCGCTTAATACGAATGTTATCATCTTCAATATTTTGTAAGTTCTCCGAATATGCATACTCACATGGAATGTATCTTAGTTCATTCCGCTCTGACCATCTTATTATAGCTTCTTCTTTTACCAGATACAATGGTCTGATTACCTCCAGTCCTTCATAATTCTGGTTGTGTAGTTTTGGCATCATCGTTCCAACTTGTCCATTATATAGCATACCCATTAATATGGTTTCAATTACATTATTAAAGTGATGACACAATGCAACCTTATTACAACCAAGCCTTTCAACGTGGTCCGTCATTTCAACAGGTATTCCAATGGTTTTTGCACAGTCCATTATTTCAAGACAGGTATGCTTATTATATCCCGAAGCAGGTACAAAAAATACAAGCTCCATATTAATATTTCCATGTTTCTTAAATTCCTGCATACATTTTGCAAGCAATAAAGAATCTTTATCACCCGTGATACAAACTGCAATCTGATCACCTTCATGAATTAAGTCGTATTCTTCAATCGCTTCAATAAACTTTCTCCATATTGATTTTCGATATGTCGTAATAATGGTTCTTTCAATCTCTTTACAACATCCCATTCTAGCTCTCCAGTCTGACTAAACCAATGTATAAAACAACACTATTGAACTCCTGTATGCAAAAACCTTTTGAAGTTCTTCACAGCTTTTTTATGTTACCTTATACAATATATTTTGTCAATAACAATTATAGCAATACTCTTATACTATCGCCAGATACATAAATAAAGACAACTTATTTAAAAGTTGTCTTTATTTATGTACTATATCTTCTTATAGAAGAACGATTTGTGAGAGGTAAATCCTAACGTCTGTGGCTGAATAATCTGTTCTGTACTACCCACAAACAATATTCCATCTCTCTTCAATGCATTATTAAACTTCTTGTAGATTTCTACCTTTGCATCTTCTGTAAAATAAATCAAGACATTGCGGCATACAATTAAGTCACAGGAATCAGGATACGTATCCTTTAATAAATCATGCCTTCTAAATTCAACACAGCGTTTAATCTCATCATTTATTTTATAAGACTTATCATTTATTTTAGTGAAGTATTTTGTGATAAACTCCTGAGGTAAGCCTTTCAGACTCTTATCGCTATACAAGCCACATTGAGCCTTTTCAAGTATTTGTTTATCTATATCAGTCGCAATGATTTTAATCTGACTTAATGGTAAGAACTTAGATAGTAGCATTACAAGCGAATATGGCTCATCCCCTGTGGAGCAAGCTGCACTCCAAATCTTCAACTTCTTTCCGAATTGATTCGTTAGATATGGATAGACTTCTTTCTCTAAGATTTTCCATTGTTCTGGATTTCGATAGAATTCAGAAACATTGATTGTTAAATATGTTACAAATTCATCATATAATACTTTATCATTCTTTATTGCATTAACATATGTATTATAAGAATCTATATTATGTTTCGTAATTAATGCATCAATTCTACGTTTCATCTGTCGTTCTTTATATGAGTTCAAGTCAATCGTAGTTAACTTTAAAATCTGATTTTTAAACACTTCATAACTATCAACCAATTTCCACACTCACCTTTCATTTATTACTTGCTGCAATCTTACTGAGTGCGAATGCCCTCACGGAACTAATCTATATTAAAAAAGACTTATTAATTTGTATGTTAGACATTACAGAATAGAATCTCTCCATTCTGTAATGCTTTAGCCTAAACTACCATAACGGTACTTTATTTAACAAATTAAAAAGTCAATCATTTGAATACTGTTAAACAGAAATTCGCATTGTTGAATTATTCTTCAACACTTTCTTCTTGTTCAGTATCTGCTTCTAAAGCTTTCATACTTAAACTGATTTTTTTATCATCCTGGTTGAAATCAACTACTTTTGCTTTGATTTCTTGTCCAACTTTTAATACGTCAGCTGGTTTTTCAACATGTTCTTTAGAGATTTGAGAAACATGAAGTAATGCATCTACTCCAGCTTCTAATTCTACGAATGCACCGAAATCAGTCATACGAGCAACTTTACCAGTTACTTCAGCACCTACAGCATATTTTTCAGCAGCACTAATCCATGGATTTGTGTTATCGAATTTTAAGCTAAGCGCAATTTTTTCTCCATCAATTTCTTTAATTAATACTTTTACTGTATCGCCAACTTTAAATACTTTCTTAGGATTTTCTACACGTCCCCAAGACATTTCTGAGATATGAAGAAGACCATCAGCACCACCTAAATCGATGAATGCACCGAAGTCAGTAACGTTCTTAACTGTACCTTCTACAGTCATACCTACGCTGATTTTTTCAAATAATTCTTTTTGTAATTCTTTCTTCTTAGCAACAAGAAGTTGTTTACGATCACCAATAATTCTTCTTCTTCTTGGGTTGAATTCACTAATTACGAATTCGATTTCTTGTCCAGCATATTTTTCTAAATTCTTTTCATAAGAATCAGATACTAAACTAGCTGGGATAAAGATTCTTGCTTCATCAATAACAACGCTTAAACCACCATCTAAAACAGCAGCAACTTTTGCAGTTAAAACTTCTTGGTTATTGAAAGCTTCTTCTAATCTCTTATTACCTTTTTCTGCTGCTAATCTCTTATATGTTAAAAGAACTTGTCCTTCACCATCGTTTACTTTAAGAACTTTAGCTTGCATAGTATCTCCAACAGATACTACTGTTGTTAAATCTACATTAGGAGTATTAGTGTATTCGCTTCTTGTAATAATACCGTCTGCTTTGTAACCTATATTTAAGATAATTTCATCTTCTTTAACATCGATAACTGATCCTTCTACAACCTCTCCGTTGTGTATTGTTACTAATGACTCCTCTAATAATTGTTCAAAACTCATTTCTGACATAGTCGTATGAACCTCCTTAATAATATTGTTTGGGGTTGAAGCCCCTGCGGTAATACCTACGCTACGAAAAGATTTAATTTGATTTAAATCCAGGTCACTGAGTGTCTGTATATAGTAAGTATCTTCACATTCTTCTTTACATATTTCATATAACTTCTGAGTGTTAGAACTATTCTTTCCACCAATAACAATCATAGCATCGGACTGTGAAGCTAAATCACGTGCCTCTGTTTGACGTTCTTCAGTGGCGTTGCAAATAGTATTTAAAACAAGTATATCATAACCCTTTTTCGAAATAATTTCAACTAAATCTTTAAATTTCTTGTAACTAAATGTCGTTTGGGCAACAATGCATAACTTTTTTTCCTTTTCAAGGCAAAAATTGTTCGCATCTTCTATACTTTCTATCACTGTAACTGGTACCTTGGACCAACCGAGTATTCCAATTACTTCCGGATGGTCAGGACTTCCAATAATCACAATATGTCTTCCAGCTTCTGACTCCTTCGCTACAACGCGATGAATTTTCTTCACAAAAGGACATGTTGCATCCACTACTGTAAGATTTGATTTTTCAATCTCTTCTTGTACCTCTTTTGATACTCCGTGCGATCTAATTATTATTGTTCCCTTCGTCGTATCATTTAATTCTTCCATGGTATTAATTACTTTAACACCTTTTTTGTCAAGATCATTCACCACTTCTTCATTATGAATAATCGGTCCATATGTGTAGACCGTATCTTGTTTGTCAATATGTTGATACACTGTATCAACTGCTCGTTTTACTCCAAAACAAAAACCTGCACTTTTAGCAGTTGTAACTTTAAAATCTTTCACTATTTTCACCAAGTCTAATGTGACTTGCCTTTCTAACTATGCCTTATATGCATTAGATTTTAGATTAAATATATTAATAATTTCATCAACAACTTCATCAATAGTCATATCTGAGCTATCTACTAATGTCGCGTCTTCTGCTTGACATAATGGGGCAAATTCTCTTGTCATATCCTGATGATCTCTAGCAATAATATCTGCTTCGATTTCTGCAATATCACAAGTTACTCCCTTTGTTGTTAATTCTACGTGTCTTCTTCTTGCACGTTCAGCGGAAGAAGCTGTTAGATAGATTTTAACATCTGCATTCGGTAATACATACGTACCAATGTCTCTTCCATCCATGACTACGCTTGTCTTACTCGCAAGCTGTCTTTGTAATTCAACCATCTTCATTCGAACATCTTTGTTCTTGCTACTAGCAGAAGTCATCATTCCAACTTCTTCTGTACGAATAAAACCATTGACATTCTCACCGTTTAGTAATACTTGTTGCTCTCCGTCTACGTATTCGATTGATACATCTACCTCGTTACATGCCTGTGATATCTTAGCACTTTCATCTGCAGCGATTTGGTTTCTCATAAGATAAAGAGCCACCGCACGATACATTGCTCCGGTATCTACGTAGATAAATCCCAATTCCTTTGCTATTTTCTTAGCGATTGTACTTTTACCAGCTCCTGCTGGTCCATCAATTGCAATACTGTAAACCATAAACAAAGCTCCAATCTGTCTAAATTTAGTCAAAGCAGATATACAATCCTAATCCGCTTCGCTACAAACCCTAAAAGGGTTAAATAGAATTTCCTGCTGCATAAGCAGTTGACCACGCAATCTGTAAGTTAAATCCTCCGGTTAGTGCATCTAGATCTAATACCTCACCTATAAAATACACACCCTTAGCAAGCTTAGATTCCATTGTTGCCGGATTAATCTCTTTAACAGAGATTCCCCCTTTTGTAATTACGGCTTCATTATAGCTGCGAAGACTAGCTACAGATAGTTTCATATTCTTGATTGTATGAACGAGATTCATACGTTCATCTTTCGTAATAACATTAACTTTTTTGTATGGATCAATTCCACTAAGAGAAATTATAATAGGAATTAACTTTCTTGGCAATAGATTATCTAAAGCATTTTTAAATTGTTTGTTAATAAACTCATCAAAATCACGCATTATTCTTGCATCTAGTTGCTCTTCTGTCAATGCTGGTTTTAAATCTATACTTACAGCAATGTCCCCCTTCTTAATATAAGGGATAACATAACTACTTGCACTCAATATAACAGGCCCGCTAATTCCAAAATGTGTAAATAACATTTCACCGAAATCGCTATAGATTTCTTTGTTCTTAGCCGTTACAGTAACTTTAATATTCTTTAGTGATAAACCTTGTAACTCTTTGATAAATGATTCTTTAATATTAAATGGAACTAAAGATGGATTACATTCTGTAATCTTATGTCCCATACTCTCGGCAAAACGGTATCCATCACCTGTTGAACCAGTTGTTGTATAAGACAGCCCACCTGTAGCAACGATTACAGCATCTGCACGTAATATTTTCTTATCTTCTTTTAGGCGGATACCTTTACAAACCCCGTCCTCAACAACTACTTGAGAGACTTCACTTCGAAAGCAAATTTCTACATTAAGACGTTGTAATTCTCTTTGTAGTGCTCCAATTACGTCAGAGGATTTATCCGATTCCGGAAAAACTCGGTTTCCACGTTCAATCTTTGTCTTCAGTCCTATTTCTTCAAAGAAATCAATCAAATCAAAATTATTGTAAGCATAGAAACTACTATAAAGGAATTTACTATTCGACATAACGTGATCAAACAATGTCTCCATATCACAAGCATTTGTAATATTACAGCGACCTTTCCCTGTAATATATAGTTTCTTACCTAACTTTTCATTTTTCTCATATATCGAAACTTGATGACCGTTTCTTGCAGCATATACACCTGCTAGCATACCAGCTGCGCCGCCACCAACAATTATAACTTTACTCATTGTTTCCCATGCATATTGCAAACCTGTTTGCAATACTGCCCACTTAGTAGGTTGAAAGAAGGGCAACACATGACTCCTTCTATAAATTTGATTACTCTTTCAACCTCGACTTATTTAGACCTCCGGTGTAGTTTGGTTTCCCTCTTCTTCATAACGATACACCTGGTACTCATTCCATATCTCTTCTAAAGAAGCAAAAGTAGAGACTACTTCTTCTTGTTTTTGTTGACACACACCTACTATGATCGCATTAATAACGCTAAGAGGCGCTACGATGGAGTCTGCTATGGACGCCATATCGCAACGTGCTAAGAGATTGCAATCACAATACTTTGTCATTGGCGAAGCATTACTATCTGTTATAGATATAAGCTTAGCATTACGATTACTAGCAAATTCCATTGCTTTTAGAGTACTTCTTGAATATCTTGGAAAACTTATTCCTACTAAAACATCTTCTTCGCTAATTCGATAAAGTTGTTCGAACAACTCACTTGTACTATTAGATTGAATCATTACTACATGATCGAAAATCAATCCAAGATAATAACTTAGGAAACTTGCTAGCGGTGCACTACTTCGAATACCGATAATATATATCTTCTTCGCGTGCAATAACATCTCAATCGCATTCTTAAACGCTTCTTCGTCTATTTCTTCAGCTGTAAGACGAATCTTCTCAGCATCAGAATGTAGAACAGATTTTAAGATATTATCTTTATTAATACGATCGAAAGTTACTTCCATTCGTTGAACAGAATTCAATTTATTCTTTGCCATCTCTTCTAACGCACGTTGTAACTTAGGATAACCATCGTAACCAAGTATCGTTGCAAAACGCACTACTGTTGACTCACTAACACCAACGATTTTACCCATTTTAGCTGCAGTAAGATACACCGCCTTATCGTAATTGTTTAAAATATAGTTAGCAAGGAGCTTTTGCCCCTTGCTAAGTGAGTTATATTTGTCATTAATATTTTTAACCAAATCTGTTTGCGTATTCATACATACCCCTTTGTTAGGTCGACGGTACCTTTAATTTGTATTGCCTGTAATGTATGGCTCATTAATTTCATATTCAATATGTCCACTTGCATAAGCTTCGCCTTCTACTCGGAAGATTACTTTCTTACATGTTGATAAATTGTCAAGTAGACTATATGAGATACAATCAAGGGTTGTTATCTCTTCAGAAGATCCTACCCCAGTAACAGGAGCACTATTCTTTTTGAAATTAACAACCACAGTATCCCCTTCTTGTGATACACTTTCAATCTTTACTTCATATGAATTGGCACTAAAAGCCTTAACAACTTCAGCAACAATAACTTCAGCAGTAATCTTAGTATCAGCAGAAACATATGCTATCGCATCTTCTGTCTCTAAGGTTTCATCATTAATTGTATAAATCGGAAGTTCAATTTCCAATTTCTCATTATCTTTAGAAGAAGGTTCCTTTTCCGTCTCGTTTGTAGATGTTTCTGGATTTGTTGTCGTCGTCGAATCATCACCGTTTACTTCTTCGCCATCTGCACCAGTTTGTTCATCAGATGAATCTGTTCGCTCATCCTCTGTCGCATCTACATTCGTATCTACCCCATCTATCTCTTCATCAGTTAATTCGTTTGATGAATCAACTGATTCATTCACTTGGTTGTTATTCACAACATCATCAATTTTCTTACAACCTGTAAATGTAAGAATAGAAATTGATGCTATAGTTACTAATGTTAAAATTCTTTTCTTTCTCATGCATGTGCTCCTTTCTAATCACCACTAAATGACCAATTACTAATATCTGAATAGTTATAGTAATTTCATTAACTATTCTTACAATAAATCAAAACTATGTCATTTTTATGGTATTTCACTAAAAAAATGCTTAAATATAGGAGTACTGGTTATCTTTTGAAATTCTTTCAAAACTATTGCTTATTGTAATTATCAAGAATACAACGTCTTAGTAAATCAAGTGCGTAAATTACAGCACCTTCACGTATCTTTTGACGATTACCCTTAAAATTAAATTCCTTAATTGTTACTTTTTCATTAACAAAGCAAGCGATATACACTAAACCAACAGGTTTTTCATCTGTCCCACCATCTGGTCCAGCAATTCCAGTGATTGCTACTGCTACATCAGAGCCTGTATTAATAGCCGCTCCTTTCGCCATTTCTTTAGCACATTGTTCACTTACTGCACCATGTTTTTTAAGTGTATTCTTACTAACATCTAGATTCTTCTTTTTCGCTTTGTTCGAATACGTAATAAAACCTTCTTTAAGTACATCTGAAGCACCTGCCACATTAACTATTCTTCCTGTAAATAAACCACCTGTACAAGATTCTGCCGTAGCGAGTGTTAAATCGTATTTCTTAAGTAGCTTAACAACAGTATCCTCTAAATTTTCTGATTCATCTGTTGTATATACATTTTGTTTAAAACGATCTTTTAATTCTTTCACAATTGGCTTTACTAACTTCTTAGCTTCATCCACTGTAGGTGCACTTGCAGTCACACGTAGATGTACTTCTCCACTTTTAGCATACGGTGCAATTGTAGGATTTGATTGTGCTTCTATCAAGTCGGTAATCTCAGTCTCAACCATGCTCTCACCGATACCACAAATTTTAACCATTTTAGAATAAATTACATTTGGTCTAATCTGATTTAAGTATCCATAGATATCCTTTTCAAACATCGGAATCATCTCGTTCGGTGGTCCAGGAAGTAAAATAACACGCTTTCCTTCTTTAGTCTCAACTATTAATCCTGGTGCTGTTCCATTATAATTATCAACGACTTTACATCCTTCAATAATCATAGCTTGTTTCCAGTTATTATCCGTTATTACTTTGTAATTACTTCTTTTGAAATAATCCTCAATTCTTTCTCTTGTATGACTATCTTCTACAATAGAGAGATTCAGTGCTTTCGCAACGGTTTCCTTAGTTAAATCGTCCTGTGTAGGTCCTAAACCTCCCGTAAGAATGATGACGTCAGAACGATTATATGCTGTAGTTACAGTTTCGAGCAAACGTTCCGGATTATCCCCTACAGTTACTTCATAATATAGTGACATACCAAGTTCTGCACATTTCTCAGATAGGTACGCAGCGTTTGTATTAACGATGTTTCCAAGTAAAAGTTCTGTTCCTACACTAATTAATTCAACTACCAATTTTATTTCCCCCTTCTTTAAGTACATTTTTATTCTTTATTAGATAATCAATAAGTGAAATTACTGTTAGAGCTAATGCTATATAAATAAATACTTGTTCAAGGGTATTAAAAAATGTTCCATCAAAATTAACAATTAATAAAATTGATAAAATCATCTGCGCAGTTGTCTTGAATTTCCCCCACCAACTTGCTGCAATTACAATTCCATTATCCGATGCAATTAAACGAAAACCACTTATTATAAATTCTCTACTTATAATTACAATTATAATCCATGCGGGAATTAGTTGTAATTGTACGAAACATATTAATGCAGAACAAACCAATAATTTATCTGCTAATGGATCCATGAATTTTCCAAAGTTAGTGATAAGATGATATTTTCTAGCGATGTGCCCATCTAATGCATCTGTCAAACATGCAATGATGAATATTGCCACTGCAATATAATTAGAATATGGCACCAAATCCGTTAATAAGAAGAATACGAATACCGGTATCATACAAATTCTTGCTAGGGTTAATTTATTAGGTAGGTTCATAAAACCTCACTCCTTTCGATTGACTATATTATTCAGCGATCTCAGCTGTTAAATCATAATCCTTTGCACCAGTAACCTTTACAGTTACGAAGTCACCTGACATAAATTCATGATCTGCGTTAACGAAGATATAGCCATCAATATTTGGCGCATCCATATAAGTTCTACCGATATATACGTTTTCTTCAGGTAATCTACCTTCTATCATTACTTTAAGAGTTCTTCCAACCATTTTCTCAGCATGTTCGAAAGCAATTTCTTGTTGTAATGTCATAATTTCATCTTTTCTTTCTTCTTTTACTTCTTCCTCAATTTGACCGTCCATGCTTGCTGCAGGTGTATCTTCTTCTGGAGAATATGTGAATACGCCTAAACGATCAAATTCCATCTGATCTACAAACTCAAGTAATTGCTCATGATCTTCCTGTGTTTCTCCAGGGAAGCCTGTAATTAAAGTAGTTCGTAGAGAAATGTCTGGAATTTCTTTTCTGAGTTTTGTTACAATATCGATTAATTCTTGACGATTTGTACGTCGTCCCATTCTTTTAAGAATATTATCAGAAGCGTGTTGAATAGGCATATCAAGATAATTACAGATTTTTTCTTCTTCCTTCATAACTTGAATCAAATCATCTGTAATTTCTTCTGGGTAGCAATATAGAATACGAATCCATTCAATTCCTTCAACCTTACATAATTCCTTAAGCAATTTGTGAAGGCTCTTTTCTCCATAAAGATCCACACCATATAATGTAGTTTCTTGTGCTACTAACATTAACTCCTTTACGCCTTGTTCTGCAAGACTTTTGGCTTCTGCTATTAATCTTTCCATAGGTACACTTCTAAACTTACCACGGATTTTAGGAATAATACAATACGTGCAGTGCTTGTCACATCCTTCAGCAATCTTAAGATAAGAATAATATCCACCTGTAGTTAACACACGCTTACTTTCTACCTCTGGGGAAACGTCAATATCCTCAAAACTCTCACTCACTTTACCTTCTAGTGCTTCTTCAATAACCTTGACAATGTTTTCATAACTTGAAGTACCAACTACTGCATCTACTTCTTTAATCTCTTCTTGTATTTCTTTTTTGTATCTTTGAGCAAGACATCCTGTTACTATTAACGCCTTAAGATTTGCTGTTTTCTTAAGTTCAGCCATCTCAAGTATTGTATTAATACTTTCTTCCTTGGCGTCATTAATGAAGCAACATGTATTTACAACGATAATATCTGCCTCGTTCTCATCGTTTGTTATGATGTATCCTTTTTGGTTGATTAGACCTAACATCACTTCACTATCTACGAGGTTTTTATCGCAACCTAACGATATAAATAAAATATTCATTTTAAATCTCCTTCTGTATATATCTAAATAAAACGTGTATATTGTTACTATTCAGTCGTTTTTTTTGCATAGAAAAAGTTGCAAATAATCAACAACTAAATTGTTACAGTATATTTTAACAGTTTTCTTCTAAAAATGAAACAATAAATTTACTCTTTATAAAAATTATAGATTTTTCATACCTTTTTAATTGACATTTTTGCTTATGTTGCTACTATTAGATATAGTCATAACTGTGAAAAAATAAATTCATTCACACACTCTAGCAAAATCTATGACAAATATTTTTTGGAGGACGATATGAAAAAAACGAAGAATATAGTACTTGTAGCCTTATTAGTACTTGTCGTGGGATTTATCTATTATTATATAGCACTCCCACCAATTAACATTCACGCGCAAGGGTTTTGGTATTTTGTCATCAGTGTACTTGCAATTGTTACTGTAATATGTCTTATTAGTACAGCAATTAAGAATGTTAAATCACACGGTCGTAATCAAAGTTTTAGCGACCTTGTTATCAATGCTTCTGATTTCAAGAGCAAACGTGTATTAATAACTTTCGGTATTACAATAACTGCAATTGTAATCTTCATAATTGGAAGTATTCTCTCTTCCCCTATTGTTAATGCATCAAAATACCAAAAGCTTATTAATATTGAAACAAGAGATTTCACAACTGATATTGAAGAGATTTCGTACAATGAAATTCCTTTATTAGATAAAGATTCTGCTATGTTGCTCGGTTCGAGAAAGATGGGTAGTATGGTAGAATATGTTTCACAATTTGAAGTTAGTAATGCTTATACGCAGATCAATTATAACGGCTCACCAGTTCGTGTTACTCCATTAGAATATGGTAGTTTATTCAAATGGATTAGTAATCACTCAGAAGGTATTCCAGCCTATATCCGCATTGATATGGCTACACAAGATGTAGAATGTATCAAATTAGACAAAGGTATAAGGTACTCCAAGTCAGATCTTTTCGGTCGAAATCTATATAGATACTTGCGCTTCAGATATCCTACTTACATCTTTGATGAACCAAGTTTTGAAATCGATGACTCAGGAGTTCCTTACTGGGTATGCCCTGTGAAGGATTATTCCATTGGTTTGTTCGGTGGTGAAACAATATCTAATGTTGTTCTTGTTAATGCTATTACTGGTGATCATACAAATTATAAGGTTGAAGATGTACCAACCTGGATAGACCATGTATATTCTGCTAACCTATTAATAAGTTATTACGATTATTATGGAACTTTAAAACATGGTTACTGGAACACCTTATTTAGCCAAAAAGATTGTCTTAAAACAACTGATGGATATAACTACATTGCTCTAGATGATGATGTATGGGTGTACACTGGTATTACAAGTGTTGGTGGTGACGAATCCAATGTAGGTTTTGTTCTTATGAATCAAAGAACAGCAGAAACAAGGTACTATGAAGTGTCAGGTGCAGAAGAATATTCGGCAATGTCATCTGCAGAAGGACAAGTCCAAAACTTAGGTTACAAAGCAACCTTCCCACTACTTCTAAATATTAATAATGAACCAACGTATTTCCTCGCTTTAAAAGATGAGTCTGGTCTAGTTAAGAAGTACGCCATGGTAAATGTAGCAAAATATCAAATTGTAGCCATAGGCGATTCTGCATTAGAATGTGAAAAGACATATACTACTCTTCTTCGCAGCTCCGGCATAACCGTTACGCAAGATACAGAAAGGCAATCCATTACGGGACAAATAACTAAGATTGCAGAGGCTGTAATTGAAGGAAATTCTCATTACTATGTAATGCTTAACAATTCTAATGAAATATTCGATGTTACCATAGGTAACGTAATTGATATGATGAAATATGATGTAGGCAGCTTAGTAACGTTCACCTATACAAAAGGAGTAGATTGTAATACCGTTATAAGTATCGGAAATATAGAACAATAAAATTCAGTAACTCAAACTTCGCACTTGAAGATTTCGATAAATAGCTAACTGCTATATTCAACGAAAAACCCGCTCTCGCTTAGCTTCACACGTAGTCAGTACAGTACTGACGTGTTCAGATAGTTTTTCTTATGATTATAGCAATTACCTACTCTAAATGAAGTTTTTTATGTACGAAGTTTGAGTTAGTAATAAAAAAGATGACAACGTACAAACCTCGTACGTTATCATCTTTTTATTATATTAATTGTTCCTTATAATCTCCTACAAACGAATCTCGTAAGAACTTCTGAATACAACGAACATCTTTCTTTTTATCTAAAGTACGGTAACCGCAATCTAAATTCATTCTGACACGTTTCATTGCTCTACTATGGTTGATCGTAGTTACTAGAATGCCTTGGCTAAAGATAAGTTCAATAACTTCCTCATAGCCATAACATGGAATCCCATTAGCTAGTGATAGATAATCGTTAGCAATTAAGCCTCTACCAATAACTAAAGAGCCAGAATATACATTCGGTATCATTAATTCAGAACTATTATGCTCCGCAGTATTGTTTGAATCAATTCCACCTTGATTTGACTCTTGTAATACTGCACGATATCCATATGCACATATAATCTCACATGTTCGAAGGTATAAACGATACTCCTTCACTTCAAAACAACAGTGATAATTCAAATTTGCACGCTCTATTCCTAATATATACTGATTGATCTCTTTCTCCATAATTATACTTTCATTCTCTATCATAATTACATCATAATCTTGATCATGAAAAATAATCTCTGATTTCATACTTATAACCATGCCCTTTCCATAGCCTGCAAACTTTGGACCGCAGACACTATTTTGAGATTGAAAGATTCATCTTTCAATCTATTGTCTCCATGCAATTTTTCATTAACATTGCAATTGTCATCGGACCAACGCCTCCTGGTACCGGTGTAATTGCCTCTACTTTACCTTCAACATCAGCAAAATCTACGTCCCCACATAATTTATTGTTTTCATCACGATGGATACCTACGTCAATAACAACGGCACCATCTTTCACGTATTCACTTGTTATGAATTTAGGTTTTCCAAGTGCTACAATTAAGATATCGGCTCGTTTTGTGACTTCCTTTAAATCCTTAGTTCTTGAATGACAAATTGTAACTGTTGCATTCTCTTGTAACATAAGTAGTGCCATTGGCTTTCCAACGATGTTACTTCTTCCTACTATTACGCACTCTTTACCTTCAATCTCAATATTAGAACGTTTTAATAATTCAATAACGCCTGCAGGTGTACATGAAACAAATCCTTTCTGCCCAATGAATAATGCTCCAACACTCTGAGGATGGAATCCATCAACGTCTTTTTCTGGTGCAATTGTTTTAATTACTAAATCTTCATTAATATGACTAGGTAATGGAAGTTGTACTAAAATACCATTAACATCTGCTCTGTCATTCAATTCATTAACAAGTGATAGTAATTCTACTTGCGTAGTTTCTTCAGGTAATTCGTATGCTAGGGAACGAATACCAACAAACTCACATGCTTTTTTCTTATTTCCTACATAAACACTAGAAGCTGGATCGTTACCTACTTGAATTACAGCGAGTGTTACCTCAATTCCTTTTTCTTTATATTCGGTCGCCTTTTGCTTTAACTCTTCTTTTATCTGTAATGAAATTGCTTTTCCATCAATTAAATGTGCCATTATTGTTACCTCCTGTGTTCTATGTTAATTACGGATTAGTATTTAAACCAGCATCCTGCAACTTTTTTGTATAATATTATACTGAAAAACTATATTTTCTGCAGGGTATACTTTGGTCTTTTATAATTAATATTATTCTATACTATTTTCCTTCGAATTCCTAGAGGTATTTTTAAAAACAAAAAGTACTGGTATATTTTTCACAATTCGTTATACTATAATATGTGTCTTATTTATACTACTTAATTTTAAGAAAATTTTAAGAAAAGGATTATACTAACATGAAAACCATATTTACACATTACCTAAAACCTTTTTATAACCGCATATTATGTGGATTCGTTTTCAAATTTACAGGTACCTTGATGGACTTATTCCTCCCTTGGATACTTGCCTATATGATTGATTCCGTTATCCCCTCAAGGAACCGTACCCACATATATCTCTGGGGACTCGGCATGATTATTTGTTCATTCATAGCCGTAGCTTTTAATATAATCGCCAATCGAATGGCATCTAAAGTGTCAAGTGAAGCCACTGAAGTAATTAGACACGATCTCTTCTATACAATTAGTTATCTCTCTTCCACTCAGACAGATCGTTTTACAAAACCATCGTTAATATCACGACTTACCAGTGACACATATAATGTTCATAATATGATTGGCCGTATGCAAAGACTTGGTGTTAGATCTCCTATCCTGCTAATAGGTGGTATCTGTGTTACTTTAACATTAGATCCTGTACTTTCCTTTGTTTTAATCTGCATATTACCTTTTATTACTATACTCATGGTATATGTTTCTAAGAAAAGTATACCCATATATACGAGATTACAACAGTCTACCGATTCATTTATTCGTGATGTTAGAGAAGCGATTAATGGAATGCGCGTAATTAAAGCTTTATCAAAAGGTGACTACGAAAAAGATAAATTCAATATCTATAATTCAGAAGTGACAGATAATGAGAAGAAAGCAAGCATTACCATGGCAATGATTAACCCTTGCATGAATCTGTTATTAAATATTGGATTAATCTTAGTGATTGTAGTCGGTGCGTGGCGAGTGAACGAAGGATTAACTCAAGTCGGTAAAATTCTCGCTTTCCTTACTTACTTTACAATAATCTTGAATGCAATGTTAAGTATCTCACGTATGTTTATAATATTTTCAAAAGGCGCTGCTTCTGCAGATCGTATTATGGAAGTAATTGAATGCGATGATCTTGATATTGATATTGCAACTAACGATATAACTACTTCTCAAGTCGACATAAGCAATAAATCCACGAGTGATATATATAATTATTCTAATTCTACATATGTAGAACAAAGTAATTTCATTGAATTTAATCAAGTCTGGTTCTCCTATCAAACACCAGAACCACCTGGAACAAGCTTATCTGGCGAACTTGGTTTATCTTCACTCAAGCAACCATCTGCTTTAGGTCGTGGCCAGAACTTTGCAAAACAATTTGTTAATTTAACTAAGCAAGATGTTACTGAAAGCAAGCATTCTACAGATGTAGATGATACGTATTCGCTACAAAATATTAGCTTTGCGTTAAAAAAAGGAGAGACTTTAGGCATTATTGGCGCAACTGGTTCAGGTAAGTCCACAATCCTTCAATTATTACTACGCTTTTACTCACCTACTAAAGGTACAATCTCTATTAATGGAACTGATATTAAGGAGATGAAGTCAAAAGAACTCCGCCAAAAGTTTGGTATTGTATTTCAAAATGACATTCTTTTTCAAGATACTATTGTGGAGAATATTCGCCTTGGTAGAGATCTCTCACTAGACGCTATTAGAAACGCTTTAGAATATTCTATGGCTGATGAATTCGTAACAGATATTCAGGCTGCTTTAACCATCAAAGGTGCTAATGTAAGTGGTGGTCAAAAGCAACGTCTTCTTATTGCTAGAGCTTTAGCTGCAAAACCAGAAATCTTATTACTTGATGACTCTTCTAGTGCCTTAGATTATAAAACAGATGCCCTATTACGTGGCCAACTACGTGAACATTTTAGTGATACTACCAAAATAATTATAGCTCAGCGTATTAGTTCCATTATGCATGCCGAACATATACTTGTCATGGATGATGGCAAGATGATTGACTATGGAACACACGAACAACTTCTTACCCGTTGTACAATCTATCAAGATATAAGTAGATCTCAAATGGGTGAGCAACAGTCTATAAGCAATCGTGAAGGGAGTGAACACAATGAATAATTCAAAGCATACACATACAAAGAAACAACATACTCTTCTTCGACTGGGTGGATACTTATTTCAATATAAGTGGTTTCTTCTTCTAGCAATTGTTTTAACCCTTACAAGTAACATATTCGCATTACTCGGGCCTATGTTATCTGGTTATGCCATTGACGCTATTCAACCAGGTGTGGGTAAAGTTATGTTTCAAGAAGTGTTTCATTATGCTACCTATATGCTATTCTTTTTTATCGCATCATCAATATTCTCCTATCTTCTATCTATATTAATGATACACATAGGTAGAAAAATAGCGTATTCCATGCGTAGGGATGTTTTTAATAAATTGTGTGAACTTCCTATTGGATATTTCGATACACATCAAACGGGAGATATTCTTAGTAGAATATCTTATGACATCGATACAGTTAATACTTCTCTCTCAACTGACCTTGTTCAGATTAGCACAAGCATAATAACGGTTAGTGGTGCCTTCTCCATGATGCTTTATCTTTCACCAAGACTTGTTCTCGTTTTTGCAGTTACAATACCAATATCAATCCTGTTAACCAAATATATCACAGGAAAAACTCGTCCTCTCTTTCGTGCACGCTCTGCTAAGTTAGGAGAATTAAATGGTTTTGTTGAAGAGATGATTAGTGGGCAAAAAACATTGCGAGCTTATCATCAAGAAGAAAATACAATTCTTAAATTTAACAAAAAGAATAAGGCAGCTGTAGATGCGTATTACAATGCAGAATACTATGGAAGCATTAATGGCCCCTGCGTTAACCTAATAAACAACCTATCATTATCCTTTATATCCGTATTCGGCGCTTTACTATACTTAGCAGGCTCGATGAGTATTGGGAATATCTCTTCCTTCATTCTCTATAGCAGGAAATTCTCAGGTCCAATTAATGAAGCAGCCAATATTATAAGTGATTTTCAATCTACCTTTGCTGCAGCCGATCGAATTTTCAGATTACTAGATGAAGAGGAAGAACCAGTTGATGAACTAGACGCAGTAATATTTAAAAACAACCAGACTGATGATGTGGCGGAAGATCATCTCTCTCCTGTTACAGAATCTTCTACCCTATCAGACAAAACAATTGTAATAGAAGGTGATGTTAAAGCACAGCATGCTTATTTTTCTTATCAACCAGACAAACCAATCCTTAAGGACATTAACTTCAATGCCAAACCAGGTAATATGATTGCTGTTGTTGGTACTACAGGGTCAGGAAAAACAACACTAATCAATCTACTAATGCGCTTCTATGACGTTGATAAAGGCAATATAACCGTTGATAATCATGATATCAAACATGTAACTAGAAGTAGTCTTAGAAGATCTTATTCAATGGTATTACAAGATACTTGGCTATTTCATGGAACAATATTCGAAAATATTGCTTACGGCAAAGAAAATGTTACGCTTGATGAAGTCATAGAAGTGGCTAAGGCTGCTAAAATACATTCCTTCATTATGCGTTTGCCAAATGGCTATGACACCATCTTAAGTGATGATGGAACGAATATATCAAAAGGACAGAAACAACTTATAACAATTGCTCGTGCCATGTTACTTGATACCAACATGTTGATTCTTGATGAAGCTACTTCCAATGTAGATACACGAACGGAACAACAAATACAATCAGCTATGCGTAAAATTATGGCTGGTAAAACATGCTTCGTTATAGCTCATCGCCTTTCCACAATTCAAAATGCAGATTGCATTCTCGTTATTCATGAAGGGAAAATCGTTGAATCAGGGACACATGATGAATTATTAGAACGAAAAGGTATGTATAAGAAGATGTATATGGCACAGTTTGAAGGCTGACATGTCAAATGGTTATAATATCATTAAGCAAAAGGCTATGTTCAAATTGAAAAATCCCCTAGACAAGACCTATATAGCTCTATGTCTAGGGGATTTGTTATCTAATTATACTTAATAACCTTACGTTATCAATTAACCTCTATAATAATTAATTAAACAGCCTTTCATGATGATATCTCTTTCATCATCTGTCATTTCACCAATCTTCAAAGTGAATTCTACTAATTCGTCACGAACGATATATGCTTTTACTTCCGTTGCCTTATCAGCAATTGCTCTCTTAATATCCTTGATGAAAATGAAATCACCCTTGTGGAATGGGATTTCTTCCTCGAATATGAATGGAATCATACCCCAGTTTATTAAGTTTGAACGATATCTCTTAGTAGCATATTCTTTTGCGATGTTAGCTAAACCACCAAGTACTCTTTGACAACTTGCGGCTTGTTCTCTCGCAGAACCATCACCTGGCTTAACAGCGTAGATCACACTTCCTATTTCAGTTTCTCTAGCTTTTAAGTCTGGATAAGATGCTTTAATTACGCTAAATGCTTTATTAAAGTCTTCATTTCCCTTCATTGGGCATGTATTCGTACGTCTGATTTCTTCCACAGCACGAACTTCTTTCGCAAGCCCTACATAGGCTGGATCTTTACGTGACAATGTAAATTCAGCTAATCCAAGAGGATTAGAACGGTATGATGAAGTTTCACCTGACGGAATTAATTCATCAGTTGTTGTTACTGGATCATGGATTTCACAAACAACTTTGAGTAAGATGTCATCTGTTAATTCAATCATAGAAGGCCAATCTACAATTCCTGGACCAAATTTAACCTCTGCGTCTTTTTCTGGTTTACCAATACCGTTATATACACGATTATCATAAATCTTACTATCGAAGAAATACTTTGGTTTAGAGAAGTTTACATCAATATCTTCTGCTGATGTTAAGTATCCTTTGTTTGCTGCTGTTGCTGCGATAGAACGAGCATCCATAAGAGCTACTGACGCAACTTGTCCGCTTGTTATCTTAGAACCTTCACGGTTAGGGAAATTACGAGTTGAGTGACGGATACTTAAACCATTGTTTGCAGGTACATCCCCTGCTCCAAAACATGGTCCACAGAATGCAGTTCTTACTGTTGCACCTGTTTCCATCAATTTAGCAACACTTCCATTCTTAACAAGTTCAAGGTATACCGGTTGACTGGCAGGATATACACTTAAACTGAATTCATCTGCACCAATGTATTTACCGGCTAAGATATCCGTAGCGTCGCAGATGTTTTCGAATCCACCACCTGCACATCCTGCGATAACACCTTGTTCAACATATAGTTTACCGTTCTTAACTTTATCTTTCAAAGTAAATTTTACTTGTGAATTATCAAGACTTACTAACGCTTTCTTCTCAACATCATCTAAGATATCGTAAAGATTAGCATTTAACTCATCAATTGTATATACATTACTTGGGTGAAATGGCATTGCAATCATTGGTTTGATTTCTGATAAATCAACATAGATCATTCCATCATAATAAGCAACAGATTTTGGTGCTAACTCTGCATAATCACCAATTCTACCATGAATAGCATAGAAATCTTTTACTTGATTATCCGTTTTCCAGATAGAGGATAAACAAGTTGTTTCTGTTGTCATTACATCAATACCGATACGATAATCTACGCTTAGGTTATCAATACCATCACCAACGAATTCCATAACTTTATTGTTAACATAACCATTAGCAAATACTTCGCCTATAATTGCAAGGGCGATATCTTGAGGACCAACACCTTTTCTAGGCTTTCCAGTAAGATATACACCAACAACTCCTGGCATATTAGTATCGTATGTTTTACATAATAATTGTTTTACAAGCTCTGGTCCACCTTCACCGATTGCCATAGTGCCGAGTGCACCATAACGAGTGTGGCTATCTGATCCAAGAATCATATTTCCACCAGCAGCTAATACCTCTCTTGCGAATTGGTGAATAACAGCTTGATGAGGTGGTACGTACATACCGCCGTATTTTTTTGCACAAGATAAACCAAACATGTGGTCATCTTCGTTGATTGTTCCACCAACAGCACATAAACTGTTATGGCAGTTAGTCAATACATACGGAATAGGGAACTCTTCTAATCCTGAGGCTCTCGCTGTTTGAATAATACCTACGAAAGTAATATCGTGAGACGTTAGTTTATCAAATTTAATTTTTAACTTTTCCATATTTCCCGAAGTATTATGTGCTTCAAGAATTCCATAAGCTATTGTATTCTTCGCAGCTTCTTCTTTTGTAATAGTTCCATCACCTAGTTTTGAAGCAAGTGCTGCTTTCGCTTCGTTATTATCTTCAATGATTTCCGTTCCATTTAACAGGTAAACACCGTTATCATAAAGTTTAATCATCTGTCCATCTCCTTTTATTAATTATGTATGTTGAACTATTGTCCCGTACTAACCCATATATTTCAATGAATCAAATACTAACAATATTACAATCATAATGTTTATTAGTGACACCTAACTTATAAAGTCTACACTTTATAATATTTTCACGTTAACGTGTGAAAATTTGTTTTCTGCTTAATTATAATCGGAATCCCTTTGAAATGCAATTTATTTCGTGATGTTCTTATTATTTTTTGTATAAATATAATGCTAATTGTATATTTATCAATTCTATAATTTTTTATTATATTCTTTGATTTTTAATTTTCCATCTTCATCATCAAGAATTGTGACACTCGTATTAGGTACCAGTGTTTTTCCTGTACCAATTTCACCACCTGAAAGTACATGTAAAATGGCATTTATTACACCCCCATGTGTAATAACTAAAACATTCTGCCCTTGGTATCTCTCTTGGTAATCTCTAAGTGCTTCCATTAGGCGTTCCGTTAAATGTTCAAACTCCTCCATATTAGCATCTTCTTCAGAAGCGAGAAATGCTTTTCGATCCTCCGGAAGTAATCCCGATATCTTACCAAAATCACGTTCAAGTAGACGTGAATCCTCATTCACCGTATAGATCGGTTCATTATCATTATGTTGCTTATGGTATTCATTCATTGTATCCGCTATAATAGTTGCAGTTTCATATGCACGTTGTAATGGGCTTGCATAAATTATACTAAAAGAAAGTGTGACCAACGTCTTTGCACAATCTTTTGCTTGTTTCCTTCCTTTATCATTCAAAGGTATATCTTCGATACCTTGAAAACGTCTCTCTATATTCCAATCAGTTTCTCCATGTCGCACTAAATAAATCTTCATTATTACTCCTATCTACCTACAAATCTTTCAAATCCAGAATAAAAGCTTGTTTTACTTCCGATAAGTTACACTTCGGAACTAATGTCCTACGTGTAATAGCTCTAAAACTTCGTTTTATCGCTAACTTACCTTGTCAAAGCAAATACTCACTGCGTTCGTGCTTGTTTTGCTTCCGATAAGTTACATTATACAATACTTGATTTCTCTTTTCCATTATAATGTGACAAATAATATCTAATTTGTTTATTAGTGTGGTATGATATTGTAATATTGATTTTATTTAGTTATTATGTATATATATTTAGACAATTGTGGAAGGCTCGTAATATCGGCAATTATATCAATGTATAATATGACTGCCTTTACAATTTTAACACATTCGACTTAATGCAAATATATTATTAGAAAGGAGTTTTATATAATGGGTAAATCAGATGATAGATTTGTAAAGGTATACAAACAAGGTAAGATGACATTAACTGAGATTTGGGTAGATAAAGTCACAGGAGTAAATTATCTCTACCATATTGATGGATATTCAGGTGGATTAACTCCTCTATTAGACCGTGATGGTAAACCGATTATATCACCTGTACAAAATTAGAAGTAAGAATTCGTCCATGCTGGGCGTACAAAGAAAGCGAAACTCCTTCGAGTTTCGCTTTTGTTCTTTCCTATTCGCCAAAAACAGCTCTATAATCTGCTTGGAATTTTTCGATACCTTGATCTGTTAATGGGTGCTTTGTCATAACTTCTATAACTGAATAAGGAACTGTAGCAATATCAGCACCTGCTAAAGCACAATCTGTAACATGGATAGGGTTACGTACACTTGCTGAAATTATTTCTGATTCAATACCATGAATTTCGAAGATATCAGCTATTGTACGAATTAGATCAATACCTGGTTGAGAGATGTCATCAAGACGTCCAAGGAACGGTGATACATAAGCAGCTCCTGCTCTTGCTGCTAATAATGCTTGGTTCGCTGAGAAAATTAAAGTTACATTTACTTTGATTCCTTCGCTAGCAAGTACTTTTGTAGCTTTTAAACCTTCCACTGTCATAGGGATTTTAACTACCATATTAGGATGGATTTTTGCGATTTCTCTACCTTCTGCAATCATTCCTTCTGCATCTACTGTTGTAGCTTTAACTTCCCCACTGATTGGACCATCAACGATTGATGCTATTTCAGCGATTACTTGATTAAAATCTCTTCCTTCTTTAGCGATTAACGATGGATTAGTAGTAACTCCACAGATAACACCCATATCATTTGCTTTCTTAATGTCTTCAACATTTGCTGTATCAATAAAAAATTTCATTTTACTATCTCCTTTTTTGAATGATTTTTAATTCCCTAGATTTCCCTTGAAACGCAAACTCCGTTTGAAGTCTTATTACTTAAGGTAATTTAGTATTCAACTAAACTGTTAAATTATCCCCTTTTAGGCCTATAAATGCACCATCTTTATCTAGTCCAGATTCTTCATGTGCTACAAGCCATTTGTTTCTAGCGAATAATAGAGCATCTTCACCTTTTGCATTCTTTGGTTTCTTCACTAAGTCAAGATTTGTATCTTTAGGAAGAATAACTACGCATTGAAATCCCGCTTCTGTCGCATCACAAGGAGCATAATGAAGTGTTGTTGCATATACTTCAATTGCTGTTCCTGCAGGTAAAAGGAATGCCTCCACTTTAGAAGTATCATATGTAAAATCCTCTTCCATATCTTGTTGCATACCGATAAGAAGAATTAAATCTTTGGCAGCAATGTTTATCTCAGAGCTTCTGTGATATTCTAATGCATTCAAAGTACGATTATGTCCGTTACAGTAGCCAACTTGTACAGGAAGTCCCCCGTATACGTTGTTTGTGAAGTAATCCATAATCTCTTCTGTTTCTAACTCCTCTACCGATGGTACATATACAACATCTTCTGGTAATGGTGTAGATTCAAGAATCTTAACAATGTCCGTTGTATCATAATCTTTAAGAACGCGTCCATATTTTTTAAAGCTAGCGTCCGTTACCTTTTGAATCTCTAACATTGGTCGTCCTCCATTAATTCATATTTTCTAGAATCTTAATTTCATTCTTAATAAAATTCAATTCCTTCGCTGGCGTAATATTACTAATTAAGTATTGAAAAGCCATGTGGACAGCCTTATATCCTTGTGTAAATGGTTGTTGACATATAGTCGCTTTGATAATACCCTCTTCGATTAATTCACGAGTTTCAGGAATTAAATCTGTTGCGATTATCGTAACCTTATCTACTAATCCTGCTTCTTTTACAGCCTTACATACACCAACTGTTCCGGCTGCAACGATATAAAGTGCTGTAATATCCTTATGCTTACTTAACATCTTTATCGTGTTCTCATACGCGCATATATCATCATCATTAGTTTCAACAATATCAACAATCTCCATATTAGGATATCTATCTTTACAGATTGCATTGAAACCACTAATTCTTTGATTATGTCCAGAAAGCATCGGTGTACCAGTTGCAATACCGATTTTCGCTACACCATTTGTAACTAGTCCAAGTAAACCTGCTGCTGTTTCACCACTTTTACGATAATTACAGCCAATGTGGCTAATTCGTTTGGAATCCTCTACATCCGTATTAATGGTTAATACTTCTATTCCTTCTTCTGTAAGTTCCGTAATCTTATTAGCGATTCTTTCATCATTCATTGGATTAAGTATGAGAAAATTTATCTGTTCTTTCATCTCATCGATTAATTCCAGTTGCCTTTCAATCTGATAACCTCTCATAGTTTTAAGCAGGATTTCCACTCCATACGAGTGGATTTCCTGCTCAGCACGTTCAATTCCTGCTATTACTTCATCGTAGAAACGTATTCCTTCTGAAATGAGAAGTATGCCAATAACATAATTTTTCTTTTGTGCGGCAAGTGCTTTACCAGCTGGGTTGGGTACATAACCTAATCGATTGGCAGTTTCGCGGATAAGTTGTTCGGTTTCAGGTTTCACTTTTCCACGGTTATTCAGTACCCGATCCACGGTACCTCTTGATATATTACATGCTTGCGCAATCTGCTTAATCGTTACTGCCATATTAAAACCTGCTCCTTCCCAATGTTAGGTTGGATAACTATTGTTTTCCAACCTAACTTCTAAAAATCATTCTTATATATATCAATAATAACTTATTATTAATATCTATGCAAATGGGTTTTCAGTTTTGTAAAGCATACCTTTTGGTTGATTGAAACCGATATCTTCTACACCTAAATATTTGAATACTTCGAAGATAGTTTTTCCGTAATGTCCAAATGCTACTGCACCATGATGTGGATAGTTCTTTTCAACTAATACATGACGATAGAATCTTCCCATCTCTGGAATAGCGAATACACCGATTGAACCAAATGAACGAGTAGCTACCGGAAGAACTTCACCTTCTGCTACATATGCTTTAAGTTGTGCATCTGAAGTACTTTGAAGACGGAAGAATGTAATCTTACCTGGAGCGATATCTCCTTCTAAAGTACCACGAGTGATGTTTGGTTCCTGATTTGGCTCTAAACTTCTAGCCATGATCTTTTGATTCTTCATAGAACATGAGGATAATTTACATGCTGGAGTATTACCACAATGGAATCCCATAAATGTATCTTTTAATGTATAATTATGTTTTCCTTTAATCTCTTCCTCATACATATCTGCTGGAACAGTGTTGTTAATATCAAGTAATGTAACAGCATCTTCACTAATACAAGTACCGATGTATTCACTTAAAGCTCCATAGATATCTACTTCACATGATACTGGGATTCCTCTATCAGTTAAACGGCTGTTAACATAACATGGTACAAAACCAAATTGTGTTTGGAATGAAGGCCAACATTTGTTAGCGAATACAACGAATTCTCTTGATCCTTTGTTAGCTTCCATCCAATCAAGTAATGTAATTTCATATTGAGCAAGTTTAGGAAGGATTCCTGGCATTTTGTTACCTTCGCCAAGTTCTCTTTCCATATCTTTGATTACATCTGGAATTCTTGGATCATTTGCATGATCATTGAATGCTGCAAATAAATCTAATTCTGAATTTTCTTGTATCTCAACACCAACATTATATAATTGTTTGATTGGAGCATTACAAGCTAAGAAATCTTGTGGACGTGGTCCAAAAGAAATGATTTTTAAGTTGTTAAGTCCATTAATAGTTCTTGCTATTGGAAGAAACTCAGCTATCATATCTGCAACTTCGGCTGGAGTTCCAACTGGATATTCTGGTATGTACGCTTTAATATTACGAAGTTTTAAGTTATAACTTGCATTTAACATACCACAGTATGCATCACCACGATCATCTAATAAACTATCGCCTCTTTCTTCTGCAGCAGCTACGAACATAACTGGTCCGTCGAATTTTTTAGCTAATAATGTTTCCGATGATTCTGGTCCAAAGTTTCCAAGATATACTACTAACGCATTACATCCTGCCTCATTTACTTCATTTAATGCTTTTAACATGTCAACTTCATTTTCAATTACAGTTGGACATTCATAGATGTCACCATAGTTCTTTGTATACGCCTTTACTACTTCTACTCTTCTGCTTTCTGATAATGACATCGGAAAGCAGTCTCTACTTACTGCTACAATACCTAATTTAATTTCTGGAATATTCTTCATCTTTTACACCCATGCATATCGCAAACATCTTCGCGATACCGCCCACATAAAAAGGTTGAAAGAGGGCACGCATGGCTCCTTTCTTTTTATTTAAAATACTTCCAACCAAATACCCCTTGGTAGTAAACTCCCAAAAATGTGCTCGTGCACAATTTCTAATTTCATAATAACCTAGGACTTATGATTTGTCAATTATTTTTTATTAACTTGTTTCGAATTGCGTTACAGTTATCCAATCAATAACGAAAGGAGTAACGATTTAAAATCTAACATTTTTGTTAAGGAAATGTTACATGTTAAGAAGTTTTATAAGTATAAAAATCCAGATTCTATTAGATAAATCAAGTGCGTATGATATAATAAACAAGTAACAAGGATGACATAATTCGAATCAATTCCTTTACTTTCCACCTTGAATTCTTCATCTTTACTTGCACTTTTATGCTTGTGTGTTATCATATTGGTATGAAGGTTACTATAGAGTTACTCCCCATTATTCTTAGGGGTTAAGTCATAGTCGCAACATGAAATTTTATAACGGAGGAAACTTATGAATAGTAGAACAACAAGAAAACGTAGTTCCTTATATGCTAAAATACTAATTGGAAGTTTTCTTGCTTTAACTGTCATCCTAATATCAGGATACTTATTAGCTGTAAAATACTATAGCAATCGTTTTCATTACAATACTATCATTAATGGTATTGATTGTTCCAACAAAACAATCGAAGAAGCGATGGAGTTATTGAAATACGAAGCTGATCATTATGTACTTACTATTAATGAACGTAATGATGTAGAAGAACAAATACTTGGATCTGATATTGCGTTTACCATATCATTTGGTAATAGCTTAGACAATTTAATGGAGGAGCAATCACCATTTGCATGGATTACAGCCTTAGGTAAGAAAGCAGAATATGAATTTTCATCAATGATCTCTTTTGATGAAAATAAACTCGAACAAAAGATTAAGGAACTAGATGCCTTCGATCCAAACATATTTATAGAACCAGATAATGCTCATATCTCAGACTATACAGAAGAAGGCTATACAATTGTGGAAGCAACAGAAGGTACAAAACTTAAAGAGAAAAAGGTAATTGACTCCATTAAGGAAGCCGTATCCAATTTTGAAGAGACTATCTCTCTAGAGGAGGTTGACTGTTATGTAGAACCAACTATAACTAGTGAAGATGCATCATTAATAGCACTACGTGATACCCTAAATCTATACACAAGCACTGTCTTAACATATCACTTTGGTGATGTAACTGAAGTATTAGATGGATCTATCATACATACTTGGTTATCCATTGACGAAGATGATCAAGTTGTGTTAAATGAAGAAAAAGTAAAAGATTACGTAGACTACATTGGTAAAAACTATAATTCCTTCGGTAGAAAACGTACTTTTAAAACAAGTTATAATAAAACTATAACTGTTACTGGCGGTGATTATGGATGGTGGTTAAATCGTGTTGCAGAACGGCAAGAAATTATTGAAGCTATTAAATCAGGTACACAAGCCGTTAAGCAACCAAACTATTATCAAACTGCACAACAATACGGTAGTGATGATATTGGTAATACTTATGTAGAGATTAATCTTACAGCACAACATTTATTCTATTATAAAGATGGTGTTCTTATAGCTGAATCCGACTTTGTATCTGGTAATGTTGCTAAAGGTTATGCAACTCCTGCGGGTACCTACAGTCTTACCTATAAAGAGCGTCAAGCTACTCTAGTTGGAGAAGATTATGAGACACCAGTTGACTATTGGATGCCTTTTAACGGCAACATAGGTATGCATGATGCAGACTGGCGAAAGGATTTTGGTAAAGATATATATCTAAGGAACGGTTCTCATGGCTGTATCAATCTTCCACCTAAAATTGCTCAGAAGATATATGAAAACATTAGTAAAGGTGCTGCTGTCATCTGCTATGAATTACCAGGGACAGAAAACTATGAAGTAAAAGACAAGAAGCCTGATACAGATCAGGCGAAAGATGCTAATGCTAATAATGAAGCATCTAGAAATGATTAATTGTTAACTTTTAAAAATGACTGATACAAAAACGTACCAGTCATTTTTTTCATTCTCTTTAAATTACTTGATTATTCCTACATTGATATATTGCATTTATTCTGAATCGGCAGCTATTTCTTTCATAGAAAGCTCATAGCTATTCAAATTCTCAATTATTTCTTCCATTGATTGCTCAAACTCTTCCTCGCTTGAGTTGTGGAAGATAATTAGAGAATCTACTACCCCCTCCTTAGTAAGAGTCTCAGGAAGATTGAAATCCCTTGTTGCAACATATTCATCCCAATGCTCTAACTTCCAAGTGTCTCTTTCCGATCCACGAGTAATCATTCTTTGACGACAAACTTCTATATCTGTATCAACCCAAACTACAATTAAGTCAGCACCTTTTCCATTTGCTAGTGCTTTAAACTTCTGCATGTATTCTGCATCATGAATTTCACGAGTAAATGGCGCATTAATTAGTACTTTATCTTCATAATCCAATGCTTCTAATGCCAAATTAATAATCGCTATATATTCAGCATCTCTTACATAAGTTTCAAAGAACTCAGAACTACGATTATTTTCTTGATGTGCTACTTCAAATATCTTATTAGATAACGGTATTATCGTATCTTTATCAAGATACACAATGTGCTTCAATGCCTTTGCTAACTCTTTCGATATAAATGTTTTCCCACATGCTGGTGGGGACGTTACTAATATTAATTTCTTCATAATCTAGACCTCCCTTTACTCTTTTCACTTGTATAAACTATGTATATTTCTATAATAGCACCTCTATAACGTAACGGGAACGTTACCAATATAATAAATAGAAAATCCTCCTGTAAATGGTATATTCTATGCAACAACCATTACAAAGAGGACTCCTTTATCACTCTTATATAAGAATTATTTGTTAATCTTTAAAGGATTGTTCGCAATAGATACAACGATATATACCCTTTTCTTTGTTTGTAAGTTTGAATGTATGTGGTATTTCCTGTTCAACTGACGTAATACATCTTGGGTTCTTACACTTAATTATATTAACTACTTTTTCAGGTAATTGCAAATTCTTTTTCTCTTTAATTGAACCATTATCAATTACATTTACAGTAATGTTATGATCAAGTACACCAAGCATGTCCAAATCTATATTGAGATTTCCATCAATCTTGATAATATCTTTCTTACCCATCTTATTACTCTTTGCATTCTTGATAATAGCAACACTACAATCTAATTTTTCTAGATTTAGATAAGAATAGATATCCATTGCACCACCAGCTTTAATATGATCAATTACGATACCAGTTGTTAATCCACCTATATTTAGCATCCTGCTACCTCCAATAATTTCATAATCAATGCCATTCGCACATATACACCATATTCCGCTTGCTTGAAGTATACTGCTCTATCATCTTTATCAACTTCAGTTGCAATTTCATTTACACGTGGTAATGGGTGCATAACTAGCATATCTTCTTTTGCTAATTTCATCTTCTTTGCATCTAATATAAAACTATCTTTTAAACGAATGTAATCTTCTTCATTGAAGAAACGTTCTTTTTGGACTCTAGTCATATAGAGAATATCTAATTCCGGCATAACTTGTTCAAGTACTTTTACTTCTTTGTATGGAACATGATTCTCTTCAATTACTTCTTTGCGAAGATAATCTGGGATTTTAAGTTCATCTGGTGATATAAATACAAAGTTAATATTTTCATAACGTACTAATGCATTGATTAGTGAATGTACTGTTCTGCCGAATTTTAAATCTCCACAAAATCCAATGGTCAAATTATTAAGACGACCTCTTAGGTTCTTAATTGTAAGTAAATCAGTTAACGTCTGTGTAGGATGATTATGACCACCATCTCCTGCATTAATAACAGGTATACTCGAATATCTAGACGCCACTAACGGCGCACCTTCCTTCGGGTGACGCATTGCACAGATATCGGCATAACTTGAAATAACACGAATGGTATCCGCTACACTTTCGCCTTTTGCAGCAGAGCTTGAATCAGCAGAAGAAAAACCAAGTACACTACCACCTAGATTCAGCATAGCCGCTTCGAAACTAAGTCGTGTTCGTGTACTTGGTTCATAAAATAACGTCGCAATTTTTTTACCATTACATACATTGGAATACTTCTTCGGCTCATTAATAATTTCTTCAGCCAAAGTTAAAATTTCATCAAGTTCTGTCACCGATAAATCAAGGGGACTAATTAAATGTTTCATGTGCACCTCCAAAAGAATATATGATTAAGCATTTCGTTACTCAACAATATATTGTACTCGATTCTTTTGTGTTTTTCAAGTGCTATTTGAAATCATTTAATTAAAGGTGCTCCTCCTATTTACTCTACGCATAGCAAGATAAAGAATCATATAAACAACATAATATATCACACCTCGCCCTAGGGCCTAGAAAACCAATATTATAGATGTTTCTCAAGTGCTTCAACCACAGTCTCTAAAATCTTAATTCTTGCATATTTCTTCGAATTACCTTCTACGATGGTCCACGGCGCATAAGTCGTTGATGTCTTTATAAGCATTTCATCAACAGCCTTCATATACTCATCCCATTTCTCACGGTTTCTCCAGTCCTCCTCTGTGATTTTCCATGACTTTTCAGGGTTTGTCTGCCTTGCTTTAAAACGTCTCTCTTGTTCATCTTTATCTATATGCAACCAGAACTTGATAATAATAGCTCCAAAGTTATGGAGATGTTCTTCCATCTCATTAATCTCATGATAAGCTCTCTTCCATTCTTCCTCGCTACAAAAACCTTCTATCCTCTCAACTAATACCCTTCCATACCAAGAACGGTCATAGATTGCTAAGTGTCCTGCCTTAGGAAATGTATTATAGAAGCGCCAAAGATAATGATGTGCACGCTCTATATCATTTGGTGCACTTATTGGATTAACCTCATAACCCCTTGGGTCAAGATTCATAGTGAGTCTCTTTATTGCTCCACCCTTACCTGCTGCGTCCCAACCTTCAAAAGCTAGAATGACAGGCACTTTCTTTCTACGCATATCACTATGCAACAGGGTTAGTCGTTCCTCAAGTCCTCGTAATTTCTTCTTATAGTCCTCTTTACTAATATCTTTAGTCAAATCAACTCCCTCTAATACACGAGATCTTACCTCCTCAATTGACTCCACTTCATTAGGAAAAGTAGCCTGTGCTACTTCCATATTTCCTATACGCGTAACTTGATTTTGTACTTTATCTATTTCTTTACGCTTTAATAGTTCTTCTTCTAATCTCGATACAACAATCTTCATAATTTTCACTATAGCATATTCAAAATCCATAGCTTCAATTATATACCAAGGCGCATTCTTCGTGTCTGTGTTCTCAAGCATCTCATTGTTCATCTCTAGGTACTCATCATAGTGTTTATTCTGCCTAATATCACGTTCTTTCACACGCCATGCTGTTTCCTTTGATTTCATTAACTTTTCAAAACGTCTCTTTTGCTCCTTTTTTGTTATATACAAAAAAAGCTTGATAATAACCATTCCGTCATCTGTTAAGAGTTTTTCAAAGTTGTTGATATCATCAAATGCACATTCTAATTCATCTTTGGTGGTAATCTTATCAATACGATCATTCAAGACTCTCCTATACCAACTCCGATCAAATAAGGTGATACGTCCTTTTGCCGGAAGTTTGGAAAAGAAGCGACACAAGTACGGTCTCTTTACTTCCTCGTCAGTAGGTCTTTGAACAGAATACACCCTAAAACCTCTTGGATCTAGAGGCTGTATTAATTGATTAATCATCGTCCCTTTTCCAGATGCGCCAAACCCTTCAAATACAATTGCGATTGGAATCTGTTCATTTTTACAAGCTCTCTGAAGATATGATAACTTCTTTGATAGTTCCTCAATAACTACTTTTGATTCTTTTTTATCTAATTTTTTATTAAGATCAATCTTTTCAAGCATTTCAACAAACACACTCCTTTACCTAGTTGGTTGTTGAAAATTCAGCAACCTAGCACTCTTTAATCCTTACTTAAAGGATTTACCAAAAGACATAAACTATTCATTTCCAATCGAGTTTGTTACCATATACAGAGAATAGAAATGTCTTTTAAAAAAGGACAGAGATATTAATCTCTATCCTTTTATAATTAAAAATATTTTTTATTGCCCCACAGGTTACTTTTTTTCAAGTCTACATACTCATTATATGCTTTCTCTAGAATCTGTTTTTCATTCGAAAACTTTAATAAATGATATGCCTCATGAAACTTATAATATCCTGAGTCCATAAAATACTCTTCACGTTGTGGTTTACTATAATAACTGTCAGACATCATTAGATACCAATGTACATCTTTCGACACCAAATCTGATGGTGTATTAAATGTGTACTGGCTCTTTCCAACATACTTAATGATACTAGTATCTACTCCGGTTTCTTCCTTTACCTCACGGATAGCAGTTTCTTTATATTCTTCTCCTTCTTCTACTGTCCCCTTAGGTAATACCCAACCTTCGTACTTGTTCTTATAGTTCTTATACAGTAATAATATCTTTCCTCTGAATATAACCACACCGCCACAGCTCGTTGCCTCTATCATCGCAATTCCTCCTGTACCATGGTGTGTCTTGTCTAAAGATAGTATACCTCTTTTTATTGTGATTTTCAACCAAAAAATATGGAGAGTCTTGTTAATTATTACAAATATAACAATTAGCTACTCCTCGGAATTTTCATGCGAGAAGTTTGAGCGTGTTGCTTAGCGATTAAAATACGTATCCATGATTTTTTTCGCTATTGGTACAGCATAATCACTACCAGTACCAGCACCTTCTACAATAACACTAACAGCTATCTGTGGATTATCTGAAGGAGCGAAGCCAACAAACCACGCATGTGACGATTTACCGGAATCATATTCTGCTGATCCTGTTTTACCTGCTGCTTGATACTTGCTACTAGATAACTTATATCCAGTACCATCTTTCACTACGCCAACCATCATCTCAGTAAGTGCTTGTGCTTCTTTTGCAGTCATTAGATTTCCATATGTTGAAGGCATATTCTTACTAACAACATTTCCAGCATAATTCTCTATATGGTCAACGACATATGGTTTCATTAGTGTACCTCCATTAGCAATAGCACTTACAAGTAACAGATTGTGCATTGGGGTAATCAATGTATTTCCCTGACCGATTGCTGTCTGCGCTGTTAATTTATCTTCTGAAGAAGAATTTAGTGTAAAAGAACTCTTCTTATATGGGAATGGCAATGGTAGATCAGAATTGAACAATAATGATTGACTAGTACCAAGCCAAGAATTTTTATTAAGCTCATTACCAATTGCTGCAAATGTCGCATTACAAGATTTCGCAAAAGCTGTTTCTAAATCAACGGTTCCATGAACCTTATTATTGTAACAATTGATTGTCATATCACCGATTGTAAAGCTTCCTGTACACGTATATTTGAATTTCTTATAATTTGGATTTTCTCTCATATATTGAAGCGCGGTCACAATCTTAAATGTAGAACCAGGTGGATACAATCCTTGTGTAGCACGATTGATTAAAGCTGAATTGTTGTCACTATCATCCACTAAGTCATCCCATAAAGATGTGATTTGATTCGGATCGTAATCTGGCTTTGATACCATTGCTAGTATTTTACCCGTACTTGGTTCTGATACTACTACAGCTCCTTTGTGATTACCAAGAGCATTATATGCCACTTTTTGTAACTCTACATCTAGCGTTGTTGCTATATTATCGCCAACATTCTTTTTCTCTGATAATTCATTGAAGATCTTTTCGATCGGATTTGCATTCGAAGTTAGTAAGTTGAAATTTTCCGATAGCTCGATACCTGTTTTACCCTTATCGAATCTTCCTACTACATGTACGAATAAATCTTTATATGGATATACACGCTTGCTACTTCCTTGATCGTCTTCAATTGTTTGTGCCAAAACTTCTCCATTATTACCAAGAATCTGTCCTCTGACAACTCTCTCTGCCAATAAATCTTGACGTTTGTTGTACGTATTATTGATCACTGTCTTACTATCTGCAAACAGGAAATATGAGAAATTGGCAAGTAGCATAACGAATAAACCGATAAAAATATAAGTAACTACTAAAATTTCACGATTCACACTACGACGCCTTGTTTCCTTTTGAGTCGCCGTATTCTTCTTCGTAGGTTGTTTCGGTTTTTGCTTCCTTACAATCTCTTGTCTATCTCTATAATCTAAGTTTTCTTGACTATAGTCTTTGTTTCCAAAAAGACCTTCTTCTTCTAAAGATTGCTTTAATAACGCGCTATAATCATCTTCATCGTATTCAGCAGGTGAATAATCATAAGTTTTTTTATTTGATTGATTACCTGGCTTCTTAGCCACTTGTTTACTTGGCTCTTTATTAGGCTGTCGATTCGTTTGCTTATTATTTTGATTTTTCTTTCCTATCAATTTAATCATCCTCATTCATCTTGGTAAGTAGCTAGATCAAAGATCTTAGGATCTTAAATCAACTCCATCAATCTAGGTTATTTGTTACGTACATATAATCCTTGTATAATACAGAATATAATAATTGTACTAAATACAGAGCTACCTCCATAACTAATTAATGGTAAAGTAACACCTGTAGATGGTATGAACTTTGTTACCCCACCAATTGTTAAGAACACTTGGAAACCATACACAATGCTTAACCCTAGAGCAGTTAATTTATAAAAAGTTCGTTTCATCTTCATGGCGATATTAATGAACATAATAAAACAGCTTAGACAAATTAAAACGATACAAAAGGCAACAATTCCTCCAAACTCCTCTGATATAGCTGAGAATACAAAGTCACTCTCAACAACTGGAATGCTACTTGGCAATCCTTTTCCTAGACCAAGTCCAAACCAGCCCCCAGTTCCTATTGCAAACAAGGATTGCGTAATCTGATATCCTTCCCTTTCAATATGACTCCAAGGATCTTTCCATGCTAATACCCTAACCCTAACATGACTGAATAGTTTATATGCTATGAAAGCAGCCGCTGTTCCACCGGCTAGTCCAGATATCAGGTAAAGAGGATTATGGGATGCAACGTAAATCATCATCAGATACGTTATGAAGAATATAAGTGCACCACCTAAATCCTTCTCTAATACTAATAATATAACATGAGCACCTGCTAATACTGATACCTTTACTATCTGCTTAAAATCATTTGCCTTTGATAATAAAGAGGCTATGAAGAATACATATAATATCTTCACAAATTCTGAAGGTTGAAAACCAATTCCACCGATATACAACCAGTTTGTAGCACCATATTGTGTTCGTCCAAACACTAATACCACTAATAGCAAACCAATACCCACGATTGCATAGAGCATACCAAGATTCTCTAATTGTTTTGCTTTATCAATTATAAAAGGAACAATTACACAAATTGCAATTGAAACACTAGCGATGAAAAACTGTTTCACTGCCAAGGAAAATGATAGTCTTGTAAGCATTACAAAACTAAACATTAAAAGCATTAACATATTATTCAAGACCAATCGTGATAAGTTTCTATATACAACCTTATATACCGATAAAACAATAGCAAAAAATGCTATCTCAAACATATACAAGATTACAATCTGCGTATCCTTAGTTTCTAAAAACAAGACAAGATAGCAGATAAAATGAATCGTATATAACAACCCTATCTGCTTATTAAATGTCCTACTTTGTCTTCTCTTATCACTACTACGAAAGACTGTAAAGCAATATAGCGTATAGATGCCTAATAAGATAATAATAAGGTATCTCGCTAATTCTATTACTAAATTCTCCATCTGATCACCTACTCTATTCCTCGATTATAATGGCCCTTCGTATACATTCCTTCAACAGTACTTACTTTTCTCGTTCCATTATGGTTCGCACTCAAATTAATACAGTCTGCAAGTACCGCTTTCACTTCATTCTCCTTCTCCATAGTAAAATCTAATCGAATTCTTCTAGGTCTTAGTTTACGAATCTCTTCTAATTGATTTAATAGATGCAGTGCAGTACCATTATAGATTGTATTGTAACAGTATTTACAATGTTTTCTCACATAGAAAGACTTTTGCTTACTATCTTTCATCTCATAGTACGGATTTTCATCTTCACGTAACACATCTTTTCCAGTATGCTTTATACAGCCTATCGTACTATTACGTAAACATTGTGCAGATACCATAAGAGTTACATGCCCATAGACAATCATATCTGCATCCGATAAATCAAGACCAAGTAGTTCCTTATAATTCAACTCGAGTGATGTTGTAAAATGAGAAACACCTTGCTCTCTCCAGAATAGTTTGGATTCCTCATTCAATGTATAAAGGTTAGAATCTAATATAACTTCGATTGCCTCATTATTTATAATATTCTTTTCTTTTAAGAAAGCAAATTCCTCTAGGTTTTTAATAACAATTCCATCTAAGACTTCCACTAACTCATCCGTCACGTATGTCTCAAACTGTTCTCTCGTATCTTTACGAAAGATTGCAGGCAATACCATGTAAAAACTTATTCCTTGTTCTTTCACTTTCTTCGCAGTAGCTATCATATTACTCTTACTTACTTCGTCACATTTTAGATAAATTGCTTCTATTTCAGGATAGGATATTACTGTATCAATTAATTTGGTATCTTCTAAATGAACACAAATTCCCATAGTTCTGTTTGACTTATATGAGATATTATATGACTTACTCTTATGCTCTTCCTTCTCTGGAACAGTTCTTCTATAACTTCCTAGTATGTCTTCAGTTAATAATGCTATAGCTTCACGACGTAGTTCATTCAACTGCCCATTAGGGATAAACAACCCCTCCTCTAATTCAATAGCCAAATCATTAAGATAAAACGCTGTTGTGTTCATCTTATTCAATTGTTTTGTAATCTGTTCTGATGTAGCACTTTGTTTCTGTGCCTCCATCGGTTCATCAGCATACGCCGTAATACAATGTTCTCCATTCACATCAAGATATCGAAGAGTCAATTGCATTGGTTCATTACGTTTGGCTGTAAATACACCATCAATCCCTTCTCTTCTTTCCGTTTCCATAAATTCTTTACCAATAGTATCTAATAATTCTTGGTTTTTGATTCTATATACTTCCTGACCAACATAAATTGGTGTTTTCGCAAAGAAATTGGTACGAATAATTGTTCCTTTCTTCGCACTATCTTTCAATGTAAATTCATAACTATCTTTAGCCTTAGGATTTGTAAGACTCTTACGAATCTCTAATAAGTCCTGTGCATGAACATCTTCTGTTAACTTAATCCCTGCGTTATTACTTTTAATATTAACAACTTCTCCAACAAGTACACCATTATGATTTGGTCTTGTTAGCGACATCATATCTTTTCCATTATGATTTATATAATATCCTTTTGTAAAATTACCTCGATTATACAGATCCATCAAGTCTTTTTCATCGCGCGCTAAATCGTCACTATGCTTCTCCATATACGAAGTATACTCTTTGCGGCCTAGATTTTGATATAAATCAACATATTTACGATATAGATGAGCAGCTAAGGCTGTATATTCAGGTCTTTTCATACGACCCTCTATCTTAAATGAGTCAATCCCTGCGTCAACCATATCCGGTATAATTGATAACGTACAGATATCCTTAGGACTTAGTAGATATGAATCATTCCCTTTGGTTAATTTCTTACCATTATAATACAGATCATATGGCATACGGCATGGTTGTGCACAACGTCCTCGATTTCCACTTCTACCACCAATCATACTACTCATTAGGCACTGTCCTGAATAACAGTAACATAATGCCCCATGTACGAATGATTCAATCTCAAGATCCGTGTTTTCACGAATATTTTTAATCTCATGTAAATTAAGTTCACGTGAAGTTACTAATCTTGTAACTCCATACTCTTTTAGTAAGTTAGCACCTTCTGCCATCGTTAATGTCATCTGTGTACTAGCATGTAATTGTAAATCCGGGAAGTTACGATGTAAGAAATGCATAACTCCCAAGTCTTGAACGATTGCTGCATCTAAACCATGTTCATAATATTTAGCTATATAATCATATAATTTTGACTTTAACTCATCTTCCTTCAATAAGGTATTTACAGTGAGATAAAGTGCTTTATTATGAATATGCGCATAATCAATAGCTTCCATCATACTGTCTTCATTTAGATTATTCGCATACGCTCTTGCCCCGAACAAATTTCCTCCGATATAAACAGCATCACAGGAAGCTGAAACCGCAGCTTTCAAACTTTCAAATGAACCTGCTGGTGCAAGTATTTCTATCTTTCTCATGGATTTTTCCTTTCCCATATATAATACATTTGTCAATTATATAATAAAAGCACACATAAGGCAATTGTGCAGGAATAATCATACACAACTTGCTTCTTTCGTGCGCTTTCTAATCTATACCTGATTTCACTTATTCTTGAATTTATCATAGTCATAGATTCAAAAATCTTGTGATTCTCTTAGTTCTTCTTACTGTCTTCTAATTCTGTCTGTAATTTAATTATTGTCTTCTGCGCTTCATTATATTCGTTCTGAAGCTTCTCATATTCTCTTTGTAACGCTTCTAATTTTGTTTGCGTCGATATTACCTCATGTTTTAGATCAAATAATTCGTTGCCTTTGACATCGGCTTCTTCATTCATCTCTTTTACTTGATTCACAACTTTGAAATAATCGTCAGCAATATTAATTTGCATTAAGATATTACGCATGTCCACATCAAGTTTATTATAACTTTCCATCATCTTGAATTCTGTGTGTTTTGTATTAATATAAGAAGCTATCTTCTGTAGATAATCTCCGCTTTCGTAACCACTTAATGTGTATCTCTTATTATTAATAATAACTTCTACATCATTCATCGTATTCATGTAATCCGCCCCTTAGATGTTCTAAACACGCATCCGTGTCATTTTACTCTACAATATTTCATAATCTACTTCAATTATAGTAGTTTCTTCCTAAAATGACAAGCTATTTCTGCGTTTGCTCAAGACCAAAGTGTTTATAACATAAATCTGTCACCATTCTACCTCTTGGTGTACGTACTATTAATCCATTCTGTATCAAATACGGTTCGTATACATCTTCAATTGTACCTGAGTCTTCCCCAATAGAAGCAGCTATGGTATCAAGTCCAACAGGTCCCCCTGCGAATTTGTCCATCATAATGAACAAGATTTCTCTGTCAATATGATCAAGGCCTAATTTATCAACTTCAAGTAAATCAAGTGCAAAGTTAGCTACTTCTTTCGTGATTTTTCCATCGTATTTTACTTGTGCAAAATCTCTAACTCTCTTTAATAAGCGGTTTGCTAGTCTAGGTGTACCACGAGAACGTTTTGCCATCTCTATTGCACCTTCTTCGTCTATCTCGACATTAAAAACCCCGGCAGAGCGAATAATAATTGTTGTCAATTCCTCAACAGTATAAAACTCTAAACGATGTACAACGCCAAAACGATCCCTAAGTGGAGCTGTTAACATCCCCGCCCTTGTTGTTGCACCTACGAGAGTGAACTTGGGTAAATCAAGTCGGATAGATCTAGCAGAAGCCCCTTTCCCGATTATGATATCAATTGCATAATCTTCCATAGCTGGGTATAATACTTCTTCTACTTGTCTGTTCAAACGATGAATCTCGTCCACAAACAATAAATCTCCCTCTTGTAGATTATTCAAGATTGCTGCCATCTCACCTGGTTTTTCAATTGCTGGACCAGAAGTAACTTTAAGATTTACATCCATCTCGTTAGCAATTATTCCAGCTAGGGTTGTCTTACCAAGACCTGGTGGTCCATAAAACAGCACATGATCCAGTGCTTCTCCACGTTGTTTTGCGGCTTCAATATATACTTTCAGATTATCCTTCGCTTTCTTTTGTCCGATATAATCCTTTAATAACTTTGGCCTCAGACTATTCTCAATCTTAAAGTCCTCCTCCATTAACTCCGTTGATATAATACGTTTCTCCATGCCTATCCTCCGACATTATTTCTAGCGTGTTTGTTTCACTAAATGATAGGTGTTTCGTGGGTTAAAAGATTTATATATAGTGCAAATTGACGAATCAAAATATAAAACGCTTTTGACACACGAATTCCCTAAGTTATAATAACGATATTTTCTTCAAACTTAACTTAAGAATATCCTCTGTCTCCATATCTGGGGTAATTTCGATACCTCTAACTGCCTTCAATGCTTCTGTATTCGAATATCCTAACGCAACAAGTGCCTGTATCGCTTCATTCTTAGCATTCACATCTGAGGCACTAGTTGATGAGTCTGTCGTCACTTTAGATAATTTCTGTTCGAACGCATCTTCTAACTTTAACTTGTCTTTTAACTCTAATATTAACTTACTTGCTGTCTTAGCTCCAATTCCAGGCGCTTTTGCAATCGCTTTTGCATCATCAGCTAATACTGCAAATCTAAGATCGTCTGGTGAAATCGTTGATAAGATACCAAGTGCTCCTTTTGGCCCAATTCCATTCACTGTAATAAGTAATTTGAATACTTGTAGGTCATCTCTTGATAAGAACCCATATAAACATAGGATATCTTCTCTAACATAAAGGTATGTATAGATCTTAACCTCTTCTCCAGTTGATGGTAATTCATTCATAACAGATAATGGCACTTTAATATCGTAACCAATTCCACCATTCTCAATAACGATTCCATCTTCATATATACTATCTAATTCACCTTTTATAAATGATATCATTGTGTTAATCCTTTCTCTAAACAGTTAACTTACTCGCATAAACTTTATAAACTAATTAATATTTGTTGTTTAATATTTCTTGTATATATATTGACATTATACCGATTCGTATATCTAAAATCAAGTTAATATGCTTATATTCCGAATATTTGTTCGATGTAATATTTGTTAAGATGGTGCTAAGGAAGACCATAAACTATTTTCAAATTCGGATAGATTTGCTATCATAAATCCAGACAGTTGAACATGGTATTGCTAACCACTCAATTGTTAAACTCCAAAGTAATGGTCCTTTATAGCCACTGCACAGGCTTACAGGTACCATTACAAGATTCTACATAACACCCTTATGTGCGAACAACTTGTCCGAATCGGGTTCTATCTAATTAGAAAACCGTAAGTTCGCCGTAAACTCTCCTACGCATATAGCACGAATTTGAATCCCTTGCAAATTCGTGCTATTCATGCATATTAGTCTCTATATTAATCGGAATTAATACAAATTAATATATTTCCTATAGACGTTCCTGCCTTTTTCTTATATAATCCTTTACAGAAATATTTATTAGAACTAGTCAGTAGTTTCGTTTTATTCGGAGGGAGCGTTATGTTAGATATATTTAAAAAAATAAATGTTCAACTTATTTTCGCATCACTAAAGAAGTTTCGTCATCGAATGAATGATTTAACCTATACCATACTTTTGATGATTTGCTCAACTTCAATCGCATTCTTATTTTTTTTCTTTTCGGGTAAGAATACTGCAAACATAACCTTAGTGTATATTCTTGCATTAATTTTAACTGCTAGATATACAAGTAGCTACCGTTATGGAATTTGTTCATCTCTTATATATGTAGTATTAGTTAATTGCTTTTTTACTTATCCTTATTTTAGAATTAACTTTACTTTGTCAGGGTATCCTCTCACATTTATCGTCATGCTTGCTATTGCTTTAATAACTAGTGCTACTACTTCTCATTTGCAAATACAAGCAAAGTTGCTATCTGAACGAGAAGAGATGTTACGAAAAGCTGATAAAGAAAAAATGAGGGCAAATCTATTACGTGCTATATCTCATGATTTAAGAACTCCTTTAACGAGTATAATTGGGACATCGGCAACTTACCTTGAGAGTAATACTCTATCTGATGAAGAACGAAGAGTACTCTTACAACATATCTATGATGATTCAACATGGCTGTTACATATGGTTGAAAACCTATTATCAGTAACTAGAATTCAAGATACCGCTACAAAAGTAAAGAAAACCGAAGAAGCTATTGAAGAGGTTATATCCGAGGCTATCAGTCGTTTCAAGAAACGTCTTCCAGTTGCCAAGTTGGAAGTTAAAATCCCCGATGAATTACTAGTTGTTCCTATGGATGCGTTACTTATAGAGCAAGTTATAATTAACCTACTAGAAAACGCATGGGTACATTCTCGTAGTTCACAAGCAATTACCTTATCCATTACACATAACGAGAAAGAGGTAGCTTTTCATATCAGGGATTACGGAATTGGAATAGCACCAGAACAAGTTTCAACAATCTTTGACGGAATGACAGCTTCCTATTCAAAATCTATTGATGGACATAGAGGAATGGGAATTGGCTTATCAATATGTAAAACCATTATAGAAGCTCACAAAGGAACAATTACTGCAAAGAATTGCGAACCAGGTGCTGAATTTATATTTACATTACCAAAGGAGGATGGTTATGAATGCTAAATTCACTGTATTAATAATTGAAGATGAAGAGAATATCGCCAGTTTTATCAAGAACACATTAATAAATCATGATTACAAAGTGCTCTTAGCCTATACTGGACAACAGGGTTTGTCTTTAATTAATTCACAATGCCCAGATATTATATTACTCGATCTAGGGCTTCCTGACATGAACGGAACTGATATCATTAAGAGTGTCCGTAGTTGGTCAAGTAACCCTATTGTCGTAGTATCTGCTCGTACACAAGAATATGAGAAAGTAGAAGCTCTTGAACTTGGAGCAGATGATTATATCACCAAACCATTCGGAACGAACGAATTACTTGCTCGCATCCGAACTTCTCTTCGTCATAGTAATCGACTCTTAACAGAGTCCCCTTTATACAAGCGTCCGTATCAATGTGGTAACTTGTATATTGATTTTTCAAAACGAATTGTTAAGATAAACCAGCAAGAAATTCATCTCACTCCTGTAGAGTATAAAATCGTATCATACCTTGCACAAAATTCAGGAAAAGTAGTAACACACTCGTCCTTAATGACATATGTTTGGGGACCATATACGGATACCGATAATAAAATTCTCCGTGTCAATATGGCAAACATCCGTAGAAAATTAGAGAAGAATCCTGCTGAGCCAGAATATATCTATACAGAAGTTGGGATTGGCTATCGTATGAAAGATGATGAGTTTGTAGGTTAATAGATTACTTCATAAATAAAAAATACCTGAGTATTAATACTCAGGTATTTTTTATTTATCTACATTATACAACTTCTACTTTAATTATATTCGTTGTTCCAGACATTCCAATTGGAACGCCTGAAGTAATTACTATGACATCACCATCTTCAATATATCCCTTAGCCTTTGTTGAAGTGATTGCATGTTCAAACAATTCAAAAACTTCTTTCTTCTCTTCAAGTAATACAGGTTCAACTCCCCATGAGAGATTTAATTGTCTACTCACACGATCTTCTGTAGTACATCCAATTATACTACAAGAAGGTCGATAACGGGATATCATACGTGCTGCCCTACCTGATTTGGTGACTGTTACAATTGCTTTAGCATTCAAGTCTAATGCAGTCGTACAAGTGGCATGGCAAATTGCGTCTGTTATGTCTGGATTAGCATTTCGATTCTTTGCGAAGAATCGTTTCCTATAATCAATATCAGATTCTGCTTTTGTCGCTATCCTAACCATTGTTTTAAGAGATTCAACTGGATAATTACCAGCAGCTGTCTCTCCTGATAACATAATAGCACTGGTTCCATCGTAAATCGCATTAGCAACATCTGTAGTCTCAGCTCTGGTTGGTCTAGGATTCTTCATCATAGAATCTAACATTTGTGTTGCTGTAATGACCTGCTTACCTGATTCATAAACTTTTTTAATAATCATCTTTTGAATTACAGGCACATCCTCTAGAGGAATCTCGACCCCCATATCACCTCTCGCAATCATGATACCATCGGAAACTTCTATAATTTCATCGATATTCTCGACACCCTCTCGGTTTTCAATCTTTGATATAATATTAATATTTCCACCATTATTATCTTGTAATAAAGTTCTAATCTGTAATACATCTTTTGCTGTACGTACGAATGAAGCTGCTATGAAATCAACTTCTTGTTTAATACCAAAGATAATATCTTCTTGATCTTTTTGACTCATATAAGGAATTGTAAGATGTATGTCAGGTACATTAACTCCTTTATGACTTGATATATATCCTTCATTCTCAACTTCACATACTATATCCTTACCTTCTAAGGCAACTACTTTTGTTTCAATCAATCCATCATCAAACAGAATTCTTGAACCGATCTCAACATCCTTATATAACTCTTTGTATGTGATACTAACGCCATTTTCATTACCAAGGGTCACATCATGATATAGCCGAAATAATTGTCCTATATGCAAGCAAATCTTTTCTTTCTGGAATTGTTCTAGACGTATCTCAGGACCTTTTGTATCTAATAACATTGCTACTGGCTTGTTACACTTCTCTCTCGCCTCTCGCAACATTCGCATACGATTTCCATGTTCTTGGTGATCCCCATGCGAAAAATTAAATCTCGCTACATTCATTCCTTCTCTTACTAAGGTTTCAATTACTCCATCTTTTTCTGTAGATGGTCCCATCGTACAGATAATCTTTGTCTTTCTCATGATGCCTTGCCTCCCTGCTAAAATATGAAATTAATAAGTTGAGCCTTACTATTCGTATCTATTTTACTACAGCTTTCTTTTGTTTCCTTAATTCCCACATGCACCATACGATACTAGCAATGCAAATAGATGAATAGCAACCACTTATTATACCAAAGAACATAGGTAAAGCGAATTCTGTTATGGATGTTATGTGGAACATATAGGAAGCAAGTAATATAATTAATACACATAATCCAGTTGTTACTGACGTATTGATAGATCTACGAAACGTCTGAGAAATACTTTCATTAACAAGTGCAATTTTACTGATTTTAGAATTCATCTTTCCGTTCTCTCGAATACGGTCATATACTACAATTGTATCATTAATAGAATACCCAATAATCGTTAATGTTACTGCAACAAATGAATCATTAAGTGGAATTTTAAAAACTACAAATGCAAAGAATACGATTATTACATCATGAAGCAACGCTATCATTCCAGTTATTCCTGCTGCCAAACCATGTATTGATGAGAAACGAATCCATACATACGTAATAATAAACACAACAGATAATAAGATGGCTATTCCTGAATTTTTCAATGCTTTCGCTCCAATATATGGCTCCACTGCATATGTTTGTGATAATGATGCATCAAAGGTGCTCAAAGCATCTGTTATTTCATTTTGCTCTTCTGGTGAAATACCACCATTTCCAGCAAGTGTTATAACGATTTGCTTCTCATTACTTTGTCTATCACTAGAAACTTGAACAGTGACTGGCCTATCTGTTGTCTGTGATACTGCATTATCAACATCACTTGTATCCACATCTCCATCAACCGTATATGTTAATACAACACCACCAGTAAATTGTGTATCTAACTTAACACCATTTACAAAACAAAAGATAATACCAATTAAGATAAGAGCAACAGATAATATAGCAAACTTCTTTCTATTTTCATAAAACAGACGTGTTTTTGTCTCTTTCTTTCTTGCAAAGTGTTTTTCTTTATTGTATTTTTTAAATTCTAGTATTCCAAGTAATAAATGTTTAGAAACACTTACACCCACTAATAAGTTGAAGATCATACCCATTAATAATGTATATCCAAAACTTAACATGGAACCAGATCCAAAAATCATAAGGATAATAGCAACAATTGCTGTTGTAAGGTTACCATCAAGAACTGATGAAAAAGCATTCTTATATCCATTTCTTACTGCTGCTCGTACTGTTAGGCCCTTCTTGATTTCATCTGATATTCTCTCTGAAATGATGATATTAGTATCTACCGCCATACCTAACGAAAGAATGATACCCGCTATACCTGTAAGTGTTAATGTATATTGTGGTACTGATACAGACAATAATTGTAGTGCCATCTGTAAAACTAATGTTAAACAAGCTATAACACCAGGTAATTTATACATATAAATCATGAACAAACAGATGACTATAAAAGCTACCGCACCTGCTGTCACCATAATATGTAATGCTTGATTTCCTAATGTAGGACTTATTGTACTAAAATTAGTTGTCTTTAAAGAAAATGGCAAAGCGCCAGCGTTAATCTTATCCGCTAATTCCTTCGCTTCTTTATAAGAAGACATATTATCAATTATCCCCTTGCCTCCAGGGATTTTAGAATTAACAGTTGGGTTTGATATAAGTTCGTCGTCCATATAAATTCCCATATTCTGTCCAATTAAATCACCGGTTGCCTTCTCGAATAATTCTGCTCCTTTTGTGTCGAAAGTTAAACCAACATAATACTGTGTACTAATACCAGAAGTGTCCTGACCTGGTTCAGCACTAATGATATTCTTACCTTCTATAAGAATATTACCATCAGGATCACGAAAGCTTAATTTAGCCATTTCACCTAATTCAGCAATCGCTTCTTCAGGATTGAAGCTCGTCTCACCTGATTTCCAAGGAAATCTCACTATAATATATCCGCCATCTTTATCAATGGTTACTTCTCGATCGGAAATGTTATTTGAATCCAAACGAGCTTCTATAATAGTTCTTGCAGAATCTAGTTCCGACGATTTTGGTTTTCGATCCAGACCATCTGGCTCAAATATTGCCTCCACGCCTCCTCGTATATCTATTCCATATCGCATCTCTCGTACCGACTTGACAGAATCGCCAACTCCTACAATTGCTATTGCAACAAATGCGACTATGATTCCTATAAGAATCATAAATTTACTCTTATTAGACTTCACCTTAATGTCCTCCATTCTTATCACGTATGTAATGTCGCATAAATGCGACTCATATTGCATCGCAGATTAATTTTAACACATCCATTTCTAAACATTCGCTAAGAAAACGCTAAGTTTCCTCTTATATCCTGTTAGTAATTGTTAACTAAGCTACTATAAATGAATTTCCATTTTTTTCTTTTTTGTGATATGATATAGATAGCTAAATTATTATCCAAGGGGGTTTACGATGATATCAATTATTACTAACCAAATCGGATATCGATGCAAAGACAAAAAGGTAGCCATATTCCGTAATGTAACAAGTACTTCCTTCTCAGTAATTGATTCACATACCGGAAAGGAAGTCTACACTTCGTGTGTATCAAGTCCAGTATACAATGCTTCATCTGATGAGTCGATTGTTCTTGGTGATTTTTCTTGTGTAACCGCTCCAGGTACATACCAAATTAGAATAGATAGTTATGGAGTATCCTATCCTTTTGTCATCGATCAAGATGTATATAAGCCAATTTTGAAAGACCTCTTCCGTATGTATTATCTACAGCGCTGTGGCCTAGAGATTTCAAAGGAACTTGGGAGTATCTATTCTCATCCTGCTTGTCATACTTCATTTGCAACAATTTATGGTACTAATAAAAAAATTGACGTAACGGGCGGTTGGCATGATGCAGGTGATTATGGGCGCTACATCGTTGCTGCTGCTGTTACAGTAGCTGATTTACTTTATGCATATGAATGTAATTTTAATGCTTTTGAACGGAACTTCAGCATACCTGAAAGCAACTCGAAGATACCTGATTTACTATGTGAAGTTCGTTATGAACTAGACTTCATGTTAAAGATGCAAGATCCTGATACAGGAGGTGTATATCATAAGGTTACATGTGCCACTTTTCCAGGTTTTGTTATGCCGCAAGAGGAGGTGGACGAACTTATTGTCTCTCCTATCTCTGTTACGGCTACCGCTACTTTTGTAGCATGTCTAGCACTTGCAATTCCCTTTTACTCTAACTATGATAAAGCCTTTTGTAAAACCTGTTACCTTGCTGCAACGAAAGCCTGGGAAGCTTTAGAGAACTTACATATATCAGACGGCTTTAGAAATCCTGAAGGAATCGTTACTGGCGAATATGCCGATAACACTGATACCGATGAGATATACTGGGCTGCCGCTGAGATGTATAAATTGACTGGTAAAACGCAGTACCATGACGCATTTAAGAAACTTGTAACTGATAAAGTATGGCACGGTTATGGTTGGGAAGACGTAGGAAGTTTTGGTAACAGAGCTTATCTTACAACAAACTTTCCAATTGATCATGAAGTTGCAGATAAGATAGCGACTTCTATGAAGGAATACGGTAAACAATTGTTAGATGCATCGCTAAATGACGGTTATGGTATATCACTTGGTTCTAAATTTGTTTGGGGAAGTAATATGGTCGTAGCGAATAATGGAATGGCATTATTAGATTCTTACCATCTAACAAAGGATAAAGCTTATCTATTTGCTGCAAAATCTCATCTTGACTACCTATTAGGTAAGAATCCTATGGCAATCTCTTATGTAACTGGACATGGTACCACCAGTCCTAATAATCCTCACCATAGACCAAGTGTTGCTAAGAAAAAACCAATGCCTGGAATGCTGGTGGGTGGACCAGATGATGGTTTACACGATCCGCAAGCAATCGCTGCTCTAACTGGTATGCCACCTGCCAAATGTTATGTAGATCACTATGATAGTTATTCTACAAATGAAATTACAATATATTGGAATTCCCCACTAATTTACTTACTGGCAGAATTCATGTAACTAAAAATAAAAGGAGCTGTTGCTAATAGTAATTGCAACGGCTCCTTTGTGTCTATCAACTTTTAGCATGAATAAAACTTATAACTTTTCAAATCGCCCTCTAGAGACAGAGAGGCGTCCCTCACTCATATACTGAATCACTTCATAAGGAGATATCCCAAGTGCTTCTGAAATCTGAAGTGCATTGCTATTAGGATATTTCTTCAAATAATTATAAATCCCATCAAAGAAAAGATTATCCGTATCCTCACAATCTCCACATGTATACTGCTTTACCCTTGATTTGAATACTTTTCTGCAATGCTTACATATATTCGTATACATGAGTACCTCCTTAGATCTATTGTGATAACTTCTTTCATTTCCTACTTTTGCGCAGCTAAAATTTCCTCTTTTAATTTGGGATTAAAAACTTGATTTCTTAACATAGCTATTTCATATTTATAAGGTGCAAACGTCTTCTTTGGATCCTCAACTGATGGAATGTATGGAGTCTCTAATATCTTAGGAATTGACTCGAAATCTGGATGGTATACAACTCTATGAATTGCATCAAAACCAATATGTCCGAATCCAATATTTTCATGTCGATCTTTCCCCGCACCTCTTGGATTCTTGCTATCATTGATATGGAATACTGCAATCTGATCTTTTCCAAGAACTTTATCAAATTGTTCTATAACACCATCAAAATCATTAACAATATCATATCCACTATCATGTACATGGCAAGTATCAAAACATACTCTAAGTTTGTCATTGTGATGCACTCCATCATAGATACGTGCAAGTTCCTCAAAGTTACTTCCTATCTCACTTCCCTTACCCGCCATTGCTTCTAAGGTAACATACACATCAGTATCAGTTGTAAGAACCTCATTCAAACCTTTAACTATTTGACTAGTGCCTATATCTTCCCCTGCACCAACATGTGCACCTGGATGAAGAACTAGGATTTTACTACCCATAGCTTTTGTTCTTTCTAATTCTACTGCTAAAAATTCAACAGCTAATTCAAATGTTTCTGGTTTAACGCTATTTCCAAGGTTAATGATATAAGGTGCATGAATAATTAGATCCTGTAATCCATGCTCCTTCATATACGCTCGCCCTGCCTCTATATTCAACTCGCTTACATCTTTTCTTCTTGTATTCTGAGGTGCTCCTGTATAAACCATTAAAGTATTCGCTCCATATGATACAGCTTCCTTTACTGATCCAAGAAACATCTCCTTACCACTCATTCCCACATGGGAACCTATTTTTAATTGATACTCATTCATAATTACACCTAACTTATTGCCTTTCTGTTTGTAAATTAGTACATTTTGAATCGAATCACATCTGGGTTGAGAAGATATTCAGAATGCTCTGATAAATCTTAAGTCCCAATGGTCGACTCTTCCACTCTGCGTAAGTTACCTCTCTACACTGTTTTAAAGTCATAGTAAAGTCATCTTTAATATCCCCAATTATCTTTTTCTCTGCCATAAAGACACCACACTCATAATGAAGATAGAAGCTTCGATAATCCATGTTAATTGTTCCTACAACGCCACAATTTTCATTAATTATGGATTTTGCATGGATAAATCCAGGTGTATATTCGTAGATCTTAATACCATTCGCTAATAAGACACCATAATTGTAATTCGTAAGAATCTTAACATGTTTCTTATCCGGTATGAATGGTGTAATAATTCTAACATCAACGCCGCTTCTTGCTGCCATAATAAGAGCCAGTTGCATATCTTCCTCAATGATAAGATATGGTGTTGAGATGTATAGGTAATCATTCGCATAATGTATAATTTGCTTATATATGTTTTCAATTGGATTACTCGGATTATTCACCGGTCCATCTGAGATGACGCAAGCAAAAGTCTGATTCGCCTCAAACTCGATAGTTGGTTTATAAATCGAATAATCTAGATATTCTCCTGTGCTAGCAACTTCCCACATCTGTAGAAATGTTACTGTTAACCCCCATACTGCTTCGCCAAATACACGAACTGCAGTGTCTTTCCAAACACCAAATCTTTCTATCAAGTTCGCATACTCGTCAGCAATATTCATACCACCAGTATAACCAATATTCCCATCTATCACAACTATTTTCTGATGGGAACGATAATTCATAAACAATTTATCCGTGTATTTGTGGATGGGATTAAAAACACGTACTTGAATTCCTTCACTCTCAAGCATTTTCTTAAAATTCTTCGGTGTTCGAATCATCGCTCCAAAGTCATCATATAGGAACTTAACTTCAACACCTTCTTTTATTTTTTCAAGTAAGATAGAATGGAGCTCATCCCATAACCCACCTTCGGCAACAATGAAGAAATCTATAAGAACAAACTTCTTAGCACCGCGGATATCATCAAACATTGCATCAAAAGTATCTTCACCCATAGGGTAATAGGTTATCTTATTGTTTTTAAATATTGGAAAGCCTTCTGATACCATATAATTCGAAACTCGTTCAATCTCTTTGTAATCTTCTCGAATTTCTTTTAATATCGCATCATCAAAATCAAAAAATGAATTTCCCCTTACAATCTTAGCCCTAATCTTATTCGTTAATCCCTTGTTCGCCGAAGATTTTCCCCAAAGTGCAAACATGATATGCCCAGAAATCGGAAATAACAATACAATACATATCCATGCAATCTTAAATGACGGACATCTATTGTCATTCATAAGCGTTATAACCACTAAAAAGCTCAATACTTCAAGTATTACATAAAAATATACGGTAAAACTCCTTAACCAGAAGGATAGCCCTATAAGTACCGAGAATTGCAGAAATACTAGTACACCAACCAACCCACCTCGTAAGAAACCACTAAGGTGACTCTTACACTTTCCTTTAATCTCATTAATCTTCATACTCTAATCTCCCACCATTATACGGATTAATCTCTAAACTTAACTATATAATATCCCCTAGAATTATATAACTAATCACATTTTTTATTCTTTTTGTTTTCTCTTTTCTCACGTAAATACCCACGTAAATCTGTTAACATATATTCATTATTCGTCGATTTCATATTAGGGAATGCCTTCAACAAACGACGCTGAATAATATGTACATGATCAGAATTTTTAGAGTATTTTTCTTTCCATGTACGTATCTTATCTTCGATTTCAGTATATCGACCGCTATGCTCTTTACTACCCTTTGTCTCTTCCAAACGATCTCGTAGATTTTCTAGAAATTCTGCAATATTGCTACTCTCAAGTTTTTTACGTAGTTCTTCTTTTGACGCATATAGTTTGCTTTTCTCCATATATGTCACAAATTCTTCTCTTAACATACGCATATTGGTAAGTTTTTGATTCAGTTTTAAAGTAGAGATAACCGTTGAAACTAAATCGACAACTATAATTAACATGATAATTATAGCAAGAATTTCACCAATTCTTCGAGGAATCCTATGTATCAAGGAATTCGATAACGGCTTTAAGAATACAGTCATAAATACCGATAACACACCCCAGAACAAAGATACTATAGGACATATTCTACCTTGTATATTATATCGATAATTACTATAGTCCCACCACTTGGCATGAAATAATTTCTCCATCGCATAGGAAGTTACAAACTCTAATACGGTTGCTAATACCATTCCACCTAGAAAAACCAATAAAAGATTCTTTGATACAGGGTCCAGAATAATACATATTAAAACCGCACCTGCACCATATATAGGAATAATAGGTCCATTCAAGAACCCACGATTAACAAGAGATTTTCGTTTAACAGATACCAAACAAGATTCATATACCCAGCCAAATAAACTATACAGTAAGAAAGTATAGAATATATAATAAAAATCAAAGCCAAAAATATTAATATTAAACATAGTCTTTCCTCTTTCCTGTAAAATAATAGCTTAATAGCCCACAAAATTATTTTAACATAAAATACATGAAAATCCTAGTCTGATTGCTTTCCAAGCTTTGATCATACTTGCTATAAATATAAAACCTTGATATAATCTTTTAAAGACAAAAACTGCTTAGAACGTTACTATTATAGAAATAGGAGGACCTATGATAACAATTGAGAAAAAGCTCTCTACCTCATCTATCTATTCATTCCATAACCAGATACCTTATGAAGATATGGTATTCTTCGATATTGAAACGACTGGATTTTCACCAAATAGCACAATATTATACTTAATTGGTTGTGCTTACTATAAAGATCATTCATGGAATTTAATTCAGTGGTTTGCAGATGACAATACAAGTGAGAAAATGATTCTGCATTCCTTTTTTGATTTCATTAAAAATTACAAAGTATTATTACACTTTAATGGTGAGGGTTTTGATATACCCTATATTCAAAAGAAATGCGCTAAGATTGGACTAGACTATACCTTTGATGGTATAGAGAGTTATGATATATATAAGAAATTACTACCTTATAAGAAATTATTCAAATTAGATAATTTCAAACAAAAGACAATAGAACAATTCTTGCGTATTCCAAGAAATGATACCTTCTCGGGTGGTGAATTAATTCAGGTATATGCTAATTTTCTTGGTATGAAAAAACTTGAACAACTAAAAAATCGCAACCATGAAGTATCACCAGTTAAGAACCTGGAAGCTCGTATACATTCTGGTAATAAAGGTACAACCACCTCTTCTGATTCTTCTGTATTGCTTCAACAACTTCTTCTACATAATGAAGAAGATGTACAAGGTATGTTACCACTTACACAGATTCTTGCTTACCGAGATTTATTTAATGACAGCTATCAAAATTTTAATACATCCATAGAAAAAGAGCAACTAGTGATTCATTTCACTCTCACCTCTGAACTTCCTCAAGGTGTTAGTTATGGTACTGATTCCCTTTATTTTAGTGCCTATGGTGATCAAGCCATTCTAAAAATCGAACTTTATCAAAACGAATTGAAGTTTTTCTATGACAATTATAAGGATTACTATTATCTCCCTAAAGAGGACACCGCTATTCATAAGAGTGTAGCTTTCTATGTTGATAAAAACTTTCGAACTCGTGCCAAAGCTGCAAATTGCTACAGTAAGAAAACAGGACGATTTGTACCTCAATACGAAGAACTCTATACCCCACACTTTAAAATCGATTATCATGACAAATTTTCTTATGTTGAGGTTACTGATGAATTTTTACAAGATTTAAATAAACTAAATTCCTATGTTAGTCACATTCTTAAGCACTTAATAAAATCCTAATTTAATAACTCAAAATAATAACGACTCTATTTTAAAGAGTAAATGTATAGTATCATTCACTCCTCAAAATAGAGTCGCTCTATTTCATTAATTCAGGTAATATCCACTACCATCAAGATAGTATTCTTCCCAATAATACTGGTATATATCTTCTGAGCTTTTCTCTGACTCAATCGAATGATTACTCCAAAGGGACTCACTCAAAAAGTAATCCCAACGTGGTCCCCCGCCTATCGGGTCATCCCAAGTACAATCTATATAATACCATGTATCGTCAATACAAACCTTATTCCAAGCGTGGCCACCTGTACTATTTACACTATTCGTAGCCACACCAGTTACATACTTGCAATCAATATTAAGACCATACATTAACAATTGAAATGCTAAGGCATAACTTTGACATACACCATCTTTTAATACCAAAACACCATAAACTCCATAGGCATCATTATCATGATTTGGATAAGATTTTGCGTAATCTGCACTATAAATCAGATAATCATGAATTGCTCTTACTTTTTCATAATCCGACATATTATCATTTACAATACTTGAATCATTGAGAATTTCACTGATTTTTTCAAGAGTCATTTTATTCTTACCTTCATAGCCTTCAGCTGTCCGGTTTTTAACAGCATCTAGAACAGAATTCTTAACCATTAATTCTTGTGTAAATGTAATCTCTCCTATAGTTACACTAATTACATGGTTGCCTACATCTAAGGTTTGACTATCCTTTAAGTCCACTTGATCAACTTGTATTAAAGCACCTAATTTCTGCAATTCTGCTATAGAATAGTCATCCATATAAAATTCTATTAGTTCCCCACTAATAAAACTATCGCTATATCCAGTATTATATGCTGAAACAATTCCACTGACGGTGAGCATATCTTCTGTTATTTTATACGTACCGTAATAAAACACTACCTCATCATCATATCCTACAGAATTTCCTTCATATTTTCCTTTAGAATCTATATCTATATAATTGTCCATTGCTCGTAATTTAATCTGACTAGTATTATATGTATCAGATACTAGCTTTAATTGCGTACTTTTACCAGCAATTAATATGTTTTGGCTAATTCTTAAATCTGAGTTCTTTGCTGGAACTACTGTTATGTAATAGGACTGTGCCTTTTTCTTATATGTTACTGTTATTTTGGTTTCCCCAAGCATCTTTGCTTTTATTACACCTGTTTTACTTACTGTTGCTACTTTTGTATTGGAACTCTTAAAAATCGGTTTCTTATAAGTAGAAGCAGGTTTGATCTTCATCTGCTTTCCAATTATTATTGATTGGTTCTTGTTACTTACCGTAGGTATACTAGCCGCCTCCACAGTCATTGACGACATGAAAGGGAAAACATTTCCTCCGTTAAGATTACCATATGTAAGAAGGTTCACTACTACTAATAAAACGACTATGATTCTCGTTCGTTGTCTTTTATTCATTCTCCTATTCCTCCTCATTAAAATATTTGAAGCAGACACAAGTAAAGTATATCATGCAAAAAAACCCTTACATACATTGATATCTCAATGTTGTAAGGGTTTAAGAAATTATTCTGCAGAGATAATCTCTTTTTTGTTATATGAACCGCAAGCTTTACAAACTCTGTGTGGCATCATTAATTCTCCACATTTGCTGCATTTAACTAAGTTTGGAGCAGTCATTTTCCAGTTTGCTCTACGGCTGTCTCTTCTTGCTTTTGAAGATTTATTCTTTGGACAGATAGACATGAGTACACCTCCTTAAAAATATAACTGATTTACTACAATCAATTACTTTGAATTATTGAAGATATCAAGGATAGCTGACATTCTTGGGTCTAAGCTTGTGCTTTCGCAATTGCAAGTCCCCTTATTAAGATTCTTACCGCATACATTACAAATTCCTTTGCAATCATCGGAACAAACGACTTTCATAGGAAAATCGACTAGAATCTCATCATAGACAAGTTTGTCTACATCTAAATCATATCCATTAATATAATTCATTTCATCTAGTTCCTCGATACGTTCTTCCTCTGTCTTTCCAAAATCAATTTCTTTTGATATGGAGATATCTAGAGTAGTCTCAACGTCTTCGAGACATCTGCTACAAGGAATCATAAGTACAATTATCGTGCTTCCTTCGATTAATACCTTCTTCTTACCAAGATTGGTAATTGTAAGTTCAAGCGGATTCTTCACTTTAAATTCGTATGTTTCTCGTCGTAGCTTAAAGTTCTCCAACTCGATTGGAGCTGATATTCTTTCGACTTTGTCAGGAACTAACATAATCTCTGATAAATTAATGATCATAGTTATCTCCTATCTGTGAACCAGACTTCTCTCACGCTTCTTTACACCTTTATGTTTGGGTTATCAACATTAGTGTATATGAATAGAAATCATACTATATGATTTCTATATCCATTAATAAAAAGCGTGAAAACGCTTTGTTTCACACCTTTAATATTATACATACTATACCATACTTTGTCAACCTTTAATTTGTCGTTTTGTACAGTTGTATGTAATATAATTGTTACTCTTAATAAAGCAATTATATTAATTAATAGGCTGCGCACATCATAGAACTAATCATATATCCGATGTGGCAGCCTCTAACTTACATTATAATAAATTAAATTAAATTAAATTAAAGCTACAGTTTCTCTAGCAATTGCAAGTTCTTCGTTTGTTGGAATAATAGCAACTTTAACTTTAGAATCTGGAGTAGAGATTAGAATATCGTCGCCTCTCTTACTGTTGTTTTCTTTATCTAAAGTAATTCCAAGGTATCCTAAATAACCAACAACATCAGCACGAACTAAGTCATCGTTTTCACCAATACCTGCAGTGAAAGCAATTGCATCTACACCATTCATAGCAGCAACATAAGCACCGATGTATTTTGCAACACGATATGAGAATACATCAAGTGCTTGTGTTGCAAGGACATTACCCGATTCTGAAGCTGCTGTTAAATCTCTAAAATCACTTGATAATCCACCTGATAAACCTTGTACACCTGATTCTTTATTAAGGATTGTCATGATTTCAGATATGTTTTTACCTTCTTTGTTAGCAATGAATTCAATAATAGCTGGATCAAGATCACCACTACGAGTTCCCATTAAAAGACCTTCTAATGGAGTAAGACCCATACTAGTATCTACTGATTCACCATTTAACACTGCAGAAACACTTGCTCCGTTTCCTAAGTGACAAACGATAATCTTAGAATTATTGATGTCTAATCCTGTGAATTCAGCTAATCTCTTTGATACAAAGCTGTGACTTGTTCCGTGGAAACCGTATCTTCTGATTTTATATTCATCATAGTATTTAGATGGAATACCATATAAATATGCTTTAGCTGGCATTGTTTGATGGAAAGCTGTATCGAATACTGCTACCATTGGTACGTTTGGCATAAGTGCTTTACAAGCATTAATACCAATTAAGTTTGCTGGATTGTGTAATGGAGCAAGATCATTACACTCTTCAATCGCTTTTAAAACTTCATCATTAATTACTACTGAATGAGCGAATTTTTCACCACCATGTACAACTCTGTGTCCTACTGCACCAATTTCATCAAGGGATTTGATAACACCATTTTCTGGATCGATAAGTGCATCTAACACGATCTTGATTGCTGTTTCATGTGTTTCCATAGTAACATCTTTTTCTACTTTAGCGCCAGTATTTGATTTGTACTTGAATTTTCCGTCAATTCCGATTCTTTCGCAGATACCTGATGCTAATGCCTTTTCTGTGTCGGCGTTAATTAATTGATATTTTAAAGATGAACTTCCACAATTGATAACTAATACGTTCATAAAAACCTCCTAATATAATAGTACATCTAATACTATTACCCTTTTCTTTACGTTCTAATCATGAGATGTCGCACCAAGCAAAATAATTACATACTCGGTGCGACATTAATTTGTAAGCTGATTGTTTAATTATTTTGTTGCTGCTGCTTGAACTGCAGTAATCGCAATAACACCTACGATATCATCTGCACAACATCCTCTAGATAAATCATTAACTGGTCTTGCAATACCTTGTGTAATTGGTCCATAAGCTTCGGCTTTTGCTAAACGTTGTACAAGTTTGTAACCGATATTTCCTGCATCTAAGTCAGGGAATACTAATACGTTTGCTTTACCAGCAATTTCGCTTTCTGGAGCTTTAGAAGCACCAACACTAGGAACCATTGCTGCATCAGCTTGAAGTTCACCGTCAATTTTAATTTCAGGATATAATTCTTTTGCAATCTTAGTAGCTTCTACTACTTTATCAACATCAGCATGTTTTGCGCTACCTTTTGTAGAGTGTGATAACATAGCAACGATTGGCTCTTCTTCAACTAATAATTCGAAACTCTTAGCTGATGAACTTGCAATTGCTGCTAATTCTTCTGCGTTAGGATTTTGATTTAATCCAGCATCTGAGAATATGAATGTTCCATTAGCACCATATTCACAATCTGGTACAACCATTAAGAAGAATGCTGATACAAGTTTAGTATTTGGTGCTGTCTTAAGAATCTGTAATGAAGGTCTAAGTACATCTGCTGTTGCATGACATGCACCTGCAACCATACCATCTGCATCCCCTGCTTTAACCATAGTTACACCAAAGAACAGATAATCTTTTGTTAAAAGTTCCTCTGCCTTCTCTGGTGTCATTCCTTTATTCTTACGAAGCTCTACAAGTAAATCTATGTATGCTTTCATTTTGTCTGATTTCATTGGGTCAACGATAGTTGCTTTAGAGATATCAAGTCCATCAGCACCCTTCTCTATTTCTTCTTTGTTACCTACTAAAACTAAGTTAGCAATTCCTTCTGCTAAGATTTTAGAAGCAGCTTCTAAAGTTCTTCTGTCATTAGTTTCTGGTAATACAATCGTCTTTTTGTTTTGTTTTGCTCTTTCTTTTATAGCATCGATAAATCCCACGATTTTATCTCCTTTCGTATTTGGCAATAGACCGCAAATGCTATGCTTATTGTCTTAATTAATCATTGTATACATTATACTCTATATGTTTATTGTATACAAGCACTTTTTTCAATACAATTTATTCATTATTATTTATATATCCTATAGCTTGTCCCATCTGAATCATTGTTTCATAACCATCTTCTGTATTATTTAAAAGATCCTCATCTATCTTAACTTTATTAGAATCTAATAAGAGTACAATACTTGAACCTCCGAATTCAAATCTCCCCTTTTCTTGCCCTTTAGTAATTTCTAACTCTTGATGATAATTAGATATCTTGCCAACCATAAGAGCTCCTACTTCCATTTGAGTAACATCTCCAAACTTCTTTGTTTTTATTACCGTATATTCTCTTGAATTTTCTTTGTAGATTTTTACATAGTCGTTAGCAATTGGATTAACCGTATGAAGTATTCCGTTGATATGAATATTCTTACTCTTGCATCCATCGACAGGATAGCAATACCTATGATAGTCATCAACCGTAAGTCTTACGATAACAAGGTAGCCACCCTTATATTGCTTCGCTAATTCTTTATTTCGAAGTAGACTAGCCACAGTATATTTACTGTTCTTAATGGTCACTACTAACTTATCTGAGATTCTGTAAGCAGTTGCTTTACCATCTGACGGAGATACGATCGCCTCTTCTCTTTCATCAATCGGTCTTAATTCCTTCTTAATCTGTCTCATGAAGAATTGATTGTACGAATTATAATACTGCTCTACATAATCCTCCATATTAATCTCATTCTTCTTAATGAATGCTGGTATTAATAACGTTGATAACTTGGAGTTCAAAACTAATCCACCTATACTAGAAATCATAGGATTTACTAGTAACTTCATAACCCCTCTTCCCACAGAGCTCGTATAGATTTCACGTAGCAGACGATCTTGCATTGTTTCTTTCTCAATTTTGTTCCCTTGTAAATCAATATATTTCATGTGTGTCCCCTATCCCTTCTTTTTATAAATCTGTATTGCCATAACTTACATACTTATACTATCTTATACTATTATTATAACATTGTAAAATATAAAAAGCACTTTATAGTATACCTATATATAAGAAAAACGATTCGTAGATTTGTGTATACACACAAGTTACGAATCGTCTTTTTTTAGTTTGCATCTTAACAACTAGATTAATTCTAAGACTTTTAGAAAGATTATAGCTGCACAAGTAATCATGATAATAGATCCTGACTTATTCGGTTTTTTTACTTTAATATTAAGTAGGAATAGTATAGCAATAATCAAGATAATTACCTCTAAAACCGGTAAGAAAGTACATTTGTTGCGAAACAAGTATACTAGAGGAAGAAGAATTGCAACACTTGTTACAGGAAGCCCCTGATATTGTTTACGATTCTCTGAAGTTTCATCTTGACGTTTTTCTTCCATTACATTAAAGAAACCTAATCGGATAACAGCTGCTAGCACATATAGAATAATACATAAGTTGCCAATCACCCCTGTTGCTCCGAACGAATACACTATAATTGCTGGGAAAGCACCAAAACAGACTAAATCACAAAGGGAATCAATCTGAATTCCAAATCGTTTTTCGTCCTCTGTTCTATCCATAGCTCTTGCTATCTTGCCATCAAACATATCACATAATCCAGACATCATAAGGCACATGAAAGCAACCTTGTGGTTTCCACTCAGAGCTTGCGTCATTCCATATACGGAAAAAGCTAAACCTATATATGTTAAAACTACTGAAAAATTATAAAATCCTATCATTCTCTTTTCTCTCATTTTTAAATCCTTCCCTATTATATAAAACTTGTCATTACAATTCGCTCTTTACTAAATTCTATCTTTTATATAACTGTAGCGAATCTGTACGACTATTGTTACTACTGCACTTATGATTAATAAGCCATAATAACTAATCCCTCTACTTAACAACATCCCTGGCATAATTAAGGATCCTTTAAAAATCTTTTTGAAAATAATTAGAAACATATTCTCACTTGCTCCTATTCCGCCAGGCAATGGTAACATATCTACAGCAATAGAAATGATAGATTGCAATGCAATGATATCTACTACTCCAAATTCAAATAAACCAAAAGCACGGTACACAAAATATGTAACCGAGAACAATGCTATCCTTTGCACCAAAGTAATTAGAAAAACTATCACCATGATTTTCTTATGTTTCTTTAAAAAAATTGCACCCTCGTTGTATCTAGAAAATGCAATATCTGCTTTGTCTAATGTATTCTCTCTATTTTTAATAATATTTAACGAAGTCAAGGCCATAATTAATCTGTACACCAGCTTACGCACCGTTTTGGTATGAAACAAAAGCATAGCCAACCACAAAACAACTACTATATTCATTATGATTCCAAAATAAAGGAAGAATATATTCTTTCCCAAATAATAAAAAATAAACCTTTTCTTTATCGTTAGAACCAGTACACCAAGAAAAATAAGTATCGACTTATACGCTATGGTCACTTCTAGCAACACTAATGTAGCAACACCTAAATCCGCTTTATCTTGTTTCATATAATATAACTGAGCCGGTTGTCCGCCTGTTGCACTTGGTGTAATACAACTAAAGAAGAACCCAATAAACGAGTACTTAATGCAACTTATTATCCCTAGTGGACTATGTAACTTTTTCATCATGTAATAAATGATTACTGTTTCGCAAAAAACAAAAAAAATTACGGCCGCCAAACCTAATAATAAGTAAATTATATTTGCTCTTCTAATACTAGTGACGATAAGCGGTATTTCTTGATCTTTTAATAGCAGATAAAAAGTAATTCCTACGATAAATAAAAAGAATATAGTATTATATATATTTTTTTTATTTATTTTTAGCATAGCACTCCCTTCGGACTATTCCATATGACATTTACGATTCACCTTTTCAAAAAAATGTTGAAATGGCTTATATAATTTTTTCTTCCCACTAATCAGGTAACAAAATTCGGCTAGTGCTATTCCTCCAATTGCATCAACAAAATAATGTTGTTTTGTAACTTGCGTTGAAACGACAACCAAGATTGCAAAAAATAAGGAAAATATCCGATATAAAATTGGAATCTCTTTCTTTCGTCTAACTCCAATATAGCAGAACCAACTCACACTACAGTGAATGGACGGAAAAAGGTTTTCTGGTGTATCCATAAAATAAATAAACCGCAGCACAATATCTCCAATTGAGTTTCCTGTTACTTCGGGCCTAACATTCGTTGTCGGCATAGCAATGAATATAACTGCACATATAATATAAGATAAATAGATTGCGAACAGTGTCTTATAGAAATGTTCTCTATTAATTCGTGTAAGTAGTATAAAATTAACAATCCAAAATAAATAACAACCAAAATAAATTACGGAAAACCAGGATATTACTGGAATGCTTCTATCAAAATCCGTAGTGAAATCAAAGTGATACCTTCCTCGTATTAATAGCTTTGAACCTTCATAAATAACTGTCTCTAAAACAAAAGATCCTATCAGTGGTATAATGGCATAACAAGGGCAAAGTCGCCCAATTGTTTTCTTCAAATGATAATTCATTATGTACCCCTATTATTCACACTATCAATTTTTCTTAAAAGTTTTACTTTATAAAATACTTATAAATTTAATATAACTTTTACAAGTATAACATTTATATGAAAATAAGTAAAGTTCAACATTGACTTTACATATATTTGAAATATTTATGTAAGATTTGAATATATATAAATCTCCCATAAAATTATATAATCATTGACGGATTGTCAAATGACAGATAGAATTATTGTCATAAACAAATAACAAGGAGCTATAAAACCATGATAATCGTAGGATTAATAACAGAATACAATCCTTTTCACAATGGACATGCCTACCATATACAAAAAGCCAAAGAAATCACAAATGCCGATTATGTAATTGTGATTATGAGTGGTAATTACGTACAAAGAGGCACACCTGCTGTTATTGATAAGTACTCTCGTACTTCAATGGCTCTAACTAATGGAGCTGACATAGTAATTGAATTACCAGTTGTATATGCTACTGCTAGTGCGGAAACGTTTGCAACGGGAGCTGTCCGAATATTAAATGATCTTGGTATCGTTAATTCTATCTGTTTTGGAAGCGAATGTGGTGACTTGACATTATTGTCAACCATTGCTAAGGCATTATGTGTCGAAAGTGAAGAATTCAAAAATGATCTTCAGAAACATTTGCGTCAAGGATTATCTTATCCTATGGCAAGAAAACAGGCTCTTCTTAATACTTCGGAATTATCAGGTTATGTCAAACAAGAAATTGAGAACGTGTTAGAATCCTCTAATAACATACTCGGTATAGAATATCTGAAAGCATTATATCGATTATCTAGCAATATTGTTCCCTACACAATCTTACGAGAAGGAAGTGGTTATAACGATCTTACTTTAGATACCACGTTCTCTTCAGCTAGCGCATTAAGAAAATGTTTACAAACACCAACTGACTATACTGCTTTAGAAAAACACATGCCTCCTTTGGCATGCGATATATTAAAAGATTCAATAGGTAAAACAGCTCCCATCTTTGAAGATGACTTTTCAGATGTCCTACTATATCAACTATATACAAATTCACAGGAGAAATTAGCAGGCTATCTAGATATGAACGAGGATTTAGCGAATCGCTTATTAGAACTTCCATTAAAATATCATAAATTCTCTGAATTAGCTGATTCACTAAAATCAAAACAATATACACTTACTAGAATGAATCGTTCTTTGTTACACATATTACTTCAGATTACCACTTCAATGAGTAAAGAGGCAGACCCAATTACTACATCAATGTATGCTAGACTACTCGGTTTTAGAAAAGAAACTAGTTCCTTATTAAAACAGGTTCGATTACATGGTGGAATCCCCATTATTACCAAAGTTGCAGACGCAGAGAAATTATTAGATGGTAAGCAATATACACTTTTTCAAAAAGATTTGTTCGCTACGCATCTATATAATCAAATTGTCGCCACTAAGTATAAGCAAACGATTCCTAACGAATATAAACAAGGACCAATTCGAATGTAGTTTCGCTAGAAAGAGGGAAAAACATGACAATCAATGAATATCAAAAATTAGCTATGAGAACTCTAAATCCTAACCTATCAGACAAAGAGGTTTTGATTAATGGTGTTATGGGCTTATGTGGAGAATCTGGAGAGGCAATTGACATTGTAAAGCGTCATTTGGCTCAGGGACATGATTTAGACAAAGAACATCTTGCAAAAGAATTAGGAGATATTGCATGGTATCTAGCTGAAACAGCTACTGTTTTAGGATATAACCTTGAAGATATCTTGCAGATGAATATTGATAAACTAAAGAAGCGCTACCCAGAAGGGTTTGATACGGAAAAATCGATTCATAGACAGGAAGGAGATATCTAAAGACAGTCTTTATGGTTTATAAGACGGATATTACCTACCCGTCTTATAAATCATATGAAGATTTAATTTACGTTTTATTATTTATAATACTAACCCAGTCTTTCGATATAAAACTGTGTACTTATCCATTGTTATAACTATCTAGTAAGTTCGTCTAACTCATCTACTAATTCTTCGAATAGAGCAAGAGCTTCATTAATAGGATCTTTGGATGCCATATCAACACCAGCTCCTCTTAATAAAGTAATTGGATCAGCAGAGCTTCCTCCACGTAAGAAGCCTAAATAATCTTCTACTGCTTTTTCTCCTTCTTTTAAGATCTTACGAGACAAAGCAATTGCAGCTGAGAAACCAGTTGCATATTGATATACATAGAAAGGAGTATAAAAATGTGGAATCCTCGCCCATTCCATATCGATTTCGGAGTCAATTACCATATCTTCACCAAAGTATTTCACGTTAAGATCATGATAGATCTGACTTAAAACTTCTGAAGTTAAAGCTTCTCCTTCTTCGGCTTTTGCATGAGCTAACATCTCAAATTCGGCAAACATCGTTTGTCTGAATACTGTACCTTTGAAGCTTTCTATAAAATGGTTAACAAGATATGCTCTTTGTTTCTTATCATCAATCTTGTTTAATAGATGTTGGATTAATAAAGCTTCATTACAAGTAGATGCTACTTCTGCAACGAAAATCTTATACCCTGCATATGGATATGGTTGTGTTTCATTGGAATGATACGTATGAAGTGCATGCCCCATCTCATGAGCAAGAGTGAATACATTATCAAGGTTTTCATGATAGTTAAGTAAAACATATGGATGCGTACCATAAGCGCCCCAAGAATATGCTCCACTTCTTTTTCCTTCATTCTCATAGATATCAATCCAGCGGTTATCAAATCCTTCTTTTAGTAAATCAATATATCGATCACCTAAAGGCACAAGACCTTCAAGTACCATTTCCTTAGCTTGCTCAAAAGTATAGTTCATATCTACATCACTAACTAATGGTGCGTATACATCATACATATGAAGTTCATCAACACCTAATAGTTTCTTTCTGAGTGCTACATATTTATGAAACTTAGGTAAATTAGCATGTATCGTTTCAATCAGATTCTTATATACTTCTACTGGTACATCTGTATCGTTTAGATACATTGCTAAAGTGCTATCATACTTCTTAGCCTTAGCTGCAAACATAGATGCTTTAACATTAGAAGCAAACAAAGCTGCTGCTGTATTTTTCATTGATCGATACGTACTATATACACTTTCAAAAGCTTCTTTACGAACTCTTCTATCTTTGCTTTCCATGTACGTAACATATCTACCATGTGTTACTGGTACTTTTTCTCCATCTTCTCCAGTGATTTCTGGGAATTTAATATCTGCATTATTAAACATAGAGTAAATATTGCTTGGAGCCCCTAGTACTTCACCAGCATCCGCTAAAAGTGCTTCTTCGCTAGCTGATAATATGTGTGCTTTCTTTCTTGTGATTTCATCTAATATTCTTCTATATAATTGTAACTCTTCATTAGAATCTAGGAACTGTGTAATTGTTTCTTCTGGAATAGATAAAATCTCAGGTGTACAGAACGCAGAGGCACTCTTTAATGAAACTTCTAGACCATTTGCTTGATCTGCAAGGTTTTGGTATATTGCATTAGCTGTATTTTCATGATATTTTTGATTAGCATATACATATACTCGTTCAAAAAGATGTTCAGCCTTGAATAGCAGATTGAAGTATTCAACTAATACTGTTGCACTTTCACCTAATCTACCTTTATACGCCTGTAATTCTTCGCAGAGTTCTTTTACTAGTAAATACTCTTTTTTCCAATCTTCAACATTCTTAAAAAGGTCTTCAATGGCCCATTTATCTTCTTGTCTTATCTCTTCACGTGTTACAATTTTGTTTGTTGTGGACATTTTTTTACCTCTCGTAACTTATTTGTTACATCTTTCTTTAATAATTTTAAAACGGTACTATACCATAGCTATGTACCAAATACATTGCCATTATACCATATTGTAGTAAATTTTCCTACTGGGTTAAAAAAAGTACTAGGAAGCTATCTTGGATAATACAATATAATAGTTTATGTAAAGGCAGGGGAGAATAATGGGCAAGACATTGAAGACGATAGTCAAAAACAATCACACAAAGAAAAATAGAACCCTTGTAAGATGCGGACTTTTCCTCTTCTTAATCTTAATCATTACACAACCGATTTCTGCATTAAATGGTGCTAAAACCGGTCTTCTTCTATGGTTCAATACAGTACTTCCAACATTATTACCTTTCATTATTCTATCTAACTTCATAATCCGTTTTCAAGTTACTGATTATATATGTAAGATTTTCAGCCCCGTATTAAAGCGAATCTTTCGCATAAGTGATATAGGTTGTTATCCGATTATTATAGGTATTCTATCGGGATATCCAATGGGAGCTAAGACTTGTTCTGATCTTATCAAAGAAGGATTACTTGACCGAGAAGAAGGTCAATACATAATGATACTTGTTGGTAATGCTAGTTATATGTTCCTGACTAGTTTCCTTGCAGTTTCTAGCCTAGCTATCCCAGGCCAAAAATACCAAATCCTTGCTTTGATTTATCTATCTTCCATAATATCCGCAACCTTATATCGTATCGTAAGCCGTTATCGTAGTAAAAACCGCGTGACTATGCCTGATTCAAGTTCTGTCTCTATTGCTGAATATACAGAAGAAACTCCACTGAGCATGACCACTGTTGATCATTGTATACTTGATGGTTTTACCACAATTACCAAAGTTGGTGGGTATATAATTATGTTTTCTGTCTTAACACAAGTCTTATCAGGCTTACTAGAGTCACTTGGTCCCATTCGTTTCTTACTACTAGGTTCATTAGAGATCACTATAGGTATCTATCTCGTAGCATCATCTGCCATAGCGTTGACTAAAAAAATAGTCCTTACTATCACAATTACCTCCTTTGGTGGATTCTCCAGTCTTGCACAGATTGGAAGTGTAATTGAAAATAGCGGACTATCTCTAAAATCCTATTTACATTATAAAATAATAAACAGTATTGTTGCATTCTTATTATCAATATTATACGTTACGTTATTCAATATCATCTAAGAATGTGTTTTCATCAAAATCAAAATCATCTTGCTTCTCAATTGACTGAGCAATCTCTTCCTCGGCGAAATTGCTCTGTTGTTGAGGCATAGATACAGTAAGTTCTCTCTTATTATTAACTACAATATCAAGATTTCCTTTTAATGACGTTAATAAACCATCATATTTGGCTTTCGTACTCTCATATGCATTAGCTAAGATTCTTTCAACGTCTCCTAACATATCATCTGTGTATACAATTGCGCCCTGACGAATCTCATCTGCATCATGATTTGCTGCAGCCAAAATTCTTTCTGCTTCTTTTGTTGCTTGTTCCACAATATCATTAGCTTGGTAGTATGCTTGTTGCATAATTTCATGTTCATTAATTAAAGCATTAGTCTGTTCCTGTGCCTGAGCGAGCATCGCATCTGCCTTGTCCCTTGCATCCTGTAATATTGCATCCTTATTTGCAATAATTTTTTGATACCTCTTGATTTCATCTGGTGTTCTAAGTCGTAATTCGTCAACTAAGTCATATAACTCATCTTTAGGCACAATTACCTTTGTAGATGATAATGGGTACATTTTACAACTCTCAACAAATTCATAAATATCTTCAATCAATTGTTCAATTCTGCTTGCTCCCATAAATACTATCTCCTATCCCTGATTTATTTTTTACTCATGGATTAGTCTTTTTCCATATTTTCATATTTTTCATGTATTCGGTCAACTACATTTTCTGGTACGAAATGTGTAATATCCCCACCATATAATCCAATTTCACGAACAACACTCGAACTTACGTATGAGTATTCTACACTAGTTGTTAAGAACAGCGTGTCCACTTTTGGATTAATCTTATGGTTAGTTTGTGCAATTTGCAATTCATATTCAAAATCAGTAATTGCTCGTAGACCTCGAATAATTACATTTGCATTTTTTAAATCTGCAAAATCAACCAGTAGACCGTCAAACGATTCTACAACAATATTATCCAAATCCTTCGTTGCTTCCTCTAACATAGTAACTCTTTCTTCTACAGAAAACAATGGACTTTTTGCACTGTTATTCAATACACCAATAATTAATTTATCAACCAATTTTGATGAACGATGGATTACATCTAAGTGTCCCAAAGTAACTGGATCAAAACTTCCCGGATATACACCTATCCTCATAATAGCCTCCATAATACGTATCTTAAAGCTAATAACAGTTCAGTAATCTAAACTAATTTATTATGGCACAACTTCTAATTGGTACCTTCACGCTTTTGTATAAATACATGTTTATTTGTCTTATATTCTTTTGTACGATACACTTCTAGATTCGAATCCTCAAGATACGAAAAATCCGTATCAAGTGAAGCTTCAACAACTATAATTGTATTATAATACATTACACTTGAATGTTCTAAATATTCTAATATTGTTTTCTCAAATCCATTATTATAAGGTGGATCCATGAAAATAACATCGAACACCTTACCATTCTTTTCAGCAAATTGAACAGCAGCGAATGCATCCATCATAAGTACTGTAGCCGAATTTTCAAGGCTAGTTATCTTAAGATTTGATTTGATGCAGTCTACTGCTGCCTTACTATTTTCCACAAATACTGCTGACTTAGCTCCCCTGCTTAGTGCTTCAATACCAATACCACCACTTCCACTAAATAAATCAAGAAAATCACAGTCTACTAAGTCCTGTGCTAATATGTTAAATAAAGTTTCTTTAATTCTATCTGTAGTAGGTCTTGTGTCTGAGCCAGCGATTGTCTTCAATTGTAATCGTTTTGCTTTTCCAGCAATTACCCTCATTCAATCCTCCCTTTTATATCTTAATACAAGTACCTATCGAATACTTGTTGTAATATTTGCGTCAGTTTGTTGACACAACTAATATGAATAGTCTATATCAAAATGCTTCATAATTCAATAGTTAACACAATTTTTTCAAATATTTTTTGTGACCATTTAAATGCTTTTCCGTGTTTTTCCAACTTAACTGGATTACACTAGTGCACATAAGTGCGTCTCTAATAATAATTTTTCGAAGTCTGAATCTTCGACAGGTTTAGAATAATAATAACCTTGCGCATAATCACAACCCATATTTCTAAGAAAAATTGCTTGTTCTTGTGTTTCTACACCCTCTGCTACCACGAATAAGCCTAACCATTTTGCAAGATTTATCACAAATTGTATTACAGAACGACCACTACTTCTGCCAACATTATTCTTCAAAAAGCTCATATCCAATTTTAGAATCTCTATTGGTAAATCACTTAACATATTAAGCGAAGAATAACCAGTTCCAAAGTCGTCCATCTCTATCACAAATCCTAATTTACGAATCTGATTAACAATATCAATCATTTGCTTCGCATTATCCGTATAAGCCGACTCTGTGATTTCTAAATGCAAATACTGAATTGGTATTTTATATTTGTTGACCAAGTCAAATAACAATTGAGGTAACTTTGGATTATACAAATCTACTCTTGAAACATTAACTGAAATTGGTATTAATACATGTCCTGTTTTCATCCAAGAAGCGATTTTCTGACAAACACAGTCCCATACATAATAATCTAACTCACTAATAAAACCATTCTTTTCAAAAATCGGAATGAATTCACCTGGAGAAAGAAATCCATATTCAGGATGCTTCCATCTTACTAATGCTTCAGCACCTATTACACATTCCGAAGATAAATCGAATTTGGGTTGATAATAAACCACAAACTGCCTCTCATCGACTGCTTTTGTCATACCATTCGTAATCATCTGTTCTCTTAATAATTTTTCACGAATTGAATCATCATAATAATTAATGAACGAATCATAATTCCCTTCAAAAGTATCTACAGCTAATTTAGCACGATCACAAATTTTATCAATTGACATTGAAACATCATCTACCATATATACACCAAAGCGCATAACAATATTAATTGGTATAGTATAACTTTTTAGTTTCTTAACAATTGACTTAATAACGGCTTCGCTATACCGTTCATTATTCAATAAAACAAAGAAGTTATCTGCACCTGCATGGCCACATATTGCATTATCATCAAATGAATCAAGCATTATTTTCCCGATAAAATTAAGCAAACGATCTCCTTCTGCTCTTCCAAAGAGTTCATTCACTAATTTAAATCTTGAAATGTTAGCAAAGACAACAAAATATCTTTTATCTTGATTGGTTTGTATTACTTCTGTAAATTTCTTTGTAAAAAAATTAAAGCTATAAAGACCAGTTAATGTATCTCTTTCATACAAGTTAACAACAGCTGCTGTTTTTAATAATTTTATTGTATTAGCAATTCTTCTCTTAATTATTGCAGGCCTAAAAGGTTTTGCAATAATATCATGAGCCCCTAGCTGAAGTGCTTCTAACTCTTTTGTTTCATTATTATCCGCTGTAGTTACAATTACTGGTATATTCATTGCAACTTCCATTCTCTGAAGTTCTGCAAGGAATGCAAATCCATCCATATTCGATATCATTAAATTCAATAGAATCATCGATATCTTAACAGCATGGCTTTCTAACTTGGTAAGTGCTTCCGTAATAGTACTTACATCAACAATCGTATATGTATCTGATAATATCGCATGCAATGTTGATCTATTCTCTTCGTTATCATCAATTAACAGAATAATTTCTTTTTGATTCATTATGAAAGGAACCTCCCAAGTTATATTTACGAAGTAGTACTCCCCGTATGCTATTATCTGTTTTATTATAACATATTTTCAGAATAATTGAAGTAATAATCTACATTTTTTCCTATAACTTCATTATTAATTGACAGTCTCTGTAATTATATAGACAAAAGAGGTATAATATCATGAATTTCATAATATTATACCTCTCTTTTTATTGCTTCTTTTGCACAGCTATATGCTAATAAACGTTTGCTTTCGCATATATCTACTTCGCATATAATTCTTTAGCACATTCATTAATAGCTAGCTTATTTACCCGCCATTAATTTTTCTTGTTCAGCGATCATTTTTTTGACCATGTAACCGCCTACAGAACCATTCTGGTATGATGTTAAATCACCGTTATAACCATGTTTTAATGGTACTCCAAGTTCACTTGCCACTTCATACTTAAATTTGTCCATTGCTTCTCTTGCTTCTGGTATTACTGAATGATTTCTGCTTGCCATAATAAACTCCTCCATTCCTATTCAGATGATTTACCTGAATAAGTCGTGTTGTTGTTTGTTACGATATTATTATATGGAATTATCTTATTAATACACTTGTAATTTTTTCAAATTTTAAAGGTCGGAGAATGCTTCATATAATCGATTCATTGCCTCTTCTAATGTCTTTCTTGGTGCCGCTATATTAATTCTCTCAAAGCCCAATCCTTCTTTACCAAATATGATACCTTCATCTAACCATAGTTTAGCTTTCTTTTGTATACGATCCTCTAAGTCTCTTAACTCTAACCCATATGCATTAAAGTCAAGCCACACAAGATATGTTCCTTCTGGGACAGATAAAACAACTTTAGGCATTTTCGTTTCAACAAAATCTCTAACATAAGTGATATTCTCTACTAAATATATCTTTAATTCTTCAAGCCAATTTTCACCATAGTTATATGCTGCTTGACATGCTATAAGGCCAGAGATATTAGGTTCATCGAAACCGGTCTTACCCACTTCCTTTTTAAACAATTTCCGAAGCTTTGTATTTGCAATAATTATATTGGATAATTGTAATCCAGCTAAATTGAATGTTTTACTCGGAGATGTACAGGTTATAGTAATATTCTCTATATCTTTGTTTAACGAAGCAATCGGGATATGTTTTTTCTCACCATATACAAAATCTTCATGGATTTCATCAGCAATTATTATAACATTATGCTTTAAACAAATCTCACCTATTCTTGTTAATTCTTCTCTAGTCCACACACGACCAACTGGATTATGAGGACTACAAAAAACAAATACCTTTACGGAGTTCTCTATTATTAATTCTTCGAATTTTTCAAAATCGATGGTATAAACTCCTTTATGATCTTTCACTTCATATAACAGTGAATTATTAATTAGTTTTCGTTCGTTCTCAATAATAATATTCGTAAAAGGATAATAGACTGGATTTTGAATTAAAACAGCATCTCCTTCTTTCGTAACAGCTCTTATTCCCATACTAATTGCAAATACAACACCTGGTGTATATACTAGCCACTCTGGTTTAATGTCATAGTTATGTCTCGTTTTCATCCAATTAATTACTGTTTTTTGATATTCTTCTTTCGGGTATGTATAACCAAATATTCCGTGTTGCACTCTTTTTTCTAATGCATTTGTTATCTCTGGTAATGTTGCAAAATCCATATCTGCAACCCAAAGAGGCATAACGTCTATATCTTTTCCTCTCTCAACAGCAAAATCATATTTTAGAGAATTTGTATTAGTACGGTCAATGATCTGTCCAAAATTATAAGTTCCCATCTGTCAGTCCTCCACTTTAAATTTGTGTTATTATATGCTTTCAATTCAAAAAAGTCAATGTACTTTCCTATCTTATTGATATGATAAATCTAGAACATGAAAAACTCACTGTTATACCGCAAATATTGATTAGTTTATATAGAACTTTTGCTTGTTCTATGCTATACTCGCTACTATAAATAGATAGGAGTTGATTTGTTGTTTACCATACATCTTAATACAAATTCAAAAACACCATTATATGATCAAATATATACCTATATCAAGGAGGAAATTAAAAACGGTTCCATCCCTTATCATGCTAAACTTCCTTCTACAAGGAGCCTTGCCACTTATCTACAAGTGAGTAGAAATACAGTTGATATGGCTTATTCCCAATTAGTTTCCGAAGGTTATATTGAATCCAAATCGAAATCAGGTTACTATGTTTGCCAAATTACCGAAATGCTTGCACTCCCTGAACGAGCAACAATAAAACAGGTTAAATTGACGCAAGAAAAACCTAATTTTACTTATGACTTTTCACCTTTTGCAATTGATATTCGTCACTTTCCTTATAATACATGGCGTAAACTTTCTAAAGAATGTTTAAACAATTCAAACAACGACCTTTTCTTATTAGGACACAAACAAGGGGATATGGATTTTCGAGAGTCTATACAAAAGTACCTTCACGAATCTCGTGGTGTTCAATGTGACAAGGAACAGATTATTATTGGTGCAGGTGCGGATTATCTATTACAACTATTATCAGGGTTACTTCAGGCATTATCTGATACATGTAAAATAGCTATGGAAAACCCTACTTATACACAGGCATATCGTATCTTTCGTGGACTTGGTGTATCAACTTGTTGTATTCCGCTTGATCATTCTGGTATCAGCATAGATAGCCTTAAACGATCAGATGCAAACATCGCTTATGTAACTCCATCTCATCAGTATCCTCTTGGAATAATTATGCCAATCAAACGTCGTCAAGCCTTATTAAGCTGGGCTAACGAAGAAGAAAATCGATATATTATCGAAGACGACCATGATAGTGAATTCCGTTATAAAGGAAAGCCTATTCCCGCCCTACAAGGACTCGACCAAAACGGTAAAGTTATCTATATAGGAACATTTTCAAGAGCCGTTGCCCCTGCAATCCGTGTTGGTTATCTCGTTCTACCACAAACTTTACTTAATCTATATAAATCAAAATATAATTACTATACATCTACAGTATCAAGGATTGACCAATCAATCTTAACTGCATTCATTAATGAGGGCTATTTTGAACGTCACCTTAATAAAATGAGAACACTGTACAAAGGTAAACATGATATCTTAATGCAAGCTCTCAAGATATTCAAGAATAAAGTATCCATTCAAGGTGAACACGCTGGATTACATCTTGTAGTTACATTTCATCTACCTATTACAGAAGAAGAACTAATTGCTAAGGCTGCGAAGTCTTCCATTAAGCTCTATGGTTTAAAGGACTTCTTTATAAGTTTCAATGATTCGATAAACTATGAACCAACTATTCTACTAGGTTATGCAAATCTTACGGAAGATGAAATTATACATGGAATCAAACAACTCTATCAAGTATTATGTGACCAGTAGTTTGTATGATGGTTCCAGTTCATATTCAAATACGGACTCTGTTTACTATGCTGATAATTTTTATTTATAGAAAAAGCTTCTACATACTAAAGTGAACCCCTTTGTTAGACAAACAAACGGGGTTCACTTATGTAGAAGCTTTTTCTATAAATAAATACTTAGGAGTTATTATCAAAGGAATGGCAATTTCCATATGATAATTTTTTATAATAAGAATAATGGTAATTTATTCTTTATATACATAATAATCTATCTTTGTACTCTACCCGAACCGTCTCCACCAGCTAATTTCATAACTTCATCAACGCTTACTTGGTTAAAGTCACCTTCTATTGAGTGTTTTAAACAACTTGCTGCAACAGCAAATTCGATCGTTTGTTGTGGTGCAAAATTATTAACGCAAGCGTAGATTAATCCGCCACCGAATGAATCTCCACCACCAACACGGTCAACAATGTGCATTAAGTAGTCTTTACTAAAAAAGAATTCCTCACCATTATAAAGCATTGCTGCCCATTTGTTATCATTAGCTGATATTGACCCTCTTAAAGTGATTGCTACTTTAGAGAAGTTGAAACGTTCTACTAATTGTTTTGCAACATCTTTGTAACCTTCATGGTTAACTGTACCAGTTGTTACATCAGTGTCTGATGCTTTGATACCGAATACATCTGCTGCATCTTCTTCGTTAGCAATACAAACATCAACATATTCACAAAGTTTACCCATAACCTCGCCAGCTTTTTCCTTTGACCATAATTTATTTCTGTAATTAAGGTCACATGAAATAGTGATATTTCTTTCTTTTGCCGCTTTACAAGCTTCAAGACAAATATCAGCAACGTTATCACCTAAAGCTGGAGTAATACCAGTGAAGTGGAACCATTCTGCACCTTCAAATATCTCATCCCAGTTAAAGTCTTCTTTTGTTGCTAAACTCATTGCAGAGTTCGCTCTATCATAGATAACTTTTGAAGGTCTTTGAGAAGCACCTTTTTCAAGATAGTAGATACCTACTCTGTCGCCACCACGAGTGATATTAGAAGTATCAACCCCATATCTTCTTAATGAGTTAACAGCAGCTTGCCCGATTTCGTGTTTTGGAAGCTTTGTAACGAATTTAGCCTCTAAACCATAGTTCGCTAAAGAAACAGCTACATTAGCTTCTCCTCCACCATAAGTTGCACCGAAAGATTCAGCTTGAACAAAGCGGTAATATCCTTCTGGTGCTAATCTCAACATTAATTCTCCAAATGTAACAACTTTCTTAGACATATCAAAATCCTCCTAGAACAATAGTTTTATCTTTATTTTTGTAAAAGATGGATAGCGAATCTACCAACTTCATCAGTTAAATATACTGCAACCATTTTTTTCTTGTCGTTGTATTTTGCTGTTTCCATATTGACCTCAACACCCTTACGTTCTAAGTATGCAACTGCACGGTCTATGTAATTTGTCTTGATAGCAATGTGACCATTTGCTCCAAGATATGAAGTTTTCATAACTTCTATAGCAGAACCTGCGAACACTGAGCTATTCCCAACCTTTTTAGCAAAACCAAAGATGGAGTCAAACTTTCCAGCAACTTTTTCTGCTTCGCTTTCATCATTTGCATTAATTCCAATGTGTGCGATTTCAAAACCTAACATTAATTCAACAGCTTCTTTTGTAAGCTCTTTTATTTTGTCGAATTCACCTGCGTTAATCATCTCACCACTTACCATCCAACTACCACCACAAGCGATAATTTTTTCAAAATCTAAGTAACTCTTTAGGTTTTTAGCGTTAATTCCACCAGTAGGCATGAATTTCATGTTTACATATGGAGCTGCCATTGATTTGATCATATTCAGGCCACCAGCTGCTTCAGCAGGGAAGAACTTAACTACTTCAAGACCTAGTTCAATTGCTGTTTCAACATCACTTGGGTTAGCTGTACCTGGAGTTATAGGATATCCTTTTTCTACGCAGTATCTTACCACTTTCTTGTTTAGTCCGGGGCTAACGATAAATTTTGCGCCAGCTTCCATTGCTTTATCTGCTTGCTCAGTAGTTAAGACAGTACCTGCACCAATTAACATCTCAGGATATTCTGTAGCCATAACCCTAATTGCTTCTTCAGCAGCTTCTGTACGAAATGTAATCTCAGCACATGGAAGTCCGCCTTCACATAATGCCTTTGCTAATGGAAGTGCATCTTCTACTCTGTCAATTTTGACTACGGGAACAATTCCTATTTTTTGTATTTCCTCTAATACATTATTCAAGATTTTACCACCTTTCATTTCTATATATGTCGTGTTTCTGTAAGTGCTTACATTTACAATTCTAATTTAAATTATAAATTTTTTTAAGTATAATTACAAGTATTTATTTATAAAAATTCTACTACCTTCATTATGGAAAATAGTAGAATTTTTAGCTACGCTTCTACGCCATACACTTCTATCTGCGTTAAAGCTGGGAATGGCGATGGGTCGTCTGATTTTATTAGATTTTTAAGGCATACCCACTTAATCTTCTTCTTATCAAAAGTGATTGTATGTGGATCATAACTCTTTTCAAGTTTCCAATCAAATTCAGTCCCATCAGAGAATTCTACTGTTACTTTCGTCCACCAGTTATCATGCGGGAAATCCGCTCTTGTATAAAGTACAATTTTATCCGTAATAACTTCTCTACCGAAATCAACTTTAATTTTTGCATCATCTTGCATATTGATTCCCCAAGATGCGAAAGGCCATTCACCATGGGAAGTATTTGCTTTAACTCCATCAATAGCATTCTTTGCTGCAAATACGGATTCTCCTCTGGTTTCAACATTGGCTGATGCATGTGGATAACAATTCGATTCCTCATGTTGATCCGCTACGTTAAGTGCTAGATTCTTATAGCTAGCTATCTCTTGCATCGTTGCTACTCGTGCAGTTATAAGATGACGATCTCCACTAAAAATCTTAGGTGAATAACAAACCTTCTTTTCTCCAAATGGTATTACATAACTATAGCTATTTGATTTCAGATAGACAAATGCACTTCCAAGGGCATCATCTATTTGTAATACTAAGTAAATATCTTTCTCCGAGGATTCAAGCATAATGGAATCACCTTCCTTGTATGCCTGATCATAATATAAGAAAACTTCATTTTCATGACTATTTTCACATGCTATACTTCCATCCGTATGCAATACCTTTAATGATAGCTCTACCATTATGTCCTCCTATTTGGGCTGTTTTCCTATGTATGCCAAAATACCACCATCAACATATAATATATGTCCATTAACAAAATCAGATGCCTCTGATGCTAGGAATACTGCTGGGCCAGATAAATCTTCTGCATTTCCCCAACGGGCTGCTGGTGTCTTAGCGATGATGAATTGATCGAATGGGTGTCTTGATCCATCTTCTTGAATCTCTCTAAGTGGAGCTGTTTGTGGAGTAGCGATATAACCAGGTCCAATACCGTTACATTGAATATTGAACTCGCCATACTCAGAAGCGATATTCTTTGTTAACATCTTAAGACCACCTTTAGCTGCTGCATATGCAGAAACTGTTTCACGTCCAAGTTCACTCATCATAGAACAGATGTTAATAATCTTTCCATGACCTTTTTTAATCATTGAAGGTATAACGGCTTTTGCAACGATAAAAGGTGCATTTAAATCAACATCAATAACTTGTCTGAACTCCTCTGCTGACATTTCATGCATAGGAATTCTTTTAATGATACCAGCGTTGTTTACAAGTATGTCGATAACTCCAACTTCCTTTTCAATTTTAGCTACCATATCGTTAACTTGATCTTCACTAGTAACATCACATACATAACCATGAGCTTTGATACCAAGTTCAGTGTATGATGCAATACCTTTTTGTACAAATTCATCTTTGATATCACAGAAAACAATTGTCGCACCCGCTTCTGCATAAGCACTTGCAATAGCGAAACCTATTCCGTAAGAAGCACCTGTAATAAGCGCGATTTTTCCGTCTAATGAAAAACTATTCATAATATTTGACATATTCATCTTCTCCTATTCTAATTTTCTTTTTAAATACCTACTCCTCGAAATCTTCTAGCACGAAGTTTGAGTTACATAATATCAGTCATTGCTACTCCATCCATATCATCGAATGCTTGGTTTTCGCCAACCATACCCCAGATGAATGTATAAGCTCTTGTACCACATCCTGAGTGAATTGACCAGCTTGGAGAAATAACAGCTTCTTCGTTTCTCATAACGATGTGTCTTGTTTCCGTAGGTTCTCCCATGTAATGGAACACACATGAATCTTCTGACATTTCGAAGTATAAGTAAACTTCCATTCTTCTATCGTGAGTGTGGCATGGCATTGTGTTCCATACGCTACCTGGTTTTAAACTTGTCATACCCATCACTAATTGGCAACTTTCAACTTGACCTGGAAGGATATATTTGCAGATAGTTCTGTGGTTTGATTCTTCTAAAGATCCAAGTTCAACTTTGTTAGAATCTTTAACGATAACTACGCCTTCTTCTTCTGTTCCCTCTGGTTTAATTAATACTGTTGGATAAGTTTTGTGTGCTGGCGCGCTGTTAAAATAAAATTTTGCTGGGTTTTTATCATCAGCACTGATGAAAGTGATGTCTTTCGATCCCATACCTATGTACATTCCTTCTTTGTAATCAAGGACATAATCTCTTCCGTCAACTGTAACTGTACCTTTTCCACCGATATTGATGATACCCATCTCTCTTCTTTCTAAGAAGTATTCTGCCCTAATTTCTTCACCTGCAGTTAATACAAGTGGAGTAACTGGTACTGCTGCACCTGTAATGATACGGTCAATATGACTATATACTGTTTTGATTTCTCCTGCTACGAATAGATTTTGAATAAGGAATTCTTCTCTAAGTCTCTCAGTTGTATAGTGTTTTACATCTCTTGGTGATGATGCTGTTCTAAGTTCCATAATAATACCTCTCTTTCAATTAACATGCTTATTGTTTGCTTCGATGAACTCAGTATATCATACAAATACACCTAAATCTTGTTATTTCAGTACATAAAACTTGCATATTATGAACATTTGGAGTAAGATATAACTATTGGATGACGAATTCTACCATTAATACACATTGCTAGTTACTCATGACCGTACAACCAATAGAAAACCTATTATGAATAAAAAGGAATAAAAACACTATGGAAAAATATACATCATGTAAACAAGCTATTGATCATTGTATTACCAATAAGTATTTTGCTGTTGCCTATCTGTGCAACGAAGAAAAAACCATGAATATTCATATTCACGATTGTTACGAAATGTACTTCTCCATAACTGGTGGCAAACAATTTCTTATAGACAACAAATTTTATGATATTGCCCCAGGAGACTTATTCATTATTAATCAATTTGAAAGTCACTATCTTTCTAAAATTGATCAAATGATACATGAAAGAATAGTCGTTTCGATTCATCCCGACCTCATTAAGATGCTATCAACAAAAAACACCGATTTATCTACATGTTTTACCAAGCGCACCAAGGGTTGTTCACATCGTCTTCATCTAACATCAGAACAACAACAACGTTTTTATTACTACATAAACAAAATCACCTCCATCGATAGCTATGGTAGCGACATAATTGAAAAGGCTTGTTTTATGGAACTACTCGTTATGATTAATAGTATCTACACGGAGAATCTAAATCTAGACTCAAGTGTAAATGATTATAAATACAACCAACAAGTGGAACAGATTATACAATATATAAACCAAAACATATGCGAACCGATAACAATTGAATTTCTTGCGAAACACTTTTATCTTAGCGATTCCTATATATGTAGAATATTCAAGTCAGCTACCGGTACAACAATCAATAAATACATAACCGCTCGTAGAATCAGTATAGCAAAATCTCTCCTATCCTCTGGAATGAGTGTAAGCGATGTCTACTCACAAAGTGGTTTCAACGATTACAGTAACTTTTTGAAAGCATTTACAAAAGCGGTAGGGGTCTCTCCTAAAAAATACGCCTTGTATAGTAATTCATAACGCAAAAATCCCGTAACACTATTTACATGTTACGGGATTTTTGTGAGTCCATTATTTATTCTTTTCAAAATATGCTTTACCAAAGTCTCGGTCAAGAAACATCTGTTCCTTCAATTCTTCTAAACCGTTGAATTTTACTTCTCCACGTTCAAAAGTATAGAAGTTTACTTTTATCACTTGTCCATATAAATCGCCATCAAAATCGAACAGATACGATTCAATACCGGGTCTTGTCTCACCACCAATCGTTGGTTTAAATCCAAGATTAGTAATTCCTTCAAATGTACCAGCTTCTGTTTCAATTGTTGTTACATAAACACCATTTGGTGGTAATAATTTTTCAATAGGTGGATAGATATTCGCCGTTGGCATTGATAATACTTTACGCCCAATTTGGTTCCCATATACAACGGTACCTTCTATACTAAATTTTCTACCAAGCATAGAATTCACTTTTTCTATATGCCCTTCTAATAATTCCTGACGAATAGTTGAACTACTAACTACTTGTTCATTAAACATAACTTTATCTAACACTACCAATTCATAACCATAAACTTTTGAAAGTTTCTCTAATAAATCAACATTACCTTTACGTTTATATCCAAAAGCAAAGTCACTTCCGACTACCACTTTTTTGGCACGTAACTTCTTACATAGAATCTCTTCAATAAATATTTCTGGTTGCATATGTCTTGTTTCTTCATCAAATGGATATGAAATCATTACCTGTATACCCAAGTATTGAAGATAATTTCTCTTTTCTTCTTCCGTAAGCAAATTACCTTCAATATGATCTGTTCGAACTCTATCTGCTGACGCAAATGTGAATACAGCCGGTTTAAGCCCCTGTTTCGAACCAGCAAGAACTTCCCTAATCAAAAGTTGATGACCAATATGGATCCCATCAAACTTTCCTAACGTAACGGCTGTATCATATTCCATCTGGATCTCATCTTTATTCGTAATATACTTCATAAAAAAACCATTGCCCCCTGTTTTATGCATTCTACGAATAGGTGTTTCTAATCTAATTAAGAAACATCTTAACCGGTTTTAGAATCGAAGCTCCCTGCCATTCATAGATTGCACTAAATTGTTCATCTATATTGTAGATTCTTACTTCTTTATGTTCACCTAACGAACTTTTTGCATCTTCTTTGTTTTTAATATGTTCTAGTTTCAACGGATTACCATTTGCTAAGAAACGATTTCCAACTTCATTCACATATACTTTCGGATACTGTGGAAACATATCTGCAACAGGAATCACTCGTTCCATAAGCTTGTCTTCTTGCTGTAATTTTTGTGCTTCTTCTAACGTAATGGCATCTGCCAATAGAAAATTACTAACCTTAGTACGAACCAGACTCTTCATACAGCCCCCACAGCCAAGTGTTTCACCAATATCGTGGCATAACGTACGAATATATGTCCCTTTTGAACAATTTACCCTCATCCGTACCTCGTGACAATCATCAGTTAGTTTTATTTCAAGAATTGTAATATCATGAATTGTAATCGGCCTAGGTTTTCTCTCGATGACCTTTCCTTCTCTTGCGAGCTCATATAACTTCTTTCCATTAACCTTTAATGCTGAAAACATTGGAGGAATCTGTTCAATAGGTCCAACAAATGAATTCACCACTTCTCTTACTTGCTCCTCTGTCACTAAAACATCAGCTTCTTGTAATACTGCACCAGTAATATCTTGTGTATCCGTCACTTTTCCAAGAAGTAAAACTGTTTCGTATTCCTTATCTTTATCCGTAAGCAAGTCACATAATTTAGTTGCATTTCCAAGGCAAACAGGTAATACGCCCGTTGCATCAGGATCTAATGTTCCTGTATGTCCAATTTTCTTTTGCCTAGTTATACCTCGGAGTTTGGCTACTACATCATGAGATGTGAAGCCTTTCTCCTTATATATATTAATAATTCCATTAATCAATGTCTTCTCTCCTGCTAATTAATTTACCTTTTATACGATACCTTGGTTTCTTAATTGTATATCAATATGTCTGATGATGTTATTAATTACATCATGCATAACACCTTTCATGGAACAACCAGCAGCTTTTACATGACCGCCACCGCCGAAATATACCGCGATTTTACTAACATCCACATCACCATTAGCACGCATACTTACTTTAAACTCTTGAGGTTCTGTTTCATAGACGAAGACTGCAACCTCTACACCTTTTGTAACACGTAATTGATCAATGATACCGTCTAAATCCTTAGAAGTCACTTCGTAGAATTCCATTGTCTTTTTGCTCAGTGTTGATACGATACATTTATCATTTAGTACTAGAAAACTCTCTAGTAAACATCTTCCTAAGATTTGATTTTGATGATAGTCCTTCTGATAAAAACTTTCATCTATAATCCGAGCTGAAGATACACCCTTACTAAGCAACTTACCAGCAATTGTCATAGTTCTTTCTGTTGTATTGGAATGCTTGAATACACCTGTGTCATGAACAATACCAAGATACAAAGCTTCTGCTGTTTCTAATGAAATCTTATCTTCGTCAAATACTTCAAACATTACTTCACAAGTTGAACTTGCATCCAAACAAACATGATTAGTCCCAGCGAATTTCGTATTACTTACGTGGTGATCAAAACATATAGTCTTCTTCGCATTCTCAAACATTGGAATTGCATTCCCTAAACGATCAACACTGCCGCAGTCAAGGGATAAGAATAAATCATACTGTTCTACATCTGTATTATATTCTGTATTAATTTGGTCTAGCCCTGAAATCATATTGAATGAATCAGATACCGACTCAAGAAAGACATCCGTACGTATCTCTGGTCGATTTTCCTTTAAATAGTGATATGTTGCCATACAAGATCCTGTACAATCACCATCCGGCCGTACATGACCTGATATTGCGATCGTTTCCACGCCTTCTAACATATCTAATAGCTTCATCATTATCACCTTACTTTCTTATTTAATAATTTTATTATCTAATGTTCAAACTTCATATAATAATTATTCTCATTCTGTATATAAAATAGTACTAAATGTACAATTATCATTTATTATAATACCATAAAGACTTTGAAAAATCTACTTGTCAACCTAACACAAGGTCAACTACTACATTCTTAAATTTCTACTCATATGATGCTATAATGACACAACCGGCTTAAGAAAAGGCAATCCTCATCAGATGTGTTTACCTACAACTAATGAAGATTGCCCTTGGTCTAGGTTTGTATATTATCCAAACTATAGACTTCATATATGAATTTGTAGTGATGTTGTTGTTAACTTTTGGTAACTCTTCAGTTGCCTCCTATTATCAGACAGCCTGAATAATCACTTTTAGTTATCTTTATCATCTTCAGCATCATCTGAAGCATCAACCAAATCTTTATTCACATCATCAATTAATTTCGACATGTTTACACCATATTCAATAGATTGATCCATAACAAATGTTAATTCTGGTGTATTACGAAGATTCACTGACTTTGCTAATAGTGTTCTTAAGTATGGAGCAGCACTTCTAAGGCCCTCATAAGTGGACTGTTTCTTCTCTTCATCGCCTAAAACACTGATATATACTTTAGCATGTTTTAAATCAGGTGCCACTTCAACCGCAACAACAGAAGTCATTGGGCTAATTCTTGGATCTTTGATTTCTCTATTAATCAACATGCTTAATTCTTTTTGTACTTCACCGTTAATTCTTGTATTTTTAATGCTATTCTTTCTCATATAAACTCCATTTCCGCACGATGTAACCAAAAGTGCTCTACGATTATATCAGGAAATTGTAATAATTATATTATTACTTTCTTGGTACCTCTACCATTGTATAAACTTCAACTTGATCCATCTCTTTCACATCGTTGAATTTTTCGAATACAAGACCACATTCATAACCCGCAGCAACTTCTTTTACATCATCTTTAAATCTCTTTAATGATGCAAGATCGCCATCAAATATTACAATACCATCACGGATTATTCTTACTTGTGAACCACGTACTACTTTACCATCTAATACATAAGAACCAGCAATTGTACCTAGACCTGAAGCTTTGAATACTTGACGCACTTCAACATGACCAAGTACTTTTTCTTCAAATGTAGGGTCAAGCATACCCTTCATAGCAGCTTCAATATCTTCAATAGCATTATAGATTACACGGTATAGACGTAAATCAACTTTCTCACGATCAGCAATTTCTTTTGCAGTATTATCAGGTCTTACATTGAAACCAATGATAATTGCATTAGAAGCACTTGCAAGAATAACGTCTGATTCATTAATAGCACCTACGCCACCATGAATAATACGAATTGCAACTTCATCATTACTTAATTTTACCAAACTTTGTTTTACCGCTTCTACAGAACCTTGAACATCGGCCTTAACAATAATATTAAGTTCTTTGATGTTACCAGCTTGAATTTGTGAGAATAATCCATCAAGTGATAATTTTGATTTTGTATCATCAAGTAATTTTTCTCTACTTTGTTTGATAAATGCTTCAGCAATAGAACGAGCTTCTTTATCATTCTCTGTAGCCATGAAGACTTCACCAGCACCTGGTACTTCATTAAGACCAAGAATTTCAACTGGTGTAGATGGACCTGCTTCCTTCACACGTCTACCTTTATCATCAATCATTGCTCTTACTTTACCATATGCAGAACCAATTGCGATAGAATCTCCTACGTTAAGAACACCTTTTTGAACTAATACAGTAGCAACTGGACCTCTACCTTTGTCAAGCTCAGCTTCAATTACAATACCTCTACCTTTACGGTTTGGATTAGCCTTTAATTCGCACATTTCAGCAGTTAATAAAATCATCTCAAGTAATTGATCAATTCCTTCTCCTGTGTGTGCTGATACAGGTACGAATACAGTATCTCCACCCCAGTCTTCTGCTATTAATTCATGTTCTGTTAATTCTTGTTTTACTCTTTCAATATTAGCACTTGGTTTATCAATCTTATTAATTGCAACAATAATTTGAATTCCTGCAGCTTTAGCATGATTGATGGCTTCAACAGTTTGTGGCATTACACCATCATCAGCGGCTACAACTAAGATAGCGATATCTGTTGACTGTGCTCCACGCATTCTCATAGATGTGAACGCCTCATGTCCTGGAGTATCTAAGAATGTAATCTTTTCATTATTAACATTTACTACATACGCACCGATATGTTGCGTAATACCACCAGCTTCATTATTCGTTACATGTGCTTTACGAATTGTATCAAGTAATGATGTTTTACCATGATCAACGTGACCCATTACACATACAACTGGTGGTCGTTTTACTAATAACGCTTCATCTTCTTCTTCTTCTTTTAATAACTCTTCTATCACATCAACTTTTTCTTCTAACTCAGCGATTATTTCGAATTCTAAAGCGATTTCTTCTGCTTCTTCAAAAGTGATTTCTTGATTGATTGTTACTACTTTACCTTGTAAAAACAACTTCTTTACTAATGCAGCAGCTGGCATCTTCATTTTATCAGAAAGTTCTTTTATAGTTAACACTTCTGGTAAGATAATTGTCTTAATGCCATCATCTTCAACTTCTTGCACTACTGGTGTAGGCATAATAAATTGCCCTTTTCTTGGTGCACCATTGTTGTTATTATTTTTGTTCGTATTATTGTTTCTGCTATTGTTATAACCGTTTCTATTATCATTACGATTGTTGTTTCTATTATTGTTTCTGTTGTTGTTATAACCATTTCTATTATTGTTTTGGTTATTGTTTGATGTATTATTTTGATTGTTGTTACGGTTATCGCCTGGTCTGTTCGTGTTATTATTACCACGATTATCGTTTGGTCTATTCGTGTTATTATTTACGCGATTATCGTTTGATCTATTTGTGTTGTTATTACGATTATCGTATGGTCTATTTGCGTTATTATTTACACGGTTATCATTTGGTCTATTCGTGTTATTATTTACACGGTTATCGTTTGGTCTATTCGTGTTATTATTTACACGGTTATCGTTTTGGTTATTGAAACGATTGTTTGGGCGATTATTGTTAGTATTATTATTGTTATTAGTGTTATTATTATTGTTATTATTCATATTTCGATTGTCGTTCCTATTATCGTTCCTAGTATTGTTTCGGTTGTCATTGCGATTATATCCTTGACTACCTGTATTTTCATTATTTCTCTGATTATTCGTTCTGTTATTATTTGTTCTTTGATCATGCGAATGCAAAGCGTTAGTAGTCGTTGTTTCTACTTTTTTTGTTGATTCACTTGCTTTAGCAGGAGCTGGAGTCTGATATTTAACACGAACCATATTAACAACATTTTCTTCAATGCTATTCATATGACTATTAACCTCAACTCCCTTTTCCTTCAAGAACGAAATAATATCCTTACTAGATTTATCTAATTCTTTCGCTAATTCATAAATTTTAATTTTCGACATACTTACTACCTCCGCTATTCCACTACATTTTTAAGTTGCTTTTGTGTTGCATCAGCCAAGCCCTTATCAAGCATTGCTAAAGAGGCTCTCATTTCTTTACCCATTGCATGACCTAGCTCTGTTTTCTCACCAAAAAAGTAAATTGGCACTTTATAGTAAGTACACATATTGGTAAACATTTTCTTGGTATTATCTGACGCGTCTGAGGCTACGATTACCAGTTGTGTTTTATGTTCTTTAATAGCTTTTTCAGTAGAAAATTCTCCACTTGCGACCTTTCCGGCCTTCGTTGCTATTCCAATATATGATAGAATCTTGTTCTTTATCCTAGGGTCATATTGCACTTCGGTATTAATTTGTTCCAAGATCTATCAACTCCTTTTCTAATTGCTCATACACTTCTTTTGGAATAGTTACTTTTAAAGAACGTTCTAAACCTTTGCTTTTTACCGATTTAGAAAAACATTCTAAGGAACTACACATATAAGCTCCTCTTCCATTTTTCTTTCCTGTTGCATCGATAACAATCTCATCTTCAGGTGTTTTAATAACCCGAAGCATTTCTTTTTTTGTTTTCATTTCACCACAACCAACGCATTGTCTTAGTGGTATTTTTTTTGTTTTCATTTAATCACTTCCTAAGTGTATTACGATTTTATTCTATTCCTCATTAAAGGATTCACTTTGTTCACTAGTACCGTAAACTTGAGTTTCACTCTTAATATCAATCTTATATCCAGTTAATCTAGCTGCTAATCTAGCATTTTGACCTTCTTTACCAATTGCAAGGGATAATTGATAATCTGGAACAACTACATTAGCTGTTTTTTCTTCAACATTAACATCTACTGAAACAACTTTAGCTGGGCTTAATGCATTTTCAATTAACACAGCTGGATCATCACTCCAGTTAATGATATCGATTTTCTCACCTCTAAGTTCATTAACGATTGCATTGACTCTAGCTCCGTTAAGACCTACACAAGCACCTACTGGATCAACGTTAGCGTCGTTTGAATATACTGCCATCTTAGTTCTTGAACCAGCTTCTCTTGAAATACTCTTGATTTCTACAGTACCATCTTTAACTTCAGTTACTTCAGCTTCGAATAATCTCTTAACTAACTCTGGATGAGTTCTTGATACTGTAATTCTTGGTCCTTTTGTTGTATCTTTTACTTCTAATACATATAATTTAATACGATCTGTAGGCTTAAAACGTTCTCCTCTAACTTGTTCATTCTCAGTTAAAACAGCGTCTACTTTACCTAAATTAATACTTACATTATTGCCTACATAACGTTGTACGATACCAGTTACGATATCTTTTTCCTTGCCATAGTATTGATTGAAAAGTACTTTTCTTTCTTCTTCACGAATCTTTTGTACTACTACTTGTTTTGCCTTTTGAGCTGCAATACGTCCGAAGTTTTTAGGTGTAACTTCCACGTGAACGATATCACCTAAGTTGTTCTTTGGGAATCTAAGAATTGCTTCCGCTTCACTAATCTGAGTAACTTTATCCGTTACTTCTTCAACGATTTCTTTTTCAGCGTATACAGTAACTTCTCCAGTTTCTCTATCAATGTTTACGCGGATATTGTCTGCTTTTCCAAAATGATTTTTACATGCAGCAACCAATGAATTTTCCATTGCCTCAAGCAAGATGTCTTTGCTTATGTCTTTTTCCTTTTCAATTTGATTTAAAGCATCAATTAATTCTGAGTTCATTATTTTCCTCCACTTTCTACTCTTTTATGTTTCGTGTATTTATTAAAAATCAAGTGCTAATCGAACCATTGCAACATCAGAGCGATTTAATGTCATTGTATTCTCATCTTCAAGTTCAATCGTAATTGTATCTTTATCGAATGCTGTTAATATACCAGCAAATTCTTTTTTCTTATCTAAAGCTTTGTATAGTTTGATTTCTACTTCTTCACCGATACTTTTGGCAAAATGCTTATCTTTCTTTAACTGTCTGCCAAGACCTGGTGAGCTAACTTCTAAAATGTATGCATCATCGATAAAATCTTTCTCATCTAATAAATCACTTAATGCTCTACTTACTAATTCGCAATCATCAATTGAAATTCCTTCTTCTTTATCGATATAAGCACGAAGATACCAATTACCAACCTCTTTCACATATTCAACATCATATAATTCGAAGTTATTCGCTTCTATGATTGGTTCTAAAAGACGTTCGGTTATTGCTTCATATTCTTCTCTCTTTGCCATAAAAACACCAGCTCCTTTTCCATTTCCAAATCTAAAACAGTTATTTATTCTCACACAAGTTATTATAACCATTCAAGCTTCTTTTTTATTATTAACTTGAATATAACACTTAGTAAAATCTATAGCATAATGAAAGAGTGGACTTACGCCCACTCTTATTGCAATCCTATCACTTCAACAACAGTTACATTGTAACATTATTCCATGGCAAAAGCAAGTACTTTCTTTAAAATTAATAAAAGTTGATTTTTTGCTGTTTTCTCATGCTATTATTAGTATTCCATACTAATCTTATAATTCTGCAAATCTTAATTTCATTAAATATGTATTTATAATTTCAATATGGATACGACTTCTTCTCCACACATTTCACCATTTTCATGAAATCCCATAGAAGTATAGAGAGCTTTTGCTCCTATGTTTTCGGGTTCATAAGATAGCCAACAATACTCCGCCTTACCACAAGGTTCACTTCGTAAATATTCTAATGCTACTTGAAGAGCTTCTTTACCTAATCCTTGACCTTGATAATTTTTGTCAATCATTAAACGCCAGATACAATAATTTTTCACAGCAATAGCAGGATCATCTTCACCATCAACTGTATCATAACCGAACATGACAAAACCTACTAGGCAATCATCGTTATAGATTCCAAAAGGTAATGCTACATTCCCATCGATAATTGTTGCGTATGCTTCTAAGATGCTTTCCGTATTAGTTGCAACAAAATTTGTTTGATCCTCTTTTACTGACAACTTTATTACTTTCCAAATGTTACTTGATTCAATTTTCCGTAACTGTATCATGCAAGCCTCCTTCAGATTAGTACTTTTAAAATTCAAACCTTATATTGTTATATAAACAAAGAAGCCCAAGGTTCAACCTCAGACTTCTTCATGTTCCATATTCATTAACAGCCCGTACGGGAATCGAACCCGTGTTTCCGCCGTGAGAGGGCGGCGTCTTGACCGCTTGACCAACGGGCCTTACAACGAAGTTAATGATAACACAGAATATTTTCTTTTGCAAGCATTTTTTTATATTTTTTTAAAAAATATGAATATTTTTAATTAGCTTCCATATACTTATAAATTCTCTTTATTATTACCATTTCTATTTTTAATTTTCTATTTTACCATTCCATTCTCTTTTGCTTTAATAGCAATACTCTTCGAACCGAATCCTCGATTTGCTTTTCGCTAATTTCACCATTCTTAACTGATTTCAACAAACCGTTGTAAGCTTTGCGAAAATCAGCTGGCATAAGGATAAGATCACACCCTGCTTTTACAGCTGCCGAAGTTGATTGTTCAATCGTGTAATTTTTGCTGATTGCACCCATATTCATAGCATCTGTAATAATAACACCTTCATACCCTAACTTCTCACGCAGAATATCAGTAACCATTACTTTTGATAATGAACTTGGCGTATTATCACCAATCACCTTCGGTACCGAAATATGGCCAACCATAATCATATCTATTCCATTCTTAATTCCATCAATAAAAGGTACAAGATCTGCTTTTTCTAATTGTTCATATGTCTTGTCGGTATACGCAAACCCTTCATGAGAATCTTCCGCTGTAGCCCCATGCCCCGGAAAATGCTTATAGCTAGCATACATTCCCTCATCATTAAGCCCTTTTGTGTATGCACTAGCATATTCTACTACTATCTTGGAAGATGAGCTGAAAGAACGATTCCTTACAACCGTATTCTTTTTATTAGTCAAAATATCTGAAGTAGGTGCAAAATCTAGGTTAAAACCATATTTACTTAGATACTCTCCAATAGTACTACCAATCTTATACGCTTCTTCTTTTGATGATACCGTTGATAAATTATCGAACTTGGTTACATTAAACGAAGGATTGTTAGCAATTCTAGCTACTTCTCCACCCTCTTCATCAATTCCAAGGAACATAGGTATTCCATTATTTGCAGTTGCATATTGCTGCGTATTCGTAAGCAGTTTCGTAAGTTGACTCTCACTCTTAATATTACCCGAGAAATATATAACACCAGCAACATGATATTTATTGATTGCATTCTTCGTGTTCGTACCTGCTACTGTTACATTATAATAATTCGTTAATTCTTCGGGTGAAACGATGAACATCTGGCTTATTTTTTCTTCAAGAGTCATGTTTTCGATTATTTCATTCACTTCTTTTAATTGTTGCTTTTCCTTATTAGTTAACTTCATTTCTATTGCTTTATCTTCCGTTACAGTATTTTCTCCTTCACTATTATCTGGATCTTCACTTGTACTAGTTGTATCCACTGTATTATCTTTACCATCTATATTTTCTGTTCCTTCTGCATTATCTGTAGAATCAATCGTCGTTTGATTCTCTTTCACATCATTCAAAGTAGAGTCATTATTATCATCTACCGGCTCTTTCTCAGCCTTAGTCGTTTCTTGCTCTGATTGTAGAAAAGAGGCCGCTACTACATCATTACCGGTTACTTTACCCGCGGTTTTACTACTATCAGTTCCTCCTTTGTATTCCCCTAACAAAATCAATGCGAACCCAACTGCAAAAACCTCCATTAAAACTATGTAAAGATATCTTTTTATATTTTTTTTATAACTATCCTCATTATTTTTCTCTTTGTTCATGCTCCCTTTTTCCTCTCTTAACAATCGTACATTTTATACATTTATTTTATGTTTATATATAAGTTAACCCATGGAATCATATTTGTCAATATTTGGTATTTATTTTTTATCATTTCTTTTATATTATGTACGTACAAAATATATTAAATATAAACATATTACAGCAAACAGCTACTAACGGTGTAATTGTTACAGTTTCTAAACATGAAAATAAGCTCCTACCAGTCTTCGCTAATCATGCAAGTACACTTAAAAAGGTGCATTAATATCTGCTATCAGTTTGTTTATACAATAAAATAAGGACGGAACCCTGTAAATATAGGATTACGTCCTCAACATCTTTAAACTCTTAAAATGCCTATCATTTTTAATCAACCAAAGTATGTTGTATCTATAATAAATACTATGCATCATATTTCTTAATAAATCCCATACCAATAGGGTGTGGTCCTGTATGTGTTCCTATTGTAACACCAATACGACCAATTGTTGGCACCTTAATGCCAAGGCCTTCGTCGACCATATCTTTGAACTTCTCAGCTTCTTCAAAATCAATTCCTGTACCTACTGCAAATGAATAAGTTCCTGGATCTTCATCAATTTTCTTGAAATGATCCTGCGCTATATCAATTAATTTTCTCTTTGACTTCTCACGACTTCTAGTAATTCCAGCAGGGAAGATTTCTCCTTCTTTCAATACTATCAAAGGTTTGATTCCTAGTGTATCACTAGCAAAAGTTAAGAGTTTGCCCATACGTCCGCCCTTTTTTAAATAATCCATACTTGCTATGGTGAAGACGATACGGCCAGTTGATTTAATACGTTCAAGATGGGCAATTGCCTCTTCATAGGAGACACCATCTGCTTGCATACGAAGTGCTTCTTGCACATATAAACCTTGTAAAACAGTATTAACCATTGAATCTATAACAGTTATTACTGCATTTGGGTATTTCTCTAGAACAATTTCTTTTGCATTGCATGCAGATTGATAAGAGCCACTGAATTTAGTTGTAATGCAAATGCAAATCATAGGGATAGCATCTTCTGCATACTTAGAGAAGACATCGACAAAATCTTGAACTGATGGTAAAGAGGTTTTCGGGTACACATGATCCTCTATCATTTTATTATAAAATTCAAAGTGGTCAACTTCAAGACCTTCTTTGTAATAATTTTCCCCATCAAAAGATACATAGAAAGGTACGATCTCAAGACCCTTCTCTTTTGCAAATTCTAATGATAAATCACAAGAACCATCACTGATTATCTGATATTTCATAATAATTTCAACCTCACTTATATCGTATTAATATTACATATCATAGTTTTCAATACCATATGATGCATTTTAACACATTTAATTCAAAAGAACAGTAAGTTTGACTTTTATTAATAATTATTTTATATTTACTGAACATAATGTTAATTACTTTAACAACAAAGGACAACGCAACCATGCAGTCACGCTGTCCTTATATGCTCTATATCTGGAAGAAATCCATTAATGATATTTGATTTGTAGCTGGCAAATCGGCTAGAATTCCTAGATCCGCCATTGTATCAATAACAGTAGCACTGACTTTTGTTCTTTGCCTAAAATCATCAAGTGATAAGAATTTACCATCTTTTGCAGCAAGTACCACTGCTTCTGCCGCTTTATCACCAAGTCCATCTATCGAATTAATTGCCGGCATAATCTTACCATCGAAAATCTGAAAATGATGCGATTTGGCGCGGTAAACATCAATTGGCTCAAACTCAAATCCCCTCGCATACATTTCTTGAACAATTCTCATATCTTTTAAAGTATCTAGTTCCTTCTTTGAAAGATCGTTCATACGTTTCTTATAATCAGCCATGTAATATTCTAGTTTTTCACGGCCAAGACACATAAGCTCATAGTTGAATGCTGAAGCACGGATACTAAAATATGCCGTATAATATGCAAGTGGATAATATACTTTGAAATACGCAATACGAAAGGCCATCATTACGTAAGCAGCCGCATGAGCTTTCGGGAACATGTACTTAATCTTCTTACATGATTCAATGTACCATTCTGGCACTCCCGCTTCAATCATTGCCTTCTCCATATCCGGAGTTAAACCTTTACCCTTACGAACACTTTCCATGATTTTGAAAGCAAGACCATTCTCTACCCCCGTATGGATTAGATAGGTCATGATATCATCACGGGTACAAATCGCCGTAGAAAGCGTACAATTACCATTTTGTATATAATACTGTGCATTGTTAAGCCATACATCCGTACCATGAGACAATCCCGAGATACGTACTAGATCGGAAAACGTCTTTGGCTTTGTATCACGAAGCATTTGCATAACGAAGTCAGTTCCAAACTCAGGAATACCTAGAGATCCTAAATCACAACCACCTAAATCCTCTGGTTTTAAACCTAAAGCACTAAGATTATCGAACAATGATAATACTTTCTCATCATCAAAACGAATGGTTAACGGATCAATTCCTGTTATATCTTGTAGCATACGAATAATGGTCGGATCATCGTGTCCGAGTATATCAAGTTTTAACAAGTTGTGATCAATGGAGTGGTAATCGAAATGTGTTGTTATCGTCTGTGTTGTCATATCGTTTGCCGGTCGTTGCACAGGTGTAAAGGAATAGATTTCTTCACCAAGTGGAAGTACTACGATTCCCCCCGGATGCTGCCCTGTTGTTCTACGAACTCCAACACAACCATCTACGATACGTTCAATCTCTGCTCTTCTCTTATGTTGACCATGTTCTTCATAGTATTTCAGTACATAACCAAATGCTGTTTTCTCTGCTAGTGTACCAATTGTACCTGCACGGAACGTCTGTCCTTTACCAAAGATAACCTCTGTATAATCATGGGCATGACTTTGATACTCTCCAGAGAAGTTAAGATCAATATCCGGCTCCTTATCTCCATAGAAACCAAGGAAGGTTTCAAATGGAATCTCATGACCATCTTTGCTAAGTGGCTGTCCGCAATTCGGACATAACTTATCAGGCATATCACAACCTGATTTTCCTGCAAACGCCTTCACTTCTTCCGAATCAAAATCTGAATAATAACAGTTTGTACAGTAATAATGAGCAGATAGCGGATTAACTTCTGTAATACCTGACATAGTAGCTGCGAATGAAGAACCTACTGAACCTCTCGAACCTACTAGATATCCATCTTCATTGGATTTCCAAACAAGTTTCTGAGCGATAATATACATTACGGCGAAACCGTTACTAATGATCGATTTTAATTCCTTCTCTAGTCGTGCCTTAACCGGCTCTGGTAGATTTGGTCCATACATGGAATGGGCCTTATCATAACAAATGGTACGTAAATCTTCATCAGAGTTTTCAATTACAGGCGGACATTTATCCGGACGTACCGGTGAAATCTTCTCAATCATGTTTGCAATCTTATTGGTGTTCGTTATAACAATCTCTTCTGCTTTCTCTCTACCAAGATAAGCGAATTCTGCCAACATCTCATCTGTCGTGCGAAGATACAACGGTGGTTGGTCATCTGCATCTTTGAATCCTTTACCTGTCATGATGATTCGTCGATACACTTCATCTTCTGGATCTAAGAAATGCACGTCACAGGTTCCAACAACTGGCTTATTAAACTCTTCTCCTAGTGCGACAATCTTTTTATTTATTTCAATCAAGTCTTCATTAGATTTAACATCAAACTTATCACTATTAATCATGAAATTGTTGTTTCCAAGTGGTTGTATCTCCAAATAATCATAGAAATCCACCAATCTTGTAATCTCTTCCCTTGATTGGTTTCTTAGTATTGCTTGATATAATTCGCCTGCCTCACAGGCTGAACCTATTAATAAGCCCTCTCTATTCTCTAGGAAAACACTCTTTGGTATTCTCGGTCTACGAGCGTAGTAATTTATATGGGAATACGAAATTAATTTATAGAGATTAATTCTACCAATGTCGTTTTGTGCAAGAATAATTGCATGATAGGTTGGTAGCTTCTTAATCATGTCCGCTGATAATTTACTCATCTCATTGAGTTTTTCCATATTAAATACATTCTTTTCTTTTAGCATCTGAATGAATTTTACATAGATCTCTGCTGTGGCTCCTGCATCATCAACAGCACGATGGTGGTTTTCAAGTGAGATACCTAATTCCTTCGCGACGATATTTAACTTGAATTTTGATAAGTTTGGAAGCAATACACGTGCCATAGATACGGTATCTATAACTGTAAAATCTGTAGAAATACCTAATTGCTCTGCTTTCTTCGTTATAAATCCAACATCGAAAGATGCATTATGAGCAACTAACACACAGTCCTTACAGAATTCTAAGAATTGTGGTAAAATCACGTCAATTGTAGGATAATCCATAACCATAGCATCTTGAATACCTGTTAATTTCTCAATTTCATATGGAATTGGAATCTCTGGGTTTATGAATGTAGAATAATTATCCACAATCTCACCGTTTACTACTTTAACAGCACCTATTTCAATGATCTTATCATTCACAGGCCCAAAACCTGTGGTTTCTATATCGAATACAACGCTTGGCGCATCTAGTGTCTGGCCTTTCCCATTCTGTACAATATCTTTCAAGTCATCAACTAGATATGCTTCCACACCGTAGATTACTTTGAAATCAGACTTCTCAACTACATGATTTGCCTCAGTGAACGCCTGTACAACACCATGGTCAGTAATTGCGATTGAATTGTGTCCCCATGCCATTGCTCTCTTAATCAATGATTTGGCATCTACTACTGCATCCATATCGCTCATCATTGTATGGGCGTGTAGTTCAACACGTTTTACTGGTGCATTATCCACACGTGAAGTTGTGAAATCCGGGATTGTCTTAATACCAACGATCGAACTAATAGAGATTTCCCTATCATACTTATCCATCAAGGCCATACCCTTCATCTTAATGAAGATACCATTCTTAAGCACTGATGAAATATCCGCTACCTGTTCATTCTTCACAAAGATTTTTGCTGAAATCGTGTCTGTAAAATCTGTTACTGCAAATGTAATTATTGTTTTCTCATTACGAAGCTCTCTTGTTTCGAACTTATTAATTCTACCACGGACAACAACCTCTCCAACTTCATCTTGAATCTCAGATATTGCAATTGCTTCACCTTCAAAACTTTTACCATAGATAATATCTGGGTCTGGTGGTAACTTCTTATAACTACTGTATTTGGATTTCTCAGGTTTTGCCGGTTTCACATCTGCAGACTTATCTTTTTCCGCCTTTTGAGTCTCTGATGCATTTCCTTTTGCACTAGCAGCTGAGACAGACGCATGGTTAGACTCTTTCAATATGTTTCCACTTTCTTCAGAAGCTGCAATATAAGACTCACCATCTTCATCATGGGACATATGATGCTTTCGCATTGCTTTCGCATATATTTCCCTAATATCCTCTTCATCTTTCTCTGGAGGTTCCACATAGTTGAACTTAATGTTAATTGCATATCCAAACCGATTCGAGAAGTTATCCTCTAGAATACGCTTCATATTAGAAGACTTGTTCTTAGCTACAAAATTATCTTCCATCTCTATCTCAATGGTATCCCCTTCAACCTTGTAATTCGCCATCTTGAACAAGTTATACTCCAGAATACTACTGTCCTTCATCTCTTCGAGCAAACTATCATAATATGCGTCCATTAACTTATCTGGTGTATACTGTGCAGACAATTCGTATCGATCACACAATCTTATCTCATTCGTGGTATCACCGAATAGTTGTTTTTTAATCTGATACTGCATCTTCTTCACTAGTTTCCTAGATATCAAATGCGTACTCATTATATATATCTTAACTTCCTGATTGATTCTAGAAGCTGCAACACGTTCAATTACTGTATCTTCAAACATATCTTGTAATTCTTTCGCAACCTTCAATGTTTCGAACACCTCAAAGAATTGCATATTCATGTCCACAACCTCCTTTTCTTTGTAATATAATTCCGCAAAACTCTATATACACTTTTCATCGCTTCTTGCCTAATGAACTATAACACGAAACACGCTACGCACTTAAGTACTTCTATGTGTGTACATCTTCATTTATGCAACAGATGCGGAACCGCCATCGATTCGGCATCCTGCCGAAGCTCAGGCTGGCTCGGCCTCCATGCCTCGCCTTCCTAAGTTATCCAGTACACACTAAGAAGTACTAAAGTGTTTCGCTATCGTTTCTTAGTCATAGTCCACTAGTTAAGAAGCTGATTAATAATATCGAGAGTTTTGCTTGATATTTTCAAGCGTTTTACTTCTCGATAACTTAATAACACTACGTCGCTATATCCTTAATTCTTTGCCCAATTCTTCAATTCTTCTTCTAGGGTTGCTAGTAATTGATCTTCAGGGAGTGTTTTAACTACTTCTCCTTTTTTGATTAACATGCCTACACCTTTACCGCCGGCTATTCCAATGTCTGCTTCTTTCGCTTCTCCTGGGCCGTTAACTACGCATCCCATAACTGCTACTTTGATATCTAAATCGTATTTTTGGACCATATTTTCCACTTGATTTGCTAATCCGATTAGATCAATTTGTGTTCTTCCACAAGTTGGACAAGAAACAACTTCAACTCCTGCTTTTCGCAAACCAAGGGTACGAAGTATTAACTTTGCTGATTTTACTTCTTCTACAGGGTTTCCTGTTAAGGATACACGAATGGTATCACCAATTCCTTGATTTAAGATAATACCAAGCCCTATACTAGATTTGATATTGCCTGAGATAATTGTTCCTGACTCAGTAATACCTACATGTAACGGATAGTTTGTCTTCTTCGCGATTAACTCATGAGCTTGCACTGCCATTAATACATTAGAAGACTTAATGCTTATTACTAGATTTTCGTAGCCCATTTCTTCTATAATTCTCACTTTATCAAGTGCACTTTCTACGATACCTTCTGCTGTTACACCGCCGTATTTCTCAACTAGTGGTTTCTCCAAAGATCCACTGTTAACGCCAACACGAATTGGAATATTTCTCTCTTTAGCAGCTTCTACAACAGCTCTTACACGTTCTTCACTACCTATGTTACCTGGATTAATACGAATCTTATCAGCACCATTCTCGATAGCTGCTAAGGCAAGACGATAATCAAAGTGTATATCAGCTACTAGAGGAATTGTTATCTGCTTCTTAATTTCTTTCAATGCAAGTGCTGCTTCCATCGTTGGAACCGCACATCTAATAATATCGCAACCAGCTGCTTCTAATTCTTTTATTTGTGCTACAGTAGCCTCTACATCTTCTGTTTTTGTATTTGTCATAGATTGGATAAGTACCTGGTTACCTCCACCAATTACCTTGTTTCCAATCTGAATTACTTTTGTTTCATCACGGTACATTCTGAATACCTCCTAATTTACTTTCAACTACTCTATTTTACCACATTTTCATATAAGTGATATGGTTAATTTATTCCTAACTATTAAATATTAGTCAATTGATAAAAGAGGTGCATAAAATACATGCGTATTTTATTACACCTCCCTACTTGTTAATTATACAAATAATCTTCTTACGTCGTTAAACATAACGAATACCATTAAGAGCATTAAGAGTATAAGTCCGACCATATGAACAAATCCTTCTTTCTTAGGGTCAACTGGCTTGCCACGTACTGCTTCAATTATCAAGAATACCAAACGTCCTCCATCAAGTGCAGGTAATGGTAATAAGTTCATTACACCAAGGTTGGCACTAAGTAAAATACTCATATAAAGAAGTTGAATCACGACGGCTGACAACCCATCAGACTTCGTACTGTTAATTCCATCGCCTATCATATCAACGATAGCAACCGGTCCACCTAACTCATTGGTTGAAACCTTACCCGTTATTAGACCACCAACACTTTGAATAGCTGATGTAATCCAACATTTCACTTCTATTGCACTATATTTAATAACTCCAAGGGCATTCATCTTCTCACCAGTAGTTGCGATTGTCTTAGTACGACCTTGGTTATATACAAAGCCCATCAAATACTCACCAGATTCAGACTTTTCTGGTGTTACTGTGATAGAAATCTCCTCACCACTACGGTTAATCTTTAACTGTACAGGCTTTTCTGATGTTGGATGGAAGAATTGATGAAACATCATTTCTCTTGCATTATCAACACCTGAACCATTTATCTCTTCGATAACATCGCCTGCTTGAAGTCCCGCCTCTTGTGCAGGTGTGCCTTCTCCTACTTTAACAATTATAGCAGGATCATAACCAACTTTGCCAACAACAATAATAGCTAGGATGAAAGCTAGAATGAAGTTGAATATTGGACCAGCCGCAATAACAGATATACGTGCCCATACCCCCTTCTTTCCAAAGGCGTTTGGATCATCAGCCTCTTCATCCTCGCCTAACATCATACAAGAACCACCAACTGGGAATAATTTCAGTGAATATCTTGTTCCATTACGTAAAAAACTAAAAAGTCTTGGACCCATACCAACTGAAAATTCTACAACTGCTATTCCATTCTTCTTTGCCAATAAAAAATGACCCAGCTCATGGATGATAATAATTAAGCTAAAAATCAAAATAGCTACAATAATATTCATGTAAATACCTACCCTTTCTGTGCCACTGCATTACACATGGAACTGCGTTTCAATTCTTTCATATGTCTGTGCTTCTATATCAAGTATCTCATTCACACTTGGATTATCTACTTTACGATGCCACTTAATAGCATCTTCAATAATTTCGTATATCTTAAGGAACGAAATCTCTCGATTTAAGAATTTGGCTACTGCTCTTTCATTAGCGGCATTATATACAGTCGGCATACTTCCACCCATCCTGCCCACTTCATAAGCTAATGATAATCCACGGAATGTATCTAAGTCAGGTGCTTCAAATGATATCTTAGATAATGTAGCAAAATCTAAACGTTCACCCCCGAGCTCTCTTCGATCTGGATAAGTTAATGCGTATTGAATTGGAAGTCTCATATCAGGTGTTCCAAGTTGAGCAATTACTCCCCCATCTACAAACTCAACCATAGAATGTATAATACTTTTTGGTTGCACAACAACTTCTATTTGGTCAAAATCGACTCCAAACAACCATTTGGCTTCAATAACTTCTAAACCTTTATTAACCATAGTTGCAGAATCAATCGTAATCTTTCTGCCCATTGACCAATTCGGATGATTTAAAGCATCTTCTAATCCAACTTTTTCTAACTGTTTTGTAGTCATTCCTCTAAAAGGTCCACCAGAAGCCGTTAACAGTATTCTACTAATACGATTATAGTTTTCTCCATTCAAAGCCTGAAAAATTGCTGAATGTTCACTATCTACAGGAAGTATCTTAACATTATATTCCTGCGCAAGTGGCATTATGATATGTCCAGCAGTTACTAATGTCTCTTTATTAGCAAGTGCAATATCTTTCTTTGCCTTAATCGCCGCAATCGTTGGCTGTATTCCAATCATACCTACAATAGCAGTTAATACAACATCAGCTTCTGGGGTTACACTACACGCTATTAATCCTTCCATACCACTTGTTATCTCAACATCAAGATCAGCAACTAGAATGCGTAATTCCTTTGCTTTCTTCTCATCAAAGACACATACCATACGTGGTCTAAATTCTCTTATCTGTTTTTCTAACAACTTGATATTCGATCCTGCTGCCATTGCAACAACTTCCATATCTGTATTATTACGAACAACATCAAGTGTCTGTGTTCCAATGGAACCTGTTGAACCAAGAACTACTATTTTCTTCATATTTGTACCCTTGTATATCACAATCTCAATTGTGATACTACTTTCTTACTATTACTTATCTACCACCACTTTGTGATTATCTACTCAAAAACACTGCTAGATAATACACAATAGGTGCTGTGAATATTATACTGTCAAAGCGATCTAATATACCGCCATGACCAGGTATTAATCTACCATAATCTTTAATTTCATAATTTCTCTTAATTGCAGAAGCTGCTAAATCTCCAATCTGGGATACGATACTTGATGCTCCACATATAATAGCAAAAGCTACTTGTGGATTACTAAATGTATCGATTTTGTGCTGTATTACTAACCCATATATAAATCCAATTAACGCAGCACCAAGTATACCTCCAATGCCACCTTCAATAGACTTCTTAGGACTCAATTTAGGTGTCATCTTATGTTTCCCAATTGAGATACCAACTAGATATGCACATGTATCTGACCCCCATGCACCTATGAACAATAACCAAACTAACCATAAACCATCATCTAACATACGTACTTGGTAGATATGTGATAACATAATTGCAACATAAAACAATCCAAAGAATGTTAGGAATACTTGTTCAGAACGATATTTGGGAAAAGTGAATACATACGCTACCATTAGTACCATGATAAATGCCACAAATAGTAACATCATATGTTCCTTTGCATTAAAATACACTAACGTATAATAAGCAACACAAGCAACGTAGCCTATGTATCCAATTACACTGTTATTCACTTTTAGTAACTTATATAATTCACTTAAACCAATTAAAGAGATTAATCCTATTACTGCAAACAGTAAATCTCCGCCAGTAATTACAGTGATTAATGTTAAAATCACTAACATTACTGAACTCCTAAAACGCACCCAAAACATACAACCACCTATCCGTCGGTATAAATTATTATATTAATCCACCAAACCGTCTTTCTTTAGAATTATAATAACGTATGGCATCTTCGAGATCCTTTTCGCTAAAATCTGGCCACAAAACATCTGTAAAATAAAATTCAGTATATGCCATCTGCCATAATAAATAATTTGACAATCTTTGTTCTCCACTTGTACGAATCAATAAATCTGGATCCGGGATATTTTTTGTATCCAAGTAGTTGTCAAATAACTTTTCATCTATCTCATCAAGTGTTAACGCTTTATTATCGTAATCTACTACTAAACGTTTTACGGCACGTAAAATCTCATCTCTAGAACCGTAATTTAATGCAACTTGAAAATTAAGACCAGTATTATTCTTGCTTCTCTCTTCTAAGTCTTTGATTTTCTCTTGCATTGTAACATCCAAGCGAGTAATATCACCAATAACGCGAACCCTCATATTATTCTTAGTTGTTTGTTTAATACAATCTTTTAAATAACTATTAAGAAGTTTCATAAGTGTCTCAACTTCATCATCTGGTCTAGACCAATTTTCTGTTGAGAATGCATATACCGTTAAGTACTTTACTCCCATGTTATATGCTGCTTTACAAATCTTCTCTACATTCTTGCTTCCTTGTGCATGCCCATAGTTACGAGGCATCATTCGTTTCTTAGCCCATCTTCCATTACCGTCTAATATTAAGGCAATGTGTTCTGGGATTTGTAATCCTTCGAGGACATTATTATTAGCCAAACTTTATTCCTCCTGCTATAATGTTATAAAACCGGATTGACTTATACTTATTGTATAAGAACAATCCGATTCTTATTCCTAGCCATAATTATATTATCAGAAACACTTCAAGTACCTGATTATACAGTAAGAACTTCTTTCGATTTTGCTTCCATCGCTTTGTCTACTTCTGTAACGTATTTATCAGTAACTTTTTGTACTTGATCTTCTAAGTTTTTAACTTCATCTTCTGAAATTTCATTTGCTTTACTTAATTTCTTAATTGCATCATTTGCATCACGACGAATATTACGGATAGCAACTTTAGCAGCTTCTGCCTTTTTCTTAACGTCTTTTACTAATTCTTTTCTTCTTTCCTCTGTAAGTTCTGGGAATACAAGACGAATTACTTTACCATCATTACTTGGTGTTAAACCAAGATCTGAAACTAAGATTGCTTTTTCAATTTCTTTGATTAAACTGCTTTCCCATGGTTGGATCATAATAACTCTAGCTTCTGGTACAGAAACGTTTGCAACTGATTGGATACCAGATGGAGTACCATAATAATCCACTTTTAATTTATCTAAAATACGAGGATTAGCTCTACCAGCACGAATGGCTGTAAACTCCTCAATTAAGCTGTCTAGAGATTTTTCCATTTTCACTTCAAATTGTTCAATTCTTGAATCCATAATTTTCCCTCCAAAATTTTTCTTATAATTATACAGTATAACTTGGGTTGTTCGATGTAGTTACACCGTTACCTTAGTTCCTGTAAATTTACCATTCAATATGTTTACAATACTATTTGGTTCATTTAAGCCAAATACTAACATCGGCATCTTGTTTTCTAAGCACATAATTGTTGCAGATAAATCAATTACTGCTAACTTCTTATCAAGTACCTCTTCTATTGTAATCTCATCAAACTTCTTAGCTGATGGATTAACCTTAGGATCGCTGTCATACACACCATCAATTGCTTTCGCTAATAATATAACGTCAGCTTCAATTTCAACAGCTCTAAGAACTGTTGCAGTATCCGTTGAAAAGTATGGATGTCCTGTACCTCCAGCAAAGAATACAACCATTCCCTTTTTGAAATACTTATTTGCTCTGTCTTTTGAAAATGTTTTTGTCATAGAACCACATTCAAAAGGTGTTAGCACTTGTGTCATCATTCCGACGTAACGGAAAATTTCCGAAACATAGATACAATTCATAATAGTTGCTAACATTCCAATCTGATCCGCTTTTGTACGATCGATCGTTTCGCTTGTTCTTCCTCGCCAGAAGTTTCCGCCACCGATTACAATACCAACTTCTACTCCGTTATCAACTAGTTCTTTCACTTGTTTAGCTACTTCAATACAAGTTGCTTCGTCAAATCCCGTCTTCTTATCACCGGCTAATGCTTCACCACTAAGTTTTAACACAACTCTATTCCAAGTCTTCATTATCCATCATACCTTTCAATAACTTATAATATAAATTAGTATAAGTATTAACAAATTTCTTATGTATACTACATAGAAACTGCTATTTTACACTTAAATGCGTGATTATGTCTTATTCAATAGAATACCATAAACAAGTGGCTTGTACAAGCTACCCAAACAGTTTCATTATAGCATTATTTATAATCATTTGTATACTACTTTTTACTCTATCTTATATTTTATCACAGAAAAGGTTGAATTTACAATCCCAAAAACAAAACTTCGCAAATGATTACAGTACGTCAATCATTTGCGAAGTTTTCTATCATGTCATATATTCAATTAATACTTAAATATTATTTACAAAAACGTACAGCAATATTACCAAAACAATTTGATCCTGTTGTTTTTACAGACTTATTACAATTAATTGATTTTAGATTATTACTATTCTTAAATGCATTATTTGCTATATTTGTTACTTTGTAAGTCTTACCATTACATGTTACAGTTGAAGGAATTGTGCAAGATGTAGAATTCTTACCCTTTGCAGATACCCCTATTACTGTACAAGTATTCTTACCAGTAATTTTATAACGTAATTTTCCTGATGAGAAACTAGAATTACTATTCGTTTGATTTGTGCAATTAATCTTTGATGCAGCTTGAACTCCCGCTACAGGTGTTGCTACAGTACCTACTGTTACCATCATTGCTACGGCGAAAGCCACTTTTTTTAAGTTCATCATATTCTTTTTCTCCTTTGGTTTCGTTTGTAATAATATTGTAACATTTAATTAACATTTATGTAATAGTAGATAAATGGTAATTAGTGTAATTCCTTCCTTTCAGACTATCTTTCAATCTGATTAATAACTAAAATATCCTTATCCTTAATAATCGTCCTTCCATTCGGTACTATTACTTTTTTCTTTCTTTTTATCATTATAATCAATTTATCTTCTTCTTTTGAAATCTCTGAGATTGGCTTTCCTATCCAATCATCACCTTCAGAAACATTCTTTTCAGTCAGAGAGATTCCCTCAATAACCTCTGGTGCTGCTGCACTTAATATTAACACATCACCTTCTAGTAGATGAATCTGCCCATTTGGTACAATATTCTCTCCATTACGCTTTAACAACACAAGTAACGTATCTGGTGGCAAAGGTAATTCTCTTATCATCTTATTGATCCATGGATGAGCTGACTTAATCTTTAATTGGATGAATTGTATCGGTACTTCATCCGCATAATCTGTGAATGTTTTAAGAACATCGGCCGAATCATCGATCATATTTAACTTTACTGCTGCAAAAGGAATCAACGAACCCTGTATTAATATAGAAAAGAGAACGATGCAAAAGACGATATGGAAAATATCATTGTTTGTCGCAGCAGGATCAATAGTCGCCATTACTGCGAATACAATTGATGCCGCACCACGCAGCCCCGCCCACGAAACCAATAATTGCTGATTTAGCTTACAGCGAAAAGGTGCTAGAATCGCAAATATAGATAGAGGTCTTGCGATAAATGTTAGAAATAAAGCAATTAGCATTGCCGGTAAAAAAACTTTTGGTAATTGGGAAGGAAATGCCAAAAGGCCTAATAAAAAGAAAACAAGAATCTGCATTAGTCCTGTTAATCCATCAAAGAAATTGACAAGTGCTTTCTTATTAAAAATTGATTTGTTTCCGAGTATTACCCCAACCAAATAAGCACTTAAATATCCGTTTCCTCCAATAGCTGAAGGTAATGCATACGCTAATACTGCTACCGCAACAACAAAAATCAGATCAAATCCTTCTGTTGCAAATCGAAACCGCTTGAGAAATTCATAAGCTAGGAATGCAACAAGAACACCAAACACTAATCCAAATACAATCTGTGCGAGAATCATGGTAAAGATATCTCCACCGTTAGCTTTCCCATTCATAATAGCAAGAACAATTGCAGTTAACATATAAGAACAAGGGTCATTACTTCCACTTTCCACCTCTAACAAGGAGGCAGAGTTATCCTTTAGATTTAATCGTTTGGATCGTAAAATTGAGAATACAGATGCGGCATCTGTAGAACTAATTACAGAACCTAATAACATACTTTCCCAGAAATCAAAACGTAAGACAAAATAACAGAATAAACCAGTAAGTAAAGCAGTTAAAATAACTCCTACAGTAGATAGCAATACCGCTTTTACTGCTATCGGCTTTGCCTCACTCCACTTTGTACCAAATCCTCCATAGAACATGATAAATATCAATGCTACCGAGCAAATCTTTTCTGCTATATAGAAATTATCAAACGGTATTTTGAAGATTCCATCTGATCCCATTGACATACCTAGTAATATAAATGCTAATAATGTTGGTATGCCTAAGCGACTTGTCACCTTATTAAGAACTACACAGGCGATAATAATAATAGCGGCAATTAATAAATATACTGGCAATTAAATCTCTCCCTTACTATTTATTTGTCGTTTATATATCTCCATATAGAGCTTACAAACACTACTATAATAGATTACTATATAAAGCAACTCTTAACAAGTAAAACAATGGAATTTATGAAAAAACTATTTTTTTAAAGTATTTTGCAATCTTTATAGCCCCTTTCTTCTCTTTAATTACCATTTTTTATCCAAATATATTAAACACTAAATTCATCTTAAACGCATAAAAAATCCTGGTCTTAAAAGACCAGGATGCTATTAACTTAATATAGTTAGACAAATTTAACCTTTAACACTTCCAAGAGCAATTCCCTGTACAATATGTTTTGACAAACATAGATAAACCACTATTACTGGGAATATAGAAAATGCAATCATCATATACACTTGCCCCATATCAAACTTCAACCAATCCGCACTTCGTAATTGTGCAATTAAGATAGGCAAAGTCTTCTTCTTATCATCGTTCAATATTAATGCTGGCATGAAATAGTTATTCCATGTTTGAACAAATGTAAAGATAGCTTGAACTGCCAAAGCAGGTTTAAGCATCGGAAGAACAATACGATTGTAGGTCATGAATTCACCGGAACCATCTATTCTTGAAGCTTCAATAATCTCTAGTGGTAATGCACTCTCCATATACTGTTTAATATAATAGAAAGTCATTGGTGCTGCTATTGTTGGAATAATCAATGGGATAAATGAATTTTTCAAATTCATGTCATCTACTAATTTCAAAAATCCTAATGCAGTCACTTGTGACGGAATCATCATTACTACTAAGATAAAGGTAAACATAGCCTGCTTGAACTTAAAATTATATGTATGAATGGCATAAGCTGTCATTGCTGAGAAATATGTACTAAAAACCACACATGCTATGGATACAAATAAACTGTTTAGAAGACCTGTAAAAATTGGCAAAGTACCTTTTACTAAATTCTTCCAGTTCTTAATAAAATTACTACCGGGTACTATGCTAAATCCGAGTTGTATCTCATTATGCGTTTTCGTTGTATTCAAAAACAAAAGATAAAACCAAAACAAACACATTACAGTTACAAAACCTAACACTATGTAGCATATCACACGTCTCGTCTTAATACCAATACCATTATCTTCTTTACTTTTATTACCAGCCATATTCCTCACCTCTAATCTTCTTTCTTACTAGTAATCTTGAATACAATTATGCTTAAGATGCCTGTTATGAAGAATAATAGTACAGACATTGCGCCACCCATACCGTAATTCTTACTGAATAGATGCTTATTCAAATACATAATTAATGTCATAGTTGAATTAACCGGTGCACCGCTACCACTTGTTAAGATTTGTGGCACATCAAACATCTGGATACCACCAATCAAAGATGTTATCACTACATAAATAAGAATTGGCCTTAATAAAGGTAATGTAATCAAAGTAAATACTTTAGAAGGTTTTGCTCCATCAACCTCTGCTGCTTCAAACAAACTCAAATCAATTCCCATAATACCCGCCATTAATAATATCGTAGTATTACCAAACCACATTAAAAAGTTCATAAAAGCCACTAGACTTCTAGTGCTCCGCACATGCGACATGAATCTATATGGTTCTGAAATAACTTCCAAATTTAATAAGATAGCATTAACAGGCCCATTATCTGAAAATAAAGCAAAGAATAACATTGCAAATGCTGATGCCATAATTAAATTAGGAAGGTATATAACTGTTTTAAAAAATCCTAATCCCTTTAATTTTAATCTAGCATTTGAGAACCAATTTGCCAAAAGTAGCGATAATAGTATCTGTGGGATGAAACCCATTATCCACATAATAAATGTATTCTTCATGTATTTCCAAACATCCGCATTACTAATTAAAGACTTATAATTATCAAGTCCAACGAAATTTGGTCCAATTTGTGTAAGACCTGAGCGATAGTTTTCAAAGAAACTATTAAATATGGTACTTACCATTGGTATTAGTTGGAATACTAGATAAGTTAATACGAAAGGTACTAAAAAGATATAGCCCCACTTATTATAACTAACTACTTTTCCTTTTTTTGCTTTTTGCGTTTCAACTTTATTCATATTCAAACCTCTCATCCTGTCTTCCCATCTATAATAGAGCTATTTATCGTAAACATGCCTGCCTAGTAAGACAGGCATGTTTTTCAGTCAAGTCTTATTAACAAATCTCTTATTTAGTATGACAATTCCGGATATTTTACAGTGATTGCACTATAGAAATTCTGGAGAGCTTCGTCGTAAGTTGCATTACCATCAAAGTAATCTTTCATAGCAGCCTGGAACTCCTCTGTGCAACCTTGATCATATGGAGAAAGATAACTTAAGTCGATAGCGTCTGCACCTGCTGCGTAAGTTCCTAGTGGATTACTATCACCAAGAACTGCACTTGCGTATGTCGTATCATTTGCCATAGCGTCCATTACAACCGTGTTATTAACAAAATCATTATCATCAACTACGATGTCTTTCATAATTGAATCATCCGTTGTTAATTTGAGAATGATATCTTTAATCAAGCTTTGGTTATCTGTACCTGTTGCTCCACAGATCCAAGTCCCCCCCCAGAAGAAACCTTGAGGTCCTTTTGTTGCATACCAGTCGCCATCTGTTCCATTTCCACCTAATGTGAAATCTACGAACCAAGCTGGTCCGAAGTAGCAGAACACTTTACCTTCTGGTGTAAATCCTGTACTCCAGTCACTTGACCAAAGTGAAGTCTTATTATTGTAACCTTTGTCTGTAAATTCTTTTGTTTGCTCTACCCAAGCCTTAATGCTATCATCAATATTGATTTTACCATCAACAACCCATTTAGAAGTAACGTTATTAGAGAATACACGGTATGCATCATCATAACCAGATAACATGTAATATCCTTTATCTTTCACCTCTTGTGCTGCTGCAGCGAACTTATCCCAATCTGCTAATTTTTCTTGGATTTTATCGATTTCATCAGTTCCAAATACATCTTTAGCAACGGAACGTCTGTAAATCAAAACACCAGGGCAACCTTGCCATGAAACACCTTTGATTTGGCCGTTTGCATCTGTAACGATGTCTTTTGTATATTGATATTGTTTAGATAAATCTGCATCTGTGATACCAAGTTCGCTAACTGGCATTGTGTACTCAGTATCAACATATTTCAATGCATAATCTGCTTCGATCAAAAATAGGTCAATCTTATCATCTTGAGCAGCGTCTTTTTGTTTTAATAAAGTTTCATCAAGATTATTTTGGTAAGCATTATCATCACTTGGTGTAATGCTCCACTTAACAGTAACATCACCAATTTTACCAGTTGTTGCATCTACTTCTTCATATCCTGGATAGTGATCCTTCATACGTCTTTGGAATTCATCATTCCAGCAATAGATATTCAATATCTTTCCTTCTTCTGCATCAGCAACCGTTTCAGTTGTATCAGTAGCCGCATCATCTGTAGTTGTAGTATCTTTCGTATCTGTATCATCTGTCTTTGTCTCTGTGCTAGTCGTTGTTGTATTATCTTTGGAGTCATTGTTCTTGCTACAGCCTACTAACATTGTAGTTACCATAGTAACTGTAAGTAATACTGCTAAAAGCTTCTTTTTCATAAAAACCCTCCCTTAAATATGTTTTTGGGGAAACACCCCCATATGTATATTAAATTCCTTATGGAAATTAATATCTTTCTTGTTCTAAATTACTTAATCGATTTAGTAACTTAATTATACAACATAGTTTACAAATATTCAATATAAATTATATAAGAATTACTATTTTTGTTTAATTACACCTTTTATTATTAGATAACATGTGCATTTTAAACAATTTATTGTAATATCAACTATGTATTTGCATTATTATTATAGTTATCGTTTTCGTTCCATTTATATACATAGTAATCACATATTTACCGGATTGCTCTATTATTTTCTTGTTCATAATTAAATAACAGCCTCTACCTACTGATACCAATTAATTGATATCAGCAAGCAAAGGCTTACTTTGTTTTAAAGTTTATTCACTTCTAAGTGCTTCTACCGGGTCTTTATTAGACGCAAATCTAGACTCTTGACGAAATGATACAAGGGATGACAAGTCCCGAGCTATCTTGTAGTATATCTCACAATTTTATTGTACAAATGATCCCGCATCACCGTGCGGCTATTGAAATGTCACACAATCTTCTGTGCTATACAACAGATATAGCCTTACAGAATATAGCAGTAAATACTATAATCACAAAAATAATAACTAATAATATTAATAGACATTTTCTTATTATTCTTAGCGCCTTAATCATTTTTCCCTTATTCAATCCAATTCTCCTTGCTATTCACCTACCAATAATTATCTATAGTTATGCTTATATAACAAAATTACTATCATTTAGTATCCATTTTACAGCTTCTAAAATATTTTCTGCAATATAATTTGCCTCTACATCTTTCCATGTGTATCGATATTCATTCAGACTACCTCTTCCAACACCTGTTAGTACAAGAATTCCTTTAGAACCAATGTTTTTCGCCAATACCATATCTGACATTCCCATGTCACCAATAACATATGATTTACTAATATCAAACGAAAAATCATTTTTTGCCATATCTATCATCCCAGTTAATGACTTTTTACACTTACAGTTATCTTTTTTAGTATGCGGACAACAATAAACCTCATCAAAATATGCATTATGTACCCGTAGTTCATCTTTTAATTCTTCAAGTTTTTTTAGGTATTCCTCCATAGATAATCCACCCTTTGATATGTGGCTTTGATTTGTAATCCCAATTACTAATATATCGTTAGTGTTAAGCAATTTAATAGCTTCTACAGAAAAAGGATAAAATTCAAGAGATCTGATATCATCTACGCCATCACCTCCAAGTGTTCCTTGGAAATCAGCAAATACTGCTATTTTTTCCATAACAACCACCTAATCTCTCTTTTGATAATCTATCAATATTCTTTCTATAGGTGCCCAGCCAATATACTTAGGCTGACTCCAGCCTGGTGAAACAATTAAATTTTCCACCTCTAAATAATTATCTATACGAACGACATCCCATGCATGTATTACTTCTCCATTGTCGAGTGCTAATCCACAATGACCCCAGTCCTTTAATTCTCCTTCAACTATGCCAGCACAATCGTAGAAAACAAACGAACCTCTTAGTGGAATTCCAGTATTCTCGTTGGCCGCGTAAATATCACAGGATTCTTTTGCCGAATCGCCTCCGAATATCTCAATTTTATTGCTTATTTCCAATGCTTCTTCTATGAAACCAAGACACCTCAACTGATAGTCTTTTGATCCTAATCTCTCTTCTGCCCATGCAATTGTATTATCTATTAATACTTCAACGTTTACCATATTCTCCTCCATATTTTACGATGATTTTCACTATGCATTTTTCTTTTTATAAATCTCAGAATTTTTCTATACCATATACTATTCCATCATGATTATTGTCTCTAGTTGTTATTTTTGCAACCGCTTTAACATCTTGAGATGTATTTCCCATTGCTACACTGTACTTATATTCTGAGAGCATTTCTATGTCTTTCATATCATCTCCAAATACAGCTATCTCATCCTTAGCTGTAAAGCAACATTCAGCTTCTCATATTGCTTAACTATTTCAATCGTATTCTTAACTACCTCAGGCGATATAAACATGTATTTACATTAATATGCAATATACTCAATTAATTGTACACCATATATTACCAACTATCAATAATTTTCATAACTTGTCAATACCATTTGTGTCAATATTAAGTTTTCAAGGTAAGTTTGTTTTAACATATTAATTTCTAATAATAAAGATTATCAGTTTACAATTATCGATATACATCTAAGCTTTAACAAGTAAGTTCTACTTGCATAGATTAAATTAAAAAGAGGTTTTCTTTCATGAACGAACACTATAAATTTATCAACACACCATTACCATATAGTTATAACGCTATGGAGCCTTATATTGATGAGAAAACAATGAGACTACATCACGACAAACATTTACAAACCTACGTTGATAATCTAAACAATGCTTTAAGCAACTATCCTCAGCTTCACAATTGGACACTTGAACAACTTATCGTTAATATTCCAAGTCTTCCAGAAGATATCCAAACAGCGGTAAGGAATAATGGAGGTGGAGTTTACAATCATCAATTTTATTTTAACAATCTTATAAATGCTGCTTACTCACGACCTTCTGGTTTGCTAATCGATGAAATAGCCAAAGAATTTGGGTCTCTAGAGGCATTTAAAAAACAGTTTAAAATAGCTGCTCTTTCCGTATTTGGATCTGGTTATGCTTGGCTTGTAGTAAATGCGGCTGGACAACTCAAAATCATTACAACCCCAAATCAAGATACCCCGTTACCTCTCGGAATGTGTCCTGTACTTAACATAGATGTTTGGGAACATGCCTATTATCTTAAACACTATAATTTAAGAACAGACTATATTGACGATTGGTTCCATGTAGTAAACTGGGATAATGCAAACGAACACTATAAGAGGTGTTTTGGTATGTAGCAGAAGTTTTAAATCAGTATACTGCTATCCTTATTAAAATCTCAATTTATAGGACAACAAATCAGATGCTTAGTCATACAAAAAGGGCTCCAAACACCTTATATATCAAAGAAATTCGATAATATAAAGGATTTGGAGTCTCTATATGTTAAATACCAGATTCTCGAATACACCTTCCCTTCGAAACCTTTTTCCCAATGGGCTTCGCTTTTCTAAAGAATCACTAAATATCAATTATAGCATCTAGTTTTAGTTTACCAACTCAACCTTTTATGGTACTCTATTGATAATACATAAAGAGGTGAGTTATAACGAAATCTATCTTGAATCCCATGTTATTTGGTCTATTGATTACAATCGTAGTATATTCAATAATAAAAGCTACTCATAATAATCCCAAAATCGTAAAAATAATTTCTATTATTTCTTTTTCCTTTTCAGCCATTTTAGCTGTAATTCTATTGGTAATTTTAATTATTACGTTAGTATAGATATTACTTTCAATTCAAATATCAATTTACATTTTCAAATTCTAGTTTAACATACAAAAACTACCAACTCAATACTGATAGTTGGTAATCAAGAGATACTTATTAATTTGCTACCTTGGGGTTATGCTCATAATCTTCAAAAGTTAAATGCATATACTATTTATAAAACACATCCAGTAAAACTAAATAATCATCAAATTTATCGGTGGTTAAATGTTCAAACGGATTAAAATTATCAACATCAATATGTTGCTCTCTTTTTTATAAAAATGACGCAAAATATCTAAGAGATGATAGCTTGTACAACGAAGAGGACAAGTAGAAAAATCCACTTGTTATAATTATTTATTCTTTTAAAAAAAGTAATATTCTGCATCTTGAATGGTTATCGTCATATTTGGCTTATCTAATTTTTCTCTAATAGAAAGCATGATACGTCTAAATGCATTCCAATAATCCTCTTTATTTGGAACATCGATAGATTTTCTTAAGCAAATTATAGTATATACACTATCTCCTAAAGTACATCCTCTGACTTCTCCACATACGAAAGTTCCGGGAACTATTAGAGCGGATACATATATGGAACTATTATCATACTCTTTTTCAGCTGCTTCTTCCCACAAGTTCGCAACAGATTTTTCTGTATTGTTTTGAGTATTAATACCTGCAATTGTTACAATATATTTCTGAGTTGCCATAGCACCGCGTATTCTCTTTTTATTTATCTTATGTCTCTTATATATACTTGTTACCATTGAGTGGAAATCCTAATTTTTTAGTTCACTAAACTATCATTTACTCTTCATTCATGTAATCACCTCTACTTCCGTAAATATCAATTTAGTTAAACTTAATCATAAAAAAACTACCAACTCATATTGATAGCTAGTAGTTTAGGTATAATTATTAAATATTATATTTGAAAATCACCGACAAATTGGAATTTGATGAACAACATTCATTTTCTTTGAATAACAGCGCACCAAA